>Ga0194132_10000362_pt1 | contig 93895 bp, 99 predicted proteins | sample TA2KigOf80mmetaG_FD_148612 | JGI IMG/M metagenome (GOLD analysis project Ga0194132, IMG submission 148612) | Freshwater microbial communities from Lake Tanganyika, Tanzania - TA2015054 Kigoma Offshore 80m | ecosystem: Environmental > Aquatic > Freshwater > Lake | place: Tanzania: Lake... | reverse complement strand
TGCAACTGGCGGCGCTCGGCGGCGCGCATGTGATCGCGAGTGTGGGGTCGACGGCGCGCGGCGAGGGGTTGCGTGCGCTGGGGGCCGCCGAGGTGGTGGTGGGCCTCGATGGTGTGGCGAGCCCGATCCATGTGGTGATCGATAGCGTGGGCGGTTCGCAACTCGTGAAGGCGTGGGCGCTGCTCGGCGAGGGCGGGGTGGTGCAGTGCATCGGCACGACGTCGCAGGAGCCGGCGGCGTTCGCTTCGCTCGTGGGGATGAAGCGGACGATCGAGGCGTTCACGAAGGGCCCGCACTCCGGGGAGGACATTGCGTACCTGATGAGCCTGATGCAAGCGGGGAAGTTGCAGGTGGACGTTGGGTGGCGCGGGTCGTGGTCGCGGATCGCGGAGGCGGGAGCGGCGCTGTTCGGCCGTCAGGTGGCGGGGAAGGCCGTGCTGGACGTCGACTGATGCGGTCAGGCGCGGCGTAGACTTTGAGGGCAGCCGTCGCGCCTCCGCGGCGTGGGAAGGCCTGAGCGATGCGTACTGCCGTCCGGTTCCTCTACGCGACTGCGATCGCGCTGTTCCTCGCGCTCACCGTCGGCTTCGGCACGCTGACGTTCTATCCGGGGCCCGACCGCCCCGAGTACCCGGTGGAGGCGGAGATGCGCTACGCGCCCGCGCCGGCCGCGACGCCCGACCCGAAGCAGACTGAGGCGATGCGGAAGTACGACGAAGAGATCAAGCGGTTCCAGGCGGATGAGAAGGTCCACCATCGGAACGTGCTCCTGGCCGTGACGGGGATCGCCGCGGTCGCGCTGCTCGGGGGGATCGCGGCGACGGCGGCCCTCGATGTGCTGCGGACGGGGATCATGCTGGGGGCGCTGTTCAGCGTGATCTGGGCGCTGATCTATGGTGCGAACGCGGCGGGTCGGGGCGCGATCTTCGTGGCGGCGCTCGTGGTGCTCGTCTTACTCGCGGCGGTGAGCACGGAGCGGGTGCGCGGCTGGCTCGGGCGTACCCTTCGCCTCGGTTCCGGGGACGACCTGCTGCGGTAGTCTTTCGATTACCCGCGTGCTTGACGAACAGTGCATACTGCGCCGAATCAGGCCGGGCAACGCTTGCCATTCGAGCAGGTGGAGCGCGGAAGGTGGCGGCGCATGGAGTATCAGGATCTGCTGTTCAGTAGGGAGCGTGGCGTCGCTCTGGTGACGCTCAACCGCCCGGAGCGGCTGAATGCGATTAGCCCTCGCATGGTCCATGAGCTGTTGGATGTGGTCGAGTCGACGGAGCATGACGACGAGACGAAGGTCGTGGTGATCACCGGCGCAGGACGTGGCTTCTGCGCGGGCGCCGATCTGGCGGGGACGCCCGAGGACCGCGCGGCCGACGTGGAGATGGATGAGCAGGCCGGGCACCGCCGAATGCTGAGAGGGCCGATTGGCCACTGGGGCGTCCTTTATTCAGCGCTGGGGCATTATCCGAAGCCGGTGATCGCAGCGGTGAATGGCGTGTCGGCGGGGGCAGGGTTGTCGCTGGCGCTGGTGGCGGACATCCGGGTCGCCTCGACGGCCGCGCGGTTCATCTCGGTCTTCGCGCGGCGGGGCTTGGTGCCGGACACGGGCACGAGTTTTCATCTTACACAGTTGATCGGACGCGGCCGCGCGATCGAGATGATGATGACGGGCGATGAAGTGGACGCGGCGACGGCGCATCAGTGGGGCCTCGTGAACCGCCTCGTCGAGCCTGACCGTCTGATGGATGAGGCGATGGCGCTCGCGACGAAACTCGCCAGCGGCTCCTCGGTCACGATCGAGCTGACGAAGCAGTTGGTGAACGACCTGACGCGCGAGGGGCTCGACCGGCAGTTGCAGAACGAGGCGTGGGCGGGCACGCGGAACGCGCTCGCCGAAGATGCGGGCGAGGGGCAGCGCGCGTTTATCGAGGGCCGCCCACCCCAGTGGACGGGGCGGTAGGCCGCCGGGGGTACACTCCCCGCCGGAGTCGCCCCCGTGCGGGACCGAGGTGCGCCATGGCACTGCCGGCTGATACGACCAGCGAGACGATCGAGAGGCCAGCGCGCCTCCCGCTGCCGACGCAGGTCTTCGGCCGCCAGTTTTACTACGGCTGGTACATCGTCGGCGTTGCGTTTGTCTCCTCGATGATGTCGATGGGGATCACGGCGTATTCGATGGGCGTCTTCCTGAAGCCGATGACGGAAGAGCTCGGCTGGTCGCGTACGGACATCTCGCTCGGGCAGACGCTGACGACGTTCGTGACGGGGATCCTCGGCGTCGCGATCGGGCGGCGGATGGACGTGCGCGGCGGTCGGGCATTGATGGTCGGTGGCGCGATCATCGGCGGCTTCGGGTTCATCGCGCTGGGTCAGGTCCAGGAGCTGTGGCAGTACTACGTGGTGCGGGCGGGGCTCGTGGCGGTCGGTTCGATCGGGATGGGGAACCTGGTCGTAAACGTGGCGCTGTCGAACTGGTTCGTGCGGCGTCGCGGTCGTGCGATCGCGATCGGGGTGATGGGGACCTCGGTAGCGGCGCTCGTGCTGCCGACGGTGGCGAACTGGATGATCGATGCGTGGGGGTGGCGTGCGGCGTGGGCGGCGATCGGTGTGGCGGTGTGGGTGACCGTGATCCCCGCTGCCCTGGTGGCGATGCGACGGCGTCCGGAGGACTTCGGTCTCCGGCCGGACGGCGATGGTGCGCCGGCCGTGGGCGCGCAGATATCGGCGCGTGCGGCCTCAGATGTGCGGTGGACGCGGCAGGCGGCGGCTCGGACGCCGACGTTGTGGATGCTGGTGGCCACGTTCGGGCTTGCGAGCACGGGGATGGGCGCGTTGCTGTTGCACCTGATTCCGTACATGACGGACGCGGGGTTCACGCGAGCGCAGGCGGCGGGGGCGTTCGGGATGATCGGTGTGTCCGGGCTGCTGTGTAAGCCGCTGTGGGGGATCGCGCTCGACCGGTTCCCGGTGCGGCGGTGCGCGGCGGCGGAGTTCGGGCTGATGGGGTTGGGGATCACGCTGATCCTGTGGTCGCACACGCTGGCGGCGCTGTACGCCTCGATCTTCACGCTCGGGCTGGGGATCGGCGGGGTGGTGACGGTGCAGGAGGTGGTGTGGGCGGACTTCTTCGGCCGCCTGAGCCTCGGCACGGTGCGGAGCATGGCGCAGCCGTTCACGATCGTGTCGAGCGCGGGCGGGCCGGTGTTCGCGGGGGTCGCGTACGACCGCTTCGGTTCGTATACGGTGGCGTTCTACCTTTTCACGGCGACCTACTTGGCAGCCGCCGTCTTGATCATGCTCACGCCCACGCCTCGACGCCCGGCTTCGGCGGACCAGCCTTCGACCTAGACGCCCGACGTGTCCGAGAGGCCGTAGCGGTCGCCTCGGAGGCCGCGGACGGCGAGGTCGACGGCGGCGAGGCGTCGCTGACCCTGCATGCGTGACTCGCCCTGCATGTATGACGACCAGGCCATGTAGTCGCCGAGGACGTCCTCGAGGTGGCTGCTGTAGCCCTGGATGTCCTGCGCTTTGTTCATCGCGACTTTCGAGATGCGCACGGTCATCGGGTGGTTCTCCGCGACGCGTCGGGCGTAGGCGTAGGTCTCGCGCTCCAGGTCTTCGGTGGCGAGGACGCGGTTGACGAAGCCGTAGTCGTGGGCCTCCTGCGCGGTGAGGAAGCGGCTTTCGAAGACGAGTTCCTTCGCGCGTTTCACTCCAAGGTCCCAGGGGACGGACATGTACTCGATGAAACCGGGGAGGAAGCGTGCGTCCCGCGCGGCGAAGACGAGGTCGAGGCAGCCGGCGAGCATCCAGCCGGCGTAGATGCAGTAGCCCTCGACCATGGCGATGGTGGGCTTGGGGAAGTTCCGCCAGCGCATGAGGAGGTCCAGGTTGTAGCGCTTGAACTGGTCGTAGCGGTCGAGGCCGTCGACGGCGCCGAGGGACTCGCGGTACGCGGTGCCTTCGGGTGTGCCGAGGTCGTGGCCGGAGGAGAAGTTGCCGCCGGAGCCTCGGACGATGAGGACGCGGACGTCCTTGTCGCGTCCGGCTTCGTCGAAGGCGAGGCCGACTTCGTCGAGGAGGCGAAGGCTCTGGGCGTTGCGGTACTGCGGGCGGTTGAGCCGGATCGTCGCGATCGGGCCGTCGACTTCATAGGTGATGTCCTCGTACGGCATGGTGAGCCTCCCCGAATCTGCGCGGTGCGCGGGCAGGGTACGCCACTGTGGTATCTGTGTGAGGGGCAGGCGAGTGAGCGTATTGTCTGTGCGCGGTGGGTTATGGAATGAGGGGTCAGCCATGACGTTTACCGAAGCGGTGCGGTCGGGGTTCAACAACTACGCGGTGTTCACGGGACGCACGCCGCGCCGCGCGTTCTGGTACTGGGTGCTGTTCACGGTCGCCGCGGGCGTGGTCGCCGGCACGCTGGACAACGTGGTGGGGACGTCGAGGGTGTTCCAGATCCTGCTCGACCTTGCGTTGCTGGTGCCGAACCTCGCGATCGGCGTGCGACGGCTGCACGACATCGGCAAGTCGTGGAAGTGGATCCTGCTGGTCCTGATCCCGGTGGTGGGGTGGCTCTACCTGGTCTACCTCTACATCCAGCCGAGCGGCGGGCCGAACGAGTATGGGACGCCGGCGTAACCGGAAGACAGAGAGCCGCCACGCAGTCGCGTGGCGGCTCTCTGATCGACGGCGCGGGGCGCGCTGCTACGCGAAGCGGACCATGTCCGCGGCGGCGTAGCGGGCGACGGTGTTGTCGATGGCGCCGGTGCGTTCGAGGGCGGTGACGGCCTCGTCGAGACGGGCGGCGGGGATGGCGATGGTCATCTCCGCGTTCGACATGCCCGTGCGGACGCGGCTCAGCTGGCAGCCGACGCTGGCGACGATCTCACCATGCTCCTTGGCTGCCGCGATGATGTGGCACTGCGGTTTGCCCTCGATGCGCAGCCCGGGGAAGGCGTCGGAGAGCACCATCAGCTGGCGGCCGGTGATGCGGAGGAGGACGACGTCGGGTGTCGTGGCCTCGGTGAGGGGGCCGTAGACGACGGCGGCGGGCTTCTGCGTCACGACCGGGATCATCGGGACCATGTCCATCGTGACCCAGCCGCTCTCGAGGAGCGCGGCGACGTCCCCGTTCGCGGCGACCTCGTTGATGGTCTTGAAGCCGTGGGTGACGGAGCCGACGGAGCAGTTGGCGTGGTCCTCGGCGACGGTGGAGAAGGTGCGGTCGGTGGACTTCATCCAGAAGACGCATCCGGCGGAGACGCGGCCGGTGCGGCCGTCGACCTCGTGCGGGGCGGGCATCGGGTCATCGAAGGCGGGGACGCCCCCCGGTGTCGCGGCGGCGAAGGTGATGGCGATGGGCGGGACCTGGAGGCCGAGGGCGGCCTGCAGGCGTGTGGAGAGGGCGGCGAAGTCAGACACAGCGGGTTCCTCCTTGGCATCGGATCTTGAAGCAAGATCATGATGGAAAATGGATGTCGATCAGTGTCGCACCCGCGTGTCACGGCGGGCAATCCTCACGAACCGGCCGCCTTCCTTACGGGGCCCGGCGACCGATTTCCAATCGGCGGCTATGCGCTCGCGTCCTGTGTCGCACCTCGCAGGGCGGGGATGCCGGTGGCGACGGCGAGGAGGATGGCGAGGCCCATGATCGGGGTGCCGGTCTGTTTCAACGGAGCGGACTCAGCGAGGAGGCCGACGATGAAGACGGCGAACCCGGCGTTCAGGCCGACGAAGACGAGGTGGTCAACCATCGCCGGGACGGGACGGCGAAAGCGCATGATGAGGGCCAGGATTCCGTTGGTCATAACGCCCACGAAGATCGAGTGGTCGAGGGCGAGCAAGGTGCTCAGAGGCGGATCGAGTTCCTTCGAGAAATACTTGCCGATCAGGTAGACGAGCAGGGCGATGTTGACGATGAGGTAGACCTGCGCCATGAAGCCGTGGCGGGCGGTGGTGGTGGCGGTGAACGAGGTTGCCATGAGGGCCGGCCGCATCCGCACGATCAGGATGACGAGGCCGATCACCTCAAACGGCAGGCTGAATGTGACGAGCGCGATGCTGTCGAAGAGAAACCCAGCGATCACGAACACACCGCCGAGCAGAGGCTAACCAACCTGGATCCAGCCGGCCAGCGTGGCCTTCCGCTCGACCGATTTGCCGTCGAGCGCCCATTCGATGAAGGCCATGCCCACCGGGACGAGGGAGCCCACAACCATGGCGGCGGGGTGGGCCTCTCCCATGCTCTCCGGGATCGATTCGTTTCCAGCGAGACGGAGGCCGAGCAGGACACCGAGGACGGCGCCGAGGACGGACATGAGGACGGAGCCGAGGATGGCGATGTGGGGGACGCTGAGGGTGCGCCCCTTGGCCTGACGCACGGTCCAGACGAAGGTGGCGAGGATGACGAGGCCGACGAGCGTCCCGAGGAGGGGACGCACGACGCTGGCCGTGGTGAGGAAGGCGAGGGAGTAGGCCGTGATCGTGAGCGGCGTGGCGTAGCCGAGGAGGCGTATGAGGCCGGCGTCCTTGCCGGGTGCGTCGCCGAGGGCGAAGAGCCAGAGCGCCGCGGCGATCACGCCCATGGTGATCCAGCCGAGCGTGCCGACGTGGACGTGGGTGAGCAGCGCCTTGTGGTTGAAGTCGACGAGATCGGTGCCGTTGAGGATGCCGATGACAACGGTGAACGTGAAGAGCGCGAGTGCAGCGCTCAACAGCAGTCGGACCTGGGCGGTGTGTGGACTGTTCATAGAACCCTCATCGTGAGCGTCGACGGCGGGCACCGTAGCAAGTGGCGCGACTATAGCGGACGGCGATCGTTACTCCACGGCGGAGTGGGGGTCGGGCCATGGTGCCCCCGAGGTCGCCATAGATTCGATGGATGCCGTGAGGGCGGGATGCGAGGGTAGTATGTGCGGTGCGGGGACAACGGCGATGGCCCGGGGGCCGGTTGCCGCGTGTCATTCAGGAGGTCGGATGAACGCTGAACTGATCCTGCTGCGGGTGCTGCATGTCCTGCCCGGTGTCCTCTGGGTTGGTGGCGCGCTGCTGATGGCGTGGGTGATCGAACCCGCGCTGAGGGCGGACGGCCCCGCCGTGCAGGGCCCGGCGATGCGTGCAGTCGGCAAGAAGTTGAGCATGGTGCTGACTGCTGCGGCCAGCGTCAGCATTTTGATGGGCCTGGCACTGGTGGTGCGGACGCCCGGGCGCGATGGCGCAGACCTCTTTGTGACCTCATGGGGGTGGTCGATCGGGCTGGGCACGGTCGCTGCCGTCGCCTCGGCCGGGATCGGCAGCATGGCCGGCGGCGTGCTGCGTCGGATGGACGCGGTTGCTGCTCAGATCAGCGGTGCACCGACACCGGCGCAGGCAGCGGAGATGGCCCGGCTGCAGGCGGGCCTCCGACGGAACAGCCGGATCGGTTCGATCCTGGGCGTACTCGCCGTCGTGTTGATGGTCAGCGCACGGTATGTCTAGCGCATGCTGATCGTCCGCGCGCGTCGCAGCGACGGAACGGTGGAACTCAACCTCTCGCTGGAGGCGGGGCTCGCGCTGGTCGCCGACCCGAAGGCGCTCGTGTGGTTCGACATCGACGAGCAGTCGCTACCAGAGATCGACACGGTCTCGGCCGGACTCTCGCTCAACCACCTGACGGTGGAGGACCTGAAGCACCGCGGGCAGCGCGGGAAACTCGAGCAGTTCGACGGCTACTCGGTGCTCGTGATGCACAGCGTGGGGTATGACCCGGTTGTCCCGAGGCTGGAAGAGCATGAACTCGATGCGGTGATCGGGCCGAACTGGATCCTGACCGGCCGCGATCCGCACCTGGTGGCGCTCCTGCCCGGGGAGGACCTCGAGGTGCGGTTGCCCTCGATGATAGCTTCGGACGCGGGGTACCTGCTGTACGCGATCGCCGACCGGGTGGTGGATTCGCTGTTCCCGGTGCTCGACCAGATGCTGGACGACGTGGACGACATCGAGGACCGGGTGATCCTCCACCCGGACAACGCGCTGCTGGAGCGGATCTTTGCGATGAAGCGGAACGGGGTCACGCTGCGGAAGCTCATCTCGCCGCACCTCGAGATCTTCACCCGCTTCACATCGCCGGCGTACGGGATCGTCAGCAGCGAGCACATGATCTACTTTCGCGACGTCCACGACCATCTGATCCGGTTGTTCGAGATCGTGGACTCGTATCGGGAACTGATGACGGGCGCGTTGGAGGTCCACCTCGCGACGGTGAACAACCAGTTGAGCGACGTGATGAAGCGGCTGACGGTGCTGACGGCGATGTTCCTGCCGCTGACCTTCATCACCGGCGCGTTCGGCATGAACATGGTGCAGTCACCGGTGTGGACGGACCCGGCGTTCTGGATCATCGGCTCGGGGATGGTCGCGATCTCCGTCGGGCAATGTGTGTACTTCCGGAACCGGGGTTGGGCGTAGGCAAGGCCCGCTGCCCCACGCTACTTCAATCGCTCCGCGCGGATGATGAGGCGCGTGCTGTACTCGTGGGTGTCCGGGTTGAACTTCCCGCTGCAGGTGTACAGCGTGATGGAGTCCACCTTCACGTTGCTGCTCCAGTGCTGGCCCCAGTCCGTCGTGTTCGCGTCCACCTCGCGTGACCAGACGAACGAGTATTTCAGCGTCTGGCCGTTGATGTCGATGTCGATGCGGTCTCCCGCCTTCAACTGGTCGAGGTTCCAGAACACGGCCGGTCCGGTGTAGTGCTGTCCGATGCTGGCGATGTCGCGGTTTAGGTCGGCGTGCGCTCCGAAAACCGCGTTCTTGCCGGTGCCCGGGTAGCCGCCCTGTCCGGGGAACGCGGAAAGGTCGTACCAGGCGACATCCACCGGGCCGTATGGTTCGGGCATCACGGTGCCCTTGACCGCCCACGCCCCGACTGGCGCGTTCACGCCGATCGACGGGATGCGCAGCCGCGCGAAGTCCGTCCCCTTGGGCTCTCCGTACTTCTTTGTCCATGCCGGGACGGAGTCCTGGACGCGAGGTGTGGCGGACGCACCGGCGACGGCGGGCACCGGGCTGTTCTTTGCGTTCGACCGGAGGGAGATGCCGTCTCCGCCGATCGTCCCGGTCGCGACCAGCACCGCGCTCACGAGGGCGCTGGCGCCGATCAGCGCGAGGACGGCCATCTGGATCTGTCGTGTCATTGCGGACTCCGGAACCAGTGATGAGACTGATCGGGTAAGCAATTCCATTTTATGCGCGGACTCGCCGCAGGGGACAGCGAGGGAGGGGACCTTTCTTAGACGCTCGAATCCTCCTCAGTGTTCCGCTCCCTGCGGTTCATGGCGTCCCTGCCGACGATCCGGACATGGTCGACATCTTCGTCGCGCTCGGGGCCTCCTTCGTGCTCGCCTTCGTGGTGGCCGGGCCGAAGGCGCGCCGTGTGCCGCCGGCACAGGCACCGACGAAGACGAGCAAGGGCGGGGACGAGAAGAAGTGAGGCCCGTCAGCGAGGCGGCAGCGGCATCCGCATTCCACGCCAGGTGAACCGGTCGATGACGCGTCCCGGCAGCAGCCGCATGGCGAGGGCGCGCACACGCGCGTCCCGTCCGACCAGATAGCGGGCCTTTGGCCGAGGCGAACGGACAGCGTGGGCGATCGCCTCCGCCACCCGCGCGGGTGGGATGCCGCGGCGGCCCGCCCGTTCGCCCGTGCGGCGGGCGGCCTCGATGTAGGGGGCGTAGCGGTCCTGGGCGTCTGACGGCATCTCGTTTGCGACGTCACCCGCGAGGGAGAGGCCCTTTCCCCAGATCGGGGTATCGATCGCCCCTGGCTCGATCAGGCTGACGTGGATCCCCCACGGCTTCAGCTCGAGCCTCAGCGAGTCGCCGAACGCCTCGAGCGCGCGCTTTGACGCGGCATAGGGGCCGAAGAAGGGGGGGTGCGTGCTTTCCGGCGATCGAGGTGACCGTGATGATCCGTCCACGTCCGCGCCGGATCAGCGGCAGGAACGCCTGTGTCACGGCGATGGTGCCGAACAGGTTGACCTCGAACTGCTGAAGCAGCCGCTCACGCGCGAGATGCTCCCACGCACCGACGACAGCGATCCCCGCGTTGTTCACCAGGGCGCCCAGGCCGGCTGTGCCCACCGCGACGTCGACCTGTCGGGCGGCCGACGTGATCGAGGCCTCGTCCGTCACATCGAGCAGTACGGGGGCGAGGAGTGTTCCACCCTGCCGGCGCAGCGCCTCGGAAGTGCAGATTTCCACGGCGCGGATGGTCCAGTTGACGGGCGAGGGGAAGGTGGCGCATCGCTCGACCGGGTTGCGCAGCCTGCGGCTGTGCGTCTCCTGCGGGGATTACCTGGCTTCCGGTTTTGAGTGGCTGCGTGAGGCGTACGGGCCCGGTGAGTCTGCCCCGGATCGGATGGCCGGGTAGCCGCGGGGCCGCTACTGGAACCGGGTAAGCCAGTGTCTCGCGCGGTCGATTGACTTCGGCTCCTCCCGATAAATCGAATGTCCGATCCCGGGGAAGATCTCCAGCTCGGAGTTGGGGATGCAGCGGGAGATGATGACTGAACCTCCGGGCGGCGTCTGCGGGTCGTCGCCACCGACGAGTATCAGTGCCGGTGCGGTGATCCGTTTGAGGTCCTCGTCCATGCGGTAAGCCGCGACCGCACGATTGGTCTCCGCCATCGCGCGGTTACCCTCCGCTTCGAACTCGGCCGCGCGCTTCAGCCATCCCGCGGCCAGCGCGCCGCCGACCCGGCTGGAGGTGGCGAAGAGCAGCAGCCCCTCGACGCGGTGCGGGAAGTCGATGGTGAACCGCTGGGCGATCGCGCCACCCATCGAGTGCCCCGCGACGATCGCGCTGCGGATGCCGAGGGCCTCCATGAGCGTATCGAGGTCACGTGCCCAGGTGGCCAGTGAGACCGGTCCCTCCTCGTGTCCGCTCTCGCCCATGCCGCGTACGTCATAGGTCAGGTGGCGGAACGCGGGGAATCCGGGTGTGGTGGTGGCCCAGGTTTCGAGTCGGGAGCCGATACCGTGAATCCAGACGATGGTGTGCTGGCCGTCCCCGGCCAGTTCGTAATGCTGGGAGATCCCATTCGCGGTGATGAAGGGCATCGGAGCCTCCTGGAGACGCCCGGCGAGGTCAGCGGCGGGCGGAGTATACGCACGGGCCGGGCGGGGGTGGGGCGAATCTGCGTGCTAGCATTCCGATGCTCAGGAGGCGGCCAGTGCCGGAGATCGACTCGCGCGAGTTCCGAAACTGGGGTGGCCATTTCGCCACCGGGGTCACAGTCCTGACAGTGCAGGTCGGCAACACTGTCCGCGGCATGACCGCGAATGCATTCTGTTCCCTCTCGCTCCACCCGCCGCTGATCCTCGTCTGCATTCAGCACGGCACTTCGATGCACCCGATGTTCGAGGTGACCGAGACGTTTGGCGTGAACATTCTGGCCGCTGACCAGCAGGCGTTCTCCGCCCTGTTCGCGGAGCACGGTGAGCATGCCGCGCCAATGGGGGGCGTGCCCTACCGCATCGGTTCGATCGGGGTGCCGATCCTGGACGGGGTCATGGGGTGGGCACAATGCCGCATTGAGGCGCGTTACGCCGGTGGCGATCACATGATCGTTGTCGGCCGGGTCGAAGAGATGGCGGTCGACCGCCCCGATGTCGATCCGCTGGTGTTCTACGCCGGCAGGTACCGCACCGTCGGTGAGCCCCTGTAGTCCTTGCGGCTCAGGGTGCTCGGCCGGGTGAGCACGGGACTTCCCCGATACGGGCGAGCCTCCATCGACCGATAGCCTGACTTCGCGGCGGGGTGACGTCGCGAGGAGTTCGTGTGGATGGTCTGACCCCGATCTCGACGGGCCCTTCGGGTGCCGGCGCACCAGCCGAGGGCGTGCGTCGCGCTCAGCCTGTGGCGCCCGCGTCGTTTGCGGCGGCCCTGGAGCGCCAGATCTCGAGCACGCGGTCGGAGATCGAAGGCGTGCGCGCGGAGATCGCGTCCCTGCGCGAGGGCGGGGCACGGGGGCTGGCGCTTTCGTCGCGCCCGTCGGTCGACACGCAGCGCCCGATGTCGATCGCGGATGTCGCGGCCCGGTTGAAGTCGGCCGCCACCGGGGACGGTGCAGACCCGTACGGCTGGCGGCAGATGGCCCGCAGCACCGGGGAGCAGGTGATCGGCGCGGGCTACGGCACGATCTTCGAGCGGCAGATCCAGCAGGAGTCTGGCTTCGCGCCGGATGTGGTCTTCGGGCTGCGGAAGTCTTCGGCCGGCGCGGAGGGCATCGCCCAGTTGATGCCGCAGTACTACCCGAACGTCGACCGCACTGACCCGCGCTCCTCGCTCCTCGCGGGGGCGCGGTCGATGGACCATTACCTCGGCGCGTGGGGTGGGGAAGTGCGGAAGGCGCTGGCCTCCTACAACGCCGGGTTGGGGAAGGTGCAGCAGCTGGTCGCGGCGCATGGCGAACGCTGGGAGTCGGCCCTGCCGCTGGAGACGCGGCAGTACCTGTCGGCCATCGTCGGCGACATGCGTCCCGTCTTCACGAAGTCGCCGAACAAGGCAGGGGTGTTCGGCGGGCACGGGCCGGTGGGCGTCCTGACGATGCCGGTGGACCGCACCGGCAGCAGCCCGGCGGGCGACGGGATTGACCTCTTTGCGCGGGAGGGGAGCCCCGTGCGCGCCACCGCGGACGGCACGGTCCGGGTCACCCACGGCGACGAGGGGGCGACGCTGACGATCGACCATGGCAATGGCTGGTCGAGCACGATGCGGGGCGTGGAGGGTGAGTTGCCGGCCGATGGTTAGTCGGTCCGCCGCGGACAGCCGGTCGGCATCGTGGACAGCGGGGCGCGGATCGCGCTCGGCCTCCAGTTGAACGGACGCCCGGTGGACCCGCTCCGCTATCTCGTCGGTTAGCGCGGGCGCCACCGCGGACGATTCCCGGTGTCAGTGCTGGATGCTACGATCACCTTTCCGTGGTGGGTGTGGCCTAGCGGTTAGGGCGTCAGGTTGTGGCCCTGAAGATCGGGGGTTCAAATCCCCTCACCCACCCCATGGAGACCTCAGCCCGCCGCGCCGCACCGGTAAAATGAATCCGGGAGCGGGCGCGGCGGTGCTACACTCGGGCGGATAAGCCCACCCTCCATCGAAGGACACAGACGTGCGGCGCGGACTCCTCGCCCTCCTCGCCGTGCTTGCGTTGACCCCGCTCGCGACATCCTGCCGGGACGGGAACGACAGCACCGACAGCGCGGTACCGCTGACCGAACGGTGGCTGCGCGTCGGAGAAGATCCCTCCGCGGACGTCCTGGTCTACGACGCGAAACTGCCGCCGAACCTTGTCGATCTCCTGAATCCGGGTGCGGCGTCAGGCGGGACAGAACAGGTCCAACTTCCTGTCCACCCTGCGGGCAAGTTGGTCGGTTCCTATGTCGTCCGCAAGCCGGACGGCGCGCACCTCGTATGGCTGATCTACGACGTTGCGGAGGCCCCGGTCGAAGTGGTGAAGAAGGTTCAGGAGCAACTGGACGCCCGACCGTGGCAGGTGGTGGGGGCGCAGGCTGATCCGTCCGGCACGTTGTTGCGGTTCCAGTCGTCGAGCGGAGGGGACCTCCAGGGGACGGCGATCGTGAACCAGCGTCCGGCGACCGCCACGTACCGCCTGGTCGTGGAGCGGGGCGGGAAGCAGACGACGTTGAGCGTGACGCGCGGGGCGACGGTCCCGGAGCTGGCGGCGTCGCTGGGGGACGACCTCACGGTCAAGCGGGTGGACGCGGGAGCCGCGAAGACGGCCGGGCTGAAGGAAGGCGACCGGATCGTGAAGGTCGGCGAGGTTGCCGCCAGCGATCGGAAGTCGCTTGCTGCTGCGCAACAGTCGCTCGCCGCTGAGAAGACGCCCAGCACGAGCGTCACCTATGTGGTCCAGATCGCGCCACCCTCCGAGGTCGACAAGCGCACGTTCACCGAACCCGCGTCGCTGGTCCTGCCGGGCAAGTTCCCCGTGAAGGGGTTCTTCGACGCGCTGATCGTGACCGAGTTCCAGTGGGTGCAGCAGGCAGGTGGTGCGGGGTTCTCCGCGTCCGCCATCTCGAAGGATGGCAGCACTGCCCTGGCCGGCCGTCTGAAGGACGCGCTGCAGAAGGACGGGTGGCAGGTGCTGCAGGACGTCCCGTCCGGCAGTTCCACACAGATGCAATTCCAGCACTCCGACGGGCGATCCGGCGTGGCCGAGGTCGGGCCGTTCGAGCCGGACTCCGCCTACACGCAGGTGGTCATGCAGGTTCAAACCGGCCAACCCCGGGGGAGATAGCGCCCCGGACTAGGGTGCCTCCCGATCACGAAGCGCAGCCGCCTGCGAAATCATCCCCGGTCCGTGTCACGGCGTTCGCCGTCGATTCGGTGCGGGAGGCTACCCATGTCGATCCAGATCAACACCAACGTCACCGCGCTGAATGCCCAGCGGAACCTCGCCAGCACGAACCACCGCCTCGGGAACCTCTTCGAGAAGCTTTCCAGCGGCATGCGCATCAACCGGGCCGCGGACGACGCCGCCGGCCTGGCGATCTCGGAGAAGATGCGCGCCCAGTTCCGCGGGATGCCGCAGGGCCAGCGCAATGCGCAGGACGGCATCTCCATGCTGCAAACGACGGAGGGTGGGCTGAACGAGGTCACCAACATCCTGCAGCGCATCCGTGAGCTGTGCGTCCAGGCGGGGAATAGCACGCTGGCGGTGGCCGACCGCCAGGCGATGGGCGAGGAGATCCTCGCGCTCGGTTCCGAGATCGACAACATCGGGAACCGCACGCGGTTCAACGGTCAGCAGCTCCTGACCGGCGCGTTGTCGGTCAGCATGGACGCGGCGAACTCCACGGCGGACACCGTCACGTATGCGAGCGGCGGCGCCACGACCTCGGTTTCGTCCATCGATGTCTCGACCGCGGATCCTGGTGAGACGTACACGCTGTCGGCGGCAGGCGCTGTCCTCACGTTGACGCATGACGATGGCGCCGGGTTCATCCGGAACGAGACGTTCACGGTGCAGGCGATGGGCGCCAGTGGGGCGCAGGCCGTGACCTTCGAGCAACTCGGCGTGACGCTCAACCTGTTCCACGACGCGAACGCCGCCAACCACACGGGCGCCAACATTGCGGACGCCCTGAACGGGGCGACGGTCGTGACCGGGCCCGGTGGCCCGCCCGCTTCCGGGTAGGCGCTGAAGCCACTGACAACATCTCGGTCCCGTTCTCGGACATGCGTCTGGCGGCGCTGGGCGACGCCAACAAGATGGGGACGCTGATCGTGGATAGTGACGTCGTGTCCACGACGGCGAAGGCCGACCTTCTGCTGCAGTCGGTGGACACGGCGATGACGCAGGTGTCCCTGTTCCGCGCGAAGCTCGGTGCGGCACAGAACCAGATGGAGTCGGCGGTAAACAGCCTGGCGGTCTCCGTGGAGAACCTCTCGGCGTCGGAATCGCGTATCCGGGATGCGGACTTCGCACAGGTTTCCAGCCAGCTGGTGGCGCAACAGATCATGCAACAGGCTGGCGTGGCGGTCCTCGCCCAGGCGAATACGGCGCCGCAGGCTGTGCTGGCGCTCCTCCGCAGCCAGTAACGCTGTGCTGTGCCCATTGGGGTCGAGGGGAGGCCGCTGATGCGGTGTGCCGGCCACGATCTTGGGGGAACCCCGACTGTGCGGTCGGTGCGCCCCGGCCGAGAATCCGGACGAGGATCCTCTGCCTGTCGCCGGACAGCGCGCTGGTCTTCGCGAGGACGGTGCGCTGATGACCGACCTGCGGATTGAACACGGGCAACCCGCGCTCGGCCCGGTGGCCATCACGCCGGACCAACGCCGACGTGACGGGGGTAATCCTCGTCAGGGGCGCCGGGATCAGGATGGGCACGCCGAGCCGGGGATCGTAGAGCTCGCGGTGGCGTTGCACGAGGAAGGGCGGAAGCACCTCGTCGCGCGGATCGTCACAGACGATTCGGGCGAGATGCGCGTGCGGATCGTGGACACGGAGAGAGGTGAGACGGTGGCCGTGCTGACTCCGGACGAACTGCGCGTGCTGGCGGCCGAGACCGGGTTGCCGGCCGGCCTGCTGCTGCAGGCGCGGTCGTAGGAGCCGTCCATGGTATTCGGCGGCGCCAGTGGCTCCAGCGGGCGGGGTGCGCGCGGTCACGGTTGCCGGGACGCCTGACGGGCTCGCCTTCTCCGCCGACGGCGCACGCCTCTATGTCGCCGACATGGCTGGCGGCCGTGTCACGGTGGTGGAGGTGGCCACCCAGCGGGTGCTGGCCGTGATGTCAGTGGGGCGCTCTGCCGGCAGCCTGATGGTCCTCACGCAAGCCCGCTGACGCGGGTCGTCCGGCATCGGTGTGCGACAATCGGCGTCCACTCGTTCCTCCCGTGGACGGAGCCGTCCGACGATGCCAGTCGAGGGTGCCTGTTCGTTCGTTGGCGGATTCCTGCGCCGCGCCTGCGGCCGTGACCCCGTCGGCGTCTGTGTCTACTGTGCGGAGCCGTTCTGCGCCGGGCACGGGACGTTGCATCCCGACTACTACGAGGTCTGCCAGCGGAAGGCCTGTGTCGCGAAATTCGCTGACGTCGCGGCACACCGCATGTGGCTCGAGGCCCACCTTCCGTCGAATGGGATGTCGATGTGCGCGGACGACGGCTGCGAGGAGCGGATGCAGCATGGATGCGAACGCTGCCGTCTTCGTTTCTGCGATGAGCATCTCGTTGACCGTCAGGTCACCGAGCGGCGTCTCGAGGGTGAGGTCCGGCTCGTGCAGATGATGTGTCACCATTGCGCCGCCCGCCGCACGCTCTGGGACTGAAGCCGCGCCGTCCGCGCTAGGGCAGCCGCGCCGTCGCCACGAGGGCTTCGCCCGGGGGTGTTGCACCCAGCATGCGCCCCGAGGGATCGATGACGAAGGCGCCCCCGGCACGGGAAGTCGATCCAGCGGCCACGACGGCAACGCCGTCTTCGATGGCGATGGCGCGTGCCGTGCCGCCCACGGGCGCAGCAGCGTCCCCGGCGCACCACACCGCCACGCTGGCACCGGCGGGTGCGGCGACGGCAAGTCCTTCCGCGCCGCACAGCAAGCCGACGGCGCCGTGTGCGGTGTGGACGACGGAGGGGGCCTGTCCTCCGGCACGGAACCCGGCGGCACGTTCATCCCGGTCGAGCACGGACTGCCGGTGCGTGGCGAGGACCTCGCCGCCTTCGACGGCGTATGTGGTCTTGTATGTGACGCCGTCGGCGCGTTCGGCCAGCCCGGCGAAGATCGTGGCGCCGGTTTCGGTGCTCAGTGTTTTGAGGAACGGGAGTGTCTCGGTCGCGGTGACGGCGCGCGGCTCGGTGCCGGCGAGGTCAGGCAACACGACGAGCCGTGCGCCCGAGGCGACTGCTGCATGCACGAGCGTGCGCAGGCGTTCGGTCGATTTGACGGCGGAGGGGAGCGGGTCGAAGGCGACCGCCGCCACCTGGCCACGCACTGGTTCGCGGGTCGCGGCAGTCGTGTCGCTCGCGGGCAGCATGGCGAAGTCGAGGGCTGGCCCGGGCGCGGCGTCGATGTCGATCTCGGCGGATACGATGCCGGGTCCGTCAGCGGGGGCGCGCACGCTCCACTGTCCTGCCGGGTCAATCACGCCTGCGCTTCCCGCGTAGCGCAGCAGGCCACCCTCGCTTCCCGATTTGCCTCCGGCGATCGCCCACGCGCCGAGCAGCGCGGCACGCGCCGCGAGGAGGGCGGACTCAAGGCTCGCCTCCGCGCCGGGGACGCGACCGGCGTCGCGCGGGGCGGCAGCGGCGATCAGCAGGTGGACGCCCGCGAGCCCGCGGGTCAGGTCACGGCGGGCGAGGTCGCGGCCGACGATGAGGCCGATGCGCAGGCCTCCGATCTCGGCAACGGCCGGGCCACGCCCGCGCGAGAACCAGCCCGAGGCCGTGCGCTCGCCGGCGTGCGCGAGTTCGCGACCGTCCGGCCCGAAGAGGACGAGCTCGTTGCGCAGGGCGCCGTCCGCGTCGCGTCGCACGAGCCCTGCCGCGATCGCGCAGCGGGTGCGGTGAGACCGCTCGGCGAGCGCACTGAGCCAGACATCCTCGGGCGGCAGCGCGAGTGCCGCGACCGCGTCGCGGGAGAGCAACGCCCACCCCGGGATCGCAGCCTCCGGCAACACGAGAAGCGCGTGTCCCTCGATCGACTGATCGACGCGGGCGAGCAGCGATTCCCATGCGCGAGCATGGTCGCCCGCCTCGAAGGTCCGGGGTTGCAGCGCGGCGACGCGGAGCGGGCGCGGCACGTCCGTCACTATCCCCGTCGCACGGGGTTGCGCAGGACGCCGACGCCGCCCACCTCGACCTCGCACACATCGCCGTCCACGATCGCGGCGGTCTGGCCGGGCGTGCCGGTGAAGATCAGGTCGCCCGGTTCGAGTGTGACGTAGCGGGAAATGTGGGCGATGCACTTACGGACGGAGTGGATGAGCAGGCTGGTGTCGGACTCCTGCTGGACGCGCCCGTTGATGCGGCCGGCGACAGTGATCGCCTCGGGCTTCAGGTCGGTCTCGATCCAGGGCCCGACGGCGGTGAATGTGTCGCTGGACTTTGCGCGGAGCCACTGGAGGTCGCTTTTCTGCCAGTCACGCTCGGAGACGTCGTTGCCGGCGGTGTAGCCGAAGACGTGCGCGTCCACTTCGGCCTCGCTGATCGCGTGTGCGCGCCGGCCGATGACGGCGACGACCTCAGCCTCCATATGGACGTTCGTGCTGTCCGGGGGGAGGACGATCGCCTCTCCCTGCGCGATGAGGGAGGACGGCGCCTTCAGGAATCCCTGGGGTTCGCCGGGTGCCGGGCGCTCTCCGGCGTGGCTCTTGTAGTTGATGCCGATCGCGACGACCTTCGTCGGAACACTCGGGACGAGCAACCGGACCTGGGCCAGCGGCACCGCGCGACCCATCTCGATGGGCCGGTCGAAGAGATCCCCTTCGAGGAGGTGGGCCGTCTCCCCCTCGATGCGTGCCGTGTAGATGCCACCTTCAAACTGCACTCGTGCGATCCGCATTCGTCGTGTCCCCCCTGTTACCGCTGCCGCCCGATGCTACCGCGCGATGCCATACGGCGGGCTACGGCGCGGTGACCTCGGAAGTGAGCGCCGCAATGGCGGCGGCCAGGATGCCGTCGCACATCGCGCGGACGATCAACAGGGAGGCGAGGTGTTCTTGTTCGCCGCCCTCCCATGGCGGGAGCAGCGGTCGCTCCCAGTATTCCGGATCAAGGGTCGCGGCAGATTCGAGCATCACCCGACGCGCGAGGTCGACCTCAGCGCGGACACTCGACCAGTCATCGGCGATTGCCGTGGCATTTGGTGTCGACGTGCGTCCGCCGTCCCCGGCATTGAGCGAAGCGAAGAACGCGGCGTGCGCCCGGTCGTGTGCGGCGTGCGCGAGCAGCAGCGCGTTGAGTGAGCCGGTGCTCTCGCCCAGGCTGGCGAATTCCGGGATCGCCAGCATCCGCAAGCCCGCGCGGGAGTCGCATGCTTCGATCGCCTCGACGAGTTGACGGCGGCCATCCTGCAGCGCGAGCCACGGGTCGACGCGTTCGAAGAATGCACGGTCGTCGATCTCGGTGTGTGTGTCGTCAGCCATGCAGTCGAGTCTACGCAGCGTGTGTCATGCGAGCAGTGTGTGTTTGCGAGTCGGGATCGAGACCCACGATCGTGCGAGCGATTCGATCGCGGTGCCGGATGATCGACATTGGTGAGGCGGGGAGACGGGGTAAGGGGGCGGGGGAAAAGTTGTCAACTTTTTTCCGGTTTTGACTCGAGAAAATATTGTCACTACGCACATTCGTGTTAGCATTTCGTTCGTCCGGGGCCTCGTGACGGTGAGGTGTAACTGATGGTCACTGCGAAAAAGCCCGCTGCCAAGAAGCCGGCAGCCAAGAAGCCGGCCGCGAAGAAGCCGGCTGCGAAGAAGCCGGCAGTCAAGAAGCCGGCCGCGAAGAAGACTGCGGTCAAGAAGACAGCGGCCCGAAAGCCGGCGGCCAAGAAGCCCGCCGTCAAGAAGGCCGCGGCGAAGAAGCCGGCGGTGCGCAAGCCCGCCGCGAAGAAGCCAGCCGCCAAGAAGGCGGCAGCGAAGAAGCCGGCGGTGCGCAAGCCCGCCGCGAAGAAGCCAGCCGCCAAAAAGGCGGCGGCGAAGAAGCCGGCGGCGCGCAAGCCCGCCGCCAAGAAGTAACAAGAACCACTCGAGCCCCCTGGACACGACACACCCCCGGCGACCGCCGGGGGTGTGTTCGTCTCATCCGCCTATCGGGCGGCCTGTCGGTGCTACGATCCCGCCGCCATTGAGGTGCCCGAGCGGCCACCTGGCAACCACCTGACGAGGTGCGCGTGCTCCAGCCGCTTCCGTACGACAACCTGCGTCTCTTCAACTCGCTCACCCGGCGAGTCGAGCGGTTCGTCCCGCGCGAGGACCGCACCGTCTCGATCTATGTGTGCGGCATCACCCCGTACGACGTCGGTCACCTGGGACACGCCCTGGTCTATGTTGCGTTCGACACGCTCCGTCGGTGGCTGGAGTTCAACGCGTACGAGGTGCGTCACGTCCAGAACATCACGGATGTAGATGACGACATGGTCCGGGTCTCGCGGCGGCTGGGGATGACCATCCGCGAACTGACCGACCGGAACCAGCAGATCTACCTCGACGAGATGAGCGCGCTGGACGTCCTCCAGCCGGACGCCTACCCGCGCGTCTCCGAGACGATCCCCGAGATCATCGAGACGGTGCAGCGGTTGATCGACAAGGGCTTCGCGTACGAGCGCGACGGCTACGTCTTCTTCGACGTCACACGGACCCCCCACTTCGGGGTGCTCGCGGGCCTGAGCGGACAGGCGTTGCTCGACTTCAAGAGCGACTCGATGCCGGAAGAGCCGCAGCATCTGAAGCGGAACCCGCTCGACTTCCTGGTCTGGCAGCCGTGTCCGGACGAGGGCGCGACCTTCGCCTCGCCGTGGGGCGCGGGCCGGCCCGGTTGGCACATCGAGTGTTCGGCGATGGCGTGTCGCCATCTTGGCGAGCAGATCGACATCCACGGTGGAGGCAAGGACCTCCGCTATCCACACCACGACTCCGAGATCGTCCAGTCGGAGGCGGCGAGCGGGCGGGCGCCGTACGCGGCATTCTGGTTGCACAACGGCACGATGGGCCTCGACGGGCAGAAGATGTCGAAGTCGCTGGGCAACCTGGTGAAGGTGAGCGACCTGCTGGGCGAGGGGCACACGGGCAACGGTATCCGGCTCTCGCTGCTGGCGGTGCGCTGGCGCGACGACCGCGACTTTGATCGTGGCGTGCTGGCGCGCAGCGAGGAGACGGCGCGGCTGCTGGAGCGTGCGGCGGTCGCTCCCGGAGGGCCTCCCGACCGGCTGCGGGTGCAGCCGTACCGCAACGCGTTCCAGGCCGCGATGGACGACGACCTCGATACCTCGAAGGCGATTGAGGTCGTCAGTGACCTCGCCCGGGCGCTGCTGGAGGGCCGCGTCGCCGGGGAGACCGGGACGCCGACGTTGATCGAGCTCGCCGGGGTGCTCGGAGTGCGACTGCGCGCCGAGTGAGGCGGAGTAGTGTGCGCGGTGGCCGGGCCGTAGCCTATACGCATGACTCGTGACGCACGACTCGCGCGGCTCTCGCGCGACCACCACCACGCGCTGACACTGGCGCTGCGCATCCAGCGTGAACTCGCGACGGCGGAGCCGCGGGAGGCTTCGGCGCTCGTCCGCGATGTGCTGCGCTACTGGGACGAGGCGATGACGCCACACCTGATCGTCGAGGCGCGGGCGCTGTTGCCGTTGCTCGCGGCGAAACAGGAGGGCGGCCTCGCGCTCGCGGGGCGGGCGCAGCGGGAGCACCGAGAGCTCACCGACCTGGCGGCCGAGGTGCGCGGATCGAATGTCGCGACGCGGGCGGGGATCTTGGTGCGGTTCGGCGCGGCGCTTTCGGCGCACATCCGCTGGGAAGAGCGCGAGCTGATGGAATGGGCGCAGGCGCACCTCGCCCCGGTCGACCTCGATGTGGTCGCGCGTGCCGTGGCGGATTCGCTGCCGGCGCAGGCCGTGCCGTGCCCGGTACCGCATCTGGCGTAGGCCTTCCCTCGCCCGACCTTGTTCCTTGTGCGGCTCAGGGTGGTGCGTGAGTCGGGCTGCGTCGGCTGCCTCAGCCTGGCGTGACCGGTCATGCCCGCACTTCGGACGAACGTCCCTGCCCATGGCGGTCGAATAGCCCTGTCACCCCCGTGCCCCGCGCCAGCACTCTGAGGTAGATCCACGGCAGATCCGCCAGTCTCGCGGAAGGACCTGAGCGATGGAACGACTGGAGTTGAAGAAGGAATGGGCCCCGCTGTACACGGCGCGCAAGAAGCCTGACCTGATCGAAGTGCCGCCGCGTCGTGCCCTCACGATCGCCGAGACCCGACCGCCGGGGGCGGAGACGATGGGGCCCATTTTCGCGACGCTCTACTCCGTGGCGTACACGCTGAAATTCCAGATCCGAGCGGAGCAGTCGCTCGACTACCCGGTGCTGCCGCCTGAGGCCGTGTTCCGGATCGCCGATTTCAAGGGGACAGAAGACTGGAGATGGACGGCCTCGATCGCGGTCCCGGACGCCGTGGACACGGCTGCTCTGCGTCGGGCGATCCGTGCCGCGCGGGAGAAGCATCCCGAGACGCCGCTACTGGACCGGGTGAAGCTGGCGGCGCTGCCGTCCGGGGCGCAGGCCCGGATCATGCATATTGGCGCGTTCGACCAGGGGCAGCCGACGATCGACGGACTGATGGCATTCATCCGGGAGGCGGGCTACCGGCCGGGCAGCCGTCACATCGAGGTCTACCTGAGCGATCCGGCCCGCGTGCCGCCGGAGCGGACGCGGACGGTGATCCGCATGGCCGTGATCGCACGCTGAATAAACAAAGCGCTGCGGTCAGCGCGCGGCCTTTGTTCCTTCGGTGCTGACTTCGTGGACGAGGTCCATCAGGCGGCCGAGTGAGGTCATGCGCTCCTCGAAGGTGTCGCCGTGGAGGCCGGGGCGGAAGGTGGTGACGCCGGCGTCGCGGTAGTCGCGGAGGCGCTGCTTCACCATGGCTTCGTCGCCGATGAGGTTCGTGCCGATGATGAGTTCCAGCGGGACGCGGGCGCGGGCTTCGTCGCGTTTGCCGGAGAGCCAGAGACGCTGAACCTCTTTCGCCTCATCGGCGTAGCCCTGTCGCGAGTAGGCGTTGTTGTAGAAGTTGTGTTGCTTCGAACCCATGGCGCCGAGGGAGAAGGCGAGGCCGGGGCGCAGCGTCTCGGCGGCTTTCTCGACGTCGCTGGTGAACCAGACGGTGCCACCGACGGCGATGTCGATCCTGGAGAAGTCGCGGCCGGCTTTGCGCGCGCCCTCGCGGATCGGGTCGATGAACTGGGCGGCGTGCTCCGGCAGGAATGAGGTGCCCAGCCAGCCGTCGGCGAGTTCGCCGGTGAGTTCGAGGTTCTTCGGTCCCAGCGAGGCGATGTAGATCGGGAGATGGGGCGTCGCGGGCGCGCCGGAACGGAGTGCCTTGCCCTCGCCGGATCCGCCGTGCTGTTGGTCGAGGGGGAGGTGGTAGAACTCGCCGTCGTAGGAGACGGTCTCGCCGTTGAAGACTCGACGGCAGATTTCGATGACCTCGCGCGTGTGCTGGATCGGCTTGCGGAACGGGATGCCGTGCCAGCCCTCGATGACCTGAGGGCCGCTGGTGCCGACGCCGAGCATGAAGCGTCCGCCGGACATGGAGTCGAGGGTCATCGCGGTCATCGCGACGAGAGCGGGGGAGCGGGTGCCGACCTGGAGGATGCCTGTGCCGAACTTGAGTGTGGTGGTTTTGGCGATGAGGTAGGCGAGCGGCGTGGCGCCGTCGTGCGCCCATGCCTCGGCGCTCCAGAGGGAGTCGACGCCGAGCCGTTCCGATTCGAGGGCGAAGGCGGTGACCTCGGGCCAGTTCTCGATGGCGTAGCGGTGCAGGCCGACGGCGACCTTCATGGCGTCCCCCTGGGGTGCGCGGGACAGCGTAGCGCAGGCGGGCGCGCGGCGACGGCGCGATTGCGTACGTCATCGATGTGGGTGTCTGGTCGGTCCACGGTCGCATCGTGACGAGCGCTCCACGCCGTGCGGCCATTTCGATGTGGCGCATGCGCACGGATACAGGACGGCCCGCCGACCTTGAGGGTGGGCGGGCCGTCGGTGGCTCACGGCGAAGGGTTATCTGCCCTGGTCGCGCTCCTTCGCGCGCTGGAGGGCGCGGACGAGCATGCCTTTTTCGGGGACCGGCTTCCAGCCGGCCATGGTGTTGAAGTAACGGACGCCGGCGGTCCGCTCGTCTGGTTCGCGTTCCATGTACTCAACGTCGAAGCCGTCGATGCGGATCGTCGGGGAACCGAGGCACTTGGCCGGGAGGGCCTCTTCGTCGTTGCGGATGATGGTCTCCGTGACCGTCTGGTCGGGGAGGCCGGCTTCCGCGAGGGCCTCGCGGAGCAGTTTGCGAATGTCGTCGTGGTACTTCTTGCCGAGTTCGGTGAGCACCATCGTGACTTCCATCGAGCGTCCCTCCTCGGGTGCCGGCCTGCACGCGGGCCAGAGCGCTGGGTGGCGCGGGGGTGCGCCGGCCGTTCACTGGGTCGGGGGGACGGCCTCCCCGCCGCCCGCATCCTCGCGCACCGGCGTGGTCTGCGCCAGTCGATAGCGGAAATCACAATAGTTGTAGCCCTGCATGATGGTCTGCGTGCGGTCGAGGTGGAGCGCCGGGGAGTAGCCCTCGGAGAGGGCGAAGTCGCGGCTGCAGGAGAGCAGGAATCCGAGATCGGTCGCGCCCATGCGGCGGTACATCTCCGCGAAGCGGCAGCCGACCACGTTGAAGTCGAGCCGCTCGCCGTCCTGCCGGAGCGTCTCGATCGCGAGGTCGCCACCGGCGCCGCCCCACGAGTCTTTGACGTGGGCGAATCCGGGGAGGTCGGCGCGACCGAGGGCATCCGCCACGTCGCGGCCCTGTTGCCGCGCGATCGCCTCGATCGTCTCGCGGGCGATGGCGTGGGCCCGTTCGACTCCGAGTTCGGATTCGAGGCGGCGGATGAGGGGGACGAGCACCTCCGCTTCAATGCCGCGCTGCTGGAGGAGGGAGATCGGGCGCGCAGCGGTGAGGGTGTCGCCGCGAGTGGCGCGCCAGGCATCGATCACCTCGTGGTCGTGTTCGAAGGCGAGCGGCGGGAGCGCCGTGGCGTCGAAGAAGGCGACTTCAATGGCCTCGTCGCCGGCGACTGGTTCGCCGGAGGCGAGCGTGCCGGCATAGGCGACGAAGACGACCGGGTCGTCCGCCGCGCTCCACACTCCGAGCAGGCGGTCGATGTGGACATCGATGCCGGCTTCTTCGCGTGTCTCGCGTTTTCCGGCGTCGGTGAGGACCTCGCCGGCGTCGACGAACCCGGAGGGGAATGCCCAGTGCCCGAGCGCGGGTTCGTGGTTGCGACGGACGAGCAGGATGCGGCCGTCCCGTTCGGCGACGACGCCGACCGCGACCTTCGGGTCCGGATACCAGGCGTAGCCGCAGCCCTCGGTCGTGCAGCGTGCGCCGGCAGCCGGCGATGCGAACGCGGCGCCGCAACGCGGGCAATGGCGAGCGGGGGTGGGCAACGGCAGCGGCATCGGGAGACCTCGGCGGGCGCGACGGGCGTCGAGCCTAGATGAACATGATGACGCGGCGAAACTGCTCGTGATAGCGGCCGTCCGCGTCACGCCAGTATTCGCGCATGCGGTCGAGCAGGTCGGGGGGGAACTGCGAGGTGTGGGCGCGCATCGCAGCGAGCTTGGTCTCGATGACCTCGGTGATTTCGACGGAGAAGTTCGATTCGTTTCCGCCGAAGATGTAGAGCTCGCGCACCTTGTGCGGCTGGAGCCCGCTGGCGACCTGTTCGGGGAAGTTCAGCCGGTCGCGCGCGGCGGGGTAGACGGCGTCGACCACCGCGAGCCCGGTCGCGCGGTGGTCGGAGTGGTTGACGAAGGCGTTGCTGATGATCACCGCTTCGGGGTCGTGGGTGTAGACCGCGTAGGGGCGGAATTCGCGGATCTCACGGACGATCTCGCCGATCAGGGTGTGCGACCAGACCAATTCGCCGTCGGTATGTCCGAGGAACCGCACGTCCTTCACGCCGAGGATCGCGGCGGCCGTGCGCTGTTCCTGCGCGCGCATCGCGATCAGTTCGGGCTGGGCGATCACCGGGTCGTCGGAGCCCTTTGAGCCGTCGGTCACCACGATGTAGCGGACCTCCCAGCCGGCGCGTGCGAGGAGGGCGGCGGCGCCGGCGGCGCCGAAGTCGGCATCGTCCGGGTGGGCGGCGACCACCAGTGCGCGGCGGAACTCGCCCGCCGCCTCATCCGGCTCCCCCGGCCGTTCCCGCCCGTACAGGTCCTCGAGTCCCGCTGGCATCTGGCCTCCAACTGCCTGCGCGCCCGTGACGCCCTCGGATCCTAGCCCGGTGGCCCGGGCGGACGGGGATCCGAAGCCCGCCCCCCGCGTGTCGACAAATGGTTGACGAATTGACAGAACGGTATTAGCGTTCGTTCCGAACAGAACATCTGTGCCGCACATCTGTCTCTGCCCCGGAACCTCGCAGTGCGACTTCCGGGTGTCGGTTTCAGGACAGCGGAAAGCGGCTGTTCCGGTCGCGCTGCCCAGGACGCGGTCGGTGTAGCGGGGGTAGGAGTGCGGTGCCGGCCATCAAGCCGGCGTCCGCCTCGGGAGAGGACGCGCCATGTCGGACGGCCTGTCAGAGAAGCAGCAGGATATCCTCCGCTTTCTGGAGCGGTTCATCACGGATCATGATTATCCGCCCAGTATCCGCGACATCCAGCAGGGGTGCGGCATCTCCTCGACCAGCGTTGTGGATTACAACCTCAAGCGGCTGGAGGAGAAGGGACTGATCCGGCGCGACCGGGAGGTCTCACGCGCGATCGAACTGCTGAATGGGCAGGGCGAGCGTCGCCGGCGCACCGTTCAGGTGCCGCTGCTCGGCCCGATCGCCGCCGGCATCCCGATCCCCACGCACCCGGACAACGTCGCGCCGCTGGACATCATCGAACTGACAGACGAGCAGGTGCGCGGCAAGGCGAACCTGTACGCGTTGCGTGTCCAGGGCACCTCGATGATCGACGCGCTGATCAACGATGGCGACATCGTGGTCCTGGAACCGCGCCAGACGGCGGACCCGGGCGAGGTCGTCGCGGCTTGGATCGTGGATCGTGGCGAGACCACGCTGAAGAAGTACTACCCCGAGGGCCGGAAGGTCCGGCTGCAGCCGATGAACGCGACGATGTCGCCGATCATGGAGGACGCCTCCAACGTGCAGGTGCAGGGGCGGCTCGTCGCCACGATCCGTTCGTTCTAGTCTGACATCCACAGCCAGACGCAGACATGCGGCGCCGACAGCGCCGCATGTCTGCGTCCAGCCTGCGGCGAAGCGGTCATCCGACCGGCGGAGTACCGTATTCGCGCGGGCGGCGCGCAGGCGTACCCGGTACTGACGCAGGACGGCACCAGACGACAGCGGGCGGGCGAGATGACCGAGGCGACATCGGGCGCTGGTGAATCCGCGGTGGCGGGCACGTCACGCACCCCCATCCTCTCTGTGCGCGATCTCCAGGCCGCGTACCGCGGCCCTGAGGGGATGATCCCGGCGGTGCGCGGGGTCTCGCTCGACCTCTATCCCGGCGAGGTGCTGGCGCTGGTCGGTGAGTCAGCCGCGGGGAAATCCTCGGTGGCGCTGGCGACGCTCGGACTGCTGCCGTCCACCGCGGAGGTGAGCGGCTCGATCCTGTATCAGGGGGAATCGCTGCTCGACCTTAAGGGAGACGATCGCCGGCGGGTGCGCGGCGGCGAGATCGCGATGATCTTCCAGGACGCGATGGCGGGGCTGACGCCGACGTTGCGCGTGGGGGAGCAGGTGGCGGAGATCTTCCTCGCGCACGAGCGGCTGGACCCGAAGGCGGCGCGCGCGGCGGCGATCGTGGCGTTGCGACCGCTGTTGCCGGACGCGGAGCGGATCGTGGACGCGTATCCGTTCCAGTTGTCCGGCGGTATGGCTCAGCGGGTAATGGTCGCGATGGCGACGGCGCTGGGTCCGAAGATCGTGATCGCGGACGAGCCGACGGCGAACCTCGACCCGGCGGTGCGGCTGGAGACGCTGAACTGGCTGGAGGACATGCGCAACCGGGGGACGGCGGTGATGCTGATCACGCACGACTTCGGCGTGGTCGCGCGGTTGGCCGACCGGGTGATGGTGATGTACGGCGGGGTGGTGGCCGAAGAGGGGGATGTGTTCACGATCTTCCGTCGTCCTCGGCACCCGTACACATACGGGCTGTTGAGCAGTCTGCCCGGTGTGATGTCGGGGGCGCGTCTGACGCCGATGCGGGGGAATCCGCCGGACCTGGCGTCGCTGGGCGAGGAGTGCGCGTTCCTGGAGCGGTGTCCGAAGGCGGTGTCGCAGTGCCGCCTGGATCCGTCGCCGCCCCTGGTTGATGCAGGGCCGCTGCCGGGGAGCGATGAGCCGCCGGCACCGGGGCATCGGGTAGCGTGCTTCAACCCGATGGCGATCGACCTCCGCGAGGGGCGCGACCGGTAGCGCCGGCGGCGCCGCCTGGCGCCGGCTTCCCGAGTATCGATCAACGATGTGGGCACTCGTACCGCCTTCGCTGCGCGAAGGTCGGCCCATCCCCCTGCCCCCTTCCCTCGGGGAAGGGGGTTGGAGAAGAAGAGGATCACCCCACTCCCCGCCCCCCTCCCCCTCGAGGGGCGAGGGGGAGGGAGATCAGATCTGGCGGGTCAGGGTTTGATCTCTCGTTGTTGTTGGGCGCGGTATCGACGTGGTGCCTCGACGTGCTGTAGATGCGTACCGCTGTCGTATTGCGACGGGCGCATCGCCCCGCTCGTCCCTGGCGAGGTGATTGAAGGAGGCTGGTGTGCGCGCGGTTAGCGGCGGGCGGTGCGGGTGGGGGCGGCGATGCTGGCGAGGTGGACGACGAGGAGCTCGAGGGCGAGGACGTCGGTGCGTTTGCCGGTCTTGACCTCGGTGTCGGCGGCCTCGACGGCGCGGAGGGCGGCCTCGGCGGCGGGGCGCGAGGTGGCGCGGGCTTGAAGCAGCAGCTTGGTGAGCGGGAAGCCGCGCGCGCCGGTCGCCTCGCCGATCGCCTGCTCGCTGGCGCGGGCCTCGATCAGCTCGGTCGCGCGGACGAGGTTGCGGACCTGACGCGCGACGCGGTTCATCACGGCGATCGGGGTCTCCGAAGTCTCTTCCAGCACGCGGCGGAGCATGACGAGCGCCTGCGCGGCGCGTCCCTCGATGACCGCGTCCACGAGTTCGAACATGCTCTCCTCGCGCGCGAGCGGGGTCATGGTCTCGACGTCGCGTGCCGTGATTGGCCGGCCGCCGGTATAGGCGGCGAGTTTGTCGAGCTCGGTCGCGATCAGCCGCAGGTTCGTGCCGGCGAGGTCGGCGAGGAGGGCGACGCCGGCGCGCTCGATCGCGACCCCGCGTTCGCGCGCGCGGCGTTCCGTCCACGCCTCGACCTCGCTGGTGCCGCCGTCGCGTCCACGCCACGGCTTGAGCGCGGCGCAGTGGGTGATCGTCACGTTGGGCATCCGCTTGAGCGCGGTCACCAGCGCGTGCGTGCCGACGACCTCGCGGTCGCCCGGTTTCGGCGGCGGTTCGAGGAGGACGATGTGGTTGCTGTCCGGCATCTGCGGGACGAAGTCGAGCAGCGGCTGCCAGGTGTCGGCCGCCCCTCGACGTCCGCCGAGCGAGGTCACGAGGCCCTCCACGACGACGAGGCGGGCGGGCGCGAGGAAGGGGAGCGCGGCGGCGTGCTGGAGCAGCGTGGAGGGCGTGAGTCCGCGGGCGGCCAGCACGGTGGTGTTCGCGGCGAGCGAGCCATCCCTGTCCAGCGCTCGCTTCAACGCGGCGAGCGCCTCGGACGCGGTGAATTCGTCGTCGCCGTAGATGATGTGCAGCGGCACCAGCGTCTCCCCGTGCGCGCGGCGACATCGATGTCGCGCGCTAGTCGATCTCCAGCTGCCAGCCGAACCAGGCGGCGACCGTCACGAGCAGGAAGATCGCGACGCCGGGCCAGAGGAGCGTGGTGATGAACCCCGCGTCCACCGACGCTGTCTGATAGCCCGCCCAGCCGGCCGCGAGGATGGCCCCGGGGAGAGGGAGCCAGCGCGGGAACCGAGGGTCGGCGCCGTCCACCAGTGCGCCACGCAGCAATTCGCGTGGCGTGACCGGCGTCTCGCGCTCTCCCTCGTCTCCGTCTTCGTGTTCAGCCATCGGGATGAGCGTACGCGCCTCGCATGCAGGGCGTCGAGACGGTGGCCAGGGGGGCGGCTAGGGAACAGGGTACGCCTCGGTGGCGGCGGAGGCATGGTCGCCGGCGCGCCACCAGACAGCGAACACGAGCAGTGCCGCGACGGCGAGGCCGGTGGCGGTCATGACGAGGCCGGTGTCCAGCCCGCGACGGTCGATGGCAAAGCCGCATAGCGGGAGGAGTGCGACCGAGGTGAGGTGCACGAGGACGGATGAGACGGAGAGAGCAGTCGCGCGGACATTGTCCTCGACACGCCGGGCGATGTAGTCGGAGACGTAGGGCCAGAGCACGTTCCAGCCGAGTGAGGGGAGGATGAAGATCGGGTAGAGCCAGATCAGGCCGGTGGCGCCGCCGAGCAGGGCGAGCGCGCTGATGAGGGGCATGGTCAGGAAGATCGCGATGAGCCCGATGCGCCGCCCGAGGCGGTCGGCGATGGCGGCGCTCAGGGCGGAGAACGCGAGTTGGGAGGCGACGAACAGTCCGAGCGACCAGACCGGCACGCCATAGGAGAGCGCGACGGGCTGCTGGGTGATCCCCATGGTGTGGATCGTAGCGGTGGTCAGCGCCATGAGGAGCGCGGCGGTGAGCAGCGTGCGCCGGCCGATGACCTGGCGCGCCGCATGGATGCCGATGCGGGTGAAGGAGTGCCGCGCACCCTCGCGTGGCGGGTCGACGAGCCCGAAGGCGAGGGCGAACCCGGCGATGGAGAGCAGCGCGGACGCGAGGAACGGCACCTCCAGCGGGACCCAGCGCACCATGAGGGAGCCCGCCAGAGTGTAGAGGGCCATGGATGCGCCGCCGACGACCAGCTCGCGTGCCTGCCAGCGTGTGAACTCCTCGTCGCGGTCGAGGGCCTTCAGCGTGTCGAAGAGGATTGCGCTGTCAGCGCCGGAGAAGAACGCGTCCGCGAGCGAGAACATCGCGTAGGAGGCGAGCAGGATCGGGATCGTGTGGCCGAGGCCGAAGGTCGCCATCGCGCCGACCGCGACGGCGGAGCCGAGGATGACGCTGAGGCGGCGCCCCCAGCGGTCGGCCATCATCCCGGTGGGGACCTCGCCGGCGATGACCACCGCGGAGTAGACGGCCTGGAAGAGCAGGACCTCGCCCAGCGTCAGGCCGCGCTCGCGGGTGAGGTAGACGACCCAGATCGCCTCGCCGAGCCAGACCCAGCGCGTGGCCCACCACCAGGGGAGCATGCGCAGGTTGCGCTCGAGCGCGTGGCGCTTCGATGCGTCGAGGGGGAGCGCGGTGCCGGGGCCGGTCATGAGCTAAGGGAACAGGTCCAACGCCTGCTCGCGCACGATCTCCTGCGCGGAGCCCTCGCCCGGCTGGTACGGGAAGCCGCGGACGATGGCGACGGGGACGGCGTCGAGTTTGCCCATCACCATCTCCGCGGCGCCGGTGATCTCGTCGGCGTCGCAGATCATCGTGACGCGGAGGACGTGGCCGTCGAGGTCGGTCTTGCCGACGTAGTCGCGCATCGCGAGCATGCCGGCGACGCCGATCGCGATGTTGGTCTGGCCGAGGCGCCACGGGCGACCGAAGGTGTCTGACATCACGACGGCGACCTCGATGCCGGCGCGGGCGCGGATGGCGTCGCGGATGCGACGGCAGGAGGCGTCGGGGTCGACGGGCAGGAGGCAGACGAGGCCCTCGCCGCCGACGTTGGAGGCGTCCACGCCAGCGTTGGCGCACTTGAACCCGTGATGCGTCTCGGTGATGAAGACGGGGCCGACCTGGCGGATGACGCGCTTGGACTCGCGCAGGACGGCCTCGACGACGCGCGGGTCCTTCTCCCAGCGGGTGGCGAAGCCGAGGGCGAATGGGCTGGGCTCGAAGGTGTCGAGGGGGACCACCCGTCCCTCGGCCTTCGAGACGATCCGCTGCGTGACGACGACGACGTCACCCGCAGCGAGTGGTGTGCCCTGGGCGGCGGCGGCGTCGATGATCTGGGCGGCGAGATCATCGCCTGCCTGCACCATCGGCATGCCGGTGACGCCGATCACGCGGAACTCTGGGACCGCCATGCTGGACTCCTGCCTGCGCGAAGCTGCGTGCTCCGGATTAATGCGCGTCGAGGCCGACGACGCGGAGCCCGGTGTGTGCCTTGTAGCGGCCGTTGATCCCGATGAGCAGGATCGTGATCTGCTCGACGAAGCGGGAGAAGCGTAGCGGCCCGGCATCGATGCCGCGCACGCCGGCGATCTCGCCGGCGAGGGCGATCACGGCCTGCTTCGCCTCGGCGTCCGCGCCGGTGACGAAGACGTCCGCGCCGGCGCTGGCGTCCGGATCGAGCAGCACCTCGGCGGCGAGGTTGTGGAACGCGCCGACGACGCGCGATCCGCCGAGGATCGCGGCGGCCTCCTCCGTCGCGGAGCCGTCCGGGACATCGACCGGGCGGGGGCCGCGGTTGAAGACGACGGGCACGACGGCATCGATGACGATCTTGCCGGCGAGGGCGTCGCGCAGGCCCTCAAGAGTGGCGCGGTGCGCGGCGTATGGCACGACGACCACAACGAGGTCGGCCCCGGAGACCGCGGTGGCGTTATCCGCGCCGCTGACCGCGGCATGGGGACGGCTGCCGAGGCCGGCGAGCACCTCGGCGGCGCCCGCCTCGCCGCGCGTCGCGTCTCGGCTGCCGATGACGACGCGATGGCCGGCGAGCGCAAAGCGCGTGGCGAGGCCGCGGCCTTCCGGCCCGGTGCCGCCCACGAGGGCGATGGTGTGGGGCATGCCGCCTCCGTCTCGCGCCGCCTTCGGGAGGCGCACCTATCATCCATACGTCGCGGATCGTAGCGCGCGACGCACGGAAGGCCCCTGTGACCCTAAGCCCCATCCCCGCGGTCGCCGTGCGTGGCGTGACCCATCGCTACGCGGGGGCGGATGGTCGCACGCTGCTGGCGCTCGACGGGGTCGACCTCGAAGTGGGGGCGGGGGAGTTCGTCTCGGTCGTGGGGCCGTCCGGCTGCGGGAAAAGCACGCTGCTGCGGCTGGTCGCGGGGCTGCTGCCGTCACAAGGCGGTGAGGTCAGCGTCCTCGGCGGCACGCCGGGGGAGGCGCAGCGCGCGCACGCCCTCGGACTCGTCGCGCAGGAGCCGGGGCTGTTGCCGTGGCGTGACGTCGAGGCGAACGTGCGGCTGCCGCTCGATGTCGTGCGCGCCGGCGATCCGGAACGGGTGCGGGCGCTGCTCGACCAGGTCGGGATCGCGGAGTTCGCGCGGTACCGTCCGGCCACGCTCTCCGGAGGGATGCGTCAGCGGGTGGCGCTCGCGCGGGCGCTGGTGCACCGTCCGCGGCTGCTGCTGATGGACGAGCCGTTCGGCGCGCTGGATGAACTGTCGCGCGAGGCGATGCGGCTGGAATTACTATGGATCTGGGAGCACGAGCGGATCGCGGTGCTGTTCGTCACCCACGCGGTGGCGGAGGCGGTGTTGCTCTCGGACCGGGTGGTCGTGATGAGCGGCCGCCCCGGCCGCGTCCGCGCGGTCATCGATGTGCCGTTGCCGCGGCCGCGCAGCGAGGCGCAGGAGTCGACGCCGGCGTTCGCGGCGACCGCCGCTGCGGTACGCGCCGCGTTGCGGTCGGGCGATGCGGGGGCGGCGTGAACGGTCCGGCCTCTTCCACGTCCCCGGCGTCCGAGATCGGCGTGCCGCGGACGCCGCTGGCTGCGACGGTGCTGCCTCCTGTGGTTGCGCTGTCGGCGATCCTCCTGCTGTGGGAGGCGTATGTCCGTCTGCGTGACGTGAAGGGATACCTGCTTCCGCCGCCGAGCGACGTGTTCCGCGCGCTGGTGGAAGAGCCCGGCCGGTACACATCGGCGGCGGCGACCTCGCTGACGGCGGCGGTGGGCGGGCTGGTGGTGGCGAGCGTGATCGCGTTCGGCCTGGCGGTGCTGATGGCGCACTCGCGATTGCTGGAGCGCGCGATCTACCCGCCGGCGCTGCTGGTGAAAGTCACGCCGATCGTTGCCCTGTATCCGCTGCTCGCGATCTGGTTCGGGTTCGGGATCGGCCCGAAGGTGGCGATCGCCGCGTTGATCACGTTCTTCCCGATGCTGGTGAACGCGGCCGTGGGTCTGCGCTCGGTCGACCCGCAGGCGCTCGACGCGTTGCGCGTGCTGGCGGCGAGCCGGTGGGAGGTGTTCCGGCGGCTGCGCTTTCCCTCGTCGTTGCCGTACGTGTTCGCGGCGTTGCGGATCAGCGTGCCGCTGTCGCTGGTGGGGGCGGTGGTGGCGGAATTCCTCTCGGGGTCGTCGGGCATGGGGCAGTTGATCCTGATCGCGAACGGGGCGTTCGACACTCCGGCGCTGTTCGCGGCCGTGTTCGTGCTCGCGGCGCTGGGGGTTTCGCTCACCGGACTGGTTGGCTATGTTGAGAGACGCGTGCTGGGCTGGCACGTGTCGACGGGCGCCTGAGGCGATCCCGCCTCCACTCGTTCGCGTGCAGCGCCCGCGTCACTCGCGGATGTACGCCCCGACTAGCCGAGGTGTCTCCGATGTCGCTCGCCCTTCGCACGTCTCCTGTCACCCGTCTCGCGACGCTGCTCGTCGCGATCGCGGCAACGGCGCTTGTCGCCTGCAGCGGCGACGAGGCGCCGCCCGCGCCCGCCGCGACATCGGCGACGGCGACCAGCACCGCGACGCCGAAGCCGGCGCCCGCGAAGGTGACGTTCATGGCGGGGTTCCGGCCGCAGGCGAACCTGCCGTTCGTCGCGGCGTACGTGGCGAAGGAGAAAGGGTTCTTCGCGGACGAAAACCTGGACGTGGAGATCCGGCATTCGTCCGGCGCGGACGAGCACCTGAAATTCCTGCTCGAGGGTTCAGTGCAGTTCACGACGGGCACCGCGGCGCAGGCGCTCCGGCGGTCGAGCGACGGCCTGCCGGTCGTGGCGGTCGCGCTGTACGGGCAGCGCGGCGATCAGGGGTACGTGGCGCGGGCGGACTCCGGCATCAAGACGCCGAAGGACCTGAAGGGGCGCACGATCGGCTTCAAGTCAGGCGTCGTCCCGGCGGAACTCGATGGCATGCTGGCGAGCGCGGGGTTGAAGCGCGACGACGTGAAGCTCGCCTCGGTCGGCTTCGATGTGCGTGCGTTCATCGAGAAGCAAGTGGAGGTGTACCCGGTCTTCCTGAACAACGAGCCGTTCGCCGTCCGGAGGGCGGGGGTGGCGATCAACGTCCTCGACCCCGCGGACTTCGGGGTGCCGACGCTGGGACTGACGACGCTGGTCAACCGGGAGACGCTAACGAAGGAGCCGGCGCTGGTTGAGCGGTACCTGCGCGCCACGCTGCGCGCCGTCGCGTGGACGCAGGCACATCCGGACGAGGCGGTCCAGGTGGTCCTGAAGTACGCGCCGGGCGCGGACGCCGCGCAGCAGCGGTTCCTGCTGGACGAAGACCTGAAGGCGGCGCAGCGCGGCGACGGCATTGGCCGCTCATCGAAGGAGCAGTGGCAGGCGCTGGCGGACACGCTGGTGAAGTACCAGGTGCTGCCGAAGGCACCGGACTTGGCGCTGGCGTTCGACGGCCGTCTGGTCGATGGCCTCTACACGAGAGGCGAGATCAAATAGGGCGAGATCGGGTCAGGGGACGCGGGCGGGGACCATGCCGATGATCTTGCCATCGGCGCGGACTTCGAACTCCCACGAGCCGGAGGCGACGCCATCGATCGGGCGGACGCCGATCCAGAACTTTCCGACATCGCCACCGTCCCATGCGATCGGCGGCGACTGGTAGACGCGCTGTTTATTGCGGAAGGCGATCCACTGGATCAGGCTGACGCCCTCCATGCCTGTGTAGTCGAAGAATCCGAGCACCTGCGACTGCCCTGATTGCGGCGGGGCAGCGGGCGTCCCGTCCGGCGAAGCGAGCGATCCGGCGGTGAAGTTCTTGGCTGCCGGTTCGGAGGCGGGGCGGCCGCCAACGTAGGCGACACCGCGTGCCCGCAGCACATTGCCGCTCCAGACCTCGACGCGCCACCGCCCGGAGGGCAGGCCACCCGCCCCGGGGACAGCGATGCGGTCGTTTACGATCCCGAAGGAGCCGCCCTTCCACGCCATGGAGGAGGAGACGGAGTCCTGCTTGATGTTGTCGAGAAACCAGCGTTCCTCGACAACCGTGCCGTCCGGGACACCCTCCACGGTGTATTCGTAGTACAGCGCGGCGATGCCGGGTTTGAAGGCCTGCTCGTAGTCAAACAGGTCGCGGCCGGCGGGCGTGTCGATGGCGCTGAGCGCGAACGAGATCTTGCCGACACGGATGCCGTCTGACCCGATCGGGCGCGCGACGCCTCCGCCGGTGCCCTCCAGATAGAGGGGGGCGATCTGCCGGAACGTCTCGGTGTCCTTCTGTGCCTGGTCAATGAGGTTCTCGGCACGGTGGAAGGGGCGGATCTGGCCGACCTGTGCCTTCGGGTTGTGGACCTCCTGCAGCATGACGCCGATCAGGGCGCCCGCCTGATTGAAGACCGGGCCACCCGCCGCACCGGAGGGCATGCGTGCGGCGGTCTTCAGCCACAGCCGGCTGGTCTGCCCCGCTTCGCTTCGCTGTCCGGTCACGGCGCCCCGCTGCACCGTGAGGGTATTCTGCGCCGCGCCTTCGCCGGGGTGGCCGAAGAGGCGGATGACGGTGCCGGGAGTCACGCCGGCGGTGTCGCCGGGAATGACGGCGGGGAGATCAAAGTTCGGCGCGCCGTCCAGCGCACGGCTGACACGGAGGATCGCCAATCCGGTCGCCTGGTCGCTGACGAGCAGTTCCGCCTCGTATTCCGGCTGCGGAGCGCGTCCGGCCTCGCGGTTCGTGGCGAGCCGGATCTTCGTGTAGGCCGGACCGCCGTCGGCCCGGTAGGGGCGGACGACCGGGTAGGAGGTCAGGATGAGCCGCCGGGCGGAGTCGACGACGACTCCGGTGCCCATGCGGACCGGCTTTCCGTCGTCCGTGGACGGGATGACTTGCACGACGGCCCTGGCGAGGTCATTGTCCGCCGCATCGGCGACCGTCTGGCCCGGCCCCACTCTGGGCCCGACGGTGATGTTTCCAGCGGTTGCCGTGGCTGCCGGTGTCTGCTTCCCGCCGCCGGGAATGACGTCCGCGGCACGATCGCACCCCCCGAGGAGGGCAGCGAGCACGAACAGCGCTGGGTAGAGCGCCCGGGGGGCGCGGAGGAGCCGCATAACGGCACCGTACCTCCTCGCCCGCCGGTTCTTCCACTGGGCGGTCGTTTCTGTGAGGATTCACGGTCGAATCCAGGGCATCACGCACGGCATGAACGCCGCCTACCCTCCGTGTAGACTCCCGAACGTCCCCGCCGGAAGTGTTCCCGAGGAGGTTGCGGTGGATTACGAGGCGATCCAGTACGAGGTGAGCGACCGGGTCGCGACGATCACCCTGAACCGGCCCGAGCGGATGAACTCATTCAGCTCGGAACTGCTGACCGAATGGGAGCATGCCCTGCGGCGGTCCGCGGAGGACGAAGGTGTCCGCGCAGTGATCGTGACCGGGGCGGGGCGGGCGTTCTGCGCCGGGGCGGACCTCCAGGCGACCGGCGATCAGGATCGGATCCTGATGTCGGGCCGGAGTGCGGCCGACCGCCGGAACTCGCTGCGCTACTCGGTCTACCGGGTTCCGCTGGCGGTGCAGCAGCTCGACAAGCCGTACATCGCGGCGGTGAACGGGGCCGCGACGGGCGCCGGCATGGACATGGCGAGCATGGCGGATGTCCGGATCGCGTCCGACCAGGCCCGGTTCGCCATGAGCTACGTGAACGTGGGGCTGATCCCCGGCGACGGCGGCGCATGGCTGCTGCCGAGGATCATCGGGTTGCCGAAGGCGCTCGAACTGATCTGGAGCGGTGAACTGTTTGGCGCGTACCGCGCGCTGGAATTGGGATACGTCTCGAAGGTGGTCCCGCACGAGCAGCTGATGGAGGAGGCGCGGGCGTCCGCGCTCAAGCTGGCGGCTGGCCCGCCCGTGGCGATCCAGCTGGCGAAGCGCCTCGTCTACCGCGCCGTGGACCAGACCTTCCCCGAGGCGCTGGAGGCGGCACAGGCGGCGATGACGATCGTGCAATCGACGGAGGACGCGGCGGAGGGGCTGCGGGCCTTCCACGAGAAGCGGAAGCCCAGCTACTAGGGCAGAACGCGGGCCGGCGGCCCGTCGGGGGCATTCCGTCCGTTCATCGTTGTTTAACGCCTCATCGATAGCGGGATCACGTCTCGACGTCACGATAGGCGCATGCCATCCGTTCTTCGGATCGCAGGTGACCTCGGGAGGCTGACATGACACATACGAATGGCTGGCGGATATCCGCCATCGCGGGCATCGTCGTCGCGGCTGCGCTCATCGGCGGAGCGGTCGCGTTGAGTGCATTTGGTGGGAGCACCGTCACCACGGTCAACCCCGGGACTTCCCGCGCGGTCGTCCCGGTCCAGCAGACCACGGGCGCGACGACGGGGGGCATCGCGGACCTGGTCGAACGGGTGCGCCCCTCGGTGGTGGTGATCGAGGGGTCGGGCGCGACGGCGACTGGCGGATCGAGCGGCACGGGGATGGTCATCGACCGCGAAGGCCGGGTGCTGACGAACTACCACGTCATCGAGGGGCAGCGCGACCTGAAGGTCATACTCGCCGACGGGACCGCCTCGAAGGCGACGGTGCTGGGCAGCGACCCCGGAAGCGACCTGGCGGTATTGAAGATCACCGCGCCATCGAACCTTCTGACGCCGGTGGCGTTCGCCAATTCCGACTCCGTCCGCACCGGCGACTCCGTCTTCGCCATCGGCAATCCGTTCGGGCAGAGCTTCTCGGTCAGCGCCGGGATCATCTCGGCGACCGGCCGCGTGACGACCTCGTCGTTCACAGGCCGGGCAATCCGGGATGTGTTCCAGACGGACACGGCGATGAACCCGGGGAACTCGGGCGGCCCGCTCTTCAACATGAAGGGGGAAGTGGTCGGGGTGAATTCCTCGATCGAGAACCCCAACGGGCGCTTCTTCGTCGGGCTGGGGTACGCGATCCCGTCGAACACGGCGCAGCGGTTCCTGCCGCAGATGGTGCAGGGGCAGGATGTTCGTCACCCGCAACTGGGGGTTTCGGTGACGCCGCTCGATGACGTTGTGGCGGCTGACCTCGGCCTGAAGGTCACGCGAGGGGTGTATGTCACGGCGGTCACGCCAGGCGGCGCGGCGGCGCGCGCGGGGATCCAGGCGGCCGCACGCAGCACGAGCACTCGCACCGCCGGGACCGGTGGCGACGTGATTACGGCCGTCGGCGGTCAGCCGGTGCGGAACTTCGAAGAGCTGGCCCGCGCGATCGACAAGCACGAGGTCGGCGAGAAGGTACAGGTGGACCTGGTCCGGAAAGGCCAGGCGATGACGGTCTCCGCGGAACTCCAGGCCTGGGACCTGCGCTAGCGGTCGTCGACCGGCGGCAACTCCAGCGCGCGCCCGGCGACACACAGCCAGGCGCGCGCTGCTGTTTTCGCGACGTGCTGGTTCACGCGGCCGAGCAGATCGCGGTAGGTGCGGCCGAGGGGGTACTCCGGCACCAGTCCGCTCCCGACCTCGTTGCTGACCAGAATGGCGTTGCCCTCGCGCTGTGCGAGGAGGTCGAGGAGCGCGTGGGTCTCGGCGTCGAGCGCGGCTTCCAGTGATGCCACCTCGGCGGCGGACGGTGCGTCCGTGCCGAGGTCGAGCAGCCGGTTCGAGACCCAGAGCGAAAGGCAGTCGAGCAGGATCGTGTCGCCGTCAGGGGTCGCGCGTACGGCCTCGTCCGGCGTCCGGGGGGTCTCGACGGTGCGCCAGGTGGCCGGCCGTTGCGCCTGGTGGCGGGCGATGCGGGCGCGCATCTCCTCGTCCAACGGCTCGAGGGTCGCGATGTAGGTGATGGGGCGGCCGAGGCTGATGGCGCGCCGTTCAGCGAAGGTCGACTTCCCGCTGCGTGCCCCGCCGGTGACAAACCAGAGCTGTCCCACGGTTAGCCGATCAGCGGCGTGGCCCAGCCGTGCATCCCGGCCGCGACCAGCGAAAGCCAGACGACGACCTGCGACACCTCGATCGCCGCTCCGAAGACGTCGCCGGTGACGCCTTCGAGCATGCGCGCGGCGAGGGCGGCGATGAGGAGGGCGGCGACGGTCGCGGCGATCACGAGCACGACGCCGGCGAGGCCGAAGAGCGCCAGCGCGGCGCCTGCGCCGAAGAGCGTGGCTAGCGGCGCGGCGACCGGGAGCATCGCGGTCTGCATCGCGTGTCCGAGGCCGCGCGGGCGCGCGGGCTTGAAGAGGAGGCCGACGGGGACGACGGCCCAGCGTCCGAGCGCGGGCGCGACGATGAGCGCGGGGCCTCGCACGGTGTCCGGAAGCGAGACGATCGCCGCCCACTCCGCCATCAGGACGAGCAGCAACGCCATCACGCCGGCGGGGCCGGTGTTGCCCTCGCTCATCACGCCGAGCCGTTCGGCTCGGTCGCCCTGGACGGCCATTCCGTCCGCAGTGTCGGCAACGCCATCGAGATGGAGCCCGCCAGAGGCGAGCGCGAGGAAGGCGACGAGCAGGACGGCGGTGGGGACAGGCGGGAGGAGTTCGCTCAACCCGCGGTCCAGCGACCACAGGACGAGCCCGATCAGCAGGCCGACGAACGGGTACCAGCCCAGCGCCTCGGCGAACGTGCGGTCGTCGTACGTCTGCACGCGGCGCAGGCGCAGCGGCGTGAGGAACTCCAGGGCGATGGGCGCGCCGCCGAGGATGCGCATGCTAGGACTCCGGCTCGACTGCAGTGTCGGAGTCGGAAACCCCGGCCTCGTCGAAGGTCGCCATCTCGTCGAGCAGCCGGCAGGCGGCGACGCAGAGCGAGATGGCGAGCGCAGCGCCGGAGCCCTCACCCAGTCGCATGTTCAGATCGAGGACGGGTTCCAGCCGCAGATATTCGAGTGTCGCCATGTGGCCGGGCTCAACGGAGAGGTGCGACGCTAGGAACGACTCGGCCGCTTCGGGGGCGATGGCACCTGCGACGAGCGCGGCGGCTCCGGAGATGACGCCGTCGATGACTGCCGGCACACGGGCGGCCGCCGCTGCGAGGTACGCGCCGGCCAGCACGCCAATCTCGAAGCCACCGAGCGTGGCGAGCAATGCGATGCCGTCTGCGCGGTCGGGGTTGTTGACATGGAGGGCGCTCTCGATGGCGGCGACCTTCAGTTCGTAGTGGGCGTCGTCCACGCCGGTGCCGCGGCCGGTGACGGTGCGTGGGGGCAGGCCGGTGACGGCCGCGATGATCGCGGCGGCGCTCGTGCTGTTGCCGATCCCCATTTCGCCCAGCCCGACGATGTCGACGCCCTCGGTGGCGCGTTCGCGATCGAAGAGGGCGATGCCCTCGGCGATGGCGCGTTCGGCGAGGGCATGTGTCATGGCGGGGCCGCGGGAGATGTTGTCGGTGCCGGGGCCGAGGCGAAGGCGGAGCAGGTCGGGGTGGTCCGGGGTCTCGCCTCGGACGCCGGCATCCACGACGCGGACGCGGGCGCCGGCATGGTGGGCGAGCACGTTGATCGCGGCTCCGCCCGCGAGGAAGTTGGCGACCATCTGCGCGGTGACCTCGGCGGGGAAGGCGGAGACGCCCTGCGCGGTGACGCCGTGGTCCCCCGCGGCGACGACGACGAGGCGGCGGTCGAGGTGTGGGCGCTCCTGTGCGGTGATCCCGGCGATCCGTGTGGCCAGCGACTCCATCCGTCCGAGAGCGCCGGGCGGCTTGGTGAGTCGGTCCTGGAGCCGGTCGGCGCGCGCCGCCGCCTCTCGGTCGGCCGGGCGGATGGCGGCGGCGGTCGCGGCGATGAGGGCGGCGGGATTGGCAACGGGTTGGTAGGTGGCCATGTTGCGAGTGTATGCGCGGGTTTCGGGTGCGTCGCCGGGCTCTCGCGGGAGGAACTCGAGAGGCAGGGGCGAGCGTGGCGGTGGAGGGCACCGGGGCAGCGGTGGGCCCGGAGCGGGGCCAGCCGCCTGAATCTGGCGTAAATGACGGTGTTGAGAACTTTCCGGGCTTACGTCAAGATGAGTAGGTAATCCACCTTGACAGGGCGTTAACCGCCAGTATGCTCTTGTCGTCACAATCACGATGGTTCACGGACGTCATCTCCGAGGAGCATTGAGGGTGGGGTGACTTGCCTAATTGCCGTCCGGGAGGGCGGCGACCGGGGGACCCAATACCTGGGGTGAATCTCTGAGCGAGGGCGCACAGAGACGGGCGTACTGACCGGCCCGAACCCGACAGCTAACCTCGGAGGCAGACGGGACAGCCCGACCGGCGGGATGCCGGAGACGTGCTGCGAAACGAAGGAGGCGGAGATGCTGCAAAGCCCCCCGCCAAAGAAGTGCCCGCGCTGCCGCGGCCTCATGATCGTCGAAGATGACTGGTACGGGAAGTTCGGTACCTGTGTCGCCTGTGGCTACGTACACGAGGCGCAGCGAGCCGACCCCCAGGACATTCAGGAGGAGGAGCGTCTGGCTGCCGGCAAACAGCGCCGCCGCCAGCCGTCCCACGGCAAGCTCCGCCTCTAACCCTTGTCCTGTCATGAGCTTCAACTAGCCCCCCCTTGTTGGGCTGCTGGTTGGTGCCGTCCGCGAGGTCGTGTCCCCGTGTCGCCTCCGGTGACTGCTATGCTGCGAGCTACTCGCTGCGGACGCGGGTGCTCCAGCCGGGTGCGACCGAGGAGCTTCGGGCTTCGGCCTAGTCCGGGCATGGGACTGCGGGCGCACACTCAGTCCGCCGATGATCGGAGAGGTGGCTTCGCGGCACCGCAGAACCGGCTACCGGGCAGGGAGGCCACGCCGTGCTGATCCTCACACGCAAACTGGAGCAAGGCATCGTCATCGATGGCAAGGTGGTGGTCCGGATCCTCGCAATCGAGGGCGAGCGGATTAAGATCGGCGTCGAGGCGCCGCGCGCCATCTCCGTCCTCCGCGAGGAACTTCTCCGGGAGGTCGCCGACCAGAACCACGCTGCTTCGAACGCCCACGAGCACGCGGGGATGGCGCGAGTCCTCCGGTACCTCGGCAAGACCGCCTAGCGGAGGCGGCCCCTGTCGCTGCCGATCTGCCAGCTTCCAGGCCTGTGTGCCGGAAGTCGCACACTTTGTTTACACTTCCCTTAAGGAACGCCAACCCCGCTCGGCCATCCTCATCTTCAGGAAGGGGCCGCGCCCGGACGGGACGGTTCGCAGAAACAGGTTGTGGTGGGAGCGGTTGCGAACCGCTTCGGTGCTCCCTCGGGAGCCCGGGCCGGCCCTGACCCTTCTCTCCGCCACCCACCACCAGCCGCCGCGTGGTGGCACGTCGAGGACCGCAGGCACGCCCGATGACCGCGAAGATCCTCGTCGCCGACGACGAAGCCAACATCATCAAGCTGCTCCGGCTCTACCTCCGCGAGGCAGGGTATGAGGTGGTCGCTGTCCGCGACGGACGCGAGGCCCTCGAACGGTTCCGTGCGGAGGCGCCGGACCTCGTCGTGCTCGACCTGATGATGCCCTACCTGAACGGGTTCGACGTGTGCACGGAGATCCGCAAGGACTCGGACGTGCCGGTGATTATGCTGACCGCGCGCTCGGACGACGTCGACAAGATCGTGGGCCTCGAAATGGGCGCGGACGACTACATCACGAAGCCGTTCAACCCGCGGGAGGTGGTGGCGCGGGTGAAGGCTAACCTCCGCCGGCGCGACTGGGACAGGGCCGCCGGCGACGAGGGTGAGCCGCAGGCGATCACGATCGAGGACCTGACGCTCGACCCCTCGGCGCGCAACGTCATCGTGGCGGGTGAGCATGTGCGCCTCCGCCAGCGCGAATTCGACCTGCTGGAGGCGTTCATGCGCCATCCGAACGTCGCCATGGACCGGGAGCGGCTGCTCTCGATGGTCTGGGGTGAGGATTTCTACGGGGACGCGCGCACGATCGATGTGCACGTCGCCTGGCTGCGCGAGAAGTTGAGGGCGGCCCGTCCGAAGATTGAGACGGTCTGGGGCGTGGGTTACAAGCTGGTGCCGCAGCCCGCGAAGTCGTAGGTCTCTCGATGCTTTCGAGTTTCCGTGCCCGCCTGTTCGTCGGCTTTGCGCTGGTCATCGGGCTGGCGCTGTTCCTCTCCGCGTCCGGGTTCGTGTTACTGCTGCGGCAGGAGCAGAACCAGGCCGCCGAGCAGCGCATCGGCCTCCTCGTCGGCCCGATCTCGGAGGGCACGCGCAACCTGCAGCAGGCCGGGTGGCCTGCGAGCGTGGTCCGTTCGCAACTGGCCGACGTCGCCGACCACTACCAGTTCCGGGTGCTGATGGTGGACCAGCAGCAGCGCGTGATCATGGACACCGCGGCAGACGAGGGCATGCTCGGGGAGACGCTCGACATCCTCGGGAGTGCGCCTGAGCAGCCGGTGCGTGACGGGATGGAGTCGTTCCGCTCGTATCGCGTGACGCGCGACGGACGCGAGTTCTACCTCTTCGCGCAGGCCGATGTCTCGGGCATCGCCGCGGTGGCGCAGACGAAGATGCCGACCCGGGTCGTGATCGTCGTGCCGGCGGCGGACGTCAACCAATCGTGGGCACGGCTCCTGCCGCGGCTCGGCCTGGCCGGCCTCGGCGCGGGCGTCGTCGCGGTGATCTTCTCGCTGATCCTGGCGTCGAGGATCACGACGCCGATCGCCCAGATGACGCGCGCCTCGCAGGCGATGGCACGCGGCGACCTCGAACAGCGGATCGAGGTGGACGGCAGCGACGAAGTGGGACGGCTTGCCTCCGCATTCAACCAGATGTCCGCGCAGATCAGCCGCAGCAACCATGCGATGCGCGACCTGCTGGCGGATGTCTCGCACGAATTGAAGACCCCGCTCACCTCGATCCATGGCTTCTCACAGGCGCTGATGGAGGGCGTCGGCGACCCGCGCGAGGCGGGTGAGCTGATCCACGAAGAAGCGGAGCGGATGCGCATCCTCGTCGATGACCTGCTCTACCTCGGTGAGATCGAGTCCGGCGCCGTCCGCATGGAGATCGAGGATGTCGCGATCGATGACCTCGTCGAGGCGACGGTGCCGCGGCTGCGTCACCAGGCGGAGGAGGCGGAGGTGGGGTTGGAGGCGCGCCCGGGCGCGGGCGTCACGGTGCTCGCGGATGGCCGGCGGCTGGAGCAGGTGCTCGCGAACCTTGTGGACAACGCGATCCGCTTCGCGCGCTGGGGGAGCACGGTCACCATCACGTCGAAGGCGGTATCAGGCGGGGTCCTGATCGATGTGCACAACGCGGGCGACCCGCTCCCTGAGGACGTGCGCGCCCGGGTCTTTGACCGTTTCTATCAGGCCGACGCCGCCCGCTCCGGCGGCCGCCACCGCGGGCTCGGGCTGTCGATCGTGCAGGAACTGGTGCAGGCCCACGGCGGCACCGTCGCCGTGGAGTCGACCGCCGAGGCGGGGACGACGTTCTCGGTCTACCTCCCCGCCGGCGGCCCGACGAAGCCGACCTCGGCGCCAGCTACGCGATAGTCCGCCCCCAGCGGCGGAGCCAGAACTCGTAGGCGTCGTAGAGGGCGAGCCATGAGGCTTCGATGATGTCGGTGGAGGCGCCGACGGTGCGCCACCAGTGGGTGCCGTCGGAGGATTCGACGATCACCCGCACGGCGGCATCCGACCCCGCGCTCGAATCGATGATGCGCACCTTGTAGTCCTCGAGGCGGACGCGGTCGATGCCAGGGTAATGCTCGGCGAGCGCCTTGCGGACGGCGGCGTCGAGGGCGGAGACGGGGCCGTTGCCGTCGGCGGCCACCTGGCTCATGCGGCCGTCCACCTTGACCTTCACCATGGCCTCGGCCTGCATCTCGTTCTGCTCGCGGCTGCCGGTGCCGGCGAGGTGACGCCGCCGCTCCACGATCAGGAAGTCCTCGAGGCTGAACGGCGCAGCGTATCCCGCGAGTGTGCGGCGGACGAGCAGTTCAAACGAGGCCTCGGCGGTCTCGAAGGCGTAGCCTTTGGACTCGCGGTCCTTCAGCACCTCCAGCGCGGCGGTCGCCTGCGCGTCGGTGAGCGTGAGGTCGACGCCCTGCTCGCGCAGCTTCTCGACGACGTTGCGGCGGCCGGAGAGTTCCGAGACAAGGACGCGTTCGGTGTTGCCGACGGCCTCGGGGTCGACGTGCGTGTAGGAGCCGGGCGACTTGGTGATCGCGGCGACGTGCAGGCCGGCCTTGTGCGCGAACGCACCGGTGCCGACGTACGGCTGCTGGGGGTCGAGCGGCAGGTTGGCGAGTTCCTGCGCGAACCTCGCGGTCTCGGTGAGGCGTCGCAGGTTCTCCGGGGGCAGGACCTGGATGCCCATCTTCAGTTGAAGGTCGGCGATCACGGAGATGATGTTGGCGTTGCCGGTACGCTCGCCCCAGCCGTTGAGGCAGGCCTGCACCTGCGTGGCGCCCGCGCGCACACCGATCAGCGTGCTGGCGACCGCGGTGCCGCCGTCGTTGTGGGTGTGGATGCCGATGGCGATCCCGACGGCGGCGCGTGCGGCGCGCACGCCCTCCTCGACCTCCCACGGCATCGCGCCGCCGTTGGTGTCGCAGAGCGCAACGGTCGTCGCGCCGGCGCGCTCTGCCGCCCGGAGGGTGGCGAGCGCGTAGGCGGGGTCGTTGCGGAAGCCGTCGAAGAAGTGCTCGGCGTCGAAGGTGACCTCTCGCCCGTTGGCGACGAGGTACTCGATGGAGTCGCGGATCATCGCGAGGTTCTCTTCTTCGGTGGTCTCGAGGACCTCGCGCACCTGCGTCGAGGACGACTTGCCGACGAGCGTGACGGCGGGCGTCTGCGCCTCCATGACGGCGCGGATCGCCGGGTCGGTCGCGGCTTCGCCGCCGGCCTTCCTGGTGGAGCCAAAGGCGACGAGCTTCGCCTGCTTCAGGTCGAGGCTGCGGGCACGCTCAAAGAACTCGGCGTCCTTCGGGTTCGAGCCGGGGTAGCCGCCCTCGATGTAGTGGACGCCGAGGTCGGCGAGCTTCTGCGCGATGGTGAGCTTGTCCTGGAGGGAGAGCGAGAGTCCCTCCATGCCCAGCCCATCGCGGAGCGTGGTGTCATAGAGGGTGAGCGAGCGGTGCTGAGGGTCTGTGGTCGTCATCGATATCTCCCGCGGGCCTCGGCGCGTTGGGATGCCGCCTGGCGAGCCGTCGAGGGGAGCCGCCCCTCGCGGTTCAGCGCGGAATAATGACCGTCGCCGGCACTGGCCGGACGACGGGCACCTGCTCTCGATACGATGACTTGCGTTCGTTCACAATCGCGAGTGTAGCCTCCGACATAACGCGCGAGCAATCCGAACCGTACCGATGTCCGAACCGACCCGTGGACAGCCCGCCGAGCAGCCGCTCGACGCCAGCCTGCCGCTGGTGGAGCGGCCGTCGACGCGCCTGCTCATCCTCGACGAGACGGGGTGCATCCTGCTGTTTCGCGCGACGACACCGGCGGGGCTGTGGCTGTGGTTCCCGCCCGGTGGCGGGGTGGAGGCCAGCGAGACGCACGAGGAGGCGGGCGGGCGGGAGTTGTGGGAGGAGACGGGGCAGCGGCTTCCGATCGGCCCGCACGTCTGGACCCGGGATGTGGTCGTCCCGTGGGAGATCGACGGCCGACCTGCGCGCGTCCGCGGCATCGAGCGGTACCACCTGATCCGGACGGAGCGCTTCGATCCCGCTCCGCAGTTCATCGACACCCTCGAGGGTTACATGCATGACGAGGGCTGGTTCCGCTGGTGGTCGGTGGACGAGATCGTGGCGCACACGGGGTACGAGACGTTCGTGCCGCGCGACCTCGGTCGGCTGCTTCCGCCGATACTGGTGGGGGAGGTGCCTTCGGAGCCGCTGGATGTGGGGCTGTAGGGTTGGTCGTCCAATCGAATGATTGACTGATTCAGAAGATAAATCATATGATTCAGGAGATTGAACGAAGGATCTCCTGATGCCATTTCAGCCTGCGCTCGACCTCGCCCGGCTGACGCCGCTCCTCGATGACCTGGGGCGGCTCCGGCAGGAGCTCGACGCCCTCGACATCCCGCCGACGCTCCAGCGGTGGCTCCAGGTGCAGACCGAGGCGCGCGGCGCACACATGTCCACACGCATCGAGGGCAACCTGATGACGGAGCCGGAGGTCCGCAATCTCTTCGCGCGTCCGCAGGGGGAAGGCGCGGGTACGCGTGCCGAGCTGGAGAACCTCGACTATCGCGACGCCGCACGATTCGCGCGACAGGCGGGCGGCGACTTCCACGCCGACATCGACGGCGGGCTGATCCGTGCGTTGCACTTCCTCACCGTGCGGACGACCGATCACACGACGACTGCCGGCCAATACCGCACCAGACAGAACGTGGTGCTCGACGGTCAGAGGGGGCGTGCCTACCTGCCACCGCCGCCGGGCGACGTGCCGAAGTTGATGACCGACCTCGTGCTGTGGGCGCGGCACCAGCGGGGGAAGACCCATCCGCTGGTGATCGCGGCGGTCATGCACGCGGAGTTCGTCAAGATCCATCCGTTTGACGATGGCAACGGTCGGACGGCCCGCGCTCTGACGGTCTACTTCTTCGAACGCGGGGGATGGTTGCTCAGCCGTTTGGTGAGCATCGAGCAGGTGTTCGCCGAGCCAATGTCGGAGTACTACGCGAACCTCAATGCCCTTGGTGACCGCTATCCACTCACGCCGCCTGATCTGACGGGATGGTGTGAGTGGTTCTTCGATCGTCTTGAGAAGCACGTCGGCCGCGCCGTGGCAGTGGTTGAAACGCACAGTGAGGCCACTGAACGCTTCGAGCAGGTGCTTCTGGATCGAAACTTGCCGGCGCGACTCGCGTGGGCCGTGCGGGCTATGTATTTCTTCGGTGAAGTTACAGCCAAAGACTACGAGCACGCAGCAGGCATCGCTCGGGCGACGGCCGTCCACGACCTCAACGAGCTAATGGCCCGTACACGAGTTGAGCGAGTTGGATCCGGCCCTACAACCAAGTACCGGGTCCCCGGCAACAAGGGATTGAGTCTCCAAGACTTCTCGATCGACTAACCCAGCCGTTCGAGGACTGCGTCCGCCATCGCCTTCGTGTCGAGCACCTTCTCGCCCGCGGTGGCGAGGTCGGCGGTGCGGAGGCCGGCTTCGACGACCGCGGTGACCGCGGCCTCGACGGCTCGGGCCTCGTCCTCCAGGCCGCAGGAGTGGCGGAGGAGCATCGCGGCGCTGAGGATCATTGCGAGCGGGTTGGCGAGGCCCTTGCCGGCGATGTCCGGCGCGGAGCCGTGGATCGGCTCGTACATGCCGAGGCCGGTGCCGTCCTCGCCGAGCGTGCCGAGCGAGGCCGACGGGAGCATCCCCATCGAGCCGGTCAGCATCGAGCACTCGTCGGTGATGATGTCGCCGAACATGTTGTCGGCGATCACGACGTCGAAATCACGCGGGCGGCGGATGAGGTGCATCGTCATCGCGTCCGCGAGGACATGCTCCAGCTTCACGTCCGGGTACTGTGGGGCGATCTCGGTGACGACCTCGCGCCAGAGGCGGGAGGATGCCATCACGTTCGCCTTGTCGAGGCTGGTCAGCTTCTTCTTCCGCCCGCGTGCGGTGCGGAAGCCGAGGTGGGCCATGCGCGCGATCTCGTCCTCGTTGTAGTAGTTCGTGTCGACGGCCTCGCGGCGGCCGTTCACGACTCGGCGCTCCTGCGGCTTGCCGAAGTAGAGGCCGCTGGTGAGTTCGCGGATCACGAGGATGTCGACGCCCTCGATGATCTCGGGCTTGAGCGTGGAGGCGTGAAGCAGCGCCGGGATGGCGACGACCGGGCGCAGGTTGGCCCACAGCTGGAGGCCGGAGCGCAGGGCAAGCAAGCCCTGCTCGGGGCGTACATCGGCGAGCGGGTTGTCCCACTTCGGGCCACCGACCGCACCGAAGAGCACGGCGTCCGAGGCCTTCGCACGGTCGAGCGTCTCCGGCCGGATCGCGACCCCGTGGGCGTCGATGCTCGCGCCGCCGACGACGTCGTGGGTGAACTTGAAGACGTGCTCGAATTTCTGTCCGACCGCCTCGATCACGCGCACGCCCTCAGCGGCGACCTCCGGGCCGATGCCGTCGCCGGGGAGGACAAGGATGTCGAAGGTCGCCATGCGGTGCTCGCTTTCGTCGGTCTGGTGAGGCGCGAGTGTAGCGCGTGGGTTCGGTTGGATCAGGGCCGTGACCGGGCCCGGGATCAGACGGTGCGGCGCGCCGCGGCGGCCGCCCGCGCCGTCAGGCGGCGGATGCCGTCCGCACGCTCCTGCGGGCCGACGCCGTCCGCGCCGTAGGCGACCTGGAAGATCGCCTGCACGGCGATGTAGTAGCGCACGCGGCGTTCCACGTCGGCGTCGAGAGGCCACTCGTAGTACGTCCAGACACTTTCGAGGTCGCGCCAGGTGAAGATGTTGAGCAGGCCGGCGAAGTCGAGGGCCGGGTCGGCGACGAGGATGTCGCCGAAGTCGATGACCCCGGAGAGCCGCCGCCGGCCGTCCAGCAGGACGTGCGCGGGGCTGATATCGGCGTGGATGACGCGGCGAGGGGCCTTTGCCGTCCCGCCGCCAGCGAGGAAGGCCTCGGTCATCCCGCGCAGCCATCGGGCCGTCGCCTCGCCGAGGTAGGGGAGGGACTGCTTCGTCAGTGGAGTGTAGGTGGAGGTCCCGAGGCTGACGGATTCGAGGCCGGCCTGCTTGGCGATCGGAAGCGGCACCGCGTGCAGCCGCGAGAGGAAGCGGGCGAGGTCGCGGGCGAGCGCCTCGCGGGCTGCGCCTCTGGGCAGGCCTGCTGTCGCGACCTGGGCGCCGGGGACATAGCGGTGAACGGCGCCGAGCGTGCGGCCTCGCGGGTCGCGCAGCAACGAGGTCTCGCGCAGGACGGTCGTGCCGAAGTCGTAGTCCGCGAGCAGGCTGAAAAAGCGCACCTCGCGTTCGAGGTCCTCGACGCGGTCGTGGCCCCACTCGCCATCGGTGCGCTTGGGGAGACGGACAGCCCAGTCGCCGGACGGTGAGGGGACTCTGTAGGCGGCGTACGCGTAGCCGGCGCCGAGCAACGCCGCCGACGCGGGCCGCGCCGCCGGATCGACACGGCGGAGCGCGGCGACGACGGCGGCGGGGAGGGGACTAGCCGATCTTGAGCGGGTCCTTGAAGGCACCGGAGGTGTCCGGCTTGAGCGATGGGCGCTCCTTCTCGAACGTCTCGATGTCGTCGGCGTGCTGGAGCGTCAGGCCGATGTCGTCGAGGCCGTTCAGGGTGCGGTGCTTCACGAACGGGTCGATGTCGAAGTGGCGGGACCATCCGGTGCCCTCGACGGAGACGGTCTGCGCGGCGACGTCGATGACGATGCTGCCGCCGGGGAGTTCCTCGGCGCGCGACATCAGGTAGTCCACGTCCTCCTGCGACAGCACGATGGTCAGGAGGCCGACCTTCGAGCAGTTGTTGCGGAAGATGTCCGCGAACGACGGGGCGATCACCGCGGTGATCCCCATGTCCTCGAGGCCCCAGACGGCGTGCTCGCGCGAGGAGCCGCAGCCGAAGTTCTGCTGGGCGATCATGATCGGCGCGCCGGCGTAGGCCGGGTTGTTCGTGACGAAGTTCGGGTCCTTCTTCCAGTCGAAGAAGGCGAATGGGCCGTACCCGGAGCGTTCGATGCGCTTCAGGAATTGCTTCGGCATGATCTGGTCGGTGTCCACGTCCGCGCGGTTCAGCGGGATCGCGTTGCCCTTGACGGTTTTGATCGCGCGCATCTACTTGTACCCCCGGATGTCGACGAAGTGGCCTTCGACGGCGGCCGCGGCCGCCATCTCCGGGCTGACGAGATGGGTGCGTCCGCCGGCGCCCTGGCGGCCCTCGAAGTTGCGGTTGCTGGTGCTGGCGGCACGCTCGCCCGGGAGCAGGATGTCCGGGTTCATGCCGAGGCACATCGAACAGCCCGGTTCACGCCACTCGAAGCCCGCGTCCTTGAAGACCTGGTCGAGGCCTTCCGACTCGGCCTGCTTCTTCACCAGGCCGGAGCCGGGGACAACCATCGCGCGGACGGTCGACGCGACGTGCTTCCCTTTGACGACACTGGCGGCGGCGCGCAGGTCCTCGATCCGGCCATTCGTGCAGGAACCGATGAACACGCGGTCGACCGCGATCTTCGTGATCGGCGTGCCGGCCTGGAGGTCCATGTAGACGAGCGCGCGTTCCGCCGTCTCTTTCGCGGCGGCGGAGACGGCGTCTTCCGGCTTCGGTACGGCGGCCGTGACCGGGACGCTCTGCGCGGGCGTCGTCCCCCAGGTGACGTAGGGGGCGATCTCCTCGCCCTTCAGCGTCACATAGGTGTCGAAGGTCGCACCCTCGTCGGTGACGAGCGCCTTCCATGCCTCGACGGCCTTGTCCCAGTCCTCGCCCTTCGGTGCGTAGGGACGGCCCTTGAGGTACTCGATGGTCTTCTCGTCCGGGGCGACGAGGCCGGCGCGGGCGCCACCTTCGATCGTCATGTTGCAAACGGTCATCCGGGCCTCGATGGAGAGGTCGCGGATGACGTCGCCGCGGTACTCGATGACGTGGCCGACGCCGCCGTCGACGCCGATCCTGTTGATGATGGCGAGGACGACGTCCTTCGCCGTGACACCGGGTCCGAGCTTGCCCGTCACCTCGACGGACATCGTCTTCGGCGGCATCTGCGGGAGGGTCTGCGTCGCCAGCACATGCTCGACCTCGGAGGTGCCGATGCCGAAGGCGAGCGCGCCGAGCGCGCCGTGCGTCGAGGTGTGCGAGTCGCCGCAGACGATCGTCATGCCGGGCTGGGTGAGCCCTTCTTCCGGCGAGATGATGTGCACGATCCCCGAGCGGAGGTCGAAGATGTCCCACAGCGGGACGCCGAAGTCCTTCGTGTTCTGGCGCAGCGTCTCAATCTGCTGCGCGGAGAGCGGGTCGGGGTTCGGCAGGCGACGGTCGGTTGTCGGCACGTTGTGATCGATGGTCGCCAGGGTGAGGTCGGGCCGCCGGACCTTTCGGTCGGTCAGGCGCAATCCCTCGAAGGCCTGCGGGCTCGTCACCTCGTGCACCAGGTGGAGGTCGATGTAGAGCAGGTCCGGCTCACCCGCCTGGCGGCGGACGACGTGCTGCTCCCAGATCTTCTCGATGATCGTCTTCGGCACTCGGACCTCCCCCTACTGAGCGGATCGCTGGGCAACCGCATGCTGAGTAGCCGCGTGTTGGGCGACAGCGATTGAGCGGTTCAGCGCGTGCAGGTAGGCACGCGCGCTCGCGACCAGGATGTCGTTGTCGGCGGCGCGGCCCTGGTAGACCACCCCGCCCGTCTCGATGCGGATCGTGACCTCGCCCTGGGCATCGATGCCTTCGGTGACGGACTTCACGGAGAACTCCGTGAGCACATTCTCGGCGCCGGTCACGCGGTTGATCGCGCGGTAGACCGCGTCCACCGGCCCGCTGCCGATCGCCGCGTCCTCGTGCGGCTGCCCGGCCGCGTCCAGCAGGCGCACGGTCGCCGTCGGGCTGCCGTGGTCCGAGGTGCTGACCTGGAGGAGGTCGAGCTTCCAGGTGTCCTCGATCTTCGACTGCGTCTGCTCGGCGACGATCGCCATCAGGTCGCGGTCGTCGACCTCGTCACGGACGTCCGCCACGTCTTTGAACGCGGCGAAGATGCGGGTGAACTCCTCGTCCGTCGGCGTGAAGCCGAGGTCGGCCAGCCGAGAGCGGACGGCGTGCGTGCCGGAGACCTTCGTGAGGACGATCGAGTTCCCGGCGGGGATGCCGATCGACGCCGGGTCCATGATCTCGTACGTCTCGCGCATCTTCAGGACACCGTCCTGGTGGATGCCGGAGGAGTGCCGGAAGGCGTTCTTGCCGACGATCGCCTTGTGCGGCTGGATCATCATGCCGGAGTAGCGCTCGACCATCTTCGAGGCGACGTAGAACTCACGGGTGTTGACGTCCGTGTGGACCTTCATGAAGTCGGGGCGCGTCTTGATCGCCATCACGACTTCCTCGAGCGAAGCATTGCCGGCCCGTTCGCCGATGCCGTTGATGGTGCCCTCGACCTGGCGCGCGCCGCCGAGGATGCCCGCCAGCGAGTTCGCGGTCGCCATGCCAAGGTCGTTCTGGCAGTGGACGGAGAGCCGAACTTTTTGGATGTCCGGCACGTTCTTCATGATCGAGCGGATCAGGTCCTCGAACTCCTCGGGGATGGCATACCCCACTGTGTCCGGGATGTTGATCGTGGTCGCGCCCTCTTCGATGGCGGCCTGCACGATCTGGTAGACGAAATCGCGGTTCGAACGCGTCGCATCCATCGGCGAGAACTCGACGTCGGAGACGTATCCCTTTGCCCGCGACACGCCGAAGCGGGCGAGTTCGATGATGTCCTCGCGGTTCTTCCGCAACTGGTGCGCGAGGTGGATGTCGCTGCTGGACAGGAAGACGTGGATCCGCGCGCTCTCGGCGCGGCGCACCGCCTCGTAGGCGATGTCGATGTCGTCCTCCACGGCGCGGGCGAGGCCGGCGATGACGGGGCCCCTCACCTCCTGAGTGATGCGGGCGATCGCCTCGCGGTCGCCGGGCGAGGTGGCGGGGAAGCCGGCCTCGATGATGTCCACGTTCAGCTTCGCCAGCTGGCGGGCGATCTCCACCTTCTCGTCCATCGAGAACGAGATGCCGGCGGACTGCTCGCCGTCGCGCAGGGTGGTATCGAAGATGTAGACCTTGTCAGATTCGCTTGTCATGTCAGTGTGCTCCTGCGATGTGACTTCGATGGTGGCGGAGGGCCCTCCCTACCGCCCAGTGTGGGGCGGCCGAGGGCCGGGTAAGCAGGAGCAGACCGCCGAGCAGCGTCAGCGCGGACGTGACGAGCGGCCGGTCTTCACCGGCCGCCCCGACCGCGCCTCGCGACGCGCGCACCTCGACACCCCGTACGGCGTGTACGGGACGGGGAGAGGCGACGGGACGCGGGCGCGCGGTCATCGAAGGACTACTTCTTCCCCTGGTTCAGCCAGCCCATCATCTTCCGGACCTCCGCACCGACCTGCTCGATCGGGTGCTCGGCGCCGCGGCGGCGCAGGGCGCGGAAGTGAGGCTGGCCAGCCTGGTTTTCCAGGATCCATTCGCGGGCGAATTGGCCGTTCTGGATCTCCTCCAGGATCTTCTTCATCTCTGCCTTCTGTGCCGGCGGAGAGACACGAGGCCCTCGCGTGTAGTCGCCGTACTCGGCGGTGTCGGAGATCGAGTCGCGCATCTTCGCCATGCCGCCCTCGTACATGAGGTCGACGATCAACTTCACCTCGTGGAAGGTCTCGAAATAGGCGGACTCCGGCTGGTAGCCAGCCTCGATCAGCGTCTCGAAGGCGTTCAGGATCATCGAGGTCAGGCCGCCACAGAGGATCGCCTGCTCACCGAAGAGGTCAGTCTCAGTCTCCTCCAGGAACGTGGTCATGAGGATGCCCGAGCGCGCGGCGCCGATGCCCTTGCCGTACGCCAGCGCCGTCTGCAGCGCGGTCTCACTCGCGTCCTGGTGGACGGCCACGAGGCCCGGCACGCCGCCGCCCTCGGTGTAGACGCGGCGCACGAGGTGGCCGGGGCCCTTCGGCGCGATCATCGAGACGTCCACGCCCTCGGGCGCCTGGATGCGGCCAAAGTGGATGTTGAACCCGTGGGCGAACATCAGCGTCTTGCCGGGGGTCAGGTAGGGCGCGATGTGGTCGTCGTAGACCTGCTTCTGGATCTGGTCGGGGACGAGGATCATGATGATGTCGCCGTCGCGCGACACATCGTCGACGGTGCCGACCTTCAGGCCCGAGGCCTGTACGAGGGGCCACGACTTCGAGCCGGGGTAGAGGCCGACCGCGACGTCGACACCGGAGTCGTGCAGGTTCAGCGCGTGGGCGTGGCCCTGAGAGCCGAACCCGATGATCCCCACCTTCTTCCCCTTCAGCAGAGACAGGTCGGTGTCGGAGTCGTAGAAAATCTTGGCCACGTTCGATCCCCCTCGATGTCTGGTCGTGTCCTCGTGGCGGCGCGTCGCGTCCGCCCGTTGACGCTGCTGGACTCGCTACTTGCTCACGAAGGGCAGATCGCCCTCCGGCAGACGGCCGGATTCGTGGTGGAACCGCTTCGATTCCGCCGCCTCGTGCTCGTGGATGGCCGTCGTCTTCGCGCCGCGCGCGAGGGCAATCCGGCCGGTGCGCACCATCTCGCGGATGCCGTACGGCCGCAAGTTCTCGATGAGCGCGTCCAGGGTGCTGGCGGCGGCGGTCAACTGGACCACCAGCGTGGTCGTAGAGACATCCACCACCTGCGCCCGGAAGATATCGACGATATCGAGGATCTCCCGGCGCTGGTCCGGGCGGGCCGCGACCTTGATCAGGGCCAGCTCGCGGACGACCGCCTCATCGTCGCTCAATGTCTCAACCGTCAGGACGTCGATCAGCTTGTCGAGCTGCTTCTCCACCTGGTCGCCGACCCACTCCGGGCCGTCCACGACGATGGTCATCCGGGAGATGCCGGGCTCCTCGGTCGTCCCGACGGCGAGGCTGTCGATGTTGAATCCACGGCGGCGGAACAGTGACGCGACGCGGTTCAGGACGCCGGGACGGTCTTCCACCAGGGCGGCAACGGTGTGTTTCATCTGAACTCCTTACGCCGCGGCTAGCGGGCGACGCCCTCGGGCGCCTCGATGGTCTCGCTCAGGGCGGCGCCGGCGGGGACCATGGGCCAGACGTTGCCCTCCGCCTGCACCTGGAAGTCGAGGATCACGGGCCCGGCGTAGGCCGCGGCCTCGCGGATGGCGTCTTCCACCTGCGACTGGTCGGTGACGCGGATCCCCTTGATGCCGTAGGCGTCCGCTAGCTTCAGGAAGTCCGGCTGGGACATCGCCACGGAGACGTAGTTGTTCGCGTAGAACAACTCCTGCCACTGGCGGACCATGCCCAGGAAGCCGTTGTTCATGATGGCCATCTTCACGGGGATCTGTTCGTCCACCATGGTGGCGATCTCCTGGAAGGTCATCTGGAAGCCGCCGTCGCCGCAGATGGTCCACACCTGTCGGTCGGGGCAGGACACTGCCGCGCCCATCGCCGCCGGCACCTCGAAGCCCATGGTGCCGAGGCCGCCCGAGGTGATGAACTGGCGCGGCCGGCCGATGTTCATGAACTGAGCGGCCCACATCTGGTGCTGGCCGACGCCGGTGGTGAACACGGCCTCGCGCCCGGCGAACTCCGCGATCTTCGAGACCACGTACTGCGTGGTGAGTTCGTTCCCCGGCGGTACCGACATCGAGGCGCGGTGTCCGTCGCGGATATCGTTGATCCAGCGGAGCCAGTCGACGTGAGACTTCCGCTCGATGGCGTTGGTCAGCTGCTGAAGGACGTGCTTCACGTTGCCGATGACCGGCAGCGCCGTCGGCAGGTTCTTGCCGTGCTCGGCGGGATCGATGTCGACGTGGACGATCTGGGCGGTCGGGTTCATGTCCTGGAACCGGCCGAGCGCGCGGTCGTCCATGCGCATCCCGAGGCCGATGATCACGTCGGCGTTGCTCGCGGCGTGGTTCGCCCAGTAGGAGCCGTGCATCCCCATCATCCCGTAGGAGAGGACGTGCTCCGGCGGGATCGACCCGAGCCCGAGCAGAGTGTTCAGGATTGGGATGCCGCCGCGCTCGGCGAACGCGCGCAGTTCCTCGGTCGCGTCCCCGAGCAGGATGCCGTGGCCGGCGAAGATGATCGGGCGTTCCGCGCTGTCGATGATTGCGGCGGCCCGCTGCACGTCGGCGATGGAGGCCTCACCAGGGACTCGGTAGCCGCGGACCGAGACGTGCTCCGGCCAGACGAACTCCGCCTCCTCCAGGAAGACGTCCTTCGGGATGTCGATATGCACTGCGCCCTTGCGGCCGGACATCGCCAGATAGGCGGCCTCCGCGAACGCCGGCGCGAGGTCTTCCGCGCGCATGACGAGGTAGTTGTGCTTCACGATCGGCATCGTGATGCCGGTGATGTCGGCCTCCTGGAAGCCGTCGCGGCCCAGCAGGTTGCGGGCGACGTTCCCGGTGATGAAGAGCGTGGGGACGCTGTCCATGTGCGCGTTCGTGATCGCGGTGACGAGGTTCGTCGCGCCGGGGCCGGAAGTGGCCAGCGCGACGCCGAGGCGGCCTGAGGCGCGGGCGTAGCCGTCCGCCGCGTGTCCCGCGCCCTGCTCGTGGCGGACGAGGATGTGGCGGACCTTCGGGTGGGCGGGGAAGCGGTCGTACAGGGGCAGGACGACGCCGCCGGGGTATCCGAAGATGGTGTCCACGCCCAGCCGTTCGAGGCAGGTCAGGACGATGTCGGCGCCGGTCATCTTGGTCATCGGAGGGTCCTTCGCTGGCGGTGCGCGGTCAGGCCGCGCGGTTCACGTCCGGGGGATACGCGGAAACCGCTCGACACGCGAGCGGCACAGGCGACGTCTGCGAGAGCAGGCGCCGCCTAGGTAAGTACGAGTACGAGGAGGAGACCGCCGAGGGTGGCAGCCTGCGCAGAGACGGCGAGGGGGGAAGTCAGATTCGCCATAACGCTTTTGAGTGTGGCTGACCGGCGGCGCGCCGTCAACTAGGGGAAGTCCCGGATGCTCAAGTCCACCTATTTCAGCGGCGAGAAGTCCGTAGGGTTCATGATCCGGTTCTCGATGTGGTGGACGAGGGCGCCGTCCTTCTCGGAGTCGGCGCGGGCCTTCTGCCAGTCGGGGTCGGCCTGGAAGGCGGCCCAGGCGGCCTGGCGCTGGGCGAGGCTCTCGAACCCGAGCATGTACCAGAGTTCGTCGCTGCGGCCGCCAATCGAGTTCGTCCAGTAGCCGACGTTCTTAATGCCGTGCTTCTCGAAGAGGCGGACGGTGTGGTCGCGGAAGCGGGCCTGGAGCGCGCCCATCTTTCCGGGGTTCGCCGTGTAGATGCGCAACTCGTAGATCATCGATGTCACCCCCACGTCACCGGATTCGTCCGATGCGCGCACGGTAGCGGAAATGCGCCGTCCGGGGTCAGGGCTTCCAGACGGTGGTGTCCGCGTGGGCGCCGGCCCAGGCGAACCACCAGAGGTGCGCCGAGGGGAGCGCGGGCCGCACCCGGCTGTTGCGCGTGTTCAGCAGCCGCTCGTCGTCGACGAACCAGCGCCCGCCGTCCCGGTCGGAGACTTCGAGGGCGGCCCCGGCGCCGGTGACGCGATCGAAGCGGGTGCCCTGCGCGTCATACGCCTGCACGCCCTTGCCCGGCCCGGCGGAGACGAGGACGACGGTGACGCCCGCGATCGTCTCCTGCACGACTCGGGCCTGCTCGACTGCGTCGACGGGATAGGCACGCCAGACGCCGCCGAGGTTCACACCGATTACCCGCATCTTCGCGGGGAGGCGGGAGTCGAGGCTGCCGGCCGGGAACTGCGGGCGCTCAAGCCCGCCCTCGGCCCGCAGCGCGGCGCCTTCGGCGTAGTCGCGCACGAAGCCGGTATCGAGCGCGAGCACGGCGCCGGTCGGATAGCGGTCCTTCCATTCGCCCCATGTGGTGCGCGTGATAGCGAGCGGCGTGAGTGCGACGTTCTTCGCGGCGAGCGGGCCGGCCACCGCGCGTCCGCTGACGGGGTCCCACAGGCTCATCGTCTCCGCGTCGAAGAGGAGGCGCCGTGAGCCGGTGACCAGGTTTGCGACGCCGAACGTGTATGACCTTCCGTCCGAGGCTGCGCGCCGGTAGGCGGCCACGCCGCCGCAGGGCAGGCAGTGGAACACCACGATCTCGCTGTCGCCGGCACGGTCCTGTACCACGCCATGCCAGGCGATGATCCGTTCCGGGTAGGCGCGTGAGGCCTCGTTGAGGCGCACCCCGAACACGACATCCGTTGCCGCGAGGTAGCGTTCCTCGGTCGCCCTGATCACCTTCGTGGTGGTGGTCGTCGGGCTGCGGGTGTCGCCGAAGCCCCAGACCAATCGTTCGGGGCGGACACCGCTCCCGTCTTTGGGTACGAGGTCGAGGTAGCGAGTGTCGATCAGGCTGAGGAGCCGTCCCTTCCATTCGCCGTAGCCGTCCGGCAGCGGTGGCGGGTCGCGTTCGATGGCGGCGTACCACTCGGCGGCGGTCGCGTAGCGCTGGCCGCTCACCTGCTCCAGCGCCTCACGCACGGGCCGCTCCCAGCCGAGGTCGAGCCAGAGCATGTCCACCAGCGGCGCGATGAACCGCCGGTCGCCTGACGCGCCGATCGACTCCAGCACGCGCGCGCTCGCCTCGCCCGGAGGCAGGCAGGCACGGGCCTTCGAGGCGTTCTCGTACCAGCAGATCACCTCGCGCAGCGCCTGCTCCACCTGCCCCGCCGGGAGCGATGGCGCGGTGCTGGCCGGCGTCGCGGTCTCCGTCTTCCCCGGCCGAAACACCGCTTCTTCGGCCGGTGTTGCCGGCACGTTCCTCGCGAGGCCGCATCCCGCACCGAGGACGCCCACGACGGCGAGCGCCAGCGCGGCGCCTCGAATGGCGCCCCGGCCGGCGTCGAGGCGCGCGTGATGTTCTTCGCGTACGCGCCCGACCCGTCGAAGTACTCGTAGGGCCCAGTCCGGGGGGCGCACAGCGCAGCCTCGGTCAGCCGCGCGGCACGCGGCGCGCGGTGATCAGGCGGCTGACCTTCGCCGTGGGGCCGAGCAGGGCGTAACTCACGGGCCCCGCGACGTGCGTGAGGTCGAGGTAGGTCACCTCGCCGCGGATCATCCGGACGGCGCCGTCCCAGAACGGCCCGAGGTGCTGGAGCATCCAGACGAACGGCGCCGGGTTCACGTTGAAGATCTCCATCAGCGCACGGGACGCCTCGAACTCCGGCAGGTACTCCCGCGCGAGGGTTGCCTGGTAGCCGGCGAGCGTCGGCACGTGGCCGTCGAGGTAGTCGCGCACGGCGGGCGCAACGGCGGTCCCGGACAGGAGCGCGGCGGTGATGCCCTCGCCGGAGAGCGGGTCGACGAGGCCGGCGGCGTCACCGACGACGGCCGACCCGGCCGCGGCGATCACCATCCCGCGTCGCTGCATCGGGAGGTGATGGCCGCGCAGGTTGGTGACCGTGTCGAAGTCGAGGCCGTAGGTGCGGCAGAGACGCCGGAGCGCCGGACGCAGGATTGGGCCCGCCGCCTCCTTCCACCCGCCGACGCCGACGTTGATGTGGTCGCCCTTCGGGAAGACCCAGCCGTACCCGCCGGGGACGTGGCCGAAGTTCAGCGTGACCTTGCCGCGGAACTCCGCCGGCACGCCGCCGGGGAACGCAATATTCCCCTCCAGCGCGACGGCGCTCTCGCCCGCGGCCTCGTAGCCGAGGCGGTTGCCGACAATGCCGTTCGCGCCATCCGCGCCGATGACCACGCGCGCCTGGTGCGTCCCATCCTTCGTGCGGACTTCGAAGGTGCCGTCGGCGTGGCGTGTCACGTCGGTCACGGTCTGGCCGTCGCGGAACTCGACGCCGGCGGCCTGTGCCTTCTCGACGAGGAACGCGTCCAACCGGCGTCGCTGGGTCATGTACGTCAGCGGGGCCTTCGCGTCGCGCGTGACCTCGCGCCGCTCGCGGAGCCGCATGCGGGCGGCGGTGACGATGTCCTCGACGACCGGGTCGATGGAGAACGGAAGGATGTTCGCGCCACGGACGGTCACGCCACCGCCACAGGGCTTGTCGCGTGGAAACTTCGCGCGGTCGAGGAGCAGCACGGAGGCGCCAGCGGCGGCGATCCCTCGTGCGGCCGTGCTCCCGCCCGGCCCGGCCCCGACGACGATGACCTCGACGTCCGTCACGAGGCGCGCGCCAGGGCGACGCCGAGCGACGCGAGCAGCGCGACCTGGACCCCGACACCTGCCATCAGCACGGTGTAGGAGGCGACGCGGTCCCAGAGGGCGAAGGCGAGCGCCAGCGCGACGTCCAGGCCGAGGACGGCGGCGGCGGCGCGCGGCACATCGATCAGGCGCGAGCGGAGGGCGGCATCCGCGAGTGGTTGCGGGTCGCCGGGGGGGAAGACGTAAGGCAGCACCTCGGGCAGCGAGCCGTAGCGCACGCCGAGGAGCACCGCGTTGGCCACGGCGAGCGCGGCACAGGCCGTGAGCAGCAGGAGCGCGCGGCGGTCGTGCCAGAACCCCTGCAGGGTCGGCAGCGTCTGCTCGAGGTGGTGGGTGACCTCGGCGGTGGGCCCGAGGTCCTGACGCACCTGGATCTCACGGGCGAATGCGGCGGGGTCCGGGACGGAGATGGCGTAGTTGCGCTCGTTGGTCATGACGTACAGGACCTGCTCCGGCGCCTGGTGCGTGGAGTAGAAGAGCACCGACCCGATCCGGCGGATCTCGGCGCTGCCGATGTGGTAGCCGTACCACGAGATCCCGCGCACCTTCGGCACCTCCAGCGAGGTCCCCGGCACGAGGCGCTCGATCGCCTGCAGGGGGACGACCTGCCGGATGCCGGCCCACGCGATGACCAGGCCGTTGCGGTCGACCGTGTAACGGAGCGAGGCGAGGGCCATCGTCCAGTAGACGAAGAGCGCGGCGAGCGTGCCCGCGCACCCGACGCCGAGCCACGCCCCCACGGTCGCGAGGTCGGTGCTCCGCCCGTGGGCGAAAACGGCGAGCAGCACGGCGACGGCGATCGCCCATGCGACCAGCACGCCGCCCATCATCAGGCCCAGCGTCCGAGGTGGCTGGTAGTGCAACAGACCTCCCGCGGCCCGCCCGGGAGCGTGGATGCCGCGCCTCCGAGTCTACGCGCCCGGCTGGCTACGGGCGGCGTGATCGGTGGCGCGGCCTGGACGCTACGCGCGGACGCCCGCGCGGGCGTACACGGGCGTGAGCCATGAGTTGTACGCCGGCTGGCGACCGGTGATGCTGCTGAAGTAGAGCGACTGGAGCCGCTTCGCGATCGGGCCCGGCCGGCCGTCGCCGACGGGGACGCGGTCGACCTCGACCACCGGGGTGAGGTGGGCGGCGGTGCCGGTCATGAAGATCTCGTCGGCGATGTAGAGCTCGGAGCGGTCGATCGAGCGGCGCTCAACGCCGAGGCCCATCTCGCGCGCCGCAAGTTCGAGCGCGGTTTCGAGGGTGATGCCCTCGAGGATGTTGTCGCTCGGCGACGGCGTGATCAGTTTCCCGTTGCGGACCATGACGATGTTTTCGCCGGAGCCCTCGGAGACGTGGCCGTCCTGGTTGAGCATGATCGCCTCGTCGAAGCCGTTGAGTTGGGCCTCGCTCTTGGCCATCGCGTTGTTGACGTAGAGGCCGTTCACCTTCGCCCGCACGGGGATCGAGGTGTCGTCCACGCGCCGCCAGGAGGAGGTGGCGCAGCGGGCGCCCTGGTCCGGGTCCAGGTACGCGCCGAACGGCGTGACGTAGACGAGGAAGTCCCATTCGAGGTTGTGCATGCGCACGCCCACGACCTCCGCGGACATGTAGATCATGGGGCGGACGTAGACGTCCTCCTTGAAGCCGGACTTCTCCACCACCTGCTGGATGATGTCGGCGGCCTCGTCGTCGCTGAAGCGGAGGCCCATGCGCATGATCTTCGCACTCTGGCGGATGCGCTGGACGTGTTCCCTGACCTTGAACAGGTACAACTGGTCCTGCTCGGCGTTCCAGTTCCCGCGGACGCCCTCGAATACCGCCGTCCCGTAGTTGAAGGCGTGGGTCATCACATTGATGTTCGCCTGTTCCAGCGGGACGATCTGACCCCGGAAGAACGCCATGGGTGTGGCCATCGAGCGGCTCCTTTGAGTCGCCGGCCCTCGACGGGGCTGCGGCGGGTGCGGAGGTCGGGGCCGTGCAGGCCCCGAGAGTGGTCGAGGATACGGAGCGCGGCACGGCCCGGCAAGGCGTGCCCGGTCACCGGGGGCCGGAGGTAGGGCGAGCCGCTCCCCGCGCCTATCCTGCGAGGTGCCTGTCCGGCAGGCGGAGGCCCTGATGACTATACCCAGTGGCGCGCGGTACCAGGTCGGCGGGGTCGAGTTCGCCGTCGTGAGCGACGGCGACTACTTCTACGACGCCGGGGCGGTGTTCGGCGTGGTGCCCCGGGTGATGTGGGAGCGGCAGAGCGGGCCGCTCGACCCTCAGTACCGGCTCACGCTCGGCCTCAACTGCCTGCTGCTCCGCTCCCTGGGTAAGACGATCCTGATCGAGACCGGCGTGGGCGGGAAGCCGGGCGACCGCGACTCCTCCTCGCCCGCCTCCGAGGGGACGCTACTGACCTCGCTCGCCGCGATCGGCGTCGGGCCGTCGGAGATCGATGTGGTTGTGAACACGCACCTGCACGCCGACCACTGCGGGTGGAACACCTCGGTCGATGGCGCGGGCACGCTCTCCCCCACGTTCCCGAACGCGACCTACGTGATGAGCGCCACCGAGTGGCGCGACGCCACCCACCCGAACGAGCGCACCCGCGCCACCTATCTGGCGCGCAACCTCGACCCGATCGCGGACCGCCTCGACCTGATCGAGGGGGAACGCGCGATCACGGACGAAGTGATCTTCGTGCCCGCGCCGGGGCACACCGAGGGGCACAGCACGGTGGTGATCCGAAGCGGGCAGGAGTGGGGCGTCTACCTCGGGGACCTCGCGCAGCACCGCGTCCAGCTGGAGCGCACGCCGTGGGTCTCCGGGCTCGACATCCTCCCGCTGGTGTCGCTGGAGACGAAGAAGCGGCTGATGGACGAGTGCATCGAGGCGGGCGCGCTGATCGCCTTCTGCCACGGGCCGTACCCCGGGGTCGGCCGGATGATCCGTACCGTGGAGGGCCATCGCAAGTGGATGGACGAGGCGCCGCACACGCCCCATGCGCATCCCCACGCTGGCGAACCGCACGGGCACGCCTCGTGACGAGTTTCATCGACCCGGACGACCTCCTCCCCGTGATCTCGAAGCAGGATGTCCCCGCGCGTCCCGCGTTCGATGAGTCCGAGGTCGCCGAGGACGGTCATATCCACACCTCGGGCCTGGCGGGAGAGCGGACGAACGTCCTGAGCCTCGCGCACCTGCACATGAAGGCGGGCTGGCACCCCGCGCCGGTGCACGGCTGGACGCTCCCGCTCTGGTACGGCGGCACCTACGACGAGCAGCAGGCCGCCCGCGAGTCCGCCGTGATCTGGGACCACTCGCATGTCGGGCGGTACTACGTGACCGGCGAGGCGGCGGCCGAGGTGCTCGCGCGGGTGTTCGCGACGGACGCGCGGCGGGTGCCAGTAGGGGCGATCGCGCGGCTGGTCGCGTGCCGCGAGGACGGGACGGTGCTGGACATCGCGACCGCGTGCCACCTCGACGTGGGGCGCTGGTTCGTGATGAGCGGGCCGCGCACGCAGGTGCGGTTGCGCGAGGCGATTGTGGCGGCCGTCCGTCCGGGCAAGGACGTGGAGGTGCGCGACCGGATGGCGGAGTCCGTGCTGCTCGCCGTCGCCGGTCCGAAGGCCGCGTCACTGCTCGAACGGGTGGTGGGCAACATTCCCAACGCGGTCCCGGCGGGCGAGGCGCACGAGGTGTTGCTTGGCGGGTGGCGGGCGCTCGTCGCGCACACGTCCGAGGTGGGCGAGGAGACGTTCTGGTTCCTCGTTGCGCCCGAGGTGGGTGAACACCTGTGGGAGAACGCGACTGTGTCCGGCATCGTCCCCGCGGGGCTCGCCGCCTGGGACACGATGCGGATCGAGGCGGGGGTGATCGAGGCGCCGGGCGAGACGCCGTCCCCGGCGACTCCGTACCACGCCGGCCTCGGCGACCTGGTCGACCTCGAAGATGCGGCCGGGCCACGCGTCTTCCCCGGCGTCGAGGCGTTGCGCGCGGTGCGGGCCGCGGGCGTCGAGCGAATGCTGTGTGGGCTGCGGATGGACGGCCCGCGGCTCGCGAAGCGGGGGTCGAGGATCACCGGTGCGGGTGGCGATCTCGGCGCGTGCGTGGCCGGCGCGTTCTCGCCAGCGCGGGGCACAGGGATTGCGCTCGCCTATCTGCCGCCCGACCTGTTGCGCGTGATCGTGGACACCGATGGGGTGCCGCAACCGGCGGACGTCGTCGCGTTGCCGTTCATTCACGGACCGCGGGGCACCGTCACGCGATAGCGGCTACATCTTCAACGGCACTTCCGAGGCGAGGGCGTGCAGGTTGCCCTCGCCGTCGTTGAAGAACGTCATCCACAGTTCCATCGAGGCGTCCCTGTGGACGATGTGCGGGCCTGCGCCCTCGATCGTCACGCCCTTCGCGACGAGGGCGGCGTGGCCGGCCTGGATATCCGCGACGCGGAAGTAGAGGGGCGAGCCGGGATGGTCGAAGCGCCCGTCCTCGGGGATGTCGAGCATGAGACGGACGCCGTTGAGGTCGAAGAAGGCGAGGTTGCCCGCCTGGAAGAGGAAGGGCAACCCCAGCACGTCGCGGTAGAAGGCGACAGCGCGGTCGATGTCTTTCACGTTCATGGCGATTTGCAGGAGACCCTGCGCGTTGACGCCCGCCATCGATGTCTCCCTTCCTCGCATCCCGCTACCGCGCCCGCGTCCCGCCGTCCACGGTTTAGATGCCGCCGGTGATGAACGAGGCGTCCTTCGAGCAGAGGAACGTGACGAGCGCGGCGACCTCTTCGGGACTGCCGACGCGGCCCATCGGGTAGGCGTCGCCCATGCGCTTCATCGCGGCCTGCGGGTCGTCCGGGTTCGCGCCGCGCGCGAGTTCGGTGCCCATGCTGGTTTCGATGACGGCGGGACAGACGGCGTTGACGCGGATGCCGCGGGTGCCGAGGGCGAGCGCGGCCGACTTCGTCATGCCGATGACAGCGTGCTTGCTCGCGCCGTAGGCGAAGAGCGTTGGCGTGCCCTGCAAACCGGCGATCGAGGCGGTGTTCACGATCGTGCCGCCGCCGCGGCGCAGCATCGCCCGCGCCACCTCGCGCATGCCGAGCCAGACGCCCTTCACGTTCACATCGATCACGCGGTCGAAGGCCTCCTCGGGGTAGTCGAACATCGAGGTCACGGGGCCGAGGATGCCGGCGTTGTTGAAGAAGTGGTCGATGCGACCGGTGAGCCGTTCCGCCTCGGCGACGTAGGCGCGGACGTCGGCCGCCTTCGTGACGTCGGCGGGCACGATGTGGGCGGCGCCGCCCGCGCGCTCGACGGCGACTGCGCTCTCCTCGAGGGCGGTGCCGGACAGGTCGACGAGGACGACGCGCGCGCCGTCGGCGGCGAAACGCACGGCGGTCGCCCGTCCGATGCCACCCGCCGCCCCGGTGATCACCGCGGTCTGGTCATCGAAGCGTCCCATCGCAGTCCTCGTCTCCCCGCCCCCGCCGAGGGCCCGCGCAGTGTGCCAAAACGGGGCTGACCTTGGTGCTCGACGACGGTGACGCCGTCGAATCTTGGACGAGAGTTACTGCCCCGGCCGGACCACCAGATCGCGGGTGACGGTGGCGCGGGAGGGGGAGCCGGCGAGGGCCATCGCCAGATCGAACTCGGCGCGGAGCAGTTGCAGGACGTGGCGGACGCCGGGCTCGCCGTCGACGAGGCCCCAGAGGATGGGGCGGCCGATCAGCACGGCGTCGGCACCGAGGGCGAGCGCCTTCAGGATGTCCGTTCCGCGTCGCACCCCGCCGTCCACCAGCACGCTCGCGCGGCCTCCGACCGCCTCGACGACCTCCGGGAGCGCATCGATGCTCGCGACGGCGCCGTCGAGCTGGCGGCCGCCGTGGTTGGAGACGATGACGCCGCGCGCCCCCGCCTCGATGGCGCGTGCGGCGTCGTCGGCGCGCAGCACGCCCTTCACGATGACCGGCAGACGCGTGGTCGAGCAGAGCCACTCGAGGTCAGTCCAGGTCAACGCAGGGTCGATCTGCGAGGCGAAGAACTGGAACAGTCCGGAGTCGCTCCCATCGCTCGACACGGCGGCCAGCGCGCCGGCGAGGTTGGCGGCGGTGATGCCGTCCGGCAGCGCGAAACGGTTGCGGGCGTCGCGTTCGCGGCGGCCGAGGAGCGGCGCGTCCACCGTGAGGACGAGCGCCTCGTAGCCCGCCGTCTCCGCGCGCTCGACGAGCCCGCGGGTCAGGACACGGTCGCGGAAGACGTACAGCTGGAACCAGCGAGGCGACCCGGGCGCCGCCGCGGCGACCTCCTCGATGCTCGTGGAGGAGAGGGTGGAGAGCGTCACCGTGACGCCCTCGGCTGCGGCGGCGCGCGCGAGGGCGGCCTCGCCGTCCGGGTGGGCGAGCCGCTGGAACGCCGCGGGCGCGATCAGGACGGGCCAGGCGTGTCGCCGGCCGAGGATGGTCGTGGAGAGGTCGCGTGCGCTGACGTCGACGAGGGTGCGCGGGCGCAGCGCGATCCGCTCGTAGGCCTCGCGGTTCCAGCGGAGCGTGACCTCGTCGGTCGCGCCGCTCGCGTAGTAGTCGCGCGCCATCGGCGACAGGCGGTCGAGGGCGCGCAACTCGACCTCGGCGAGGTTGATCGAGGAGAGGGTGGTCGGCGTGTCGTTGGCTTCTGCCATCAGTACGTCGCCTCCACGGGGTTGCCCCACTGGAACGGGCGTGTGAGGACGTGGCCCAGTCCGAACTCGGCGGCGAAATGACGCAGGCCGTGTTCGAGTGGTTCGGTGAGTTCCAGGCGGTAGCCAAGGTTCTGCGCGTACTGCTGCTGGTGCCAGACATCGAGGTAGACGATGCCGTGCGCGCCCGATGGGACGAGCCGGGCGGCGGTCGCCGTCTGGTCGCCGATCGCCTGCATGACGCGCTGGAGCGAGTTCACCGGGCGCAGCCGCCGGGGGATGACATATGCCCCGTGTTCCGCCACCGCGATCCGCACCGGGCCGGTGTCGAGGTCGCCCTCGGTCGCCTCGAACGCCGCCGCGCCGAGCCGGGTGACGGCCCACGCGTAGCCGCAGGCCTCGGAGAGGACGTCCTGTGCGCGCTCGTCGGGTTCGCCCCGGCCGCGGCAGCTGTGCGCTCCGTGCGCGGCGAGGAGGCGCGCCCGCACGACCTCGAGCGCATCGCACGCGTCGACCTCGTCGAGGGCGCGGCCGAGCCAGTAGAACGGCGGGTTGTGCTCGGACTCGCGGGTCATCATGAAAGCGACCCAGCAGGCGTCGCCGCCCCATTCCGCGGGTTCGATCCCCGGGAGCAGCATCCGCAGCCAGGTCGCCATCTCTCGGGCCATCGGGCGATCCTAGCGGTGGTGGCCGTCAGGCTCCCCCGCCAGCCGAGGCAGGTGCATCCACCCACGGTGTCCCACCATGCTGATGGTGGCGGCGACGAGCGATCCGGCGACGGCGGCGGCGGTGGGATCGGCGCGGAGCAGGAAGGCGAGCCCGCCTCCGAGGGCGGAGCCGGTGGCGTTCAATTCCGCCTGCAGGACGTGAGGCAGGCGGGTCGCGAGCATGTCGCGGAGCACGCCGCCGCCGGTGGCGGTGAGGATGGCGAGCAGGATGGCTGCGGGCCAGTCGAGGCCGGCCTGTGTCGCCAGCAGCGCGCCGGTCGCGGCGAACGCGCCGGTGCCGATGGCGTCCGCCGCATCGAGGACCGCGAGCGGCAGCCGTCCTCCGGCCGCGCCGAACGCGATCGCGGCGGCGGAGGAACCGGCGGCGTACAGCAGGTAGTCGGTGTTCGCGATCGCCCTCGGCACGTCGCCGATCAGCACGTCGCGGAGGATGCCGCCGCCGATCGCGGCGACGAGGCCGAGGGTGGCGAGGCCGAAGAGGTCCATCCCGGCACGCCGTCCGACGGCGACGCCGCTGATCGCGAACGCGACGATGCCGACACGGTCAGCGATGGCGACGAGGGTGGCTGCGTCCATGCGCGGACGATAAGGGCAATCGCGCCGAAGAACGTCGATCCGGGCGGGACTGTTGATGCCGTCCGTTACGCTACGGCGACTTCCACATGCTCGACAACGATCTCCCCTTCGTCAGGGATCGTTTCGCCCTCCTCCACCAGGCACTCAAGGTGGAAGGCAATCGCTTCGCGCGCCATCGTCAGCGCCTCTTCGAGCGAGTCACCCTGGGTGATGAGACCTGGCAATGCCGGGACGGTCAGGGTGTACCCGCCGTCATCGGGGTCAGGAACCAGGACAACCGTATACCGGCGCATCGTTCGCCTCCGTGGGCAGAAATTCAGAGTAACTCAATCAACTCGTCCACTGTGAGTCCGGCTTGATCCAGGACTGACCGTAGGGTGCCCGGCCTGACGACCTGGCCCGCATGAATTGAAACCGTCACGCGCATGGGACGATTGGCATGCGCCAGCCGGACGTGGCTCCCTCGCTGGCGAATCCGTGCCCAACCGCCTCGCTCCAGGGCTGAGATCAGGTCTGCGGCGGTGATCCTGGGGAGTCGTTCGGCCATCCCTGTCGAACCTTGTCGCAGTGTCGAACCTGCCGTGTGATCCGCGCATCCGTCAAATCATCCTAGGTGAGTCGGAGCGATCCAGAGACTCTCTTTGTCACCGTGGATCGCCCGCGAGCGGACCCCGGCGTACCTTCAACGGATGGACGCGAGTGCCGCCGATTACCTGCGCGCCGTCATCCTCGGCGTCATCCAGGCGCTGACGGAGTTCCTCCCGATCTCGTCGTCCGGCCACCTGCTCCTGGCCGGGGAGGTCATGGGCGAGGAGATCTCCTCGCTGACGTTCGACGTGGGTCTGCATGTGGGGACGCTCGCGGCGGTGTTGATCTACTTCTGGCGCGACTGGACCGGCATGGCCAGATCCTCGACCGTCGACCTCATGCGTCATCGCTGGCACCTCGCACGCTGGAGCGTGCAGGGACGTCTCGCCAGCCTGGTGGTGCTGGGGACGCTCCCAGCCGTGCTGGCCGGCGCGACGCTCGACAACGTCATCGAGGCGCAGGTGCGAGGGGCGACCGTCGTCGGTGTCATGCTCTTGCTGGGCGCGGGGCTGCTCTGGCTGGCGGACCGCACCGACTCGGCCCGGGACGGCCTCGGGGAGATGGACGCCGGACGCTCAACGGCGATCGGGATCGCGCAGGCGGTCGCGCTGATCCCCGGTGTCTCCCGCAGCGGGATGACGATCGCGGCGGCGCGCTTCCTGGGATTCGACCGTATCTCCGCCGCCCGGTTCTCCTTTCTGCTCTCCGCGCCCGTGGTCGCGGGCGCCGCGCTGCTCAAGATCGGCCAGGCGGTTGCCGGAGATGAGGTCGTGGCGTGGGGCCCGCTGATGGTGGGTGCGCTGACCTCGGGCGTCTGCGGCGTCCTCGTCATCCGGGCGCTGCTGGGGTATATGCAACGGCGCACGCTGGCCGTGTTCGTCTGGTATAGAATCGCGCTCGGCCTGACGGTCCTCGCAGCGGTTGCGGGTGGCCTGCTCTAGCGCCAGGCCCAGGCGGGCGCACGGATGGGCGGGAGCGTGCTCGAACGGTTCGATCTTGATGGCAGGGCCATCGTGGTGACCGGCGGCGGCCGGGGCCTCGGCCGCGGCATGGCGCACGCGCTCGCCGAGGCCGGAGCGCGCCTGATGATCGCCGCACGCACGCAGTCCCAGCTCGACAGCACCGCCGAGGAGATCCGCGCACGGGGCGGCACGGTCGCGACATTCCGGGCGGATGTCACCGACTCGAAGCAGGTCGACGCGCTCGTCGCTGCGTGTGTGCGCGAGTACGGACGCATCGACGTCATGTTCGCGAACGCGGGCGGCGGCGGCGGTCCGGACGTCGACTTCTGGGAGTACCCCGACGACGCGTTCGACCATCTGCTAGCGACGAATCTGAAGTCGACGTTCTATTCCTGCCGCGCCGCCGCGAAGGCGATGGTGGAGCAGGGCGGCGGGGGCGTCCTGGTCGCCACCGCCTCCGGCACCGCGCTGCGCGGGAACCGGAACTTCGCCTACCCGACGGCGAAGGGTGGCGTGATCTCCCTGACGAAATCGATGGCGACGATGCTGGCGGGCCACGGGATCCGCGCAAATTGCATCGTCCCCGGCTACGTCTCCCAGACCGACCCGAAGGATGACCAGGAGCGCGAGCAGCGGGCGCAGCGCGGGGCCTTCATTCCTTCGCAGCGGCTGGGCGAGTGGTGGGAGCTCGGCCCGCTCGCGGTCTTCCTGGCCTCCGAGGCCTCCTCCTACATCACGGGGGAGACGTACATCATCGACGGCGGCGGGCTCGCCGGCGGGCTGGGGCCGATTAAGTTCCGCCCGCGGCACGAGTGGTAGCGGTCATGCCCAAAGCGAAATCGTCCTTCTTCGACCTCGAGGGCAAGCGCGCCCTCGTCATCGGTGCGGAACACCCGCACGGTGCCGCAATCGCGCGTGCCTATGCGGAGGCGGGTGCGGATGTCGCGCTCGCCGCCCTGACGGCGGACGAGGCCGTGATGCGGATACGCGGCGTGCAGCGCGAGGTCGAGGCGATGGGCCGCAAGGTCTCGACCTACGTGATGGACGTGATGCTCGGCAAGAACGTCGAGGTCACGATGCGTCAGATCGTGAAGGAGATGGGTGGCCTGGACATCGTGGCGTCGTGCCCCGACCTGTTCCTCGCGAAGCCGATCGAGCGCACCTCGGACACCGAACTGGCGCGCGTCATGCAGGCCAACTTCAACTCGCAGTACTTCGTCGTCCGCCATGCCGTGGAGGAATTCCGCCGTCAGCAGCAGCCCGGCCGGATCGTCCTCGTCACCAGTGTGCTGGGCGAGCGCGGACTGCCGAACACCACGGCGTATGCTGCGGCCGCCGGGGCGGTGGTGAACCTGGTCCGGGCGGCCGCGATCGAGGTCGGGCCCGACCGGATCCAGGTGAACGGCATCGCCCTTGGCTGGATGGACTGGATGCAGGACCGCCTCCGCCCGGACGACGAGGAAGCCCAGCGCGCCGTGCGGTTCATCGCGCTGCGCCGTCGGGGGCGCGCGGACGAGGTCGGGCCGCTGGCGGTCTATCTCTCGAGCGAGCGCGCGACGCGGTACATCACGGGACAGATATTCCCCGTGGACGGGGGACTGCTCCAGCATCTGTAGGGATCACACGAGTTCAACGGCGCGAGCCCGAAGGCGAGCGCCGCAGCGGAGGAGGGGACGCCGTGGGCATCCTTGACCAGTTCAACCTCACCGGGCAGTGCGCCATCATCACCGGCGCAGGGACAGGCCTTGGCCGCGAGATGGCGCTGTCGCTCGCGGACTCAGGCTGCGACATCGTCGGCGTCGGCCGGCGCTCGGGCCCGATCGAGGAGGTCGGCGAGATCATCAAGGCGAAGGGCCGTCGCTACCTGGGCGTGACCGGGTGCGACGTGACCGTCTCCGCGAACGTGAACGACATGGTGGCGCAGGCGGCCGCCAAGATGGGGCGCATCACGGTTCTGATTAATAACGCCGGCCTCGGAGGTTCGGGGCGCGGCAAGACGCTGCCCGAGCTGACGGACGAGGACTGGCTGTCGGGCATCGATTCCAACCTGAACGCGGCGTTCTACTGCACGCGGGCCATCGTCCCGCACATGCTGGAGCAGGGTGGTGGGCGGATCATCAGCGTCACCTCCGGCTGGGGATTCCGCGCGGGGCGGAACAACTGGATGTACCCGGTCGCCAAGGGCGGTGTGATCCAGCTGACCAAGGCGATCGCGATGACCTATGCCCGCGACAACATCCGCGCCTCCTGCATCGCCCCCGGCCTCTTTCCCAAGACGGAGGACGCCGCGGTGCTCACGGAGATGGGGCCGAAGCAGGTCGCGGGGCGCATCGGGTTCCCGCGGGAGATGGGGCCGCTCGCGGTCTTCCTTGCGAGCCCGGCCTCGGACTACCTCAGCGGCGCGACCGTGTTGATGGACGGCGGCGCGATCGCCGCGGGCCTGCTGCCCGCCGGCGTCGTCCCGCACGCGGAGGGCTAGCGCGGGGGCTCGCGCTCTCCCCAGGATCACAATTCAGGAGTCACAGATGACACTCTTCGACCTCACCGGCACGCACTCCCTCGTCACCGGCGCCACCGGCGCCTTGGGCCGCGCCCTCGCCGTCGCGCTGGCCGAGGCCGGCGCGACCGTCTCGGTCACCACCGTCTCCACCGACCGCGCCGAAGAGGTCGAGGCGAACTCGATTCTCAACGAGTGCTGGGCGGCCGGCGGCAAGAACGGGCAACAGAAGACCCTGGACCTGACGGACCCCGCCGCCGTGGAAGCGGCCGTGGCGGCGCTGGAGAAGGATGTCGCGCCGATCGACATCCTGGTGAACGCGGGGCACGCGGCGAACATCAAGCCGGTGCTGGCCTCATCCGTCGCGGAATGGATGCGGGAACTGAACCGGAACGCCACGACGGTATTCGTCGCCTCCCAGGCTGTGGGGAAGCGGATGGTGCCGCGCGGCAAGGGGCGGATCATCAACGTCGTTTCCGATCTGCATGACCGCGGGATCCCGAACTGCGCGATCTTCGGCGCCTCCCAGGGTGCCATCCTTGGCTTCACGAAGTCGCTGGCCCTGGAATGGGGCGGCGGCGATCCGCTGGTGGAGGACCGCGTGACCGTGAACGCGATTGGCATCGGGTTCATCGAGGGTGTCCCGGGCCCGCAGGCCGACCCAGCGGTCGCCGAGGTGCTTGGGCGTTACCTGCCGCTCCGCCGTCTCGGCTCACCGAAGGATGTCCAGGGTGCGGTGGTGTTCCTCGCTGCGCCCACCACGAACTACGTGAACGCGGAGGTTGTCCTGATCGACGGCGCCATCGCGACGCACGCATAGCACGGGAGATACGGGCCAAGATGTCATTTGATTCGCCCGTCGCGGGCCCGGGCCCGCGCTGGACAGGCGACGGGTCGTTGCGACCTCGTGTGCCCGTGCCCGAGGACGACCCGGCCCCCGCGCACCGTTCCGTCCGCGATGGGGCACCCACCGAGCAGCCGCCACGCGCGCGGACGGTCGAGGTCGGGGGCGTCGCCGCGGTGCTGGCCTCGCCGTTCCGGCGGCTGCTCGGGATGGCCATCGACCGGACGCTCAGTTCGCTGCTGATGGCCGTCCTGCTCGCGGTGTCCGGTGCGGAGCCCGGCCCGATCTCGTTCGAGGGGATCGTGGCCGCACAGATCCTCACGCGGGGCTGGGACATGATCTTCTTCTCGCAGGGGTGGACACCTGGCTCCCGGCTGGTGCGTGTGCGGATCATCCGCCTCGTGGACGGTGGCGTCCCGGGTGCGCGATGGGGGTTCGTCCGAGCGGCAGGGGCGGTGATCAGCGAAACCGTGCTGGTCGGCTACTTATGGGCATTCTGGGACTCACGCCGTCAGACGTGGCACGACAAGTTCGCGGGCACGGTGGTCATCGAGGCGCCCCGCTAGCGCGGCGGGTCGATCCGCAGCCCGTCCGGTTCGATTTCGGTGACCCGCAACTCCAACAGGAACGCATCTGGCCGGGCCGTCGTGTCACCGGCCACACGCAGGCCGACCAGCACCATGCGTTGCTGATCGACCCACACGTTGATCCGGACGGCCGACAGGTTCTTCAACACCGAGAAGGGATTGACGGCGGGATCGGCCAGGACCGCGGCAACCTGCTCGGGACGCAGCGCATATCGCCGTGCGGCCCCGGTCGCCACGGCCTCCTCGCTGTAAGGCATCGAAGCCATCTCCTGCCGGAGGTTGATGACCACGGAGGTCTCCTCGGGTTCGAGAATGGCGCGGGCGGTGAGGCTTGCCGAGCCGCCGAAGTAGGCACGCGCCGCCGGGAAGGCCTCGTCCCCCTACCGCCACGGGCCGTCTCCGATCCGGTTCCAGTGTCGGTCACCGATCACGATGCTCTCGCGCGTACCGAGCGTGATTGGCTCGGCGACGGTCAGTGAGTGCTCGCGGTCAGGGATGATCCGGTCACCCTTCACCTGCGCCTGCACCACGAACGGCGCTGACCGGAGCGCCTCGGGCGCCTGACTCTGGTCGAACAGCGACGAGTCCGCGCGGAGATCGGTCGTCCAGCGGTACGACCGCAGCGTCTGAATGCTTTTCAGGTCGGGGACGGCCGCGGGCGATGGATTCCCGCTCCGGCAGCTGACGAGCACGAGTCCGAGCCCGACGACCGCCAGCACGACGGCGAGGCGACGCGCGCTCATCGAGACTGCTCCCACGGCAGCGTGCGCGGTTGCAGCACCTGCCGCACCTGCCCGTCCGCGACCAGTACGATCAGGTCCAGGATCCCGTAGGCCGCCGGGTTCATCCCGCGCAGCGAGGCCGTGACCAGTTCGTCCGAGAGGTGCGCGAGGGCCGCCACGACGACCAGTGCGGACAGGTGGGTGCCTCCGGCCTCGCGTTGCGCCACGGCCCGGGCGACGTGTGCGCGCAGCCCTCGACGGACGGCGACGCCGTCGAGGGGATCGAACGACTCCGGTGCGGCGACGACCGTGACCCCGGCGGGTGCGCCCTCCGGCAGCCGGGACACCGTCCAGGTGTCATCGATCTCGACGTCGGTCACTTCCATCGGTTCGAGGACGGCGGCGCGGTCGCGGACGCGGGAGAGGATGAGGTCGAGTTCGGGCCGTTCCGAGGGGAGGCGGTGGACGGCGCGGGAGTCGAGGTGGAAGGCGCCCCGCACACCCTCGGAGAGGGCGAGCCATTCGCTGGCGAGTCCGCCGGTCACGGAGACGTACGCGCCGTCCGCGTCGATCTTCGCGAGTTTCACCGTCGCGGGCAGACGCACCTCGCGCCGCTCACCCGGGGCCAGGCCGCTCAGGCAGTTTGCCAGCGTCAGGCGCAGTCGCGACCGGTGCGGCTCTCCCTCGGGCAGCGCCACCAGGGGCGGGACCCAGATGACGTACCCGCCCGACGCGACCGATGGGTCTATCTCGATGTCGGAGGTGAGCAGGGCGGCGAGATCCGAGACGCCGGCGACCGGGCCTTCTGGCCAGAGCACCCCGGTGGTGACGCCGATGCGGCGTTCGCGCTGGTAGAGGATGGCGTCGTGAGGGGTTGGGTCGCCGTCCCCGACGCGGAACGTGCGGAAGAACCGTTCGCCCATCCACCCGCTGAGCAGGTGGACCGCGGCGGCCTCGGCAGGTGAATGTGCGGACACGGTCTCCCCCGAGGCGGCCGGGAGGGCTACTGCGCCTCCGCGCGTTCGCGCGCCAGACGCGCGTCACGGCGCTGCAGGCTGGGGTTCAGCCCGTGGACGAGCACGTCCAGGATAATGGCGATGTTGATCAGTCCGAACAGCAGTACGCCGCCGATCTTCAGTGCCGTCGCCAATGACGAGACGTCGTCGCCCGTCCGCTGAAGGACGAGCACGCCCACGACACAGACGATGAGGAGCACCAGCGGGATCACCACCCGGTCCCAGCGGCGGACGAAGCGGGACAGCACGGCGAAGGTGGCGGCGCCGCCGGCGATGTTCCCGGCCATGGCACCGAGCAGTGGCGTGCCGTGGTGGAGCTCGAGCCCGAAGGAACGCACGAACAGCCAGAAGAGCAGGGCCGGTGCGACCGACGCGATCAGGATCCCCGGCAGGTCAGAACGCTTGAACCGCATCGCTCATCCCTTCGCCAGCGCGCCCATCTTCCCTGTCCGCGCCGCACGCGGCAACCGGGCGGCCTCCGGCGGCCTCTAGATGTTTGAGCGGGATTGTCCGCCGTCCACGTTCAACGTGGCTCCCACGACCCATGACGCGGCCGGCGAGGCGAGGAAGACGACCGCACGGGCCACCTCCTGGACCGTCCCGAACCGCCCGCCGGGGATGTTCTCCCGCACGAACGAGGCCATCGCCTCGGGGTCCTCTTCGACCCGGCGCCCCCACGAGCCGCCCTCGAAGGCGATCGAGCCGGGGGCGATGTTGTTGACGCGGATCCCGTCGCGTATCCATTCCAGCGCCAGCGCCTTGGTCATCGCGATCTGCGCGGACTTGGTGGCGTTGTACTGCGGCGGGCCGCCCGCCTCACGACCGTAGATCGAGGAGATGTTCACCACCGCTCCCTGGCCGGAGGTCTGGAGATACGGGCGTGCGAGTTCCATCATCCGCAGCGGCGCGACGACGTTGAGTTCGAAGGAACGGGTGAAGTTCTGGACGATCGAGCCGTCGCGCACCGTCGCACCGGCGTTGTTCACCAGCACGTCCACTCCGCCGAATGCCCCGACGGCGCCGTCCAGTACCGCGACCGCACCCGCCTCGGTTGTCAGGTCGGCCGCCACCGCCTCCACGCGAGCCCCCGTGGAGGCGGCGCGGAGCGCCGCTGCCGTTGCCTCCAGTACGTCGCCACCCCGCGCGCAGATGGTGACGTTGGCCCCCTCCGCGACAAAGGCGGCCGCGATTGCCCGCCCAATGCCCCGGCTTGCGCCCGTCACAATCACGGAACGTCCGTCGAGCTGCAGGTCCATCGAGGCCTCCCCGTCATCCGCGCCCGTCCCGGGCGCGCGCCCGATCGTGCGCCCGCGTCGCCACACCGTCCACCGGGCCGTCACCACCGGACGGTGCGGCGCGGTACTCTCGGCAGGTTCCGGAGGACGCCCGTGTCGGTCACGCTCACCTTTGAAGGCGCCATCGCCGTCATCACGCTGGCCCCCGAGGGTGGGCGGCACGACCGTGACTCGATCGAGGCGCTGGGTGACGCCGCGATGTACGCAGGCGGCCGCATCGACGGCCCGGAGGCGGTGCGCGCGATCCTCGTGACGGGCGACTTCGGTTCCGGGTGGACGGAACCCGCGCTCGAGGAGGTGGACGGGCCGCTCGGCGGCGAGTTGCTGGGCGCGGGTATCCACGCGCTGGCCGAGGCGCCTCAACCGGTCGTGGCCGCGATCCGGGGCGTCTGCCACGGCCCGGGCCTCGAAATCGCGCTGGCGTGCGACATCCGGCTGGCGGGGGCGGACGCCACGTTCGCCGCGCCCGAGACCGCCATGGGCACGCTTCCCCGCGCCGGGGGTACCCAGCGCCTCGCCCGGGCCGTTGGCCGCGCGCAGGCGCTCCGTCTCGTTCTCACCGGGGACGTGATCGATGCCGCGGAAGCCCGCCGCATCGGACTCGTCTCGGCCGTCGATCCGGCGGCAGAGGTCGAGGGCGCGGCGCGTGCCCTCGCCGGGCGGATCGCGGATCGCGGCCCCATAGCCACCCGCATGGGGAAAGAGGCGGTCCACCGCGGCGCGGAGATGACGCTGGAGCAGGCACTCCGGTATGAGACCGACCTCACCATCCTGCTCCAGTCCACCGCCGACCGGGCGGAGGGTGTCCGGGCATTCGTCTCAAAGCGCCCGCCTCGCTTCACGGGGCGGTAGTCTGATCCGCTAATGGCATCGGATCCGGCCGCAGGGCGAGCCGGGATCGAGGGGGGACGACGATGAATGTCATTCTGAACACGGACGAGGCGCATGCCGTCCTTGCCCTGGTCAGTTCGCAGGTCATCGACCACGTCGAACTGTCCGAGGCGGCCCGGAAGGCGATCCGCGACTGGCGACGCGCGCACGACGTGGGCACCGCCGGGCTGGACGAGTTCACGGGCACGCTGAACGTCGCGCTGGGCAACTACATCGACGAGCGCACGTCGCGGATGATGCGGGTCCGCGGCGCGCTGAAGGTGAAGGGGGTCTAGATGAAGGTCCAATTCACCGTTGAAGAGATCCACACGATGTTCCAGGCGGTCGTCGACCAGATCGTGGCGATCGACCTCGACAAGAAGGACCGGGCGGCGATCCGTCGCTGGGCCGCGAGCGAGATGACCCCGGGCGAGGTGGCGATGCGACGCCTCTCCGACAAGATCAACGAGCAGGTCCAGCACGCCCACGACCGTTCCGAGGTGTCGCCGATCAAGAAGCCGGACTGGGCCGACTAGGCCGCGTGGTGTCCTCGCCGGGAGGCCCCCCGTTCATCCGGTTCGCCCGAGAGGGTGACGTCGTCTGGCTCACCCTCGACCGGCCGGAGCGTCTGAACGCCGTCTCGCTGGAGATGCGCGACGACCTGTGGGGCGCGCTCACACTGCTGAGGGACGACCCCACGGTGCGTTGCGCTGTCATCCGCGGCGAGGGCGACCGAGCCTTCTCCGCCGGGGCCGACATCACCGAGTTCGGGACCGCGCCCAGCATCATCGACGCACGGGAGGCGAGGCGGGCCCGTGACCTGTGGGGGGTGATGTCCACGCTGCCCGTGCCGCTGGTCGCCGCGGTACACGGGTTCGCCTACGGCGCCGGGCTGGAGATGTCTCTCTACTGCGACATCCGGATCGCGGCCGAGGACGCCCGCTTCGCCCTGCCGGAGGTCACCCTGGGCTACATCCCCTCGGCCGGTGGCACCCAGACCGCCCCCCGCCATCTTCGGCGCAGCGATGCCCTTCGCCTGGTGACCAGCGGCGATCCCCTGACCGCGGCCGAGGCGTTCGAGGCGGGCCTGGTCCACGCCGTCGTCCCCCGGGCGGAACTGCTGGACACCGCGCGAGCGTGGGCCGGGCGGATCGCGACCCGCCCGCCGGAGGCCACCCGCGCCGCCAAGCGAGCCGTGCTCGAGGGGATCGACCTCCCTCTGGAGGATGGCCTGGCGCTTGAGCGGCGTCTGGCCGCGGCTCTCAGGGTGGCATCATGACCGAGCAGGTGACGGCGACCCCCCGGGCAGAGCGCCCCAAGCAGACCCTGGGTAAGTGGGCAGGACCGCTGGCACTGCTCGTGGTGACGCTTGCGGGCGTCGGAGCGGTGTTCTGGGGGTACTTCAATCCACCCGACATCCGTGTCGTCCAGTTCGACGCCGGACCGGTCTCGCAGTGGCGTGCACAGCGGATCGTCGGCTTCCCGGAACAGCAGATCTACATCGTGGCGCTCGACGATGGGCGTTTGCGGGCCCTCGACACTCGCATTGAGGCCACGCACTGCGTCGCCCAGTGGCTACCCGACGACGCGCGCGGCGTGGCTCGGAACCCCGCCGGGCTTCCCGGCGTGTTCGAGGACGCGTGCGGCGGCGGGGTGTGGAGCATGCTCGGGGACGCGATCAGCGGGTCGGCCGAACCGCTTCGGACACCTCTGGTGGACGCGCGGCCGGACACCCAGGGGCAAGAGTTGCGCGTATGGGTGGAGCTGGTGAACTCGGGCCGGTAATCGACGGTCACCGTGCCTGCGGTTGCGCAGAGTCCGAGCGCGCGGTAACAAACCGTGGGCACGCGCGCCGTCTGGCTGCGCGGCTGGCGTCTGCCGAGGGCCGTCCGTATGATGGCGCGGCTCCGAGGGGGAATGCGCGCATGAACACGGCTGAGTTCCTGATGATCTCCGCATCGATTGTGCCGGACCGGATTGCGGTCGCCGGGCCGAACGAGCGGCTGACCTACGCGGAATTGCAGACCCGCGCCAACCAGCTCGCAAATGCGATGCAGGGGATGGGGATCGGCAAGGGGCAGAACGTCGGCGTGATGGCCGTTAACTGCACTGAGTACGTCGAGGTCTACTACGCGGCCGCTGCCGTCGGCGCCACGCTGGTCCCCCTGAACTTCCGCGCGAAGGCGGAAGAGCTGACCTACATGGCCGACTCTACGGACGTCGCGTTGCTCTTCATCCAGGAGCGGTACTACTCGATCTACGAGTCCGTCCAGAACCAGCTGCCGAAGGTCAAGCACGTCGTCACGCTGGACTTCAAGAAGGAGGGGTTGCAGGACGTCGCCGCATTCCGCGCGACCGGTGAGGACATGCCTGTCTTCGCCGACGTCGAAGAGTCCGACCCCACCCTGATCATCTTCACGTCGGGCACGACGTCCCTTCCGAAGGGCGTGGTGCTTTCGTACCAGGCGCTGACGGCGCTGGTGGTCAATACGCAGGCGCCAGCCGACCCGAGCAACGATCAGGAGGTCGTGCTGGTCTCGGTGCCGTTCTTCCACATCGCCGGCGCTACCACCATGATGTCGGCGGTGTTCTCCGGACGCCGTCTGGTGATCCTCCCCGCCTTCGACCCGCAGGCCTGGCTGGCCGCCGTCGAGCAGGAGGGCGTCACGCACGCATTCGTCGTCCCCACGATGCTCAAGCGCATCATGGAGGTCGACGACTTCGAGAAGTACAACCTGAGAACCCTGCAGCTCATCACCTACGGCGCCGCGCCGATGCCGTACGAGGTCGTCCGCCGCGCGGTGGACGTCTTCGCGCCGTCCGCGCGCAACCCGAAGGGCGTGGGCCTGATGAACGCCTACGGCCAGACCGAGGCGACCGGCTCGATGACCTTCCTGGGCCCGGACGACCATCGTCTGGACGGTACGCCCGAGGAGAACGACAAGAAGCTGGAGCGACTTCGCTCGGTCGGGCGCACGATGGCTGACATCGATGTCGCGATCCTCGCGCCGGATGGGCGTCGCCAGCCCGCGAACGAGGAAGGCGAGATCTGCATCCGCGGCGACCGTGTGATGAAGGGCTACAACAAGCGCGACGACGACACCGAGTCCGCGCTCCGCGACGGCTGGCTGCACACCGGCGACGTCGGCAAGATCGACGACGGTGGCTACCTGTTCATCACGGGCCGCCTGAAGGACATGATCATCCGGGGCGGTGAGAACATCGGCCCGGCGGAGATCGAGCAGGTGCTGGAGGACCACCCCGGCGTCGCTGAGGCAGCCGTCATCGGCGTCCCGGACGTGGAGTGGGGCGAGATCGTGAAGGCGATCCTGGTCCCGGCGGGCGCGGCGCAGCCGAGTCCGGAGGACCTGACCGAGTACGTGAAGACGCGCCTGGCGTCATACAAGGCCCCGGCCTACTACGAGTACGTGAAGGAACTGCCCCGGAACCACCTGGGCAAGATCCTGAAGACAGACCTCCGCAAGGAGTACGGCACGGCCAGCGGCCTCAAGGCATAGCCCGGGGACCAATTCCTGCCGAAGCTGAGGGAGCCGTCATGCTGCAGCCGACGACCGTGCCGGAGCGCCCGCAGCGCCGCGTCGGTGCATGGTGGGGCCCCGCCGTCGGGATCTCCGCACTCGGGTTCTACGCGGTCGCGACCGTAGACGATACCGCGGGCCGGGAGATCGGCTTCAACGCCGACCACCCGTGGGCGGTCTATGTTTTCATGGCCGCCCTCGTCGGGCTGATGGGCTACGGTTTCGTCCGGCACGCCGGGCTGTGGATGATCGGACGCCCGACATCCGGCCTCCTGCGCGAGGTGCCTCACCGGCTCCGCAACGCGGCGCGTCTGGGGCTCGCGCAGGACAAGGTGCGACGCGACCGGTACGCCGGGATCATGCACTGGTGCATCTTCTCCTCGATCGTGGTGCTGACCATCGTCACGGCCCAGGTCGCCATCGAGGCGGACTCCCCCTTCAAATTCCTGCACGGCCCCTACTACCTGTTCTTCTCCTTTTACGGCGACCTCTTTGGCGTCATTGGCCTCGTCGGCGTGGGAATGGCCCTCTATCGCCGCTACTTCTCCGACTTCCACCGCATCCGCTGGGATGAGCGCCTGGAAGACCACCTGATCATCGTGGGCCTCGGGCTCGTGTTGTTGACCGGCTTCGTGCTGGAGTCCGCGCGCATCATGGTGACCGAGCTCCACCAACACCCGGACTGGGCGAAGTGGTCCTTCGCGTCGTACGCCATCGCGCGCGGGCTCGACGTCTTCGACTTCTCCGAGAAGCAGGTCCTGTGGCTGCACACTTGGGTCTGGTGGGTCCACATCGCGATGGCGTTCGCCTGGCTGGGCCTCATCGTGTTCACCCGTCTCGACCACCTCTTTTTTGCCCCGGTCAACGCATTCTTCTTGCGCACTGACTCCCCCGGCCGCCTGGCCAAGATCGATGACATCGAGCAGCAGGAGATCTTCGGGGTCGGCTACGTCCAGGACTTCACATGGAAGCAGTTGTTCGAACTCGACGCCTGCGTCCGCTGCGGGCGGTGTTCCGAGGTGTGCCCGGCCAACATCTCCGGCCAGCCGCTGTCTCCGATGCACCTCATCCAGGATCTGAAAGGACATCTGGCGGATGTCGGCCCGGCCATCCAGCGTCACCGCCATGAGGCCGGCGACGCCGGGCGCGAGGTGTCCTCGGTCGCGCTCGTCGGCGATGTCATCAAGGACGAGACGCTCTGGGCCTGCCGCACCTGCGGCGCCTGCATGCAGGAATGTCCGGTGATGATCGAGCACGTCCCGACCATCGTGGACATGCGTCGCTTCCTCGTCATGAACGAGGCCCGCATCCCGGCGACGGCACAGGCCGCGCTTGAGAACCTCGAGATGCGCGGGCATCCGTGGCGCGGCACGGCGCTGGAGCGCACCACGTGGATGGAAGGTCTGGGTGACGTCCCGATCTTCGACGGGTCGCAGGAGTACCTCTACTGGGTGGGCTGCTCCGGATCGCTGGTAGAGCGGAACCTGCCGGTCACGAAGGCCGTCTTCCGTCTCCTCGGCGAGTCAGGTGCGTCGTTCGGCGTGCTCGGCCAGGAGGAGACCTGCAACGGCGACCCGGCCCGGCGTCTGGGCAACGAATACCTGTTCCAGATCCTCGCGCAGCAGTTGATCGAGACGTTCAAGGCGAAAAACGTGCAGAAGGTCATCACCAACTGTCCGCACTGCTTCAACACGTTCAAGAACGAGTATCCGCAGTTCGACGGCCACTTCGAGGTGCTCCACCACACTGAGTTCCTCGCCGGCGCGATGCAGAGCGGCAAGCTGGTCGCGAAGCACTCGGTCAACACGACGGTCACCTATCACGACTCCTGCTACCTGGGACGGCTGAACGGCGTGTACGACGCGCCCCGACAGATCATCTCGATGGTCCATGGCGCCGACCTCACGGAGATGCAGCGCAACCTCTCGAAGGGGCTGTGCTGCGGCGCCGGTGGCGGGAACATGTGGCAGGAGGAGGTCGGGGAGCGGCGTGTGAACCACGTCCGCGCGGAGGAGGCGGTGCGCACCGGTGCGCAGTCCGTCATCTCCAACTGCCCGTTCTGCATCCAGATGTTCGAGGACGGCGTGCCGGCGGTCCACCCCGAGGAAGAAGGGCGCATGAAGCCCTTCGACGTCGCGGAGTTGCTGGAGCAGGCCGTGTTCGGGCCGGGTACGCGCTAGGCGCGTCTACTCCGGCGGGACGTTAGAATCATCGGGGCTGCGTGGTCTGTGCGGCGGATCGCCCATCGCCTCGAGGCTCACAGGTTCGAGTAAAACCGTACCGGGGCGCGCACGGCGTTCCGGGCGAAAGCGCGCGGGGTGTGCCCCCGGATGAAGGAGACCAGCATGCACATCGTGGTCTGTGCCAAGCAGATTCCGGACCCGGAGACCCCGCCGTCCGCGTTCAAGATCGACGCGGCGACCAACAAGGTCGTCCCGGCCCAGGGCATCGCACCGGTCCTGAGCCAGTTCGACGCGATCGCCGCCGAGGCCGCCCTCCGCATCAAGGAGGCGAACGCCGGTAGCAAGGTGACCGTGATCTCGATGGGCGCCGAGTCTGCGCAGGCTGCCATCAAGCAGGTGCTCGCGATGGGCGCCGACGAGGGCGTGCTGCTCAACGACCCGGCCTTCGAGGACGGTGACTCGCACACGACGGCCACGGTGCTCGCGGCCGCCATCAAGAAGCTGGGTGACGTGGACGCTGTGTTCTGCGGACGTCAGGCGGCTGACTGGGACATGGGCCAGGTCGGCCTGCTCGTCGCCGAGGACCTCGGCTGGCCGGCGGCCATCATCGCCAAGGGCGTGACCACCGGCGCCGCCGGTCTGCAGATCACGCGCGTGCTGGAGGATGGCTTCGAAAGCCTCGAAGCCCCGCTGCCGGCGGTCGTCACCGTCTCGAACGAGTTTGGGGAGCCGCGCTACCCGAAGCTCCCGCAGATCATGGCCGCGGCGAAGAAGACAGTGACCAACTGGAAGGTCGGCGACCTGGGCCTGGACCCCGGCGCCGTCGGCAAGGCCGGTTCCCGGCTGAAGCTCGAGAAGCTCTTCATCCCGGAGAAGGGCGGCAAGGTCGAGCTGATGGAGGGCGACACCCCGCAGGCGCAGGCCGCCGCGCTCGTCGCCCGACTCATGGCAGACAAGATCCTGTAGCCGACCGAACCGACGAGGAGCAGAACAGATGGCACACAATATCCTGGTGGTTGGCGAGATGGCCGACGGCGCACCGACCTCGACCACCCTTGAGTTGCTCGGTGGCGCGCAGGGGCTCGCCGCTGGCGGGACCGTTTCCGTCGCCCTGCTGGGCACCGGCGCATCCGCCGCAGCCGCGAAGGCGGCCGGCGCGAGCAAGGCGTTCGTCTCCGACGACGCCGGCTATGACGCGGTCAAGGCTGAGCAGTGGCTCGCCGCCCTCGAGGCGGCCGTGGACCAGGCCGGCGCGGACGTGGTCCTGATTGCGCAGTCGTCGGCGGGTCGTGAGCTGGGCCCCCGCTTGGCCGCCCGCAGGAAGACCGCGGTTGCGATGGACTGCGTGAAGATCGAGGACGCTGGCGGGTTGAAGTTCACCCGGCCCGCCTACGGTGGCAACGCGATGGCGACCTACTCGGTCGCCACGTCGCCTGCCATCGCGACGGTTCGTGCGAAGTCGTTCGAGGCCGCCACGGGGGCTGGTGCGTCGGACGTTGTCCAGCTGCCGGCGGCGGGTGCGTCCCGCACGAACATCACCGGTAGGGAGAAGGCCGTCGCGGCCGGCCTCCAGATCACTGAGGCGCCGGTCGTGGTCTCGGGCGGCCGCGGCCTGGGCGCGCCCGAAGGCTTCAAGGCGATGGAAGAGCTCGCCACGGCGATCGGTTCCGAAAAGGCGGCCGTCGGCGCTTCGCGCGCCGCGGTGGACCTCGGCTGGTACCCGCCCAGCCAGCAGGTTGGGCTGACGGGCAAGGTCGTGAACCCCGACCTGTACATCGCCGTCGCCATCTCGGGCGCCAGTCAGCACATGGCCGGTTGCTCGGGCTCGAAGACGATTGTCGCGATCAACCGTGACAAGGACGCCAACATCTTCGGCTTCGCCAAGTACGGCATTGTCGGGGACTGGAAGGCAGTCGTCCCGGCCCTGGTCGAGGAGATCAAGAAGGCCAAGTAATTTCCGGACATAACGGTGATTGCTCAGGTGGGGGGTAGGTCGCAAGGCTTGCCGCCCACCGGCTTCTTCGTCGGTCTCCTGAATCTGAGCGAGCGAATTCCGGCAGATTCCTTGCGAGGCATTCGGGTCGGAAATACAATCGCCGCGCCCACGTGGGGCGAAATCTCCCCAAACGGCGTCACTGGAGGCGGACTGGCGGCGGCCCAGCCGGGCGTCGACCGTGTTCAGCCAGTGCTGGGAGCATCACATGATCGTCATTGGCCTGACCGGGGGGATCGCCTCCGGAAAATCGACAGCTGCCGAGCAACTGCGGAAGCTCGGCGCGGTGATCATCGACGCCGATCGCGTCGGGCATCGTTCCTACGAACCCGGGACACCCGGATTCGAGAAGGTGGTCAACGCCTTCGGGCACGACACCGTCGGCAAGGACGGGTTAATTGACCGCCGGGTCCTCGGTGGCAAGGTGTTTGGCGCCCCACAGGAACTTGAGCGACTGAACGCCATCCTCTGGCCTGAGATCCGCCGGCTCATCGCCGAGGAGATCGTGCAGATCCGTGAACGCGACAAGGACTCGGTGATCGTCGTCGAGGCAGCCGTGCTCATCGAGGCTGGCTGGCAGGATCTCTGCGACGAAGTCTGGGTGTTGACCACCAATCCCGAGATCGCCATCGAACGTCTGCAGTCGCGCAATGGACTGACACGCGACGCGGCGCTTGCCCGCATCAACGCGCAGATGACGTCCAAGGAACGCGCGGCGTTCGGTCACGTCGTTGTGGATAACTCCGGCACCGAGGAGCAGTTGATCCAGAAGATGGATCGCGCCTGGCGTGTCCTGCAGCAGCGCCTCGACCTCCGACGGCCCAAGAAGCCGGTGGTGAAAAAGTCGGCGGTGAAGAAGCCAGCGGCGAAGAAGCCGGCAGCGAAGAAGCCAGCGGCGGGGAAGCCGGTGGCGAAGAAGCCGGCAGCGAAGAAGCCGGCAGCGAAGAAGCCGGCAGCGAAGAAGCCGGCAGCGAAGAAGCCGGCGGCGAAGAAGCCGGCGGCGAAGAAGCCGGCGGCGAAGAAGCCGGTGGCGAAGAAGCCGGCGGCGAAGAAGCCGGCAGCGAAGAAGCCGGTGGCGAGGAAGGCAGCAGCTAAGAAGCCAGCGGCGGGGAAGCCGGTGGCGAAGAGGCCGGCCGCGAAGAAGCCGGTGGCGAAGAAGCCGGTGGCGAAGAAGCCGGTGGCGAAGAAGCCGGTGGCGAAGAAGCCGGTGGCGAAGAAGCCGGTGGCGAAGAAGCCGGTGGCGAAGAAGCCGGTGGCGAAGAAGGCAGCAGCGAAGAAGCCAGCGCGGCGCTAGAGGCTGCCCTGCACTACCGGCAGGATGTAGGTTCACGCTGGGGCGACTGCCCCGGTGGCGGGTCAGGAATACAGCGTGACGAACAAGATCGCACCAGGGTTTAAGCAGATCGCGGTCGAGGACTTCCGCCTCACCGAGGAGCCCTTCTACCTCCCGCTCCGGGACGAAGTCGAACTCTTCGAGACCGCCTATGCGGACAAGGTCCCCGTCCTGCTGAAGGGGCCGACCGGTGCGGGCAAGACCCGGTTCGTTGAGTACATGTCGTGGCGCCTCCACAACCGGGGCGGCCATGGCGGACACGAAGAGGGCGTGCCGCTGATCACGGTCGCCTGTCACGAGGACCTCACCGCCTCCGACCTCGTGGGCCGTTACCTCCTCGAAGGTGACGAAACGCGATGGATCGACGGGCCCGTGACACGCGCAGTGAAGAACGGCGCCATCTGCTACCTCGACGAGGTCGTCGAGGCGCGCAAGGACACGACGGTCCTCATCCACCCGCTGACCGACTACCGCCGCCTGCTCCCCGTGGAGAAGCGTGGTGAACTGTTGGAGGCGGCCGACGGCTTCTTGCTCGTGATGTCCTACAACCCGGGATACCAGTCCGCGATTAAGGACCTGAAGCACTCCACCCGACAGCGCTTCATCGCGATCGAGTTTGACTACCCGCCGCGCGACCAGGAGGCGATCATCGTCCAGCGCGAGTCCCACGTGGACGCCGCGATCGCGATGGAGCTGGCGAAGCTCGCGGAGAAGGTGCGTAACCTGAAGGAGCACGGTCTGGGCGAAGGCGTCTCGACCCGTCTGCTCGTGTACGCAGGGAAGTTGATCCACGGCGGCATCTCGCCGCGCCGTGCCTGCCAGGTCTCGATCGTCTGGGCCCTGACGGACGACCGCGAGGTCCAGCGGTCCATCGAGGAAGTCGTCGCCTCCATCTTCGACGACTAGCCCAGTCAGTGCCGGCGGGCGCGGTGCCGCCGGCGCCCATGCACGGGGGATGCGATGAGCATCGCCGACGACCTCACGACCCGTTACGCGGCCGACCTGCGCGGCTTTGGCGCCGCGCTGCCGGACGACTTCGCCACGGGCGTGCGCGCCATGGCCACGCTGCTCCCTGAGACAGCGGTCGAGGCATGGGCGAAAGCCGGCGTCGAACTGGCGAACTCCAGCCTGCGGGCCTGGGAGGCGGCGGCGGAATATTTCCGTGCGAGCCCCGCGCTCGTCGACCGTCTCGGCGTCGAAGGCATCGCGCGCTGGGTCGTGCTGGCGACCGACCTCTCCTCGCGCTCGTCGTTGATTGCCGCGCAGTTCCTCAAGTCCACGCCGGACGCGCTGGCCGTCCTGCAGCCGGACGACCTTGACGAGTGGGCGCAGCAGGGTGACCGGCTGTGCCGCGGGAACTGGAAGTCGATCGCGCTGTCGCAGCTCTACTTCCAGGTCAGCCCCGCGCTCTTCCAGTCGCTCCCGCTCGCCTCGGTCAGCCGGCTGGTCGACATCGTCGACCAGCTGACCGAACGGTCGTATGAGGTCGCCACGACCGCGCTCGAGGGGGCGGTCCAGATCTTCGCGGGCCTGCCCGCAGTCGACCGCGAGCCGTTCCTGCGCTTCGCACGAGCGGTCACGCGCGCCTCCTGGGCGGACACGCGGCTCTATTTCGAGCGCGGCCCCAGACTCCTCGACCGGATCGAATCGTCGCAGCGCACGGCCTTCCTCGACCTGGCCGGGCGCGTGACGACCGAGGTTGGACGCCAGGGTTTCCCGCTCTTCTCGGACGCCGCAGAAGCGCTGGGCGGACTGCCATTGGAGCAGCACTCGGCCTACATTGCCTTTGCGGCGCGCATCGCCGCGGGCAGCCCGACCGCCGCGATGGAATACCTGAAGAGCGCGGCGTTCGTCGCGACCCGCCTGAACCCGGACCAGCGTTCGCTCTGGGAACGGGAAGGCCTCGAGATCGTCACGGTCGAGCGGAACCCGGAGGGGGCGGAAGCGTACTTCCGGTTGGAGTCCACGCGTGCCGAGGAAAGGATGCGTGCGCTCTCCACGCGTGTCGAACTGGCCTCGATCAATTCGATGCTGCGGATGTACGCCAAGGCGCTCTCCGGCGAGCCCGTCTCCGTGCAGTCCGCGGAGGAACTGGTCGACCGCGGCATCGGCTGGGTGACGGAGTCCACGCCGACCACCGAGGGTTCCACGATCTACCTGCCCCCGTACGTCGCGACGTTCGAGGAGCAGGAGGCAAACTTCCAGGTCTACAAGGTGTTCACCACGCACCAGACCGGCCGCATGGAGTTCGGTTCCTTCGACTACGCGTGGGATGTCCCCGGTACCTATGTCGCCGCGACAGGGCCTCGCCGCGAGGTCGCGGCCACGATGCGACGCGAGGAGCGGGGCATCGCCGCCGCGAAGGCCGAGGCCGTCACAGCCGTACAGCGCCTTTTCAACTGCTTTGACGACCGCGCCCTGATCGCCGGCCTGTTCACCGTCGTCGAGGACACGCGCATCGATGCTCTCGTCGCCCGCGAGTACGGCGGCATCCGCCGGTGGCTCCGGCAGCTCCAGGAGCACGAGATCGTGCGTCGCCCGAAGGTCGAAGAGATGGCGCTGCGCCAGGCGTTCGTGGAGAACCTGCTGCGCGCCTCCCTCGGCATGCCGGAGGCGATCCGCTGGCCGGTAATGCTGCGCGAATACATGACCGAAGGCATCGCGGCGCTGCGCATGGTGGAACAGCGCGGGGCGACGGTGCAGGACAGCGCCGAGGTGGCCGGTGCGCTCTACGACATCGCCGCCTCGATTCCGAACGTGCGCGCGCCGATGCCGGACGGCAAGTTCGACTTCGAGGGCGCGACGCAGGAGATGATGGACGTCCTGCCCTCGATGCCCGGCGGGGGCGACGGGCCGGACATGCCGTCGAACTCGCAGGAGGCGGCGTTCGAGAACCCGCCGCAGCCGGACTTCCGCGGCGACTTCAAGCCGGAACTCGTGCAGTTGATGGCGAAGCTTAAGCTGCAGCAGGAGGGCGGCGTGGACCCGGGTGGGGCGCTGACCAAGGAGCAGTTGATGGAACTGCTCCAGAACTCCACCGAACTGTCGATCGCCGAACTGGCCGATGGCGACATCGACCAGAGCCTGGGCATGTTTCTCGACAACCTCCAGAAGGATGCGGGGATGCCGGCGAGCGACAAGAAGGGCGAGAAGAAGGACGGCGACAGCGACGCCACGGACGGCGGCGACGGCGAGGGCCCGGACGAGGGCGAGATGCCGGTCGAGATCACATGGTTCTACTACGACGAGTGGGATTTCCGAGCCGGCGACTATCGCCCGCGCTGGACCCGCGTTGGCGAGCGCTTCTCCGCCGAGGGCGACCGCGAGTTCTACGAGGAGACGCTACGCCGTCACCACGGCCTCGTCATGGAGACGCGCCGCCAGTTCGAGATGATGCGTCCGGAGTCGTTCAAGAAGATCAAGCGACTTGAGGATGGCGACGAGCTCGACACGGACCTCGCGATCGAGTTCCACGTGGACAAGAAGGCCGGAGCAGGCCCCACGCAGCGCATCTACAACCGCCGCAACAAGATCGAGCGCGATGTCGCCGTCGCGTTCCTCCTCGACATGTCCGCGTCGACCGACGAGGAGATCGAGAAGCAGAAGGTCAAGCACAGCAAGGATGACGACGACGACGACTTCGACGGCGACCCGCGGCGCTACTTCCAGTGGCTCGCCGCCCGCCGTGCCCAGGCGATGATCGAGCCGCCGAAGCGCATCATCGACCTCGAAAAGGAGTCGACGGTGCTGATCGTCGAGGCGCTCGAGGCGATCGGCGACGCCTACGGCATCTTCGGCTTCTCCGGCTACGGCCGCGACAACGTCGAGTTCCACGTCATCAAGAACCTGGACGAGCAGATGTCCGACCGTGTCCAGCGGCGCATCTCGAAGATCGAGCCGATCCGCTCCACCCGCATGGGCCCGGCGATCCGGCACACGATCCACAAGCTCGAGGAATACGACGCGAAGGTGAAGATCCTCATCCTCGTCTCGGACGGCCGCCCGCAGGACCACGGCTACGGCCGCGACCGCACGGAGAAGGAATACGCCGTCCACGACACGAAGCAGGCGCTGGTCGAGGCGAAGCGGCTGGGCATCACCCCCTTCCTCATCACCGTCGACAAGGAAGGCCACGACTACCTCAAGCAGATGTGCGACGACATCGGCTACGAGGTCGTGGACGACATCGAGTCCCTCCCGCGGCGTCTCCCCACCCTCTACCGGCACCTCGCCGCCGACTAGCCCGAGGCGTCCCCCGCGTCCCGACTGCACGGCACAGACAGACGGCACAGACAGACAGAAGCCCCGCCGTTACGGCGGGGCTTCTGCGTGACAACTGTCGACATTGATGCGCCATGCGGTGGCGCGATTGCGCGGGTCACCGCGCGATGACCTTGCGGTCAGGGTGCCAGGGATGTGTGCTGTTTAGCGGGGTTGCCGGCGGCCTTCGTCACCGGCCACTGAGTACTTCAATGGCGTGACCCTCCGTTAAGCCGAAGTGTGTCGAGTCTTCCCCAGGTGGCGCCAGTCCGTGGTCTTGCTCATCGCGACCTCCGTCCCGTTGCTTCCGGACCTCGATGGAAGGTTCTCCTCTCATCGAGGTCACCGCATCACACAGGCATCGTACTCCGCTGGAACTTCGTGAGAGTGCCCACAAGTACTGATCTTACGGTGACGTTCGGCCCTATTTGGATTCGCACCATCGCCACGTCACGCGCGCGCCGTCGTCGCTCGTCTCCGCTCGCGCCGCGCCCTCTTCGGCCAGCAGGTCGATGTGCCCGATCGTCTCCGTCATCGCCTGCCCGAGACGCGCTTCCGGCAGCCGCGGGAACACCGCGCGCGTCACCTCAAACGCCGTCGCCGCGTGCGCGGCCGCGAGGGCGTCCCGCACGCGGCGTGCGCGCCGCGCGTGGTGCATGTCGAACTGCGTGAAGAGGCGAGCCGGGTCATCCACCACCTCGCCGTGACCGGGGAGGATGCGCGTGACCGGCAACGCGCGCAGCGCCGCGACCGACCGCAGGAACGGCGGCAGCGAGGGCCAGCGCGTGCCGTCGCCGTCGAGGATGCGCGGGAAGTGCAGACCCGGCGTCGGGATCGTCGTCGGCAACAGGGTGTCGCCCGAACAGAGGTCGAGGCCGCCAGCATCCTCGCCGCCACCTTCGATGACCGCGACCAGGTTCCCCGGCGTGTGTCCCGGCGCGAGCACGAGGCGCAGCCTGCGCCCGTTCGCCAGCGTCCACGGCCCGCTGTCCTCGGCGGCGTCGATGGCGTCGAGCGGGCACGGCTCCCAGCGCTGCTGCGCCGTG
>Ga0194132_10000361_pt1 | contig 93977 bp, 92 predicted proteins | sample TA2KigOf80mmetaG_FD_148612 | JGI IMG/M metagenome (GOLD analysis project Ga0194132, IMG submission 148612) | Freshwater microbial communities from Lake Tanganyika, Tanzania - TA2015054 Kigoma Offshore 80m | ecosystem: Environmental > Aquatic > Freshwater > Lake | place: Tanzania: Lake... | reverse complement strand
GACGGCCGGCTGCGTCGTTGCCCTCCTGGACCATATCGACATATGGCCTTCGTCGGGCGCCTTGCATCCGGTCCGTCCTGGCCGCAACGCATCACGCGCCTATATATGAAATAGGTTCTAGTGATTCATGGAGGCGATGAAGGAGTGCTGCCATGGCAGGTTTGGACAAGACCTCTCCCAGTCCTACTGAAATCAAGCTGCACCAGAAATCCCGCGTACTGGAAATCTCGTTTGCCGACGGCAAGACGTTCCAGTTCCCCTGCGAGTTTCTGCGTGTCTACTCTCCGTCTGCGGAGGTGCGCGGCCATGGGCCGGGCCAGGAGGTCCTGCAGGTCGGAAAGAAAAATGTCGAGATCAGCCATATCGAGCCCGTAGGCACCTACGCCGTCCAGCTCACGTTCTCCGACGGCCACGACACCGGCATCTATTCGTGGGACCTTTTCTACGACTACGGCCTTCACCAGGAGGAAATGTGGCGGCGCTACATCAAGCGCATGGAGGAAACCGGGGCAAGCCGCGAGCCCTTCGAGGGCGCATTCCAGCAGCGTCCGAAATCGAAGTAGCATGCACCGAAAGATGTTTGCCGGGCCTCGCGCATCTCCCGACGCACTAGCCGCCAATCCCGTGGGGGCCATGGGAGGCGTGGAGAGCGATGCGCCGTTCAGGGCGGTGCTGATCAATCCTTACGAACTGGGGCGCCAGCCGTTCGCGCTCGCAGAGCCCGCCGCGTGGCTGAAAAGGGCGGGGTTCGAGGTGGCGTGCATCGACCTTGCGCTGCAAAGGCTCGATCCGCGCACCCTGGCTGGCGCCGGCCTCGTGGCGATCTACGTCGGCATGCACACCGCCACGCGCATTGCGGTCGAGGCGATTCCGCGCATCAAGGCGCTCGCTCCTGCGGCCCACCTGTGCGTCTACGGGCTGTATGCCCCGATGAACGAAACGCTCCTGAGAGAGCTCGGCGTCGGAACCGTTCTTGGCGGCGAATTCGAGCCGGGGTTGTCGAGCCTCGCCGAGCGCCTGCGAAGCACCCGCCGCAATGGGACCCAGAGCGAGCCGCTCATCCATCTTGGCAGGATCGAGTTTCTCACCCCCGACCGGACCGGGCTTCCGCCCCTTGCCCGTTACGCCCGTCTGCAAATGCCGGACGGGAGCAACAAGGTCGTGGGATTCGCCGAGGGCAGCCGGGGTTGCAAGCATTTGTGCCGCCATTGTCCGGTGGTGCCCGTATACCAGGGAAAATTCCGCATCGTGCCGGTGGACGTGGTGATGGCCGACATCCGCAGCCAGGTGGCAATGGGCGCGGAGCACATCTCCTTTGGCGACCCGGATTTCTTCAATGGTCCAACCCATGCGCTGAAGCTCGTGCGTGCGCTGCGCGCGGAATTTCCCGGCGTCACGTTCGATGCCGTCATCAAAGTGCAGCATCTCATCAATCACGCTGAGCTGCTGGCGGAACTGAAACGCTGTGGATGCCTGTTCATCACGGCTGCTGTCGAGGCGGTGGACGACGCGATCTTGGAATACCTCGACAAGAATCATACCGCCGCGGATTTCGGTCGCGCCGTGGCGCTGCTGCGCCAGGCGGGCATCGCATTCGCGCCGACCTTCGTTGCTTTCACGCCGTGGACCACGCTCGAAGGCTATGTCGGGCTGTTGCAGCGGATCATCGAGCTCGAGCTGGTCGAAAGCGTGCCGCCCATCCAGCTTTGCATTCGCCTTCTGGTCCCGCAGGGGTCGCACCTGCTGAAATTGCCGGGTTTTTGCGACCTGATCCAGGATTTCGATGCGAAGATTCTGGGTCACCCATGGGCTCACCGGGATCCCCGTGTCGATGATCTGCAACAACGGGTCCAGGCGCTCGTCGCGAGCGCCGAGGAAGCGGGGCTATTGCGCCGGGAGGTGTTCGCGAGAATCTGGGCGATGGCCCACGAGGCGCTCGGCAAGACCGCGCCGCCGCTCGACCCCTCGAACCCTGGCTCGCCGATCCCGCATCTGTCGGAGCCTTGGTACTGCTGCGCCGAACCCACGACGCAGCAGTTGCAGAGGTTCTAGAAACAGTTCATAGGCCGCCAAGCGGCCGATGGACGCAGATAGCGGGACCGTAGGGGTAAGCGGTAATCGGTATCGTGTTTGGCAGCCGTTGACCGGAGTCATGAAGCGCATATTGCTGTTGCTTCCCACCACCGCATACCGCAACGAGGCCTTCCTTGCGGCAGGAAGGAGGCTGGACGTCGAGATCATCACGGCCGCAGACTACTGCCACCAGCTGGCTCCGGCCTGGGGACTCGATCCCATCATGGCGGTGCATTTCGACCGGCCCGGCGCGGCGCTCGAAACCGTTTTGCGCTCGCTCAAGCACAAGCCCGACGCCGTGCTGGCGGTGGACGACTCGGGGCTCGAGCTCGCCGCGCGGCTCAACGAAGCGCTGGGCCTTTTGGCCAATCCGCCCGATGCGGTGCGGCGGTTGCGCGACAAGCTGGCGTTCAGGCAGATGCAACAAGAGCGCGGATTTCTGTGCCCTGAATTTCGCCATCTGCCGAGCGACGCCGATCCGGCCCGATTGCTTGCGCAGCTGAGGTGGCCCGTCGTGGTCAAGGCGAGAAGGCTTTCCGGAAGCCGCGGCGTGATTCGGGCGGACAACGCCCGGGAATTCCTCCAGGCGGTGAGCCGGGTGAGAGGCATTCAGAACAAGGCGGATCGCGATGCCGCTTCGCTGGGTCTTGTCGTCGAGGACTTCATTGCCGGGCGGGAATATGCGCTGGAGGGCATCCTCGATCGCGGTGAGCTCAGGGTACTCGCCTTGTTCGACAAACCCGATCCCCTGGACGGTCCCTATTTCGAGGAGACCATTTACGTCACGCCCTCGCGCCTGCCTGACCGGACCCAGCAGGAAATTCATCGCACGGTGCAGCGCGCGTGCAGTCAGGCCGGGCTGATCACCGGGCCGGTGCATGCCGAAATGCGCGTCAATCGCGACGGCGTGTGGCTGCTGGAAGTGGCCGCCCGCTCGATCGGCGGTCTGTGCGGCATGGCGCTTCACCATGCACTCGGCATGACGCTTGAGGAACTGATCCTGCGCCAGGCGCTGAATCAACCCGTGGCGTTGAGCGCATCCCGTGACAGCGCCGGAGTGATGATGATTCCCATCCTCCGGCGGGGCATCTATCAAGGGGTACATGACCTGGAAAGCGCGTTGGAGGTCCCCGGCATCACCGGGATCAGGATCACGGCGCAGCCCGGTCAGATCATCGCTCCGCCTCCGGAGGGAGCGAGTTACCTCGGATTCATCTTCTCGCTATGCGCAACCCCCGCCGAAGCCGAAGCAGCGCTGAGGCAGGCGCATGCCATGCTGCTGTTCGACGTTCAGCCCGAATACAAGGTGCAAGAGCCGGCTTCGGAACGGTAGCGCTAAGCTATCGAGAGCAGCGAGACCCGGCCGCGCCACGATAGGTGGGGCTGAAAGCGAGTAATTAAGAGCCGGTCACAAAATCAAGAAGAAATATTAGCCGCAGATAAACGCCGATACACGCCGACGAAAAACAGGGAAATGGACAGGATTTACAAGATTTCACAAGATTAACGGGATTAAAGCCGATCGAATAATCATGTAAATCCTGTTTTCATCCTGTTAATCCTGTCTAACTTGGTCTTGATCTTATCTGCGTCCATCTGCGTTCATCGGCGGTTTCATGCTCTTTGGATCTTTGTGACAGGGGCTCTAAGTCTCCAACGAGTTAACGCTTCGCTCACGCCGTTACTCAGTCACTTAATCACATAGTCACTCCAGTCATGGACACGCTCACCCACGCGCTCTCGGGCGCGCTCATCGCGCGGGCATCCGCGCGGCGGAAGCTCGATGAGCAAGCGCTCCCGCTCGGGCGGCGCATCTTCGTGGGATTCCTCGCGGCGGCCGCGCCCGATCTTGATTTCGTCGCCGCCTACGTCTCGCCGCTCGCCTATATCTATTACCACCGCGGGGTCACGCATTCGCTGATCCTGCTGCCATTGTGGACGGTTGCACTTGCCTGGCTGTTCTCCCTGCTGTGGCGGCGCGACCGCGATTGGCGCGCCTACGCGGGCGTGGTTGCGCTCGGGCTCGGGGTCCACATCGCCGGGGACTGGATCACGGGCTTCGGCACCATGGTGTTCGCGCCGTTCTCCGACCTGCGCGTGGCGCTCGGCATGACCTTCATCATTGATCTTTGGTTCACAGGCATCATCCTGGTGGCGCTGGCGGTCTCGGCCGCGTGGCGCGCTTCACGCGTGCCCGCGCTCGCGGGGCTCGCGGTGCTGGTCGGCTATGTGGCTTTCCAGGGCATGCTTCAGAGCCGCGCCGTGGAGTGGGGAGAAACGTACGCGGACGGCGCGGGCCTCAAAGGCGCGAACGTCACCGCGGTGCCGCGCCCGGTGTCGCCCTACAACTGGATGGTGGTGGTCCGCGACGCGGGCGACTACCACTACAGCTTCGTGAACCTCGCGCGGCGCGAGCCGCGGCGGCCCGGGCCCGAGGCCGGAATCATCGCGCGCCTCGATGCGCACTATTTGCCGCCCGATCGCGCGCAGTGGGTGCGCGCCTCGCTCTTCGGCGCCGCGGAAGGCGAGTCCGCGCTCGCGCGCGAAGCCTGGCAGCATCCAAAGTTCGCGTTCTTCCGCTGGTTCTCGGGCTATCCGGTGCTCGCGCGCGTGGAGACGGGCAATCCCTCGACCTGCGTGTGGTTCGGTGATCTGCGCTTTCTTACCCCGGGGCGCGCGAGGTGGCCGTTCCGCTACGGCATGTGCCGCGAAGGCACCGGCCCTTGGGAGCGCTATGAACTCGCGGCGGATGGCGCCCGGGTGCCGCTGAACTGATCGGGGCCGCGGTGGTCAACTTTCATGCCGCAGGGACCGTCAGAATCGCAGGAGCGTTATGAGACTTGGGAATCGAATCGCGTTACTGCTCGCCGCGGTGCTCGCCGCGTCGGGATTGCTTGCCGGATGCCAGACCGTGCAGACCACGCAACCAGGCGCCGTGGGCGTGGACCGCCCGCAGACCATGGTGCTCTCCTCGGAGCAGGTCAATCGCAGCGCCTCGCTCGCGTACCAGCAGGAAATCAAGAAGGCGCAGGGCAAGAACGCGCTCAACCGCGACGCCGCCCAGGTCGCGCGCGTGCGCTCGATCGCGCACAGGTTGATCGCCGTATCCGGCGCGTTCCGCGCCGACGCGCCGCGCTGGGCATGGGAGGTGAACGTCATCAGCTCCGGCGACGTCAACGCGTGGGTCATGCCGGGCGGAAAGATGGCGGTCTACAGCGGGCTCATCGAGCGGCTCAAGCCGACCGATGACGAGCTCGCTGCGGTGCTCGGGCACGAGATGGCGCACGCGCTGCGCGAGCACGGGCGCGAGCGCGCGTCGCAGGCCATGGCGCAGGGACTCGCTATCTCCGTCATCGGGATCGCCGTGGGGCTGGGCGAGCTCACCCAGGATCTCGCGCTTCTCATCACCGACCTCACCTTCAACCGCCCCAATTCGCGCGAGCACGAGCGCGAGGCCGACCGCATCGGCGTCGAGCTCGCCGCGCGCGCAGGCTTCGACCCGCGCGCCGCGGTGAGCCTGTGGCAGAAGATGGCGCAGGCGGACGGGGGCAGGATGCCGCAATTCCTCTCGACGCATCCCTCGCCCGAGCACCGCGCACGCGACCTGCAGGACTACTCGGCGCGCGTGATGCCGCTCTACGACTCGGCGCGGCGGCGTTAGCCGGGCGCGCCCACAATCAACGTATCTGAAAGATCGCCTCGACCTCGCACGCGACGCCGCCGGGCAGCGAGCTCACGCCAATGGCGGTGCGCGCGTGCCGGCCATTTTTCTCGAATACCGCCACGAAGAAATCCGATGCGCCGTTGATCACCTGCGGTTGCTGCGTAAATTCGGGCATGCAGTTCACATAGCCCGTCACCCTGACGCAACGGACGACACGATCGAGATCGCCGCCGCATGCCTCCTTCAGCTGCGCCAGAACGTTGGTGGCGCACAGCCGGGCCGCCTTCTGCCCCTCATCCACGTCGAACTCGCGGCCCAGCTTGCCCACGAATTCGAGCTTTCCCCGGCTGCGCGTGACTTGGCCGGCCACGAAGACCAGTGAACCGACGGTTACCGTCGGGATGTAATTGCCCTCCGATGGAGCCGGCGCTGGCAGGCTGATGTCAAGGTCCGCAAGGCGTTTTTCCGTAATCCCAGGCATCGGTTCTTCTCCTTGTGCGCCGGCTAAACCGGCGAGATGTTGTGAATGAAAGAGTCATACGGTGAAGGTGTAGCGACCCACACCGGCCCTGAGTCATGCGGAGCCGCTCGCGAGGGCGGCGCCGAAGCGTTGACAGGGGTACGTGCGGGCTGGGTATTCAGCCGCGAAAGCAACTCCCTTCGGGGTGCCGACGCTGTAAGGAGAAGCGGAAGGCAACACCGGCTGTCTCGATATCGCGAGAGACGGACGGACCCTGCGCGGTCAAAGACCCCGTGCACGCATGGAAACACCTTGCGCGGGAGCCGGGAGGTCCCTTGTCTGCCCAGAGCAGCGGGCCGCATCGGGAAGTCCAAGGACGTACGCCGATGATGAACGGACAGGGGAAGTCGGACAGACCCGCAGTACCGCAGAAGTCTCCGGACAATGCCGGGCGACCGGCGGCGGAGGGGATGGAGGGAAGGGGTCTGGCCAAAGGGAACCTGAGCGAGCAAAACGCGCTCCGGATGCAAAGCCGGGTGAGCGTGCGCAGTGCGCTCGAGCGGGTGCGTCAGGCAGCAAAGAAAGATAGGACGATGCGGTTCACCGCACTGCTGCACCATGTCTACAGCCTCGACACACTGCGGGAGGCTTACTTCAGTCTCAAGAAGGAAGCCGCCCCGGGCGTGGACGGGCAGACGTGGTGGCGGTACGGCGAGGCGCTGGAAGAGCACCTCCAGAATCTCGCTGCGCGCTTGAAGCGCGGTGCGTACCGGGCCAAGCCCGTTCGCAGGGTCTACATCGCCAAAGACGGTGGCGGGCAGCGCCCGCTGGGCGTTACCGCGCTGGAGGACAAGATCGTCCAGCGCGCCGCCGTCGAGGTGTTGAACGCCATCTACGAAACGGACTTCCTCGGGTTCTCGTATGGGTTTCGCCCCGGACGCAGCCAGCACGATTGCTTGGACGCGCTCTACGCGGGACTGCTCACGAGACCGGTGAACTGGGTGCTCGATGTGGACATCCGTGGTTTCTTCGATTCGATCGATCACGGATGGCTGGTGAAGTTCATCGAGCATCGCATTGCGGATCGGCGCATCGTGCGGCTCATCCAGAAGTGGCTGAACGCCGGTGTGCTGGAGGGTGGCAAGCGCACGCGCGTGGAGGAAGGTACGCCGCAGGGCGGCAGCGCATCGCCGCTTCTGGCCAATATCTACCTTCACTACGCGTTTGACCTGTGGGTGCGGGCGTGGCGTCGCAAGCATGCGCGCGGCGAGATGATCGTCGTGCGCTACGCCGACGACATCGTGCTCGGATTCCGGGTGAAGTCCGATGCCGAGCGGTTTCGTGCCGAGCTGGCCGAGCGATTGGCCAAGTTCAGCTTGGAGCTGCATCCCGAAAAGACCCGGCTGCTGGAGTTTGGTCCCTATGCGGCCAAACGCCGCACGAAGGCCGGCTTGGGCAAGCCTGAGACGTTCAACTTCCTTGGCTTCACGCACATCTGCGCGACCAAGCGAAGCAATGGCCGTTTCACGGTCCTGCGGCAGACGATGCGCAAGCGCTTGCAGGCGAAGCTCGCTGAGGTGAAAACCGAACTGCGCCGACGCCTGCATGAGCCCATTCCGACGGTGGGACAGTGGTTGGGTGCAGTCGTGCGTGGACACTTTGCCTACTACGGGGTGCCCATGAACGGCCCGGCGTTGCGGCTGTTTCGCTTCCGCATCGGGTGGCTGTGGTATCGCGCGCTGTGCCGGCGCAGCCACAAAGGTCGTCCGGGCTGGGAGCGTATGTACCGCCTGCTCGAGCTCTGGCTTCCTCCGGTCCGCCTCTGTCATCCCTATCCTCTCCGCCGCCTTGGCGTCATCCCCTGAGGCAAGAGCCGGATGCGGGAAAGCCGCACGTCCGGATCTGTGGAGGGGGTGATCAGCAATGGCCATTCCTACTCCGACTTGACAGTTTCTCGGATTCGACCGCAAATCGTTAACGATATCATGATGAATGTCTAGAGCTGGACGCGGAAGCGGTGCGGCGCTGCGAGACGGTCTCCGCTGGATTAACAATTAGCCCGTGGCAGTAGATGGCGCAGGCGGACGGGGGCAGGATGCCGCAATTCCTCTCGACGCATCCCTCGCCCGAGGACCGCGCACGCGCCCTGCAGGACTAGTCGGCCCGCGTGATGCCGCTCTACCAGGCTGGTTAGCCGTGAGCGGTAAGCGGTAAGCGGTAAAATCCCTGTTCGACCTGGATGAGGTGCTCGCCAATCCGAGGCGGGCCGTTGAGGTGGTTTTGCTATGATTCTTGTGAAGCTGCTGCTGACCGCTCACTGCTTACTGCGTACCGCCTTCCCGTGATCGTAGTTCCGGACGATTTTCCGTCGGTGTTCGAGGGCTCGGCCGCGCACGAGCGCGCGAGGGCGCTCGGAGAGGTGCGCGTGTACACGGAGCGCGGCGCGGACGACGAATCCGAGCTCGCCCGCCGCATCGGGCAGGCGCGCGTCGCGATCAACATCCGCGCGCACGCCCGCTTCACGGACGCGGCGCTGTGCGCGTGCCCGCGGCTCGAAATGATCTCGGTATGGGGCACCGGCACCGACAATATCGATCTCGCGGCCGCGGCGCGGCGCGGGGTCACGGTGTGCAACATTCCCGGCGCCAACGCATATGCTGTGGCCGAGCACGCGATCGCGCTCATGCTTGCGGTCGCGCGCAAGATTCCCGCCATCGACCGCAGGATGCGCAAAGGCGACTGGCCGCGCGAGATGCTCACCCAGCTCTACGGCAAGACGCTCGGCGTGTTCGGCACCGGGCACATCGGCGCGCGCGTGGCCGCGCTCGGCCGCGCGCTCGGCATGGAGGTGCTGACGTGGAGCGCGCGTGGCCAGGCGGGCGCAGCCGGCGCGGGAGCGAAGCAGGAACTCCTGTGCCGCGCCGACGTGGTCTCGCTCAACCTGCGGCTTACGCCCGAAACCCGGGACTTCATCGGCGCGGCGGAGTTCGCGCTGATGAAGCCCGCGGCGATCCTCGTCAATACCGGCCGCGGGGCGCTCGTCGAGCGCTCCGCACTGCTCGCCGTGCTCTCCGAGGAGCGCATCGCGGGCGCCGGCCTCGACGTCTTCCACGACGAGCCGCTCGCGGAGAACGACCCGTTGCGCGGCCTGGCGAACGTGGTGCTTTCCCCGCACAACGCCGGGCAGACTCCGGAGGTGCGGCGCGATGGCCTGCTGCGCACGGTGGAGAACGTGGAGAACTTCCTCGCCGGCCGCGCGACGAACGTCGTCCGCACGTGAGCGGGCGCGGGCTCGTCGCGCGCCGCCAGCGGCAATTCAACCCGGATGAAGCGAGCCGCGGTTTTCCGGGCTCAATCCAGCACGTGCGACACGAGCCCGTCCGCCAGCTTGGGTTCGAACCAGGTGGACTTCGTCGGCATGACGTCGCCCGCTTCGGCGACCGCCATCAAGTCTTCCATGCGCGTGGGATAAAGTGCGAATGCGGCGGCCATCCCGCCGCCGTTGACGCGCTTCTCCAGCTCCGTCAGGCCGCGGATGCCGCCGACATAGTCGATCCGCTTGTCGCGGCGCAAGTCCTTGATGCCCAGAACCGGCCCGAGCAAGTGGTCGGATAGCAACCTCACGTCGAGGCGAGCCAGGGGATCGCTGGCGGGAATCCGCTCCCGGTGCAGCGCCAGGCGATACCACTGGCCTGGCAGATACAGGCCGAGTTCGGCCGGCTTCGCCGGCTTCACCGGCTTGGGGCTCTTCTCCACTGAAAATCTCTCTCCCACGCGCGCCAGGAAAGCTCCGGCGTCCATGCCGTTCAGGTCGGCGACGACACGGTTGTAGTCGAGTATCTGCATCTGGTGGTGAGGGAAGATCACCGCGAGGAAATAGTTGTAGCTTTCCTCTCCGGTGTGGCGCGGATTGCCCTTGCGGCGTGCAGCGGCGACGCGCGAGGCAGCCGCCGTGCGGTGGTGCCCGTCGGCGATGTAGAGGGCGGGCAACGCATCGAAGGCCCGGGTCAGTCGCCCGTGGATCTGGGCGTCGCGCACCACCCACAGGGAGTGGCGGACGCCATCGTCGGCGGTGGCGTCCGCGTCGGGTGCTCCGGCCGAGCAGCCGGCCAGGATTTCGTCTATCCCCGGCGCGTGCGGATAAGCGACAATCACCGGTCCGGTCTGGGCATTCAGTGCGTCGATCTGGCGCACGCGGTCGTTTTCCTTGTCCGTCTGCGTGTGCTCGTGTTTGCGGATGCGGTTGGTGTCGTAGTCCGCGAGCGAGGCCGCCGCCACCAGGCCGGTCTGCGTGTGCGCGCCCATGACCAGGCGGTAGACGTAGTAGCTCGGCGCCGGGTCGCTGGCGAGCACGTCCTCACGCGTCATGCGGCGGAGGTTTTCGGCGGCCCTGGCATAGACTTCGGGCGCGTGCGGGTCGGTGCCCGCCGGCAGGTCGATCTCCGGCTTGGAGATGTGCAGGAAACTCCACGGTCTTCCGGCGGCGCGCGCGCGTGCCTCCTCGGTGGAGAGCACATCGTAAGGGGGTGCGATGACTTCGGCGGCGCGGCCGGAAGCGGGGCGCAGGCCGGCGAAGGGTCGGATCAGGTGCATGTAAAGTTCCCGTCTAAGAGCTCGTATTAAAAAGACCCAAAAGGCTTGAAACCGCCGATGAACGCAGATGGACGCGGATAAGATCAAACCAAAACAGACAGGATTAACAAGATTTACGAGATCAAAGCCCTCGATCGAATCTCGTTAATCCTGAAAATCCTGTCCATTTTCCTGTTTTTCATCGGCGTGTATCGGCGTTTATCTGCGGTTAATACTTCTTGATTTTGTTACCGGTCCTAAGAAATTTCGCTTGTTCCGGGCCTCGGGTCGCCGCCGCGAGGCCCTGGACGGCGAAGTGCGGGTGCGGGTGGAAAAAAGGAAGGGCGGATTATAGCCGAAGCGTGCACGCGGCGCGCATGCGATCAGGCTTTCGGCGGCCGGAATGCAAACGCGAGCAGCATGCTCAACGCGACCAACCCGGCGAGGACCTGGAGGTCCTTCGTCAGCGCGTAATGCAAGATGCCCAGCATCACGGGCAGCTCGGCGAGCCCGACGCCGATGAGCAGGGTCTGCCGCAGCCGAGCGAGGTTTTCCAGCGATCTCGGGGTCCGCTCCCGCAGCCTTCGGAAACGCGTGATCTGCGGCCACGAAGCCGCCGAGCTCAGCACCGCGACCCAGAGCAGCCAATCGCTCCACGGGGCAGGGGCGGGCGCGGGCGCGGATGCGAGCGCGAACACGACGGCAATCGGCGCGACGGGTATCACCGCGATGAGCGCGACCCAGATCAGACGCAGTTCCGCGAGTGCCTTTTCGTGCTCCACCGGGACCTCCGTGCGCGCGACACGCTGCTTGCGCGGCGAGGCGTGCGGGCGCGTCAGGCGCCCCGCGCGTTGTGGATCTGAAACCCGTAATCTGCGACGAGCCCCGGGCACACGCGCATCAGCTCGGCCCTGACGCGGCTCGGACTGAGACCGCGCAGCAGCAGCCGCATGACGAGCAGATCGAGCGCGGTGGCCTCGATGAAGTCCGGCTCCTTCACGTAGCCTGAGATGCTCCTCGCGCGCGTGGATTTCATGAATGTGCGCAGGGTCGCGGGCGTGGCCTGGAGCGTTTCGCACGTCCCGAAAATCACATCGCGGCCGCGCCAGGAGCCGCCCATCGCCGCGGCCACCGCGCGCAGGGGCATGTCGTAGCTCCCGAACTTGATGACGCCGGGATCGCCGTGGAACGCGAAGTAGAGGACGCGGAACCGGTGATACGCCGAGCGGCGCAGCGTGCGCAGCAGCAGGCGCAGATCGGCCGCGCTGGCGACCTGGCGGTAGATCAGCTCGTAGGGGCCGTTCTCCGCCAGGAACTGCACCATCGAGCGCACCGAGTCCGGGCTGCGCAGGTCGCGCGACCACGGCCCTTCGAGGCAGATGATTCCTTTGCGCGCTGGCATGGATGCGATTCTCGGGCAAGTGCCCGCTGGCAAGGCCAGCCGAGATTCTACCTAACGCTTTCCCCGGACCAGAGGGTCTGGAAATATACATATGAATCAAACACGTGCGAGCGGTGAGTGGTACGCGCCAGGGGCCAGGCGCTACCGGGCGAGGGGGACGTCCGCTGGAGGCCGTTACGGTTCCCCGCGTACTTCCTACTGCTCACCATTATTTCGGCGGCAGGTACGGTCCGCGCGGCGGAAGCAGACTGCGGCGCAGCGCCTTGCCCGTCATCATTCCGGTGAAAAATCCGAGCAGCGCGGCGAGTAGGAACGTATTCGTGCCGCTCTTGCGCAGGTAGCGCGGCGTGATTTCGCGCGAGCGCGCGGTGTAGATCGCGACCTGCTCGCGCTCCCCGCTCGCCCAATTGAGCTCGATCGTCTGCTGCGTGTCTCCGCTCTCGACCACGGTGAATTTCGCACGCGCGCCGTCGGCGAGCTGCAGGCTGCGGCTGCGCTCGGGCGCGAGCAGGCTTGCGTTCGGACGCCTGCCGGCGGCGCTCTGCCACTCGTTCCAGGTTATCACCGAGTATTGCTTCTCCTCCGGCCGGCCGCGGTCGCCCTCGAATACGAGGACCGGGAATTCCTGGCCCGGCGGATCCGATTCGCCGAAATGCTCGGCCGCGGCGTGGGAAATGAAGTTCGCGCCCGCGACGGTAACGACGAGGAAGGTGAGGATTTCGGCGGCGAGTATGAAGCCGCGGATAAGCACGGGGTTCATGACGGGATGCGATCAGCAACGGCAGCCGACGTATGATACCCAAGTTGCGCCATGATTCTCCGCCCTACCTGCCGGCGTCGGGCCGCAGCGCGAGCCGCTCCATCAGATAGCACAGGCAGTCCTGGCGGATCACGTGCGCGTCCCGGGTGAGCAGCGCCGGAATGGCGGCGCGCCGGGTGACGAGCCGCCTGTCCCGGAGCTCGAAGAATTCCTCGCGCACCTCGCGGCCGCGCTCGTCGGTGACGCGCAGGCAAGCGAGTCCCTGCTCGCCCACGCTGGCCCACGGGGTGCCGGGCGGCCGCTCCCGGAAATTCATGTGGTCGAGATCGGGCACGAACATGAGGTCGGCCTCGTCGCCGTCGAACGAGAAGCGCGTATCGGGCGCGACCGTGACGGTGGCCACGCTGTGGTAGAGATCGAGCTCGCGCGGCTCGATGTCGCGCGCGGGAAACCGCCGCAGGCGCAGGCACGCGTCGAGAAAATCGCTCGCGTGCTTCTCGCTCGCGGCCTTGCCCGCCTTGCCGCATTCGATCGTGACCGTCGGGCACAGCGCCGAGAAGGCCGCTGTCTGCACGCCGAGCGGGCGCGTGTAGTGAACGACCGTGCGCGAGAACAGCGCAGCGAGGTGGAGGAAATCGTGTCCGAGGCGCGTCACGCACGCGTAGTGCGGATTGAGGCCGGTGCTGTTGTGTATGTCCACGCTCGCGAACAGGCGCCGGCCCCGCATGCGCTCGACCACCGCGCGCACCATCGCCTGCTCGGGCGATCCCGACTCCGGCGCACCGGGCCACACGCGGTTGTAGTCCGGTTGGCCGGGAAGATGGCGCACGCCGAGCCGCGCCGCGGCGGGATTGCCCACGAACACCGCCAATCCTCTCGGCAGGGGATGCCCGTGCCAGGCCCGGAGCACGTTCTGCACGGCCTTGAGCCCCGTATTCTCATTGCCGTGCAGCAGCGCCGAGACGAACAGCCAGTCCTCGCGCTGCCCGGGCAGCTCGATCAGCGTGGGCGAAGGCAGCACCTCGTGCAGCGTCGCGGGGCTCGCGCCGAGGAAGCCGTCCGGAAGCTGGTCGAGAATCGCGAGCAAGGGCGGCTAGACCTTCTCGTGCACGGGCTCGCCGCGCCGCTGGTGATGCAGATAGTCCGCGGTGAGCTTGAGGAAGTCGCGCCCGTGGCGCTCGGCGTGGGCGCGCTGCCATGCTGCGCCCGTCTGGCCGGTGCGCACCCGCGCGGCGAGGATGCCGAGATAGCGCTCGGCGTCGGCGCGCTCGAGCCCGAAGCGCAGCAGCCCTTCGTGCGCCCGGGGCACGAGCTCTTCCAGCAGAAGCGTAGTGGCTGGAATGCGGTGCCCGTCGAGCCACACCAGCTCCGCCTCGAGCCCGTGCGTCGCGGCCGCGTAGAAGTTCTCCCGCGCCTGCTTGAACGGCAGCGCCCGCTCGGGCGCCTGCGGCAGGTCCGCGAGATGGCGCGCGAGACCGTAGTAGAGCGCGGCGTTCGCCATCTGGTCGACGAGCGTCGGCCCCGACGGTATCACCCTCTGCTCGATGCGAATATGGCGGGTGCCGTCTTCGCCGAAACCGACCAGAGGCCGTACCCACCGCCAGATCGTGCCGTTATGCAGCCTCAAATGGGGATAGTGCCTTGCGGGTTCCTCGAGCTGCGTCGGCAGCAGCACCGGGTAGGTGTTGAGGTTCTCGACGAAGGGCTCGAACGCCGAGTCCTTGAGGTAGCCGGTGCCGAGCGTCACGCGCCGCACCTCGGAGCCTTCGAGCCCGCCGTAGCCGCCGATCTCGATCGCCTGCTCGAAGAGCGGGATGCGCGTCTTTTCCCACAGGGCGCGCCCGAACAGGAACGGGGAATTCGCCGATGCGGCGACGAGCGGCGCGGCCGCGATCACGGAAGCGTTGTAGTAGCGCGGCACGCGGTCTGCCGGAACCTGCAGGTGCAGCTGAAACGAGGTCGTCGCCGCCTCCAGCATCACGTCGCGGTGATCGAGCTCGAGACGCTCGTGCCCCTCGATGTGGATGTGCAGCGGCTCGCCGTGCCGCTGCTTGAGCACTTGCTGGTTGAGCGCGAAGAAGCGGTTGCGCGGGGACATGTTGGCGAGGCAGAGGTCCTTCTCGGCGATGGTCGGCAGGATGCCGATGACGATCGGCCATGCCTCGAGCTCGTTCGCCGCTTCCAGGCAGCGCTTCCACGTCGCCTCCAGCTCCGCGTGCAGGACGGAGAGTGCGCGGCCGGAGAGGTGCTGCGAGGCGCCGTTCACCTCGATGTTGAAGCGCGAGAGCTCGGGCACGACGAGCGCGCTCGCCACCCGCTCGAACAAGGGCTCGTTGATCGGCGCCGGATAGTAATTGCGGTCGATGATCCAGGCTTCGAGCTCGAAACCCGCGACATAATCGCCCGCGCTGAATTTCCCCGCGGCGAGTTCCTCGCCGAGCAGCTTCGTTTCGGCGGCGAGGCGCTCCCGCGCGCGCAAAAAATCCTCCGCGGTGAAGCGGGTGATCGCGATTTCCTTTCCCATCGCGCCATTGTACCTGCCGGCACCGCTATGGCTCGCGCACCAGGCGCAATCCGATCAGGATGTGCTTGATCGCGAGCGGGCGCGGGTGCCGCGCTGCGGACCGGCACACCCCGCAGCCCTTGTCGTCCCATGAGCCTTCTTTCACGATCGCGTGACCGTCGCCCGCGCGAGTGGCGGTCCACTCGAAGACCTGGCCCGCCGCGTCGAGCAGCCCGAACGGGCTCGCACCCTGCGGGTAGCTGCCTACCGGCTGCGTGTCGAACGGTCCGCGGTCGTGGCTGTTGAGCCGGGCCGGGTCGTAGTCGTTGCCCCACGGAAAATAGCGCCCGTCGCGCCCGCGCGCGGCCTTCTCCCACTCCGCTTCCGTGGGAAGCCGCCAGCGCTTACCCGTGCGTTTCGTCAGCCACGCGGAGTACGCCACCGCATCGGCATGGTTGACGAGCACGACCGGATGTTCGTCGCGGCCCGCGGGCGGGCGTCCTTTCACCCACGCGTGGCGCAGCGTGCGCCCGTACGGATGGATCAGCCCGTACGACTGCCAGGTCGCGCGGTCCACGCCGGGAGCGCGGTGCCCGGTGGCGCGCACGAACGCGGCGTACTGCCGGTTGGTGATTGGGGTAGCGGTAATGAAGTACGCCGCAGTGCTCTGCTCGGCGCGCGGCGCCTCCGAGTCATACCAGCCTTGCTCGCGCGTCACCGGCGAACCATAGGCCGCCTCGTCGAGCCGGTACGCGTACTCGCGCTCCGCGGCGTCCGACCCTGTGATGAACGCGCCGGCGGGAATTTCGATGAGCCTGGGCCGCCAGTCCTCTGAGGCGAGCCCGGGAGGGCAGACGACGACGGCCGCGATGAATGCAAGCGCACGAGCGCACCCGGGCAGGCGGAAGCCGCGTGGCTGGCACGGCAGGAGCGTAGCCATGTTCAGCCGCTGTTCCGAAGCCCCGCCGCGAGGCCGTTGATCGTGAGGTGGATGCCGCGTTGCGTGAGCTCGTCGGTCTGTCCCTGGCGGTAGCGGCGCAGCAGCTCGATCTGCAGGTGGTTGAGCGGATCGAGGTAGGGCGTGCGGTCGCGGATGCTGCGCGCGAGGCCCGGGTTGGTTTCGAGCAGAGCGGCGTGCCCCGTGATTGCGCGCAGGTGCGCGACCGTCAGCTCGTATTCGGCCCGGATGCGCCTGAACACGCGCTCGCGCAGTGCCTCGTCCTTCACCAACGCGGCGTAGCGCGATGCGACTCCCAGGTCGGCCTTGGCGAGCACCATCTCCATGTTGTCGAGCACGGTGCGGAAGAAGAGCCATTCGCGGTACATCGCCTTGAGCAGGGCGAGTCCTCCGCGATCCTCCGCGAGGAAGCGCTCGACCGCGGCGCCGAAACCGAACCAGCCGGGCAGCAGGACGCGGCACTGCCCCCAGCTGAATACCCAGGGAATCGCGCGCAGCTCCTCGATGCGGCGCGAGGGCTTGCGCGAGGCGGGCCGGCTGCCGATGTTGAGCTCCGCGATCTCGGTGATCGGCGTTGCGGCGCGGAAGTAATCGCTGAATCCCGGCGTCTCGTAAACGAGCTCCCGATAGGCGCGGCGCGCATGCTCGGCGAGCTGCTCCATCGCGTCGCGGAACTCGGCCCTGCGCCCGCCGGGCGCCGGCTCTTCCAGCAGGCTCGCCTCGATCGTGGCGGCGACGAGCGCCTCGAGACTGCGGCGTCCGAGTTCCGGGTCGGAATACTTGCTCGCGATGGTCTCGCCCTGCTCGGTTACGCGGATCGCGCCGGTGACACTGCCTTTCGGCTGGGCGAGGATCGCCTCGTAGGTCGGGCCGCCGCCGCGCCCGATCGTGCCGCCGCGCCCGTGAAACAGGCACAGCCGAACGCCATGGTGGCTGAACACCTCGACGAGCTCCCTTTGCGCGACGTTGAGCGCCCAGTTCGAGGCGAGGTAGCCGCCGTCCTTGTTGCTGTCGGAGTAGCCGAGCATGACTTCCTGCAGCCCGTCGCGCGCGGCGACCAGGCCGCGATAGGCCGGGTGTTCGAGCGCCTCGTTCATGATGCGCCCGCAGTGCCGCAGGTCGTCTATGGTCTCGAACAGCGGCACGATGTTGAGCGCGATCTGGGGCGGGGACCCGGGCCGCATGAGACCCGCTTCCTTCAGCAGCACGGCGACCTCGAGCAGATCGCTCACCGCATTGCATTGGGAGATGACATAGTTGGGCAGCGCCGCGCCGCCGAAGCGCCGGTGCACCCCGGCGGCCACCGTCAGGATGTCGAGCTCGCTCCGCGTTTGCTCCGAATAGGCGAGGTGAGGAGATGCGAGCGGGCGCGGGCTCGCGAGCTCGCGGGCGAGCAGCGCAATGCGCTCGGCCTCGGGCGCCTGCGCGTAGTCCGGGTGCGTTCCTGCGCGCGCGAGCAGCTCCGCCACCACCGCTTCGTGCACGTTCGCGCTCTGGCGCATGTCGAGGGCGGCGAGGTGAAATCCGAACACGCGCACGGCACGGCGCAGCCGGCGCAGCCTCCGGTTCGCCAGATCGGCCGAGCCGTTGGCGAGGAGCGAGTCGCGGATGACGTCGAGATCGGCGAGGAGCTCGTCCGCTCCGGCATAGGGAGGCGCTTGCGCATGCGGTTCTCGCGCCGGGGCGAGATCCGCGCGCGCGCGCGCGGTGGCGGCGAGCCGCGCGTAGACGCCGATCAGCGCCTGCCGGTAGGGCTCGTCGCGGCGGAAGGGGGAGCGGTCCTGGGCGCGCTTCGCGAGCGCGGCCAGCTCCGCGGACACCGCTACCAGCCGCGACGAAAGCGAGAGCTCCGCGCCGAGCCGGTGCACCTCATCGAGCAGGTGCCCGAAGGCGAGCCGCGCATGCCGGTCGGATGCCGTGCGCAGCACCTCCGCGGTCACGTAGGGATTTCCGTCGCGGTCGGCGCCGATCCACGAGCCCATGGTGAGAAAGCCCGGCAGCTCCGCACCGGCCGCGAGCACCCCGGCGGCGCGCAGCCGGTCTTCGAGCTCGGCGTAGAGCCGCGGCAGCTGCTCGAAGAACGTGTAGCGGTAGTAGGCGAGCCCGTTCTCGATCTCGTCCATGACGCGCAGCTTGTTGAGCCGCAGCATCGCGGTCTGCCACAGCGTGAGGATCTGGTGGTGGAGCTCGGCATCGAGCTCCTCCATCTCGCGGGCGGTCAGGGCGACGCGCTCGCGCCACTGCATGAGCCGGTTGATCTCGCGCTGGCAGTCGAGAATGCTCTTGCGCTACACCTCGGTCGGGTGCGCGGTGAGCACCGGGCAGATTTGCGCCCGCCCGCTCCACGCGAGGAGCGCCGCCCCGTCCACGCCCGCGCGGTGCAGCGCCTCGAGCGTCCGTGCGAGCGTGCCGGGTGCGGGCCGTGCGCCGGCCTGCTCCCGCAGCTGCCGCGCCGCATGCGCGTCCTCGCACAGGTTCACGAACTGCAGGAAGTAGCTGAAGGCGCGCACCACGTCGAGCACGCGCTCGATCGGCAGGCTGTTCAGCAGGCGCTCGAGCTCGGCACGCGCGGCCGCGACCTCCGTGTCCTTCCCGCGGCGGAAGCGCACCGCGGTCTGGCGCACCGTTTCGATGCAGGCATAGCCTTCCTCGCCTTTCTGCTCGCGCAACACGCGCCCGAGCACGCCCCCGAGCAGCCGGATGTCTTCGCGCAGTTGCTCGTGCTCTGCCGGGGCCGCAGCTGTCGTCGGTTGACTCATCGTTTGCAAGGCCGCCCGCCTCATTGTTTCACAGGCGGCGGGCGTGCGGAATCGCGGACGCGGTTCAGCCGGAGGGCGCGAGCTCCGAGAACACCTTGCGGATCGCCGCCACCCGCGCGCGCACGTCGGGCAGCGCGAGCTCGATGCGCAGCCGGTCCTGCCCGGCGAGGCGGTAGTTGCGGCGGCTTTGCACGAGGTCGAGCACCTTGACCGGCTCGATCGGGGGCTGCTTCACGAACTGCAGCTGGATCGCCGAGTCGGTCGCGTCGATGCGCGCGATCCCGAGCGGCTTGCCGAGGATGCGCAGCCGGTGGGTCTCGAGCAGCGTGCGCGCGGGCTCGGGCAGCAGACCGAAGCGGTCCACGAGCTCCTCGCGCAGCGCGTCGAGCTCCTCGGGCGTGCCGCAATTGGCGCACCGCTTGTAGAGCACGAGCCGCTCGTGCACATCGCCGCAGTAATCGGCAGGGAGCAGCGCCGGCACGTGCAGGTTGATCTCGGTGGTGACGCCAAGCGGCGCGGCGAGATCGGGCTCTGCGCCCTGCTTCAGCGCGCGCACCGCGGTGTCGAGCATCGCGCAGTAGAGGCTGAAGCCCACTTCGTGCATCTCCCCGCTTTGCGCTTCGCCCAGCACCTCGCCCGCGCCCCGGATCTCGAGGTCGTGCATCGCGAGGAAAAAGCCCGAGCCGAGCTCCTCCATCATCTGGATCGCGTCCAGCCGCTTCTTTGCCTGCGCGGTGATGGCGCCCTCGTCGGGCAGCAGCAGGTAGGCGTAGGCCTGGTGGTGCGAGCGCCCGACGCGCCCGCGCAGCTGGTGCAATTGCGCGAGCCCGAACTTGTCGGCGCGGTGGATGATGATGGTGTTGGCGGCCGGAACGTCGATGCCGCTCTCGATGATGGTCGTGCACAGGAGGACGTTGAAGCGGCCCTGGTAGAAGTCGCGCATCACGTGCTCGAGTTCGCGCTCGCGGATCCTGCCGTGCGCGACGCGGATGCGCGCTTCCGGCAGCAGCTTCGCGAGCATCTGCTCGGCCTGACCGATGGTATCGATGTCGTTGTGCAGATAGTAGATCTGCCCGCCGCGCTTCAATTCGCGCAGCGCCGCCTCGCGGATCAACGCCCTGCTGTGGCGCGCCACGAAGGTCTTGATCGCGAGCCGCCGCTCGGGAGCGGTGGCGATCACCGAGAAATCACGCAGGCCCTCGAGCGCCATCGCGAGCGTGCGCGGGATCGGCGTCGCGGTGAGGGTGAGCACGTCCACTTCGGCGCGCAGCGCCTTCAACCGCTCCTTGTGCCGCACGCCGAAGCGGTGCTCCTCGTCCACGATCACCAGCCCCAGGTTCTTCAGCTTCACGTCACGCGAGAGCAGCTTGTGGGTGCCGATCGCGATGTCGATGCGGCCTTCGGCGAGCCCGGAGAGGGCCTCGGCCGTCTCCTTGCCGGAGCGGAAGCGCGAGAGCTCCGCGATTCTCACCGGCCACTCGGCGAAGCGGTCGGAAAAGGTGTTGAAATGCTGCTCGGCGAGCAGCGTGGTCGGCACCAGCACCACCACCTGCTTGCCGTCGTCCACCGCCACGAACGCCGCGCGCAGCGCGACCTCGGTCTTGCCGAAGCCGACGTCGCCGCAGATCAGCCGATCCATCGGCTTGCCGCTGCGCAGGTCCTCCACCACGGCGTTCACCGCCGAGGCCTGGTCGTGGGTCTCCTCGAACGGGAAGTCGTCGCAGAATGCCTCGAAGTCGTGCGGCGTCACGTTGAACGCATGGCCGCGCCGCGCCGCGCGCTGCGCGTAGAGCTCGAGCAGCTCCGCCGCCGTGTCGCGCACCTGCCGCGCCGCCTTGCGGCGCGCCTTCTCCCATTGCCCGCTGCCGAGCTGGTGCAGGGGCGCGGCATCCGCGGGCGCGCCGCTGTAGCGGCCGACGAGATGCAGGCTCGAGACCGGCACGTAGAGCCGGTCGGCGCCGGCGTACTCGAGCTGAAGGAACTCGGTCTCGCCTTCGCCGAGGTCCAGAGTGACGAGGCCCTGGTAGCGGCCCACGCCGTGGATTTCATGCACCACCGGGTCGCCTACCTTGACCTCGGAGAGGTCGCGCAGCATGTTCTCGGCGGATACGCGGCGCGCCCCGTCGCGCTCGCGCCGCGGGCGCGCCTGGTGGGCGTAGAGCTCGTTCTCGGTGACGACCGCAAGCGCGGGATCGGGAAGCACGAAGCCCGCGTGCGGCGGGCCCACGGCGAGCAGCAGGCGCTCGGCGCGGGCGAGCGCCTGCGCGTAGCCCTCGACCGGCGCGGGCTCGAGGCGGTACTCGCGGAAGTACTCGAGCATGGTCTCGCGCCGCCCGGCGCCTTCCGCGAGCACCAGCACGCGCCCGGGAAATGCGGCGGCGAACGCGCGCAGCCGGTGCAGCGGGTCGTCCGCCCGACGCTCGACCGCCAGCGGCGGCAACGCGGCCGTCGCCGCGCCCGCCGCAGTTCCGGGTTCAAGGTTCAAGGTTCCGGGTTCAAGGTCCAGGGTTGCGGGTTGCGCGTTCGAATCTCGATCTTTGAATGTTGAACCTTGAACATTGAACGTGGAACCTTGAACGGTGCGCAGCTCTATGCGCGCGTAGGGCTTGATCGCGCCGAAGAATTCGTCGGTGGTGAGGAACAGATCATTCGGCGGGAGCACCGGGCTGGCGCGGTCGCCGCGCAGCATCGCGTAGCGCGCATGCGTGTCGCTCCAGAACTGCTCGATCGCGTGCTGCAGCCCCGGCTGCACGCAAAGCAGCGTCTCCGGCGGCAGGTAATCGGTGATGCGCGCGGTGCTCTCGAAGAAGAGCGGAAGGTAGTACTCGATTCCCGCGCAGGGCACGCCCTTGGAGACGTCCTTGTAGACGCGGCTCCTGGAGGGGTCGCCCTCGAACCGCTCCCGGAAGTTGCGGCGGAACCGCGTCTGGCCCTCCTCGTCCAACGGAAACTCGCGCGCGGGCAGCAGCCGCACCTCGTTCACCTTGTAGATCGAGCGCTGGGTGTCCACGTCGAAGCTGCGAATGCTCGCCACGAGCTCGTCGTCGAGCTCGATGCGGTAGGGCACCGCGCTGCCCGTCGGGAAGAGGTCGATGAGTCCCCCGCGCACCCAGTATTCGCCCGGTGCGACGACCTGCGTCACGTGCGTGTAGCCCGCGGTCACGAACTGGGCGCGCAGCGCTTCCGGTGCAAGCCGCGCGCCCTGGCGGAAGTGAAATGAGCGCGCGGCAAGGTAATCGGCGGGTGCAAGACGGTAGAGCGCGGTCGTCACCGGCACGAGCGCGACGTCGAGCGCTCGCTGCGTGAGCTCGTAGAGGGTGGCAAGCCGCTCGGAGACCAGGTCGTGATGGGGCGAGAGCTGGTCGTAGGGCAGCGTTTCCCAGTCGGGGAACAGACGGACCTTCAGCCCCGGGTCGAAGAAAGGCAGCTCCTCGAGCAGGCGCTGCGCGTCTTGCGCCGTGGCGGTGAGCACGGCGAGCGGACGCCGCGCACGCGCGATTTGCGCGAGTGCGAGCGCGTCGGAGGAGCCGTGCAACGGCGTGGTACATGCACGGCTCCCCGGCACCGGGAGCGGCTGGGGATGGAGCATCAAAAGGCGTTATTATACCGGCACTTGGATCGCAGGCGCCGCCTGCCGGCGGGGGAGAGGACGTGGCCGCACCCGAAACGATGTCTTCACCGGGGCACGCGCGCGTGCACCGCGACGCCCCGCGCGTGCGGCACACTTACCCCGGCTGGGCCGCGCTGCTGGGCCTGGCGCTCGCCGCCGCCGGCGCGGGAATCGTCTGGTATCACGGCGAAGCGCGTCCCCGGCAACACGCGCTGGCGGCGCTGCTCGTTGGCATCAACTTCCTGATCCTCGGCGGCTATCTCGCGCTGCTCGCGCTGCGCTCGGCCGCGTACCGCGCCCGGGCCGCGGGCAAGCGTCATTCGTCGCCGTGGCTCTACGAGCACGCGTGGGCGCGGCGGGAGGCGGACGACGGCACGCGCGGGCGCGCGCTCCACGCGTTTGCGGCGATCGCAGCGATCGGATTTTTCCTCGCGCCGTTCCATTTGATCGCGCTGAGCGAGCCGGACTGGATTCTGTGGCTGGTCATCGGCCTCTTCGACGTCGCGCTGGCGATCGGTCTGGGATATGCAACCTATTTGCTGCTGCGCCATCTAAAGTTCGGCCGGACCCGCGTCGCCTTCAGCGGCTTTCCCCTGCTCACCGGCAGCACCTTGCCGTTGCGCTTCCACGGAGGCCGGCCGCTGCAGAACCGGCAAGGGATGAAAGCCGAGCTCGTGTGCATCGAGGAGTACTACGAGACGCGAGGCTCGGGCAAGGACCGAAGCCAGCACGTCGTGCACGAGGCGCTCTACCGCGACGCGCGCGAGTTCGCGACCGATGCGTCCGGCGCCGCAATGCTGGAATTCCAGGTCCCGGCGCACGCGCCGGGGACGCGCTTCGCCGTCAAGGACGGCGAGCGCCCGCGCTACTGGGAGCTCGAAGTGAGCGCGGCGGTTCCCGGCATCGATTACCACGGGATATTTTTGCTGCCGGTCTACGCGCGGCCGTAAGGCGCGCCCCGGCGGCGGCGACCAAGGAGCGACGAAGTGGCCAGACAATTCGATCTGATCGTGCTCGGCGGCGGCAGCGGCGGCATCGCGCTCGCCAACCGCGCAGCCTCCCACGGCGTGAAAGTGGCGCTCGTCGAGGCCGGACGCCTCGGCGGGACGTGCGTCAACGTGGGCTGCGTGCCGAAGAAGATCATGTGGAACACGGCTTCCATCGCGCATGTATTCCACGAAGCCGGCGACTACGGGTTCACCGCCCGCGTCGAGCGCTTCGACTGGGGCGCGCTGAAGAAGAGCCGCGACGATTACGTTGCGTGGCTGAACGGACGCTACCAGGCAGGGCTGGAGAAGAACCGGGTGGATTGGATCCGCGGGGAAGGCCGCCTCGGCGGTGCGAACGAGGTGGCGGTGAACGGCGAGCGCCTGCAGGCTGCGCACGTCGCGATCGCGACCGGGGGCCGGCCCGTTGTCCCGGCGTGGAAGGGCGCCGGGCTCGGCATCACCTCCGACGGCTTCTTCGAGCTCGAGCGCCAGCCGCGGCGAGTCGCGGTCGTGGGCGCGGGCTACGTCGCGGTGGAGCTTGCCGGGGTGTTCCGCGCGCTCGGGAGCGAAGTCGCGCTGGTGCTGCGCAAGGAGAGTGTGCTGCGCAGCTTCGACGAGATGCTCCAGCAGGCGGTGATGCGCGAGATGGCCGCCGACGGCATCGAGATCCACACCAACGCCCACGTGCGCGAGCTCGCGCGAGCGGACGCGGGCCTCACGCTCCGCTGCGCGGAAGGGCTCGAGATCTCCGGGCTCGACTGCGTATTGTGGGCGGTCGGGCGCGCGCCCAATACCGGAGCGCTCGGCCTCCCGGCCGCCGGGGTGCAGACCGACGAGGCGGGGCACGTCCTCACCGACGAGCTGCAGAACACCAGCATTCCGGGCATCTACGCGGTAGGCGACGTGACGGGGCGCGAAGCGCTGACGCCGGTCGCGATCGCCGCCGGCCGCCGGCTCGGCGACCGGCTCTTCGGCGGGCAGCCCGACCGCAAGCTCGAGTACGCGAACATCCCCACCGTCATCTTCAGCCACCCGCCGCTGGGCACGGTCGGGCTGACCGAAGCACAGGCGCGCAGCCGCTACGGCGACACCGTGCGCGCCTACCGCACGGAATTCACTCCGCTCTACTACGCCTTCACGCGGCGCAAGGTGAAGTCCGCGATGAAGCTCGTGACCGTCGGGGACGAGCAGCGCATCGTCGGCGCGCACCTGTTCGGTCCGGGCTCGGACGAGATGCTGCAGGGCTTTGCCGTGGCGATCCGCATGGGCGCGAGCAAGCGCGACTTCGACGACACGGTGGCGATCCATCCCACGAGCGCGGAAGAGCTGGTGACGATGCGATGAGCGCGCCGCGCGGCCCATTTGTTACCATGGAGGCAGACAGCGCGATATGAGAGCACCGCGTGGCATGACTCTGCTTACGCTTCTGCTGGTCGCGGCGGTCGTGGCGCTGCTGCTCGCCCCGGGCGGGGCGGCGCAAGACTGGCGCAGTGCGAGCCGCGAGCCGGTGGGGCTAGCCCCCGACCCGGCGACGACCCCCGAGGCCGTCGTCCAGGTCTACGGCGCGCGCGCGCTGCGCTGGCGCGGTTATTTCGGCATCCACAGCTGGATCGCGGTCAAGCCCGCGGGCGCCCGCGCATACACGGTCTACGAGGTCATCGGCTGGCGCCTGCGCTGGAGCGATTCCGCGCTCGCGATCCGCGAGCGCGCGCCCGACGCGCGCTGGTTCGGAAACGCGCCCGAGCTTTTCGCCGACAAGCGCGGAGCAGGAGTGGACGCGCTGATCGAGCGCATCGACCGGGCGGCGCGCGCCTACCCTTACGCCGAGGAATACGCGCTGTGGCCGGGGCCGAACTCGAACACGTTCACCGCGTGGGTCGCGCGCGCGGTTCCCGAGCTCGAGGTGGACCTGCCGCCGACCGCGATCGGCAAGGACTATCTGGGGGACCGGATCGTTGCCGCCGCGCCGAGCGGCAGCGGCTTCCAGCTCTCGCTTCTGGGACTGCTCGGCGTGACGGCAAGCGGCGTGGAGGGCTTCGAGGTGAACGTGCTCGGGCTCACATTCGGAATCGATCCGTTCTCCCCGGCGCTGAAGCTGCCGGGGATCGGGCGCATCGGCCCGTCGCGCGTGAACGGCGCGGGCACGCTCGCCGCCGTCGCGAACGATCCCTCGTAGCTCCCCGCGCGCGCAGCGCGCGTAAACGAGGCCGCCCCCGGCTTCAGTCAACCTTGGCCCCCGATGCCTTCACCACCTTGGCCCACTTCGCGATCTCGGCGCGGATGAAGGCGCCGAATTCCTCGGGGGTCGCGCTCACGGGAATCGCGCCCTGCTGCTCGAAGCGCTCGCGCATGTCGGGCAGTGCGACCGCGCGGTTGATCGCCGTGTTGAGCCGTGTAATAACATCCTTCGACGTCGCTGCCGGCGCCATCACCCCGAACCACGCGCTCGCCTCGAAGCCGGGCACGCCGGATTCCGCGACCGTGGGCAGTTCCGGCATCCCCGCGTAGCGCGCCGCGGTGGTGATCGCAATCGGGCGCAGCCGCGCGCTCTTGATGTGCGGCATCGCGGCCGGCAAGTTGTCCCACATCACGGAGACGTGCCCCGCGATGAGGTCTGTCAGCGCCGGGGCACTGCCCTTGTAGGGAACGTGCACGATGTCCACCCCGGTCATCAGCTTGAACATCTCGCCCGACATGTGCAGCGTCGTTCCGGGCCCGGAGGAAGCGAAGTTGATCTGGCCCGGCCGTGACTTCGCGAGCGCGATGAAATCCTTCACGTTCTTCACCGGCAGCGACGGATGGACCACCATGACGTTGGGCACGCGCGCAACCTGCGCGACCGGCGCGAGATCCCGCGCGAACGAAAACGGCTGCTTGGTGTAGAGCGTCTCGCTGATCGCCTGGGCGGCGGTCGCCATCAATATGGTGTAGCCGTCAGAGGCGCTCTTCACGACGAACTCGGTGCCCACCGCGCCGGCCGCGCCCGCGCGGTTCTCCACGACGACCGTCTGGCCCAGCATGGGGCTCACCTTCTCCGCCACGAAGCGCGCGAGGATGTCCGTCGCGCCCGCGGGCGGGAACGGCACGACGTAGCGGATCGGCCTCACCGGCCAGTCCGCCTTCTGCGCGAGCGCGGACGGCGCACACGCGAGGAGCGCGGCCAGGAACGCAAACGAGTAACGGTGTGATGCGGTCGGCATGGCCTGTTCTCCTCTGTTGTCGCGCCACCCGGGGTGGGGCGCGAGCGGCGGGCAGTAGCCTACCACTAAGCCGGTCAATTGGGGGGGCGGGCCGCGCCGGCTCGTGACTCGTGGCTCGGAAGGGGCCTGGCGGCGTTCGGGGTTCAGCGTTCGAAATTGCCGCGGTGGGTTTGTTAACACCGGACTCCGAACCCCGCACCCTGAACGGGCACGGCGCTCGTGGCCCTCTCCGGGCCACCTGCTATCATCCGGCGGATGATGCTTGAACGCCTGCGCGCGCTCGCGCCGGAAATGCTGAGGGGCATCCGCCGCGGCGTCGAAAAGGAAAGTCTTCGCGTCCGGTCCGACGGAAAGCTGGCGACGACGCCGCATCCGCCGGCTCTCGGATCGGCGCTCATGCACGAGCACATCACCACGGATTACAGCGAGGCCCAGCTCGAGCTCATCACCGGCGTGCATACCGACCCGGAGGCGTGCGTGGCGGAGCTCACCGCGATCCACCAATTCGTCTACCGCAATATCGGCGACGAGATGCTCTGGTGCGCCAGTATGCCGTGCGGCCTGCCCGGCGAGGACGACATCCCGATCGGCCAGTACGGCACCTCCAACATCGGCAGGGCCAAGACCGTGTACCGGATCGGCCTCGCGCACCGCTACGGGCGGCGCATGCAGACGATATCCGGCGTGCACTACAACTTCTCCCTTCCGGACGCCGCCTGGCCGGCGCTGCAGCGAGGCGACGGGCACGGCGGAACGGAGCGCGCCTACCGGGACGACGCGTACTTCGCGCTCATCCGCAACTTCCGCCGGCATTCGTGGCTGCTGCTTTACCTGTTCGGGGCTTCGCCCGCGGTGTGCGAGAGCTTCGTCGCCGGCCGCACGCACAGGCTGCAGGAACTGAAGGCGGGCACCCTGTACCTGCCCGGGGCGACCTCGCTGCGCATGGGCCGGCTCGGATACCAGAGCGAGGCGCAGGCGGCGCTCGCCGTGAGCTACAACAGCCTGGAGAGCTACGCGCGCTCGCTCTACCGCGCGCTCACGGATCCCTATCCGCCGTACGCCGCAATCGGCATTCGCGACGGCGCGAACTACCGGCAGCTCGCCACCACGCTGCTCCAGATCGAGAACGAGTTCTACGGAATGATCCGCGCGAAGCGGCCGGTGCGCGCAGGCGAGCGCCCGCTGCATGCGTTGAACGAGCGCGGCGTGGAGTACGTGGAGGTGCGCTGCCTGGATCTCGACCCGTTCTCTCCTGTCGGCATCAGCGCCGGCACGATGCGCTTCCTCGATGTGTTCCTGCTGCACTGCCTGCTCGCCAGGAGCCCTCCGGACACGCCGGAGGAGATCGCCGCGCTCTCGCGCAACCAGCACCGCGTGGCCGAACGCGGCCGGGACTCGCAGCTGCGGCTGGAGCGGGGCGGCAGTGAGGTCAGCCCGGCCGCGTGGGGCGCGGCGCTGCTCCGCGAGTTCGAGCCGATCGCCGAAGCCCTCGACGCGGCGCATCGCGCCAGCGCGCACCGTGATGCCGTGTCGGCCGCCGCCGTCGCGGTCAGGGATCCGTCTGCGACGCCTTCGGCACGCATGCTGCGCGAGATCGAGCGGGCCCGCGACAACTCTTCGTACGTCGGGTTCGCCCTGGGGCGCTCTTCGCGCTACCGCAGCGAGATGCTGGGGCTCCCGTTTTCCCCCGAGGCGCAGGCGCGCTACCAGCGCATGGCCGAGGAATCCATCGCCGCGCAGCGCAAGGCCGAGGCCGGCGACACGGTGGACTTCGAGACCTTCCGGCAGCAGTATCTCGCGCTGGATCTCCTGAGCGGGCTGCGCGTTGAGTGAGGCGGCGGCGAAGCGAAGACGCACGGCTGACGGCAGGCACAACGACGAAGTGACGGCACCAGCCGCGAGCACCATTCACAATTTCGAGAAAGGATCGTCATGACCACCACCACTCCGAGCGGATTGACCATCGAGGACCTCGTCGTCGGTGAAGGCGCGGTTGCCGCGGCCGGGCAACCGGTCAAGGTGCACTACACTGGCCGGCTTACCGACGGCACCAAGTTCGATTCCAGCAAGGACCGCAACGATCCGTTCGTCTTTTCGCTCGGCGCGGGCCGCGTCATCCGGGGCTGGGACGAGGGCGTGCAGGGCATGAAGGTGGGCGGCAAGCGCAAGCTCACCATCCCGCCCGCGCTGGGCTATGGCGCGCGCGGCGCGGGCGGCGTCATTCCGCCGAACGCGACGCTGGTTTTCGAGGTCGAGCTCCTAGGCGTCGGCTGATACGAAGGCGGACGCGGAGGGGAAAGGTGGGGACCCGCGAGTGACGAGTGATCACCAACGAAGGATGGAGGCAAACCCTTATGGCTAAAGCATACTGGATCGCGTTCTACCGTTCGATCAAGAACCCCGACGCGCTGGCGGCGTACGCTAAGCTCGCGGGCCCGGCGGTTCAGGCTGGCGGCGGGCGGTTTCTCGCGCGCGGCAATCCGGGGAAGGTCTACGAGATGGGGATCAGCCAGCGCGTGGTCGTGATCGAGTTCGAGAGCGTGGCGCAGGCAATCGCCGCGCACGACAGCTCCGCGTACCAGGAGGCGTTGAAGGCGCTCGGCCAGGGGAACGTGGAGCGGGAGCTGAGAATAGTCGAGGGAGTCTGAACGGACCGTGGTTGGCGACGGGTGGGGAGACTGCGGGAGGAATCGCCGCCGCGCCACTTTTCCTGTTGACTCGGCGTAACATAACGGCCGTGGAGGAAAAAACGATGACCAGACCCGGCACCGTTTTCCGCATGGCGGCAGCGTGCGTTACCGCGGCCTGCCTTGCGCAACCGCTGCTCGCCGCGAAACCAGATCCCGCGCCCTCCTATCCCAACAAGCCGGTCCGCTTCATCGTGCCCTTTGTGCCGGGCGCGGGCACCGACACCACGGCGCGCACCATCGCCCAGAAGCTGTCGGAAGCCTGGCCGCACCAGGTTGTCGTGGACAACCGCACCGGCGCGGCCGGTGCGATCGGCGTCGATCTCACGGCGAAGGCGATTCCGGACGGATACACGATCTGCCTTATCTCCGCTTCCAGCGCTGTCAACTCCGCGACCAACCCGAAGCTGCCTTACGATCTCGTGAAGGACCTGCAGGCGATCACACAGGCGACCTCGCTCTTTTATGTCGTCTACCACAGTCCCGTGGTGCCGGTGAACTCGATCAAGGAGCTGATCGCGCACGCAAAGGCGAACGCCGGCAGGGTCCATTTCGGCTCTTCGGGCACGGGCGGCCTGCAGCACTTCGCGGGTGAGTTGTTCAACCACATGAGCGGCGCGGGTCTCGTGCACGTGCCGTACAAGGGCACGGCCGCGGTGATTCCCGCGATGCTGGCCGGCGACGTGCAGGTCGGATTCGGGACGCTGTTCGGCGTGCGGCCTCACATGGCGAGCGGGCGGCTGAAGGTGCTCGCGATGAGCGCGGCCAAGCGCTCGCCCGTGATCCCGGACGTGCCGACGGTCGCGGAGGCCGGCGTGTCCGGCTACGAAGTGGATCAGTGGTACGGCGTGATCACCTCATCCAGGGTGCCGAAGCCGATCGTGCAGAAGCTCAACGCGGCGATCGTGGAGTCGCTCAAGGTCCCGGACGTGGCGAAGCGGCTTGCGGCCGACGGTTCGACGCCGGTAGGCTCGAGCGCGGAACAATTCGGCGCGCACGTCAAGGCCGAGATCGCGAAGTGGCAGAAGCTCGCGCAGGCGCTGAACCTCGTGCTGCACTGATTGCCGATCGTTCGTTACTCGTTACTCGTGAATCGTGAATCGTGAGTCGTAGTTCGTCATCCATCACATATCACCCAATAGGGAGCACGATATGAAAGGCAAGGACATCAAGGTCCGCTCGAGCGGGGGCGGGGAGTTCGATTGCTACCTGGTGACGCCCGAGGGCCCTGGCAAGGTGCCGGCCGTGGTGCTCGCCTGCGCGGTGCACGGCGTGGACCAGGACATTCGCGCGATCGCCGACGAGTTCGGCTCGCACGGCTATATCGCGGCCGCGCCGGATCTGTTCTGGCGCACGATCCCGGGGCCGCTCGGGCGCGATGACAACCGCACGAAGGAGCGCTCGCAGCCGCGCCTCGAGAAGGTCAAGACCGGCGAGGCCGACATGGCCGATACCCTGGCCGAGCTGCGCAAGCAGCCGCAGTTCAATGGCCGCGCCGCGGCGATGGGCTTCTGCTACGGAGGTCCCTACGCGATCAGCGGGCCGAAGCGCCTCGGCTACGACGCCGGCATCTCGTGCCACGGCACGAATATGCAGGACTACATCAAGGAGCTCGACGGCGTCACGCAGCCCGTGTGCATCGTTTGGGGCGACCAGGATCACCAGGCACCCGCCCCGGTGCTCGACGCGTACCGCGCGGTGGACTCGCGCATGAAGAACGTGGAGCTCAAGATCTTTCCCGGCGTCGTGCACGGCTACATGATGCGCGGGAACCCGAAGGCATTCGACCAGACGGCGCGCGACTACTCCATGGAGCGCGCGCTGGCGATCCTCGGGGGGCTGCGCGGCGGCGAGAAGGAACCGGTGCGCAAGGCGGGCTGAGCGTCGCGTGACGCCCCGTCGCCCGTCAATTCATCCGCCACAGCGCGAGGTTGAGCGCGGCCGCGTAGCTCACCCATACGAGGTAGGGCAGCAGCAGCAACGAGGCCACGCGGTCGTGGCGCAGAAACGCCCGGGCGGTGGCGGCGATCGCCAGCCACAGCACCGCGATGATGGCGAACGCGACGCCCGGCAGGTGCAGACCGAAGAACGCCGGCGTCCACGCCGCGTTGAGCGCAAGCTGCGCGAGGAACAGCGGCAGCGCGCCGCGCGCCTTCGCGAAGCCGCCGCGGCGCCACACGCGCCACGCGGCAACCCCCATCATCGCGTAGAGTGCAGTCCATACCGGCCCGAACACCCAATTGGGTGGCGTCCATGCGGGCTTGGCGAGCTGCGCGTACCACTCGCCCGGCGGCCACGCAATGCCCGGGGCGGCGGCGGCGAAGCTGAGAGCCACCCACGCGGCGAGGGCGAGCATCGATCGGAGCGGACCGCTTAAGCTTTGCACGATACACCCGTAAGTAAGCGCACGTCGGGCGCAGCCTCCGTCATCGTGACAGCCCGGCGAGAAAATCCTCGAGACCCCGCGCCCGCACGCCCAGGACAACCGGGGCGCCGCCCGGATCGCGGATCACCTTGTCGGTCTTGAGCAGGCGGACCTGGTCCACGGTGAGCGGCGCGTTCGGCAGCCACTGCGTCGCGAGCGCCCCCGCTTCCGCGAGCAGGAACGGCACCGGAACGAGCCACGGCCGGCGCCCGATCGCCGCGCACATGCGCTCGATCAACTCGCGGAAGCTGTAGATCTCGCTCCCGCCGAGTTCGAATGCGCAGCCTGCGGTGCGCGCGTCTTCGAGCACGCGCGCCATCGCCTCGGCCGCATCCTCGACATGCATCGGCTGGAAGCGCGTGCGGCCGCCGCCGATGAGCGGAATCGCCGGTGCGCTGCGCACGAGCTGGGAGAACAGGGTGAAGAAATGGTCGCCGGGGCCGTAAACGAGTGCGGGCCGGATGGCGTTTGCACCGGGGAAAGCCTCGCTCACCGCTGCCTCTCCGGCGGCTTTGGAGCGATCTGCCATGGACGGCGCATCGGGCGCGACGCCCATCGCCGAGACGTAGAGAAAGCGTCGCGCCCCGGCGCGCCGTGCAGCGGCCGCGAGCCGGGCGGGCGCGTCGCGATGCAACGCGTAGAATTCGCGCTCGCTTCGCGCGGAGGTGGTTCCCACGAGATACACGACGGCTGATGCGCCCTCGACTGCGCGCCCGGCCGTGACCGCGTCCTCGATGTCGCCGGTGACGTGCTCGATCGTCGGTGCGAGATCGCCTTTTTTCCGCGCCTGGCGCGACACGATGCGCACGGACGCTCCGCGGCCGACGAGGCGCTCGACCAGCCGCCGCCCGATGTAGCCCGTGCCCCCGACCACCGTGATCGGCGCATCCATGCGCCTACACTAGCGCAAACGCGCGGCGGTGTCCTGCCGCGACGCACGCGCTACTTGCTCCTGATCGGCCCGGGCTTGCGGACCTGCTCCATGAGATCGTTGTCCCACTTGCCCTCGACCTTGACGTGGGAGATCGCGCCGAGCAGGAACGCCTCGATCAGGTTGTGCGACAGGTACACGTAGGTCCCGGGCTGGCGGAACGTGTAGACGAACGCGCCGGCCGAGCCTGCCGCAATCACCCAGCTCTCAAGGCCGCGTTGCGGCGGGTCGATGAAGTTGCCGCGCTCCCACACGTATTCGGCGTGGCCGCCGATGAGACGCGGGTACGACGGGCGGTTCGCCTGCGAGTGGATGAAGAGCACGGTCTCGCCGACCTTCGACGTCATCGCGTTCTTTCCGGTGAGGGCGCCCACTTTGTCGCCGAAGACGACGTGCGTGGGTATGAGGCCGCGCATCGCGTTGAGATCGTCGTTGAGCGAGAGGGTGGGGCTCGCGTAGCGCTTGTACTTGCCCTGCGCGTCCTTGGGCACGTAATAGCCCTGCTCGCCAATGTAGTAGGCGCGATCGTACCTGATTCGCTTGCCCGCACCGTCCTTCAGCCCGTCGCGCGGCAAAATCATGATCGCGCCGTTCATGCCGTGCACCACGTGCCATGGCACCATCGCACCGCCCGGTGCGCAGTGGTAGATGAAGACGCCGGTCTTCACCGCCTTCCAGCGCAGGACGACCTCCTCGTCCGGGTTGATGAGCGTGAGCTCCCCGCCACCCAGCGCGCCGGTTGCGGCGTGGAAGTCGATGTTGTGCGGGAGGTGGTTGGTCTTGGCGTTGACGAGGGTGAGCTCGATGTAGTCGCCCTCGTGCGCGATGATGAGCGGACCCGGAACGCTGCCGTTGTAGGTGAACGCCCACAGGAACACGCCCGGCTCGATCTCGATCTCCTTCTCCTCCATGACCATGCGCACCTGCACCATCTTCGGGCCGCCGGTGGCGGTCTGCTCGTGCTTTGGCACGCCCGGCGGGGGCGCGAGCTCCTGCACGACCCGCTTCAGCCCTTTGATGTTCGCCTGCTTGCCGACTTCGTAGCCTTCGAGCCCGCCGCCGGCGGCGAGGCCGAGGGCGGGGATGAGACTCGTCAGTACCAGAACCAGCAGCTTTTTCACAGTACACCTCATGACGGTTGTTGGAAATGCGGGTGCGGTCTAAACAAAAGCATTCACCGCGCCGCACCCAGGGCAGCTTACTTTTTCGTTGTATCCGGCGGGCGCCGACGGGAATTGATCTAGCGCACGGAAATGCGGAATAGCGCGGGGGCCGTGCATGCCTGGTGCGCGTGACGAGTGACGAGAATCGGAGGTGATGCGGTCAGCGCCCGGATCTGCGCTGGTGCTGCATCCACACCATCGCACCCGCCCATGCGAAAGAGGCGAGGAGCATCACGACGCCGAACGCGTGCGTCGCGCGCCCGACGGCCTGCGCGCGGTCCAGGAGCCCCAGATCGCCCAGCACGTCGATGAAATCGTGGGCTCCGGTGTCACCGGTGCGGCCGGTGAGCAGCACGTGCTGCGGCTGCTGCGCGTCGTAGATATAGGGCGCAGTGTCCATGACCGCCACGGCCGACCACCACAACATCACCGCGGCGGCGAACGGGTCGCGGTTCTTCACGAGGAAGATGCCGCCGAGCACGAGCGGAAGCCCGGCCTGGAACAGCGAGCCTCCGAGCAGCATCAGGAATTCCCCGAACGGGCGGAACAGGATGTGGCCGAATTCGTGGAACGGTACCATCGTCGCGTGGATCAGCGACGAGGCCATTTCCCACGACGGGATGTCCATCGCGGCGAGCTTCCCCCCGTAGGCGACGAGCGCGGCGAGCAGCGCGGCGCGCGCGTAGACGTGGAGCGGGTTGACTTCATCGGGCACGTGAAACAGCAGCGCCTTCGCGCGGGCAGGCAGCGTCGTCTCGTCCACGAGGGTCGGCCCGCTCTGCACCCGCGGGTCGTCCGGTGACGCGAATTTCGACTTGAGATACTTCGCGAAGATCAGCCCGCACGCGGGGCAGGTATCGTCGGGTGCGGTCTCGTCCGGTGCGCGCTCGTGGCCGCACTTCGGGCATTTCTTGTAGAGCGCGGGCATGGTTCGTTGTGCTCGGGTGCGGATCCTCAATCCCCAAAAAAGACGCCCCGGGGACACAAGGTCCGCGGGGCGTCCGTGTTACTCAGGCACGCCGGCCTAGCGCCGGTCGAACTTCCTTTCGGTGCGGGTGGATCCGCGGTTCGAGCCGTGCAGGTCGGTGCTGCCTTGTAGGTCTCTCACGGGATCACCTCCTTTCGAAATTGACCAGGCGCTAGTCTAGCACTTCTCGTTGCCCGTTGCTCGTGACTGGTGACTGGTGACGAGTGACTCGCTACCCGAAGGGAAAAGTCGAAAGTCGGAAGTCGAAAGTATAGTGCGGTAACGTAGCCTCACTTTCGCCTTTCGACTTTCGCCTTCCGACTTGGGGTTCGCCCTCTCGTCTCCCGTCACTACATTGCAAAAAACGGACGGCTGCCCCATATTCATCTGATGTCGCAAGCCGGAAACCCGCGCTCTATTTCCAGGGAGGAAATCGCGAACCTGCCGATCCGCCGGTATGAGGGCAGGGTGTCCCTGGTGGCGACGTTGCGCGACCTGGAGCAGGCGCGGGCGGACATCCGCCAGGAACGCGTCGTCGGGCTCGATACGGAGACGCGGCCCTCGTTCCGGAAGGGCGAGAGCCATCTTCCGTGCCTGGTGCAAGCGGCCACGGCCCGGGCGGTGTATCTGTTCCAGCTCCATCGCCTGGATGTTTTCCCCGCCCTCGTCGAGCTGTTGGCGTCGCCGGCCATCATCAAGGTCGGCGTCGGGCTGGCGCACGATCTGCGCCAGCTCCAGCTGGTATTCCCGTTCACGGTGGAGAATGTGCTCGACCTGGGCGTGGTCGCGCGCCGCCGCGGCCTCGGCCAGACAGGAGTGCGCAATCTCGCGGGGATGTTTCTCGGGTTCCGGATACCCAAAGGCAACCGTACGTCGAACTGGGCCGCGCGCCAGCTCTCTGCGGCGCAGATTACCTACGCCGCCACGGATGCCTGGGCCTGCCGCGAATTGTTCCTGCGTTTCAAGAGCCTGGGACTGCTGCCGGAACGGCGTGAATCGTGACTCGCCAGCGGTCTCTGCCCGGCTCGTAGTTCAAGGTTCAACGTTCAAGGTTCAACGTCCGATGTTCAGAGTTTCCGACGAAGACCCATCACCTTGAACTCGGAACTCCGAACATGGAACGGGGCGCCCGTCACTCGCTGCTGATCACGCGGTGCAGCGTATGCCGCCGGTTGCGCGTATAGGGCCGCACCTGCGTCGGCCAGCGTCCCTGCTCGACCGCATGTGCGAACGCGGCGCTCACCAGCACGTCCGGGCTCTCGAGCTCGAAGATCGCGGCATACCGGGGCGCGCCTTGCGGCTCGACGGTCCGGGTCTCGCCGCCGATGGTGACGCGTAGCGTATCGAGCTTCACGCGCGTGGCCGAGATCACGCCCGGCACCTTCTTGATGGACGGCAGGTGCTCCTTGTCGTAGACCTCGTTGAACAGAGCCTCCTTGTCCGGGTCCACGTCCATGGCGGCCGTAAAGATCCATTGTCCGGTAATGGGCATAGGCAGCGCTTTCCTTCAAAATCGTGACTGGTGACTGGTGAATCGTGCCCCGTTACTCTTCAGCGCGGGCCGGCGAACTCCGGTCCCAGTGGGTAAAGGCGCACGCCGGGACGCAGCCTCTTGAACGGGTATTTCGTGGCGTCCGCGACGTACCCGCCCGGCGCCAGAACGACCAGGACTTCCTGCGCGATCGGCTGGAAATCGGCGCGGAAGTGCACCGTGCTCTTGAGCGCCAGGATTTTCTGCTCTTTCGGCTCGACGCCGAGATGGCGGAACGGAGCCTGGTCGTGCGCCTGCATGCGCTTGCTGCTCACCACGACGCTCACGCCGCCGACGCGCAGCAGCGCCATCGGGCCCAGGTCGATGTCCCGGCCGCCCACCGAGGGGCCGGTGGTGCGCATGCGGCCGTCGCCGAGCCGCGCCACGCGAAATTTCGCAGCGTAGGGCATGACGCCTTCGGGTCCGGACTTGCCGCCGAGCGCGATCGAGACCTCGGCATTCTCTCCGGCGCGGTGCGCGGCCGCCGCGGCTTCCGCATCGCAGAAGATCCCGAGCGCGGCCTGCTGCGCCCCGTTGCGCACCAGCGCTTCGAGCAGGCCCGTGGTGTCCCCGCTGCCCCCGGCGCCCGGGTTATCCTGCGTGTCCGCGAGGACTACCGGGCGGCGCGCGTCGGCGGCGATGCGCATCGCCTCGCGCACCGCGTCGTCCGGCTCGAGCAGCGGCTGCGCAAACTCGGGTTCCCGCAGCGCAACCTCCCGCGCGAGCGCGTCGGCCGCCGCGTCCGCCTGCGCCTGCGTGTAGGCGTGCACCACCACCGAGGGCCCGCAATGGTAGAGGTCCGAAGGCGGGAAGCCCGCGAGATACGACACGTTGAGCACGTCGCCGCCCTCGAGGCGCGCGGCTTTCTCGATGATCGTTTTCGACGGCTCCATCATCGTGCATTGCGCATTCAGAGGAATCAGGAACGACGTCTTGTGCAGCGCCCGCCCGCCCGGGCGCCCGCGCGAGATCACCGCCGCAAGCACCTTCGCCGCGCGCTGCCCGGTTTCCTTGCGGTCGACGTGCGGGTAGGTCTGGTAGCCGACGAGCCCGTCGGTGTAGCGCACCATCTCCGGGGTCACGTTGGCATGGTAGTCGAGGCTGATCACGATCGGAACGCGCTCGCCCACGGCAGCGCGCACCCGCCGCAGGAGCTCGCCCTCCGCGTCCTCGAAGTCCTCGGTGACCATTGCGCCGTGCAGGTCGAGGTAAGCGGCATCCACCGGCATGCCCCTCGACAGGGTTCCGACCAGCTCGCCGGTGATGCGCTCGAACGCGTCGCGCGTCACATAGCCTCCCGCGCCTCCGCTCGCCCATACCAGCGGCACGTAGTCGTGCGCGGATCCCATCTGCGCGAGGAAGCCTGAAAGCGCAAAGCTGGTGTTGGACAGCCACTTGATCACGTCGGGTCCGCGCACCAGGGGAGGGCGGTCGCGGTGAGCGGCGAAATACTCGAAATCGGTGCGTGCCGGCACGAAGCAATTCGTCTCGTGGTGAAATCCGCCGACAGCGATGCGTGCCATGGGTGCTCCCGTCTGATCAGAATATAGGCCGGGCCGCCCTGCCGCGGCGCTCCCTCCGCAGCGCGGATCGGCAATCGCGGGTTGGAAGCGCGATGCGGTCCGGCATCGCGCCGGGCGGACGGCGGGCGGATCATGCGCGCGCCGCGGCTGTCTTCCGCTCTACTCCGGCTTGATGTTGGCCGTGCGCACGATCTCTTCGATCTGCGCGGCGCCTTTTCTCGCCAGTTGCAGCATCTGCTCCGGCGTGTTGGATGCGGGCTCGGAGCCGGCCCTGATGATCTGCTCGCGCACTTCCGGCGTCGAAATGGTCTTCCCGATCGCTTCGGAGAGCGTAGAGACGATCTCACGCGGGGTGCCGGCGGCCACCACCAGCGCGTAGAACGGCAAAAACTCGAATCCGGGGAATCCCCCTTCCGCGATGGTCGGGGCCTCCGGCAGCTGCGCGGAGCGCGTCACCGACGTGACTCCCATCGCGCGCAGCTTGCCGTTGCGGATGTGCGGGATCGCGCTCCCGATGACCGAGGCACCCATCTCGATGCGCCCGCCCAGCAGGTCGAGATACATCGGGGACGCGCCCTTGTACGGAACGTGGCGGATGTCGATCTTGGCGACGGCCTTGAAGTACTCGGCCGCCAGGTGCGGCGTGGCGCCGACGCCCGATGAGCCGTAGTTGAGCTCGCCCGGCCGCTTGCGCGCGAGCGCAACGAGATCCTTGAGCGTTTTCGTCGGCAGCGAAGGGTGTACCGTGAGCACCAGCGGGAAGTTCGCGACCTGCGAGACCCATGCGAAATCGCGCCATGGATCCACGGCGGTCGCGTCGGCGCGCAGGCTGCGGATCGCGGCGAGCCCCGAAGCGGCGAGCAGCAGCGTGTAGCCGTCGGGCGGCGACTTCGCGACGATCTCCCACGCGACCAGACCGCCCGCGCCGGGGCGGTAATCGGGAATCACCCGCTGGCCGAGGACGTCTCCCAGCCTCGGCGCCATCACGCGCGCATGCAGATCGTCGGCACCGCCGGGGGGAGCCCTGACGACGATGCGCAGCGGCTTGGAAGGGAACTTCTGCGCGGATGCGGCATCCGGCCATAGCCAGAGCAGAGGCGCGACGACGACCGCCATGCCGGCCGATCCCGCGAACAGTTGCAGAGCTGACAGCAAGCAAATCCGGACCGCAGCCAGCCAGCGCATGGTCATATCTTTGTCAGTCGTGAGTCGTGAATCGTCATCCGTTACTGGGGACCGGGCGCAACGCGCACCGCGTTCCACGTCCCGTCCGCGCCGAACATCATATCCCCTTGCACGCGGCCCACGTACTCGGCGCTGCCCACCATGAAACGGATCTCTTCGCCACGCAGCCGTCCGTTGGTGATCGATGCGCTGGTGCCGTCCGAGGAGAGCGTGCCGGAGAGCTTCTGGTAGCTCTGCTCGAGCGTAAGCTCGCCTTCGGGCAGGCGCCAGGTGCCCGCGACTTTCGCCGGCACGATATAGAGGAGGGCGGTGCACCAGGCCCCGCATTCCCCGTCGGCCCGTCCGGTCTCGTCGGCTTCCCAGCCTTCGATCCCGAAGTGATTCGCGACGATGCGGGCGCCGGGCCTCAGGTCGAGGAACTTCGGGGCGAGCCTCTTGAGGTTTTCGGGCAGCAGGAACAGCGCGAGGACCGTGGCCTGCGAAATGTCGGCCTCGAACATGTCGCCGTGCACGAACGTCGCCTTGTCGGCCACGCCCTCCTGGGCGGCGGCGCGCTTCGACAGTTCCACAAGGTCCGGGTTGTATTCCACGCCGAGCGCCCGGGCCCCGCGCTTGGCCGCCGCGATCACGTTGCGCCCGTCGCCCGAGCCGAGATCCACGACCAGGTCCTGCGGGGTCACGCTCGCCATGTCGAGCATCTTCTCGACCAGCACAGAGGGCGTGGGCACCCAGACCACGTCCTTGCCCGCCTGACCCTCGACCGGAACGTACGGCTTCGGGGCGGTCTCGACGAATTCCGTGGCGCCGGCGAACGGGATCAAGCACAGCGCCAGCAGCAATTGAGATGCAACAGACCGGATTTTCAAGAGTATCTCCCTGCAAAAAATGTGACGGAGTGACGCGCTGCGCCACTCCGTCAATGGGTTACCCGATTATAGCGTCAGCCGTCACTCATCGCCCATCACTCGGGTCAAGGCTGCCAGCCGTGACTAGAACCTATTTCATATATAGGCACATGTGCGACGGAGGCGATGTGGGATGCAGTTCAAGGAGGAGGGCCCGAAGGAATATGTCGATATTTCGAGGGTCCCCGACGAAGAAATGCGCCCAGATCGCCCCGTCCCTGCGGGTTGCGGCCAGGACGGCCGGCTGCGTCGTTGCCCTCCTGGACCATATCGACATATGGCCTTCGTCGGGTGCCTTGCATCCGGTCCGTCCTGGCCGCAACGCATCATGCGCCTATATATGAAACAGGTTCTACTTGATCTGCACCCCCGCCGCCTTGACGAGTTCGGTGATCCGCTTTCTCTCCGCAGAGCGGAACTTATCGAGCTCCGGGCGCCCGCCGCCGAGGACTTCGACCCCCAGCCCTTTGTGCCGTTCGGCAAACTCGGGCTCCCTTACCGCTTTCACAACTTCGGCGCTTACCTTGGCTAGTATCCCGTTGGGCGTACCGTTCGGGGCGACGAGGCTGTACCAGCCGAACATCGCGTAGCCGGGCACCGCTTCCGAGATGGACGGCACGTCGGGGAACAGCGGGGCGCGCTTGGGTGTGGTGACGCCGAGCGGTCTTAGCCTTCCCGCATCGATGTGGGGCCGCGCGGCCGGAAGCACGGCGTAAGTGAGCTGCACCTCATTCGACAGCGTGTCGGCGATGGCCTGGGCGATGCCCTTGTAGGGCACGTGCAGCATTTCGGTCCCCGTCATGCGTGCGAACATGACCCCGGAGAGATGCTCGCTCGCCCCGGCGCCGGCCGATCCGTAGCGCAGTTGCCCCGGGGACTTTTTCGCGAGCGCGATCAGCTCGGGTATCGACTTCGCCGGGACCTGCGGGTTGACCATCTGCACGAACGGCACCGTTCCGATCAGCGCGATCGAGACGAAATCCTTGTCCAGATTGAACTTGAGATCGGGATAGACGGAGGTTGCGACGAACAGCTGCGAGGTCAGCATCATCCAGGTGTAGCCGTCCGGGTTCGCGCGCAGCGCCAGTTCCGCGCTGATGATGCCGGCCACGCCGGGCCGCGAATCCACGACGATCCGCTGGCCCCACACCTTGTACAGGCTCTCGGCGAGGACGCGCGAGAGGATGTCTGGGCCCGATCCCGGCGCGCTGCCGATGATGAGCCGGATCGGTCTGTCCGGGAAAGTGGACGCCTGCTGGGCATGCGCCGCCGACAGGGTCAGAGCGACCGGAATGGCGATTGCGGCTAACAGTTTGTGGGTACGCATCTTGATCCTCCTTCAGAATCGGCTGGCGGGCCGAGTTCTCCGCCGATACTTGGACCCGGCCTATTGATGTTCGGTGCCCGGCTACGGGCCAAAGGAAAATCATGCCGCCGACAGGGGCGTCCGGTCAACCATGTGAAACTTCTGGACGTGACCCGTGACGGGCGGCTCGGCGGGGCCTTTGCCTTGTCCGCCGTTCAACGTTCAACGTTCGAGGCTCAAAGTTCAACATTTCCGACGAAGGCTCGTGACTTTGAACCCGGAACCTTGAGCCCTGAACCCTGAACAAAGCGCGGTCATCACGCTTCGCGCGCTAGTGGACGATGTATCCGCCGTCCATGACCAGCGCGTGGCCGGCCACGTAGGCGGCGTCCCCGGATACCAGGAACGCAACCACGCCGGCGACCTCTTCGACGGTTCCGAAACGCCCGAGCGGAACGTCGCGTGCGCGCTGCTCCAGCTCTCCCGGGTTCCGGCCGGCGAGGAACCCCTCGGTGGAGACCGGCCCGGGGCAGACGGCGTTGACGCGGATGCCGTCGCCGGACAATTCGAGAGCCATCGCACGGGTGAGCTGGATGAGTGCGGCCTTGGTGAGGCCGTAGACGGCCCCGTAGCGCGCGGCGACCATGCCGAGCTGGCTTGCGATGTGAACGACGTGCCCTGCGCCCTGCGCGCGCATGATGGGCACTACCGCCTGGCTCGCAAAGAAAGGAGCGTGCAAGTTCACCGCCATCACCCGGTCGTATTCCTCGTGCGTAAACTCCCCGAACGGCTTGCGCACCCGGATGCCGGCATTGTTCACCAGGATATCGATGCGGCCCATGCGCCGGTGAGCCGATGCGACCATCGTCTCGGCCTCTCCCGCGCGCGCGAGATCGTGCATGCCCCACGCGGCGTCCGGGGCGCCTGCCTTGCGGCACTCCCGGATGCCTTCCGCGAGTTCCGCCTCGGTGCCATCCGCCGCAAGGTAGATCGCGGCGCCCTCCGAGGCGAGCCGCAGGGCGACCGCCTTGCCGATCCCGCGCGACGCGCCCGTGACGAGCGCCGCCTTTCCGTTCAATTCATTCATTCCGTGCCTCTTTCTTGATTTCGTCCGTTCGGACGATGTGACTCGTGACTGGTGACTCGTGACTCGTGATTCGATGTTCGTGTATCGTGAGCGTGACTGACAAAGCGTAGCTGTTCTCGTGAACTGTCGACCCTCAATCCTCAATCCTCAATCCTCAATCCTCAATCCTCAATCCTCAATCCTCAATCCTCAATCCTCATCCCTCCGCCCTGGAAGGCCGCGCTGCTCGAGCAGCGCCTTGATCCTCGGTTCCGGCTTCCAGTAATTCGGCCCCTTGAGGAACTTGCCGTTCGCGTCGTAGATCGGGCTGCCGTCCGCGCCGAGCTTGCTCTCGTTGCTGTCCATGATGATGTCGAGCACTTCCTCCAGCGGCAGGCCGTACTTCAGCGCTTCGGACCGGCAGTAGACCACGATGTCGCCCAGCAGGTCCGCCACTGCGACGGCGAGGTCGATTGCAGGCGCACCGCTTTTCGAGAGCTCGACGATCTGGTCGATCTCATGCACCTCGTCGAGGAGCGTGGCCTTGAATTTGACCAGGCGGTCTGCCACGTCCACGGGCAGGGTCGGGCGGTCGTGGGCGGAGAGCCGGTACATCGCGTTCATTGCGGCGATGCGGCGCGCAAAGGATTTGTTCATGGGTGATCGGGTGTGTGTAACGGTTGAATTGGATGCGCGGCGAGCGGACATGATCAGACCTTCCCGCGGAGCCCGCTGCTACCGCGTGCACGCGACCGTATCGGTCTTCGCGGCGCCCGGGGCGCGGGTCGAACCCGCGGCCACGCGCCTATATATGGAATAGGCTCTAGTCGACCTTGAGCCCCGCCGAGCGCACCACCGCGCCCCAGTCGCGGATTTCCCTCGCCACGTGCTCCTTGAACTGCACCTGCGTGTAGGGCGCCGGTTCCGCCGAGTTCGCGGTGAGGATGTCCTTCATTTTCGGCTGTTGCACCGCCTTCATCACTTCGGTGTGCAGACGCTCGACGATTTGCCGCGGCGTGCCGCCGGGCGCGAAAAACCCCGTGTTGCATCCCATTTCGAACCCGGGGATGACTTCCGAGACGGTCGGAGTATCGGGATAGAGCGGCGAGCGCTTCGGCAAGGTGATCCCCAGCAGCGTCAGCCTTCCCGCCTTGATGTGGGGAATGGCGGCGGAAATGCACGAGAAATACATGCCGGTTTCTCCCGCGACCAGAGCGGCCGTGGCGGGTGCGCCTCCCTTGTAGGGTACGTGCAGCAGCTTCACCCCGGTGTCGCGGATGAAGCGCTCCCCCGTGAGGTGCGTGATCGAGCCGGGGCCCGAAGAGGCGAACGCGAACTCGCCCGGGCGCGCCTTGGCATACTCGATCAGTCTCGGGATCGAGTTGATGCCGAATTTCGGATGAACGACGAGCACCAGCGGCGAGCGCGACGGCAGCGCGACCGGCTCGATGTCCTTGATCGGATTGTAGGGCAGCTTCGTGTAGAGGCTCGCGCTGATGGCATGACTCGGCACGTCGGTCATCATCAGCGTGTAGCCGTCGGGCTGCGCCTGCGCGACGATGGCAACGCCGAGCGTGCCCGCGGCGCCCGGGCGGTTGTCCACGATCACCGGCTGCCCGAGCGATTCGGAGAGGGTGGCGCCCAGCGCGCGGGAGATCACATCGGTGATGCCGCCAGGAGGCCACGGAGCGACCAGCCGGATCGATTTCGTCGGATATTGCTGGGCGCTCACGAACAGGGGTGCTGCCAGAAACATCGCGGCGAGCAGCACGCATGGGGCTTTGATGGCTTTCATCGCCTCTCCTCCTGGATTGCTGTGTCGGGCCGTTCTGCTCGGGGCGGATCTGCGAGAGCCGCGTCCGCCGCAATCGTCATCCGGCCGGCTTGCCCGCGTGGCGCAGCGCCTACGGAACCGGCGTGCGATGAATTCATGGTAGAACCCCGCTTGATTCTGTGTCAACAACACCGCTTCCGGCAACGCAAAGCGCCCCGTTCGTGCCGCGCCCGCTTCGTGCCTTAAGATAGCCGCGGGACGAATTGCAGGAAACCGGAAGGAAAACGCATGAAACTGCTCGAAGGAAAGACCGTCGCGATGACGGGCGGCGGGGGCGGGCTGGGACGCTGCTACGGCCTCGCCATGGCGAGGGCCGGAGCGGCCATCGCCGTGTCCGATATCAACCTCGGGGCGGCGCAAGCGACCAGGGACGCCATCATCCAGGCCGGCGGCCGGGCGATCGCGGTCAAGACAGATGTCACCAGGGCGCAGTCGTTCGAGGAGCTCTTCGACCGCGCCGAGGCGGAATTCGGCCCGCTCGATGTCCTGGTGAACATCGCCGGCATATTTCCGCGCGTCGCGCTCGTGGAGATGCCGGAGGAGCAGTGGGACGCGGTGATCGCGATCAATCTGAAGAGCGTGTTCCTGGGCGCGCGTGCGGCGATCCGGCGCATGCTGCCGCGCAAGCGGGGCGTCGTCGTGAGCGCGGCCTCGGGCACGGGAATCCGGGGCCAGCCCAAGGGATCCGCCTATTCGGCCTCCAAGGCCGCGATCATCGGCTTCACGCGCGCGGTCTCGCTCGAGCTGAAGGACACGGGCGTGCGCATCAACTGCTTCGGGCCGGGCGCGACCGACACGCCAATGTGGCGGATCGGCAAGAGCGAGGAGGACATCCGGCGCCTGCTCGGTGCGGGCTACGTGTATCAGCCCGATGATTTCTCGAACATCGTCGTCTTCCTCGCGAGCGACCTGTCGGCCCCGCTGAACGGGGAGTTCATCAGCCGGGATCTGCACCGCTAGTTTCGCGGTGCTCGTGACTCGCGAGGGTGCTTCGGTCCGTAGCGAGTTCAACGTTCAAGGTTCAAAGCTCCAGAGGAAGGCTCACGCCCTTGGACCCGGAACTTTGAACCCGAAACCCGGAACCCGCGCTGGGCGAGGGTCCCTCATCCCTCGTCTATCGAGCGCGCTCAATAGATGACGAGGTCGTCGGGATACGCGCGCACGCTCGGCTCCAGCGTGCTCGGCGGCGTCCGGCGCAGCAGCCGGTGTCTGGAGGTGTTGGCCGCCGTCGCGGCATGCTTCACGTTCTTGTCCATCTCCTCGAGGTACAGGTTCTGGCCGCCGAAGTACCGCTCCGCGTAGATATACGCGCGGTGCAGCTTCTCGTCGAGGCGTTTCGCGGCGTTGCGAAAGAACTCGGGCGTCTTTCGCACCAGATCGTCGGCGGACTCGAACACGACGACGGTCTTGCCGCCGGGCAGCTTGCGGCGGGCAACTCCGCCCAGTACGAACTCCGGGTAGAGGCGCTCCCGCACCTTCTCCAGGTAGCAACGGTCGGACATCTGCGCAATGATGTCGGCGGTGCCGATCATCTCGCCGACGCGGCGCAGCACCGGGTCGTCCACCCGTATCGTGTCGAGGTCGCGCTCGTAGCCCGTGAAGTGCACCAACTGCGTAGCGGCCTTCGCATACCGGGTCAATCCGGCTCGCGGGAGATAGTGGCGCAGGAAACGCGATCCCCGCGTCACGTGGATGAGCGTGTATTCGGCGCCGAAGCGGTGCGTGCGGTCGTGGCGGCGCCGGAGATACCCGACGTCGTGGAACAGCGTGGTGATGATCCCGACGGTGAAGTAATCCGCCGGCAGCGGCGCGTAGCCCTCGCGGCCGCGTTCGTAGCCTGCGAGCAGGCGCGCCATCGCGAGCGTCACGTCGAGCACGTGCTGGATGTCGTGGTATTCGGTGTCGCAGGGATGGTAGTTGCGGTGCTTCCCGTGATACATCGTCGACATGTCCCGGAAGGCGCGCTCGATCCGGGAAGACGCACGGCCCTGGTACACCTCCTGGAACAGACGCATGACCTCGTCGCCGACGTCGATCGCATCGGTTGTGCGGATCTTGTCGGTAACGTCGAAGTCATTGCGCCGCATGGTCGAGCGGGCTCCCGGGTTCGGACGGAATTCTAGCAATCAACCACACTGCGTGCATGTGAAATCGTTTTTTGTCGCTCCAGGAACGGGTGATGTGGGATACGTCGCGGGTACACCAATGGGAATACCTCACTCACCGGGGCAAGCCACAAGGGGGCGGATGCGGTGGTTCATCGCCGCAGAGCACGGAGGTGGGCGTCGCGTAGAGGCTTGTCCAATGCCGGGCGAGTTGCTAAAACCGCAAGGCGGCCGAAGCCGGCGGTTTTACCGGGAACATCGTCGTCGGGACCGATCTCGCGAGCGTCCGGCTTCCCGCGAAGTAGACGTCAAGCACAGGCTGCTGCCGCGCCTGAAACTCCGCCTGATCCCGGAAGCCGCGCGTAACCGGTCATCCATCACGGATCTTCGACGGGGCCGTTCCCCGGCCTATTCGCGGATTTCTTGATCTTTCTCAATACTGAGGCTCGCCTGCGGCCGCAGACTGGCGATTCCACGGGACCCCTGATAAGGAGGCCATATGATGGACATCTCGACAGTGGGATGGACGGTGGTGATCGTGGCCTTGGTGCTGTTTGCCGGATTCGTGTACTGGCTGATCGACCTGGTTTCGAAAGACCGGCTGATGCGGTGCCCCGAAACGGGATCGATCAATTTCGTCGGCGTGGAGGTTGTTTCGCGCCCCGACGGGAAGGCGCCGGAACTCACGGTCCGACGGTGCGATTTGTGGCCCGAAAAGAAGGACTGCGCTCGCGGATGCCTCGTGCGCTACGAGCAGACCTCGCCCGGTCACCCGGTCAACCTCGATGCGTTGAGGCATTTCGAACGGCAGTAGGCTGCCGTTCTGGCGAAATCCGGCTTCATTCACGGCCTGGCCCGCGCGGCGAGCCCGCGCTGGCGCACGCGCGCGAGGATCACGGCCAGCGCAACGCCGATCAGGCACACGCCGCTCACTCCGAAAAAACCCCAGGTGAAAGCGCCGGTCTGGTCCTTGACCACCCCCAGCGCGTAGGCCGTGAGCAGGCCGCCGATATTGGCGAACAGGTTCGTGAAGCCGGTCGCAGTGCCGGCCGTGCGCGGCCCCAGAACTTCCATCGGCACCAGAAAGAGCGGACCGAAATAGAACTGAAGGAAGATCGAATTGACCGCGATGACGAGCAGCAGCAGCGGGACCGATTCGACCGCCACCAGAAGCGTTGACGTGCACGCGAGGATCGCGAGCGCCGCGCCGATCACCAGCGGCGGGTTGCCGAGGCGGTCGGACACGTAGCCGCCGAGCGTGCTCGACGGCGCCATGAGCGCGGCGCTCATTGCCATTACCAGTCCCGCCTCCTGCACCGAGAGCCCGCGATCGGCTACGAGCAGCGAGGGCAGCCAGAAGTTGAACGCCGTGACCACCGTGAAGCGCACGAACTGCAGCCCGCTGCAGACCCACAGGACCGGGTAGCGTGCGAGCCGGAACACGTCGAGCAGCGCGAGCTGCTGCGGCGCGCGCGGGTTCTCCTTCGCGTATGCCTTGTAGATGAGCGCTGCGCCGATGCCCAGCGCGGAGAAGAAGATGAACGCGGCGCGCCACCCGTAGAGCGCGGCGAGCAGCGGCCCCACGAGCGCCAGCACGATGCTGCCGGTGAAGCCCCCCAGCATGAACAGGCTCATGGCCGTTGCACGCCGTCCCGGCGGGAACCACGACGCGAGCAGCGCGAGCCCCGGCGCGAACAGCAGCGCGCGGAAGAAACCCGCGACGAACTGCGTGAGCAGCGCGAGCCAGAACGCGTGGATGAGCCCGAAGGCGAGCGACAGCGCCGACCAGCCGAGTAACCCGATGAAGAACAGGCGCGCGGGGCCGAAGCGGTCGGAAAGATAGCCCGCCGGGATCTGCATAAGGGCGTAGCTCAGCGTCGCCGCGACCGAGAGCATCCCGGCCTGCGTGAAACTGATCTGCAGATCCTCGCGGATCAGCGGCAGCAGAAGGGGAATGGCGGTGATGGTCAGCCAGTGCACGACCTGGCAGAACACCACGAGCGCGGAGTTTCGCACTCCGTCGCGGGTCATGGATCCTTCCGCGAGCGCCGTCGCAGATGCGTTGCGATCCGGGCTCATCGACGGTCGGCGCTAGCTCCGCGCCGGAGTGAGCTCATGCGCATGGAAAGTGCTGGAAATCGATACGCAAAGCTAACCGTTTGCCGTGCAGCGGGCATTGCGCTATGTCAAGTTCACGGTCTTTCCCCTGATGGAACGATGCCGACCGGGTCATCCGGGCTTGCGGCCGCCACGATGTTCCAGCAATTCGCGGATTTTCGCGACGCCTTGTGCCGTGTCCGGCTCCGGCTGGACCAGCGGCAGGAAACCGATGACCTTGCGCGGGTAATTGAAATAGACCGGCAGGATGGGCATCCCGGTGGCCTGGGCGATCCGGTAGAACCCGGATTTGAACTGGGCGCCGCCGGTGCGGGTGCCTTCGGGAGCGATGGCGAGCCAGAGCCGGCCGCGCTTGCCGGATTCCTCGATCATCGCATCGACGAATCCGTCGGGGCGCGCCCGGTCGACGGGGATGCCGCCCAGCCATCGCATGAAATATCCCATCGGCCCCTTGAACAGGGTGTGCTTGCCGATGAAGGACACGTGCAGTCTCAGGGCAAAGACCACGGAAGCCCCGATCACGAAATCCCAATTGGACGAATGCGGAGCCAGCGCTGCAACCACCCGCGGAGAATCGGGAAGCTCTCCCTCGATGCGCCAGCCCATTTTGCGCAACACGATCCGGCCGACGGATTCGAGCGGGCCGTAGTTCCTGCGCGGAACCCGGCCTCCGATTTCGGGTAACCGGTTTTTCTCCCAGTCCGGCATTTAGAGCGCGATCAAAAAACCCAGAAAGCTCGAAACCGCCGATGAACGCACCCAGATGGACGCAGATAAAAAAGCCGGTAAGCGGTAAGGGGTAAGCGGTGAGGAGAATGCCAGTTTCAACTTTCTTCCGCTCACTGCTTGCGGCTCACGCCTTACTCGATTTTGATCGGCGCGTATCTGCGGCTAGTTTTTCTTGATTTTGTTAACGGTTCTTAATGATTCATCTCGTCACTCGCTCACTGGGCTGCCGTTCAAGTAGGGCTTCAGGCAGGCGTAGGCCATCGAGTGAAACGGCGTCGGCACGCCGAGCTCGCGCCCCTTCCTGACGATCAGCCCCGACAGGCTGTCCAGCTCGAGCCGCCGGCCGCGCGCGAGGTCGTGGTACATGGACGCGTACATCTGCGGCGGGAATTTGCGGTGGTTCTGGACCTGCCACTCCGCGATGTCACCGGGCAGCTGGATGCCCATTGCCCGGGCTACCGCGGCGCCTTCCTCGAATCCCGAGCGCGCCAGCGCCAGCAGATCGGGGTCGTGGTAGCAGACGCCCGCGGGCTTGCGTACAAGGCTGGTCAGCGCCGCGTTCACCGCCAGGCCGACGAACTTGTGCCACAGCGCGGAGCGGATGTCCGCGACGACTTCCGCGTCGATGCCCGCGGCCTTGCAGGCGTCGCGGAAGCGGACGGCGCGTTCCGACATCCGGCCGTCCGCCTCGCCAAACTTGATCGAGGGCGCCTTTGAGCTGTAGCGGATCACGCCGGGCGATTCGATCAGGGCCGAGACGAACGCGATGCCGCCGATCACGCGGTCGTCGCCGACCACCGCGGCGATGCGCTGCTGCCCGTCCACGCCGTTCTGCAGCGTGATGCACACCCCGCCTTTCGACAGCAGCGGCTGGATGGCGCGCGCCGCCTCCTCGGTATCGAACAGCTTCACGCAGAACAGCACGACGTCCACCGGCTCGATCCGGCCAGGGTCGGCGGTCGCCTTCGCTCCGGTGACGACCGAGTCGCCGCCCGGGCCGGCCAGGGACAGCCCTTTCTCCTGGATCGCGCGCAGATGCTCGCCGCGCGTAATGAAGGTCACGTCGTGGCCGGCCTGGGCGAGCCGCCCGCCGTAGTATCCGCCGACTCCGCCGGCGCCCATGATGGCAATACGCATCTGCGGTTTCATCAGGCTTTCGTGCTGCCGGGGACGATGCCCGCGGGCAGTTTTTCGATGTGCTGGCAGATGTCGCCCGGCCGCGTGAGCCAGATGCGTTCGCGATGCCTGAGCACGTGCTCGATGACGCGCCGGAACTGGCGCAGGCGGTGCGGCTGGCCGAGGATGAAGCTGTGCAGCACGATCGGCATCACGAGCGGGCGTCTCTCCGATTCCGCGTAGAGCTCGTCGAACTGGTCGATCAGGTTGTCGCAGAACAGCTGCGACGGCGTGCGGCGCGTCACGCATTCCACCGAGTCATTGAGGTCGTGCGCGTAGGGCACGGACAGAATGGGGCCGTGCTTGGTGCGGAACCACACCGGCTGGTCGTCGAGCGACCAGTCCATCATGTAGCGGTAGCCGGCTTCCTTCAGCAAGTCGAGCGAGTCGTGGGTCTGCGCGATATACGGCGCGAGCCAGCCCAGCGGCTTCCGGCCCCAGTGCTTCTCGATCGCGGCCGTCGCCTCGAAGATCGCGCGCCGCTCTTCGTCCGGCTTCATGTCGGACTGCCGCTCGGCGTTGGTGCGGCCGTGCCCGACGATCTCGTGCCCGCGCTCGGCGTAGGCCGCCACCAGCTCCGGGCAGTAGTCGTAGAGCTCGCTGTTGATCAGCATCGCGTACGGCAGGTCGTAGGCGTCGGCGAACTCGAGCAGCCGCCAGGCGCCGACGCGGTTGCCGTAGTCGCGCCACGCGTAGCTGCGGACGTTGGGTTGCGGCTGCGGCAGCGAGTAGTCGTTGCCCAGCCCCTCGCCGAACGCAAAATGCTCGACGTTGAGGCACAGATGCACCGCGAGCCGCTTGCCGTCCGGCCAGCTGTAGTCGGGGCGCTTCGTGATCGCCGAGTAATCGTACCTGCCGTGGGTCTTCAACATGGAGTTTTCCTGTCGCGAAGGCGATGAGCGGGAGCACCGTAGGCTACATTGGCGGCGCGGCACGCGCAACGCTATACTTCCGGGAAGCCGCAAGCAGTTCTCCGGAGTCCGCGGTGTGGAAGGCTCAACGTCCATCACCTGTTACGGATTGCCGGTTCCAACTCTCGGGGAGAAATTCATGGGCCCACTCATCCATTTCCTGATCGCCGCCGCATTCGCGCTCGCATCCGCCCCACTCGCCTCGGCCCAGGCGCCGGCATGGCCGACGAAGACGGTCCGGCTCGTCGTGAACTTCGCCGCCAGCGGCGCCACCGACGTAATTGCCCGCTCGATGGCGCAGAAGCTGGCCGAGACGCTCGGCCAGCCGGTGGTCGTCGATAACCGTGTCGGCGCGAGCGGCAACATCGGGCTCGAGCTCGTCGCGCGGGCGGCGAACGACGGCTACACGCTGCTGCATTCGTCGGACGGCCCCATCCTCATCAACCCGCATCTTTTCAAGATGGAGGTGAACGTGGCGAAAGACCTTTTGCCGGTCGCCCCGACGGGGGGCGCGGCGCTGTTCGTGATCGCGCGCCCGGGCATACCCTCGCGCAACCTGGCGGAGTTCCTCGAGCACGCCCGCGCCAATCCCGGCAAGCTGAGCTACGGCTCCGCGGGTAACGGCACCCTGCAGCACATCGCGATCGAAATGATCATGCACGAGGCCAAGTTCAAGGCCCTCCACGTGCCGTACAAGGGCTCTCAGGCGGTGCTGGTGGATCTGCTTGGCGGCCAGGTGGATTTCACGGTGGACCTCGGCGCCGCCATCCCGCACATCAAGGGCGGGAAGATCCGCATGCTCGCCGTGCCGGACAAGAAGCGCTCGGCCCTCTTCCCCGACACCCCCACGCTGATCGAGCAGGGAGTGAGCGTGGATCTCGTCTGGATATCGGGCGTCTACGCTCCAGCGGGTGCGCCGCGCGCGATCGTCACGCGCTTGAACAAGGAGATCGGCCGGATCATGCACGGCCCGGAAGCGAAAACGCACCTCGACGCCATGGCGGCGTATGCGGTGCCGGCGATGACGCCGGAGGAGTTCGCTTCACACCAGCAACGCGCGCGGGACCGCTTTGGCGCCATCATCCGCCAGGCCGGCATCAAGGCCAATTGAGCGTTGGGTGTCGAATCCATCGCTCAGCCGTCAGTCGCCATTCGTGACTCGTGACTCGTGGTTCGTGAGTCGTGATTCGTGAGTCGTTACTCGTCACGCGTCCTATGAGCGGCGCGGAACTCGAGCGCAACAAGGCGATTGCGCTGCGCTTCAAGAAGAACCAGGGCACGCCGCAGATGCCGCAGGTCGAGAAGGAGGTGCTCGCGCCTCATTACAACCGGGCGCGCGGCGGCAACCTCCACCTCGCCAGCAACGCGCGCGGCGAGGACATGGGGCATCCCGGCCTGTACCTGCGCAAGGCCATCCCCGATCGCGTCGACGTGATCGAGAAAGTGATCGCCGACGGCGACCGCGTCGGCTTGCTCTTTCGCGTCACCGGCACGCACACCGGCACCTTTTTCGGCATACCGCCCACCGGGAAGAAGCTCGATGTCTACGAGGTCGCGCTGATCCGCATCGAGAACGGCCAGATGGTCGAGGGCTGGTTCATGATGGACGAGATCGCGCTGCTGCAGCAGATGGGCGCGACGCTCCCGCCGAGGAGCGACGGCAAGCGGATTGCGCCGCCGCTGCCGCAGGGCGGGGAGGGCGCCGATGCGCTCGCCGCGCGGCTCGCTGCGCATCCGACTCCCACGCAGCAGCACCGGAACAAGCTCGTCGCGGTGCGCTCGCGCGTGCGTCCGTCCGGCGTGCCGAAGGCGGAGTACGCGCCCGATTGCCGGCACGTGCGCTACGGCTTCCATCATCTGCGCGAGTACGGGAGAAAAAACGGCCTCGGTGATCCCGCGCTCGACCAGGCGGTGCCGGACCGGCGCGACAACGTCGAAGTGCTGATGGCGGAGGGCGACGAAGTCTGGATGCGCTTCACGACCGGCGGCACGCACCAGGGCAGCCTTTACGGCATCGCGCCCGCGGGGCGGCGCGTGGGGATATCGGTGGTGCAGATCCTGACATTCGCCGGCGGCAAGTGGCGGGAGAGCTGGACCTTTGCCGACGAGCTGGGATTTCTGCTGCAGATCGGCAGTCCCGACCTGCTGCTCGGCTGAGACTGCCTCCGCCCGGGCTTCTCCGCGACAAACGCAGCGCGAACCGTCCGGGCGTGCCGCGCGCGGGAAAGCGAAACCCGCCCCGGCCGTGCTACTTTCTGATCCGGTTGCGGAGCACGCCGATGCCCTCGACCTCGAGCTCGACGACGTCGCCGGGCTGCAGGTAACGGCCGAATTCGATGCCGGAGCCTTTGCCCAATGAACCCGAGGCGAAAACCTCGCCCGGATAAAGCGTCTCGCTTTGCGAGGCGTGCACGATCAGGTCTTCCCAGGAGTGGTACATCGCGTTGAGGTTGGCCACGCCGCGGACTTCGCCATTGACGGACACGCTTGCCCGCGCGTTGCGCCCGTCGAATTCATCCGCCGTTACGATCCACGGCCCCGGGATGTTCCCGGTGTCGAAATCCTTCGACTTCGACAGACCGACCCCCGTACCCTGTTCGCCCGGCTGGACGTTTCGAATGGAAATGTCGTTGAAGATGGTGAAGCCGGCGATGTGTGTGCGCGCGCGCGCTCCTTCGGGATGTCCTTGCCGCGCTTGCCGATGACCATCGCGACCTCGAGCTCGTAGTCCACCTCGGTCGCGTACTTCGGCCAGATTACATCGGTCTCGGGTCCGATCACGGTCAGGGGATTGCCTTTGTAGTACGGGGGCCACTCGTACCAGCTCCGCGGCACCACGGTGCCGGTGCCGAGCCGCTTGATCGCGGCAAGGTAGTGCTCCTCGATGCAGCTAAAGTCCCGGATCGACGTCGGGCGCGGCAGCGGCGAGGCGAGCCGGATCTCGGTGACCTCGAAGATCATGCGCAGCCCATCGAGGCCAATGCGGTCCTTGGCGGACTCGGCGAACGCGAGCGCTTCCGCGGCGGCCTTCCGGGCCTCGTCTCCTCGACCGAGGAATGACACCATGTCCAGCGGAATCAACCATTCCGCGCGCTGCCGTGCGTTCGCGGGATCGCACTCGCGCGCCAATCGCGTTGCGCACGCCACTCGCAAATCGACGATTTTGCCGCCTGCTGCCACCGCGCCGACCCGCTGGATGGCGCCGACCAGCGTGGCCAGTTCGTAAGTCGCTAATTTCAATTTTCCTCCCGGTAGAAATCCGGATGTATCGACGATGATCCGTGCCCGCAGACAACAGGATAGTCGAATCGGGGCACGTGATTCGTCGGATCATTGAATAGAAGATCTGATATAAGCTTTGATTCGCCCACGAGATCCCGCAGGTCCACTACGTGGGCGCATAAGACACAAACCATCCGTTAGGGGGAATGACCGATGCCGAACGTGATCCTGCCTTGCATTCGAGCCGCGATTCCGTTCATGATCCTGGCCGTCGTCATCGGCGCGCCGGGCCTCGCTGCCGCTCAGAGCGCAAAGGAGGCCACCGGTTATCCCGTCAGGCCGATACGCATCGTGGTTCCCTTTCCCCCGGGAGGCGTGGCCGACATCGCGCCCCGCGTCGTCGGACCGAAGCTCGTCGAGGCGTGGAAACGCCCGGTGGTCGTGGATAATCGCCCCGGCGCCGGCGGAACGATGGCAACCGAAATCGTGGCGAAGGCCGCGCCCGACGGCTATATGCTGCTTTCGGCGTCGGCGAACCATACGGCGACCCCCGCCGTTCGCGCCAAGCTTCCGTTCGATACGATCAAGGATTTCGCCGGCATCACGCTCACGTCGAGCGGCGCCTACGCGCTGGTGGTTGCGCCTTCGTTCAGCGCAAAGTCCGTCAAGGAGCTGGTCGCGCTCGCCAGGGCCAAGCCCGGGCAGCTCAACTTCGCTTCCGCCGGCGTCGGCAGCGGCACGCACTTCGCCGGAGAGCTGTTCAAGAGCCAGGCCGACATCAACCTGGTCCACGTGGCCTACAAGGGCACTCCCGAAGCGCTCACCGACGTGATCGCGGGGAGGGTGCAGTTCTACATGGTCCCGCTGTTCGCGGTGACCGGGCTCATCAAGGACGGGAAGGTGCTGGCGCTGGGGGTATCCACCAAGAGCCGCGTTCCGCTGTTCCCGGATATTCCGACGATCGCCGAGTCCGGCGTGCCGGCCTACGAGTGGAACGCCTGGACTGCGCTGCTGGCGCCCGCGAAAACGCCGCGTCCGATCATCAACCAGCTGCACCGCGAGGTGGTGCGCGTCCTCGCCCTTCCGGATGTGCACCAGCGCATGGCGGCGATCGGCGCGGAAGTCACGCCGATCGCGCCGGCGCAGCTGGACAAGATGATCGCGAGCGAGATCGCCATGACCACGCAGCTCGCCCGCAAGGCGGGAATCAAGGCCGAATAGAGGATCTGCCAACCGCCTGCGCGCGCAGCGAGTTGCCCGGGCGCAACGACGGGAAATTCCGTTTCGCCGCCTTTTCAGTGTCCGCGCGCGGACCCGTCCGGGAGCCAGGCTTTCGGCGCGAGGGCCTGTTCATCGCTCACGCAATCGAGCAGCACAGGCTTGCCCATGGCGAGCGCGCGCGGCAGGAGCTCCTTCAACTGCCCCGGCTTTTCCACCCGGAACCCGGCGCAGCCCAGCGCTCCCGCGACTTTCGCAAGGTCGTTCTTCAGGAACCGCCAGATTTCGCCGGAGCGGTCGTCGCGCTTCTCCTTGTACGCGGCCCTCACCAGCGGGATCTCCTGGTTGAGCGAGCTGTTGTTGTTGACCACGATCACGAGGTTGATGCCGTGGCGCGCCGCGGTCTCCAGCTCCGGCAGGTGGTAGTACATGCCGCCGTCCCCGGTGAAGCACACCACAGGCCGGCCGGGCAGCGCGCACTTCACCCCCATTGCGCCGGGTAACGCCCAGCCGAGCGAGCCCTCGCATCGGATATAACGCTGGCCGGGATGGTTGATGTCCAGCATCTGGCCCGTCCACATACCCGCGTGCCCCGTGTCGGAGACCACCACGCCGTCCGCCGGCAGCGCCTGTGTCAGCTCCCGGCAGAGGCGCTCCGGCCGCAGCGGAACGGCCTCCGATGCGAGCATGGATTCCGCCGCGGCACGCCACTCCGCGACGAGCTTGCGCGTGCGCTCCGTCCACCCTTTATCGTTTACCCGCGCCTTGGGCTGCGCCACGTCGCACAACTGACGCAGCGTCACCTTGGCATCGCCCAGCAGCGACACCGCATTCGGATAGTTCCTGCCGAGCTGCGCGGGGTCGATGTCGAGCTGGATCACCGGCGTTCCTGCGGCGGGTATCCGCCAGCCGGCGGTCAACTGCCCGCCGGCGTGGTTGCCGACGAAGAATACGAGATCGGCTTCCGCCACCACGCGGTTCGCGCACTCGCGCGAATACGTCCCGACCACGCCGACAGCCAGCGGATGGTTATCGAGGATGGCGCCTTTGGCGGAGAGAGAAGTGGCGACGGGGATCTGGAGCTTCTCGGCGAGCGCCACCAGCTCGGCCTGTGCCTGGGAGGCGACCACGCCCCCGCCCGCGACGATGACCGGCTTCTGTGCCTTGGAGAGCGCCGCGACGGCCTCGCGCACACGTTCCATGTCGGCGCCGGGACGGAACGCCGGCACGCGCGAGAACTGCGCCTCCACCTGCGGCTGCAGATCGGCTTCGCTCTCGACGCCCTGGCCGTGCGAGCCGGGCAACCGCAGATGGACGGGCCTCGGCGCTCCCGAGGTCGCTTCGCGGAACATCTGGCGCACCAGTGCCGGAAAACGCGCCAAATCGTCGAGCTGCATGTTGAGCTTCGTCACCGAATCGAACTGGGTGAAATCCTCCACCTCCTGGTAGGCGTGCCGGTAACGGCTCGCGGGGTCGGGTCCCCCGGTAACGGCGATCATCGGCGAACAGGCCATGTGGCCGTCGCGAAGGCCGGCCACGAGATTCGACGCGCCGATCTGCTGGGCCATGCACACGCCTGGCCTGCCGGCTGCGCGCGCATAGCCGTCGGCCATGTAGGCTGCCGCCTTCTCGCCGTGCGTCAGGATCTTGCGGATGTTCAGGGCGTCCATCTCCGCAAGCGCTTCCATCAGGATCGTGGGCACGAAGAACACGTGCGTGACCCCGTAGCCCTTCAGCATTTCCGCGAACAGGCGTGATCCCGTCATTCTGGGCATGAGATTCCTTTCGTCCGGATCCGGCGATCAGGGACAGACAATTCTGCCCGTCGCTGACCACCCATTTTTCGCTTCCCGACCGGCTCTCCTATCCCGGCAGCTTCCAGTCGAGCCACTCGCAGAGGGCGCGGCCCATGATCAGCTCCTTGTCCGCGTCCGACAGCCACGGCAGCTCCTCGGTGAACATCGTCACGCATTGCCGCCACGGGCAGGGCATGCGCGTAATGTCGCTCCCCCAGAACATCCGCCGGGGCCCGAAGGCGTCGTAGACCTGGCGGATGTAGCCATGGAGGTTGCGGCAGGGATAGGGCTCGCTGGAGTAGCTCGGCGCGCCGCTGGCCTTGACTGCGACGTTCGGATGCTTGGCGAGGGCCAGCAGCTCGGAGAGATTGGCCCAGCCGGCGGCGTCCTTCGCTCCCCGTGTTCTCCCCATGTGATCGACGATCAGCTTCAGCCCTGGATACCGGGCCGCGATCGGTCCCAGCACCGGCAGGAAGGCTCCGGCCATCAGCGCGACGGGGATGCCGGCGCGCTCGGCCGCCGGCCAGAGCCACTCCATCGTGCCGTCGGTCGTCCAGGTCTGCTGATGCGGTTCGAAGAACGTAAAGCGCAGCCCGAGCATCCCGGGCTGGCGCTTCCGGCCGTCGATGAGCGCGCGGCTCTCCGGGCGATCGAGCGGGAAATTGCCGAGGATGGCGAGCCGGTTGGGGTGCTGGCGGGCCGCCTCGACCGCGGCCGCGCTGGAATTGGGGTCCCAATGCGGGGGATGGATGACGGCCGCGTTGACCCCGGCGGCGTCCATCTCTTTCAGAAGATCGTCCTTCGAGAAGGTGGCGACCTGCCGATGGGCCGGACTCGTGGGTTTGTTGTTGGCCCAGATGTGAACCTGCGCGTCGACGATGAGCATACCCTGCTTTTGCTTTCTGACCGGGCGTTGCGAGCGCCCGTGGCTAGGACTGGAGGGCCTCGGCGCCCGGGCCGGCTTCCAGCTCACGGGCGATGGCCGTCATGGCCAGCACGCTGTAGTACCCGATGATGCCGGTGAGTTGAACGAAGGATAGGAAAATCAATCGGTCCGCGATTTCTCCGCACCGAGCCCGCGCTCCGGGAGCCGGCGCGAAAGTGCGCACCGGACGCGCAGAATGATTCCTGTGTTCATGCTGGCTTGCTTCTCCCCGGGAGAAATCTGCGACCAAGGCGGGTCTTGGGCGCGATGATCAGTAACTTGCCGAACAATCTATTCGAATGGCAAGAGCTTGGCAAGCACCTTCCCGAGCCGCGACTGTTCTCGGTACGTGGCGCTCACCCGGCGCGTGTTTTCCTCGGTCAGGATCGCGTGGCTCCCAAACTCCGGCGCGCGATGCTGGAGATCGCCGCCGATTTTCACGCGACAGGGGACAATTTCATAGGAAGCTGATCCCGCGCATGCTAATCTCCGGCATTCGGGGGCCGTTCGTTACCTGTCAGCCGAGGGGGGCGTATGGAATCGATACTGAGCAGCAGCGCATTCCGGCAGTGGGTCGCGGAGGTTCTGGCCCTGTTTTTCCTCGTCGGGGGGTTCGCGGGAATCGCCGTTGGCGTGAGCCTGATTATGAACAGCGAGCGGACGCTGCGGTTTTTCAACTCCATGAATCGCTGGGTGTCCGTGCGCCGCGCTTCCCGGCCGCTCGAGATCCCGCGCGATACCACCCGGGTAATACAAAAGCACAGGCGCTGGCTCGCGGCGGCCTTCATCGCCGGTGGCGCATTTTCGATATTCATCCTTGTCACGAAATTTGACGCCAATGCGACCATTCTCGGGCTCAACCTTACTGCTGTGCGCACACCGGTTGCTTCCTGGATCGTCGATAGCGGCAGGTGGATCCTGATCGCGGGCAACGTGGTTGCGGTCGTGGTCGGAATCCTGCTCGCCTTTTTCCCGGCTGCGTTGGCCGTGCTCGAAGCCGGCGGCAGCCGGTGGTATTCGGGACGGCAGCTGTTAAAAGGCGCGGACATGATGAACGTGTCGCTCGACAAATGGGTCACGGCCAATCCCCGGCGCGCCGGCGTGGTCATCACGGCAGCCTCCCTGCTCATGATGGGCAACTTCGGAATCATGCTGCTCGGGCAACGCTAGAATCGAAAATAGGGGACGCGCACATTTTCTGATCTGCGGGCGGGCGAAGAGGGCCTGGAAAAAAGTGCTGGTCGTTTTTCCGGCATGGACGCTTCGCAAAGGGTACGGTCGACTCGCGGGTTGGACATAGTGGCCGGGACGAAGGGAGAAAGATGACAAAGAAGACGAAGAAGACGGCGGCGAGATCCATGCGCGCGCGCAATATGACGTTCTGCACGCTCGCCGGACGCGACGGCGGCACCCTGGGCGTGAAGACGGAGCGCGGTATCCTGGACGTGGCCAAGGCGTCCCGGCTGTTCCGCATCAAGGCGCCTGCCGATATTCACGCCGTGATCGAAGGGGCCGACTGCGCGCCGCTCGTGAAGCTCGCCGGGAAGGCGCTCGACGACAAGCGCGGCAGGAGCGTGCTGATCCCTGAATCGCGCGCCGCATTCGGCCCGGCGGTGCCGCGTCCCGAGAAGATCATCTGCGTCGGGCTCAACTACCGCCAGCATGCGCAAGAGACCGGCAACCCGATCCCGCCGGTGCCGGTCCTGTTCAACAAGTACAACAACTCGCTCCTCGGCCACCGCGGCAGGATTCCGCTGCCGACGAAAGTCTCCACGAAGTTCGACTACGAGGTCGAGCTGGTGCTGGTGATGGGCCGGAAGGCGCGCGACGTGCCCGAGGAGAAGGCGCTGTCATACGTCTTCGGCTACGCGAACGGAAATGACTTCTCGGCGCGCGACTTGATGCGGGCCAGCAGCCAGCTCATGCTCGGCAAGACCTGCGATGGTTTTGCGCCGCTCGGTCCCTACGTCGTCACCGCGGACCAGATCGCCGATCCGCAGAACCTGAAAATCGCCACCTACGTGAACGGCGAGCAGCGCCAGAACTCGAACACCGCCGACATGATCTTCAGCTGCGCGCAGATCGTAAGCTACTGTTCACGCCACATGACGCTGCTGCCCGGCGACATCATCTATACCGGGACGCCGCAGGGCGTGATTCTGGGCTATCCGCCCGAGAAGCAGGTGTGGCTCAAACCCGGCGACAAGGTTGTGACCGAGGTCGAGAAGTGCGGCGTGCTCGAGGTGACGCTGGTCTGACCAACGCGGGAATCGTGAGTCGTGGGTCGTGACTCCGAAGGGGGCTTCGCCCGTTCGGAGTTCAAGGTTCAACGTTCTTGACGAAGGATCATGATTTTGAACGCGGAACTTTGAGCTCGGAACCCGGAACACACGCTGGCTGCGCATCCCTCTCCCGTCCCGCCGCGCTGCATCGCGTCGGGCGTTCGCGGGCTCGGACGCACGCAGGTGCGTCCTTCGAATTCCCCGCTCACCCCTCAGTTTTCCGGCTCGTAGCGCTCGACCCCGCCGAGGTGCGACAAATCCTCCTCGCGGCCGCGCAGCTCGATGACATTGCGGTCGGGGTCGCGCAGGAACACTGAAACGTGGCCGTCGCGCCCGAACGACACCGGGCCCTGCGTGATCCGGATGTTCTTCTCGCGCAACATCTCAACTGCATGGGCGATCGAGCCCACGCGGAACGCAACGTGGGTATAGCCGGGATATTTTTCGGCGACGTCGATCAGGATGTTCTTGCCGGCGTTGTCGTTGTCGGCGTTGTAGACCAGGTTGATCTCGACGTCGTGGCGGTTCTTGATCACCACCACGGCGTCGTTCTTGGCCCGGTGCTCGGCGGCGAAGCCGAACAGGCCGTAGAAAGCGAGCGCGCGGTCCAGGTCCGCGACCCGGATGCCGATGTGATCCACTGCCTGAATGTCGATCATGGTGCCGGCCTTTCCTGGGGGATGGACTGCGACGATAGTAAGCGGGGACAGACCGGGCCGTCTCCCATTATCCCCATTCACCGTTTACGGTGTCATCGATACCTTGATGGCATGCTCGATCCGGCGGCGTGAAATATCGAGTGCGCGCTGGAAATCCGCGAGCGGCAGGTTGTGCGTCACGACGGGATCGAGTTTGATGGCGCCGCGGCGCACGTATTCGATGGCGCGGGCGAAGCAGGCCGCGTCCGCGCCACCGGACATCGTCCTGCCGATGAACGTGAGCTCGTTCTGGTTGCAGATCGCGCCGAACTCGATCTTCGGCGCATTCGTGCTGGCGTAGGCCGCGCCCACGACGAAGCGGCCGCGTTTCCGCAGCATCCTCGAGCCGAGCTCGATCGCCTCGGTCTGGCCGTGGTCCACGACGAGATCGCAACCGAGACCGCCGGTCAGGCGCCGTACTTCCGCCACCACGTCGTCGCGCCGAAGGCTCAGCGTCACGTGCGCCCCGAGCGAGCTGCCCACCTGTAGGCGGTGGTCGTCGTCCTCGCAGTACACGACGAGCCCCGCGCCCATGATCGTGCACACTTGGACCATGATCAGCCCGAGAAAGCCCCCGCCGAGCACGACCACGGTCTCGCCCATGCGCAGGCCGCCGCGCTCCACGGTGTAGATCCCGCACGAGGTGGACTCGAGCGCGATCGCGGCCCCGTCGGAAATCTCGGCGGGCAGGCGGTGGACGATCGAGTTCTCCGGGAAGATCATGTAGTCGGCCCAGCCGCCGTCGAGGTTGAGACCGAACAGCTGCGGGCGTTCGCACAGGTGGTACCAGCCGCGCCTGCAGTAGAAGCAGGCGCGGCAGAATGCGACCTGTTCGGCGAGCACGCGGTCGCCGCTTGCGATGCCGTGGTGCCGCTCTGCGCCTTTGCCCAGCGCCACCGCTACACCCGCGAACTCATGCCCCGCGACCGTGGGCCGGTCGCTGCGGGTGGGCCAATGGCCTTCGGCGATCGTCGGATCGTTGATGCCCATGCCGACGCGCGCGACTTTTACGAGAACCTCGCCCGGCCCGGGCTTCGGGGTCTCGATCTCCTCGTAGCGCATGTCGCCGGGGCCGTAAGTGAGCACAGCGTGCATGATGTTGTTCCTCAGTTCATGGTATGTGGCCGATAGTGTATTCGTCTTTTTGCGGGTGGGGCGACGCAGTGACGGCGGGACCCTGAGCCGGAAGGCGGAACCAGGCTCGACGGCAAGGCGAGAGGAAGGTAGGGCCTGCGGCGCCCGGACAAGGGCTACACTATCCGCCATGGCGCGCGCGAAGCTGTTCGATCCGGCGGCCGACCGGCCTTTCCCGCTCAGCCGGTCGAAGGTTGAGCTATTCATGGAGTGCCCGCGCTGCTTCTACCTCGACCGCCGGCTCGGGATCGGGCGCCCCGCCGGGTTCCCGTTCACCCTCAACTCGGCGGTGGACGAGCTCTTGAAGCGCGAGTTCGACCGCTACCGGAAGGAGGGCAGGCCGCACCCGCTCATGACCGAGGCGGAGCTCAACGCCGTGCCGCACGCGCATCCGCAGCTCGAGACCTGGCGCAGCAACTTCAAGGGCGTGCGCACGGTGCACGAGGCGACCAAGCTCGAGCTCTCCGGGGCCATAGACGATCTGTGGCGCGATCTTGCGACCGGGGAGTTGATCGTCGCCGACTACAAAGCCACCTCGAAGAACGGCGAGGTGGACATCGACGCCGACTGGCAGATCCCCTACAAGCGGCAGATGGAGTTCTACCAGTGGCTCCTGCGCCGCCAGGGGCTCGCCGTCGCCCGGCGGGGCTGGTTCGTTTACTGCAACGGGCGCAAGGACCGGCCCGGGTTCGACGCCCGGCTCGAGTTCAAGATCAGCCTGCTGCCCCACGACGGGGACGACGGCTGGGTGGAGGAGACCCTCTCGGCGATCCGCGCGACGCTCATGGCGCCCGGGCCGCCGCCGCCGGCCCGCGGCTGCGAGCACTGCGAGTACGTTGCGCGGGCGGCCGGCAAGGACGGCGGCCCTGGACGAGCGTGACGGCTGACTGTCGGCGGTTACTTGGCGGTGATGTGCGCATCGCGGATCACCTTCCCGAACTTGACGGCCTGCTCCTTGATGAAGGCGGTGAACTGGTCGGCGGTGAGCGTCCCCGGGTCGAGCGCCTGCCCGGTGAATTTCTCCCGCACGTCGGGGCGGGCGAGCGACTTCGCAAGCTCGCCGTTCAGCCGCGCGACGATCTCGCGCGGCGTGCCCGCGGGTGCCATCACGCCGAAGAACCCGATGATCTCGAATCCGGGCAGGCCCGATTCGGCCATCGTCGGCACCTCGGGCAGGACCGGCGAGCGTGTCAGGCCGGTCTGCGCGATCATCCGCAGCCGCCCTGCCCGCACGTAGGGAAGCGAGGCGGTGATGTTCGAGAACATCATCGGCACGTGCCCCGCGATGACGTCCACGAGCGCCGGCGCCTCGCCCTTGAACGGCACGTGCACGAGCTTGAGCTTCGCCATCGTCGCGAGCAGCTCGCCCGACATGTGCGGCGTGGTGCCGATCCCGCCGGTGCCGTAGTTCATCTCGCCGGGGCGCGAGCGGGCGAGCGCGATCAGCTCTTTTGCCGTTTTCACCGGCAGCGATGGATTCACGACAAGGATGAGGGGGCTCGTGGCGGAGAGCGATACCGCTACGAAGTCCTTCGTCAGGTCGGGGAAGGTCTTGCCCTCGATCATCTGCGAGGTCATGAGCGTCTGCGTCGTCATGAGCAGCGTATGACCGTCGGGGGTGCTGCGCGCGACCAGTTCGCCCGCGATCTGGCTGCTCGCCCCGGGGCGGTTCTCGACCACCACGGACTGGCCGAGCGATTCGCCCAGGCTCGGCGCGAGCAGCCGCGCGATGATGTCGGTTGCGCCCCCCGGCGCGAAGCCCACCAGCATGCGCACCGGCTTGACCGGGAACTTCGGCGCCTGCGCGAGCGCCGCCCCCGCTGTTGCCAGACACAACGATCCTGCTATCCAGCGAAATCGGTCCATGTTTTCCTCCCCCGCGGCGAAAACTGCGTGAATCGAGATACGCGTGACCGGTAAAGGTTGACGGATACCGCGCGGCGGGTCAATCGGGGGCGGCCCAAAGGCAGAAGTCCGAAGGCAAGGCGAAAGGCGAAAGTGAGGCTACGTTACCGGCCTATGTTTTCGACGTCCGACTTTGGACTTTTGCCTTCGGGTAGCGAGCCACTCGTGTTTATGGCCTGCGCTCATGTATGCTTCCGCCCCGCCAGGGAGAAGCCCCATGAAATACCGCACCTTCGGCCGCACCGGCATCGAGGTCTCGGAAGTCGTCTTCGGCGCCGGCAGTGTCGGCGGCATTCTCATCCACAAGGATGACGCGACAAAGCGCGAAGCGATCCGCCGCGCGCTCGCAGGCGGGATCAACTGGTTCGACACCGCCGCGCAATACGGCAACGGCAAGTCCGAAGAGGCGCTTGGCCGGCTGCTGCCCGAGGCCGGGGGGAAGCATTATCTCTCGACCAAGTTCGGTCTCGATGTCGAGAAACTGGAAGACACCCCGGCGCAGATCGAGGCGCGCCTGAAGGCGAGCCTCGCGCGGCTGAAGCGCTCGTCGGTGGACCTGCTGCAGCTTCACAACCGGATCGGGTCGAAGGCCGGCGGCCGGGTGATGACGGTGGAGCGGATCCTCGGCCGGAACGGCGTCGCCGACGGGCTCGAGCGGCTGCGCGAGAAGGGGCTGATCCGCCACATGGGCATTACCGCCATCGGGGAAGCCGCACCCATTTGCGAGGTGATCCGGAGCGGACGTTTCGATTCGGCGCAGGTCTATTACAACCTGCTCAATCCGAGCGCGGGCCGGGCGATGCCCGGGTCGTGGACCGGGCACGACTTCTCCGGAGTGATCGCGGCCTGCCGTGCGAGCAAGGTCGCGGTGATGGCGATCCGCATCTTCGGCGCCGGCGTCATCGCCACGGACGAGCGCACCGGGCGCGAAAGCGTGCTCACGGCGAACACGGGCCTCGCCGAGGAGGAGCGCAAGACGAAGGCGGTGTTCGACGCGATCGGCGCGGGCGAGGGCACGCGCGCGCAGGTCGCGCTGCGCTTCGTGCTGTCGAACCCGGACGTCTCGTGCGCGATCATCGGCAGCGCGGAGCTCAGTCACATCGACGAGGCGCTCGAGGCGCAGAAGATGGGACCGCTGCCGCCGGAAGTGCTCGCGCGGCTCGAGGCGCTCTACGGAACGGATTTCCGTTGAGGAACGCGCCGCCGGCGCGTTCCGCGTTCAAAGTTCAAGGTTCAAAGTTCAAAGTGAGAACGGCTGAAGCGCGTAGCGCTCCAACCTTGAACCTTGAACCTTGAACCTTGAACCTTGAACCTTGAACCTTGAACCTTGAACCTTGAACCTTGAACCTTGAACGCCGGACGCGGTGGTAGTCCGCGTCCGGAGGTCACTCGGCTTTCGCGCCGCTCCGCTTCACCACGTCCGCCCACTTTGCCATGTCGGCGAGCAGGAACTTGCGGAACGTCTCCGGATCGCTCCCGATCGGCGTGCCGCCGACGGCGACGATGCGCTTGGTGGTTTCCGGCTCCTTCAGCACCTTGATGAGCTCGGTGTGCAGGCGCGCGAGCAGCGCCTTCGGCATCTTCGGCGGCGTCATAACCCCGTACCAGCCGACCACCTCGAAGTCGGGCAGGCCTGACTCCTTCACGGTCGGGATGTCCTCGTAGCCGGGGATGCGTTTGGAAGTGGTCACCGCGAGCGCGCGGATCTTCCCCGCGCGCGCCTGCGGCAGCGCGCCGAGCAGACCCGCGAAGTTGAACTGGTATTCGCCCCCCATCAGGGCGATCAGCGCCGGCCCGGTGCCTTTGTACGGGATGTGCTGCGCCTTGACGCCGGCCTGGAGCTTGAAGAGCTCGCCGGCGAGATGGCCGCCGCTGCCGTGGCCCGCGGAGCCGAAGTTGAGCGCGCCCTTGTAGTTGCGCGTCCAGTCGAGGAACTCCTTGAAGTTCTTCGCGGGCGAGGCCGGATTGATGATCAGCACCAGGCCCGCCTCGGTCAGTTGCGTGATCGCCGTGAAGTCGTTGACCGGGTGGTACGGGAGCTTCAGCAGCGCCGCGTTGACCGTGTGCTGGTGGTAGGCGAGGAACAGCGTGTTGCCGTCCGGCGCCGCGGCCTTGACGATCTCTGCGGCGAGCACGCCGGAGGCGCTCGCGCGGTTGTCCACGATCACCTGCGCCCCGAGCGTCTCGGTCAGCCGCGCGCTGAAGATGCGGGCAAGGCCGTCGGTAGTGCCGCCCGGCGCCGCGGGCGTGACGAAGCGGATCGGCCGCGACGGCCACTCCGCGGCCGTTGCCGCAACCGTGGCGAAAGCGAGGCAGAAAGCCAGCAGGGAATTCAGGAGACGGCAGTTCATGCGCATGACGTTGCTTCCTCGAAGGATTATTGGTCGGCGGTTCGTCATACTGGAGAAAAGCCGCTCGCGACGCAAGCGGTGCGCGATCCTCGGGGAGAACGGGATGGGGACGGCCCCGATCTTTCCACCCTGCGGGTCGGCTGCAGCCGCCTTGAGCGCTGCCGATACAGGTGACAAATCCGGGCGGAACCGGCACGCTTCCCGTCCGTGCCCGGAATCAATCAGGAGAAAGCATCATGGACCTCGATCTTGCGGGAAAACGCGCGCTCGTTACCGGATCGACTGCCGGCATCGGCCGGGCAATCGCCGAAGCGCTGGCCGCCGAAGGGGCGGCCGTCATCGTCAACGGCCGCGATCCGGGCCGCGTGGCAAAGGCCGTGCGCGACATTTCGGCGCGCGGGCCGGTGACCGGATGCGCCGCCGACCTCTCGACCGCAGCGGGCGCGCGGACGCTGATCGGGTTCGCGGCGCAAGGCGGACCCGTGGACATCCTGGTCAACAATGCAGGGACGTTCACGGTGAAGGAGTTCTTCGACATCGAGGATGCCGACTGGCAGGCGATGTTCGAGTTGAACGTGATGAGCGCGGTGCGCCTGTCGCGCGCGCTCATGCCGGAGATGCTCGGGCGCGGCTGGGGCCGCATCGTGTTCATCGGCTCCGACCAGAGCTCGAAGCCGAATCCGGCGATGGCGCACTACGCGATGACCAAGACGGCGCTGGTGTCGATCGCGCGCAGCCTCGCCGAGCGCACGCGCGGGACCGCCGTGACCGTCAACACGGTACAGGCAGCGCCGACCTGGACCGACGGCGTCGACGCCTTCATGCGGCGGATGGCCGCGATCGAAGGCTCCACGCCGGAGGAGATGAGCAAGGCCTATTTTGCCGGAGGCGAGGGCAGCACCTCACTGCTTGCGCGCTGGGCGCGGCCCGGGGAAATCGCGGCCGTCGTTGCTTTCCTGTGCTCGCCTCTGGCCTCTGCCATCAACGGCGCCGCGGCGCGCGCCGACGGAGGCATGGTGCGCTCATTGTTCTAGCAGCCCGTATCACAAAGATCCAAAGAGCATGAAACCGCCGATGAACGCAGATGGACGCAGATAAGATCAAGACCAAAATAGACAGGATTAACAGGATGAAAACAGGATTTACATGATTATTCGATCGGCTTTAATCCTGTTAATCTTGTGAAATCCTGTAAATCCTGTCCATTTCCCTGTTTTTCGTCGGCGTGTATCGGCGTTTATCCGCGGCTAATCTTTCTTGATTTTGTTACCGGCTCTAAGCTGCGCGCACCATTCTGCATTCGCAGTCTGCGGATTTATTCGACGATCTTGTTGATCGGCAGCTCGATGATGCCACGCGCGCCGGCGACGTAGAGCCGCGGGATCAACTCGCGCACCGTTTTCTCCTCGACCACGGTGCTCATCTCGACCCACTCGGGGTCGGCGAGCGTGGAGACCGTGGGGGTGGCGAGCGCGGGAAGGATCTTCAGCACGTCGTCGACGTTCTTGCGCGGCACATTCATCGAGAGCAGGACGCGCGTCGCGGCGGCGATGGCGCCCTTCAACATCATCAGCAGGCGCTCGATCTTGGCGTTCTTCCACGCATCCTTGAGAGCCTCGCGGTGGGCGATCAGGCGCGGGGTGCTCTCCAGCACGACGTCGAGGATCCTCAGGTTGTTCGCGCGCAGCGACGAGCCGGTCTCGGAAACGTCCACGATCGCGTCGGCGAGGATCGGCGGCTTGACCTCCGTCGCGCCCCAGGAGAATTCCACGCTCGCCTTCACGCCGTGCTTCGCGAGGAAGCGCCGGGTCATGCCCACTGCCTCGGTCGCGATGCGCCGGCCCTCGAGGTCCTTCACGGCGCGGAAGGGGGAATCGTCTTTCGCCGCGAGCACCCAGCGCACGACGCCGTAGTTCGGCCACGGCGCGCGCAGGTCGGCGAGCTCGGCGACGTCCGCGTCGTTCTCGAGGATCCAGTCGAGGCCGGTGATGGCGCAATCGAGGATGCCCTGTCCCACGTAGCGCGGCATCTCCTGCGGCCGGATGAGTATGCACTGCATCTGCGCGTCGTCGATGTCGGGGTAATAGGACCGGCCGGAGATGCGCAGGTCGTAGCCCGCACGCTCGAACAGTTTCTGCGTCGTGTCCTGGAGGCTGCCCTTGGGGATGCCCAGGCGCAGCAGCTTGGCGTTCTCGCTCACGGAAAGTCGTCCGGGTAAGGCGGTCGTTTCCCGGGTAGCCTAGCACACGGCCGCGGCGGGCGCGGTGGCGAGGCGGGAGTGACAAGGAATCACCGCTTTCGAAACGGCCAGCGCCCCCGCCAGTTCTGGATGATCAGCCACGCGCCGAGCATCCCCCCGAGGTGCGCGAAGTGCGCCACCCCGCTCTGTGTCCCGGTCACCCCGAGGTAGAGCTCGAGCGTCCCGTAGAGGATCACGAAGACCCGCGCCCGCATCGGGATCGGCGGGAAGATCAGCATCACCATGCGGTTCGGAAAGTAGATCGCGTAGCCGAGGAGCAGCCCGAATACCCCGCCCGAGGCCCCGACGGTCGGGTACGGCGCACCGCCCAAGTAGGCCTGCACCACGAGCTGCGAGGCCGCCGCCGCGATCACGCTCGCGAAGTAGAGGTTGACGTAGCGCTTGCGCCCGAACACCCGCTCGAGCTCCGAGCCGAACATGTAGAGCGCGAACATGTTCACGAAGAGATGCAGCAGGCTCCCGTGCACGAAGCTGTAGGTGACGATCTGCCACGGCTGGAAGCCCAGGTGCCCGCCGAACACGCTCGGCGTGCCCACCGGCCAGAGCGCGAGGTTCAGGGTGAATCCGTCGCCGGCGAGCATCTGCCCGGCGAACATCGCCGCGTTCAGGATGAGCAGGGCTTGCGTGACGGGAGGCAGGCCGGACATCGTTAAGAGCCCCTAACACAATGAAACACACGCTGCGCTGTCACGATTTTGGCGCGGTGCGCAGTTCAAGCCGTCCGCTGGGCTGGGCGAACGATCCCTCCGAGCACCGCGCCCGAGGCCAAAATCGCGCCAGCCCGCGAGGGGTTGCGGCCAGAATCGCCACTGGCTTTGTCGCTCGGCTTGCCCATATTCCCGATATGGGCTGCACCTCGCTTCGCGCCATTGCCAATTCTGGCTCGCACCGCACGCGCGTTTCATCGTGTTAGGGGCTCTTGAAACGCGCTCGCGCCGGCGCCCGGGAGCGTATCAAGGCGGCCCATAACGAGATGGTAGACCAGGAACATGCGGGAGCAAAGCGCCGGCCCTATGAAGCGTGACTCGTTACTCGTGGGACGTGAATCGTGACCCGTGGCTTCGAAAGGCTCGCCGTTCAGCGTTCAAGGTTCAACGTTCAAGGTTCAACGACCCGGAACACGGAACACGGAACATTGAACCCGGAACCGGGAACCCGGAACCCGGAACTCTGAACCCGGAACCCGGAACACGAAGCCGGGAACAGGCGCGACGTGCGTCGCGCCTCAGGGCTTGAGAGCGTAGATCTCATCAAACCGCCGCTCGAGCTCGGGGTGGGTGCCGCGCAGGCGGTCCACGACTTCCTTTGCCCAGTCGAAGTACTGCTGCTTGCGCTCGAGCGGCCAGCCCTCGGGCGGGCGGGCGGCGACGTCGCGCAGGTTGCAGATCTTGTCGGCGAGCTTCACCAGCCGCGCCCGCTCGCTCGCGTGCGCCGCGCGCGCCACCTGCAGGCGCTTGCGCACGTTCTTCCTGAGCCATTTGACGTCGGTTACCTCGAGCACGACGTCGGCGAGCTCGTCGCCGAAGGCGCCGCGCAGCTCCATCCACGTGGTCTCGGTGTCCTCGATCGTGTCGTGGAGGAGCGCCGCCGCGATCACCACCGGGTCGGTGACGCCGCCCTCGTGCCACAGCACGTTCGCGAGCTCGATCGGGTGGTTGATGTAGGAGGAGGCCTCCTTGTCCTTGCGCCGCTGGTAGCGGTGCTTGTGCGAGGCGAACTCGAGCGCTTTCAGGATCAGCGAGACACCGGCCGCGTCCGGGCCTGGCGCCTTGGCGCCCGCCGTTCCCGCCCCGCGCCTGCCTACGCCCACCGCCACCGCACCGTCCTCACGATGAATATGGCCGCGAACGGCAGCCCGAGCAGCAGCACGAGCTGCACCACCAGCAGCTCGCCGAGCTGGCTGTAGTCGGCGGGCACCTGGATCACGCCGCTCGCCCGGTCCTTCACCTCGCGGGTGACCGTGTAGAACTGGTTCAGGTACTTGGTGCCGAGCTGCGAGGCGGAGAGCGCGAGGTTGGTGAAGGAAGCCATCACCGCGAAATAGGTGGCCTTCAGGTTCTGCGGTGCGGAGTTCGCGATCCAGGCGAGCATCGGGATCATCGCGATCTGGCCGAGCGGCGACTCGAGCGCGGTGTTCACGATCGCGATGAAGCGTGCGTCCACCATGCCCCCCGTTAGCGAGGACGTCCACTGGTGCAGCCCGTAGTACATGCCCACGATCGGCAGGCTCAGCACGAAACCGCACACGGTGAGGAAGCCCACCACGTAGCCGATCGAGCGCTCGGCCATGAAGCGGCGGAAGATGAACATGCCCACCAGCGTCAGCGTGCTGCCGATCAGCGAGAGCACGGAGAGGAAGTGCTGGTCGAACCGGAGCTCATCGATCATCCACCACGTGAGCCCCTCGCCCGGACCCGGTATCGCGCGAAAGACGTAGATCACGATCGCGGTGCCGATCAACGTCGCGCGCGCCTCCGGATCGAGCTCGCGCGTGAGCTTGACGATCAGGAACAGCACGATCGCCATCGAGCCCGCGTAGATGATCTCCTGGTTGTAGGGGAATTTCCCGAGGCCCATGCCCAGCGTGAACACGACGAAGACGAGGCTCCCGCCCAGGATCCACCAGTTCGTCGCCGGCCGCTCGATGGGAACGGCTTGCAGCAGCTTGGCCTCGGCGCGGCTCATGCCCTGCGCGACCATGCGGCCGATGTCGCGGCGCCGCACCATCGCGGCCGCGACCACGCCCGCTGCGGAGATGAACGGGATCGCGAGCGCCATCAGGTAGACGTTGCGGTAGATCTCGACCTTCTGCTCCTCGGAGAGCGCCTGCACGCCGGTGAAGAGGTAGAGGTTGATGAGCGCCACGATCACGGTGCCGCCGATGATCGCCACCCTCCCGAGCGTCTGCATCGTCGTGTGCATGAGCTTGCGGCGGGGGAGCTCGATCGGGCGCCCGTCCGCTTCCACGCGCGGCACCGCTTCCACCGTCATCGCGTCGGCCACCACGTCCTGCACGACGTAGCCTACGGGGGCGAGCAGCACCGAGAGCACGAACCACGCCTCGGCGGGCATCACCGCGGTCATCGCCTCGCGGTCGGTTAGGAGCCCGACCATGATGAGCAGGCTCGCGGCGATGAGCCCCGCGCCGAGGAACACGAGGTAGCTCTTCCAGCGCCAGATCAGGTCCACCAGGTGCCCGAGCGGCATCTTGATCACCCACGGGATGCCGGCCCAGAACCCGAGCGCGGCGAGGAAGGCGGCCGAGAGGCCGAGGTAGTCCTTGACGAAGAAGGTGCCGACGATGCCGGTGAGCCCCGAGATCCCCGCAGCCATGTAGACCATGAGCGGAGGGAGGTAGGACAGGCGCATCTCGCGCCCGAGGGCGAGGATGTTGAGGTCGATCCAGCGGATGGTGCGCGCGATCACTGGGCGTTACCGCGGTGACCCGTGACGACTGACGACTGATGACGGACGACTGATGACGGACGACTGACGAGAGGCGAGAGACGAGAAACGAGTGACGAGTGACGAGTGATGAGTCACGAGTCACTCGGGCGGAAAGGGCCGGCTCGCCCGGTAGAGCTGGAGCCGCTCCTGCGCTTCCTTGTTCTTGGCGAACTGCGGGTCCGACAGCGCCCGCAGCTGCCACTTGATCGCGCTCGAGAAATCGCCCATGCGCGCGTAGGCCGCCGCGAGCGTGTCGAGGTAGGCCGGCTCCTTGAACTGTGTCAACTCGACGGCGCGCGCGGCAAACTCCACCGCGCGCTTGCCGTCGCGCAGCTCGGTCGCGCGGCTGGTGGCGAGCAGCCACGCGAGCGAATCGTGGCTGTCCGCGTCGCGCGGGTCGAGCCGGATCGCTTCGCCCAGGTCCGCCGCCGCACGGCCGTGCTGGCCAAGCCGGATGTAGGACAGGCCGCGGTTCGCGTAGGCACTCGCCTGGTTCGGGTCGAGCCGGATCGCCTCGTTGTAGTCCTTGATCGCCCGCTCGTGCTGCTCGAGGTGGTGGTAGATGCTGCCGCGGTTGGCGTACGCTGCCGCGTAGCCGGGCTCGAGCCGGATCGCCTCGCTGTAGTCCTTCAACGCACGGTCGTTCTGCCCGATGTGCTGGTAGGCGAGCCCGCGGTTGTACCATGCGCGCGCGAAGGCGGGATCGAGGCGCAGCGCCTCGCTGAAGTAACCGATTGCCTTGCCGTAGCCGCCGGCTGCGCCGGCGGTGATTCCGCGGTTGAACGCCTCGCGCGCCGTATCGGGCTGCGCGAGCGACGCCCCCGCGATCGACATGGCCAGCATCAGCAGGCCCGCGCGCACGAGATTCATCGCCGTCTCCCCTAAGTCGCCGGTATGGTTGCGCCGGGCCGCTTTAGGCGCGCAGCACGACCGGCACGCGCTGGGGCCCGAACGCGCTGCGGAAACTCTCGTAGCAGCCGGGCACCGCGGCGCCGCAGCCCGGGCAGCGGCCCTCGGGCGTGACGCGGTAGTCCTCGATCCGGTACCAGTCGCGCACGATGAGCGGCTCGCGGCAGCCGGCGCAGTAGGTAGTGCCGCCCTCGGCGTCGTGCACGTTGCCCGTGTAGACGTAGCGCAGCCCTTCGGCGAGCGCGATGTCGCGCGCGCGGCGCAGCGTGGATGCCGGGGTGCGCGGAATATCCATCATCTTGTAGTCGGGGTGGAAGGCGCTGAAGTGCAGCGGCACGCCGGGGCCGAGCTCTTTCATGATCCACTTGCACTCGGCCTCGATCTCCTCGTTCGAGTCGTTCTTGCCCGGGATCAGCAGCGTCGTGATCTCGAACCAGACATCGGTCTCGTGCCTGAGGTAGGCGAGCGTGTCGAGCACCGGGCCGAGCTTCGCGGCGCAGAGCTTGGCGTAGAACGCGTCGGTGAAGCCCTTCAAGTCCACGTTGGCAGCGTCCATCTTGGCATAGAACTCGCGCCGCGGAACGTCGTGGATGTAGCCTGCCGTGACCGCCACCGCCTTCACGCCGTGCTCGTGGCAGGCGTCGGCGATGTCCATCGCGTACTCGGCGAAGATCACCGGATCGTTGTAGGTGAAGGCGACGCTCTTGCAGCCGTAGGCGAGCGCCGCCTGCGCGATCGTCTCGGGCGAGGCCTCGTCGGCGAGGCGGTCCATGTCGCGCGACTTGGAGATGTCCCAGTTCTGGCAGAACTTGCACGCGAGGTTGCAGCCCGCCGTGCCGAAGGAAAGGATGCTCGAGCCCGGATAGAAGTGGTTGAGCGGCTTCTTCTCGACCGGGTCGATGCAGAAGCCCGAGGAGCGCCCGTAGGTGGTGAGCACCATGGCATCGTTCTCGCGCTTGCGCACGAAGCACGCCCCGCGCTGGCCCTCGTGCAGGCGGCAGTCGCGCGGGCACAGGTCGCACTGCATGCGGCCGTCGTCCAGCATGTGCCACCAGCGTCCCGGATAGTCTCGCGCACCCATCGCTCTCGTCACTCGTTACTCGTCGCTCGAATTGGAGCTCCGCCCCCTTCCGAGTTCAAAGTTCAACGTTCAATGTTCAAAGTGAGAACCGCACAACCACGAGGCGCTCCAAGCTTGAACCTTGAACCCGGAACATGCCCGCGCCTCAGTCATTATCCGTTACCCGGCGCGGGCTCGCGCCACTTCGTCACGGTATAACGATAGAGCTTCACCTCGCGGTCCCAGAAATCGGGCGGCAACCCCGCCTTGTACTTAAGATGCGCGAGGAACTCCGCAGGTTCCCGGAAACCTTCCCACACCTGGGGCAGGAAGGTGCCGGTGTGATGGCCGTATTCGAAAACGAGCCCGTCCACGCCCGGGCGCAGCTTTGCGAGCGCGTCGCGCTCATCGCTGAACCCGAGCGGCTCGAGACCCGAGAGCACCGAGATCTCGAGCGCCATCGCGGGGAATTCCCCCGCCGCGAGCGGCGTGAAGCGCGGATCGCGGAACGCCGCCGCCAGCGCGTTTGCGCGCACGTCCTCGGCTAGCGCGCGGTGCGCGCGCAGCGTGCCGATGCATCCGCGCAGGCTCGCGCCGCTCATCAGCGTGATGAAGCAGGCGCCGTGGCTGCGCAGCCAGGGCAGGTCGTCGCGCGCCCGGTGCTGGAGGCCGAGCTCGGCCGCGATCGCAGCGCGCGCGAGCGCGAGCAGCACGGGTCCCGCGTCCCCGGGCAGCGGCGCGGCATGCCCGTCGAGCGGCACGGCGGCGTGCCCGGGCAGCACGATCGGTTCCGGGCTACCGGGCATCGCGCGCGTCCTCGTAGAAAGCGAAGGCGCCGTATCCGACCACGCGCTGCTTGTCTCCGGCGGTATCGCCGGAGTTGCGGAGGTCCACGAGCTCCGCCCTCAGCCCGCGGCGTCGCGCCGCGTGCGAGAGCCCCGCGACGGGCGTCGCTCCGCATGCCTGTTCGTGCGAGATGGCGGTCGCGAGATCGATGATCGCCTGCGCGGTGGCGCGGTCCACCGCCTGCGCGTCTTCGTACGGGAGGTAGTGGGACAAATCGGAGCTCACGACGATCAGGGTCTCCGGGCCGCCCCACAGCGCTTCGAGCACTTCGGCGACCTCGCGCGGCTCCGCGTCCCCGACCGCGAGCGGGACGATCGTGAATTTGCGCAGCACCGTCTGCAGGAAGGGCACGTGCACTTCCAGCGAATGCTCGAAGGCGTGCGCCGGGGCGCTGTCCACGACCTGCGGCAGGCGCGCGAGGGCCTCCACCGCCGCGGAGTCGATCTCGACGGCGCCGAGCGGCGTGGCGAACGCGCGCACCCCCGGCAGCGCGAGCCCGCGCACCGGCACCCGGTGGCAGGGGCCGAGCAGCACCACGCGGGTGACGCGCCCGGCAGCGGGGGTGAGCAGCGCGTACACGCTCGCGGCGATCGGCCCGGAATAAACGTAGCCCGCGTGCGGCGCAATGATCGCCTTGGGCGTCCGGTCGCCGGAGGACGCGTGCGCGGCGGCGCCGAGCATGTCCTCCAGCATGTGCGCCAGCTCCCGGCGCTCGCGCGGATAGAAGGTCCCGGCGACGGCCGGCTTGCGGACGGCGCGGATGCTCGTGCTCATCTCCCGCTCATTATAGTGGGTAACGGGCGCCTCCGAAGAATCCGGAAAACGGGGCGGACGCGCCCGCCCAAGCTGGTAGAATTCCCGCGCGAAAACCGCGCTTAGACCCCCGTGCCCAAGACCTACGCGCTGATTCCCGCCGCCGGCTCCGGCTCCCGCATGGGCGCGGGCGTGCCCAAGCAGTACCTGCGCATCCGGGGGAGGCCGCTGCTCCATTACGCGACGCGGGCGCTGGCGCGGCATCCGGACATCGAGCAGGTGTTCGTGGTGCTCGCGCAAGCCGACAGCCACTACGCCGGCCACGACTGGAGCGAATTCGGTGCGAAGCTCACCCCGCTATTCTGCGGCGGAAAGACCCGCGCGGCGAGCGTGTTCAACGGCTTGCTGGCCGCGCGCGATACCATCACCGCGTCCGACTGGGTGCTGGTGCACGATGCCGCGCGCCCGTGCCTGGGCGCGGAGGAGCTCGAGCGGCTGCTCGGCGAACTCGCGCAGGACGAGACAGGCGGGCTGCTCGCGATCCCGGTCGCCGATACCCTCAAGCGCGCCAACCGCGAGGTGCGGGTCGTGCGTACCGAGCCGCGCGACAACCTCTGGCTCGCGCAAACGCCGCAGATGTTCCGCTACCGGCTGCTCATCGAGGCGTTGCGCGCGGCCGACCCTCAGCTCGCCACCGATGAAGCGCGGGCGATCGAGGAGCTCGGGCTCAAGCCGCGGCTGGTGATGGGCGACACGCGCAACATCAAGGTGACCTATCCGGAGGATCTGGCTCTTGCCGAGCTGATTCTGCGGAGCCAAGAACCGCAATCAGCCGCCATGACGCCAAGACCGCCAAGAGACCGAATTAGCCGCCAAGACGCCAAGACGCCAAGAAGGTCGAAATTGAAGACCAGAAAAGGGAGGCCAGGAACCTCGAGAAAACGTTGAGTGGTGTAGACGCCCCGGTTGTCTCACGCGTTATTTCTGCCGAGGGACAGACAGGCGAGGCGGACAATGGAACCAAGCAGAGAAGTGGACGAGCTGGCTCGGGCGGTGATTGGTGCGGCCCTCGAAGTGCATCGCGCCCCGGGACCTGGTTACCAGGAAGCTATCTATGAGGAAGCTCTGGCTTTTGAGTTAGCGCAAATCGGCGTGGAATTTGAGCGAGAGCGTGTTTTTCGGGTGAACTACAAAGAGCATGTGGTGGGCGAGGGGAGAATCGACTTCCTGGTGGGTGGGAAATTAGTGGTCGAACTGAAAGCGATTGAAAAGTTGCAGCCGGTCCACAAGGCGCAGGTCATTTCCTATCTAAAGGCGACATCTTGTCAACTTGGCCTGCTTATCGACTTCAACGAGAGTTTGCTGCGCAGCGGCGTCCAGCGCATCGTGTACACAGACGATGCTTGGCGTCATGGCGCCTTGGCGGCTAATTGATGAGAATCGGACAGGGATATGACGTGCACGCGCTCGCGCCGGGGCGCAAGCTCGTGATCGGCGGCGTGCGCATCCCCCACGAGAGGGGGCTCGCCGGGCACTCGGACGCGGACGTGCTCGTGCACGCCGTGTGCGACGCGCTGCTTGGCGCCGCGGGACTGGGCGACATCGGCACGCATTTCCCGGACAGCGATCCCCGCTACAAGGACGCCGACAGCCGCGGCCTGCTGCGCGAGGTCGCGCGGCTGCTTGCGCAGCGCGGCCTGCGCGTCGTCAACCTGGACGCCACCGTCATCGCGCAGGCGCCGAAGATGGCCCCGCACATACCCGCCATGCGCGAGAACCTGGCCGCCGACCTCGGCATCGCGACCGCCGCCGTCAACATCAAGGCCAAGACTACGGAGCGGCTCGGCTTCGTGGGCCGCGGCGAGGGCATCGCGGCCGATGCCGTCGCGCTCGTGGACGCCGGGACGCCCTGATGGAACGGGAACGAGACCGCCTGAACTCCGCGCCGCCCGATACCGCGCGGCTGTTCTTCGCGCTGTGGCCGGAGCCGGCCATCCAGCATGCGTTCGAACAGATCGCGCGTGAGCTGCGTATCGAGTGCGGCGGGCGCGCGACCCCGCGGCAGAACATACACGCCACGCTGGTGTTTCTCGGCGAGGTTGAGCGCGCGCTCGTGCCGCGGGTCGAGGCGCTCGCGGCGGATCTGTCGGGGACGCGCTTCGAGCTCAAGTTCGACAACGTGCAGTACTGGCGCCACAACCATATCGTGTGGACGGGTGCGGACCACTGCCCGGGCGCGCTCGATACGCTCGTCGCCCGGCTCGGCTCGGCGTTGCGCAAGAGCGAGTTCACGATCGACGAGCGGCCTTTCATGCCGCACGTCACGCTGGTGCGCGACGCGCACCGGCCGCCGATGGAGGGCCGCGCGGCCGCCGTCACCTGGCCGGTGCTGGAGTTCGCGCTGGTGGAGTCCGTCCCGCGCGAGGGCAGGCGCGTCTACGAGATCCTACGCACCTATGCGCTGGCGACTTAGTGCCGGGATCAAGAAGACCCGGGAAGCTCGAAACCGCCGATGAACGCAGATAAAAATCGGTAAGCGGTAAGCGGTAAGCGGTAAGGGGTAAGCAGTGAGGAGAAGCTTCGTTCAGGATTTTCCCGCTCACCGCTCACCGCTCACCGCTCACCACTCACCGTTCACAGGTTTTGGATCGGCGTGTATCGGCGTTTATCTGCGGTTAGTACTTCTTGAATTCTTACCGGCTCTTGGCCCGCGCTAGGCGCGGCGCGGCAGCTCCACGCGCGCGCGCAGGCCGCCGCCCTCGCGCGCGAGCAGTCGCACGGTCCCGCCGTGCGACTGCGCGATGCGCGCGACGATCGCGAGCCCGAGCCCGGTGCCGCTGCCCGAGCGCGCGTGGTCCATCCGGGTAAAGGGCTGCATCATGTGCTCGACCTCCCCAAGCGGGATGCCGGGGCCGCGGTCGAGCACCTCGAGCACGACGGTCGCGTCCGCGACCGAAGTCGCGACCTCCACGTCGTCCCCGCCGTAGCGTAGCGCGTTGTCCACGAGGTTGGCGACGAGCCGCTGCATCGCGAGCGGGCGCAGCGGCAGCGGCGGGAGCGCCGCGAGCCGCAGCGTGACCGGCCGGCCGGAGCGGGCGCTGCGCTCGCACACGCTGCGCACGATGGTGTTCAGATCGCCTCCGGCGATGGCGTCCTCGCCTTCGCCTGCGCGCGCGAAGTCGAGGAACTGGTTGATGGCGGCGTCGATGTCCGCGATGTCCTGCTCCATGCCGTCCCGGATCGCCGCGTCGCTCTTGGCGGCGAGCATCTCGAGCCCGAGGCGGATGCGCGAGAGCGGCGTGCGCAAGTCGTGCGAGACGCCCGCAAGCAGCAGCGCGCGCTCGTCCCCGGCGCGTTTCAAATCCGCGGCCATCTGGTTGAAAGTGCGGGCGAGCGCGCGGATCTCCGCGGGACCGGTCTCGGTGACCGGCGGGGGCGTCTTGCCGCGCCCGATCTCGCCGGCGGCGCGGGTGAGCGCGCGCAGCGGGCGGTTCACGCGCGCGACGATGAGAAAGGCGCCGAGGAGGGCGAGCGCGAGCACCAGCGCGCCCCAGCCCAGCCAGCGCAGGCGCTCGGCACGCTCGAGCCGCGAGCGCGGGATCAGCATCCAGTAGCCGTCCTGGTCGATGCGGAAGCTCACCCAGATCCCGGGCACGCCGTCGCGCGCGGTGGCGAGGCGCGTATCGTCCCCGAGTTCGCGCTTGAGGTCGGCCTGGATGATCTGCAGGAACGGGCGCGGCGCGAACGGCTCGATGCGCTCGTCGGGCCGCGCGAGATAGACCTGGATGCCCTCCTGCTGCGAGAGGTCCTGCAGCAGCTCCAGGCGCTTCGCGGGCTGCGCCGTGATGAGCGCGGCGCGCGTGAGGTTCACGATGCTCGTGATCTGCTGCGCCGCCTGCTGAGCGCGCGGCTCGCGCTCCGTGACGCGGAAGATCTGCAGCCAGGCGAGCTGCGCTACGAGCAGCAGCAGCGCGATCAGCAGCACGCTGCGCCAGAGCAGCGTGCGGGGCCACAGCGTCATGGTGAACGGTGAACGGCGAACGGTGAATGGGAGGGCACGCGCGCCGACGGCTCGGCACGGACGTCTTTTCCGTTCACCGTTGACCGATTACTGTTCACCGCTCTTGCCGTCGGGAATGAAGACGTAGCCGAAGCCCCACACGGTCTGGATGTATGCGGGCTTGGCGGGGTCGTCCTCGATGAGCTTGCGCAGGCGCGAGACCTGCACGTCGATCGCGCGGTCGTAGGCGCCGAATTCGCGCCCGCGCGCGAGCTCCATCAGTTTGTCGCGCGAGAGCGGCGCGCGCGGATGCTGCACCAGCACCTTGAGCAGCGCGAACTCGCCGGTCGTGAGGGGCACTTCCCCGCCGTCCCGGGTGAGGCTGCGAGTGGCGAGATTGAGACGGAACGGGCCGAAATCCGCGACCTGGCTCTCCGCGCTCGGGGCGCCGGGCGGCGCGGGAGGCGGCTGGCGCCGCAGCACCGCCTGGATGCGGGCGACCAGCTCGCGCGGGTTGAACGGCTTGGGCACGTAATCGTCGGCGCCGATCTCGAGACCCACGATGCGGTCCACGTCGTCGCCCTTGGCGGTCAGCATGATGATCGGCATGCTCTCGCCGCCGCCCCGCAGGCGCCGGCAGACCGCAAGGCCGTCCTCCCCCGGCAGCATGAGATCGAGGATCATCAGATCGTAGCGCTCGCGCGCGAGCTGGCGGTTCATCTCGATCGCGTCGGAGACGGAGCGCACCGCGTAGCCCTGCTCGCCGAGATAGCGCTGCAGCAGGTCGCGCAGCCGCAGGTCGTCATCCACGACCAGTATCTTCGTTTTCGTTTCCGCCATGGCCGTAAGTCTATCGGCGCGAGCCGCGCGGGCGCCGCCCTTTTGTAAATGTTTCTTGCGCGTCCGCCGCCCTGCAACAGATTGTTACAAAAAACCCGCCGCAGGTCATCCCGGACGCGAACGGCGCCCGTAGCATGGGGACGTCGCACTTCGCTGCGACGTTACAACAGGCATAACGGTCCGACAGGGGAACACGCTTGCCGAAAGGAGTACGAAATGCGTTATTTATCCGGGGGGCTGCTGATGGCGGCGCTGTGCTTCGCGCCCGCGGCGATGGCCGATGGCTACGGGCACCACAAGCATCATCACCGCCAGCATCACTACGGGCACCCCAAGCACCACGTGCATCATCACTACCGGCACTACCCGCCTGCATGGGGGCACTACAAGCGCAAACACCATCACTACCATCATCACTACGCGTATGCGTACGCTCCGCCGCCGGGGGTGCACGTCATCTTTCCCAACGTCTACATCCCCTGGCCGCAGCCCCGTTGAAGGCGCGGCCCCTGCATGGCGCGCGGTGCTCCCGCGCGCCTTTTTTTGCCGGAGCGGCGCGTGTAAGAGATTGTTGCCGTGGGCTCCGCTGAAACACTTGGTTACAGATTACGCGCCCGCCGCAACACTTCGTACACAATCGGGCGCTAGCATGGATAAACGGCGCAGTTCGGGGCGCTTTTCGGTTTCACAGGCGATCCCGGACCGGTGTCGTCGAACCATCAACCCAAGGGAGACATCATGAAAACGGCGATTAGCGGGCTTCTGGCCGCATTACTGGCTGCGACGGTTCCGGCAGTGGCGACCGCCGGCACGCGCGATCCCGGCGTCAACGCGCGCCAGCACAAGCAGCAGCATCGCATCCAGCAGGGCTGGCGGCAGGGCGACCTCACCCGCCACGAAGGGCGCCGGCTGCAGCATGAGGCGCGCGATATCCGGATGAAGGAGCGTGCCTACAAGTCGGACGGCGAGCTCACGCGCGGGGAGCGGCGCGACCTGCATCGTGATCTGAACCATCTTTCGCGCGACATCCACCGCGAGCGTCATGACGCGCAGCGCCGCTTCCCCGAGCACGCACGGCGCCCGCATTTTGATCACCGGCCGAACCAGGGCTGGCACTACGGTCACGTACAGCGGCACCATGCCTGGCACCGCGGGCACTTCCAGGCGCATCCGGCACGCCCGCACTGGGGCGGCCACCACTACGGACCCCATGCCACGCGCCAGTGGGACCGGCGTTTCGACCGCGTCCAGGAGCACCAGCGCGGCCGGATCGCGCAGGGTATCCGTTCGGGCGAGCTGACCCGCTCCGAGGCGCGGGGACTCTTCGCGGAGCAGCGCGCGATCGAGGCCAAGGAGCGGGGCTACCTGGCGGACGGGTTCCTGACCCGGGCCGAGCGCCTCGATCTGCTGGAGGACCTCAATGACGCGCGCCGGCACATCTATAATGAGACCCACGACGCCGAGAGGCGTTTTGACCGGGCTCGCTAGAGGGGCGCATGAAAATCTGGTTCTGGGTGGCGGTTGTGGCGGTGCTTGCTTCGCCCGTGCTCGCGCAGGCGCGCGACTGGCGCGGCGGGCAGCTGCAGCTGCAGGCCCAGGGCCAGCGCATGGAAAAGAAGGGGCCCGGTCCCTACAAGCGCGGCGAGCGTGACAAGCGGAAGGACTTTCGCGATCGGCCCGACCGTGACAGGGATCGTCACGACCGGCTGACCGAGGAAGAGCGCCGCGAGCTGCACCGCGATCTCGACCGGGCCCGACGCGAAATCTACCGGCGCCACCCGCCGCGCTAGCGGCCGGCGCCTTCGCAAGGAGGGCCTGATATGAAGACGTTTGCGGGAATCGCCGCGGTGGCGCTCGCCACCGCGCTGCTGGGCATGCAGCCCACGTCGCACGCGGCGGAAGGGCTGCCGGGCGCGACGGTCCGCGCCGACGCCGGGAAGAGCACGGCGGAGCGCAGGGCGCGGGCCGAAGAACGCTGCCGCGCCGAACCGGAGAAGTGCCGCGAAGCACAGGCCCGCGGGAAAGAGCGGCGCGAGCAGTGCCAGGCGGACCCGGAGAAATGCCGCGCCGAGCAGGCGACGCGGCGCGACGAGTGGTGCAAGGCCAACCGGGAGCGGTGCCGCGAGTTGCAGGCGCGCCGCGAGCAGTGCAAGGCGGACCGGGACAAGTGCCGCGCCGAGCGCGAGGCGCGCTTCGAGGAGCGCTTCCGCGGCGCCGATGCCAACGGCGACGGGGCGATCTCGCGCGCCGAGGCGGAGCAGGGCATGCCGAAGCTCGCCAGGCGCTTCGATGCGATCGATGCGAACAGGGACGGCGTTGTCACCCGCGGGGAGCTTGCCGCGGCGCGCAAGGCCCGGATGCACAAGAGCCGTGACTCGTGACTCGCGGCTCGTCAATCGTGGATCGTGAGTCGAAACAGGACATGAGACCCCGTCGTAGCTTTATCTTTTCGGGCACTCTGCGTCTTTGCGCCTTTGCGATGAGTGGGTGGCTGGCCTTGACATCGGCCGCGCAGGCTGCGGGAGCGCCGCTCGGCTTCGACGACGCGCGCCACCTGCTCAACCGTACGAGCTTCGCCGCCAACGCCGAGGATATCCACGCATTTGCCCGGCTTACGCGCGAGCAGGCGGCGGAACGCCTCCTCGGATGGGCTCGCAAGCCGCCCGTGACCGCGCCGCCGGCGTGGGTGGACGCACCATTCGAGTCTCCGCGCCAGATGCGCATGATGGGCGAGGAGGAGCGCAAGGCGTTCCAGCGCGAGCAGTTCGAGAAGGGCATCGAGCTGCGCGCGTGGTGGCTCACGGAGATGCTCACCACGAGCTCGCCCTTCACCGAGAAGATGACGCTCTTCTGGCACAACCACTTCGTCTCGAGCCAGCAGAAAGTGCGCTCGCCGCAGCTCATGTACCGCCAGAACGTGCTGCTGCGCCGCCACGCGCTGGGCAATTTCGGGCAGTTGCTGCACGCTGTGGCCAAGGACCCGGCGATGCTGATCTATCTCGACGGCGTGTCCAGCCGCAAGGGGCAGCCCAACGAGAATTTCGCGCGCGAAGTGATGGAGCTCTTCACGCTGGGCGAGGGCGCCTACGGCGAGCAGGACATCAAGGAGGCGGCGCGCGCCTTCACCGGGTGGAGCCTCGACCCGCGCGGCGGCGAGTTCGTGTTCCGCCGCGCGCTCCACGATGACGGCGTAAAAACCGTGCTCGGCCGCAGCGGCCGGCTCGACGGGGAGGCGGTGCTCGATATCCTGCTCGCGCAGCCGCAGACGGCCGAATTCGTGGTGGCGAAGCTGTGGCGCGAGTTCGTCTCGCCCCGGCCCGACGCGCAGGAGGTAAAAAGGATCGCGCGGGTGTTTCGCGACTCCGGCTACGAGATCCGGGCGGCGCTGCGCGCGCTGCTGGTCTCGGACGCCTTCTACGCACGCGAGAACCGCGCCTCGCTCATCAAGTCCCCGGTGGACCTGGTGGTGGGCACGCTGCGCCAGTTCGGCTTTTCCACGGGCGAGGTGCTGCCCTTCGTGTTCGCCACCTCGGGGCTCGGCCAGAACCTGTTTGCGCCGCCCAACGTCCGGGGCTGGCCGGGAGGCGAGAACTGGATCAATTCGAGCACGCTGCTCGGCCGCAAGGCGTTTCTTGAGCGCCTGTTCCGGGTGGACGAGACGCGCGCGATGCTCGCCGCCGCGGCCGGCGGCATGGAACGGGCCAAGGGCACGGGGCGCCTCACCGACGGGCGCGAGCGTTTCCTGCGCGCCATGATGGACGTCTCCTTCGACGGGCCGGGCTGGCTCGCCCGGTTCCAGGGCGATGCCGCGGCGCTGCAGCGCGTGGTGCTGGCGGCAGCGCCGGTCACGGCCCCGCCGGCCGGTATGCAGGGGATGGATCTCATACGGCACCTGACGATGGATCCCGTATATCAACTGAAGTGACGACTGACGAGTGACGAGAGACGAGGGACGGGTGCAAAGATGAACAGGCGCGATTTTCTGGGCACGATCGGGGCGGCAGCCATGACGGCGTGGGCGCCAGGCGCAGCGTTCGCGCAGCGCGGCTCCGCCAACTACAGCAACCTGCTGGTGCTGGTGGAGTTGAAGGGCGGCAACGACGGGCTCAACACCGTGGTGCCGTATGCCGACGCCGAGTACTATGCGCTGCGCCCGCGGCTCGCGATCCCGCGCGACCAGGTGCTGCAGCTCGACGGCCGCGCGGGGCTGCATCCCTCGCTCGAGCCCTTGATGGGGCCGTGGAAGAATCGCGAGCTCGCCATCGTGCAAAGTGTGGGCTATCCCGGCGGCAACCTCTCGCATTTCCGCTCGATCGAGATCTGGGACACGGCCTCGAAGAGCAACGAGTACCTGGCCGACGGCTGGCTCGCACGCACCTTTGCCCAGGCCCCGGTGCCGAAGGCGTACGCGGCCGACGGGGTGGTCGTGGGCGGCGCCGAGATGGGCCCGTTCGCGGGCCGCGCCACGCGCGCGATCGCGCTCACGGACACCGAGCAATTCCTGCGCCAGGCGCGCCTTGCGGCGCCGGCGGGCGGGGCGCGCAACGCCGCGCTCCACCATATCCTGCGGGTCGAGCAGGACATCGCCCAGGCGGCCGCGGGCCTGAACGGCAACCGCAGCTTCGCCACCGAGTTCCCGCGCTCGCCCTTCGGCAACGCCGTGCGCACCGCCTCGCAGGTCGTTGCATCGGGAGCGGGGGTCGCGGCGGTCCGGGTCTCGTTGAACGGCTTCGACACGCACGGCAACCAGCCTGCGATCCACGCGCGGCTGCTCAAGGACCTGGCCGACGGCTTGCTCGCGCTGCGCGGCGCGCTCGTCGAGCTCGGGCGCTGGGACTCGACCCTGATCATGACCTACGCCGAGTTCGGGCGCCGCCCGCGCGAGAATCTCTCCAACGGCACCGACCATGGCACCGCCAATGCGCATTTCCTGCTCGGCGGGCGGGTGCAGGGCGGCCTCTACGGCGCCCCGCCGGGGCTCGCCCGGCTCGACGGCAACGGCAATCCCCCTTTCGCCGTGGACTTCCGCGATATCTATGCCACCGCACTGGAGCGCTGGTGGGGCGTGGATTCCGCCCGCGCCCTGAACGGGCGCTTCGCCCCGCTGGAAGTGCTGAAGGCCTAGGGCGCAGCGGCGGCCCGGGGATCGGGCCGCATTATGACGCCGTGCTGCAGGACGCGCTCCCGCCGCGCGGGCGCCCGGGACCGGATTCCTCGCGTTGGCGCTTGCAAACCGCTAGAATGCTCCAGTACCGCCCGCCGCCCCATCCGGCCGCGGGCGGCTCGCTGTTCTGCACCAGAGAACTCGAAAACACGGGGAAAAACAACGCTATGCTGGCAACGCGCATCCGACAAAAGGACAGCACCTTCTACTTCGTGAGCTATCCCGCGGACGAGATCCTTTCCAAGGTGAGGTTCATCAGCCGCTTCTACGGGGAGAGCGAGACCCTCACCCCGCACGTGGTTTCCCAGACCGACGAAGTCGCCCAGTTCATCGCCCGCATCGAGAGCAACGATCAGGCGTTCCAGCGCCAGCTCTCGCGCGCGAAGGTGCGCTCGCTCAAGAATTTCTACGAGATGGCGGTCACCCAGCCTCCGATACCCGGAACGGTGCTGCTGTTCACCCACGAGAAGCTGCGCTTCGAGTCGGCCGGCTCCTATGAGAACGTGGGCCGCCTGCAGGAGCCCTCGAGCAAGTACCTGATCATCGACGGCCAGCACCGGCTGGCGGCGCTGCACTTCTACCTGAGGGAGCGCCCGGGCGCCGGGAGCAGCATCCATGTCCCGTGCGTGCTGTTCGACGGTCGCAGCGAGGACTTTGCCGCCGAAATGTTCGTGATCATCAATTCCACTCCCACCCGCATCAACAAGAGCCACCTCGTGGACCTCTACGAGCGCATCTCGTGGGCGGAGCCGGACCGCCGGTTCGCGGCCCGGCTCGTGGACAAGCTCTACAAGGAGGGGGACAGCCCGCTGCGCTACCGCATCAACCGCCTGGGCGGGCGCAGCCAGCAGGAGAAGTGGATCCTGCAGGCCGAGCTCTTCAACGAGCTGCACCGCTGGGTGAGCGGCGACTGGCGCAAGATCCAGCGCATGTCCACCGTGAGCCGCGAGACCGACCGCTACTACGCCGTGGTGCGCGACTTCCTCAAGGCCGCGCAGAAGGTGTGGGGCAACGGCTGGGGCCACCCGAACTACATGGTGACCAAGCCCGTCACCCTGAAGGCCATGATCCGGGTGTGCGCCGACCTCGCGCGCGAGGATGCCGACCCGGCGGACGGGCGGCAGGCGCGGTGGGAGGCGCGGCTCGCCCCCTGGACCGAGCAGGCCCGCAGCTTCCGCATCGAGGGCTTCTACGAGCGCTTCCCCGCCAAAGGCCAGATCGAGCGCGTCTCGCGCATCCATCGCGACCTCGCTCGGATGGCGCACATCGAGACGCGGGCGAGGGGCAAGAACAGGAGCGAGTGATCTATTCGGCCGCCTGACGCACCGGGGCGAGCGGCGCCGCGCCGCGCAGCGCCTGCGTCATCTGGGCGAGGATGGATACCGCGATCTCGGCCGGCGACACCGCGCCGATGGCAAGCCCGACCGGCGCGTGGATGCGCGCGACGTCGGCATCCCCGAAACCCTGTTCCCGGAGCCGCTGCAGCCGCGCGGCATGGGTCTTGCGGCTGCCCAGTGCGCCGACGTAGAAGGCATCGGAGCGCAGTGCTGCGGCGAGCGCAGGGTCGTCGAGCTTGGGATCGTGGGTGAGCGTCACCACCGCGCTGCGGCGGTCGGGCGCGAAGCCGGCGAGCGCCGCTTCGGGCCATGCGTGGGTCATGGTCACGCCCGGGAACCGGCTTTCGGCGGCGAACGCGCTGCGCGGGTCGATGAGGGTGACCTCGTAACCCGCCGCAACCGCCATCGGGATGAGCGCCTGCGCGATGTGCACCGCGCCGACCAGCGCGAGCCGCCGCGGCGGCGGGAACACGTGCAGGAAATAGCGGCGCCCCGCGCGCTCGATGACGCGGCTCCGTTCTTCGAGCAGCACGCGCGCGACGTCCTCGGCCAGCGCCGCGCGCAGCGCCGTCTCGCCGGCGTCTTCGTCCTCGGCGACGAGCGCGCTGCGCCCGTCCGCGAGATCGGTCGCGACCAGAGCGGGCCTGCGGGCCGCGCGTGCGCGCCGCAGCGCCGCGAGCAGGCCGTCCTCGGCGGCAAGCGCCTGGACGAAGATCTCCACCCTGCCGCCGCAGGCGAGCCCCACCTCCCACGCTTGTTCGTGGGAGATGCCGAACTCGAGCAGCTTGGGAGGCGCGCCCTTGAGGACGGCGCGGGCCTCGGCGATCACCGCGGATTCCACGCAGCCTCCGGATACGGAGCCGATGAATGCGCCTGCGTTGTCGACCGCGAGCTGGCTGCCCACGGGGCGGGGCGAAGACCCCCACGTATTCACGACGGTGGCCAGCGCGACCTTGCGTCCCTCGGCACGCCAGCGGGCGGCGGCGTCGAGGATCGCGTCGGTGTCGTCCAGCGAGAAGGCGGGGTCGGGCGTCGGCGTCATGGGGCGTATCCGGCTGAGGTACGGGGCAAACCGCAACCCGGCGTATGGCTATATATACACGAAACTAATCTCCGGATCATGAAACTCGCGAGCTTCGAGGCCCTGGTTGCCGCCCTGGAAACCGCTCGCGTGCGCTACCTGGTGGCCGGGGGTCTGGCTGTCAGCGCACACGGCCACCTCAGGTTCACCCACGACGTGGATCTCGTCGTGCGTTTCGTTTCCATCCCAACGCTGATCGCCATTAAGGAAGTTGCAAACAGACCCATCGACGGGGATGATATCCAGCACCTGCGCTGGATCATGGAAGAGAAAAAGCGTGGCAGATCAGATACCTGACGAACTCTGGGCCGAAACGACCTGGGAGGGCAACCGGCGCGCGCAGTTGCGTCGTGCGCTGGAACTTACCCTGCGCGAGCGGCTGCAAGCGGTGGAAGACATGATGGAAGTGGCGCAGCGCTTTCAGGAAATGAGGTCGCGCCGCAATGCCCCGGATCGAGGACAGGGAACCGCGGATTGACTGGAGCCTGACGACCTGGGAAGGCTCCCGGCGCGAGCAGTTGCGGCGCTGGGCGGCGCTGTCGCTGCGGGAAATCATCGTCGCGCAGGAGGAAATGCAGGAGCTTTCCGAGCAGTTAGCACAGGGTCCTGATTCAAAAGCCGGCACGTCCGGGACCTCCTGAGCACAGCCTCTCCGGCCAGCATGCCGCGCTTATAATGAAAGCGCCTGCTCGCGAAGAGGAGGGCGAGCATGGAGCGTTTCCACCGCTACTACGCCCTTCACCGTATCCTGACCTCGCGCCGGCTGCCGGTGCCGCGCGCGGTGCTGGAACGCGAGCTGGAATGCTCGCGCGCGTCGGTCATGCGGATCATCGAGGAGCTGCGCAACTACGGTGCTCCCGTTGAATACGTCCGCGAGGCCAACGGCTATCGTTACACTCCCGGCAAGGCATTCGAGTTGCCGGGCATCTGGTTTTCTCCATCCGAGCTCGAAGCGCTCTTCGTGGCGGAGCACCTGCTTGAACGCGCCGAACCTGGATTGCTCGCCGAAACGCTGGCGCCGTTGAAGCAGAAACTCAGCGCCATCTTGAAACAAGAGCATCTCGGGCGGGGTGAGCTCATCCGGCGGGTCAGGATCCTCCGAACGGGTGGGCGTGGCGCGGGGAAGCACTTCAACCTCGTCGTGGACGCCCTGACCCGGCGCCGCCGCCTCTTCCTCACGTATCGTGCGCGCAGTAGCGATGAAACCACCGAGCGCGAGGTGTCGCCGCAGCGCCTGGTTCGTTACCGAGACAATTGGTACCTCGACGGCTGGTGTCACCTGCGCAAAGGCCTGCGCACCTTCGCGATCGAGCGCATCCACGACCCCGAGCCGCGCACCCGGGTAGCGATCAACGTGCCGGAACGGAAACTCGACGATCACTTTGCGACGGCTTATGGCATTTTCGCTGGGAAGCCCGACAAGACGGCGGTGCTGCGGTTTACGCCGGAATGTGCGCGCTGGGTCGCGGACGAGGAATGGCACCCGAAACAGGAAGGGCGATTTCTGCCCGATGGCAGCTACGAACTCAGAATCCCTTACGGCGACCCGAGGGAACTTGTCATGGACGTCGCCCGCTACGGCCCGCGGGTCGAGGTCACAGAACCGGCGGAATTGCGCCGGGCCATTGCGGAATACCTTGAAGCGGCGCTGCAAAAATACCGCTAAATGCTGAATCCACGCCGGTTTCGGCACTCTCAGGTTTTGAGACTGTGGGTCTGGTAAAAGGCATCATGGACGTAGCCTGCCCAATGAATACCGCGTCGTTTTTCCGTTACTGGGGCAAAGCCAAGCCCGGCAGCGACCCGCCCTTTCATCCGCTGGCGTTCCACTCTTTGGATGTGGCGGCAGTGGGAAGAGCTTATCTGCTGGGGCATTCCCGACTGTTGAGTTTCTTCTCTCAGGCGCTGGGGGTCGCCGACCGCGTAATGCTTGACTGGCTCGTGTTCTGCCTGGCCCTGCATGACCTTGGCAAATTCGCCGTCACGTTTCAAGGACAGCGGAACGATTTGCTGCAACAGCTTCAACGGCGGTCTTGCCGACGCCCCTACACGACGCGGCACGATACGCTCGGTGCAAAACTCTGGCTCAAGCTGATGGAGTCGTCCCCACAGGTTCTGGGCCTTAATCGTGATGCCGCGCGTTACCGAAGCCGATTACAGCCCTGGATAGAGGCGGTTACGGGTCACCACGGTCAGCCACCGGGAGCGATGCCCGGTTCGCTGTTGGCGCACTTCGATTCTGTCGACATTAAGGCCGCCAGCGAGTTTGCAGATGACGCGCGTTCATTGCTCCTGCCTGACCAATCGCTGAGACAAATGCTCGCTCTAGACCCAGAGCACCATGCAGAGCAATCGCGGCGCATGTCTTGGTGGTTCGCTGGTGTGGCGGTTCTGGCCGATTGGATGGGATCGAATGCTTGTTTCTACAAGTATCGCGTCCAACCTCAGGCGCTACCCCAATACTGGGAGCAAGCGCAGGAAATCGCGGAGCAAGCTCTGGCGGCAGCAGGTGTGTTGCCCCAGTCCCCGGCAGTGGGACAAACACTACAAAGCCTGTTCACCGCGGTACGCATTCCGAGCCTTACGCCCTTGCAGCGCTGGGCGGAAACGGCGCAATTGCCCGAAGGGCCGCAGCTTTATCTGCTGGAGGATGTTACCGGCGCCGGGAAGACCGAAGCTGCGCTGACGCTAGCCTACCGTCTGATGGCCGCAGGGTCTGGTCGCGCAGATGGTATCTTCGTAGCCTTGCCAACGATGGCAACGGCAAATGCCATGTTCGATCGCGTCGTCGAGATGGCAAATCGCATGTTTGCCCCGGGCTCGGCGCCGAGCTGCGTTCTGGCGCATGGCCAACGCCACCTGTCGCAGTCCTTCCTGAAATTGGTCATGCCCGCGAACCACGCTGAAGGGGATGCGCAGCAAAAGGACGAAACCGCTAGTGCCCGATGCGCTGCGTGGCTAGCGGATCACAATAAGAAAGCCCTGCTCGCCTCCGTCGGCGTTGGCACCGTGGACCAGGCACTGCTGGCGGTGCTGCATGCGCGGCACCAGTCGCTGCGGCTGCTGGGTCTGTTTGGCAAGGTGCTGATCGTGGATGAAGTCCACGCCTGCGATGCCTACATGCTGGAATTGCTCGAGCGTCTGCTGCAATTCCATGCTGCGACCGGGGGTCATGCCATCCTGCTCTCGGCCACCTTGACGCGGGGGATGAAGCAAAAACTGGCGGCTGCCTTTGCGACCGGCGCCGATTGGCCAACCCCGGAGCTGGTGAGCTCGGCCTATCCGCTGGCGACGCGGATCCACCGCGGATTCAATGCGGCTGTGGACGAGCAACACGTCGAAACGCGCGATACCGTTTGCCGCAGCGTGCGAGTGGAATACTCCTCGGACAGGGATGTGATTCTTGATCGCATCCGCTCTGAACTGCGCGCAGGCCGCTGCGTGTGCTGGGTCCGCAACACGGTGGCCGATGCTGTCGAGGCATGGGAGCGTTTTTCGCCGGAGCTGCCCGAGGGGCATTGCGCGCTCTTCCACGCCCGCTTCGCGATGGGCGATCGCCTGGAGATTGAGCAGCGCGTGCGCGACGCCTTCGGTCCGAACAGTAATGAGAATTCACGACGGGGGCGGATGGTGATCGCCACCCAGGTTGTCGAGCAATCTCTGGACGTGGACTTCGACGTGTTGGTGTCGGATCTCGCACCGATAGACCGGCTGATCCAGCGTGCCGGCCGCATGAAACGGCACGTTCGCGACGCACACGGAAATCCCGCCAGCGGCAGCGATCAGCGTGGTGAAGCCGTGCTCTACTTGTTCGGGCCGGAATGGACGGATACCCCGGAGGCAAACTGGTTCAGATCGGTATCTCCAGGCGCCGCAGCGGTGTATCCGCATCATGGCCAGATCTGGCTGACAACGAAGTTCATCCGCAGAGGTGGATTTGCGATGCCGGAAGATGCGCGCATACTTATCGAGGGCGTTTTTGGCGAGGATGCGGAAGTCTCTCCAGGCCTGCAACGCAATGCCGAACGAGTCGAGGGTGAGAACTGGGCCCGGACAAATTTTGCGGCGGCGGAGGCACTGTCCTTCAACGCGGGCTACAGCCGCAGCGGCATGGACTGGCATCCGGATGACGAGACGCCGACTGTTGGCGCGCTGGACGAGTGGCAGACCCCTGCAAGCACACGTGCCGGCGACGCGACCACAACTGTGCGTCTTGCCAAATGGGACGGAGAATGTATTGTGCCTTGGTGCGGTGACGGCGAAGATGCTTGGGACCTGAGCAGTCTGCGCGTAGTCAAGCGCCTGATCGCGGAAACGGGAACGGACGCTCGCAAGACGGCGGTGGCAAACGCGCTGGCTGGCTTACCGGATGAAGGAAAATGGAGCGTGCTGCTCGTCCTGAGACCACAGGATGGTGGCGGCTGGCTCGGCGAGGCCTCGGATGCGCAGGGCCGGCGGCGCGCATGGTGTTACGACAAGGTCCGCGGACTGCGTGAGCGTGTGTCAAGCGCGGGCTCGGGTGGTAAGGTGGTGCCGTGAATCTGTGGCCATCAAGCCTCTCGGGGGAGCAATGAATCTGCTGCAAGAACCTTGGATACCCGTGCGTCGCGCATCCGGCGAGCGCCTGTGGATTGCACCACATCAGATCACCGATGGCATCGAGAACGATCCCATCGTGGCCTTGGATGCCGTGCGGCCCGACTTCAACGGCGCGCTGATGCAGTTCTTGATTGGACTCGTGCAAACCGCATGGGCTCGCGCCGGCAAGAGTTTTGACCGCGATACGCTGCTGTGGGAGCCGCCGAGTTCCAAATTACTCGAAGCAAGCTTTGCGCCGCTAAGCGAAGCCTTCGAACTCGATGGTGATGGCCCGCGGTTCATGCAGGATTCTTCGGTAGCACGCGATCCAGACCGAATTGAGAAAGCGATCTCCAGTCAGCTCATCGAAGCACCCGGCGTCGAGACCCGTGACAGCCATACGGACCACTTTGTAAAAGCTGGTGTGACGGAACTACTATGCGCCGACTGCGCAGCAGCTGCTTTAATCACAGTCCAGACAAACTCTCCGAGCGGCGGACGTGGAACTCTTGTTTCGCTTCGTGGGGAGGTCTTGTCAATAGGTGTGTAAAAAGATTCAGGCGGCTTTCCTTGTCGGCTCGATCCTCGTGCGCACGGCGATTCCGTCCTTGAACAGTTTTCCGTCGTAGACATCCCTCATCAGATGCGGCGCGTTGAGC
>Ga0194132_10000360_pt1 | contig 94063 bp, 106 predicted proteins | sample TA2KigOf80mmetaG_FD_148612 | JGI IMG/M metagenome (GOLD analysis project Ga0194132, IMG submission 148612) | Freshwater microbial communities from Lake Tanganyika, Tanzania - TA2015054 Kigoma Offshore 80m | ecosystem: Environmental > Aquatic > Freshwater > Lake | place: Tanzania: Lake... | reverse complement strand
CGGGAGCCGGCGCCCACGCCGATGCGGGTGGCCGGCCTGCCGCCCGCGCGCGCGTCGGTGCCGGTGATGCGCGCGGTGGCCGCGCCACGCGGCGGCGCCTACTGGGTCCAGGTGGGGGCGTTCCAGGACGCGGACAAGGCCGTGAGCGTGGTGACCGCGCTGCGCCACGAGCCGGTCTCGCTGATCACCGCACCCACGCAGCCGCTGCTGCGCGTGGTCGTCGGTCCGTTCAAGGACCGCGCGAGCGCCGCGTCGAAGCTTCGCGAGATCCGCGCGCGCGGCTACGACGCGTTCATCGCCGAAGCCGCGAACTAGCTCCGCGCGCTACCGCTCGAAGAGCCCGCCGCTCTGCACGACGTCGAACGCCCACACGGTCGCGCGGTAGCGCGGGGCCGGGGGCAGTCCGCCCACGCGGAAGTACGAGCGATCGAGCGGGGGAACCACGCCGTGCACCCACGCGAGCCGCTGGCCGACGACGTTGCCCGTGCCGTCGAGCGCCTGCGCGAGGATCTGCACCTGCGCCATCGGCGAGCCGTAGTTGTTGTAGACGTACCCCTCGATATCGTTGCCGTCACGGCCGGGCGCGGCGGCGTAGTCGAGCGTGAAGTAGTGCTCCCATCCCTGCATGGCCGTGGTGACCGAGGCCGAGGGTGAGACGGCCGACGCGCCGCCGGCACAGCCGGCCGCGGCCAGCACCAGCACCGCGATCAGGACGCGCATCGAGTTCATGGGAACCTCCTTTACCTACCCATCGTACCGCCCCGGACGGCTAGAATCCGGGGATGAGGGCGCGCTCGCTCGTCCTGGTCGCGATCGTCTTCGGTCTTGGCGTGTTCGCCGGCCGCGCGGTGCCCGCCGACCGCGGTCGGACGCCGGGGACGGACGTGCCGGCGGCGTCCGCGCCGGGCATGGTGCTGGTGCCGTCCGCCACGCTGACGCCGCTTCCCGAGGGGATCAGCACCGACGAGAAGCGGGACGTGGAGGTGTTCCGGCGCGCGCGGGCCTCCGTCGTGTTCATCACGAGCCTGGCCCTGCGCCGCAGCCCGCTCTCGTTCGACGTCCAGCAGATCCCGCAGGGGACCGGCAGCGGCTTCGTGTGGGACGAGGACGGCCACATCGTCACCAACTTCCACGTCACGCAGCAGGCGCAGGCGCTGTCGGTGACGCTCGCCGACCAGTCGGAATGGGAGGCTCGCATCGCCGGCGCCGCCCCCGACAAGGACGTCGCAGTGCTCCGCGTCAAGGCGCCGCGCGCGCGCCTGGTCCCGCTCGTGCGCGGCACGTCGCAGGGCCTGCTCGTCGGGCAGCGCGTGCTCGCCGTCGGCAATCCGTTCGGACTCGACCACTCGCTGACGGTCGGCGTGGTCAGCGCGCTGGGCCGCGAGCTCCGCTCACCGAACGGCCGCCGCATCCGTGACGTCATCCAGACGGACGCCGCCATCAACCCCGGCAACTCGGGCGGGCCGCTGCTCGATTCCTCCGGGCGCCTGATCGGCGTGAACACCGCGATCTACAGCCCCAGCGGCGCGTTCGCGGGCGTCGGCTTCGCGGTGCCGGTCGACACGGTCGCGCGGCTGGTGCCTCAGCTCATCGCGAAGGGCCGCATCGCGACCGCGGGCATCGGGGTGACGCTCATTCCGCAGCGCTACAATGCGCAGCTCGGGATCGAGGGGATCGCGATCGCCGAGGTCATCCCCGACGGGCCGGCCGCCCGCGCCGGCCTGCAGGGCGCCCAGCTCACGCGCGGCCGCCGGCCGGTCCTGGGCGACCGGATCGTCCTCGTCGATGGCAAGGCCGTGAAGGACGAGGACGACCTGCGGGATGCGTTCGAGGCCGCCGGCGTCGGGGGCACCGTGACGCTGACGGTGGCCAATGACCGTGGCCGGCGGGAAGTGCGCGTGTCCCTCGTCGCGATCGACGCTCAGTAAGTCCTTGTTGTCAGAGGTATAAATCTTATCCCATCGAAGGTCTTGACTCTTTAGCACTCCACGAATATAAGTGCTAACAGCGATTTCGGGGCAGGAGCGACGGCCCCGTGAAGCACAGAACCCCCGGGAGGAGCGCATGAAGATCCGTCCGTTGCACGACCGCATTCTGGTGGAGCGTCTCGAGGAGCAGGAGGTCAAGCGGGGAGGGATCATCATCCCCGATACCGCCAAGGAAAAGCCCCAGGAGGGCAAGGTCATCGCGGTGGGGACCGGCAAGGTCACCGACGAGGGCAAGCGCCTGGGCCTCGACGTGAAGGTCGGCGACAAGATCCTGTTCGGCAAGTACTCGGGCTCCGAGGTCCAGGTCGAGGACAAGGAGTACCTGATCCTCCGCGAGGAAGACATCCTCGCAGTGCTCGGTTAATCAACTTCAGGAGGCGAGAGATCCATGCCCAAGCAGCTGCGTTTCGACGAAGAGGCCCGGAGCTCCCTGCTCCGCGGCGTGAACATTCTGGCGGAGGCCGTCAAGGCCACCCTCGGCCCCAAGGGCCGCAACGTGGTCATCGACAAGAAGTTCGGCAGCCCCACGATCACCAAGGACGGCGTCACCGTCGCCAAGGAAGTCGAGCTGCAGGACAAGTACGAGAACATGGGCGCCCAGCTCCTCAAGGAAGTCGCGTCGAAGACGTCGGACGTGGCCGGTGACGGCACCACGACCGCGACGGTCCTCGCGCAGGCGATCTTCCGCGAGGGTCTCCGCAACGTGACCGCGGGCGCCAACCCCATGGGCCTCAAGCGCGGCATCGACGCGGCGGTCGACGCCGTGACGGCCGAGCTGAAGAAGCTCTCGAAGTCGACGAAGGACAAGAAGGAGATCGCCCAGGTCGCGACGATCGCGTCGAACAACGACAAGACGATCGGCAACCTGATCGCCGAGGCGATGGAGAAGGTCGGCAAGGACGGCGTGATCACGGTCGAGGAGTCGAAGTCGGCCGACACCGTGCTGGACGTGGTCGAGGGGATGCAGTTCGACCGCGGCTACCTCTCGCCGTACTTCGTGACGGATCCGGAGCGCATGGAGGCGGTCCTCGAGGACGCCATCATCCTCATCTACGAGAAGAAGCTCTCGGCGATGAAGGACATGCTGCCGCTCCTGGAGCAGGTGGCGCGCACGGGCAAGCAGTTCCTCATCATCGCGGAGGACGTCGAGGGTGAGGCGCTCGCGACCCTCGTGGTGAACAAGCTGCGCGGCACGCTGAAGGCCACCGCGGTCAAGGCGCCCGGCTTCGGCGATCGTCGCAAGGCGATGCTCGAGGACATCGCGATCCTGACCGGCGGCAAGGCGATCACCGAGGACCTCGGCATCAAGCTCGAGAACATCAAGCTCGAGGACCTCGGCAAGGCCAAGAAGATCGTCGTCGACAAGGACAACACCACGATCGTCGAGGGCGGCGGCAAGGCCTCCGGCATCGAGGGCCGCATCAAGCAGATCCGGGCGCAGATCGAGGAGACCACCTCGGACTACGACCGCGAGAAGCTGCAGGAGCGGCTCGCCAAGCTGGCCGGCGGCGTCGCCGTCGTGAAGGTGGGCGCGGCGACCGAGACGGAGATGAAGGAGAAGAAGGCCCGCGTCGAGGACGCGCTCAACGCGACCCGAGCGGCGGTCGAGGAAGGCATCGTGCCGGGCGGCGGCGTGGCGCTGCTCCGCGCGGCGGTCGCCATCGACAAGCTGAAGCTCGAGGGTGACGAGAAGGTCGGGGCGGGCATCGTGCGGCGGGCGCTCGAGGAGCCCATCCGCCAGATCGTCGAGAACGCCGGCCTCGAGGGCAGCGTGGTGGTCGAGAAGGTGAAGGCCGAGAAGACGCCGACCCGCGGCTTCAACGCCGACACGCTCGAGTACGTCGACATGCTGGAAGCCGGGATCATCGACCCGACCAAGGTCGAGCGCTCGGCGCTGCAGAACGCGGCGTCGGTCGCGGCCCTGCTCCTCACGACCGAGGCGCTCATCACCGATCTGCCGGAAGAGAAGCCGGCGGGCGGGGCCGCGCCGCACATGCCCCACGGCGACTTCTAGCCAGATCGTCGCTTGCAGTCGGCGCGATGCGCCGGCGACGGCCCGGGCCTCTGGCCCGGGCCGTTCTTTTCAGACCGCCACGCCGACATTTTCGACGGCCCTCCGGTGAACTGTGCCTACCATCGGGCAAGGGCAGGAGGCCGGGATGAGCCACCAGTTTTCGGGCGAGGAGCGGGAAGCCGTCTACCAGGTGATCGAGAGCCGGCGCGACGTGCGCGCCTTCCGGCCGGATCCGGTGCCCGAGCGCACCCTGCAGCGCATCCTCGACGCCGCGCACCACGCGCCCTCGGTCGGCTTCATGCAGCCGTGGAACTTCATCGTGGTGCGCGATCGCGCGACGAAGGCCCGGGTGCACGACGCGTTCCTCCGTGAGAACGCGCGGGCGGCGGAGAAGTTCGAGGGCGAGCGCGGGCGGCTCTACCGCTCGCTCAAGCTCGAAGGGATCATGGAGGCGCCCGTCAACCTCTGTGTGACGTGCGACCGCACCCGCTCGGGGCCGAACGTGCTCGGGCGCAACACGATCTTCGACACCGACGTCTACAGCACGGCCTGCGCGATCCAGAACCTGTGGCTGGCCGCGCGCGCGGAAGGCGTGGGTGTCGGCTGGGTGAGCATCATCCGTCACGAAGACCTCCACCAGATCTTCGGCATTCCGGAGCACGTGCTGCCGATGGCCTACCTCTGCATCGGCTACCCGCGGGAGTTCCTCGACGAGCCGGAGCTGCAGCGCAAGGGCTGGGCGGAGCGCGTGCCGCTGGACGAGCTGCTCTACTACGAGCGCTGGGGCGTGCGGCCCGCGGTCGACGCGGCGTGAGCGCCGGCCTCGCCGGCAAGGTCGCGCTCGTCACCGGCGCCCAGCAGGGGATCGGACGCGCCGCCGCGCTCGCGCTCGCCCGGGCGGGCGCGGACGTCGGCATCAACTACCTCGACGACGAGGCGGGCGCGCGCGCGGTCGTGCGCGAGATCGAAGCGCTCGGCCGCCGCGCGGCCCTCGCGCAGGGCGACGTCGCGATGCCGGCCCAGGCCGAAGGCGTCGTCGGGGCGCTCGCCGACACGCTCGGCGGCGTGGACGTGCTCCTCAACAACGCCGGCGTCTTCCCGCGCGTCGCCTTCCTCGAGATGAAGGAGAGCGACTACGACTACGTGCTCGACGTGAACCTCAAGGGCACGTTCTTCTGCGCGCAGGCGGCGGCCCGCCTCATGGTCCGGGCCGGCCGCGGCGGCGCCATCGTCAATACGGCGTCCACGGCGGTGCGCGGGGGCCCGCTCGGCGTCCACTACTCGGCGAGCAAGGCGGGCGTCGTCGGCATGACGCGCGCGATGGCCCTCGAGCTCGCGCCGCACGGGATCCGCGTGAACGCGATCGCGCCCGGGCTCACCGACACCGCGCAGCCGCGCTACGGCCACACCGAAGAGGGGCTGCGCGAGCTCGCGAAGACGGTGCCGATGGGACGGATGGCGCGCCCGGACGACATCGCCGACGCGATCGTCTTCCTCGCCGGCGACGAGGCGCGCTACGTGACGGGCCAGACGATGTTCGTGAACGGCGGCAACTACATGCCGTAGGGGCCGCCGCCGCCTTCTCGATCTGCTCGTAGCCCGCGCAAGGCGTTCGTGCGGCCCGGAGTGTACCATCGGGGCCGAACACCGACCGATCCAGGGAGGACATCGCATGCGCAGGCTCCTGACCGGCATCCTCACCGTCGCCCTCGTGGCGAGCGCGGCGGTCGCGCTCGCCCAGGCGAAGTACCCGTCGCGGACCGTCGAGGTCGTGGTGCCCTTCGCGCCGGGCGGCGGCACCGACAACCTGATGCGGACGATCACCGGCATCATCGACCAGAACAAGTGGTCGCCGGTCGCGCTCAACGTGGTGAACCGCGCGGGCGGCTCCGGCGCCGTCGGCTACACGTACCTCATCAACAAGAAGGGCGACCCGCACGTGATCGCGGGCGCGGCGCCGACGATCGTCTCCGCGAAGATCGAGGGCCGGCTCTCCGCCGACCATCGCGAGGGCATGACCGTCCTCATGATCGTGGCCATCGACGAGCTGATGCTCTCGGTGCGCAGCGAGTCGAAGCACCAGACGATCGAGGAGTTCGTGAAGGACGCGAAGGCGCGCGCGGGCCAGGTCACGATCTGCGGCACCGGCACCAACTCCGAGGACCACATCTTCAGCTACCTCTTCGAGAAGGCGGCCGGCATCAAGGTGAAGTACGTGCCGTTCCAGTCGGGCGGCGAGTGCGTGACCGCGCTCATGGGCGGCCACGTCGAAGCCGGCATCATGAACCCGAACGAGATCATCGCGCAGGTCGAGGCGAAGAAGGCCCGCAACCTCGCGGTGGCCGGGAAGAAGCGGATGCCCGACGCGAAGGACGTCCCGACGTTCGCCGAGAAGGGCTACGAGTTCTACTGGGAGCAGATGCGCGGCGTGGTCGGCACGGCGGGCATGCCGCCGGAGGCCGTGAAGTTCTGGGTGGACACGCTCAAGAAGGTGACCGCGACCAAGCAGTGGCAGGACGGCTACATCAAGCGCAACCTGCTGACGCCCGTGGAGTGGACCGGCGAGGAGGCGAACGCGTACCTCGACGGCCTCAAGGGCAAGTACGAGAAGGCGCTCGGCGACCTCGGCGCGCTGAAGAAGTAGATGCGGCGCGCCGACCAGGTCAGCGGCGCGCTGCTGCTGGCCTTCGGGGTGGCGTTCGCCCTCGGCGCGCGCCAGTACCCCTACACGACGCCGAACGGCCCCGGCTCCGGGTTCCTGCCGCTGTGGCTCGGCGCCGTCATGGCCGTGCTCGGCGGGATGCTGTTCGTGCGGGCGTCGCGCGCGCCCGAGGCGGGCCCCGCGTGGCTGCCCGGCGGGCGCGCGCTCACGCGGCTCATGGTCGTGATCGCCGCGACGGCGGTCTTCGTCTGGGTCCTGCCCGTGCTCGGCATGACGGTGACGACGGCGGTGTTCGTCGTCGGGCTGCTCCGGTTCCTCGAGGGGCACACCTGGGCGACGACGCTCGGCGTCGCCGTCGCGACGGCGGCGGCGAACTGGCTGGTGTTCATCCGCTGGCTCCGCGTGCCGTTCCCGCCCGGCGTGCTGGGCTTCTGACGTGGACATCCTGACCGATCTCTTCGCGAACCTCGCGCTCGGCTTCGGGGTGGCGCTCACGCCGATGAACGTGGTGTTCGCGCTGGCGGGCGTCGTCATGGGCATGCTGATCGGCGCGCTGCCCGGGGTGGGCCCGGCCTCGGGGGTCGCGCTGCTGCTCCCGCTCACCTTCGGCATGCACCCGACCTCCGGCATCATCCTGCTTGCCGCGCTGTACGCGGGGAGCATGTACGGCGGCACGATCACGTCGGTGCTCATCAACACGCCGGGCGAGTCCGCGTCGGTGGTGACGTGCATCGACGGCCATCAGATGGCGCTGAAGGGGCGCGCCGGCCCCGCGCTCGGCGTGGCGGCGTTCGGCTCGTTCGTGGCGGGCACCGTCGGCGTCGTCTTCCTGATGAGCATGTCGCCCTTGCTCGCGACGTGGGCGCTGTCGTTCGGGCCGCCGGAGACGTTCGCGCTGATGCTGCTCGGGCTCACCACGGTGACCGGGCTCACCGGCGAGGACGCGCTGAAGGGCTACGTCAGCATGGTGCTGGGGCTGATGCTCGCGATGGTCGGCTTCGACATCGTGTCCGGCGACGCGCGCTACGCGTTCGGCATCAACGAGATGATGGACGGCGTCGACTTCCTGCCGGTCGCGATCGGGCTCTTCGGCTTCGGCGAGGTGCTCGCCGGCGCCGAGGGCGCGGTCAAGATGGAGATCCTCCGCGCCAGGTACGGCCTGCGCGACGTGATGCTCAGCGCCGCCGACTGGGCGCGCAGCGCGTGGCCGATCGCGCGCGGGACGATCTTCGGCTTCTTCATCGGCGTCCTGCCCGGCGCGGGCCCCACGATCGCCTCGTTCTTCTCCTACACGATGGAGAAGAAGCTCTCGAAGCATCCCGAGGAGTTCGGCCACGGCGCGATCGAAGGCGTCGCGGGGCCGGAGTCGGCGAACAACGCCGCCTCCGCGGGCGCGATGGTGCCGATGCTCACCCTCGGCATTCCGGGCTCGGCGACCACCGCCGTGATGCTCGGCGGCCTGATGATGTGGGGGCTGCGTCCGGGCCCGCTGCTGTTCGAGAAGAACCCGGACTTCGTGTGGGGCCTCATCGCGTCGCTGTACATCGCGAACGTGCTGCTCCTCGTCCTCAACATCGGGTTCATCCCGATGTTCGTGCGCGCGCTGCGCATGCCGTACACGATCCTCATGGCGCTGATCGTGGTCTTCTGCATCACGGGCGCGTACGCGCAGAGCAACAAGCTCTGGGACGTCGGCCAGATGCTGGTCTTCGGCGTCCTCGGCTACCTGATGCGCAAGCTCGGCTACTCGCCGGCGGCGCTCGTGCTGGCGCTGGTGCTCGGCCCGCTCGCCGAGCGCGCGTTACGCCAGAGCCTGATCATCTCGGACAGCGGGCTCCTGATCTTCGTCACGCGCCCGATCTCCGGGGTGCTGGTCACGCTGGCGCTGGCGGCCGTCGCCGTCCCGATCGTGCGCGCCGCGCGGCAGGCGCTCGCCCGCCGCTAACCACGCGGCAGGCGGTAGAGCGCGCGCGCGTTGCCCGCGAGGATCATCGCCGCCACCGCGCGCGCCGCGGCGGTGTCCATCTCGCCGTGCGCGACGAACGCGTCCAGCGCCTCGCCGAGCGCCGTGCGGCCCCAGCCCGCCGTCAGCGCGAACAGCTCCGGCACCGCGCCCACGTCCGAGCCGTACATGAGCTTGGAGGCCGGCGCGAGCGCGAGGATCTCCGTGAGCGGCCCCGCCGACGCGCCGCCCAGGAACGGCAGCGCGAGCGAGAGATCGAGATGCACCTGCGGCCACACCGCGGTCATGAAGGCCGCTTCACGGACGTACGGATACGCCATGTGCAGGAGCACGAGCGTCACGTCGCGGCCCTCGGGGCCTTCGAGGATCGGGCGGAGCAGCGTCGGGTTCGCGAGCGGCAGATCGATGTCCGGGTCCCCGAAGCCCGTGTGGACCTGGATCGGCCGTCCCGTGCGCCGGGCGATCTCGAGCGTGCGCAGCACCAGCGTGTCGAGCAGCGGCTTCTCCGTGAGCCGCGGCGGGCCCTGCGCCGCACGGCCCGCGGCGCTCACGTAGGCCGCGAACACCGCGCTCTCCGGCCACGGCGTGATCGCCAGCCCCGAGCGGTACGCGACGATGGTCTTGAACGACACGCAGCGCCCCGCGGCCGCCGTCAGCTCGTCCTCGAACGCGCGCACGAACTTCTCGTAGGACAGCCCGTGGGTCAACAGGCGCTCGGCGCAGCGCTCGATGCGGAACACCTCGTGGATCGCGCAGGGCGCCCACGCGCGCATGGTGTCGAGCGGCATCGCGGTCGGCGGATAGCCGGAGTCGACCAGGAGCGCCTCGATGCGTGCCTCGCTCAGCATCGCGGCGCCCGCGCCCGGGCCGGCGGCCTGCCGCGCCCCGAGCACCGCGTCCACCGTGGGCGCCGTGCCCAGCCGTCGCGCCAGCTCGCTCACGACGCGGCGGAAGTAGCCCGTGTGCGGCACGTGCGCGCGCATGGTGCCGGGCCGCCCCTCGCTGAGGAGCGCCCCTCGCTGAGGAGGTCGAGCAACCCGTCCGCCGTCAGCGCCGAGGGATCGGCGACGAACGGATGGCAGTGGCCGTCGACGATCGGGAGGTCGCTGAGATCCATCAGTATTTGAAGAAGTGCTGGGCGAGCTCGTACGCGACGTCCTTGTCCGCGAACGCCCGCACCTCGGAGCGCTTCACGAGCACGTACTCGCGCGCCAGCATCTCGCCGAGCGCGTCGCAGAGGACCTCGTCGCGCTCCAGCGCGTCGAGCGCGGCGCCGAGCGTCGTGGGCAGGCGGCGGATGCCGCGCCGCGCGCGCTCGGCCTCGCTCAGCGTGTCGGGATCCACCGCGACGGGCTCGCCGGGATCCAGCTTGCGCGCGATCCCGTCGAGGCCGGCCGCGAGGAGACCGCCGAGCGCCAGATATGGATTGTTGGTCGGATCGCACGGCCGGAGCTCGATGTTCGACGACTCCATCTCGAGCCCGCGGCGCTTCGACGCGACCCGCACCGCCGCCTCGCGGTTGTCGACGCCCCAGGCGGTGTAGGCGCTCGCCCAGAAGCGCGGCTGCAGGCGGCGGTACGAGTTCACGGTGGGCGCGGTCAGCGCCACGAGCGCCGGCAGGTGCGCGAGCACGCCGCCGATGAAGCCGTACGCGGCCTCGGACAGTCCGTACCGGTCGCGCGCGTCGTGGAAGTGGTTCCGGCCGTCAGCGGTGCGCCAGAGACTGGCATGTACGTGGCTGCCGTTGCCGACCTCCTCGAGGAAGGGCTTGGGCGCGAACGACGCGTACAGGCCGTGCTCGAGCGCCACGCCGCGCGCGGTCTCGCGCACGGTGACGTGCGTGTCGGCGGCGCGCATGGCCTCCGCGTAGCGCACCGGCAGCTCCTGCTGTCCCGGGCCGGCCTCCACGTAGTACTGCTCGGGCTCGACGCCCTGCGCCTGCAGCGCGTCGATGATCTCCATCATCACCGGCGCGGCGAGATCCATGCCGATCGTCGAGAAGACCGCTGTCGTCGAACGGCACGAAGCGCTCGCCCTCGCGGCGCGCCAGCGTGAACTCGTTCTCGAACGCCGCGCGGAAGACCACGCCCTGCGCCGCCGCGCGCGCGATCGCCCGCTCGAGGACCGCGCGCGGGCACGCGCCCCAGGCGGCGCCGTCCAGCGTCTCGAGCCGGCACAGCAGGCGCGCGGTGCGCGGCACGTAGGGCAGCACGGCGAAGCTGTCGAGATCGGGGACGATGCGCACTTCGCCGATCGGCCCGAACGAGCCCTCGGGCAGGAGCTGGTCGAGCGAGTTCATCGACTGCGCGGCGAGCGTGAGCCCGATCCCCGAGGTGAGGTAGGACGCGAGGAAGCGCGTGTGACAGGCCTTCGCGCGAACGAGGCCGCCGCTGTCGACGAACATGAACCGCACCAGCTCGACCTTGCGCCGCCGGCACTCCGCCACGATCCGGCGGGCCGCGGCGGCATGCGTCGTCTTCCGCGCCATCCGCTCTCCTACCGCTTCCGGAACATGCACAACACGACCGGAGCCATCAGCCCCGTCACGCCGACGCCCGTCAGCGTCAGCATCGCGCGCCACGCCGCGCTCGACGTGCCGCCGATCTTGCCGAGCACCGGGGCATGGTACCTTGCGTTCATCTTCCGGAGGTGGCCCATGCTGAGCCGCGAAGACAACGAGCTGTTGACCCGCACCGGCCCCGGTACTCCGATGGGCGCGCTCCTGCGGCAGTACTGGATGCCCGTCGTACAGTCCACCGAGCTCCCCGCGGGCGGCCGCGTGAAGCGCGTGCAGATCATGAGCGAGCGGCTGATCGCGTACCGGAGCCCCAACGGCATCGCCGGCCTGGTCGGTGAGTTCTGCCCGCACCGGGGCGCGTCGCTCTACTTCGGCCGGAACGAGGAGGGCGGCATGCGCTGCCCGTATCACGGCTGGAAGTTCGCGCCGAACGGCCAGTGCGTGGACATGCCGAGCGAGCCGGCCGAGTCGAACTTCGCGTCCAAGGTGTGCCACGTCGCGTATCCGTGCGTCGAGCGCGGCGGGATCGTCTTTGCGTACATGGGGCAGGGCACGCCGCCGCCCGTGCCGGAGTTCGAGTTCATGCGCTATCCGGACAACCACATCTTCACGTCCAAGCGCGTGCAGGACTGCAACTGGTTCCAGGCGATGGAGGGCGGCATCGACTCGAGCCACATCTCCTTCCTCCACGCGCCGCTGCGCCACGACGCGGCCGAGATCACGACGGACATGGATCGCGTGAGCTTCGGCGTCGGCGCGGCGGTCGCCACCGGCGATCGCGCCCCGCGCTTCGAGGTCGTCGACACGGACTACGGCGTGCTGATCGGCGCGCGCCGCAACGAGCCGGACGGCCGCTGGCACTGGCGGATCACGCAGTACTGCCTGCCGTTCTGGACGATGCCGCCCGCGGGCGTCGGCGAGAAGGTGATCCAGTCGCACATCTGGGTGCCGATGGACGACACCCACGTCGTGAACTGGATGGTGACGTGGCACGTCGAGCGGCCGCTGACGCCGGAGGAGATCCAGCTCCACGTGGAGGGCAAGGGCGCGCACGTCTGCGACTACGCGCCGGAGATTCCGGAGCCGTACGGCGACGTGCGGACCGCGGCGAACCGCGACAACGACTACTTCATGGACTGGAACGTCCACCAGACCCGGATGTATTGCGGCATCCCGGGCTTCGGCGTGCAGGACCAGGCGGTGCAGGAGAGCCAGGGACCGATCGTCGATCGCACGATCGAGCGGCTCGGCACCAGCGACACCGCGATCATCCAGGTGCGCAAGCGCCTGATCGCCGCCGCGCGCGCGCTGCGCGAGCGCGGCACGCGGGCGCCCGGCGTCGATCGCCCGCAGTCGTTCTGCGTGCGCTCGGCGTCGATCATCCTGCCGGCCGGCGCGCCGTGGGTCGAGCCGGTCACGCCGCTCGTGGTCCCGCGCGCGGACCAGTCGCTGACGCTCGCCTGACGCCGATGGCGGGGCGCATGGCGGGGCGCGTCGCCCTCATCACGGGCGGAGGGGGAGGGATCGGCGAGGCCACCGGCCGGCTCTTCGCCGAGGAGGGCGGCGCCGTCGCGCTGGTCGACCGCGATCGCGACGCCGTGATGTCGGCCGCGGCCGGCATCATCGCCGCGCACACCGGCGCCGGCGTCCTGCCGCTCGCCGGCGACCTCTCGCAGGAGCCCGACGCGCAGCGCGCCGTCGACGAGACCGTGGAGCGCTTCGGCACGCTCGACTGCGTGGTGAACGTGGCGGGCATGCGCCTCTACACACCGCTCGCCGAGGCGGAGGCGAAGGAGTGGGACGCGATCCTCGGCGTCAACGTGCTCGCGGCAGCCTACGTCTGCAAGGCGGCGATCCCGCACCTGCGCGCCGCGCGGGGTGGCACGATCGTGAACGTGTCGTCGGTCTACGGCGTGATGGGCCGCGTCGGCATGGGCCAGTACGACACGACGAAGGCGGCCATCCTGGGCTTCACGCGCGCGCTGGCGGTGGAGGAAGCGCCGCACGGCATCCGGGTGAACGCGGTCTGCCCGGGCGGCACGATCACGCCGTACCACGTGAAGCGCGCGGCGGCGAAGGGCGTCAGCGAAGCCGAGCTGCGCGCCTCCCGCGCCGGCGACAACGGGCTGCTCGGCCGGTGGGCGGAGCCGCGCGAGATCGCCTACCCGATCCTGTTCCTGTCGTGCGCGGAGTCGTCCTTCATCACGGGCACGACGCTGATGGTGGACGCGGGCAAGTCCGTCATCTGACATGGGAGGGCCACGACATGGCCCCCCATACCCCCCCCGCGGCTCCCGCGGCGGAGCCGCGTCCGCCGCGAGTGCGGGCTCGCGGCGGGCCACGACATGGCCCCCCATCCCCCCCGCGGCTCCCGCGGCGGAGCCGCGTCCGCCGCGAGCGCGGGCTCGCGCGGCCCTACGCTCGATCCCCGAGATAGGCCGCGCGGACCTCCGGCGACTCCAGCACCGCCCGCGCCGGACCGTGGGTCACCACGCGGCCGCGCTCGACGACGTACGCGTGGTCGGCGAGCGCCAGCGCCTTCGCGACGTGCTGTTCCACCAGCAGGATCGTCATCCCGTCCGCGTGCAGGCGGCGCACCGTGGCGAGCAGCTCGTCGACCAGGCGCGGGGCGAGGCCCAGGGACGGCTCGTCGAGCATGAGCAGGCGCGGGCGGCGCATCAGCGCGCGGCCGATCGCCAGCATCTGCTGCTCGCCGCCGCTCATGGAGCCCGCGAGCTGGCGGTGCCGCTCGCGCAGCCGTGGGAAGAGGGTCATCACCGCGTCGGCGCGCGCCGCCCGCTCGGTGCGCGCGACGTGCCAGCCGCCCAGCTCCAGGTTCTCGGCCACCGTCATCTGCGCGAAGAGCTGCCGGCCCTCGGGCACGTGGCCGAGGCCGCGCGCGACCACGGCGGCCGGCTCCGCCGGCAGCGGCGTGTCGTCGAGACGCACCTCGCCCGTCCGTGGGATGAGCCCGGACAGCGCCTTCAGGAGCGTCGTTTTGCCGGCCCCGTTCGGGCCGATCACCGCCGTCACGGTCCCCGCGGCGACGTCGAGATCGATGCCGTCGAGCACACGCGTGCCGCCGTACCCCGCCCGGAGCCCGCGCACCGCGAGGCCGACGCTCATGGGCGGGTGGCGTCCGCGCCCAGATAGACCTCCACGACCGCGGGGTCGCGCGCCACCGCCTCCGGTGCGCCGTCGGCGATCTTGCGGCCCTGGTGCAGGACCGCGACGCGCTCGACCGTGCCGAGCAGCGCGCGCACCGCGTGCTCGATCCAGACCACCGCGAGCCCGAGCTCGTCGCGCAGGCGCCGGATCAGGGTCGCGGTCGCCTCGACCTCGCGCTCCGTGAGCCCGGCCGCGACCTCGTCGAGGAGCAACAGCTCGGGACGCGCCGCGAGCGCCATCCCGATCTCCAGGAGGCGCTGACGCACCGGCGTGAGCGCGCCGGCGGGGACGGCGGCGACATCCGCCAGCCCGAGGAAGGCGAGGATCCCGCGCGCGTCGGCGAACGCGTCGTGTGCGCGGCGCCGGCCGCGTCCGGCGAACTCGAGCCCGAAGCGCACGTTCGCCTCGGCGCTCATCTCGCGGAACACGCGCGGGGTCTGGAACGTGCGGGCGATGCCGGCGCGCGGGAAGAGGTGCGGCGCCCGCCCGGTGAGATCACGCCCGCGCACGAGCAGGCGGCCCGCCGACGGCCGGACCACGCCGGACAGCGTGTGGAAGAACGTCGTCTTGCCCGCGCCGTTCGGGCCGATGATCCCGACGAGCTCGCCCTCGTTCACGTCGAGATCGACGGCGTCCACCGCGATCAGGCCGCCGAAGCGAACGCAGATCCCGCGCGCGGCGAGCAGGAGGTCAGCCACGAACGGGCGTCTCGGGCGTGGTTGCACGCGCCGGCCGGTCGAAGAGCGACGCGATGCCCCGCGGCAGGTAGAGCACGAGCGCGATCAAGAGCACGCCGAGCAGCAGCAGGTAGGCGTAGGGAAAGCGCAAGCGCAGGAATTCCGTGAGCAGGCTGAAGACCACGGCGGACGCCAGCGGCCCGACGAGTGTCGAGGCGCCGCCGGTCATCGCGATCAGCACGGTCTGGAAGCCGATGAACGGGTTGAAGACGGCGGGGGGATCGATGTACGTCCAGCGCACGGTCACCGCCGCGCCCATCGCACCCGCGAAGAACGCGGACAACGCGAAGCCGCCCACCTTCACCGCGCGCGTGGCGACGCCGAGCGTCTGCGCGCGCTCCTCGTCGGCGCCGATGCCCGCGAGCGCCAGGCCGAAGCGGTTGCGGCGCACGACGATCGCGGTCGCGACGGCGGCGACGGCCAGCGCGAGCACGGTCAGGTAGACGGTGGTGGTGGTCGGCGTCACCGTGAGGACGCGGCCCACCGTCCGGAACATGCTCTTCTCGAAGTAGGTGATCGCGTGACGCACGAGCTCGCCCAGCCCGAACGTGAGCACGGCGAAGTAGGCGCCCCGGAGGTGGAGGACGGCGCCGCCGACGAGCGCGGCAAACGCGCTGGCGACGACCCCGCCGCCGATGACCACGACGGGCCACGGCAGCACGGCCACGCCCCACGCGGTGACGTAGGCCCCGAGCCCGAAGAACGCCGCGGTCGCCAGCGAGAGATAGTGGGTGGCGCCGGAGAACAACGCCCAGCTCACCGCGAGCGCCGCGTACATGAGGCACGAGAGGGTCAGCGACAGCAGGAAGTCCGACAACACCCACGGCGCCGCCGCGAGCGCGGCCGCGCCGCCCGCCAGCGCCACGGCGCCGCGGCCGCTCACCGCGCGAAGAGCCCGCGCGGCCGCAGCACCAGCACGGCCACGAAGACGCCGTAGGACAGCAGCGGCTTGAGCGACGGGTTGCTCACGTGCGTGCCGAACGTCTCGACGAGGCCGAGGAGGAGCCCGGCGACGAGGCTGCCCGCCGCGCTCCCCAGCCCGCCGAGCGTGATCACGATGAGCGCCGTCACCGTGTACGGCTCGCCCATCGACGGCGAGATCTCGTAGATCATCGACAGCAAGGCGCCCGCCACCCCCGCGAGCGCGAGCCCGGCGCTGAAGACCACCGGGTGGAGGACCTTCTCGTCGATACCGACGAGCTGCGCGCCGGTGGGCGACTGCATCATCGCGCGCACCGCCTTGCCGAGCAGCGTGACCCGCAGGACGCCGAGCAGCGCGAGGCTGACCGCGACCGCGACGCCGAACACGAGCACGCGGTTGGCGCCGAAGCGGGCGCCCGCGATCTCGACGGGCTGCGCGAGGTACTCGTAGCCGCGCAGGTCGGCGCCCCAGGCGAGGAACGCCGCGTTCTGGATCAGGAACATGAGTCCGAATCCGACCAGCAGGCTGCGCGCCTCGAGGACCTCGACGCTCGGCGCCTCGCGCGCCACGCGACGGAAGCAGAGCCGGTGGACGACGAGGCCGACGACGAAGAGCACGACGAAGACCAGCGGCAGGGCGAGCAGCGGGTTGAGGCGCGTCGTCGTGTGCGCCCACCAGGCCAGGTAGGCGCCGACCATCAGGAACTCGCCGTGCGCGATGTTCATCACGCGCATCAGGCCGTACTGGAGATTGAGCCCGATCGCCACGAGCGCGTACATGCCGCCGGTGATGAGACCGGCGACCGCGAGGTCGAGCCAGAGACCCATGGGGAAGAGGTCGCGGGGCGTGCGACTGCACGCCCCGCGACGCGGACGCTACTTCCAGGCGGGCTTCGGGAACAGCGCCGGGGCGGTGGCGCGGTCCTGAGGCCACACGACCTCGAACTCGCCCTTCTGCCACTGGCTCACGATCCCCGGGGTGGCGACGTTCTCGCCGTCCCGAAAGCGGATCTTGCCGATGATCGTGTCGAACTCGGTGCTCGCGATGTGGTCGCGCAGCGCCTTGCGATCGAGCCCGACCTTCTCGACGGAGTGCTGGAGGATCTGCAGGCCGGCCCACGCGTGGGCGCTCGCCCACCGGTCCGGCTCCTTCTGGAACTTCGCGACGTGCGCGTCGAAGTAGGCTTTCGCGGCCGGGTTCGTGCGCGGGTTCCACGTGCCGAGCCCCGTCACGCCCTCGACGGCCTCGCCCATCCGCTGCTTGTACACGGGAAACGCGGTGCCGACGGCGGCGTAGAACACCTTCGGGTTGAACCCGACTTCCTTCGCCTGGCCGGTCACGAGGAACGTGTCGGGCGGGTAGGTGATCCCGAGGAACGCGTCCGGGTTCTTCGCCTTGAAGTCGCGCAGGACGGGCGAGAGGTCCTTCACGCCGAGCGGGTAGCTCTTCTTGTCGATGATCTCGATGCTCTTGGCCCGCAGGGCCGTCTCGAGCGCGGTGAGGTTCTCGAGGCCGAAGAGCTCGTCGACGTAGACCACCGCCGCCGTCTTCACGCCGCGCGCGGCGAGGAAGTCGGCGAGCGCGCCCATCATGCGGTCGGGCTGCTGCAGGAGGGCGAAGAAGTACGGGTTCTTCATGTCGATCAGCCGTCGGCCGGTCGCCGTCGGCGCCAGCATCGGGTAGCCGTGCTTCTGCGCCAGCGGCATCACGGCGAAGTTCGCGCCCGTGCCCCAGGGCGGGAGGATGAGGTCGACCTTGTCGCTCCCCATCAGCTTCTCGAACGTGCGCACCACCGTCTCCGTGTCGCTTCGGTCGTCGAAGCCGATCAGCTCGACCTTGCGCCGCTTGCCCTGCACGTTGAGGCCGCCGGCCGCGTTGACCTGCTCGGCCCAGAGGATGTAGTTCGGCTCCTGCGTGACCTGCGCCCCCGCGGACCAGGGACCGGTGCGCGCGATCGCATAGCCGATCTTGACCGGATGTTCGTGCGCGAGCGCGGGCACCGCGACGAGAAGCGCGAGCAGGACGGCGACGAGCCTGACGGCTGACGACATAGACCCTCCAGCGGCTTGACGTGGCTTCCGGGCGGCCAATCTTCGCCGCGACGGCAGCCGCTGTCAAAGGGAGTCAGCCCGATCAGCGGACGCCCATGAGCGCCGTCACCAGCGCCGGGATCTCGGCCGGGCTCCCCGCGATCGCCGCCACGCCGCTCGCGCGCAGCTCCGCGTCCGACCCGTAGCCGTAGCCCGCGCCGATCGCGCGGACGCCGCACCGCCGCGCGCCGAGCGCGTCGTGCTCGCGGTCGCCGATCATCACCACCCGCGCGGGGTCGAGGCGCTCCGCGGCGAGCGCGTAGGCGATCAGCGCGCCCTTGTCGACGCGCGTGCCGTCGAGCTCGCTGCCGTAGACGCGATCGAAGAGCGACCCCAGGCCGAAGTGCTCGACGATGCGCGTGGCGTACACGTGCGGCTTGGACGTCGCCACGTAGGTCGCGTAGCCGGCGGCGCGCACGGCGGCGACCGCGTCCGGCACGCCGGGGTACACCGCGTTCTCGTAGAGCCCGACCACGCCGAAGCGCTCGCGATAGAGCGCCACCGCGCGGTCGACGAGCGCGCGATCGTCGGTGTCGAGCAGGGTCGCGAAGCTCCGGAACAGCGGCGGCCCGATGCACCAGACGAGCTCGTCGGCCGGCGGCGCCGTGCGCCCGAGCCCGGCGAGCGCGTGCCGGATGCACTCCGTGATGCCGGGCTTCGGATCGGTGAGCGTCCCGTCGAGGTCGAAGAGGACGGCGCGAGACACGGCCAAGAGTACACTGACCGCCATGCCGCCGACCGTCCTCATGCTGCCCGGCTACGACGATTCCGGGCCCGGGCACTGGCAGACGCTGTGGGAGCGCGCGCATCCGGAGTATCGCCGCGTGCGGCAGCGGAGCTGGACGCAGCCGGTGTGCGACGAGTGGGTCGCCGCGCTGGATGCGGCGATCGTCGCGGCGGGGACGCCGGTCGTGCTCGTCGGCCACAGCCTCGGCTGCCTGGCGGTGGCGCACCACGCCGCGCGCCACCCGCGCGACGTGCGCGGCGCGCTGCTCGTGGCGCCACCCAACGCGGACGATCTCGCGCCGACGATCAAGGGCTTCCGCCCGGTCCCGCGCGCGCCGCTGCCGTTCCCCAGCATCCTCGTGGGCAGCGACGACGACTGGTACATGGGCCCGGACGACGCGCGCGCGCTGGCCACCGCGTGGGGCAGCCGCTTCGTGCTGCTCGAGAAGGCGGGCCACGTCAACACCGACGCCGGCTTCGGCCCCTGGCCCGACGGCGAGCGCCTGCTCGCCGAGCTCATCGCCCCATAAGGAGCGCCCGCATGAAGATCGTGTACACGCCGAACCTGATCGTCCGCGAGCTCACGAAGGACCAGCGCGCGCGCATCACGGCCGCCGAGCCGGCCGCGCGCATCGTCGAGGCGAAGGACGCCGCCACCCAGCGCCGGGAGCTCGTCGACGCCGACGTGCTGTTCGGCCGCGTGGCGCCCGACGTCTATCCCGTGCGCACGAAGCTCAAGCTCTATCAGGCCATCGGCGCGGGCGTCGACTCGGCGCTCTGCCCGGAGCTCGTCAACGACGACGTGCCGCTGTCGAGCGAGAAGGGCGGCGTCGGCATCCACCTCGCGGAGCACGCGTTCGGCCTGCTGCTTGCGCTCACGCGCGGCATCCACACCGCGATCCGCACGCCGGACTACGCGCTGCGCGAGCCGATCCGCGTCGATCAGCGCGAGCTGTACGAGCTCACGATGGGGATCGTCGGGTTCGGCGGCGTCGGGCGCGAGGTGGCGAAGCGCGCGGTCGCCTTCGGCATGCGCGTGCTCGGCCTCGACATCGAGGACGTGGCGCCCGAGCCCGGCGTGGAGGCGATCTGGAAGCCGGACCGGATGACGGACCTCCTCGGGCAGTCGGACGTGGTGGTGATCGGGCTGCCGCTCACGAAGGCGACGCACCACATGTTCACGCGCGATCTCTTCCGGAAGATGAAGCCCACCGCGATCATCGTGAACATCACGCGCGGCGAGATCATCTACGGCGACGACCTCCTCGCCGCGCTGGAGGACGGGCTCCTGTGGGGCGCGGGGCTCGACGTCACCGATCCCGAGCCGCTGCCCAAGGACCACCCGCTGTGGACGCATCCGCGCTGCGTCGTCACGCCGCACACGGCGGGCGGCTCGCCGCGGCGCGCGGACCGCATCGTGGACACGTTCTGCGAGAACCTGCGCCGGATGCGCGCCGGCCGGCCGCTGATCGCGCTGATCGACAAGCAGAAGGGCTACTAGCGGCGACACGGTGATCCTCCAGGACCGGAACGCGGTGATCGTCGCCCGCACGCGCAACGAGGCGGAGATGGTCGGCCGCCGGATCGCCGCCAACCCGACGCCGGGCACCGAAGGATGGGCGCGCAGCCGGCTGAGCGACGGCGACGAGGTCTACGTCGCGTTCGCCACGGCGCCGTTCTCCGGGTGGCGCCTCGTGCTCGGCGCGCCCGCGAACGACATCGACGCGCCCCTGCTGCCACGAGCTGCGCAACCCCCTCTCGGCGATCGCGGCGGCGGTCCGCATCCTCGGCCGTGACGAGCTCGCGCCGGCGTCGCGCGGCACCGCGCGGGACGTGCTGGCGCGCCAGACCGACCAGCTCCGTCGGCTGGTCGACGACCTGCTCGACGTCGCCCGCGTCACCTCCGGCAAGATCGTCCTCGCCCGCCGGCCGACCGACGTCGGCGAGCTCGTGCGCCGCTGCGTCGCCACCGTCGCGGCGGGCGGCTCCGCCACGCACCACGGCCTCACGGTCGACGCCGCCTCGGCGTGGGCGGACGTCGACGAAGCGCGCGTCGAGCAGATCGTCACGAACCTCGTCGGCAACGCGGTGAAGTACACGCCGCCGGGCGGGCAGGTGCGCGTCACCCTGGGCCGCGTCGACGGCGAGCTGCGGCTGCGCGTGGCCGACGACGGGATCGGGCTCGCGCCCGACATGTGCGCGCGCGTGTTCGACCTCTTCGTCCAGGGCGATCGCGGCGCGGATCGGCGGCAGGGCGGCCTCGGTGTCGGGCTCACGCTCGTCCGCCGGCTCGCGGAGCTCCACGGCGGGCGCGTGGAGGCGGCGAGCGACGGCGTCGGCCGGGGCGCGACGTTCGCCGTGTGGCTGCCCGCGATCGAGACGCCCGCCGCCGTCGGCACTCCGGCGACGGCGCCGCCTCGAGTGCCGGCGGCGTCCCTGCGGCTCGTTATCGTGGAAGACCACACGGACGCCCGGCGGATGCTCGCCGACCTCCTCTCGTTGTCGGGCCACGAGGTGACGGAAGCGGGCGACGGGCCCGCGGGCATCGAGCTCATCGCGCGCGTCGCCCCCGACGTCGCGCTGATCGACGTCGGCCTGCCGGGCTGCACCGGCTACGAAGTGGTGGAGCGGCTGCGCGGGCTGGGGACGGCGACGCTGCTCGTCGCCTTGACCGGATACGGACAGCCGGAGGATCGGTGGCGCGCGCTGAACGCGGGCTTCGACGCGCACTTCGTGAAGCCGGTGGACGGCGACGCGCTGGTCGACATGCTGAGCCGGCTCGGCGCGCCGTCCGCGAGCCGCGTCTAACCGGTGCCGCGCACCGCCGCGAGGACCTTCTGGGGGTGGGTGGCCGCGTCGGGCACGCGCTTCCAGTGCTTGCGCACGACGCCGTCGGGCCCGATCCAGACGGTGGAGCGGATCACGCCCACGATCGTCTTGCCGTAGTTCAGCTTCTCGCCGTAGGCGCCCCAGGCGCTCATCACCTTCTTGTCCGGGTCGGAGAGCAGCGGGAAGGGGAGCTTGTACTTCGCGATGAACTGCTGATGCGAGGCCGGCGCGTCGCCCGAGATGCCGAGGACGACGACGCCGGCGCGCTGGAGGTCCTTCCACAGATCGCGGAAGCCGCAGGCTTCCTTCGTGCACCCCGGCGTGTCGTCCTTCGGATAGAAGTAGACGACGACGTCCTTGCCCGTGAAGTCGGAGAGCGAGACCTTGCGGCCCTCCGCGCTCTCGAGCGTGAAGTCGGGGGCCCTCTTGCCCTCCGCGATCGCCATGCTCAGGCCTGCTTCAGCATCGTGTCGGCGTCGCTCACCTCGAACTTGCCGGGCGCCTCCACGTTGAGGGACTTCACCACGCCGTCCTGCACGAGCGCGGAGAACCGCTGGATGCGCGTGCCCATGCCCCGCTCCACGAGGTCGAGCTCGAGCCCGAGCGCCTTCGTGTACTTCGCGCTGCCGTCGCCCATCATCCGGACCTTGCCCTCGCACTGCTGGTCCTTGGCCCACGCGCCCATGACGAACGCGTCGTTGGTCGCCAGGCACCAGATCTCGTCCACGCCCTTCTGCTTCAGATCACCGTGTCGTGCCACGAACCCGGGCACGTGTTTCTGCGATCACGTCGGAGTGAACGCGCCCGGAATGCCGAAGATGACGATCTTCTTGCCCTTGGCCGCCTCGGTCACGTTGACGGGGGCGGGGCCGCTCGCGCCCAGCTCCATCAGCGTGCCCTCGGGCAGCCGATCACCAACCTTGATCATCACGTCCTCCTGAACGAGGGTGTGCCGCTCGGGGCAACGATACACCAGTTAGGATCGGGCCATGGACGCCCGCCTGACCGCCGACGAGTTCGCGCGCGGCATGACGCCGCGCGAGTATCTGGCCCGCATGACGACGAACCGCGAGCGCTACGAGCGCGCGCTCGCGGCCGTGACCGTCACGCCCGAGGACCGCGCGCTGCTCGATCGGCTGGGACGCCCGTCGCGCGTGCTGGTCATCACCGAAGACTGGTGCGGCACCTCGCTGGCGTACGTGCCGTTCGCCATGCGGCTCGCCGAAGACGCGGGCCTCGAGCTGCGCGTGTTCCTCCGCGACGGGAACCCCGCGCTGATGGATCAGTTCCTCAAGCGCGGCCTGTACCGGTCGATCCCGGTGATCGCCTTCTTCGACGAGGCGATGAAGGAGGTCGCGCGCTTCATCGAGGAACGACCCCGCTAGCGCTACTCGCCGAGGACCCGCTTGCGCAGCAGCCGCATGTCGAGCGGCACCAGCACCGCGATCGTCACGAGCGACAGCACGAGCAGCGCCGCCAGGTGATAGGCGACCGGACCGCCCAGCAGGAGCCCGCGCAAGCCCTCCGCGAGGTGGTAGAGCGGGTTCAGCGTGGCGGCCGCGACGAGCGCCGGGTGCTGGATCGGGAAGTACGTCGCCGACGCGAAGCCGAGCGGGATGATCACCAGGAAGATCGGCAGGTTCATGTGGTCGATCGTCGGGACGAGCGCGGTGAAGAGCAGCGCGATCGACGCGAACGCGCAGCCCGCCAGGAACGCGAGCGGCGCGACGAGCGGCAAGCGGATGAGCTCGAAGCTCACGACGCCCGCGAGCGAGAGGCCCGCGAGGACGAGCGCGACGATGCACGCGTAGAGCGTGCCGAGGACGGCCGCCCAGAGGATCTCGCCCCACACGACGTGGGACATCTCGATCTGCGTGGTGAGCTGCCCTTCCCACGTCCGCTGGTAGTGCATGCGGATGAAGGCGGAGAAGAGCGCCTGGAAGAACGGCGTCATGAACGCGGCGTACGCGATCATCCCGGGCGCGACGAACGAGAGATAGCTCACCTCGCGCCCGCGCCACTCGATCGAGCTCATGTAGGCGCCGAGCCCGAGGCCGAACGCGAGGAGCATCGTGACGGGCTCCAGCGCCGGCGGCAGCACCTTGATCGGCCAGTCGCCGAAGTAGAGGCGCACGTGCCGGCCCATCACCGCGCGGCTCTGCCACGCGAAGGCCGCGGTCAGCCAGCTCACGCCGCCGCTCCGGGCACCGCGAGCTTCAGGAACAGGTCGTCCAGCGTCGGCGGCCGCACCTCGTAGCGCAGCGCGGGAAACGCGCGCGCGAAGTCCGCGAGGTCGTCCGCGCGGAGCGCGAGGTGCCATTCGCGCAGCACGCCGCCCGGCGCGCCGAGGCCGCGGCGCGTGAGCCACGCGTCGACCCCCGCCGCCGTCGCGGCATCCACCTCTACGACGACCACGTGCTCGCCGACGAGATCGCCGAGCACGCTCTTCGGCGAGCCGCGCGCGACCACGCGGCCCGCGGCGAGGACCGTGAGCGCGTCGCTGAGCCGCTCGGCCTCGTCCATGTAGTGGCTCGTCAGCACGATGCCGAGGCCGTCGGCGCGCAGCCCGTCCACGAGGTCCCACAGCGCCATGCGCGCCTGCGGGTCGAGCCCGGTCGTCGGCTCGTCGAGGAAGAGCAGGCGCGGGCGGTGCACGAGCGCGCGCGCCATCATCAGCCGCCGCTTGAAGCCGCCCGACAGCGTCTCCGGGCGCGCCTGCGCGAACGGCACCAGCCCGAAGCGGTCGAGCAGCTCACGCACGCGGCCGGGCACGTCCTGCGGGCGCGGCCGGAAGTACGTGGCCGCGATGCTGAGGTTCTGCTCGACGCTGAAGTCGCCGTCGAACGTGTCGTTCTGCGTGCACACGCCGATCTCACGCTTCATGCGCGCGAGATCCGGCGAGCCCGCGATGCGGATCTCGCCGGCCTCGGGATGCAGGAAGCCGTAGAGCATGCGCAGCGTGGTCGTCTTGCCGGCGCCGTTGGGACCGAGCAGGCCGAGGACTTCCCCGGCCTGGCAGACGAGGTCCACGCCGTCGACGACGCGGCGCCCACCGAGCTGTTTGACGAGGCCACGGGCTTCGAGCAGCGGCGCGGGCATGAAGACCGATTCTACGCGGTATGCTCAGGCGCCATGCCCGAGCTGCCCGAGGTCGAGCGCAGCCGGCGGATCGCGTCGGCGATCGCGCGCGGGCGCCGCATCGTCGACGTGCGCTGCGCCGAGGACCCGATCCTCTTCGAAGGCGTGCCGGCCGCGCGCTTCCGCCAGGCACTCCTCGGCCGGCGCGTGCTCGGCGTGAAGCGACACGGCAAGCATCTCTGGCTCGAGCTCGACCGCCGCCCGTGGCTCTGCCTGCATTTTGGAATGACCGGCGGCTTCCACATTGCGCCCGGCGGGCCGCGGGTGAAGCTGAAGTCGCATGGCCGGAAGCCCGACGAGGCGTGGCCGCCGCGCTTCACGAAGCTCCACCTCGTCTTCGACGACGGGGGTGAGCTCGTGCTGGCGGACGCGCGCCGCCTCGGGCGCGTGCGCCTGCGGGAAGATCCGGCGACCGAGCCGCCGATCAGCCTGCTCGGCTTCGACGCGCATCGCTCGCTGCCGTCGCCGTCGACGTTCCGCGAGCTGGTGAAGGCGCGCGGGGCTCCGCTCAAGTGCCTGCTGCTCGACCAGAGCTTCGCCGCGGGCGTCGGCAACTGGATCGCGGACGAGGTGCTCTACCAGGCGCGGCTCGATCCGCGGCGTCCCGCGCGCTCGCTGAGCGACGCGGAGATCGCGCGCATGCGCGCCGCGCTCAAGAAGGTCATCGACACCTCGGTGCGGCTGTCGAACGACAGCGACCGCTATCCGCGCGGCTGGCTGTTCCACCGGCGCTGGGGCAAGAACCCGCGCGCGGTGACGCGCACGGGCCAGGCGATCCGCCACATCACCCTCGGCGGCCGCACCACCGCCTGGGTGCCCGGCTGGCAGCGCTGAGCGACGCGCCCGCGCGCGACGTCCGCGCGTTCTACGACGGCCTCGCGCCGCTCTATCACCTGATCTACGAGGACTGGGACGCGGGCATCGCGCGGCAGGGCGCGCTGCTCGCGACGCTCATCGCCGAGCGCTGGGGCGCCGAGGCGCGCGTGGTCTTCGACGCCGCGGTCGGCATCGGCACCCAGGCGCTTGGACTCGCCGACCGCGGTTTCGACGTGCGCGGATCCGACCTCGCGCCCGTCGCCGTCGCGCGCGCGATGGACGAGGCGCGCCGGCGCGGGCTCACGCTGCGATGTCACGTCGCCGACTTCCGCGCGCTGGCGGCCCGCTCGGCGAGCGCGGACGTGGTGCTCGTGTGCGACAACGCGCTACCGCACCTCGAGACCGAGGCGGACATCGCGAGCGCGCTGCGCGAGTGCCTGCGCTGCCTCCGTCCCGGCGGCGGTTGCGTGATCACGATGCGCGACTACGGCACGCCGCCGCCGCCGGGCACCGTGCAGGTGTATCCGTACGGGATGCGGCAGTGGAACGGCCGCCGCTTCCACCTCCGTCAGGTGTGGCGCTGGCGCGGCGCGCGCTACGACATGACGCTCGAGATGACGCCGGCGCAGGGCAACGCGCCGCCCGTCGTGGCGTTGGACGCGACCTACTTCTCGATCACGCCGGCCCGTGTCTGCGCGCTGATGCGGGAGGCCGGATTTGCGGACGTGAGGCGTCTCGACGGGCGTTTCGCGCTCCCGCTGCTCGTCGGTACGCGTCCCTGAAGCGTCCGGTCGGCGTCAGAGCCGTGCGAGTACCGCCGCGACGTGGTCGTCCACGGCCCGCGGCTCTTCGAGGCGCAGCACGGGGCACGGCAGCGTGGCGAGCCACTGCTCGTGCATGCGACGGCTGCGGTTCACGGGCTCGCCGTCCTCGTACGACGCCGCCCACCCGATGAACGCCTCGTGCTTGTCGTGCAGCGCGCCCCCCGGGGCGATCGCCTCGGCGCCGTAGCGCTCACGCTCGCGCTCGCGCAGCCGCGCCAGGCGTAGCGCAGGCGGAACCGCCATGAACACCACGAGATCGAAGAGAGGGACAGCGAGCCCGAGAGCACCCACCCCGCGTTGTGGTCGAGATCGGCGCCGAGGAGCGCGCGGCGCACGGCGGCCTCGCGCGGCGTCTGGAACTTCGGCACGGTCGGCAGCCAGTAGTAGTCGTCGGTGTCGAAGTGCGGGCAGCCGCGCCGCGCCGCGAGCGCGGCGCCTAGCGTGGTGGTGCCGGCGCCGGACGCGCCGACCAGGTGAAGCCTTCTGCCACGGGGGCCCCACGGCCGGCGGACCCCCACACCCCCTCTCGCACTCACGCCGGGGTCATCGCGCGCAGCATCGCCCAGCTCTCTTCGGCGCGCTCCGCGGGATCGGTCTCCATGTTCATGAAGTTGAGCACCGGGATCGTGACGCCGTTGGCGACGAAGCGCGCGACGTGCGCGCGGCACTCGTCCGGCGTGCCGAACACGCCGAGCTCGTCGATGGCGCGCTCCGGCACCGCGGCCAGCGCGCCCTTGCGGTCGTTGGCGTCCCAGCGCTCCTGCATCGGACGCAGCGCCTCGCCGCGGCCGAGCCACGCGTGGTACTTCCGGTAGACCGGCACGTTCAGGTAGGTCGTGATCGCGCGGCGGTACGCCTCGCGGGCGCGCGGCGCCGGCGTCGGGCAGATGTTGATCCGGCACATCACCTGGAACGCCGCCGGGTCCTTGCCGGCCTTCCGCGCTTCGTCCTGCACGACGCTCACGACCTGGCTCACGTCGTCCGCCGACACCCACGTGAGGCAGACGCCGTCGCCGAGACGCACCGCCTGGCGCAGCATCTTCTCCTGCAGCGCCGCGATGAAGATCGGGATGCGCTGCGGCGCCGGCCGGCCGACGCGATAGCCGGCGACCTTCAACATCTCGCCCTCGTAGTTCATCTGCTCGCCGTCGAGTGCCTGGCGCACGGCGCGCACCATGTCGCCCACGCGCGTGAGCGGGCGCTCGAAGCGTGCGCCGTTCCAGCGCTCGGCGTTGACGTTCGAGCCGGAGCCGACGCCGAGGCAGAAGCGGCCCGGCGCCGCCTCGCCGAGCGCGGCCGCGGTCATCGCGAGCAGCGCCGGGCCGCGATTGAAGACCCCGAGGATCGCCGTGCCCAGCGTGGCCGTCGTCGTCCACGCCGCGGCGAGCGCGAGCGGGACCACGCCGTCCACGTCGCTCTCGGCGCTCCAGAAGTCGGTGTAGCCGAGCGCTTCGGCCTCGCGGAAGACGCGCGCGTGCTCGGCGAGCGGGATGCCGGCCAGCGGAATCGTCACGCCCCAGCGTCGTGTCGTCATGCCCGGAAGCGTACTTGAAAGCCGAGCGTGCGTGTTACAGTCGCGCCGGTTTCGACCCAGGGCCAGAAGGGCACCATGGCGGTGAAGCTCTCGGTCAACGGGACGGCGCTGAACTTCGACGTCGAGCCCGACACTCCGCTCCTCTACGTGCTGCGCGACAACCTGGCTTTGCACGGGCCGAAGTTCGTTGCGGCCTCGCGCGTCCGTCCCGTTGCAAAGGGAGGAATCGTGATGCCCTCCGTTGAGGAGTACGCACGGATTTCACGGGAAGAACGGGTCGCGCGGATCGAACGCACCGCCGGCGAGCTGCAAGAGCTCCTTGCTACTGCGGGGACGGCTTCGCTTTCGCTTCGGCCGGCGGCTGACGCATGGGCGGCGATCGAAGTGTTGTGTCATCTGCGGGATTCCGAAGAGTGGTTTCTCACTCGGATGCAGTGGGCTCTGGTCATGGACGAGCCCGCGTTCCCCCGGAACAATCCGGATCGGTGGGCGGTCGAGCGGCAGTACCTCCGCCACGATGCCTCCGCGGCGCTCGCCGCCTTTCGGCGGCATCGAAGCGACGTCATCGGCTTGTTTCGGGGACTCTCCGACGATCAGTGGGCCCGCGGCGGGAGTCACCTGGACGGACGAGGCCGGCGATCGATCGAAGAGTTCCTCAATGTCATCGCCTGGCATGACGACAACCACCTCGACCAGATGACGCGGGCCCTGCAAGGACGCCCGTGACCGGATAACGCAAAGCTAACGGTACCCCCACGATAGTTCCGGGAGAACGGGTCTCCCCAATGACCGATCCCGCTCCCCGGATCCTCCTCGTCGACGACGACGCCGCCCTGCGTGAGGCGACGGCCGACCTTCTCCGGCATGCCGGGTTCGTGGTGTGGGAAGCGCGGGACGGCGCCGAGGGCCTCCGCCGCGCGGCCGACCATCCCGACCTCGTGATCCTCGACGTGCAGCTGCCGGACATCGACGGGTTCGAGGTCTGCCGGCGCCTCCGCGAGGATCGCGAGGTGGGCGCCGTGCCGATCCTCTTCCTGACGGGCCTGCACCGCGAGCATCCGGACCGCGTGCGCGCGCTGCGCGCAGGCGCGGACGGGTACCTCGTGCGGCCGGTGCGCGCCGTCGAGCTGATCGGTGCCGTGAGGGCGTTGCTTCTTCGCCGGGCGCCCGGCGCCGCCGCCGCCGCCGATCCGGCGACGGCGCTCGCGGAAGTCGGACGCGAGCTGTCACGCAGCACGACCGATCCCGCTGTCCTGCAGCGCATCGCCGATGTCATCCGCCGGGTGTTCTCCGTCCAGCTCGCCGTCCTGTGGGAGCTCGGCGAGGATGGCGGGCTTCGGTGCGTGGCCGTCGCGGGCGACCCCGGCGCGGGTTGGATCGGCGCGCGCCTCGCCGCCGTCGGCGGCCTCACCGAGCGTGCGGTCCAGTTGAAGCGCACCGTCGCCCGCCGCGACGTGCCCGGCGAGGCCGCGATCGCGGCCCTCCCCACGACGTCGGGGGTGAGCCATGAGGATCGCGCCATCGCCGCAGCGCCCCTGATCGCGCACGGTGAGGTCCTCGGGGTGCTCTCGCTGGTCGACGACACCAGCCGGACGCTCGCAGACGGCGACCTCCATCTGCTCGCGGGCTTCGCCGACACGTGCGCGCTCGCCGCGCACAACGCACGTCTCTACACGACGTCGCTGCGCGCGCTGGAGCGCACCGACCTGCTCCTCTCCGTCGGCGGCGAGCTGACGACGGCGCCCACGGGGGTCGAGATCGCGCGCCGGGCCGCACGGCTCATGGCCAGGCTGCTGGGCGCCGATACCGGTGTGTACTTCGCCATCGATCCACGGGGCCGGCAGGCGGTCGGTGTCGCGGGCTACCACATGCCGGCGGTCTTCCTCCGCGAGCTCGGCCCGCAGGACCTCGCCGACGTGCCGAACGTCCTCCGCGATGCGATCCAGGGCGACGCGCCGCTCGTGGTGCCGAGCGTCCGGGACGACGCGCGCCTGGATCACCCGCTCGTCCGCGGCATGCCGATCGTGCCATCGTCGCTGGTCCTCATCCCGGTGGCCGGCGATCGCGGCACGCGCGGGCTCCTCGCCGCCACGTGGTGGGGCGCGCCGAAGCCGATCGACCCGTATGACGTGCATCTCGCCGCCGGGGTTGCGGCGCAGGTGGGGCCGGCGCTCGACCACTTCCACCTCGGGGGCGACACGGACCGCCAGCGGCGTGAGGCCGAGATCATCGCCGACCTCGCGGCCACGATGAACACCTCGCTGCACGCCGACGCGATCCTGGACATCGTGGTCCGCGGCGCCACGGAGATGTGCCGGAGCGACGTCGCGCGCGTGGCGCTCCGCGATCCCGAGACGGACGAGCTCGTGATCAGGCGCGTGGTCGGCGCACGATTCGGCGGCTACGCCAGCCTGCGGATCGCGCCGGGCCACCTGCCGCCGGGCCGCGCGCTGGTCAGCGGACGTCCGCAGCGCGGCACGGCCGCCGCCGCCGACGTCCTGAACGGCGCCGCCGGCGAGCACGGGGAGGGCCTCGCGAGCGAGCTCAGCGTGCCGATCGCGGCCGCGGGGCTCGTCATCGGCGTGCTCGACGTCGGCAGTCGCGGCGCGGCCGGCTTCGACGAGCGCGACGAATCCGCGCTCGTGCGCCTCGCGTCGCACGCCGCGATCGCGCTGCAGAATGCGAGCCTGTTCGAGCAAGCACAGACGCGGTGGCACCGCATGGTGCGCCTGGCGGAGATCACGCGCCTCCTCAACGCGTCGCTGGAGCCACAGAAGGTCCTCGATTTCGCGACGACCGCGGTGCGCGAGCTGCTGGACGCCGACATGGCGAGCCTGTGGCTGCTCGACGACGACGGCAGCCGCTTCACGCTGCGCAGCCATGCCGCCGCGGGCGCCGCCACCGTCGCGCCGCTCCGCTCGATGCCGGCGGGCGCGGGCATTCCGGCCTGGGTCACGAGCCACCGCGCGCCGCACTACTCGCGCGTGGTCGCCGAGGATCCGCTGATCTTCGACCGCGAGTGGGTGGCGCACGAGGGCATCGTGTCGCAGATCATGGTGCCGCTCGTCCTCGGCGACCTGGCGCTCGGGACCGTGACGGTCGCGATGCGGCGGCTCCGCACCTTCGAGGACGAGGAGGTCGCGCTGATCGAGATGTTCGCGGCGAAGGCCGCGACCGCCCTCCACAACGCCCGCCTGTTCGAGGGCGCGCAGAACGCGTACGAAGAGCTCCGCCGCGCGCAAGCACAGCTCGTCCAGGCCCAGAAGATGGAGGCGATCGGCCGCCTCTCGAGCGGGCTCGCCCACGACTTCAACAACGTGCTGACGGTGATCGGGGGCCGCGCGGAGCTGATCCGGCGCCGCCCGACGCTGGGCCACCGCGAGCGACATGACGCCGAGCTCGTCGCCAAGGCCATCACGCGGGCGTCGGCGCTCACGCGTCAGCTGCTCGCGTTGAGCCGGCGGGAGGTCGCCGACCCCGTTCCCGTGGACGTGCACATGGTCATCGCGGACATGTGGACGCTGCTCACCCGGCTCGTCGGCGAGCGCGTCGAGATGGCGTTCCACGCGGACGCGCCACGCGCGGTCGTCCGCGCGGATCCGACCCAGCTGGAACAGGTCGTCCTCAACCTCTGCGTCAACGCGCGCGACGCGATGCCCGAAGGCGGGAGGCTGGAGATCGCGACGGCCACCGTGCACGTCGACGGCGAGGCCGGCGAGTGCCTGCGTCTGAGCGTCCGCGACACCGGCATGGGCATGGATGCCGCGACCCAGCGCCGGGTGTTCGAGCCGTTCTTTTCCACGAAGCCCGCCGGCACCGGCACCGGCCTCGGGCTCGCCACGGTGGACGACGTCGTGCGGCGCACGCGCGGCACCGTGAGCGTGGACAGCGCGCCGGGGGCGGGGACCACGTTCGTGATCCACCTGCCGCTCACCGATGAGCTGCCCGCGATCCGCGCGTCCGGCGCACCGCCCGCGACACCGGGGCGGGGCACCGAGACCGTGCTGATCGCCGAGGACGAGCCCGACGTCCGCCGCTTCGTGCGCGACGTCGTCGAGGACTTCGGCTATCAGGTGCTCGAGGCGGCGCTGCCGTCCACCGCGCGCGCGCTCGCGGCCGCGCACGACGGGCCGATCCACGCGCTGCTCACCGACGTCGTGCTGCCCGGAGAGAGCGGGGTGGCGCTCGCCCGGCACCTCCAGGCGGCGCGGCCGGGTCTTCGCGTGCTCTACATGTCGGGCTACGCGGACGCGGCGTCCGCCGTGAGCGCGGCCGGCGGCGTGCTCCTCAGGAAGCCGTTCGGGGCGCTGGAGCTCGGCGCCGCGCTTCGCGGGGTGCTCGACGCCCGGCCGCCGGGAGGTGGCGTGGTACCGTAGGCGGCCATGCTGCTCGTCATCGACGTCGGGAACACGAACATGAAGGTCGGGTTGTGCGACGACGCGGGCGTGCGTGTGTCGTGGACCCTGACCACCCGGCGCGAGCAGACCGCGGACGAGTACGGCCTCTTCCTCGAAGCGTTCCTCCGGTCCGGCGGTGTCGAAGCCAGCCAGGTGACGGCCGTCGCGATCTCCAACGTCGTGCCGCCCGTCCAGCAGGCGCTCGACTGGATGGCCGAGAAGTACTTCAAGGTGACGCCGCTCACGATCACCGGCGCGAACAGCCCGCTGCCGCTCGACGTCGACGAGCCGCGCGAGGTCGGGCCCGACCGCATCGTGTCGTGCGTGGCCGCGCGCGCGATCTACGGCGCCCCCGTCATCGTCGTGGACCTCGGCACGGCGACGCGCTTCGACTGCGTCAACGCGCGCGGCGCCTTCGTGGGCGGCGCGATCGCGCCCGGGCTCGGGGTCGGGATGGACGCCCTCGTCAATCGCGCCGCGCGCCTGTTCCGCGTGGAGATGGTCCGGCCGGAGACGGCCATCGGGCGGAACACGATCACGAACATCCAGTCGGGGATGATCTTCGGCTTCGCGGGGCTCGTCGACGGCGTGGTCGAGCGCATGAAGGAGGAGCTCGGCGGCGCCCCGACCGTGGTGGGTACGGGCGGCCACGCGCCGCTCGTCGCCGGCGCCTCGCGCACGATCCAGCACGTCAACGCCGAGCTCAAGCTCGAAGGCCTGCGCCTCGCCTGGGTGCGCAGCCAGCGCGAGCCGCGCGCGTAGGCGCGTGCCGCTTACGCGGCGGCGGCCTGCATGATCTCCGTCAGCTCCTCGAGCGTCGGCGTGTCCAGCGCGGCCGCCGGCGGCCGGACGTACGCCGTCGTGAGCCACCCGCGCCGCCGCAGGATCTCCTTGCGGATCGCGAGCGAGGTGCCGGGCACGGCGCCGGGCTGCGTCTCGTAGCGGATCAGCGGCAGCCACCGATAGAAGAGCGCGCGCGCCTCGTCCCGGCGGCCGGCGACGAACGCGTCCCGAATGCCGCGCAGCGCTTCCGGGTAGGGGAACCCGGTCATCGCGCCGTCGGCGCCGCGCGAGAGCTCCTCGAAGAAGTACACGCCGCCCAGCCCGCCGAAGATCGCGATCCTCCGCTCGAAGAGCGCCCGCAGCCGCGTGATCTTCGGCAGCGTCGGCGCTTCCTCGAGCTTCACGGCCTCGGCGGCCGGCAGCTCGGCGAAGAGGCGCGCGATGAACGGCGCCGGCATCGTCACCTGCGTGGTCACGGGCTCGTCCTGGATCACGAGCGGCACCGCGGCGGCCTTGGCGACCGCGTGGTAGTACTCCGCGACCGCGTCGAGGTTCTTGACGCCGTTCGGCGGCGCGACCATCACCGCCCCGGCGCCTTCGTCGCGCGCCATCCGCGAGAACGCGGCGGCCAGGTGGAAGCCGCCCGCGGACACGCCGGCGACCACCGGGACGCGCCCGCCGACCGCGCGCACGGTGGCGGCCACCACGCGGCGGCGCTCGTCATCTGTGAGGCGGTGCGCCTCGCCCGCGATGCCGAGCACCGTGAAGCCGCGGATGCCGGTCGCGAGCGCCTTGTCGACCAGCGTCGCGATGCCCGGCTCGTCGAGCGTGCCGGATTCCGTGAACGGCGTCGCCATGATGTGGAAGATCCCGGACCAGTCGATCATCGCCGCGTCTCCTTGGCCTCTCGCTTGCTCGATGCTCCCGCTGGGAGAGTATCGCCATGCCCCGACCCATGTGGAAAGGCGCTGTCACCTTCGGGCTCGTGTCCGTCCCTGTCAACCTGTATCCCGCGACGCGCCGGCAGGCGGAGCTGTCGTTCCGCATGCTCCACAAGAAGGACAAGGCGCCGATCCAGTTCAAGCGGTTCTGCTCCGAGGAAGAGGTCGAGGTCCCCTGGGACGAGATCGTCAAGGGCTACGAGTACGAGAAGGGGCGGTTCGTCGAGATGGCCGACGAGGACTTCGAGCGCGCGAAGACCGAGAGCACGGAGACGCTCGACATCCGCGAGTTCGTGCCGCTGGAGCAGATCAACGTCGCGCACTTCGAGTCGCCGTACTGGATCGAGCCGACGAAGCAGGGCCGCAAGGCGTACGCGCTCCTGCGGGACGCGCTCGCGGAGTCCGGCCGCGTCGGCGTCGGCACGTTCGTGATGCGCCAGCGCGAGCACCTCGCCGCGCTCCGGCCGGTGGGTCACGCGCTCATGGTGACGACGCTCCGCTTCGCCGACGAGATCCGTGGCGCCGACGAGCTCGACATCCCCGGGGACGAGAAGCTGAACAAGAAGGAGCTGGAGCTCGCCCGGAAGCTCGTCGACACGCTCGCGGACGACTTCGACGCCTCGGAGTTCAAGGACACGTACCACGAGACCCTGCGCGCGGCGATCGAGCAGAAGCTGGAGGGCAAGGACGTCGACACGCCGGCCCCGCGCAAGCCCGCGCGCGTCGTGAACCTCATGAAAGCGCTCGAGGAGAGCATCAAGTCGGGCGGCCGCAAGCCGCCGGCCCGCGCCGAAGGGCGGAGGAAGCCGGCCCGGGCCAAGGGCCGCGCGAGGAAGCGCGCCGCCTGACGCCGTCCGAAAGTTTGCGCGGTCCGCCGCGCCGCGTTACACTGACCGGCGTCTGCTTCAGTTCGTCCATTCAGTAGACCGCTGCCTCCGGTCGCCTTCCGCATCCTGGAGCCCGCGCCCTTTTACGAACCCGCGGAAGACTGGCTTGGAGGCCATCTCATGTCGTTCAACGACTTTGCCCTGAACCCGACCCTGTTGCGTGGGGTCAGCCACCTCGGCTTCGAGGTCCCCACCCCCATTCAGCGCCTGGCGATCCCGCCCGCGCTCGAAGGCCGCGACGTGCTCGCGTGCGCGATGACCGGCAGCGGCAAGACCGCCGCGTTCATGCTGCCCATCCTCGAGCGGCTGCTCGCGGGCAAGCGCGGCACCCGGGCGCTCGTGCTCACGCCGACGCGCGAGCTCGCCGCGCAGATCGAAGAGCACACGCGCGCGCTCGGCCGCCATGCGGGCGTCGGCGTGGCGTCCGTCATCGGCGGCGTGGCCGCCGGGCCGCAGGAGACGGCGCTGCGCCGCGGCATCGACATCGTGATCGCGACGCCGGGCCGGCTACTCGATCACCTGCGCGCCGGCATCGCGAGCTTCGACAAGCTCGAGGTCCTCGTGCTCGACGAAGCGGACCGCATGCTCGACATGGGCTTCATCCCCGACGTGCGCCGCATCCTCGGCTATCTGCCGAAGCAGCGGCAGACGTTGTTCTTCTCGGCGACGCTGCCCGCGCCGGTCGTGACGCTCTCGCGTGACATGCTGCGCACGCCCGTCATGATCGACATCGAGCGCCCCGCGGCGCCCGCGGTCGGCATCACGCACGCCGTCTACCCCGTGGCCGGCGAGCTGAAGTCCGGCCTCCTGATGGCGCTGCTGCGCCAGGCGGACATGCAGAGCGTGCTCGTGTTCACGCGGACCAAGCACCGCGCGAACCGGCTGACGGAGACGCTCGCGCGCAACGGGATCGCCGCCGAGCGCATCCACGGCAACCGCACGCAGGCGCAGCGCATCGCCGCGCTCGCGGGCTTCAAGGCGGGCAAGTTCCGTGTGCTGGTGGCGACGGACATCGCCGCGCGCGGCATCGACGTGACCGGGCTCAGCCACGTGGTGAACTTCGACGTGCCGAACGTCCCCGAGGACTACATCCACCGCGTGGGCCGCACGGCGCGCGCGGAGGCGACGGGCGACGCGATCACGCTGGTCTCGCCGGACGAAGAGGGCGACCTGAAGGTGATCGAGCGCGCGATCGGCAAGCGCCTCGAGCGCGCGACGCTCGCGGGCTTCGACTACGCGAAGCGCCCGGCCGAGCGGCTCGAGATCCCGATCGCCGAGCGCATCGCGGCGATCCGGGCCCGCAAGTCCGACGAGCGGGCGCGCGCCCGCGCGAACGCGGCACGGCGCGGGGGGGCGGGCGGGTCGCCGCCGCATCGCGGGGGGCCGTCCGCCTATCGCGGCGGTCCGAGCCGCGCGCGGGTCTAGTTACGGGATCGCGATGACGCCGGCGGCGCGCAGCGTGTCGATGCGCGCCGCGGGATAGCCGAGGACGTCGCTCAGCACGCGCTCGGTGTCCTCGCCGATGCGCCAGGGCGCCGGACCCGCCGGCTTCAGCGGCGTGCCGTCGACGTGGAAGGGGGCCGCGGTCACACGCACGGTCCCCCGTCCCGGATGCGGGATCTCCGCGAACGCCTCGCGCGCCTTCATGTGCGGATGCGCGACGACTTCGGGCGGGCTCAGCACCGGCGCCGCGGGCACGCGGCCCGCGTTCAACGTCTTCAGCGCTTCGTCCGACGATCCGAACGTCGTCGACAGCCACGCGGTCAGCAGCGGTCGCAGCGCGGCCCAGTGCTCGCGGCGCAGGACCGGCGTCGCGAAGCGTGGGTCCTGCTCGATGTCGGGACGCTTCATCACCGCGCAGAGCCGGCCCCACAGCGTCGGCGCGCCGACGTGCTGCATGGCGACGTGCCGGCCCGCGACGTCCGCGACCACCATCCCGATCCGCGGGCCCGGAATCACCTCGCCGCCGTTCAGCAGCGCGGCGTAGCTCACGTCTTCCGCCGCCACCAGGGCCTGGAGCATCGAGACGTCGAGGTAGGCGCCTTCACCGGTGCGCTGCGCGCGGAGGAGGCCCGCGAGGATCGCGCCGAACGCGTGCGTGGCCGCGAACACGTCCGCCGCCTGCAGGTAGCTCACGCGCGGGGACGGATCCTCGTTGCGCTCGAGGTCCATCATCCCGGACACCGCGTTGATGATGTGCGCGAACGCCGGCCAGCCCGCGAGCGGCCCGTTCTGGCCGAACCCCGAGATCGAGCAGTAGACCAGCTTCGGATTGAGCCCGCGCAGCGTCGCCGCGTCGATCCCGAGCTTCGCGGCGACGCCGGGCAGGAAGTTCTCGATCGCGACGTCGGCGCGCCGCGCGAGGTCGTGCGCGATCGCGCGGCCGTCCGGATGCGAGAGATCGACCGCGAGGCCGAGCTTCCCGGCGTTGATGCGGATGTAGTAGGTGCCCTGGTCGTCGCGGTCGGGCTGGAGCTGCATGTAGCCGCGGCGCATCTCGTCGCCCTCGCCGGGCCGCTCGATCTTGATGACGCGCGCGCCGAGGTCGGCGAGCAGCCGCGTGCAGTACGGGCCCGCGAGCACGCGCGTGAAGTCGAGCACGGTGATGCCGTCCAGCAGTGGCGTACTCACGCGTCGCCATACTAACGCGTCCGCGACGGGAGCGGGCCGCACCCCGCTCCGCGCCGCAGACCGCGCGCCTAGCGGGGGAGGTAGCCGGGGCAACCCCCGAAGTTCGAGCCGCCGGCCGGCGAGTACGCACCGCCGCACCACGGGCTGACGGCGACCGCCGCGGTCGTCGCGGGCGGCGGCGTGACGGTGACGGTGCTGCCTTGCGGAACGGTGACGGTGGTGCTGCCGCCCGGGCCGGGGGTGACGGTGGTCGGCGGCGACGCGCTCGGCGCCGGCGCCGGCGCGGGCGCCGGAACGATCACGGTGCCGCTCTGCGCGAACACCGGCGTGGTGGCGGCGGCCACGAGGGCGAGGGCGGCGAGGGCCGCGCTGATCGTGGAACGTGTCATGGGAGATCTCCTTCGACCCAGAGGGGTCCGCCGCTTCTGTACGCAACCCCGGTGCCGACGACCCGTGCTAGGGTGAGGGCCCCGTGAGCACCCAGGGCCGCCACCTGCTGGTCGACGAGCCGGCTCCGCACGTCCGGCGGCTCACCCTGAACCGCCCCGAGAAGCGCAACGCGCTGAACAACGTCCTCCGCGGCGAGATCTTCGAGGCGCTGCGCGTCGCGGACACCGACGACCGCGTGCGCGTGACGATCATCCGCGGCGCGGGCTCGTGCTTCTCCGCCGGCTACGATCTCGGCGCCGACCTCGCCGCGGACCGTCCGTACCCGACGGCGGGCGGCGACGGCGCGTGGCCGCGCCACGTCGTCGAAGGCTGGTTCGCGATCTGGGATCTCGCGAAGCCGGTCATCGCGCAGGTGCACGGCTACTGCCTGGCGGGCGGGAGCGAGCTCGCGGCCTCCTGCGATCTCGCCTATGCGGCGGAGGACGCGCAGCTCGGCTATCCGCCGGTGCGGCTGATGAGCCCTCCCGACATGCAGTTCCATCCGTGGCTCGCGGGCATGCGTGCCGCGATGGAGCTGATGCTCACCGGCGACGCGATCTCCGGCGCGGACGCCGCCAGGATCGGCCTCGTGAACCGCGCGTTCCCCGCCGACGCCCTGGAGGCCGCGGTGCTCGACGTGGCGGCGCGCGTCGCGAAGATCCCGAGCGAGCTGCAGCAGATCAACAAGCGCTCCGTGCACCGCGCGATGGACATCATGGGCGTGCGTGCCGCGATCCGCGCGGGCACCGAGCTGCAGGCGCTGGCGTTCCACCAGCCCGCGTCGCTGGCGTACCGCGCGGAGATCAAGAAGGACCTCAACCGCGCGCTGAAGGAACGGGACACGCCGTTCGGCGACTACGGCGGCCGGAAGGCGGACCTGTGACGGCCAGGGGACGTCGAGAGGTCGTCGCGTGATCTACCCGCTCGACGTGCAGGCGCAGCGCCTCGCCGACAAGCCGGCGCTCGTCGACGACCGGCCCGACGGCACCGTGCGCACGTGGAGCTACGCGGAGATGAACCGCGCGGCCAACCGGCTCGCGCGCGTGTTCATGGACCTCGGCCTGAAGGCGGGCGAGCGCTTCGTGTGGTGCGGGCCGAACTCCCCGGGCGTGGTGTTCGCGGGGCACGCGCGCGCGAAGATCGGCGCCACCACGGTGCCGCTCAACTACCGGCTCACGCCCGAGGAGACCGCGTACATCGTCGACGACTCGGACGCCTCGCTGATCTTCGCGGACGCCGACCAGGCGGAGACGTTCGCGCGCATTCGCCCCGAGCTGCCGCGCGTGCGCCACGTCGTCATCTTCGGCGGCCCGCCGCCGCCCGGCATGCTGGACGGCGACGCGCTCGTGGCGCAGGCGAGCGACGCCGACCTGCCGCCCGGCCCCGCGCAGTATCCGGCGTCGATGCTCTACACCTCCGGCACCACCGGCCGCCCGAAGGGCGCGGTGCGCCAGCCGCTCGATCCCACGGCCATCGTGCCGCTGCTGCGCCACATCGGCTTCGTCGAGGACGACGTCTACCTCACCACGGGCCCGCTCTACCACTCCGGCCCCGGCGGCTTCATGCAGATCGCCCAGCTCTTCGGCAACACGTGCGTGCTCCAGCGCCGGTTCGACGCGGAGGACTGGCTGCGGCTCGTCCAGGCGTACCGCGTCAGCATGACGTTCTCGGCGCCCACGCCGATCCGCCTCGTGGTGAATCTCCCCGCCGAGGTCAAGGCGCGCTACGACCGCTCGAGCATGAAGCGCATGATCGCGAACGCCGCGCCGTGGTCCTTCGCGCTGAAGGAGCAGTACCTCGCGGACTTCCCCGAGGACTCGCTCTGGGAGGTCTACGGCTCGACCGAGCTCGGGGTCGACACCGTGCTCGCGCCGAAGGACCAGCGCCGCAAGCCGGGCTCGTGCGGGCAGGCGGCGCCGGGCGTGGAGATCAAGCTCGTCGCGGAGGACGGGCAGGAGGTGACCGCCCCGCACGTGCCCGGCGAGGTCTACGTGCGCAGCCTCAACAACTTCCTCGACTATCACAAGGCGACCGAGAAGTTCGAAGCGAGCCGGCGCGAAGACTTCCTGTCGGTGGGCGACATCGCGTACCGTGACGACGAAGGCTTCTACTACATCTGCGACCGCAAGAGCGACATGATCATCTCCGGCGGCATGAACGTGTACCCGGCGGAGATCGAGGCGGCGCTCGAGCGGCACCCGGCCGTCCAGGAGGTCGCGGTGTTCGGGATCCCGAGCGACGAGTGGGGCGAGGCCGTGCACGCGGTCGTCGTCCGGCGCCCGGGCACGACGCTCACGCCGGAGGCGCTCACCGCGTTCGGCCGCGACCACCTCGCCGGGTACAAGGTCCCGCGCTCGGTGTCGTTCGCGGACGAGCTGCCGAAGACCGGCTCCGGCAAGGTGCTCAAGCGCTCGCTGCGCGAGCCGTTCTGGCGCGGGCGCACGAAGCGGGTGGGATAGGTGACGCGCGACGAGCTGAAGCGGCAGGTGTGGGAGGCGATCGACCGGCGCGCGGACGCCGTGATCGGCATCGGCGAGACCATCCGCACGCACCCGGAGCTCGGCTTCAAGGAGACGAAGACGGCGGCGCTGGTGGAGCGCACGCTCGGCGAGCTCGGGCTCAGCCCGCAGACGGGCCTCGCGATGACCGGCGTGAAGGCGGTGGCCGCGGGCGCGCGCGGCGCCGGCCCGAGCTTCGCGCTGATCGGTGAGCTCGACGCCCTCGGCGTCGCCGGCCACCCGGAAGCGGACCCCGTCACCGGCGCCGCGCACGCGTGCGGCCACAACGCGCAGGTCGCCGGCATGCTCGGCGCCGCGATGGGGCTGCACGCGGCGAAAGCGTTCGCGCACCTGAGCGGCCGCGTGGTGTTCTTCGCGGTGCCCGCGGAAGAGGGCGGCGACCTCGAGTGGCGCACGCGCCAGGTGCGCGAGGGCACGCTCGAGCTGCTCGGCGGCAAGTGCGAGCTGATCCGTCTCGGCCACTTCGACGACGTCGACCTCGCGATGATGATCCACACGACCTCGCGGGAGGAGGACGGCAAGGCGGCGCTGCCGCTCTCCAACAACGGCCGGTTCGGCAAGACCGCGCGCTACGTCGGCAAGGCCGCGCACGCGGGCGGGGCGCCGCACATGGGGATCAACGCGCTCTACGCCGCGCAGATCGGCCTCATGGGGATCAACGCGGTGCGCGAGACGTTCAAGGACGACGACGCGATCCGCGTGCACCCGATCCTCACGCACGGCGGCTCGCAGGTGAACGTGATCCCCGGCGAGGCGCGCATCGAGACGTACGTGCGCGGCCGCACGCTGGAAGGCATCCGGGACGCGAACGCCAAGGTCGACCGCGCGCTGAAGGCGGGCGCGCTTGCGCTGGGTGCGACCGTGGAGATCGACACGTGGCCCGGCTATCTGCCGCTCGCGCCGGATCCCACGATGGCCGGCCTCTTCCGCGCGAACGCGCAGGCGGTCGTCGGCGAGTGCCGCGACGTCGGCCATCGGGCCGGCTGCACGGACATGGGCGACGTGAGCCAGCTCATGCCGGTGCTCCATCCGTACATGGGCGGCGCCGCGGGCACGGGGCACGCGGCGGATTACGGCATCGCGGATTTTTCGCTCGGCTACCTCGCGCCCGCGAAGGCGCTGGCGGCGATGGTGGTCGACCTGTTGTGGGACGATGCGGCGGGCGCGCGCGAGGTGCTCGCGAAGGCGACGCCGCGGATGACGCGTGAGAGCTACCTGGCCTTCCAGCGTGGCGTGGGAAGGCGTGAAGTCTTCGACGGCGGTCAGTGAGGAGGAGAGGCATGGGCATTCTCGACGGACGGACGGCACTGGTCACGGGGGCGGGGCGCGGCATCGGGCGCGGCATCGCGATCGCGCTGGCCGCGGAAGGCGCGAAGGTGCTCGTCAACGACCTCGGCGCGAAGCTCGACGGTGAGGGCAAGGACGCGAGCCCGGCCGACGTGGTGGTGAAGGAGATCGAGAAGGCGGGCGGGACCGCCGCCGCGAACTACGGCTCGGTGGCGGACTGGGACCAGGCGCACGCGATGGTCGACCAGGTCGTGACGCGGTGGGGCCGCATCGACATCCTCGTCAACGTCGCGGGCATCCTGCGCGACCGCATGATCTTCAACATGGCGAAGGAGGAGTGGCAGGCCGTCCTCGCCGTGCACCTCGACGGCACGTTCTACTGCACGCGCGCGGCGTCCGTGCACATGCGCGAGCAGAAGTACGGCCGCATCATCTCGATGTCGTCGGTGTCCGCGCTCGGCTCGCCCGGCCAGCCGAACTACGGCGCCGCGAAGGCCGGCATCATCGGCCTGATGTACTCGACGGCGAACGGCCTCGCGAAGTACGGCGTGACCGCCAACTCGATCATGCCGAGCGGCGCCACGCGCATGATCGACTCGACGCCGCGCGGCCGCGCGTTCTTCGAGCAGCACGGCAAGTGGCCGAGCGAGGCCGCGGTCGGCACCGCCACCGATCCCGACAACGTCGCGCCGCTGGTGACGTGGCTCGCGAGCGAGCAGGCCTCGCACGTGAACGGCCAGGTGTTCCACTCGTTCGGCTACGGCTACTCGCTGATGGTCGAGCCGGTGCCGCTGCGCCGCCTCGAGGCGGACCGGCGGCTGAGCCCGTCCGAGGTCGGCGCGCTCTTCCCGAAGACGCTCGGCAGCTACCTGCTTCCGCCGCCCGGCACCACGTTCGGCAAGTCGCTCGACCAGCGGCCGACGCAGGAGTGGAAGGATCTCGGCAACGGCGTGCGCTTCTGGCAGGCGCCGTGGGATCCGCCGGCCGACTTCGCCTCGAAGCCGTAAGCCCATGAGTGTCACCGCGCTCGAGATTCAGCGCCGCGAGCCCGTGCTCGCCGGTCGCGCGTTCGGCGCGACCGGCGCGTACGAGAAGATCGTCGGGATCCTCCGCTTCGCGGTCGATCCCGCGCTGCCGATCCACGCCGACATCACCGACCTCGACCAGGCGCCGCGAAACGCGGGCGGGCTCGTGGAAGGCGAGGCGGACTTCTACATGGTCCGCCCCGTGGGCGGCGGCAACGGCGCGCTGCTCCTCGACGTGGCCAATCGCGGGCGCAAGCTCGCGTTCATGTTCAACAGCGCGGTGCGCGTGCCCGATCCGACCACCGAGGCGGACTTCGGCGACGGGTTCCTCCTGCGGCACGGCTACACGGTCGCGTGGGTGGGCTGGCAGCACGACATGCCGGCGCAGGACGGGCTCATGGGCATGCGGGCCCCGGTCGTGCGCGACGTCGCGGGGCTCGTGCGGTGCGAGTGGCGTCCGAACACGCGCGTGGCCACGCTGCCGCTCGCGGACCGCTATCACGTGCCGCAGCCGACCGCGGACGTGCACGATCCGGCCGCGCGCCTGCTCGTGCGCGCGCATGCCGCGGCGGAGGCGGCCGAGGTGCCCCGCTGGGCGTGGCGGTTCGCGGATGCGACACACATCGCGCTCGAGGGCGGCTTCGCGCCCGGCGCGATCTACGATCTCGTCTATCGCACGCAGGACGCCGCGGTGAATGGCTTCGGCTTCATTACCGTCCGCGACACCGCGGCGTGGCTGCGGCACGCGCCGGCCTCCGCGGGCAACCCGTGCGCGGGCGCGCTCGATCGCGCGTACGTGTTCGGCGTCTCCCAGTCCGGCCGCTTCCTGCGCCACTTCCTCTATCTCGCGCTCAACGAGGACGAGCAGGGGCGGCGCGTGTTCGACGCGATCGTTCCGCACGTGGCCGGCGCCCGGCGCGGCGAGTTCAACATGCGGTTCGGGCAGCCGTCGCTGAACGCCAAGGAGTCGGTGGGCAGCCTGTTTCCCTTCACCGACCGCGAGCAGGCCGATCCGGTCACCGGCGCGCGCGGCTCGCTGCTCGGGCGCCAGGCCGCGAAGGGCGGCCTGCCGAAAATCGTCACGATCAACTCCTCGGCGGAGTACTGGCGCGGCGACGGCTCGCTGATCCACACGGACGTCGACGCGCGCGCGGACGTCGACACGGTGCCGGAGTCCCGCCTGTACCTGTTCGCGGGCACGCAGCACACGCCCGGCGCGCTGCCGCCGCCGGCCGAAGACCCGAACACGGGCGGGCGCGGGGCGCACACGTTCAGCCACGTGGACTACGCGCCGCTGCTGCGCGCGGCGCTCGTGAATCTCGACGCGTGGGTGACGAAGGGCGTCGAGCCGCCCGCGAGCGCGGTGCCGAGGCTCGCCGACGGGACCGCGGCGCCGGCCGAAGCGCTGGAGAAGACGTTCACCGCCATCCCCGGCGTCCGCTTCCCGAAGCACCTCGAGCGGCCCCTGCGGCTCGACTTCGGTGCGGAGTGGGCGAAGGGCATCGCCACCACGCTGCCGCCGAAGGCCGGCGCGCCCTACGCCTCCGTCGTCTCGGCGGTCGACAGCGACGGCAACGAGGTGGCGGGGATTCGCCCGGTCGAGATCGCCGTACCGCTCGCCACGTTCACGGGCTGGAATCCGCGCCATCCCGAGCAGGGGGTGCCGGAAGACATCATGGCGATGATGGGCTCGACGCTGCCGTTCGCGCGGACGGCCGACGAGCGCGCGCGCCGCGGCGATCCGCGGCCGTCGATCGCCGAGCGCTACGCGTCGAAGGACGACTACCTGCAGCGGGTGCGCGCGGCCGCCGAGGCGCTGGTGAGCCGGCGTCACATGCTCGCCGAGGACGTCGACGCGGTGATCGCGCGGGCGGCCACGCAGTGGGACCTGGTCCAGGAGGGGCTGTGAACGACGTCCGCATCCACGACAAGGACCACGTGCGGACGATCGTGATGGACCGTCCCGCGAAGAAGAACGCGCTGTCCCACGCGCTCGCGTGGGGCGTGGTGACGGCGGTGCAGCAGGCGGCCCACGACGACGACGTCCGGGTGATCGCGCTCACGGGCTCCGGCGACGCGTTCTGCTCCGGGCTCGATCTCGCGGGGCCCGGCGAGGACGTCTCGCCGCTGCCGCCGCAGGAGCGCGCGATGGACGACATCTCCTGGGTGGGACGCTTCCTGCTCGTTCTGCGCCAGGAGTGCGACAAGCCGGTCGTGGCCGGCGTCAACGGCGTCGCCGCCGGCGCGGGGCTCTCGCTCGCCATGGCGGCCGACATGCGGCTGATGGCGAAGAGCGCGCGGCTCATCGCCGGCTATCCGCGCATCGGCGCGTCGCCCGACGGCGGGCTGTCGTGGACGCTGCCGCGCGCGATCGGCTACGAGCAGGCGATGCGCTTCCTGCTCGAGAACCGGACGGTCGGCGCCGACGAAGCCAGGCACCTCGGCATGGTGGGCGAGGTGGTGGACGACGCGGCGTTCGAGGCGCGGCTCGCCGAGTACTGCGCGCTGCTCGCGGAGCGCTCGCCGATCGCGAGCCGCTTCACCAAGCGCGTGGTCGCGCAGGGCACGCGCACCGACGACCTCGCGGGCCACCTGCGGTACGAGCTCGCGACGATCCGCCGGGCGTTCGCGACCGAGGACCACCGGGAGGCGCGCCAGGCGTTCCTCGAGAAACGCGCCCCGATCTTCCGCGGGCGCTGACCAACGGGCGCTGAACCAAGGAGAGAGAGAGCCACGATGATCTACGAATGGCGTGCGTACTACATCATGCCGGGCCGCATGCCCGACATCCAGAAGCGGTTCGCCGACCACACGATGCGGCTGTTCGCCAAGCACGGCATCAAGGTGGTCGGGTTCTGGCAGCCGGTGATCGGCGAGTCGAACGAGCTCGTCTACATGTGCGCCTACGACGACCTTGCCGCGCGCGACAAGGCGTGGAGCTCGTTCATGGCGGACCCGGAGTGGCAGGCGGTGCGCAAGGACAGCGAGGTCAACGGCCCGCTCGTCGAGCGCTTCGTGAACAAGATCTTCCGGCCGACGCCGTTCTCGCCCCTGCAATGAACATGGGGGCCCCCCAGCCAGGACCCCCCAAACCCCCTCTGAAGCGCCTCGAGGGCAAGGTCGCGCTGATCACGGGCGCGGGCACGGGCATCGGGCGCTCCGCCGCGCTGATGATGGCGGCGGAGGGCGCGGCCATCGCGATCGCCGGACGGCGCAAGGAGCCGCTGGACACGGTGGTGAAGGAGATCGAGAAGGCGGGCGGGCGCGCGGCGGCCCGCGCGTGCGACGTCTCGAAGCAGGCCGACGCCCGCGCGCTCGGCGCGTGGGCCGAGGAAACGTTCGGCCGCGTCGACGTGCTGGTCAACAACGCGGGCCACTCCAGCAAGGTCCGCGCGGTGCGCTGGGTCGGCGACGACGACTGGAACGGCGTCGTCAACGTGAATCTCAACGGCGTCTACGCGCTGACCCAGACCGTGATCCCCGGGATGATCGCGCGCGGCGGCGGCACCATCATCACGGTGTCGTCGGTGGCGGGCATCCGCCCGGGCCTGCTCGGCGGCGCGCCCTACGGCGCCGCGAAGGCCGGGGTGAAGAACTTCATGGGCAGCGTGCTGAACGAGCTGCGCAGCCAGGGCATCCGCGCCACGACGATCATGCCGGGCGAGGTGGACACGCCGATCCTCGACCGCCGGCCGCTCAACCCCGACAAGACGGCGCGCGCGACCATGATGATGCCGGAGGACGTGGCGGAGACGATCCTGCTCTGCGCCACCCTGCCGCCGCGCGCGGTCATCGAGGAGGTCGTCATGACCGCGACCTTCCCGCGCGACACCTCGAAGGACATCGAGGTCGCGCGCCGGCTCGGCGAGCCGGGCTACACGCCGCCGGCCTGATCGGTTGACGTTCGACGAGGCGCTGCGCGAGCGGGCGAGGACGCACCTCGCCCGCTTCGCCCGCCGTCCCGCACCGCTCGAGAACCGCCGTGCCGCCGCCGTCGCGGTCGTCCTGCTCCCCGACGACGACGGCCGCGCCTGCTTGCTCATCACCCGGCGCGTGCCGAAGCTGCGCGCGCACGGCGGCCAGTGGGCGCTGCCCGGCGGCCGGCTCGACGCGGGCGAGACCGCCACCGCGGCGGCGCTGCGCGAGCTGTGCGAGGAGGTCGGCTGCGTGGCCGGCGAGGACGCGGTGCTGGGCGTGCTCGACGACTATCCGACACGCTCCGGCTTCGTGATCACGCCCGTCGTCGTGTGGGGCGGGGACCACGTCACGCTCACGGCGAACCCCGACGAGGTCGCCAGCATCCACAAGGTCCCGCTCGCCGAGCTCGACCGTCCGGACGTCCCGACGCTGATCTCGATTCCGGAGAGCGAGCGGCCCGTGATCCAGCTCCCGCTCCTCGGCACGATGATCCACGCGCCGACCGCGGCGGTCATCTTCCAGACGCGCGAGGTCGTCGTCCACGGCCGGCCGACCCGCGTCGATCATTTCGAGCAGCCCGTGTGGGCGTGGCGCTGACGCCCCTGTGGTGTAATCCGAAACGGAGGATGCCATGTTCACGCTGATCGACGACGGCACCGTGCACGAGATCGACGCCACCATCGAGGCCGGGCGTGTGCTGCTCGACGACGCGGGACTCACCGCGCTCGGCTGGGAGCTCCATCCGGACGGGCTGTGTCGCGACGGGCTGTGTGTGCCCGTTCCCCCTGGCGTGTCGCTCGACGTCGACGGCAGGGTCGACCTCGCCGCGCTCGCTCGCGTGCTGGACCGGCCGCTCGCGCTCGACCTCGCCGAGCGCGCCGCCTACCTGGGCGTGTCGGCGCGGGAGCGGGCGCGCGCGCTCTCGTCACTGATGGCGCCGGACTTTGCGCTGCCGGATCTCGCCGGACGCATCCATCGGCTGTCCGAGCACCGCGGCAAGAAGATCCTCCTCGTCGCCTATGCCTCCTGGTGAGGGTGCCGGCTCGACCTGCCCGTGTGGCAGGGCCTCCACGAGGAGCTGAAGGACCGCGGGTTCGTCGTCATCACGGTGGCGCTCGACAAGACCGCGGACGACGCGCGCCCGTGGATCGAGGCGGCGGCGCCGACACATCCGTCGCTGATCGACACGCGGCACGTGCTGGCGGAGCTCTACCACGTGGTCAACGTGCCGACCGTCGTCTGGATCGACGAGCGCGGCCGCATCGTGCGGCCCAACGACGTCGCCTTCGGCGCCGACACCTTCCGGCACCTCACCGGGCTCGACTCGTCGATCCACCTCGCCGCGCTCCGCGCCTGGGTGCGCGGCGAGCAGCCGGCGTTCGCCGCCGACGAGGCGCGCGCGCGGCAGACCCTGCCGACCGAGGCCGATCAGCAGGCGCGCGCGGAGTTCGGGCTCGGGCAGTGGCTGTGGGCCCAGGGACGGACGGAGGCCGCGACGCGGCACTTCGAGCGCGGCGGCGAGCTGGCCCCGCACGACTTCACGATCCGGCGCGGCACCATGCCCATGCGCGGCATCGATCCGATGGGGCCGGAGTTCCGCGCGATGCGCGGCGAGTGGGCGAGCGCGGGACACCCGTATTACCGCCCGCTCCCCGACACGGCCGGCAAGGGCTAGACATGGCGAAGCGCGTGGTCGTCGTGTGCCACGCCAACACCGCGCGCAGCGTGATGGCGCAGAAGCTCATCGAGCGCATGCTGGCCGAGCGCAACCTCGCGGGGCGCATCCACGTGAGCTCGGGCGGCGTGTGGGTGCACGCGCGTGACGGCATGATCCCGTCGCTCGACGCGCGGCTCGCGCTGCGCGAGGTCGGCATCCACCTGGCCGAGGACGCGATGGTGTCCACGGCGCTGCGCGAGCATCCCGAGGTCCTCGCGGCGGCGGACTTCGTCGTCACCATGACGAAGGAGCAGAAGGCCCTCGTGCAGGCGCTTGCGACCGGCCGTGCCCTTCCGATCGCGACGCTCCCCGAGCTCGCGGGCGAGCAGGGCGACATCGCGGACCCCGCGGGGCAGGGGGAAGAGGCCTTCCGCGCGGCGCGCGACGAGATCATGCGCTGCCTCGCGCGGGGCTTCGACGCGCTCGTCGCCCGAACGCTCCGCTGAGGCCGCGCCCGGATGGTACTGTCGCGACACCATGGCGGCTAACGCTTCCGCGACTTCGGCGACGGCCCGGCCGCGCGGCCGGCTGTTCCGCAAGTACGTCGTCGTCGTCGTCGCGCTCGTCGCGGGCCTGCTGATCGCGAGCGGCGCGGTCGAGCTGTGGTTCTCCTATCAGGAGAACAAGGCGGCCCTGGTGGCGCTGCAGCGCGAGAAGGCGCAGGGCGCGGCGGCCCGCATCGAAGGCTTCGTCCGCGAGATCGAGCGCGAGATGGGCTGGACGACCCAGCCGGTCCTGGCCTCCGGGCCGGCCGCGCTCGAGCAGCGCCGCATCGACTTCCTCCGGCTGCTGCGGCAGGTGCCTGCGATCACCGAGCTGAGCCACGTCGACGCCGAAGGGCGCGAGCAGCTCCACGTCTCGCGGCTCGCCATGGACGTCATCGGCGAAGGCCGCGACCTGTCCGCCGACCCGCGGTTCACCACCGCGCGCGCGGCGAAGATCTACCACGGCCCCGTGTACTTCCGGAAGGAGTCGGAGCCGTACATGACCCTCGCGCTCGCGCAGAGCGGCGGCGGCGTCACGATCGCCGAGGTGAACCTGAAGTTCATCTGGGACGTCGTGTCGCAGATCGCGATCGGCCAGGCCGGGCGCGCGTTCGTGGTGGACGGCGCGGGCACCCTGATCGCGCACCCGGACATCAGCCTCGTGCTGCAGAAGACGAACCTCGCGCGTCTGGGCCACGTGGCGACGGCGATGGGCGTGGCCGCGCCGGGATCGGAGACCGCGGTGGCGCACGACCTCGCCGGGCGCAGCGTGCTGACCGCCCACGCGACCATCGCGGGGCTGAAGTGGGCCGTCGTCGTCGAGCAGCCGCTCGAGGAGGCGTTCGCGCCGATCCGCGCCTCCGCGCAGCGCACGGTCGTGGTGGCGATCGTCGGCGTCGCGCTCGCGGTCGGCGCGAGCCTCCTGCTCGCGCGCCGGATGGTCCGGCCGATCCAGGCGCTGCAGGCCGGGGCCGCGCGCATCGGGGCCGGCGAGCTCGGGCACCGGATCGACGTGCGGACGAAGGACGAGCTCGAGGCGCTGGCCGGCGAGTTCAACCGGATGACCGTGCGGCTCCAGGAGTCGTACGCGACGCTGGAGCAGCGGGTGGAAGACCGGACGCGCGCGCTCTCCGAGTCGCTCGAGCAGCAGACCGCGACCGGCGAGATCCTCAGCGTGATCTCGAGCTCGCCCACCGACGCGCAGCCGGTCTTCGAGGCGATCGTGGCCAACGCCGTCCGCCTGTGCAACGGCATGTCGTCGATCGCCTTCCGGTTCGACGGGCAGGCGCTGGTGCCCGTGGCCCGGCACGGGTTCGACGAACGGGCTTGGGAGATGATCGGCAGCGGGCGGCCGTCGCGGCCGACCGTCGAGACCATGTCGGGACGCGCGTTCGTGGAGCGCCGGATCATCCACTCGGCCGACATCCTCGCCGAGGCGGGCGCAAGCGAGCGCTCGCGCTGGCTCGCGCGCGAGATCGGCTACCGGGCGTTCCTCGCGGTGCCGATGATGCGCGAAGGGCAGCCGATCGGCGTCATCAACATCACCCGCCGCGAGGCGGAGGCGTTCTCGCCGCGGCAGATCGAGGTCATGCAGACCTTCGCCGACCAGGCGGTGATCGCGATCGAGAACGTGCGTCTGTTCACCGAGCTCCAGCGGCGGAACGTCGAGGTGACGGAGGCGCTCGAGCAGCAGACGGCGACCGGGGAGATCCTCGGCGTCATCAGCCGCTCGCAGACCGAGATCCAGCCCGTGCTCGACACCATCGCGGCGAGCGCCCGGCGCGTCTGCGATGCGTTCGACGCGGTCGTCCTCCAGCCGCAGGGCGACGAGCTGGTGGTCGTCGCCCACGCGGGGACCCCGTCCTCCGAGGGCTTCGCGCGCGGGCCGATCGGGCGTGACTGGGTCAGCGGCCGGGCGTTCATCGAGGGCCGGACCATCCAGGTGCCCGACCTCCAGGCGGCGGAGGGCGAGTTTCCGCGCGGCGCGGCGATGGCCCGTCAGGCCGGGCACCGCACGGCGCTCGCGACGCCGCTGCTGCGCCCGGACGGGGCCCTGGGCGTCCTGCTCGTCCGGCGCCACGAGGTGCGCCCGTTCACGGACAAGCAGCTCGCGCTCCTGAAGACCTTCGCCGACCAGGCCGTCATCGCCATCGAGAACGTGCGGCTGTTCACCGAGCTGCAGCAGCGCACGACTCAGCTGCAGGTCGCGAACCGGCACAAGGACGAGTTCCTCGCCAACATGTCGCACGAGCTGCGCACGCCGCTCAACGCGATCATCGGGTTCTCGGAAGTGATGCTCGAGCGCATGTTCGGCGACGTGAACGACAAGCAGGAGGAGTACCTGAACGACATCCTGTCGTCGGGCCGCCACCTGCTCTCGCTCATCAACGACATCCTCGATCTCTCGAAGATCGAGGCGGGCCGCATGGAGCTCGACCTCGCGGAGTTCAATCTGGCCGTCGCCATCGACAACGCGATGACGCTCGTGCACGAGCGCGCGGCACGCCGGGGCCTCACGCTCACGCAGGAGGTGGACCCGAGCGTCGGCGACTTCAAGGGCGACGAGCGGAAGATCAAGCAGGTGCTCCTGAACCTGCTCTCGAACGCGATCAAGTTCACGCCGGAAGGCGGCCGCGTCGAGGTGCGCGCCAGCCTCAAGGGCGACGTCGTCGAGATCGCGGTGAAGGACACCGGCGTCGGCATCGCCCCCGAGGACCAGGAGACGGTGTTCGAGGAGTTCCGCCAGGTCGGGACGGACCTGGCCCGGAAGCACGAGGGGACGGGCCTCGGGCTCGCGCTCTCCCGGCGCTTCGTGGAGCTCCATGGCGGCAACCTGTGGCTGGAGAGCGAGGTGGGCGTCGGCTCGACGTTCACGTTCGCGCTCCCGGTGAGGCGGTAAGCGATGGCCGGTGAGCTGATCCTCGTGGTCGAGGACAACGACAAGAACCGCAAGCTCGTGCGCGACGTGCTGACGTTCAAGGGCTACGAGATCGTCGAGGCCGAGAACGGCGAGGATGGCGTGCGCCTCGCGCGCGCGCGCCTCCCGCGGCTCGTGCTCATGGACATTCAGCTCCCCGGCATCGACGGTATCGAGGCGCTGCGGCGCCTGCGCGCCGACGAGGCCACGCGCGGGATCCCGGTGCTCGCGGTGACCGCCTCTGCGATGGACCGCGACCGTCAGCAGATCATGGCGGCGGGCTTCGACGGCTACCAGTCGAAGCCGCTCAACGTGAAGGAGTTCGTGGCCGCGGTGGAAGCGATCCTCCGCGCATGAACGGCCGCAAGATCCTGGTCGTCGACGACACGCCGGTGAACGTCAAGCTCCTGGCCGACCTGCTCGGCGCCAAGGGCTACGCGGTCGTCACCGCCGCGTCGGGCAAGGAAGCGCTCGAGAAGGTCGACGCCGAGCGGCCCGACCTCGTGCTGCTCGACGTGATGATGCCGGGCATGACCGGCTACGAAGTCTGCAAGAAGCTCCGCGAGGTCGAGGCGACCGCGATGCTGCCGGTCGTGATGGTCACCGCCCTCGACCCCGCGCAGGAGCGCGTGAAGGGCATCGAGGCCGGCGCCGACGACTTCCTGTCCAAGCCCATCAACCAGCCGGAGCTCCTCGCGCGCGTGCGCTCGCTCCTGCGCGTGAAGGCGCTGCACGACCAGCTCGTGGAGCTGAACCGCACGCTCGAAGAGCGGGTCTCGGCGCAGGTCGCGCAGCTCGAGCGCTTCGGGCGGCTCAAGCGCTTCTTCTCCCCGCAGCTCGCGGAAGCGATCCTCTCCGGCGGCGCCGAGGACCCGCTCAAGAGCCACCGCCGCGAGATCACGGTGGTCTTCCTCGACCTCCGCGGCTTCACGGCGTTCGCCGAGACCGCCGACCCCGAGGAAGTGATGAGCGTGCTCCGCGAGTACCACGCGGAGATGGGCAAGCTCGTCCTCGGCCACGAAGGGACGCTCGAGCGCTTCACCGGCGACGGCATGATGATCTTCTTCAACGATCCGGTCGCGGTCGAGAACCCGTCGGAGCGCGCGGTGCGGATGGCGGTCGCGATGCGCGCGCGCGTCGCCGAGCTCGCCACGCGCTGGCGCAAGCTCGGCCACGACCTCGATTTCGGCGTCGGCATCGCGCAGGGCTACGCCACCATCGGCGCGATCGGGTTCGAGGGGCGGTGGGACTACGGCGCGATCGGCAACGTCACGAACATGGCGGCGCGGCTGTGCGGGGAGGCGCGCCCGGGGCAGATCCTCGTCTCACGGCGCGTGTACACGGCCGTGGAGGATCTCGTCGAGGCGGCCGCGGTGGGGGAGCTCACCCTGAAGGGCTTCTCGCGCCCGCTCCCGGCCTACGAAGTGACGGGCCTGCGCGGCTAGGAGAGCGGGTACCGGAACGGCCCCCAGCCCATCCCCTCGATCGCCTGCGGCTCGTAGGTGCCCGCCGCCGGCTTCGCGGGCGGCCGGCGGGGTCCCGTCTTGCGCGCGGCCGGCGGGGGCGTGGGCTTCTTCGCCTTCGCGGCGGGCTTGGACGCCTTCTTCGTGGTGGCCTTCGCGGCCGGCTTCTTCGCGGCCGACTTCTTCGCGGCGGGTCTCTTCGCGCTCTTCTTCATGGGGCGCACTGTATACCAAAGAGCGCGACGTCGGCCAAGACTCCATAGTGATCGGACGGCCAGATCGTGCGCCCGTCGGCCTCGCGGCGCGGCCGATCGAGGACCACGCGGCTGCCGCACACCGCCCGCCGGCCGTCCTCGACCCCGCCGAGGAAGATGTAGTCCACCCGTCGCGAGACCGTGGCGACCGCGGCCCCCGGACGCTGGTAGACGGTGGCGCCGGACGCCTCGGGGTGCGCCGCCCGGAACGCGTCCACCAGCCCGCCCGGCCCGTTGATCGCCGTCATCGTCTCGTGGTGCTCGGTGACGTTGAGATCGGCGCCCAGCAGCACCGGGCCCGCGGTGGCGTGCGCGCGGACGATCTCGCCGACGCGGCGGAGCTGGCACGCATCCGCACTGGTATGCGTGCTGAACACCGCGAGCGCGCCCCACGGCGTGGCCACGTCCGCGCGCAGCACGATGCGCGGGGCGAGCCGGTGGCGGCAGCGCGGCAGCTCGTCGACCTCGGACCCGACGATCGGAAAGCGGCTCAGCACCGCGGGCCCTTCCGCGAAGTCCAGCACGGCGACCACGAGGCGGTTGAGGAAGTAGAGGGGCGAGAGCCGCGTGGTGGCGGGCTCGAACACGTGGTGCAGCCCCAGCGTAGCCGCGAGCCGCTCGGCGACCACCCCGCGCCGGCGGCCGCGCGACGCTTCCTGGAGCGCGACCACGTCCGGGGCGAGCGCCCGCAGCTCGTCGGCGACCATCGTGAGCCGCGTCTCGAGGTCGTGGGTCTCGCCGTTCCAGCTTCCGTACGGGCCGCCGTGGAAGAGGTTCAGCGTCACCACGCGCAGCGGGCGAGGCGGCTCCGCGGCGGCGGGCGCGACGGCGACTGCCGCGACGAGGAGCGCCGCTAGGGCGAGGCGAGGCGCTGCGATGGCTCGCCCACGTGGATGTGCGCCCCCGTGGCCGCGCCCGCCACGGCTCCGCGGAACGCGATGAACGAGAGCCCGGAGCGGCGCAGCCAGTCCATCACCGCCTTGCCTTCCGGCGTGTCCGGATGCACGGCGAGGTCGACGGCGTTGCGATGGTCGAAGCCGAGCTTGTCGTGCAGCGGGGTCTGCCCGTACGCGCTCACCGGCAGCGCGCGGCCGAACGTGCGGGTGAAGAAGTCCCGGAGGGCGCCCGTGAGCCCGAGGCTCCATGCGCGCTCCCCCCGGAACCGCACGAGCGTCGCGGTCGACTGCTCGCTCCCCGGCGACAGCGCCCGCGCGGACGCCAGCTCGTCCTGCGCGAGCGATTTCGCGATGAGGCTCGCCGCCTGGACCGCTTCGTTCCAGGCCTCGTCGAGTCGGGCGCGGGCGGCGGACGCCGCGCGCTCCGCCGCGCCGAGGTCTCCGCGCGCCACCAGCCCCCGCTCGACCAGGGCGCGGGTCCTGTCGAGCTGCTCCAGCCTGCGCTGGACCTCGCTCTCGCGCACGGCGAGGAGCCGGTCGAGGCTCGCCTTGTACTCGCGGGTCGCGCGGAGCTGCTCCGCGCGCGACTGGCGCGCGTTCGCGCGCAGCTCCGGGAGCCCGGGCGCCTGGGCCGGCGCCTCGCGGGCCCCGGTCGCGAGCAGCAGGGCGGCCCCGAGCGCGAGCACGACGGCACGACGCATGAGCTCACGGTACGCGGTTTCCTTGACTTCGCAAAACCGGGCGAATTAGGCTCAAGGCTCCGCTGAACCGGACGGTATTCCGCCGTCGCGACCCGTACGCTCGAGGAGACCGCATGGCCAGGCTCGACGCCTTCTTCAAGCTGATGTTCGACACCGGCGCCTCCGACCTGCACATCGTCGCCGGGCAGCCGCCGATCCTCCGCGTGCACGGCGAGCTCGAGCGCGTGAAGTACGACCCCCTCGACGACGAGAACCTCCGCGCGATGCTGTACGAGATCGCGCCCGAGCAGAAGATCAAGGTGTACGAAGAGACGGGTGACGTCGACTTCGGCTACGAGATCCCGGGGGTCGCCCGCTTCCGCGCCAACTTCTTCATGCAGCGCGCGGGATGCGGCGCCGTCTTCCGCCAGATCCCGACGAAGATCCTCACGGCCGACGACCTGGGCCTGCCGCCGATCCTCAAGCGCACCGCGCTGCTCAACAAAGGTCTCGTGCTGGTCACCGGGCCCACCGGCTCCGGCAAGTCGACGACGCTCGCGGCGATCATCGACCACGCGAACCGCAACCGGCAGGACCACATCATCACGGTCGAGGATCCGATCGAGTTCGTGCACCAGAGCCAGGGCTGTCTCGTGAACCACCGCGAGGTGGGCACGCACACGCGGTCGTTCTCGGCGGCCCTGCGCGGCGCCCTCCGCGAGGACCCGGACATCATCCTGGTCGGTGAGATGCGCGACCTCGAGACGATCCGGCTCGCGCTGGAGGCGGCCAACACCGGTCACCTCGTGTTCGGCACCCTGCACACCACGAGCGCGGCCAAGACCATCGACCGCGTGATCGAGGTGTTCCCCGCCGAAGAGCAGGCCCAGGTGCGCAACAGCCTCTCGACCGGCCTCAAGGTCGTCGTGGCACAGAACCTCTTCAAGCGCGTCGACAAGAAGGGCCGCTGCGCCGCGCTCGAGATCCTCGTGTGCACGCCCGGCGTGTCGAACCTGATCCGCGAGAACAAGACCGTGCAGATCCCGTCGGCCATCCAGACGGGCAAGCAGCACGGCATGCAGACGCTCGACGACGCGATCATGGAGAACCTCAACAAGAAGTGGATCGCGCCCGAAGAGGCGTACATGAAGTGCATCGACAAGGCGAAGTTCCGGCCCTTCCTCAAGACGCCGCCGGACGACCTGAACAACTAGGGGCGGAGATCATGCGCAAGGCCGAGATCGACGACATGCTGGCCGCGATGCTGGACTCGCACGAGAACGTGTCCGACCTCAACGTCACGGTCGACCGTCCGCTCCAGGTGGAGTCGTCCGGCGAGCTGGTCGGCGTGCCGGTGACCCCGCCGGTGGAGTCGCTGACGCCCTTCCAGACCGAGATCTTCGCGCTCAACCTCATCAACGGCGACCGGCGCCTCTGCCAGTTCCTCGTGGAGCAGGGCTCGTGCGACAGCTCGTACTGGCTGCCCGGCAAGGCGCGCTTCCGCGTGAACATCTTCTCCCAGCGCGGCAACTTCTCCTGCGTGCTCCGGAAGCTCGAGACGAAGATTCCCACGATGGAGGACCTCAAGCTCCCCGACGCGTTCCAGAAGATGACGAAAGAGAAGAACGGGCTCATCCTCGTCACCGGCGCCACGGGCTCGGGCAAGACGACGTCGCTCGCGGCGCTCCTCAACGAGTTCAACTCGACGCGCTCGATCCACATCGTGACGCTCGAGGATCCGGTCGAGTACGTGCACCCCAACCGCAAGGCCACGTTCAACCAGCGCGAGCTGGGCGGCGACTACGACACCTTCGCCAACGGCCTGCGCGCGGCGCTGCGCCAGGCGCCCAAGATCATCCTCGTCGGTGAGATGCGCGACCGCGAGACCGCGGAGCTCGCGCTGAAGGCCTCGGAGACGGGCCACCTGGTGCTCTCCACGCTCCACACGGTCACGGCGGGCCAGGCCATCAACCGCATCGTCGGCATGTTCGACCAGGAGGAGGAGCGGCAGATCCGCCAGCGCCTCGCGGACACCGTGCGGTGGGTCGTCGGCCAGCGGCTGCTCCCCAAGGTGGGCGGGGGCCGTCTCGCGGTCCACGACATCCTCGGCAACACCATCCGCTCGAACGAGCTCATCCTGCACGGCGAGTCCGAGGGCAAGAACTTCTACGAGATCCAGGAAGTCGGCGAGCCGTTCGGCATGATGACGTTCGACCAGGCGATCGTCCGCGCGTACGAAGCCGGGATGATCACCGAGGAGACCGCCGTCGCGTACTCCACGCGCAAGGCGGTCGTCCAGCGCGGGATCGACAAGGTGAAGCAGACGCGCGGGGAGAAGACCACCGACGTCGAGGGCCTCAAGCTCGACTGGGACTACAACAAGACCATCCAGAAGAAGAAGTAGGCGCCATGGCTGATCCGCAGACGACGACTCCGGGGGCGCGCCCGGCGCTGGTGTGCGTCGACCCCGGCGACCGGGCGAGCGCGGTCACCGCGGCGCTCACCGAGCTGGGCTACGCGCCCGAGGCGGCCGGCGGTGCCGCGGACGCGATCGACCGCATGCGCAAGACCGCGTACGAGGTCGTGGTGGTCGACGAGACGTACGAGGGCGCCTCGCCGCTCGACAACGCGGTGCTGAAAGCGCTCGGCGCCATGGCGATGCCGATCCGGCGCTACATGTTCGTCGCGCTGCTCGGCGCCGACGTGAAGACCCTCGACAACGGCACCGCCTTCTCGCGCAGCGTCAACGCCGTGGTCAACGTGAACGACCTCGGACAGCTCGCGTCGATCCTCCGGCGGGCCGTGGCCGACAACGACGCCTTCTACCGGGTCTTTCGCGAAGTGCTCGCCGCCGCGGGCAAGCGTTAGTCGTCGAGGGGCGGTGGGGCGGGCGGGGTCGCGCGACGCGGGCCGCCGGCGCGGGGCGGCCCCGCGAAAACCGCTCGTCGACGGTACGTCGGTTTTCGCGCGACCACCCCGCACCGCCAGCCCGCGTCGCGCGACCCCGCCCGCCCCACCGCCCCTCGACGGCGTAGGTTTGGCCGCACAGAGAGCCGTTCGGTTTCGGCAGAAGGCGGAGCTGAGGGTCACGAACGCGCGCGAGGCGCTGCTGTTCGTTCGGGATGTTGGGGTTTGTTCCACCTTTTATCGCTTTGCCGACGGGGTGCCCTCGCTGTGGGAAGCCGTCGTCGGACGCTCCAGCCCGCGGTGGCCCAGACGGTCGCATCACGATGATGGCGTGGGGCTGACCTGGCGGTTGAAAGACGAGCTGCCCGCCGCCAAGCAGTGCTACTACGGCAAGATCCTTCGCGGGCGGCCCTGTCTCGTCGCGCTCGACCTGTTTCCCGCCTTCTATGCGCTCGTGCGCGCGGCGCAGCGGGCGCGCGACTATCGAATCGAATTCCGGGACGGGCGTCTGACACTTACCGCCCGGCGCATCATGGACGCGCTCACGGCGGAGCATCCGCAGTACACGCGAGGACTGCGCGCGAGCTGCTTCATGCTGGAAGCGCGCCAGACCCGGGAGTTCGAGCGCGCGATGGGCGAGCTGCAGCAGGGGCTGTGGATCGTGAAGACGGAAGAGCGCTACGAGCCGAGTTTTTCGTACCGGTGGGATCTGCTCGAGGCATGGCTGCCGGAGGAGGTGGCCGCCGGCCGGCGGATGTCGCGTGCGGCCGCCGCGGCGGCGCTGGTCGAGCGCCATGCGCGGGCGGCGATCTACACGCGGCCGGGCGCGCTGCGACGGCTCTTTCCGCTCTCGGAGGCGGAGACGGCCGCGGCGGTGACGACGCTCACGACGCGTGGCTTACTGGAGGAGACGGCGGTGGCGGGCTGGCCGGGACGATGGCTCGTCCATGCCGCCTCGAGGAGAACGCGATGAGAGCGATGATCGGGATGCTCCTGGCGCTCGGCGGCGCGCTCGCTCTCGCGGTGTCGGCGGCCGACGCTCACGACGGCCGCCGTGCAGGGTTTGGTGGACCGCCGCTGGCGTCCGTGTTCCCGGCGCCGCGTGATCCGTGGAAGTCGTGGGGCGCCCAGCCGCGGCTTCGCTCCGAGCTGCCGCATCGCGTCGGGCCGCCGCCGGGCCGACACCACCACGGAGCCGCCGGGGTCGCGCCGGCGCCGGTGCACGTATGGATCCCGGGACAGTGGGTGTCGGACGGCGCGCGCTGGGTCTGGGTCCCGGGGCACTGGGCGTTCGCCGCGCCCTGAGCCCCGTTTCCCCGCGTAACACTTACTCAGGCGGCTTTCGCCTGTTTGCCCTCGTCGCGGTCGAGGTGCTGCTTCAGGTGCGGGACGAGGCGCTGGAGCTGCTGCTCGTCGGCCGCCTTCATCTGCCGCCAGACCTCCTTGCACTGCGCGCAGTCGCCCGCGTCTTTCATGAACGTGTCGTAGCGGTGGAGCCCCTTCGAGATCACGGTGGCGGTTTCCATCAGGTTGTACGTGGGGTTCTTCAGCATGACTCGCCCCTCCTTCCGGTCGGCAGGGGTGCAAGCGAATTGCCGACGGCCGCGCCGGCGCGCGGTCACGCTCGCTGGCACGGCGTTCGCTCTCCATGACCCCGCTATGGCAAAGAAGCGTCCGCGCGCCCAGAACCCGTCGGAAGAAGAGCTCCAGGGACCGCCGCCCCGCGAGGCGATGCTGATGCGGGACGAGCGGGAGCGCCGCGCCAGGCACGATGCCGCCGAGCACACCGACACGAGCCCCGGCCTGGCGGGCGGGGACGTCGACGCCGACTGGCAGCGCGCGGCGTCGGTCGGGGAGGAGGCGCCGGGCGGCTCGGTCGCCACCCCCGATCAGGACCAGGTCGACGAGATCGGCGAAGCGCTCGGCGTGCCGCAGGCGCTGGACGCCGAGGTCCGCGCCTCCAGCGAGATCCTCGACGAGCGCGACGCGCGCCGGATGGAGCAGGAGCCGTGACGCTCGAGATCGAGCCGCGGCGGTCGGCGCTCGTCGTCGAGCACGGCGCGCGGCGCCACCGCGGCGGGCACGTCAACATCGACGACGGCGAGCGGTGGGTCTCGCTCGTCGGGGGCAGCGTCCTCGCGGTGTTCGGGCTGTCGCGCGGCGGCCGCGCCGGCGCCGTCGCGGCGCTCGCCGGCGCCGCGTTGATCTATCGCGCCGCACGCGGGCACAGCCAGATCTACGAGGCGCTGGGGCTCCAGAGCGAGCCGACGCACGTCGCGCCGGTCACGAGCCTCGCGCATCGCCGGGGCGTCACCGTGCGGCGTACGGTGGCGATCAACAAGCCCGTCGAGGAGCTGTACGTCTTCTGGCGCGACTTCGAGAACCTCCCGCGCTTCATGCGCCATCTCGAGTCCGTCACGTGCGACAGCGACCGCCGCTCCCACTGGGTCGCGCGCGCGCCCGCGGGCCGCCGCGTGACGTGGGACGCCGAGGTGGTCGAGGAGCGCACGAACGAGCTGATCACGTGGCGCTCGCTCGACGGCAGCGACGTGCAGCACGCCGGCGCCGTGCAGTTCGCGCCCGCGCCCGGCGGGCGCGGGACCACCATTCGCGTGTCGCTCACCTACACGCCGCCCGGGGGCAAGGTGGCGGCGGTCGTCGCGAAGCTGTTCGGCGAGGAGCCCGGGCAGCAGGTGCACGAGGACCTGCGACGCCTGAAGCAGATCATGGAGGCCGGCGAGATCCCGACGATCAGCGGGCAGCCGCGCGGGGACGCGTGAAAGCCCTCTGCTGGTACGGCCCGGGGGACGTGCGCGTGGAGCGCGTGGCCGATCCCACGATCCTCAATCCGCACGACGCCGTCGTGCGCGTGACGCGCACCGCGATCTGCGGCTCCGACCTGCACCTCTACGGCGGCTTCATCCCCGGCCTCAAGACCGGCGACATCCTCGGCCACGAGTTCATGGGCGAGGTCGTCGAGACCGGCACGGCGTCGACGCTCACGCGCGGCGACCGCGTGGTGGTGCCGTTCGCGATCGCGTGCGGCCGGTGCTTCTTCTGCCAGCGGGAGCTGTGGTCGCTCTGCGACAACTCGAACCCGAACAGCGCGACGCTCGAGAAGCTCTACGGCTACGCCGGGGCGGGGCTCTTCGGCTACTCGCACCTCTACGGCGGCTACGCGGGCGGGCAGGCGGAGTACGTCCGCGTGCCGTTCGCGGACGTCGGAGCGCTGCGCGTGCCCGAGGGCGTCGACGACGAGCAGGCGCTGTTCCTGTCGGACGTCTTTCCGACGGGCTGGATGGCGGCGGAGCACTGCACGATCCAGAGCGGCGACGTCGTCGCGGTCTGGGGCTGCGGGCCGGTCGGCCAGTTCGCGATCCGCAGCGCGTTCATGCTCGGCGCCGAGCGCGTGATCGCGATCGACCGCTTCCCCGAGCGCCTGCACATGGCGGAGAGCCTCGGCAAGGCCGAGGTCCTGAACTACGAGGACCTCGACGTGCTCGAGGAGCTCAAGGAGCGCACGGGCGGCCGGGGCCCCGACGCCTGCATCGACGCGGTCGGCATGGAAGCGCACGGCACCGGCGTGAGCGCCTTCTACGACCGCGCGAAGCAGGCCGTGCGGCTCGAGACCGACCGTCCGACCGCGCTGCGCGAGGCGATCCAGGCGTGCCGCAAGGGCGGGACGGTGTCGGTTCCCGGCGTGTACGGCGGCTACGCCGACAAGCTGCCGCTCGGCGCCGCCTTCGCGAAGGGCCTGACGATCCGGCTGGGGCAGACGCACGTGCATCGCTACATGCGGACGCTCCTGTCGCGGATCGAGCGGCAGGAGATCGACCCGTCGTTCGTCATCACGCACCGGATGAGTCTCGACGACGCGGCCCGCGGCTATCGGATGTTCCGCGACAAGGAAGACGAGTGCGTCAAGGTGGTATTGCGGCCGTGAAGGACGTCATTCGCATCGCGGCGGTCGGCGACACGCACGTGCCGAAAGCGGGCCATCCCGGCCTGCAGTCGGCGCTCGCGGCCGCCGCCGCGAACGCCGACGTGCTGGTCCTGTGCGGCGACATCACGGACTACGGCCTGCCCGAGGAGGCGAAGCTCGTCGCCGCCGCGATCCAGCCGGGCGTGAAGATCCCCGTGGTGGCGGTGCTCGGCAACCACGACTTCGAGTCGGGGCACCAGGACGAGGTGAAGAAGATCCTGGTGGACGCGGGCGTCATCGTCCTCGACGGCGACGCGTACGAGGTGGCGGGCGTGGGGTTCGCCGGGGTGAAGGGGTTCGCCGGCGGCTTCGGGCCGCGCGCGCTCGGCCCGTGGGGCGAAGGCGCGATCAAGGCGTTCGTCCACGAGGCCGTCAACGAAGCGCTCAAGCTCGAGGCGGCGCTCGCGCGGCTGCGCACGCCGCACCGCGTCGCGGTGCTCCACTACGCGCCGATCATCGCCACGGTCTCCGGCGAGCCGCCGGAGATCTATCCCTTCCTCGGGTCGAGCCGCCTCGAGGATCCGCTCAACCGGTATCCGGTGAGCGCGGTCTTCCACGGCCACGCGCATCGCGGCAGCCTCGAAGGCCGCACGCGCGAAGGCTCGCCCGTCTACAACGTCGCCATGCCGCTCCTCGTCCGGTCGTTCCCGGGCCAGCCGCCGATCCGCATCGTCGAGCTGCCGGCGACGCTGGCCGCGGTCGCTTGAGAGGCCTCACGTGAACGACGCGTGCCCCGCGCATCTCGACCCCGCCACGTTCGCGTTCTACTCGCGCTCGCTGCGAGCGCTCAATGACGCCGGCGTGCCGTTCCTCGTCGGCGGCGCGTACGCCTTCGAGCGCTACACGAGCATCGCGCGGCACACGAAGGACTTCGACATCTTCGTGCGCGAGACGGACCTCGACGACGTGTTCGCCGTGCTCCGCGCCGCCGGGTGCGAGACCGAGATCACGTTCCCGCACTGGCTCGGCAAGGCCAAGTGCGGCGAGGACCTCGTGGACATCATCTTCAGCTCGGGCAACGGCGTCGCGCAGGTGGACGAGCTGTGGTTCGAGCACGCGGTGGACGAGGTCGTGCTCGGGGAGCCGGTCCGGCTCATGCCGGCCGAGGAGATGATCTGGTCCAAGGGCTTCATCATGGAGCGCGAGCGGTTCGACGGCGCCGACGTCGCCCACATCCTGCACGCCCGCGCCGACGCGCTCGACTGGCGGCGCCTGCTCATGCGCTTCGGGCGGCACTGGCGGGTGCTGTTCAGCCATCTGGTGCTCTTCGGCTTCATCTACCCGTCGGAGCGCGCGCGGATCCCCGCGTGGGTCATGCACGAGCTCGCGCGCCGGCTCGCGCGCGAGACGGCGTCCGTCCCGGTCGCGGACGCCTCACCGGTGTGCCGCGGGCCGCTGCTGTCGCGCGCGCAGTACCTGATCGACGTCGACGGGCGCGGCTTTCGCGACGCGCGGCTCACGCACGAGAGCGCGATGTCCGAGGCCGACGTGGAGCGGTGGACGGACGGGATCAAGGTCGACGGCCCCGCGGCGGAGGAGCGTCCGGCCGCTTAGCCGGCGGCTGTGAGGAGCGGGCGAAGGTCGACGCGGGGGCGCGCCTCGGCCAGCAGCGGCGCCCAGAGGTCCCCGACCTTCGCGATGCGGGCGCGCGCGTTCTCCAGCCGGAAGTCCGCCACGTCGAACCCCCGTGCGATCTCCTTCCAGCTCACCGGCATCGAGACCGGCGCGCGCGGCTTCGGCCGCACCGAGTACACCGACGCCAGCGTCCGGCCCCACGCGTTCTGGTTGTAGTCGACGAGCACCCGGCGCCGCGGGCGCCGCGCCTTCGCGTACACCGCCGTGAGCAGCGCGGGGTGCCGCCGGGCGACGTCGTGGGAGATCCGCTTGGCGAGCGCCCAGACTTCGCCCTGCGTCGGCCCGCGCACGATCGGGACGTAGACGTGGATGCCGCGCGATCCGGTCGTCTTCGCGTGACTCGGCATCCCGAGCGCCTCGAGCGCGTCGCGCACCACGAGCGCCGCCTCGCGGATCTGCGGGAACGTGGCGCCGTCGGTGGGGTCCAGGTCGAAGTGAAGGTACGTCGGGCGGTCGACGTCGTCGCACGTCGCGTACCACTCGTTCAGGTCGATGCAGCCGAGGTTGACGACCCAGAGGAGCGCCAGCACGTCCTGGATCACGGGGAAGTCGATGACGTTCCCCGATGCGTGCTCGATCGCGCACGTCTCGATCCAGTCCGGGCGCGGCGTGGGCGCGCGCTTCATGAAGAAGAACGGCCCGGCGGCGCCGTTCGGATAGCGCTTCATGACCATCGCGCGGTCGCGGATGTGCGGCAGCAGCACGGGCGCGACGTCGGCGTAGTACTGCAGCAGGTCGCCCTTGGCGATGCCGTCCTCGGGCCAGAACGGCTTGCCGAGGTTGGTCAGCGTGACCGATCGCTCGCCGAGCTTCACGACGACGGTGTCGCGGTCGCGCGGAAGCCGGACCGGTGGGACGGGCTCCGCGGCCCGACGGGGCTGCGCGCGCCGGGCCGGATGGCGATCGCGCGTCGCGCGCCCGGTGGCGGCGGCCGGGCGTGCCATCAGCGCCGCTCCCCGCCGCGGACGGCGGCGGCGAGGATGCCCGGGATCGGCGTCAGCCGCGGCGGCCGCGCGCCCGTCCGCACGGTGCCGAGGACCGGCCCGTACGTGAGCTCGGTGCCGGTGCGCGCGGCGCGGAGGAGGAGGCCGCCGCGGCTCATGTCGCCGCGGCCCACGAACTCCACCGGAAACAGCAGCCGCGCGCCGAGGATGGCGCCCAGCACGTCGACGTACTTGGCGGACGCGATGCTGCCGAGCAGCACGACCTCGTCGTCGGCCGCGAGCCGCGCGGCGAGCGCGCGGGCGCTGGCTTCGAGGGGACGGCGGTAGCGCGCGTTCGCGGCGTCGATGTCCACGCGCGCCGACCGCCGGAGCGTCGCGGCCGTGCACGCGGTGTCCGGAGGCTGCAGCCCGGCGTCGGTGGTGATGACGAGCACGGCGTCGGTCGCCGCGGGCGGCCGCGCGAACGCCTCGGCATACGTCAGCTTGCCGCGGAAGTAGAGCCCGGACAGGAAGCTCATGACCTCGCCGAGCGGCGCGCCCGCCGGCTCGCGCAGCCGGCGCGCGAGGGGGAACATCGCCCGGGGCGAGAGGAGGATCTCCGCGCGCTCGCCGTCGCTGCGCGCGGGCGACAGGAGGAAGACGCGACGGGAGCGTCGCCGGGCGGCCGTCATGGATCCAGTGTACCGGACGAGAATTCGTTGACTTCCCCGACGGCCCGGTGCGAACGTGAGCGCCATGAACGACCGCGCGATCGACCGTGGCCATGGGGTGGTCGAGTGGGAGCACTTCTGCGAGCGGTGCGGGGCGCGGATGGAAGAGCAGAAGTGCAAGATCATGTGCAGGAATTGTGGCGCCTATCGCGATTGCAGCGACGCGTGATCGTGCCGCGTACGCGCTAGACTGAGCGCGTGGACCCCGACTGGAACGACGCCGAGCTGCTGCAGCACGTCTTCGACGAGACGACCGTGCTGCGCAAGCCGCTGCGCGGGATCATCAGCGGCTATCACGTCCTGCCGTACATCCTCGTGGGCGGCGATCACGCGGCGCCCGCGCAGTCCGTCGAGGTCCGCGGGCGCATCAAGGTGTCGCCGCGCCTCGTCATCGCGCCCGGTCGCGACGCCCCCACCTACGGGGAGCTCTTCAGCGAGCGGGACCTCATGGATCAGCGGATCGTGGCGCGGCTGTTCAGCTTCAAGTACGCCGGCCGCGTCAGCCTCGAGAGCGACGACCTGAAGATCCGCCGGCAGGACCGCGATCCCGGCAGCCACGTGGAGCGCGTCCTCGAAGAGCTGTCGCGCCGGGAGATCATCGACACCGGCGTGATCGTCTCGCCGGACGCGCGCTTCTATCCCGTCTCGCTCGACCGCTTCATTCGCGAGATCCTCGACCAGGAATTTCGCGAGTGATCGCGGCGCCCGCGGCGCCTAGCGGTCGCGGGCGAGGGTGCTCAGGACGGTCGCGAGGGCGTCGGGATCGACGGGCTTCAGCAGGTGGGCGTCGAACCCCGCCTCCCGCGCGCGCCTGACGTCTTCCGGCTGGCCGTAACCGGTGAGCGCGATGAGGTAGGATCGCGGCCCCTCGAGCCTGCGCATCCGCCGCGCGACCTCGTAGCCGTCCACCTCCGGCAGGCCGATGTCGATCAAGGCGACGTCGGGCGCGTGCCTGCGCGCCAGCTCCAGCCCGACCGGCCCGGTGGGCGCGGCGTCGACGCGATGTCCCTCGAGCTCGAGCAGCGCGCGCAACGCTTCGCGCGCGTCGTCGTGATCCTCGATGATGAGGATCGACCGACCCGTCGGATCTGCAGTCATGAATTCACGGTATCACCCCGGCCAAGCCGCGGTTGACACGTCAGGGCGAGAACCTTAACGTAGCGCGCACTTGCCGCCCATGGAGGCACTCACTCGTGGTGGTCGTGCGGCTCGGCGCTGAGCGCGCGGCCCGCATGGTGACCGTGCTCGTCCCCGGCGCGCAGGCGGCCGTCGCGCTGTGGCTCGCGTGGCGCTCGCTCGACTGGCCCCTGATCCACGACGCGCCGATCCTGCACTACATCGCGTGGCGCATCGCCGACGGCGCGGTGCCGTACCGCGACCTCTTCGACATGAACTTCCCGGGGACGTATCTCGTGCATCTCGCGGTGGTGACGCTGCTCGGCACCGGCGACGTCGCGTGGCGTGCCGTCGACCTCGGCGTGACCGCGCTGACCGCGGGCCTCGTGGCCGCGCTCGCGGCGCCGTGGGGCCGGGTCGCGGCGCTCGGCGGCGCGTCGTTCTTCGCGGCGTACCACCTCGCGGCCGGCGCGTGGAACGCGGGCCAGCGCGACTTCCTCCTGGGCCCGTGCCTGCTCGGGGCCGCGCTCGGCGTCGCGCGCTGGGCCGAGGGTGGAGGCCTGCGGCCGGTGTTCGGCGGCGGCATCGTGCTCGGCGCCGGACTGACGATCAAGCCCCACGCGATCGTGTTCCTCGTCGCGCTGGTCGCGTTCATCGCGGTGCGCGGCCGCGTGACCGTCGTGCCCGCGCTGCCCCCGATGGCCGCGCTCGCCGTCGGGGCCGCGCTCGCGCCGATCGTGGTGGTCGTGTGGCTCGCGGCGGTCGGCGCGCTCGGCGCGTGGCGCGAGATCGTGTTCGGCTATCTCGTGCCGTTGTACTCGCGGGTCGCGCGGCCCTCTGACTGGCTCTACTTCCGGTGGGACGCGTGGATCGCGGTCTCCGTCGCTCTCGGCGTCACCTGTGCGCGGCTCACGTGGACCGGACGCTGGACCGCGCGCCACGCGCTCGCGGCGCTGGGGCTCGCCTACGGAGCGGCGCACTTTCTCCTGCAGCGCAAAGGCTGGGAGTACCACGCGTATCCGCTGGCGGCGTTCGCCGCCGTGCTGCTCTTCGCGGAGCTGGCCCCGGCGCTGCGCCGGCGTCCGCTGCGCGCGGCGCCGCTCGCCGCGTCGCTCGTCGCCGTCGTGTGGCTTCTGGGGGTGAAGGGCGTCGAGGCCGGGGACTCGGGCTGGATCGCGCTGAAGGAGCGCCGCGTGAGCGCGCTCGCGGCGGACCTCGCCGCGCGCGTGAAGCCCGGGGACGAGGTGCAGGTGCTCGACACGACCGACGGCGGCGTGCACGCGCTGCTTCGGCAGCGCCTCCGCGAGCCGTCGCGCTTCCTCTACGATTTTCACTTCTACCATCACGTCGGCGCGCCGATGATCGAGCGGCTGCGCGCCGAGCTCGTGCGCGACCTCGGCGCGCGCGCGCCGGCGCTGATCGTGCTCTGGGAGCCGGGCTGGCCGGCCGGGGGCTACGAGCGCATCGACGGGTTTCCGGCGCTGCGAACCCTGCTCGAGACGCGCTACGCGCGGGCGCACGACGGCGACGCCTACAGGATCTATGCGAAGCGACACGATCCGTAGCATCGTCCGCGCCTACGACGACGCGATCGTCCGCGCCTACTGCTGGGCGCGGTTCGCGATCCTGCGTCAGCGCTTCCTCGACGAGATCGGGCAATACCTGCCACCCACCGGCGTCATCCTCGACATCGGCTGCGGCTTCGGGCTCTTTTCGCTCTACTACGCCGCCACCGGGCGCGAGCGGCTGGTGCGCGGGATCGACATGAATCCGCGGCGCATCGCGATGGCGCGTCGCGCGGCGGCCCGGCTCGGTCTCGACAACGTGACGTACGAGCTGGGCGACGCCCGCGACTTCAAGGGCGACATGGAGGTGGGGGCCGCGTACATGCTCGACATCGTGCACCATGTGCCGCCGGCCTCCGTGCCGCCGCTGCTCCGCCAGCTCCACCGCGCGGTGGCGCCGGGCGGCCTGCTGCTGGTGAAAGATGTCGACACGCGCCCGGCGCCGAAGCGCTGGTTCACCTGGGCGTTGGACAAGCTGATGGACCCGCGCGCCCCCGTCCGCTACTGGTCGGGCGTCGAGCTCACGGCCGCGCTCGAGGACGGCGGGTTCACCGTGCGCCGTCATCTGATGGTGGACGTCCTTCCATACCCGCACGTCCTCTACGTGTGCACGCGCCGGCCGTGACCTGCGGCTGAAGACCGCGAGTCGTGGCCTCGATCTTGCGACCTGACGGATTCACGTCAGGCGTGAGGGGATCGTCATGAGGTTGATATGCGCGTGGTGCGAGCGCGAAGGGCGCCCGGCCGCGCTCGCCGAGGTGGAGCCCGTCGAGAATCTCGCCGAGACCCACGGGCTCTGCGAGGACCACCGTGATGAGTGGATGCGCAGCCTGGGCCTCGGCGAACCGCCCCCCGCGTCACCACCGCCGCCAGCCTAGCGGCCGACGGCAGCCCCCTTGCACCGTCACCCCGCGCCGATTCGGACACTCAGGAGGGATCGATGCGGGGGATGACCTTCGGGACGCTCGCGCTCATCACGATGCTCGCCGGCACCGGACTCGCGACGGCGCAGACCAACACGACCGGGACGATCGGTCCGAACACGTCGGTGGCGCAGACGCCGCCGACGACCGCGCCCGGCGTGGGGACCACGACGAACGGGACGACCACGACGCCCGGCGGAACGACGACCGGCGGCGCGACGCCCACGGTGGCGGCACCCGCGGTACTCCGTGAGGCGGTCATCGTCGTCTGCGGGGAGGACATCTCGACCGGCGCCACGCGCCTCGTCGTGTTCAGCGCGAGCTCGAGCGCCGGCGCGCCGACCATCGCGCCGGCGTCACCGTGCGCGCAGGCGCTCGCGGACCTCTTCGTCGCGGGGTTCGGCCTGATGGACGTGCAGCCCTTCAACCAGCAGCTGCAGTACACGCTGGTGCGTTAGCCGAGGTGCTTCGCGCTGTCGACGTCGCCGAGCGGGCCGTCGAGCCGCGTGATCGTGTCGCGATCCCGCGGCACGCGAGATCCTCCCTCGCGTTGGTGCAGGTCGGTCAGCCGTTGCTGTTGTAGAGGATCGCGCCCGCGTGCGTCATCGACGTGAAGGGAAGAAATTGGTGGAGCTGAGGGGATTCGAACCCCTGACCCCAAGACTGCCAGCCTTGTGCTCTCCCAACTGAGCTACAGCCCCACCGCGAGGGGTTAACGTTACAGGCCCGGTGCAGCGGAAGTCAAGGAAGGGTGGGATGGTGCCGGAGGTGGGATTCGAACCCACACGTCCTTTCGGACACCCGGTTTTGAGCCGGGCGCGTGCTGCCAGCTTCGCCACTCCGGCACATCACTTCGTCGACCGATTGTACAGCCAGCCAACCCGCGGTCGTCCCACGCCGCGCTTGGTGCCGTAGCCGAGCGGTGAAAGGAATCGCTCCGCCTTGGCGCACAGACGCTCGTAGACGTATTTCTGGCTTGTCTCTTGGCCGGCGTGAGCCCCAGAGTCGTCAGCCACTGATAGAAGCCGCGGTCGCGCCATTGAATGTGGTAGCAGTTCCGCGATTGCCGTGTGATCGCATTCGTCAAGCCGAGGCAGCGCCGCACCGTCTCGAGCAGGTCGAAGTCGTTTGAGCTCACGGCCAGGCCCCAACGCTCGCGCGACAGGTGCCCGTCGGTCGCGATCAACCTGACGACGTATGCGATGTCTGCGGTCCAGGCGGATCGAGAGGCGTTCGACCAATCGGCGCGCTTTGCTCCATGGCCAGCGAGCGGACCGCGGGCCCGCGTCGTGATGCCGAGCTGGTGCGCTCTTCCACGTCGAGCCGCCGCAGAAGATCGGGGTCGATGCCCAGGCGCGATGGGTGCACTCGTGATCATTCGATCGTCAGCGCCGACCCGTCAATGTCCTGGTTTCAATACACGAATTCGATACCCCATATAATGGCCCCATGGGTGAGCGGACCTTCGCGGAGGACGTCAAGCAGCTCGGCTACGGCGCGGGCCAGGTCCTCCACGGCGAAGGCATCCTCGCGATCACCAAGGCCCTCCTCCAGTCCGGCGTGAGCTACGTCGGCGGCTATCCCGGCGCGCCGGTCTCCCACATGATCGACGTGCTCGCCGACGCCCACGACTCGCTGCTCGCCCCGATGGGCGTCTACTTCGAGCAGTCCGGCAGCGAGGCCGCGGCCGCGGCGCTGCTCGGCGCCTCGATCAACTATCCGATGCGCGGCGCGGTCACGTGGAAGTCGGTGGTCGGCACCAACGTCGCCTCCGACGCGCTCTCGCACGTGGCCTCGGCCGGCGTGCGCGGCGGCGCGCTCATCGTGATCGGCGAGGACTACGGCGAAGGGTCGTCGATCCTGCAGGAGCGCACCCACTCCGCCGCGCTCAAGTCGTCCGTGCCGCTCCTCGATCCGCGCAACAGCCTGCAGTCGTTCGCGCGCTTCGTCGAGGAAGGCTTCGGGCTCTCCGAGGCGTGTCACGAGCCGGTGTTCTTCTCGATCCGCATCCGCGCCTGTCACATGCGCGGCACGCTCGTCTGCAAGGACAACGTGAGGCCCGCGATCGGCATGCGCACCCCGCTCGGCGCGCACAGCTTCGCGATCGACCGGATCAACCTCCCGCCGTTCACGTACGCGATGGAGGCGCAGAAGTTCGAGCAGCGGCTCCCGGCCGCGCGCCGGTACATCGTCGAGCACGGCCTCAACGAGCTGCATCCCGGCGAGGACGGCGAGCTCGGCATCGTCATGCAGGGCGGGCAGTGGAACACCACCATGCGCGGGATGGCGGAGCTCGGCCTCGCCGACCTCTACGGCCGCAGCCGCGTGCCGCTGCTCGTGCTGAACTGCCTGCATCCGCTCGTGCCCGAGCAGCTCATCGCGTTCATGCGCGGCAAGCGCCGGATCCTCGTCGTCGAGGAGGGCATGCCGAACTTCATCGAGCGCGAGCTGGCCGCGCTCGCGCACGACGCGCGCCTCGACGTGCGGATCCACGGCAAGGACGTGCTGGCGCCCAACGGTGAGTACGTGCCGCGCCTGGTCATCGGCGGCCTCGCGAAGTTCTTCGCGCAGGCGGGCCCGCGTACCGTCACCGCCGCCGCGATCATGGACCGCTACGAGCGGCTCGTGGAGCACCAGGCCCGCATCACCACCGTGCTGGCGGAGCCGGTGTCCAAGCGCCCGCCTTCGTTCTGCACGGGGTGCCCCGAGCGCCCGCTGTTCAGCGCGATGAAGATCTTGAGGTCGCGCGAGCCGGCGGTGGGCGACACGCACGTCTCGCACGACATCGGCTGCAACACGTTCTCGACGCAGGCGCCGTTCAACATCGGCAACTCCGTGCTCGGCTACGGCATGGGGCTCGCGTCGAACAGCGCGGTGGCGCCGATGTTCGGCAAGCGCACGATGGCGGTGATGGGCGACGGCGGCTTCTGGCACAACGGCCTCACCAACGGCGTCGCGAACGCCGTGTACAACAAGCAGGACGCGGTGTTCGTGATCATCGACAACGGCTACGCGGCGGCGACGGGCCAGCACCACGTCCCGTCCTCCGGCACGAACGCGCGCGGGCAGACGCTGCCGACGACCATACCGGGGGCCTTGCGCGGGCTCGGCGTGAAGTGGATCAAGACCGTCGACTCGTACCGCATCCCCGAGATGATCGCCACGCTGCGCGATGCGCTCACCACCCGCGCGCCGGGCCTGAAGGTGATCATCGCCAAGGGCGAGTGCATGCTCGAGCGGCAGCGGCGCGAGCGGCCGCGCACGCGGGCGCTCGTGGCGGCGGGCAAGACGGTGGCGCAGCCGCGCTTCGGCGTCGACCCCGACGTGTGTACGGGCGACCACTCGTGCATGCGCTTCAACGGCTGCCCGTCGCTGACGCTGCGCCCGAGTCCCGATCCGCTGCGGACCGACCCTATCGCGCACGTCGACGAGACCTGCGTGGGCTGCGGGGTCTGTGGCGAGGTCGCCCATGCCGCGGTGCTGTGCCCGTCGTTCTACGAGATGAACGTCGTCGCCAACCCCGGATGGTGGCGGCGGGTGCTCGCCCGCGTCCGCTTCGCCGTCATCGGCCGACTCGCCGCGCTCGCGTCGTGAGCGACCACCGTGACGGCCCCGGGCCGTCAACCGGCTCCCCGGGGCTCGTCAGCGTCCTGATCCCCGCCGTCGGCGGGCAGGGCGGCGGCGTCCTCTCGGAGTGGATCGTGGAAGCGGCGATCGCCGGCGGCCTCGGCGCCCACGGCACCTCGATCCCCGGCGTCGCGCAGCGCACGGGATCGACCACGTACTACGTCGAGGTCTTTCCGGCCGGCGACGAGCTGCCGACCGTCTCGCTGTATCCGATCCCCGGCGCGCTCGACGTGCTCGTCGCGCCCGAGCTCCTCGAGGTCGGCCGGATGATCGAGCTCGGATTTCCCTCTCCGGCCCGCACGACGATCATCACGAGCACGCACCGCCTCTACTCCATCCAGGAGAAGATGGCGGTGGGCGACGCGACGTATCCGAAGGACCGGCTGGTCGACGCCGCGCGCGCCTTCTCCCGCGAGCTGCACGCGTTCGACGCGCTCACGCTCGCCCGCGAGCACCGCACCGAGGTCAACGCCATCCTGCTCGGCGTCGTCGCCGGCAGCGGCGTCCTCCCGATTCCCGAAGACGCCTACCGCGCGGCAATTCGCGGCAAAGGCGTGCAGGTCGACGCCAACGTGCGTGGCTTCGACCTCGGACTCGCGCTCGCGCGCGATCGTCCGGTGCCGGCGTCCGCGCGCAACGGCGGCGCGCCCGCCGCGGCGGCACCCGTCGTGGCGGACGACCCGCGGGTCGCCGCGCTCCCCGCGCCGCTGCGGCCGATCGTGCGGCAGGCGCTCGTTCGGCTCGTCGACTACCAGGATGCGCGGTACGCCGAGCGGTATCTGGCCCTGCTCCGCCCCTTCGTCGAGCTCGATCCCGAGGTGGCGGCGCACGTCGCGCGCTACCTCGCGCTGTGGATGACGTACGAGGACGCGATCCGGGTCGCGGATCTCAAGACCCGCGCGAGCCGCTTCGACCGGATCCGGGGCGAGGCGCGCGCCCCCGGCGCCGTCGTTCACGTGACCGACTATCTCAAGCCCGATCTCGACGAGATCTACGGCATCCTGCCGCGCGCGCTGGTCGCCCCGTTCGCCCACTGGGCCGAGCGACGGTGGCCGCACGGGCGTCCGACGATGGCGCAGCACGTCCGGACGGACACCATCCTCGGCTTCCTTCGGATCTGGCTGCTCGGCCGCCTGCGGCGCCTGCGGCCCGTCTCCTATCGCGCGCACGTCGAGCACGCGCGCATGGCGCAGTGGCTGGCCGTCGTCCGGCGGTGCGCGGCGTGGGACGTGGCACTCGCGCGCGAGGTCGCCCACGCGGGACAGCTCGTGAAGGGCTACGGCGAGGTGCGCCGCCGGATGAGCGCGCACCTGGAGCGGCTCCTGACCATGACGCTCGCGGCGGCCGAACGGGCGTCGCGCGAGGGCGCCGACTTCACGGAGCCGGCGCGCCTCGCGCGTGACTACCGCACCCTCGTCCTGTCGGGGCCCGAGGGCGAGGCGAAAGCCGAAGCGCTCGCCTCGGTCTAGCGGGTGCGCGCGGTGAGGTGCGCCGCCGTCGCGGACAGGACCACGAATTCCCCTTCGGGCACCTGAAGTCCCAGACGCGCCAGCGTGGTGCACGCATCCGGTGCGCGCTCCACGCTCGCCACGAGCGGCGTGTTGCGCGTGACTTCCTTGATGCGATACGCGCACGCCACGTTCTGCCACGTGCGCGCCTGGCGGCGTTGCTCGTACCCCCACGCGACGGGAAGCACGATGAGCCCGATGAGGGTGGCGACCCCCAGCATCTTCAAGGTCAGCTCGATCTCACGCCGAAAGAATCTCATGCGACTCCTCCGGAAGCGGCGTCAACGGTGCGACTGGGACGCCGATCTTACCGGAACAGGGAGGGGTGCATTTTCACTGCCAGACCCGCGCAGGCGCGGCGTCGATGGCGACGCGGAGTTGCACGGCGGGGGGGCGGGCCTAGGCAAACGACGGCCCGGAAGTGTCCAAGTGTTTACCGTCTATGCCGGTGTTTCAGACGAAGCGGTCGACGAGCTGGCGGAGACGGTCGCTTTCGTTGCCGGTCAAGTTCACGAACGAGAACGCGAAACCGCCGATGTCCGCGCGCACCAGGAGGGCCATGACCGTCATCATGGTCCCGCCGTCAGGGAGCGCGAACGTCAGCCGGGCGGCGCTCCCGGTGCGCGTCGCCGCGCGGCCGCTGAGCCGGATGCCGCCGACGCTCACGTCCACGGACGTCGCCTGCCACTCGCCGCCGCCGTACTCCACCACCCGCACCGGGACGGTCAGCGGGGCGCGCGAGAAGTGACGGCGGTCCTGGCGGGCCTCGTCCGCACCCCGCCGGCGATCGAGCGCGTGCGGCTCGAGATACGTGAGGACCTCCTGGAGGCGCTTGAACGGGAGCGGCTTGCCGACGAAGTCGATGGCACCGAGGCGCAGGCACTCCCGCGCCTGGCTCTCCGTGGCGACGCCGGAGACCGCGACCACGGGCACGCCGGATTCGCGGATCGGGCGGAGCTGCAGGAACTCGATGCCGCTCATGCCGGGCAGGTTGACGTCGACGATGATCGCGTCGGGACGCTCGGTGACGAGCTTGCCGAGGGCGGCTTCGGCCGTGCGCACGAGCAGGGGCTGGTGGCCCAGCTCCACAAGGTAGTCCAGAAAGACGTCACCGACATCCTGCTCGTCTTCGACGACCAGAACTCGCATCGGCGCGAGTCTAGCACCTTTCGCCGGTCGGACAGGCCCTTACGAGGTCGACGAGGAGGCCGGCGTCCGCCGGGGGACCACCGTCTCGGGCAGCGGCTCCAGCGCCGGCGCGCCCTGGAAGAACTGGGCCCAGAAGCCGCCCTCCAGACGCTGCACCGACATGCCGAGCAGCGCGCGAGCGTCGAAGCGGTGGGCCATCCGGTAGCCGAACGAGTAGAACGCGGAGATCGAGTACGGCGTGACGCGGCCGTTGAACGCGATGTCGAGGCCGAGGTGCATGAGCGCGCCGAAGAGATACGCGAGCAGGAGCGGCGATTGCGCCCACCAGGCGACGGCGCCGAGCAGCGCGAAGAGCTCGTAGGAGTGCAGCACGAGCACCGCGCGCTGGACGCGGCCTTCCAGGAAGTACCGGAGGAATGCCTGCGGCCGGAGGTCGCGCTGGCCGTCGAAGAGCACGTAGTCGATCGCGTGATCGACGTCGATGAAGAACCCGCCCGCGGCGACGGCCGCGGTGAGTGCCGCCGAGCCGGTCGCCGCGGCGGTGGCCGCGCACGCGATGGTTGTGATGACGAGATGGCCGCCTGGACTCATACCGTTGTCACCGGCAAGGCGCGTGCCAAGCGGCCCGCGCTCTCGCACCGCCCCCGACAATCAGATATACTTCGTCGTCGGGCCCGAGCACGGAGGCGAATGAGTGTCGGAGTACGTCGCGGTGTCGATCTTCGCCGGATTCATCGTCGCCTTCGCGGTCGTCTCCCTCGGGGCGGCGCGCCTGCTACGGCCGTCGCGGCCCAACGCGGTCAAGCTCGAGAACTATGAATGCGGCGCGGAGCCGGTCGGCTCCGCCTGGGTGCAGTTCCCGGTCGGGTTCTACCTCGTCGCTCTCGTGTTCATCGTCTTCGACGCGCTCGCGGTGTTCGTGATCCCGTGGACGCTCGTGCTGAAGACGACGGGGCTCGGGGCGTTCTGGGTCATGGCCGTGTTCGTCGCCATCCTGATGTCGGGATGGCTGTATGCGTATCGTGAAGGAGTCCTCGAGTGGAAGTGAAGAGGCCCACCCCCCAGGTCCCGGCTCCAGGGTGGAGCGACGTCAAGGACCTCCAGGAGTGGGAGAAGTACCACCAGACGCGCGGGCAGGACGACAAGACCTCGAACACGCTCGCGTCCATCGCGGACGCGATCCATCACCTGCCCGGCGGGTGGATCGTCACCACGTCGACCGACAAGGTCTTCAACTGGGCGCGCAAGTCGTCGATCTGGCCGGTGACGTTCGGGCTGGCGTGCTGCGCGATCGAGATGATGGCGACGTTCGCCTCGCGGTTCGACGTCGAGCGGTTCGGCATGGTGCCCTGGGCCTCGCCGCGCCACTCGGACCTCATGATCGTGTCCGGCACCGTCACCATCAAGATGGCGCCGATGCTCGAGCGCATCTACGACCAGATGCCGGATCCGAAGTGGGTCGTGTCGATGGGGTCGTGCGCCAACTCGGGCGGCCCGTTCCGGCACGGCTATCACGTGGTGAAGGGCGTGGACCGCATCGTGCCCGTCGACGTCTACGTGCCGGGGTGTCCGCCCACGCCCGACTCGCTGATGTACGGCCTGCTCAAGCTGCAGGACCAGGTCGCGGAGTTCCAGCAGACGGGCAAGCGCGTGGCGACGCCGGCCGTGGCGGATGCCGAGGCGCCGGCCGCGGGTCGTCACACAGGTTGACCACCCCTCCGGCCGACGTCGCAGCCCGGCTGCGCGAGCGCTTCGGGGCGGAGCCCGTCGTCGACGGCACGCTGGTCACCATCGACGTGCCGGTCGAGCGCTGGCCGGAGCTCGGCGCCTTCGCGCGCGAGACCCTCGGGTGTCTCTATTTCAACTGGATGAGCGCGATCGACTGGAAAGAGCAGGGGCTCGAGGTCATCTGCCGCGTCGAGAACCTCGACGCGCGCGTCGCCATCATGATGCGGACGAAGCTCGGCCCGGGCGCGGTCCGCTGCGCGACGCTCACGACGGTCTGGAAGGGCGCGAACTGGATGGAGCGGGAGTGCTACGACATGTTCGGCGTGATCTTCGACGGCCATCCGGACCTGCGCCGCATCCTGCTCGGGCAGGACTGGCCCGCGGGCCATCCGCTCCGGAAGGATTTCGCCGACGCCGAATATCTGCCGTACCGATGAGGAGAGAGCCCGCATGATTCACGAGCTGCGCACGTACACGCTGTACCCCGGCAAGCAGGCCGAGTACCTCACGCTCAACCTCGAGGTGGGCCGCAAGGTGCGCGGCGACAGCTACGGCATCCTCCGGGGCTCGTGGACGACCGAGTTCGGCACGCTGAACCAGTACGTCCACCTGTGGGAGTACCCGAGCCTCGACGAGCGCGATCGCCTGCGCGGCGAGCTCGCGAAGAACGACGCGTGGACGAAGGAGTACGTGCCGCGGATCCGGCCGCTGATGATCGCGCAGGAGAACAAGATCCTGTCGCCGCAGCTGCCGCTCAAGCCGCCCGCCGACGCGGGCTGGCTCTACGAGCTGCGCTGGTACCGCGCGCAGACCGGGCGCATCGGCGAGTGGCTCAGCCTCATCAAGGGCGTGATGCCCGCCCGCGAGAAGCACTCGAAGAACGTCTGCCTCTGGCAGACCGAGATGGGGCAGCTCAACGAGGGCGTCCACCTCTGGGCGTATCGCGACCTCAACGAGCGCGCCAAGGTGCGCGCGGCCGCGGTCGCCGATCCCGAGTGGCAGGCCTTCCTCGGCAAGGCGACGCCGCTGCTCCTCGACATGAAGTCGGTCATCCTGATTCCGGCGCCGTCGTCGCCGATGAAGTAGAGGCGGATGGCCGACTCCGAAGCACGCCGGGTCATCGAGATGGGGTACGGGGGCAACGAGCGGCTCGTGATGAACATGGGGCCGCAGCACCCGTCCGCCCATGGCGTGTTCCGGGCGATCCTGACGCTCGAGGGCGAGACCGTCGTCGCGGTGGACGCCGTCATCGGCTACCTCCACCGCTGCCACGAGAAGCTCGGCGAGCTGCTGACCTACGTGCAGTACCCGACGATCGCCTCCAAGACCGACTACGTGGCCGCCATGACCGCGGAGCTCGCGTACGTCTCGGCCGTCGAGAAGGTCGCGAAGTTCGAGGTGCCGAAGCGCGCGCAGTACCTGCGCGTGCTCGCCGCGGAGCTCCAGCGGATCGCGTCGCACTGCCTGTGGCTCGGCACCTGGTGTCTCGACATGGGCGGCGCGCTCGGGGGCGGCGCCACCGTGTTCCTCTATTGCATCCGCGAGCGTGAGCTCGTCCTCGACCTCTTCGAGTCGCTGACCGGCGCGCGCCTGCTCTACGGCTTCCACCAGCCGGGCGGCACCCGTTACGACGTGCCGGCGGGCTGGGCGCAGAAGTGCCGCGAGACCGTCGACCTCATCGAGCAGCGCGTCGACGAGTACGAGGCGATGCTCGAGGACAACACGTTCTTTCTCGTCCGCACGCAGGGCGTCGGCGTCATCTCCCGCGAGCTCGCGCTCGAGGTCGGCCTCTCGGGCCCGCTCGCCCGCGGCTCGGGGATCGACTTCGACCTGCGCCGCGCCGCGCCGTACTCCTCCTACGAGGACTTCGACTTCAAGGTGCCGGTCGAGACGGCGGGCGACTGCTACGCGCGTTACCGCGTGCGGATGCAGGAGTTCCGCGAGTCGATCAAGATCGTGCGCCAGGTGCTCGACGGGCTGCCCGAGGGGCCGATCTCCTCGCGGCCCGGCGTGAAGTCGGTGGGCCAGGTGCGCGCGCCGAAGGGCGAGGCGTACTCGCGCGTGGAGGGCGCGCGGGGCGAGATCGGCTTCTTCATCGTCGCGGACGGCGGGCCGAAGGCGTATCGCATGAAGGTGCGCGGGCCGTCGTTCTCGAACCTCGCGGTGCTGCCGCACATCATTCCCGGCTGCAAGGTCGCGGACGTGGTGGCGATCATGGGCTCCGTCGATCCGGTGTTCGGCGAGGTGGACCGCTAGCCCCATGCCGCCGCTGGCCGTGTCCGCGATCACCGCCTTCGTGCTGCTGAACGTCGTCATCGGGCTCGTCACCTACGTGACGCTGCTCGAGCGGAAGTTCGCCGCGCGCATGCAGTCACGCATCGGGCCGTATCGCGTCGGCCCGCACGGCCTGCTCCAGCCGATCGCGGATGCGCTCAAGCTGATGATGAAGGAAGACATCGTCCCCACCGCGGCGGACCGCTGGGTCTACAACCTGGCGCCGGTCGTCTTCCTCGTGCCGTGCGTGCTCATCTTCGCCACCCTGCCCTTCGCGCCGACCCTCGGCCTCGCCGACCTCAACATCGGCGTGCTCTTCTTCCTCGCCGTCTCGTCGCTCGAGATCGTCGGGCTCTTCATGGGTGGCTGGGGCTCGAACAACAAGTACGCCCTGCTCAGCGCGATGCGCGCGGTGAACCAGATCATCTCGTACGACCTGCCCTTCGTGTTCTCGGCGCTGATCCCGGTCGTGCTCGTGGGCTCGCTGCAGATGTCGGCGATCGTGCTCGCGCAGGAAGGCCTCTGGTTCGTCGCCTATCCGGTCATCGGCCAGCTCGGCTTCCTCGCGTTCCTCATCGCGACGATCGCCGCCGAGAACCGCGTGCCGTTCGACATCCTGGAGGCGGAGTCCGAGCTGGTCGCGGGCTTCCGCGTCGAGTACAGCGGCATGAAGTTCGCGCTGATCCAGCTCGGCGAGTACGCGCACATGATCGCCAGCTCGTTCCTCGGCGCGCTGCTGTTCCTCGGCGGCTGGCTGGGACCCGGCTCGGACGTCCCGCTCGTCGGCGCGCTGTGGTTCCTGCTGAAGGCGATGCTCGTCTTCCTCCTGGTGACCTGGGTGCGCTGGAGCTTCGTGCGGATCCGCGTCGACCAGATTCTCGCGGTGTCGTGGAAGCTCCTGCTCCCCGCCACGCTGATCCTGCTGTTCGCCACCGCGTTCTGGGTGGCGCTGCGCGGAGGCCCCGGTGCCTGAACCGAAGGCGCCGGGCTTCTGGAGCGAGCTCGGTCAGCTCGTGCGCGCGGTCGGCCGCGCCATGGGCGTGACGCTGACGAACCTCGGTCGCACGCCCGTGACCGTCCACTATCCGGAGGTCAAGCGCGTCTACCCGGACCGCTTTCGCGGCATCCTCGCGCTCACCTACGACAAGGAGACGGCCGAGGAGAACTGCATCGGCTGCCGGCTCTGCGAGTTCATCTGCCCGCCGCAGGTCATCAAGGTCGAGATGCTCAAGGCGAAGGAGCGCAACTACGCCAAGAGCTTCACGCTCGAGCTCTACGCGTGCGAGTTCTGCGAGCTCTGCGTGCAGGTGTGCCCGACCGACGCGATCGTGATGATGAAGTCGTTCGACCTCGCCACGGCGGACCGCCGCGAGCTGCTCCTCGACAAGGACCGGCTCCACGCGATCGGCCTCGACTTCGAGCCGTCGTGGGCGACGGGCAACAGGCTGCGCGACATGCAGGCGCCGCCGAAGGCGGCGAAGGCCGAGGCGCCCGCGGGCACCCGGGGAGAAGCGAAGGAGCCCGCCGAGTGACGGGCGCGACCGTGGGGTTCTGGGCCGTAGCCGTGGTGCTGCTGGCCTCGAGCCTGGCCGTCGTGCTCACGCCGAACCTCTTTCACTCGGTGCTGTTCCTCGCGGTCGCGCTCGTCGCGACGGGCGTCGTGTTCCTCTTCCTCCACGCGCCGTTCCTCTTCGGCGTCCAGCTCCTCCTCTACGCGGGGGGCGTCGTCGTGCTGGTCGTCTTCGCGATCATGCTGACCGAGCGGATCGTGGGGCAGCGCGTCGGGCAGTCGAGTCACGGCCTCGTGAACGGCGCGATCGTCGCCACCGCGGTGTTCGCCGGCATCGCGGGCTTCCTCCTCCAGGCCGGCCCGTCGCCCGCGGTGAAGGACATGCCGGGGGATTCCACGGTGGCGCTGGCCCACGCGTTGGTCGGCGCCTATGCGATGCCTCTCCAGCTGCTCGGCGTGCTCCTCGTGGCCGCGCTGCTCGGCGCGCTGTACTTCGCGCGCGAGGACTAGGATGCCGGACCTGAGCTCCTACCTCGTGGTGGCCGCGCTCGTGTTCGCGATCGGGCTGTTCGGCGTGCTCACGCGCCGTAACGCGGTCGGGATCCTCCTCGGCATCGAGCTGATGCTGAACGCCGTCACCATCAACCTCGTCGCGTTCGCGCGCCTGCACGGCGACCCCGTCGGGCTCCTCTTCGCGGTGTTCATGATCGCGATCACGGTGGCCGAGGTCGCCGTCGGCCTCGCGCTCGTGATCGTGATCTTCCGCGTGCGTCGCACGATCGACGCCGACCGGCTCGACCTTCTCCGTGGGTAGCCCGCTCCTCGTCCTGGCGCTGCCGTTCGCGGCGTTCCTGCTGATCGCGCTCGTGCGCCCGCTGCGGCGCCGGGGCACCGCGGCGGGCTGGACGGGGATCACCGCCATCGCGCTCGCGTTCATCGCGGCGCTGCAGACGTGGCTCGGCGGCGTGCGGGGCCAGACGCTCCTGCCGTGGCTGCCCGGCGACGGCGGCCCGATGGCCACCGTCGGCCTGCTCGTGGATCACCTCTCGGTGCCGATGCTGGTGCTCGTGACGCTCGTCTCGCTGCTGGTGCAGCTCTACTCGCTGGCGTACCTGCACGACGAGCCGCGCGCGTCGCTCGGGCGCTACTACGCCTACCACTCCCTGTTCGCGTTCTCGATGCTCGGGCTCGTGCTCTCGCCGAGCTACATCCAGATGTTCGTCTTCTGGGAGCTGGTCGGCCTCTGCTCGTACCTGCTGATCGGCTACTGGTACACGCGCCCGAGCGCCGCCGCCGCCGCGCTCAAGGCGTTCTGGACGACCAAGCTCGGCGACCTCGGCTTCGTCGCCGGCATCGTGATGCTCTGGTCGGCCACCGGCACGTTCGAGTTCGAGGCGCTCTTCCGCATGGCGAACGACCAGACGCTCCCGCTCGAGGGACTCGCGACGATCATGTTCCTGATCTACCTCGGCGCGGTCGGCAAGTCGGCGCAGTTCCCGCTGCACGTCTGGCTGCCGGACGCGATGGAAGGCCCGACGCCGGTGTCGGCGCTGATCCACGCGGCCACCATGGTGACGGCCGGCGTGTTCCTCGTCGCGCGCTCCGAGCCGCTCTTCGCGCTCGTGCCGGGCGTGCTGGTGCTCATCGCGCGCGTCGGCGCGTTCACCGCGCTCCTCGCGGCCACGATGGCGTGCGTGGAGCGCGACATCAAGCGCGTGCTCGCGTACTCGACGGTGTCGCAGCTCGGCTACATGATGGCCGCGGCCGGGGCGGGCGCCGCCGCCGCCGGGTTCTTTCATCTGCTCACGCACGGGGTGTTCAAGGCGCTGCTGTTCCTCGGCGCGGGCGCGGTGATCCACGCGGTCGGCACCAACGACGTGTTCCGGATGGGGGGCCTGCGCCGCGCGATGCCGCACACCGCGATCGTCTTCGTCATCGGCACCTTCGCGCTCGCCGGCGTGTGGCCGCTGGCCGGGTTCTTCTCGAAGGAAGCGGTGCTCGAGGGCGTCTGGAACGGCGGGATGCCCGGCGTCTTCGCGCTCCTCGCCGTCACCGCGTTCCTGACGGCGTTCTACATGTTCCGCGTCGTCTTCATCACGTTCTTCGGCCGGGCGGCCGTCGGCCACGGGGCCGCCGCGCCCCACGGCCGCGACGCCCACGGGCACGGCGAGGCGGGACACGCGCACGATCCGCCGTGGCTCATGCGCTGGCCGCTCTGGCTGCTCGCGGTGCTCACGGTCGGCATCGGCCTCTCGTACGCGTTCGGGGGCAGCGGCGGCGGCCACCATCCGCCGGTATGGCTCACGGTGCTCTCGCTCGCGCTCGCGGGAAGCGGGATCCTGCTCGCGTGGGCGATGCACGGCGCGGGCTGGATCGACGCCGCGCGCGTGCGCCGGGCGCTGGCGCCGATCGACTTCCTCGCGCGCCGCCGATACTTCCTGGACGCGATCTTCGGCGGGCTCTACCGCGGGCTCATGCTCGGGATCGCGCGCCTGATCGGCTTCCTCGACCGGTACGTCGTCGACGGGCTCCTCAACGTCGTGAGCGCGTGGACCCTCCGGGCGGGCGACGTGCTCCGCCGGATCCAGACCGGCCGGCCGCCGGACTACGTGTACGGCGTCAGCTTCGGCGTGCTGCTGCTCCTCGTGCTCGCGCAGTGGTGGCGCTCGCCGTGACGTGGCCCGTGCTCAGCGTCATCACATGGATGCCGTTCATCGGCGCGCTGCTGATCATGTTCCTCGCGCGCCACCGGCCGCTCGCGGTGCGCCTCATCGCGCTCGTCACGACCGGCGTCTCGACGGTGCTGTCGATCTGGATCTACGTCGTCTACGACCGCGAGGCGGCGGGCTTCCAGTTCTACGAGAAGCTGCCGCTCGTGCCGCCGCTCGGGATCTCGTACGAGCTCGGCCTCGACGGCATCAGCCTGCTCATGGTCCTGCTGACGTCGGTGATCATCTTCGCGGGCGTGTTCGCCTCGTGGACGGTGACGGTCCGGAGCCAGGAGTTCTACGCGCTTCTGCTCGCGCTGGTCACCGGGGTGTACGGCGTCTTCTGCTCCCTCGACCTATTCGTCTTCTTCCTCTTCTACGAGCTCGCGGTGCTGCCGATGTATCTGCTGATCGGCATCTGGGGGGCCAGCGGGGAAGTCCGTCCGCGGGGCATCTTCGCGTGGGCCTTCCGCGCGACGGGCGTCGGCACCAAGGAATACGCCGCGATGAAGCTGACGCTCTACCTGCTGTTCGGGTCGGCGTTCATCCTCGTCGGCATCTTCGCGCTCTACGTGAACGCGGGCGCGACGTCGTTCTCGTTCCTCGACCTCGAAGCGATCACCTTCGAGTTCGGGCTGCAGCGCTGGGCGTTCCTCGCGTTCTACGTCGGCTTCGGCATCCTCGCGGGCATCTGGCCGCTGCACACGTGGTCGCCGGACGGCCACGCCTCCGCGCCCACCGCGGTCTCGATGCTGCACGCCGGCGTGCTCATGAAGCTCGGCGCGTACGGCGTCGTGCGCGTGGGCATGGGCCTGTTGCCCGAGGGGGCGGTCGACCTCGCGTGGCTCGTGGGGCTGATCGCCTGCATCAACGTGGTCTACGGGGCGCTGTCGGCGATGGCGCAGACGGATCTCAAGTACGTGATCGCGTACTCGTCGGTCTCCCACATGGGCCTCGTGATGCTCGGCGCGGCGACGCTCACCGAGGCGGGGCTCAACGGCTCGGTCTTCCAGATGTTCGCGCACGGCGTGATGACCGGGCTCTTCTTCGCGCTCGTCGGCCTGATCTACGAGAAGGCGCACTCGCGCGAGATCTTCAAGATGGGCGGGTTCGGCCGCGCCATGCCCGGCATCGCGACCGCGTTCACCATCGGGGGGCTCTCGTCCCTCGGGCTGCCTGCCACCGCCGGCTTCGTCGCCGAGGTGCTGACGTTCATGGGCGCCTGGCGCTCGGACCACGGCTGGTGGCTGATTCCCGCGATCGCGGGCACGTTCCTCACCGCCGTCTACGTGCTGCGGGTCGTCCGCCAGATCTTCTGGGGCCCGCCGTCGCCGCACTTCCACGACCTCACCGACGCGCGCGGCCCGGAGTGGGTCGCGATCGTCGTGCTCGTCTTCGTGCTGGTGCTGTTCGGCATGGTCCCGGGCATCGCGCTCGGGCCCGTCGATACCGCCACCGTCCCGCTGCTCGCGCGGATCGTCAGCCCGTGACCGCCTGGACGCCGTTCGTCATCGAGGGCGCGCTCGCGGCGCTGCTGCTGGCCGTCTTCGCCGCGACGCTCATCGGACGTGGCGAGGATCGCCGCGGTCTCGGCGCGCTCGCCGCCGCCGGGGTGCTGGTGGTCCTCGCGCTCAGCTTCGTGCTCGCGCCCGTCGCGCCGGCGCTCGGCGGGATGTTCGTCCTCGACGGCCTCGCGCTGTTCGCCAAGCGCCTGTTCCTGGCCGCGACGTTCATCGGCATCCTCGGCGGGCTGTCGTCGCCCGAGCCGTCGTTCGTGCGGCGGGCCGGGGAGTATCACCTGCTCCTGCTGTCCTCGTTGCTGGGCATGTGCGTGCTCGCGTCCGCCCGCGACCTCCTCCTGCTGTTCCTCGCGTTCGAGCTGATGTCGATCCCGCTCTACGTGCTCGCGGGGTTCGCCAAGCGCGACGGCGGGGCGGTCGAGGGGGCCCTGAAGTTCTTTCTCGTCGGCAGCGTCTCCTCCGCGGTGATGGCCTACGGCCTGTCGTTCGTCTACGGCGCCGTGGGGACGACGAGCCTCGCCGGCGTGGCGAAGGCGTTCGATGCCGGGCACCCGCTGCTGGTGCTCGGGCTGCTCGCCGCGCTCGCCGGGTTCGCGTTCAAGATCGCCGCGTTTCCGTTCCACATGTGGGTGCCCGACACCTACGAAGCGGCCGGTACGCCGTTCGTCGCCTGGCTGAGCGTCGCGCCGAAGGCGGCGGCCTTCGTCGCGCTCTTCCGGCTCTACTACGAAGGCGCGGGCGAGCGCGTGGTCGCCTGGATGCCGATCGCGGCGACGCTGGCGACGATCACCATGCTCGGCGGCAACCTGATGGCGCTGCCGCAGCAGAACACCAAGCGCCTGCTCGCGTACTCGGGCATCGCGCAGATCGGCTACATGCTCGTGGGCTTCGCCGCGGCGTCCGCGTCCGGCACGGCGATGGTCCTCTTCTATCTCGTCGCCTACGTGTTCGGGAACATGGGCGCGTTCCTCGTCGTCGAGGTCGTGGCGCGCGCCGAGGGCTCGGAGAGCACGGCGGCGTTCCGCGGGCTCGCGCAGCGCTCGCCGCTCCTCGCGCTTGCGATGCTGCTGTTCCTGCTCTCGCTCGGCGGTATTCCGTTCGTCGCCGGCTTCTGGGCGAAGCTCTACGTCTTCTGGGCGGCGGCGTCCGCCGGTCTCTACTGGCTCGTCCTCGTGGGGGCCGTGCTCACGGTCGTGGCGCTCTTCTACTACCTCGTGATCGCCCGCCAGATGTACATCGAGCCGCCGCTCCGCCCCGACCGCCTGCGCGTCGCGCCGACGCTCGCGATCGCCGTCGTGCTTTGCGTGCTCGGCGTCGTCGTGCTCGGGGTCTATCCGAAGCCGCTGGTCATGGCCGCGCTTCGGGTCGCCGCCCCGCTCTTCTAGCCGGTTCACACCGCCCCGCGACCGGGGTCATAGAGGGCAATCGGACAACCCCGTTGACACGGCGCGCAACGACCGATACGGTTGTACCGACCAGTTGGTACAGACGATGACGACCCAGACGACGGCACGACCCAGGGACGGCAGGTCGACGCGCGAGGCAGTCCTCGAGGCGGCGACGCGGCTGATCCATCTCAAGGGGTACCGGCACACCACCCTCGACGACGTGCTGAGTGCCAGCGGGGTCGGAAAAGGCAATTTCTACCACTACTTCAAGAGCAAGGAAGACCTCGGCTTCGCGATCCTCGACCGCTTCGTCGACGCGTTCAAGGAACGGGCGCTCCGCCCGGCGTTCAGCGACCCCGAAGAGGCCAGGATCGTCCAGGTTCGGCGCTTCCTCGCGCGCGTCCGCGACGTGCAGCACGAGCGGAACTGCGTCGGGGGCTGCGTGTTCGGCAACCTCGCCGCGGAGCTCGCGGACGTCCACGAAGGCTTCCGCGAGCGCCTCGCCGGGCTCTTCTCGCACTGGTGCCAGCACCTGGGCGAGGTCCTCGCCGACGGGCAGCGCCGCGGCGAGGTGAGCGAGGCGTGCCGCCCGGAGGCGGCCGCGCAGTTCATCGTCGCGTCGCTGGAAGGCGCGATGCTGCTGACGAAGCTCACGAAGGACATCGCGGTCATGGACCGCTGCGTGGAGGAGATGAACCGCTACCTTTCGCTGTACGAGACGGCCCGATGAGCGCGCCGGCGACGCCGAAGGTCGACCGGGACGCGACGCTTCTCGGAGCCCTGCGCGCGCAGGCGCCGGAGGCGCCCGAGATGCTCGTGGAGGCGTACGGCGACCGCGTCTACCGCCTCACGTACCGCATCACCGGCTCCAACGAGGACGCCGAGGAAGCGACGCAGGACGCGTTGTGGACGGCCGCGCGCAAGATCGACAGCTTCAAGGGCGAGTCGCAGTTCGGCAGCTGGCTCTACCGGATCGCCGCGAACGCGGCCTATCAGAAGCTGCGGTCGCGCCGGGCGAAGCACCGCGAGGTCGCGCTCGACGACGTCCTGCCCGCGCTGGACGGCGACGGCCTGCACTTCGAGCCGATGGACGACTGGGCGCCGCGCGTGGACGACAACGCCGTGAACGGAGAGCTGCGCGAGGTCCTCGAGCAGGCCATCGCCGAGCTGCCGTCGGACTACCGGACGGCGCTGGTGATGCACGACGTCGAGGGGATGCCGAACCCCGACATCGCCGAGACCCTGGGAATCAGCCTGCCCGCCGTGAAGTCCCGGGTTCATCGCTCCCGGCTCTTCGTCCGGAAGAAGCTCGCCGGCTACATGGCCAGCGCGTAGCGGAGCAACCGGGGGGGGGGGGCTTGGGGGGCCATTCGGGGCCCGCCCATGTCCAACTACATCGCCATTCGGGGCCCGCCCACCTCCAATTTGACGGGCTTCACCCCGGTATGGTCTGATAGCAGCTTGTCGCTACAATCCGTGGGCGCTGGAAGGATCTGACTGATGGAAGCGGTCATCGCATCGGGAGGCAAGCAGTACCGCGTCGCGCCGGGTCAGGTGATCTCGGTGGAGAAGCTGCCGGGGGACGCGGGCGGGCAGGTCGAGTTCCGCTCCGTGCTGCTGGTCACGCGCGACGGCGGCGACGTCGTCACCGGCGCGGATGCGCTCAAGGGCGCGCTCGTGAAGGGCGAGGTCGTGCGGCAGGGGCGATCGAAGAAGGTCTCGGTCGTCAAGTTCCGGCGTCGCAAGAACTATCGTCGTAACCGCGGCCATCGCCAGGCGGCGACCACGGTCCGCATCACCAACATCGAGGTCTGAGGCGACATGGCCCACAAGAAGGGCGTCGGCAGCTCCCGAAACGGTCGTGACTCGAATCCCCAGATGCTGGGCGTCAAGCGCTTCGGCGGCCAGTTCGTCAGCGGCGGCAGCATCCTGGTGCGGCAGCGCGGTACCCGCTTCAAGCCGGGCCTGAACGTCGGCCGGGGGGCGGACGACACGCTCTTCGCGAAGATCGACGGCTACGTCCGCTTCGAGCGGCGCGGGGACTCGCGCTACATCAGCATCCTCAACCAGCCGGCCTGACGGCCGGCGCCCCGCCGGCCCCGCGATGTTCATCGACGAGATCGACGTCTACGTCCAGGGCGGTGACGGGGGCGCGGGGTGCGTGAGCTTCCGCCGCGAGAAGTTCGTCCCACGCGGCGGGCCCGACGGCGGCGACGGCGGTGACGGCGGCGACGTCTGGCTCGAGGCCGATCCCGCGCTCACCACGCTGCTCGACTTCCATTACAAGCGCCACTACAAGGCCGAGCGCGGCACCCACGGCCAGGGCTCGAACTGCCACGGCAAGGGCGGGGACGATCTGGTCCTGCGCGTGCCCCTCGGCACCGTGGTGTCCGATCGCGATACCGGCGAGCGCCTCGGCGACCTGACCGCGCGGGGCCAGCGCCTCCTCGCGGTCGCCGGCGCGCGCGGCGGGCGCGGCAACGCGCGCTTCGTCTCGTCGATCAACCGGGCGCCGCGGCGCGCGGACCTCGGGCGTCCGGGGCGCGGGCGCTGGCTCCACCTCGAGCTGAAGCTCCTCGCGGACGTCGGGGTCATCGGCTTTCCGAACGCCGGGAAGTCCACGCTGGTGTCGCGCCTCTCGGCGGCCACGCCGAAGATCGGGAACTATCCGTTCACCACGCTCGCGCCGACGCTGGGCATCGTGCGCGTGGACGCCGAGCGCTCGTTCGTGATCGCGGACCTGCCGGGCCTCATCCCGGGCGCGTCGGAAGGCAAGGGGCTCGGGCACCAGTTCCTGCGCCACACCGAGCGCACGCGCCTGCTCGTGCACCTCCTCGACCTCGATCCCGAGACGGGCCGTGATCCGCTCGACGACCTCCGCGCGATCGACGGGGAGCTCGCGGCGTACTCGCCGGAGCTCGCCGCGCACCCGCAGATCGTCGTCGCGAACAAGGCGGACCTCTTCCCGCCCGGGGAGCCGCGCATGGCGGCGATCGAGCGCCACTGCCGGAGCGCGGGCGTGCCCTTCCACGCGATCTCCGCGGCCACCGGCGCCGGCCTGCCCGAGCTGATCGTGCGGATCGCGCGGCGTCTGGAGGACAGCGGATGGCTGCGGGCGAGCTGAGCGTGCCGGCCGCGCGGCGCGCGCTGGTGGACGCCCGCCGGATCGTCGTGAAGGTCGGCAGCGGCCTCGTCACGGCGCCACACGTCGGGCCCGACCCGGATCGGATCGAGCGCCTCGCGGCGGACGTCGCCGCGATTCGCCGCGGCCGCGAGGTCGCCCTGGTGAGCTCGGGCGCCATCGCCACCGGCATGGCGCGGCTGGCGCTCGCCGAGCGTCCGCGCTCGATCCCGGAGAAGCAGGCCGCCGCGGCGGTCGGGCAGTCCGCGCTGATGTGGCAGTACGAGATCGCGTTCAAGCGGCACGGCCTCGCGGTGGGGCAGGTGCTGCTGACCGCGCAGGACATCGGCGACCGCACGCGGTATCTGAACGCCCGCAACACGCTGCTCGCCCTGCTCGGCTTCGGCGTCGTGCCGATCGTCAACGAGAACGACACGGTGGCGGTCGAGGAGATCAAGGTCGGTGACAACGACAACTTGAGCGCGCTCGTCGCCTCGCTCGTCGAAGCGGATCTGCTCGTGCTCCTCACCGACGTGGACGGGCTCTACACGGCGGACCCCGCGCGCGACCCCGCGGCCACGCGCCTCGACACGGTGGACACGATCACCGACGCGGTCCTCGCGATGGCGGGGGTCCACGAGGACGGCGTCTCGGTCGGCGGCATGGCGACCAAGCTGCAGGCCGCGCAGAAGGCCGCGGCGTCCGGCGTCCCGATGGTGATCGCCAGCGGCCGCGAGCCGGGCATGCTCGCGCGTATCCTGTCCGGTGAGCCCGTGGGAACGTACTTCGTGCCGAAAGCCGATCGGCTCGGCGCCCGCAAGCGGTGGATCGCCTTCGCCGCGCCCCCGCTCGGGCGGCTCACCGTGGACGCCGGCGCGGTGCGCGCGCTCACGCGCCACGGGCGCAGCCTGCTGCCGTCCGGGGTGACGGAGGTCGGCGGCGAGTTCAGCGCGGGCGACGTGGTCGCGGTCGTGGACGGCGCGGGGCGCGAGGTCGCGCGGGGGCTCGTGAACTTCGACCTCGGCGAGCTGCGGCGCATCCGCGGCGCGCAGACGCACGAGATCGAAGCGCGGCTCGGCTACAAGAGCGTGGACGAAGTGATCCATCGCGACAACCTGGTCATCCTGTGAACCGGTTCGCTTCGAGACAATCGAGACAATCGAGGTCCGTATGGACGTGAGAGCGCTGGTGACGGCGAAGGCGAAGGCGGCGCACGCGGCGGCAACGACGCTCGCGCTCTGCCCGACCAAGACGAAGAACGACGCGCTGGCGCAGATGGCCCGCGCGCTCGAAGAGAAGTCGGGCGCGCTGCTGGACGCGAACCGCGGGGACCTCGAGCGCGCGCGCACCGCCGGTCACCCGCGGGCGTTTCTCGACCGCCTCACGCTGACGGAGCCGCGCATCGAGGACATGGCGCGCCAGCTCCGCGAGATCGCCGCGCTGCCGGACCCGGTCGGCGACGTCGTCGAGTCGTGGCGGCGGCCGAGCGGCATCGAGATCTCGCGGGTGCGCGTTCCACTCGGCGTGGTCGGCTTCATCTACGAGTCGCGCCCGAACGTCACCGCGGACGCCGCGGGCCTCTGCTTCAAGTCTGGCAACGCGGTGCTGCTCCGCGGCGGCAGCGAGGCGATCGAGTCGAACTCGATGATCGCGGCCCTGCTCGCGAAGGCCGTGGAGAAGGTGGGCGGGCCGGCGGACGCGATCCAGTTCATCGACACGCCGGACCGCGAGGCGGTCGCGGTCATGCTCGAGCTCGACGACCTGCTCGACCTCGTGATCCCGCGCGGCGGCGAGGAGTTCGTGCGGTGGGTGGCGCACCGCTCGCGCGTGCCGGTGCTCAAGCACGACAAGGGGCTCGTGCACGTGTACCTCGACGCGGCCGCCGACACGGAGATGGCGGCGTCGATCGTCGTCAACGCGAAGGCGCAGCGGCCGAGCGTGTGCAACGCGCTGGAGACGCTTCTCGTGCACCAGGCCGCGGCCCCGCGTCTGCTCCCCGTCGTGGCGGCGCGGCTCGTGGACGCGGGCGTGGAGGTCCGCGGCTGCGCGCGCACGCGGGCGCTGGTCCCCTCGGCGGGCGCCGCGACCGAGCAGGACTGGGACACCGAGTACCTCGACTACGTCGTCGCCGTGAAGGTCGTGGACGATGTCGACGCCGCGATCGCGCACATCCGGCGTCACGGGACCGGGCTCGCGGAGGCGATCGTCACGAACGACCTGCCGACCGCGCGGCGCTTCACGCGCGAGGTGGACGCCGCCGCCGTGCTCGTCAACGCGTCCACGCGGCTCGTGGACGGCAACCAGTTCGGGCTCGGCGCGGAGATGGGCATCTCGACGTCGCGCGTGCACGCGCGCGGGCCCGTCGGCGTGCGCGAGCTCACGACGACGAAGTACGTGGTCCAGGGCGACGGGCAGGTGCGCGAGTAGCGCGTGGCGGGAACGGCGCTCTTCGGCGGCTCGTTCAACCCGATCCACTACGGCCACCTCCTGCTCGCCCACGACGTGCGCGAGCAGCTCTCGCTCGACCGCGTCGTCTTCATGCCCGCCGGCGTGCCGCCCCACAAGCCCGCGCGCGACATCGCGCCCGCGGCCGACCGTCACGCGATGGTCGCGCTCGCGATCGCCGACAACCCCGGGTTCGAGGTGTCCGACCTCGAGCTGCGCCGGGCCGGTCCGTCCTATACCGTCGACACGCTGCAGGCCCTCGGCGTGCCGGCCTCCGAGCTCTTCCTCATCATCGGCTCGGAGACGTTCCTCGACCTGCTCTCGTGGCGCGAGCCGCGCCGCCTCGCCACGCTCTGCCGCCTCGTGGTGGTCCCGCGCAGCGGAAGCGCGTTCGACCCCGACGGCGACGCCGCGCGGAAGGTGGTCGGCGAGATCGGGCTCGAGCCGGAGGACATCCTCGTGACCCACGCGACGTCGCTGCCGCTCTCCGCCTCCGAGCTCCGTGCCCGCGCCTCGGCGCGGCGCTCCCTGCGCTATCGCGTGCCGCCCGCCGTCGCCGAGTACATCGCGCGCCGCGGGCTGTACGGGGGGCACGACTGATGGCCCTCGACGGCCGGCGCACGGCGCAGCGCGCGGCGCGCGCCGCGCTCGACAAGAAGGCCGCGGCGCTGACCGTGCTCGACGTGCACGGCGTGTCGTCGGTGACCGACTACTTCCTCGTCTGCAGCGGCAAGTCCACGACGCACGTGCGCGCGATCATCGACGGGATCCGCACCGAGCTGAAGGCCGAGGGGGTGCGGCCGCTCCACGCGGAGGGCGTGCCCGAGAGCGGCTGGGTGCTCCTCGACTACGGCGACGTGCTCGTGCACGTCTTCCTCGAGGACACGCGCGCGTACTACGCGCTCGAGCGGCTCTGGGGGGACGTCCCCAACGTGCCGCTCGAAGGCTGAGCGTTGCCTCGCTCCGGGGGTCGTGCTAGCCTTCGTCGACTTCGCAACGCGGCGGCGGGAGGTCGCGAATGAGAAAGGATCGTGTCACCTACTTCAAGAAGCGGCTGCTCGAGAAGCAGCAACAGCTCACGGACGAAGTAGGGCGTACCGCGATGTACGGCAAGGACCAGGAAGACGACTCGATCAAGGACCTGGGCGACCAGGCCAATTCCGCGTACACCCGCGAATTCTCCTTCGAGCTCGGCAACGGCGACCGCCGTCTCCTGCGTGACGTCATCTCCGCCCTGCAGCGCATCGACGACGGGAACTTCGGGGCCTGCGAGCGCTGCGGCGAAGCCATCGCCGAGAAGCGGCTGGAAGCGCTCCCCTTCGCGCGCCACTGCATCGAGTGTCAGCGCGTGGTCGAGGAAGAAGAGCGCCTGACGACCGGGTGATACAGACCTTTCGCGAGCTCGTCTCCCACGGTCGCCGGCTCCTCGAGCGGGTGACCGGCCCGCCGTCCGACATCGCCGATCCCGAGACGTCCGACCTGGTGCGCCGCGCGCGCGCCGCGCACGCCGCGGGCCGGCGCGACGACGAAGCCGCGCTGCTCCACGAAGCCGGCCACACCGAGCTCGCGCACGGCCGCGCGGCCTCGGCGCTCGCGTACTTCCGCGCCGCGCTGCGCGTCGACCGCGACTTCCTGCCGTCGCTCGTCGCGCTCGGGGACGCCTACGAGGCGGCCGGCGAGCGGCGCGAAGCGGTGCGGGCGTGGGAGCGTGCCGCGGAGACGCACGCCGCGCTCCCGCTGCTCGGCCGTCTCGAGCGCGCGTATCGCGACGACGGCCGGCCCAGCCGGATGATCGCGCTCTATCAGGAGGCCGCCGCGCGCGCGTCCGACGACCTGGGGCTGGCCATGGCGCTCGGCCGCGTCTATCTCGAGCTCGAGATGCTCGACGAAGCGGCCGATCAGTTCGAGAAGCTCGAGGTGCGCGCGCCGGACCTCCCGCTCGTGCACGCCTACCTCGGCCAGGTGTTCGAGCGTCGCGGCGACACGGCGGAGGCGTTCGAGGAGTATCGCCGGGCGCTCCGTCTCGGCCACACGTTCGAGTGGCCGCACGTGTGCGCCGCGTGCGGCGCGACCAGCGCCGGCTGGCGGGAGCGCTGCGAGCGCTGCCGCCGCTGGAACGCCGTCCAGCCCGCGCGCGGCTGAGCG
>Ga0194132_10000357_pt1 | contig 94320 bp, 86 predicted proteins | sample TA2KigOf80mmetaG_FD_148612 | JGI IMG/M metagenome (GOLD analysis project Ga0194132, IMG submission 148612) | Freshwater microbial communities from Lake Tanganyika, Tanzania - TA2015054 Kigoma Offshore 80m | ecosystem: Environmental > Aquatic > Freshwater > Lake | place: Tanzania: Lake... | reverse complement strand
GCGCTCGACTCCGCGGGCGCCCCCTCCAGCGGCGCGCCGGCGCCCAACCCCTCGGGCGCTCCCCCCGTGCGGATCTCCTCGTCCATCAGAACGCCTGCCCGATCGAGATGTGCAGCTGGAACCGACTCTCCGAGCTCCTGAAAGAGACCGGCGAGTCGAGAATCACCAGGTCGTCGGTCGCCCGGTAGCCACCGGCTGCCGAAGCGTCCGCCACGAACCCGGTGGTGACCACGGGAAGCCGTTCGTCGGCCTGGAAGTTGTACCCCAGGTCCACGCGCAGCGGACCGACCGGGCTGAGATAGCGCAGCCCGAGTCCGGGGGTGAACTCGAGCGCCTCGAGCGAGACCTGCTGCCCATTCGACCAAACCTGACCGAAGTCCATGAACGTCACTGCTTCAAGGTCCGTGCCCAGCGGAACGCGCACCTCGGCGTTCCCCTCGAGCACCCGGGTGCCCCCGATGGGCCGTGAGTCGAAGCGAGCTCCCGTGGCGTCGCAGGTCAGATCGGCGATCTCGCTCTTCGAGCAGATGCCGAGCAGCGCCGTGGTGTCCGCCAGGAGCACCCTCGGCCCGAGCCTGCTCTGCGCGAAGCCCCGCACGGAATTCGCTCCCCCTGCGTAGTAGCGCTTCTGCGGAGGGATGATGTCGGTGGTGCCGGCCTCCCCCCCTGACCCTACCCAACCCCCGCGGATCCGTGTCGCCAACACCGCAGGCCCGACCAGCCGCGAGTACCAAGTCCCCTCCACGAGCGCGCGGTCATAGCGGAACTGGGAGCCCGTCCAGCGTGCCGCGTGCTCGAGGTCGACGATGAGGCGATACCCGCGGGTGGGGTTCAGCAAGTTGTTGGACAGGTCGCGCGTCAGGTTCAGGCCGACGGGAGCCACACGTTGCGCGCGCGTAAGCACGTCGATGTCCTGCTCGGTGCAGACCAGGAAGCCGCTGCAGAGGAGGATCTCCGCCGCATCCAAGCTCGACAGCTCGGGACGATACGAGAGCGTGAGCGGAGTCTGCGGACCCACCGCGCGAATCAGCGCGAGCTGGAGACCGAAGGACTTGCGAATGAAGACCTCGGGAATGCTCTGCCGTTCTCCAAAGAGCGACGCGCTGAAGCGGTTGCGCGTCGAGAAGATCCAAGGCTGCGAGAAGTCGACGGCGGCGAGCCATGTCAGGTCGGTGTACTCGTCGGTGCCGACCTGCCGGCACCCCCATGTCTCGTGCCACTCGGACGCCAGGATATTCGCCAGGCGCCCGCGCACCTGCAGCACGCGCCCACCGCCGAAAAAGTTGCGGCTCGTCCAGCGGGACTCCGCGTTGAGGCACTCGGAGCGGCTCCACCCGGCTCCCGCCCGTACGCGGTACGGATCGCCTTCCTGCACCTGTACCTGCAGCGCGACGGTGGAGTCGGCCGGTGAGCTGAGGTCGGGGTTGATGCTCGCGCTGGTGACCAGCTCGAGGCCGAAGAGACGCGCTTGGGCATCGACGAGCTGCCCCACGCGAAAGGGATCGCCCGAGCGGAAGGGGAGCGTGCGGAGAATCGTCGACTCGCTCAGGTGGTCGATGCCTGACACCTGGATGTCGCCGTATACCGCTCGCGTCCCCGCCTCGACCTCGAAGGTCACGTGCGCGTGGTACGGCTCACCGGCAGGAAACACGGTCTGGCGCAGCACGTCGGCATACGGATAGCCCCGATTGTTCAGCCGACGCACGAGCGTATCCCGAGTGGCGTCCAACCGCAGTGAGCTCCATCGGTCCCCTGCACGGATGGGCAGCTCGTTCAGCAGATCGGTGCCGACGAAGGCATCTGCACCCACGTAGGCCACGCTGTCGGCCATGACCGGCTGGCCTTCGGCGACGGTGAACACGACTCCGACGCGACCATCCAGGCCGAGCTCGGAGTCGGCACTGACGTCCACCTCGCGAAATCCCCGTCGTTGGTACCAGATCTCCAGGCGCGCGGCGTCTCGATCGACCTCGACCTCGCGAAGCTCGCCGCGGCGGCGCCCGACGCCGAACCAGCAGAGCGGCCGCAGCAGAATGGGGACGGTGCACTGCGTCTCGGTCGTCACGATGGCCAGCTCGAGCGAGTCGGGCGGGAACGTCGTGTTGCCGACGAACGAGACCGAGCGCACCTCGGGCCCGACGGGGAGCGCGACCTGCGCGCGCGCCGGAGCCGCCGCGACCGCGAGAGTGGCCACCGCGAAGGCTGGCCCCAGAAATCGGGATGCGCGCATGGCCGCCGTCACACCGCCGCGCGCGGTCCGGCCACGGTTCGGTGGCGGGAGATCACGATCGGCTCCCCAGGCGCGAAGTCCCTCCCACCGGCCACGAGTCGGTGCGGCACGACCTCGATTTCGGCGGTGCCGACGCGCACCACGTTCAAGCTGTTGATCCCCTTCTCCGCCCCGCGCCCGCGTCGTGACGTCGTCGTGCCGCACGCCACCAGCGGCACGCCGGGACCATCCCGTCCGGGAAGCAACGCGCGCGAGGTGCTCACGTGCGTCTCGTGGACGTGTCCGCCGAGCACGAGATCGACGCCCATTCCCTCGAAGGACTCGACGAGTCGTGCCGCGCCCGGCAGCGGAGGCCCGGCGCTCGGGTCCGGAGCCGGCACGAAATGGTGATGAACGACCAGCACGCGTGCGTCGCCCGCCGGTGCGGCCGCGAACGTCGCGCGGGCCAGCTCGAGCTGCCTCGCGCGCAAGCGGCCGTTCACGATCGCGGCGTGCGGCGCGGACGAGTTGAGCACCACGAACGTCGCGTTCGCGTGGCGTCTCGCGACGTCCAGCTCGGGGGCAATGTGCGCGCGCCACTGCCGGTAGGGCGCGAAGGCGCGCTCCCAGAAGCGGTAGAGCGGCACGTCATGGTTGCCCGGCGTGACCAGCACGGACGCAGCAGGAAGACGTAGGATCAGCGCCCGCGCGGTGCGGAACTCCCGTGCCTTCGCCCTCTGCGTCAGGTCGCCCGCGACCACCACCACGTCCGGGCGCAGTTCGTGCGCGAAGCGGACCAGCGCCTCCGCTGCGTCGGGCCGGAAGGGTCGCCCACACTGCAGGTCGGACGTGTGGAGCAGCGTGAGCATGAAGGCGTCACGCCCGCGCGGGCTTCGCGCTCTTGGTGCGCGACAGTCGCAGCATTCCCATCACGCCGACCGTCACCAGCCCGAGGCTGATCAACTGCGCGACCGTCAGGTTTGCGAGGAAGCGGTCGTCCTTGGCACGTAGGAACTCGACCAAGAAGCGCTCGGCTCCGGCCAGCGACAGCCAGAGCATGAACAGCCATCCAGCGGGACGCCCTCGCCCGCGAATGCGCCACAGCAAGAAGAAGATCAGCGTCGAGAGCCCGACCTCGTAGAGCTGGGTCGGGTGCACGGGCACGATCTGGCCATACCGCTCGATCAGCTCCGGATCCACGGTGATGCCGAAGTCCCGCTCGATGATGTCGACGCGCGTCGGCGGGGTGCCACGGGGGAACGCGATGCCGACCCACGATCCGGTAGGGCGCCCCCAGTCGTCCCCGACGAAGAAACAGCCCAGCCTCCCGACGGCGTACGCGAGCGCGAGCGCGGGGGCGATCACGTCCGCAGTCTTTCCCAACGGGAGCTTCTGGCGCCGGACTTCCCACACCACGAGTGCGGCCGCGAGCAGGAAGCCCCCGTACCACACCAGCCCGCCGCGCGCGAACAACATACCCGCCGGGTTCTCCAGGAAGCGCGGGAAGTTGAGCAAGACGTAGTACAGCCGCGCACCCACGATGCCGCCGACCACGCCCATGAAGACGAGGTCCCATGCCTTCTCGGGGTCCTCGCGGATCTCGCGCAGTCCCGCGCGGATGACGTATCCCCCGGTGAGGAAGGAGAGCAGCATGAAGACCCCGAACGAGGTGATCGCGGCTCCCCCGATGATCGGGATCCAGGTCGGCAACTCGAAGATGATCGGGTACATCGTGCCTCAGCGTGAGAACATCGGAATCGAACCTGAGCCCGACCGGAGCGGGTCCCGGAGACCGGGGAACGGCAACGTCGCCGACGCCGACCCATCGCTCGAAGCCAGCTCCCCTCGATCGAAGCGGAATCGGGCCGCGCGCGCAACCATGGCCCCGTTGTCGAGCGCCAGCCGGGGCGACGAGTAGAACACCCGCCCACCACCCTTCAACCGCACCGAGATCTCCGCGCGTAGTCCACGATTGGCGCTGACGCCTCCGCCGAGCAGGACACTGGCACACCCCGTCTGCTCGACGGCGCGCAGGGTCTTCGTGGCCAGCACGTCGACGGTCGCTGCCTGGAACGCCGCCGCCACGTGTGCGCGCTCCTGTTCGAGGGTCCCGTCGGCCGTGAGCGTGCGCACCAGCTCCACGACAGCGGTCTTCAGACCGCTGAACGAGAAGTCGTAGTATTCGTCGTCGTCCGGGGCCTGCTTCCGCGTGAGCATGGGGCGTGGGAGACGGTGCCGCGTCGGGTCCCCCGAAGCCGCGGTGCGCTCGATGTGCGGACCGCCCGGGTACGGCAGGCCGAGGAGCTTGGCCACCTTGTCGTACGCTTCCCCCGCGGCGTCGTCGCGGGTTTGGCCGAGCAGCTCGTACTCACCCCACGCGGGCACGTGCAGGAGGAGCGTGTGACCGCCCGAGACCAGCAGCGCCACGAAGGGCGGCTCTGCCTGCGCGTCCTCGAGCGACGGCGCAAACAGGTGCGCCTCCATGTGATGCACGCGCACCCACGGGCGCCCGAGGCCGTACGCCGCCGCCTTGGTCCAGCAGACGCCCACAAGGAGCGCACCGATGAGGCCGGGCCCGGCCGTGACGCCGAAGAGGTCGATGTCTCGGAGGCCGACACCCGCCTGCGAGAGCGCCTCGTCCACGACCGCGTCGACCTTCTGCAGGTGCGCCCTCGCGGCGAGCTCGGGAACGACGCCACCGTAGACGAGGTGGACGTCTTGGGAGAGCACCACGTGGCCGAGAATGCGGTGATCGCCGGACAGCACGGCCGCCGAGGTCTCGTCACATGAGGTCTCGATGCCGAGGACCAGCGGGGCGGCCGGCCCCGTCAAAGCCCCCCTCCGCCTCCGGGCGCGCCGCCGGCGCGCCTGGCGGTCACGGCGTCCACCTCCGGGTAGGCTGCGACCAACGGTGGCACCCCTTCCACGGCCAGCGGCACGCGCCGCGTCTCTCCCGTGGCGAGGTCGCGGAGCGCCTCGGGTCGCACCACGATCCTCACGAGCGACAGGTCGATCCCGGTCACCAACGTGCTCGCGCCCTCCAGGCGCAGCTGGACGGTTGCCGGCGTCACGACCGCGCGGGGCTCCCCTGCGGGCGCCTCGGCCCGCACGGCCACCGCCTCGAGCATGCGCTCCACGATCGGCTCGACGCGCACGCCGACCATGACGCTCGCGGGCCGCACAGTCGCGCCTCCGAGTCCGGCAGTATCGATGGCCAGCTCGAATGAGCCCGACTCGCGCACGCCGTCCAGGTCCAGCGAGACCAGCGGAATCGAGTCGAGATCGCGCACCTGCCCGAGCGGCCCTCGCACGTCCACGGTGGTCGGGCTGATGGCGAGTGGGCTGGAGAGCGCGAGACTCTCCGGCAGCCTGCCCCGCACGGGCGTCCACACCCGCACGCTCCTGGTCGTCGCGGGCTCGAACCCCACTTCGATCGTGAGCGGCGACAGCGACTCCACGGTCACGCCGGCGCGCTGCCCGAGGTCGACCCACTCGCGCTGGAGCGCGATCACCGTGTCGCGCGAGCCCACCGAGGAGACGGGGACCCTGAGCACCGCGCCGTCGCGCGCGAGGCGGATGATTTCACGCGCCGGGCCCCCGAGACGGAGGTCGACCGTGGCGGGCGTAGGCGCCCGCGCCGTGGTCCAGGACGAGTCGAGCACCTCGACGACCACCGGAACGGCGGCGAAGGTCTCCTGGCTGAGGGGCTCGGTCTGCACGAGCGCCCAGAGGAGGATGGAGAGGCCGAGCGCGGCGAGCTTGAGGTGCCAGTTGTGCAGGAGCACACGCGGAGCGCTCGCCATCGCCCGCTTCTATCCTTCGAGGAGCCGGCGCACCAACTCCTTGTTGACCTCGTTGTCCCATTCGGTGGGCCCGGCGACCTTCTTGATGATGATGCCGTCCCGCCCGATGACGAACGACTCGGGCACGCCCGTCGTCTGATACGTGAAGCGGATGTCGCCCGATGGGTCGTGCATGATCGGGAACGTGAGCCCGTACTCATCGGCGAACGCGGCCAGGTCACCGCCGATATTCCCGGACGAGTCGCGTTGGCCGATGGGTGCGTCGATGCTCACCGCGAGGATCTCGAAGTCCTCAGCCCCGCCGTCCTTCTTGAACGACTGATAGAGACGCTCCATGGACGGCATCTCCTCCCGGCACGGCAGGCACCAGGTCGCCCAGATGTTCAGCAGCACGACCTTGCCCGCGTAGTCGGAGAGGCTCGCCGTCCCACCATCCAGCGTCGTTACCGTGAACGCGGGGGCTGCGGCGCCCGTGATCACCGGCCGGTAGCTCTCGCGCCCCATCCAAGCCACGAGCACCAGCATTGCACCCGCAACGATCGCCCAGAAGTACGGCGACTTGGCTGGGTTGGTCCGCTTCATGGCAGTCGCGACGACGGGCTCGGGGGATCGCCCGCATTGCTACGGATCTGACTATTCATTGTTCCCTCGCTCGAGCCCGCGGCGTCCCACTTTCAGGCGTACCTCGCCGCCCCGTTGTAGCTCCGTGTCCGAGGCCGGCTCCTGCTCCACGACGATGCCTTGGTCGCGCCCGAACCGAAAGACTTCTTCGACGTCCGCCACGACCAGTCCGAGGCTATCGAGCATGGCGACGGCGGCCAACTCCTCGAGGCCCAAGACGAGTGGCATGGTGACGACCGGGGGCCCCATGCTCACCACCAGGCGGACCTGCCCGGGGAGCGTAACCTGCTGACCGGGGGCGGGAGTGACCTCGATGATGCGCCCTCTCGCCTCCTCCGACTCGGCCGTATCGGTGCGCACCAGGAACCCGCTCGTCTCGAGTACGATGCGCGCCCGGTCCTCCGATAGCCCGAGCACGTCGGGCACCGACCGCCGCTGGGGGCCCAGACTGATCGTGACGCGCACCTCGCTCCCGGGTCGCGCGACCTGCCCCGGCAGCGGCGATTGGCCGAGAATGACCTCCGCCGGCACGGAAGGATGGAGCAAGGAGTCCACTCCCCCGAGCACGAGCCCCGCTCCCTGGAGCTGCTCGCTCGCGCTGGCCAGCCCGAGGCCGTGCACATCCGGCACCTCCACCAGATCCCGCGGCGGCGGCGGCGCGGGAAAGAGCACGCGCGTCGAAAAGAGGTAGCCCACGACCCATCCCCCGAGCACGAGAGCGCCCACCTTCCACATGAGCTCGCGCTCCAGCCGAGGGAACAGAGGTCCCTCGCCCTCGGCGCGCCGACGCAGCCAACGGCCGCGCCCGCGACTACGCTCCAGCGAACCCCCGAGCTTCATGCGACCCGCCTCAGTCGAGCGGCAAACGCGCCGTCGAACCCGGTCGCCTGCGGCGTCACGCAGAGACGTCCCGACGCATCGAGGTAGCGCGCCGGCACGGCGTCGGTGGCTTCGACGCGGAAGTCGGGGCGGCGCTCCAGGAACGCCTCGATCTGCCCCTCGTTCTCCTCGCTCTCGAGCGAGCAGGTGGAATAGACGAGCAGCCCCCCAGGCCGCACGCAGCCAGCGGCGGCTGCGAGCATCTCGCGCTGCACGTCCACCAACCCGCTAATCGACTCGGGTGCGAGCCGCCAGCGCGCATCGGGGCGGCGGGCGAGCGTTCCCGTGCCCGAGCAGGGCGCATCGAGCAGGATCACGTCCATGTCACGGAGCGGCGGTCGGAGGGCATCAGCCACGACCAGCCCGAGCGGGCGCCCCACGCGACGGGCGTTTTCCTTGACCATGAGCAGACGCGGTTCCGAGCGGTCGGCAGCCAGAGTATAGACGGGGCGATCCGCGACGGCGAGCACCTTCCCGCCCGGGGCCGCACAAAGGTCTGCAACCTTCGTGCCCCTGGGAACATCTGCATAGCGGCTCACGAGGTTGGACGCAGGATCTTGGACGATCGAGCGCGGGAGGGCGACGAGCGCGGCCGGCGGCGACACGCCATCGGCGAGACGCACGCACGCGGTTCCCTCGCCGACCGGCTCGGCTTCCAGCCCTTGCGCCGCCAGCGCTGACACCGCGTCAGCAGGCGGCCGGTCGAGCGGAAGCAGATAGGTCGCGGGGCGGCGGTTGTCGGCCTCGACGAGCGAGCGGACGCCGCTGGGACCCCAGCGCACGAGCCAGCGCTCGAGGAGCCAACGCGGGTGCGAGCCCCAGGTCGCCAGGTAGCCGAGGGGATCGGCATCGGCGCCGGGAAAGTGCGCGGCACCGTCTCCTGCCTTGCCGACCCCCCTCAGCACGGCGTTCACCAGACCCGTGGGGGCCGGGCCTACCTCCTGGCGCACCAGCTCGACGGCCTCCGACACCGCGGCGTAGGCAGGCACGCCACCCATGTAGAGCAGCTGATACGCTCCCAGCCGCAGGACCTCGAGCACGGTGGGGTCGACGTCGGCGAGCCCCAGGTGAAGGCGTAGGGAGATGAGGTGGTCGAGCCGTCCGCGCAGACGCGTGACGCCGTAGGTCAACTCGTGCGCGGCCGCGCGCTCGCGGGCATCGAGCGCGGCTGCGGCCTCCGCGAACGCGCGGTCGAGACGTCTGCCGCTCTCGGCCTGCAGCCGTGCGCGCAGCGAAGCGACCCGTCCGGGACTGGGTGGCGAGCCTCGACTCAGTCGAGCATCCCGCGCGTGGGAGACGACGGCACGGCGATCTCGCGAGCCGGCATGCGTCCCGCCAGGAAGGCGAGGCGACCGGCGAGCACCGCGTGCCGCATGGCGTGCGACATGCGCACCGGATCGTCCGCGGCCGCCAGGGCGGTGTTCATGAGCACGCCGTCCACGCCCTGCTCCATGGTCACACACGCGTCCGACGCGGTGCCGACGCCGGCGTCCACGATGACGGGCACTTCCAGCCGCCGCTTGATCTCGCGGATGAAGTACGGGTTCACGACGCCGAGCCCGCTTCCGATCGGGCTCGCGAGCGGCATGACCGCCACGCAGCCGGCATCCTCCAGACGCAGCGCGGTGATGAGGTCGTCGTTGGTGTATGCCATCACCTTGAAGCCCTCGCCGGCCAGCGTACGCGCCGCCTCGAGCGTGGCGTGCACGTCGGGAAGGAGCGTGGTCTCGTCGCCGATCACCTCGAGCTTCACGAACTCGTTGAAGCCGGCGGCGCGGGCGAGGCGTGCGTAGCGAATCGCATCTTCGGCCGTATAGCATCCGGCGGTGTTCGCCAGGAGGAAGAACTCGCTCGGGTCGAGGTGGTGGAGGATCGCCTCCTCCTTGGTGCGGTCCAAGTCGACGCGCCGCACAGCGACCGTGACCATCTCGGCCCCCGACGCGCGGATGGCATCCACCATCACCTGGTTGGTCTTGTACTTGCCAGTGCCGACGATCAGCCGGGAGGTGAACTCCACGCCCCCGATCACCAAGGGACGATCGAGCGCGGCGGCGGCGGCAAGCGTGGCGGAAGGAGGAGTCATCTCAGCCTCCCCCCACGAAGTGCACGAGCTCGAGCGAGTCTCCGTCACGCACGCGCACGTCGGCGTAGCGGTCGCGCTCCAGGATGTCGCGGTTCAGCTCGACCACGACCATGCCCGGGTGCAGCTCGAGTTCCTCGAGCAGCGAGCGGACCGTGAGTCCGTCGCGCACCTCACGGCTCTTTCCGTTGAGCCGGATGGTGATCGTCGCCTGACTACGATTGGCTGAGGTGCTGACTGTCGCGCTCATGTCGTCTCCATCGCCTCCAAGTACCGGCGCACCGCCACCGCCGGGTCGCGGGCGTCCCAAACGCCACGCACCACCGCCACGCCGTACGCGCCGGCTCCGAGCACGTCCTGCACCCGGGCCGGGTCGATGCCGCCGATGGCGACGAGCGGCAGCCGACTCACCCCACCGGTCGTCGCCGCCAGTCCCACCAGCCCCATGCCTCTCCGATCTGGGTGGGTCGGCGTGTCGAATATCGTACCCAGGAAGGCGTAATCTGCGCCTTCCGCCTGCGCCGCCAAGGCTCCGCCGGCGTCGTGCACCGAGGCTCCGAGCCAGGCCTCGGGACCGAGGAGCGAGCGCGCGACGCGTACGCCGAGGGAACGGGCCCCTACGTGCACGCCGTCGACGCCGGCCACCAGCACGACGTCGACGCGGTCGTTCACCAAGAGGAGCGAGCCGGCTGAGCGCGCCCGCGGCAGCAGCTCGGACGCGAGCCGGAAGAGCGTCGCGCCGTCGGTGTGAGGACCGCGCAGGTGGAGCGCGACGCCAGGGCCCCCCGCCTCCAGCACCGCCACCGCCCTCGACTCGAAGCCCCCGCGTGAGAGCATCGAGTCGTCGGTGACGACGTGCAGGCGGGGCAGGCTCACCCGAAGCGAGCGCCCGCGTCGACGCGCCGGCCGCGGATCCAGTCGGACGCCCCCATGCGGCGTCCGCCGGAGGGCTGCACCTCGGCGAGGCGCACGGTCCCGCTGCCGCCGGTTGCGACCACCAAGCCGCCGTTCGCCTGTACGATCGTGCCGGGCGCGACGGCCGCGCCCTCAGCCGGCTCCACGGACGGGCGGAACAGCTTCACCGGCTCCCCCGCGAGCGTGGACCAGGCGCCCGGTACCTCGTCCATGGCGCGTATATGCCACGCTATCTCACTCGCTGCCCGGCTCCAGTCGACGTGCGCCGTCTCGCGGTCGACCTTCGGCGCGAACGTCGCCGCGGCGTGGTCCTGCTCCCGTTCCTCCGCGGCCCCTTCGGCTAGAAGCGCCACGGCCTCGACGAGCGCCTCCGCACCCAGCTCGGAGAGGCGTACCGAGAGCTCGGAGGCCGTCTCGTCCGAGAGGATCGGCTCTTCCACTTGGTGGATGATCGCGCCGGCATCCATCGCTCGTACCATGCGCATGATGGTCACGCCGGTCGTGTCGTGGCCACGCGCGATCGCCCAGTTGATCGGTGCCGCCCCGCGCAGCTCAGGCAACAGCGAGGCGTGCACGTTGATCGAGCCCATGCGCGGCGTCTCGAGCAGCTCTGTGGAAAGGATGTGGCCATAGGCCACGACCACGGACAGGTCCGGCTCGAGATCACGGATGCGATCGACGAAGCCGGGCTCTCGCGGCGACTCCGGCGTCAGCACCTCCAGGCCCAGGTCGAGCGCCAAGGATTTCACCGCCGAGGCGCGCGGTACGCGTCCCCGCCCTGCGGGCCGGTCAGGCTGTGAGACGACTCCCACGATGTCGAAGCCCTCGTCATCGAGCGCCCGCAGCGACGGCACCGCGAACTCGGGCGTGCCCCAGAAGAGGATCCTCACCTGGACCTCACGCCTCCTTCTCGGCCTCTTTCTCGAGCTTCTTCCACTTCTTGAGCAGCATACGCCGCTTCAGCGCGCTCACGCGGTCGAAAAAGAGCACGCCGTCGAGGTGGTCGATCTCGTGCTGGAGCGCCCGCGCGAGCAGATCCTCGGCGAGGAGATCGATGCGCACGCCCTCGGGATCGTGGGCCTCCACGCGGACCTTCGCGGGCCGCTCGACGACCTCCTCCAGGCCCGGGATGCTCAGGCACCCTTCCGTTTGCTTGGCCGTCTCCGAGCTCGTCCACGTCAGCCGCGGGTTGACGAGGGCCATGGGCTCGTCGTCGTGGTCCTCACGCCGAAGGTCGATCACGATCACGCGCCTGCCGATGCCGATCTGCGGCGCGGCGAGACCGATCCCCTCCTCGTGGTACATGGTCTCGAACATGTCGCGCACCAGCGCGCGCAGGTCGTCCCCGTAGGCCACGACCTCCTCGGCCTCCTCACGGAGGACCGGGTCACCCAGCAGGCGAATCTGGCGGACGGACACCTACTCTCCCTGCTGCTGCTCTTCGCCTCTCGAGTCCAGGACCGCCGCGATGCGGCCGCGATCGACCGTGACCCGCGTGTTCTCTGCGGTCTTCAGGATGAGGCGCTTCTCCTCCAGGTGCACCACCTTTCCGATGATGCCGCCGTTGGTCACGATCTCGTCCCCCTTCTTCAGCGCCTTGAGCATCTGGTCGTGGCGCTGGCGCTCTTTCGCTTGGGGGCGGATGAGCAGGAAGTAGAAGATGCCGAAGATCAGCAGCATCTGGACGACGAAGATGAGGCCGGCGTTCCCGCCCTCACGCGGCACCGCCCAGAGAAGTTCATGGAGAATCACGGCGTGCTCCCTGATGTGCGATAGCGTTCAAGCCATTCCCGGCGCCAACCCTCGAACGAGCCCTCCTGGATCCTCCGACGGGCCTGCTCACCGAGAGACACCAGGAAGCGCAGGTTGTGGATCGAGAGGAGCCGCATGGCGAGCCATTCCCCCGCGACCACCAGGTGGCGTAGATACGCCCGGTCGTAGCGGGCGCACGTGAGGCAGTCGCAGCTCGCATCGATCGGGCTCGTGTCGCGGCGAAAGCGCGCCGCCTTCAAGTTGACCTGCCCATCCTCGCTCGTCCAGGCGGTTCCATGGCGCGCGTTGCGCGTGGGGGCCACGCAATCGAAGAGGTCGCACCCACGGGCCACGGCCTCGAGCAGGTCATCCGGGTAGCCGACCCCCATCAAGTAGCGCGGGCGTTCCCGCGGGAGCACGCCGTCCAGGACCTCGAGCGTTCGCCACATGTCGGGCTTGGCCTCTCCCACCGACAGCCCACCGATGCCGTACGCCAACCAGTCGGCGACCTCCATCGTTCGTTTGGCCTGCTCCGCGCGGAGGTCGTCGAACACGTTCCCCTGGACCACCGGCAGGAGCGCCTGGGTCGGTCCCACGCCCTCGGCGTCGAGGTGAGAGAAGCGGGCGCGGCAGCGCTCGAGCCAGGCGAGCGTCCGCCGCCCGGCCGCTTCCGCCGTCGCCCGATCGCAGCCGCCGGGGGGGCACTCGTCGAACGCCATGACCACGTCCGCGCCGAGCGCGCGCTGCATGTCGATGACGGCCTCGGGCGTGAACGCGTGCGCCGAGCCGTCGATGTGGCTCTGGAACTCCACGCCGTCATCGTGCACGCGGCGCGTGCTCGCGAGCGAAAAGACCTGGAAGCCACCCGAGTCGGTCAGGATCGGCCCGTTCCAGCGCATGAACGCGTGCAGCCCCCCGAGCTCCCGCACCAGCTCGTGCCCCGGTCGCAGATACAGATGATAGGTGTTGGCCAGCACCATCTGCGCCCCGATACCGCCCACCTCCTCCATGGTCAGCGTCTTCACCGTGCCGAGGGTGCCGACCGGCATGAACGCCGGCGTGGAGATCTCGCCGTGCGGCGTGAGGAAGCGGCCAGCGCCGGCCGATCCGTCCATGGCATCCAGGGCGAATTCGAACATGGGGCACGAATGTACACCCGGGCGCGGCGCGGTCGACGGGTCGGCCCCGCTGACCAGGGCGGCCAGGCGTGCGCATGCCGGCCCCTCGTGCCAGATTGGCGGCGTGTCGCCCACGTCGATTCCCGGAGACCGCATCCTATGAGACGGCCAACCCTCCCCACCCTCATCGCCCTCGCCTTCCTGGCCGGATGCGAACAGTCGCTCCTGGCACAGGTCGCGGACCCCGACCCGGCGCGCTTCGACGAGGACTTCGCGGAGTTCGCACATTGGGACGAGAAGAACAGCTACCCGAAGAACGCAGTGCTCTTCACCGGCAGCTCGAGCATCGTGCGCTGGAACACGGCCGAGTCGTTCCCGAACATCCCGGTCATCAACCGTGGCTTCGGAGGCTCGCAGGCGTCCGACGTCCCTTCGCGCGTCGCCGAGGGCGTCACCAAGTACGACCCCGCGGTGGTGGTCTACTACGAGGGCGACAACGACTCCCAGGCCGGCAAGGGGGCGGAGCAGATCTTCGAGGACGTGCGGGAGTTCACCGAGGCGGTGCTCGCCACAGATCCGAGCACCTGGGTGGTGCTCCTGTCCGTGAAGCCGAGCCCGCGACGCTGGCAGTGGTGGTCGGTGATGCAGGATACCAACGAGCTCATGCGCCGGTACGCGGAGTCCATGCCCACAGTGGAGTACGTGGACGTCGGCACCGCCATGCTCGGCAGCGACGGCCAGCCCATGCCGCACCTGTACGTGGCGGACAGGCTGCACATGACGCCCGCCGGATACGAGATCTGGAACCGCATCGTCGGGCCCGTGCTCGCGGACCTGACCCACATTCATTAGCAGACGGTTTTCGTGCGTCGGGCGCCGCGCTGGGCGGCGGGGCTCTGCTTCGTCTGGTCGTGCCTGTGGCAGGGCGCGGCGCTCCACGCACAGGCACCCGAGCTGCTCCGGCCCGGCCGTGAGGTCCGCGTCTACGTAACCGGTGTGGCTGGGGTCTTCGAAAGCGCGCTCATGAGCGCCAGCGCGAACGCAGTGACGCTGCGTCAGCGCGATGGGAGTATCTTCACGCTGCAGGCCACTCAGATCCAACGCTCGGAGGTGCTCGCCACCAAGCGCAACACCAAGGCTGGCGCCATTCTGGGCGCGGGTGTGGGCCTCGGCGTCGGCATCTGGTGGCCGTCGCCTCCCGCGACGACTGCCTCGATGCGAGCGGCTTCTGCCCGAGTCCCGGCGAAAGCTTCGAGGAGTGGAAGCTCGCCGTGCCCGCGGCGGCTAGCGCGGCGGTAGGCGGGTTGGTCGGCTATTTCGTCCGGACTCCTGCGTGGGTCCCCGGCTTCCTGCCGGCGCCGAGCGCAGACGCGGGTATGGCGCTGGGCCTGTCCTGGAGCCTGCCGATCGGGCCGCGTGGCCGGAGCCACAGTGGCGCCTAACACGCGCCCACCCGTCGGTCCGTCGCTGACGGGGTGGCGCCCGCGCCCGCGCCCCACGCGCGACCCCATGGTCGGGCGGTACTGCCGGCTGGTGGCGCTGGATCCGGCCGCCCACGCGCCGGCGCTCTTCGACGCGTTCCGAGCCGACACCGAGGGGCTCGGCTGGACCTACCTGCCCTACGGACCGTTCGACACCCTGGCCGCGCTCCGCGCGTGGCTCGACGGCCTGGCGACCTCCGACGACCCGCTCTTCCACACCATCCTCGACGAGGCCGGTACCCCCGCGGGACTCGCGAGCTACCTGCGCATCACACCGGACACGGGCACCATCGAGGTGGGCCACATCCATTACTCGGTGGCCCTCCGCCGCAGTCGCGCCGCCACCGAGACGATGTATCTGATGATGCGCCGCGCGTTCGACGAGCTCGGCTACAGGCGTTACGAATGGAAGTGCGACGACCTGAACGCGCCCTCACGCCGCGCGGCCGACCGTCTCGGGTTCGTCTACGAGGGGACGTTCCGCAAGCACACCATCTACAAGGGTCGCAGCCGCGACACGGCGTGGTACTCGATCGTCGACGACGAGTGGCCGACGCTGCGCGCCGCGTTCGAGGCGTGGCTCGATCCGGCGAACTTCGACACTGCGGGACGGCAGCGGTCGGCTTTGCGGGCGCAGCGCGCTCGAGGGTAGGCGGGGACCCAGGGGTTCCCCTCCGGGGCCCGCCGCATCAGTGGGGGCGCCCGAAGTCTTCCAGTGCCGACCGCGGTGGGCGGTTCGCTACCCGCATGTCGTCGAGCGAGCCTCCCCCCCACCGCGCGGCCCGATCACACCGGCTCCGACCGCTTGAGCCGCAAATAGAGCGCTTTCGTTTCCGGCTCAGGGATGGCCCCCAACTCGCGTTCGAGGAGCGCTTCCAGACAGCGCCACAGGAGGAGCGCCTCAGCACGCTCTCCCAATTTCGCGTGGCAGATCATCAGTCGACGATACGCCGCCTCGTGCAGCCCGTCCCGCATGATGAGGCGACAAAATGCCGCACCGGCTTCCGACCAGCTGTCCTGGCGGAACCACCACTCGCCCACCTTCCAGAGCGCGTCGAGGTACATCGAGCGCAGCCTCTCGCGAAGCTCCAGGTGCCATTCGCCCGCGGTTTCGTGCTCCAGGAAGTCGCCATCGTACGAAGCCAGCCGTGCCTCGACGCCAGCGACGTCCCCCGCGCTCGCGAGGCGCTTCAGCGCGGGCGGCACCTCCTGCTCGAAACGCAGTGCATCGAAGTCGACGGTACTGGATTCGATCACGTTCCTGTCGTCCTCGAGCGCCACCCACGCGGGGCCTCCGAGGATCTTCCTGAGCCGGTGCAGCGTCACGTGGAAGCTGTTGCGGAGCTGCTCACTGGACGCCTCCGGCCAGAGTGCGACCCCCACCTGCTCTCGCGTCCGCCCGGCAGGATGGCACAAGAGAAGGAGCAGCAGTTCTTTCGCGCGCGCGGAGGACCAGGCCGTGCGCGGGAGCTCGCGACCATCGAGCTCGACACGCAGCTCGCCCAAGGCGCGCACCACGAGGCTCGGGCGCAGCGCAGCCAGGTTCGGCGTAGGGCGTACCTCGCGCGGCTGGCCGTCACCGTCTGCCACGGGAACTACGGAGTGCTCGAGATCCAGGCGAACCACCTCCGGCAAGCTCATGCTCGAGCCCGTTGCCCAAGCGGATCCGAAGGATGCATCACCAAGTGCCCCGTGAAGGCGCGCCTTCAATGCGTCGGCGTCCGCTCGCTCACGCCGCGACCAGCCGGTTCCGAGGCGCTCCCGCTCCGCTCCCGAGGCGGCGAGCAGTCTGGTCGCGCGCTCGGGCTCCCCGTTTCGATCGGCGAGCTGGGCCAACCCCTCGAGCGACCAGATGCAGCCGAGGTAGTCCCCGTTCTCGAGGTGAAGCCGCAGGCTCTGCGAGAGTTGCGCGCCGGCTCTCGCGAGATCGCCGCGCTGTACCTCGAGCAGCCCGAGCATGGTCAGGGGATGGGCGACCGCGGGTCCACTCGTCAGCTCCTGACCCAGATCACGGCACTCCTCGAGCCCCCGGCGAGCCGCGTCGTAGTCCCGGAGCTCGAGCGCAACGCGTCCCTGCCAGTAGAGGGCGAAGGCCAAGAGAACCGTTCTCCCCTATCCGCGCGCCGTAGCGACGGCTTCGTCGAGTGGGCCCCGGCCAGCCCCGGGGTCGCGCAGAGAGCGCCCGATCCCCAAGACCGCCAAGGCGTATGCGAGGGACCACGGGTCGTCCAGACCGCGCAGGAGAATCACCGCGGCGTCCGCTTCCTTCGCCACGCTCTCGTGCTCGCCCCTCCAGAACGCCATCATCGCGGCGGCGGTGTGCGCTTTCGCACACGTCAGGGGGTCGGCGTCGGTGGCCCGTGCGAGCGCGGCAGAAAGCTGGCGCCAACCCTCTCGGAACTGGCCGCGCGCGAACCAATGCCAATGCAGCGCCGCCGCGAGTCTCAGCGCCGCCTCGGCGCCGTCGTCCGACTGCACGAGCCAGTCCTCCGCCGCCCTCAAGTTGGCTTCCTCGGCGATCAGCCGATTGGTCCAGCCCGTGCGCCCTGTGCCCCCGAACATCGGCCGCTCGGCCAGGGTGGCCATGCGCACGAAGTAGGCAGCGTGTAGGTCGCGGACGACTCCTTCCTCTCCGGCCTCTTGCAGCTTCTGCATGGCGTACTGTCGCAGGGCCTCGAGGAGCCGGTAGCGCGCCTCTTCCTCGGCGGACTCGAGCACGACCATGGACTTCTCGACGAGCGCCGAGAGCAGATCCAGAACGCCATCCGCCTCGACCGGCGGCGCGCAGCAGACCCCTTCTACCGCATCCAGAGAGAAGCTGCCGGAGAAGACGCCCAGCCGCCGGAACAGGGCCGCCTCCGCCTCGTCCAGCAGGGCGTGACTCCAGTCGATGGACTCGCGCAGTGTGCGGTGCCGCTGGATGGCAGGGCGCCCCGGCGCCGTGAGCAGGCGGAACGCGTCGTCGAGCCGGTCGGCGATCTGCTCGGGCGCCAGCACGCGCACTCGGGCCGCTGCCAGCTCGATCGCCAACGGTATGCCATCCAGCCGCCGACAGATCTTCGCGACCGAGGGGGCGTTCCGATCGTCGATCGCGAACGATCGCATTACGGCCCGCGCGCGCTCGAGAAACAGCCTGCCCGATTCCGAACGCAGCACCGCTTCCGCGGACGCGGTCGCATCCTCCGGGAGCAAGAGCGCAGGGACCTGCCAAGCCTGCTCCCCCGACACGCCCAGCGCTTCTCGACTCGTGGCGAGAATGCGCATCCGTGGACATCCCCTCAGCAGCCTCTCCGCCAACCGCGCGCAGGCGTCCACGATGTGCTCGCAGTTGTCCAGCACGACGAGCACTGCATCGTCCCCAATGGGCTCGATCAGGGTGTCGTCCGCCGTTCGGCCGGCCGCCTCCCTGAACCCGAGTGCCGAGCCCACCTCTTCGGGCAGCAACCTGGGCTCGGCGAGCGGCGCGAGATCGACCCAACCGACACGGGTGAAATCGGCCCCCGCCTTACCCGCTACCGCCAGGGCCAAGCGGGTCTTGCCGGCCCCACCAGCCCCGATCAGCGTCACCAGGCGGCTCGAGGGCAGCAGCTCAGTGATCTCCGAGATCTCCCGCTCGCGACCGATGAAGCTCGTGAGCTGGGTCGGCAAAACGCTGCCGTCGCGGGACGAGAGTCCGGCGCCGCCCAGCGAGGAGGGTTGGATCGTGGCTGCGGTCCAGCGCATCCGCCCAAGCTACCACCCCTCCAACGGGGCGGCCAAAGGCCCGCACGCGGATGAGCGGATCGGCTCCTCGCCGTACCGACCCGCTCTCTCGCGCGCTCGCCCTCACCGCAGCAGCCAACCCGGATGGGCTCCACCCCCAGGCGCGTCCGTGCGACGGACGAGGGCCGTCCCATCGGCCCACACGGTGTAGACCTGGTAAGGGCCTGGAAGGTGAAGGGAGGAGAACGAAAGCAGCCGTCCGTCCGGGGACCACGACGGATTGAGCTGCTCCGACGGAAGCGCGACGAAGGCTCGAGCGTTCGCACCCGTCGCGTCGACGATCCACAGATCGGCGTTGGTCCATCTCTCGCTCTCGCGCGTGAAGACGATCCTCGACCCGTCGGGGGCCCACGTGGGAGCGCCGTCGAACCGATCCGCGGCTGCCGTGATGTACCTCAGATCGCTTCCGTCGGTGCGCATCGTGACGATGCGACTGTACGTGAAGAAGTCGCTCTGGGCGAACGCTATCCGATCGCTGCTCGAGGTGGCGGGCGACCAAGCTGGCGCATACTCGTACTCGAAGCCCAGCGCGCCCGTCAGGTTCCGCGGGTTCGAGCCGTCCGCGCGCATGACCCAGATGTCCGAGTCAGGACCCGCGGGCGCGCTCTCGAAGGCGATCTCCGTCCCGTCTGGTGACCACGTGGGCCCTCCTTCGTCTCCCTCGGTGGTCAGCTGCCGCAGCCCAGAGCCATCGGCATTCACGACATAGAGGTACGCCTCGCTGCCCAGCTGGGCGCTGAAAGCGACCCTCGCCCCGTCCGGGGAGGACGCGGCGCCGACCAAGGCCCAGCCCGGCAGCACCGAAGACGGCAGAATCGGCTGGGGGTCTCCTCCGGCCATGGGAAGCCGGAGCAAGCGCGGAGTGCCGGCGGGCTCGAGGGAACCGCTGTAGATCAAGTCGAACGAATAATCCGCCGTCACGGTGATGGCCGCCGACGCGAACTTGGTCTCCGCGCTCGCCGTGATCGTGACCGACTCCGCGCGAATCCCCGTAACCACCCCGTCGAGCTGCACGGACGCGACCGTCTCGTCGCTGAACGCCCACTCCACGGCGCGACCGTAGATCTCTCGACCGCGTGCGTACCAAAGCGTTGCCGCAAGCTGAACTCGATCACCCTCGACCAAGGTCGCGGACGTTCGGTCGAGCGTGATACTCGCCACAGGGTCGGCGGACGAGGTCACCGTCACGGTGGCCGTACCCCTCTGACCCTCACTCGTCGCAGTCACGGTGGCGCTGCCGGGCGCGGTCCCCGTCACCAGCCCCGTCGACGACACGGACAGAACCACGTTGGGCTGCGCGGCCCAGGTGACCACGCGCCCGGGGATCGGGCGGTTGTCCTGGTCGCGCACGATCGCCGTGAGCTGGACCGAGTCTCCCGCCATCAACACCGGTGCGGCAGGCGCGATGACGACGCTCGCCACAGGCTTCCCGGGTCCGACCACCCCCCCGCCGTCGCATCCGATCAGCAGCGGCAGCATGAGTCTGAGCACGGTGTGGCTAACGTGGCCGAGGAAAGAAGCGCGCATCATATGGACCTCCTTTTCGCAGGTGCGTTCTGGTACTGGACGCGCACCGCAAACGTGGAGGGCGCTGCTTACTCGGCGCTTAGCCGCGAGGAGATCGGGCGCGCCGTATCGCTTACTGGACGATTACTGCCGCCCCAGGACGGACGGGGGCACCCGCGCCAGGAGTCGAAAGCCCGCCCGCACCGCGGCTCGCCTTCGGCCGACGAGGCCTACGTAACAAGAAAGGCGGGTCCCGCGGGGAAGCTCCCGGGGACCCGCCGGCCTGAGGTGAACGAGGCGCCGCGAGGGTCTACGGCAGCCTGAGCGCCACCAGTCTCGACGGTCCGCCGACCTGCAGCACGATCGTCTGCTGTCCGTTGTGCATGTACGTCATCATCCCGTACTGCACCGACCCCGGCAGCTCGACCTCGCCCACGTGCACGCCCGTACGCTTGTTCCAGGCGTTCAGCACCGCGGGTCCTTGCGACCCTTCCGTCGTGAAGAGCAGGTCGCCCGAGACCATCTGCACCGAGTTGCCGCCGCCGCCGAAGCGCGACATGTCGACGCCTTGCAGCGCCGGGTGGTTGCGGATGGCGTCGGCGGGCTCGCCGATCGGCACCCACCAAATGCGCTCACCCGTGTTCATGTCGTACGCCGATACGCGGTTGTACGGCGGCTTCCATGCGGGGAGGCCCTGGACGCGCGGCAGCGCTCCTCCGGCTCCCGCCACCCACTGCGAGATCGTCGACCCGGTCGTCATGATGTTGTCCGGATCGTCCGACTCGAGCCCCGGGGAGACGGACCCGCCGCTGCACCCGCGTGAGGACGGCACGTAGAGGATTCCCGTCGTCGGATCGAGCGTCGCGGGGTTCGTGATGTTGAGCCCGCCGTAGCAGCGGATGTTGTCCTCGACGCCGGTGTTGTGGTCCTCGTAGAGGCGCGGCATGAACGGCCCGCCCACGTTGTAGCGGCGCAGCATCGCCATCGCCTCGGTCCTCAGCTGCGGCGTGAAATCGATGACGTCGGACTCAGGAAGCCCGAGCGGCTCCGACGGCTCCGGGCGCGTGGGGATCGGCTGCGTCGCCGCGGTCCAGTTCCCCGGCACGACCGTCTGCGTGACCGGCCTCTCCTCGATCGGCCAGATGGGCCGTCCTGTCTCGCGATTGAACGCGAAGATCATGCCGGTCTTGGTGGTCTGGATCACGGCGGGGATCTGCTGTCCGTTCACCCGAAGGTTGGCGACGATCGGCACGTTGGGCAGGTCGTAGTTCCACTGATCGTTGTGGACGGTCTGGAAGTGCCAGACGCGCTGCCCAGTCTGGACGTTCAACGCGATCGTCGAAGTGCCGAAGAGATTGTCTCCCGGACGGAAGCCACCGAAGTAGTCGATGGTCGGTGGGTTGGTCGGGAGGTAGACGATGCCGCGCTCGTAGTCCGCCGAGAGCGGCGCCCACGACGACACGTCCCCCGTCCAGCGCCAAGCATCGTTCAGCCACGTGTCGTGCCCGAACTCACCCGGGCGCGGGATCACGTGGAACTTCCACTTGAACGTGCCGCCCCGCGCATCGTACGCGAGGATGTCGCCGGGCACGTTCTCGATGCGCGTCTGGTTGTAGCCCTGTTCGGCGGAGTTGCCGACCACGACCACGCCGTTCACGACGATCGGCGGCGACGACGACGTGATGTAGCCGAGCTCACGCGGAATGCCGTAGTCGGCATCGTATCTGCCGCCGTTGCGCACGTAGTTCCGCCAAGGCTCCCAGTCCGCGATCAGGTCGGGGAGCAGGTCCACGACGCCCGTCGAGGGAAAGCCCGGCAAATCGACCCGCCGGCCGAAGTTGGCCACGTGTTGACCGGTCTCGGCGTCGATCGCGTGCAGGAAGAACGCCGGCGAGATGTAGTAGATGACGCCGCGCCCATCGAGCTCGCCGTACGCCACGCCCTTGCCGTAGTTCTGCCGCATGGAGCGTTCCCACCGGATGGTGTTCGGCTCGCGGTACGTCCAGAGCGTCTCGCCCGTCTCCGGATCCATGGCCACCACGGTGCGGCGGTGGCCCATGACCGTGTAGAGCGTCCCGTTGATGTACTGGGGCGTCGCCTTGGTCTGGTCCTCGAGCGCCGGACCGAAGTTGTCGCCGCGGTAGATCCACGCGACTTCCAGGTTCGCGAAGTTCGACGCGTTCACCTGGTTGTTCGGCGAATAGCGCGTACCCCACGCGTCGGCGCTCTGGTAGCGCCATTCGCCGTCGGGGTTCATCCGATTCTGGGCGCTCTGGGCGAACGCTGGAGCGGGGAGCGTGGCTCCCCAGGAAAGCCCGATCGCCAGTGCGAGACGAGCGGTGCGACGCATCGAGGAGTGCATGGATCCCTCCGGGATCAACCGCGTGGGGCAAGCTGCGACTGCAAGGCGTGCATGGTAGCTGGCGCCCCGGTGAACGGCTAGAAGACGGCGCTGCGCGGCGGGCGCGAGGCCACGTGCGGGCCTGCCAGGGGGGGGGGGGCGCGGCCCGGAGCACTCCAAGCCCCTCGAGGGTAGGTTCAGCGCACCAAGGCGCCGAACCATCCCTCCGAGCGTCCCATGACTGCCCACCGCACCTTCGTCGCGCTCGCCGCGGCCTTCATCCCCGGTTCGCTCTTCGTCACGTCGCCGAACCGCGTGGCTGCCCAGGATGCGTCCGCGATGCTCGCCAAGCCCCACGTGCAGGCCGCGCTCGATTCGTTGCGCGTCTGGGAGCCGTGGACGCTCGAGCAGCAGATCCAGCTCACGGAGATCGAGGCGCCGCCCTTCAACGAGCAGCGCCGTGCCGAAGAGTACGTGCGGCGGCTGCAGGCGCTCGGCTACCGCAACGTGCGCATCGACGCCGAGGGAAACGTCATCGCCGAGCGCCCCGGGACGTCCGGAGGGCCTACCGTCGTGCTCTCCGGCCATTTGGACACCGTCTTCCCCGAGGGGACGGACGTCACCGTGCGGCGCGAGGGCGGTAGGCTGTTGGCGCCCGGCATCGCGGACGACGGGCGCGGGATCGCGGTCGTGCTCGCGGTCGCGCGCGCGTTCCAAACGCTCGACCTGCAGCATGACGCGACGATCCTGTTCATCGGCACCGTGGGGGAGGAGGGCGAGGGCGACCTGCGCGGCGTGCGACACCTGTTCGAGCGCGAGCTCCGTGGGCAGATAGATTACTTCCTCTCCGTGGATGGGACCGGCTTCGGGATCACGCACGCGGCGGTCGGCAGCAACCGCTACCGCGTCTCGTTCGAGGGCCCGGGCGGACACAGCTACGGCGCATTCGGGATGCCGAACCCGATCCACGCGATGGGGCGTGCGATCGCAGCGATTTCGGAGCTGGCCGTCCCGAGCGACCCGAAGACCACCTTCAGCGTGAGCGTGGTGAGCGGCGGCACGTCGGTGAACGCGATCCCCATGGAGGGCGTGCTCGAAATCGACATGCGCTCGGAGGACCCCGCAGCGCTGGCCGAGCTGGACGGGAGAGTCCGCGCCGCGTTCGCCGCCGCCGTACGCGACGAGCGGGCGCGGTGGCCGCGCTCCACCGTCCCGCTGACGCTCCGATTGGACACGATCGGCATTCGTCCGGCGGGCCGGCAGCCCGAGAGCGCCCCCATCGTGCAGACCGCGCTCGCCGCCTCGCGCGCGCTCGGACTCGAGAGCGACCTCGGGGCGTCCAGCACAGACGCGAACATCCCCATGAGCCTCGGCATTCCCCGGCTCACGCTGGACGGCGGCGGCCGCGCCGGCGGGACGCACGCACTCGACGAGTGGTACGAGGAGACGCCCGACGCCTACAAGGGCCCGCAGTGGGTCGCGCTCGTGACCGCGATGCTCGCCGGGGTCCGTTAGCCTACCCGCGCACGATCGCCATGGCGTCCCCGTAGGAGTAGAACCGATACCCCTCGGCCATCGCCTCGCGGTAGGCCGCCATGGTCCGCTCGTATTCTGCGAATGCGGCCACCAGCAAAAGCAGCGTCGAGCGCGGCAGGTGGAAGTTCGTGAGCATGCAGTCCACCGCGCGAAACACGTACCCGGGCCGGATGAAGAGATCGGTCGAGCCCGCGCCCGCGCGCACCCGCCCTCCCTCGTCGGCCACCGACTCGAGCGTGCGCACGGTCGTGGTGCCCACGGCCCAGACCCGGCCGCCCTGCGCGCGCGCGTCGTTGACGGCGACCGCGGTCGCCTCGGGAACCTCGTATCCCTCGTGGTGCAGCTCGTGGGCATCGATGTCGTCCCCCTCGCCGGGCCGGAAGGTGCCGATGCCGACGTGCAGCGTGAGCGCCGCGCGGCGTACACCCATGGCTTCGAGCGCCGCCAGGATCTCGGACGTGAAGTGCAGCCCAGCGGTTGGCGCCGCGACCGAGCCGAGCTCGCGCGCGTAGACGGTCTGGTAGCGCTCGCGGTCGAGCGGCTCGTCCTCGCGCCCCAAATACGGAGGGAGCGGCATGTGCCCATGGCGCTCGAGCGCTCGCTCGACGGTCAGGTCGGTGACCAGTCGCACCACCCGGCCGCTTCCCGGTGCCGAGTCGAGGATTTCGACGCGTAGATCGTCCGCGACCACGACCTCGCGCCCCGGCTTCAGCTTGCCTCCGGGCCGCACGAGCGCCTCCCATAGGTAGGGGTCGGAGCTCCCCGGCACGGGGCGCAGCAGGAAGATCTCCGAAGGCGCGCCAGTGGGCTTCCTACCGAGCAGGCGCGCGGGCATCACCTTCGTCTCGTTGACGACCAGCACGTCACCCGGGCGGAAGAGCTCGACCACGTCGCGAAAGCGGAGGTGCCGCGGGTCGCCCTCCGCGCCCAGCACCATCAGCCGGCTCTCGTCGCGCCGCTCCGCGGGATAACGCGCGATCCGCTCGGGCAGCAGATCGTAGTCGTAGTCGGTGAGGCGCGACCCGTCGGGCGGCGTCATCCCTCTTCGACGAACAGCGACCCCTGCGTCTTCGCGTCCTTGGGGAGCGTGTACCCGAAGCGGCGGAACGCCCGCGGCGTGGCCACGCGTCCCTGCGGCGTGCGCTTGAGGAAGCCCTCCATGATCAGGAAGGGCTCGTAGACCTCCTCGAGCGTGGTGGCGTCCTCACCCATCGCGACGGCGAGCGAGTTCAGCCCCACGGGTCCACCCTCGAACTTCTCGATGAGCGTCTTGAGGACCTGCGCGTCCATCTCGTCGAGGCCGTACTCGTCGACGTCGAGGAGCCGCAGGGCCTCCCGCGCCACGTCGACGTCGATGTGCCCCGAGGCCTTCACCTGCGCGTAGTCGCGCACGCGGCGCAGCAACCGATTCGCCACGCGGGGCGTGCCGCGTGAGCGCTTCGCCAGCTCGATCGCACCTTCTGGGGTCGTGCGCACACCGAGAAGCGCCGCGCTGCGCCGCACGATGTCGGCGAGCTCCTCGGCCGGGTAGAAGTTCAGGCGCTGGACGATGCCGAAGCGCGCGCGCATGGGGGCCGTGAGCAGGCCGAACCGTGTGGTCGCACCCACGAGCGTGAAACGCTCGATCTTCATCGTCATCGTCTGCGCCTTCGGGCCCTCCGCGAGGCGGATCTCGATCTTCCAGTCCTCCATCGCCGGATAGAGGAACTCCTCGATGATCGGCCGGAGGCGGTGGATCTCGTCGATGAAGAGGACGTCGCCTTCGCGCTGGCTGGTGAGCATGCCGACCAGGTCGGCGGGCTTCTCGAGCACAGGCCCGGACGTCGCCTTGAAGTTCACGCCCATCTCGCGCGCGATCAGCGACGCGAGCGTGGTCTTGCCGAGCCCGGGCGGACCGTGAAAGAGGATGTGGTCGAGCGGCTCGCGCCGCTGACGCGCCGCCTCCACCGCGACCTGGAGCGAGCTGCACACCTTGGCCTGGCCGATGAACTCGGCCAGCCGTTGGGGCCGCAGCGACGGCTCGGCCTGCGCGTCCTCCGAGAGTGATTCCGGCGTGGTGATGTGCAGGTGGTCGGCCATGAGTGGGGAATCTAGCGCGTCAGCCCGCGAGCGCCCTGCGAATCAGCTCCTCCGCGCTCTTCGGCACCCCGCCCTTCAGGGCCGCCCTCACTGCCTTGTCGGCGTCGCCGAACGTGAAGCCGAGGGCGATGAGCGCCTGCACCGCCTCCTGGGCGACCCCGTCCCCCGAGGGCTCGGCGGGCGTGATGAACGCCAGATCGGCGATCCGGTCGGAGAGCTCGAGCACCAGCCGCTCCGCCGTCTTCTTGCCGATGCCGGGCACCTGCATGAGCGCGACGATCTCCTTGTCGATGAGCGCGCGCGCGAGACGTTCTGCGGTGTAGGTGGACATCATGGAGAGCGCCAGCTTCGGGCCGACGCCCGAGGCCGTGAGCAGGCGCTGGAAGAGCGAGCGCTCGTGCAAGCTCAGGAATCCGTAGAGCGCGACCGAGGTCTCGGTCACGATTTGCACCGTGCGAAGCTCGACGAGGTCGCCCGGCCCCGGGAGCCGCTGCAGGACGGTGAGCGGCACCTCGACCTCGTACACCACTCCGCCCTGCGTCTCGACTTCGACGCGTGCCCCTTCGCGCGTGAGCAGCGTGCCCTGGATGCGCGAGATCACGCTATCTCCCGCTCACCCGAGGAAATGCCCCGACCATGCAGTGGCAGAGCGCGGCGGCCACCCCGTCGGCGGCATCCGCCGGCGTCGGCGGCGTCTTCAGTCGAAGCTGCTGCTGCACCATGTAGCCGACCTGGTCCTTGGTGGCGTTTCCGTTCCCGACGACTGCCTTCTTGATCTCGCGCGGAGCGTACTCGGCCAGCTCGACGCCCGCGTGTGCCACGGCCAACAAAATGGCGCCGCGCGCATGACCGAGCTTGAGCGCACTCTGCGCGTTCTTCCCCTGGAAGACATCCTCGACCGACACCGCCAAAGGGCGGTGGCGCTCGAGCAACCCGACCGTCGCGTCATAGATGTCGCGGATGCGCTCGAGCAAGGGAAGCTCCGGAGAGGTACGGATGACCCCGCACTCGCGCAGGCTCACCGCGCCCGCGCTGGTCCGTGAGACCACCCCGTAGCCCGTCACCGCCGTGCCCGGATCGATCCCCAGCACGATCACGGCCTCGGTCGCGACCCCCGCACCGTCAGTCGTGCGACCCTCTCAACCGACCGAAGCGAGGAGCGCCTCGTCGATGTCGGCGTTGGAGTAGACCTTCTGCACGTCGTCGATCTCTTCGAGGGCGTCGATGAGCCGCATGAGCTTGGTCGCTTCCTTTCCCGTCACGGCAACCTCCACCTTGGGGATGCGCGTCAGCTCCGCGGACGACACATGAATGCTCGCGCGCTCGAGTGCCTCGCGCACCGCGTGGAACCTGGGCACGTCGGTCGTGACGATGTGCTCGCCGTGCGCGGTGGTCACGTCGTCGGCTCCCGCGTCGATCGCGACCTCGAACACGGCGTCCTCTCCATGGCGGGACGCGTCGATGATGATCTGCCCCTTGCGGTCGAACTGCCACGCGACCGAGCCGCCCGCCCCGAGCGAGCTATCGAAGTGCGTCAGGGTGTAGCGGACGTCCGAGACCGTACGATTGGTGTTGTCGGTGAGGCAATCGATGATGAGCGCCACCCCACCCGGCCCGTACCCCTCGTAGGTGACGTGCTCATAGTGCACGCCCTCCAGCTCGCCCGTCCCCCGCTTGATGGCGCGCTCGATGTTCTCGGAGGGCATCGACCCCGCCCTCGCCGTCTCGACGGCCAGACGCAGGCGAGAGTTCGACTCCGGGCTCCCGCCGCCTTCCCGCGCGGCGACGGTGATCTCGCGGATGAGCTTGGTGAAGAGCGCGCCGCGCTTCGCGTCGGCGATACCCTTCTTCCGCTTGATTTGGGACCACTTGTTATGGCCGGACACGGACCCTCCACGCGCGCGCAGCGATGCAGAGGCTGGTCGGAAAAGGTACGGGACTTCGCCGCGTGCGATCAATCGCCCGAACGCGAACCGGCCGCCTCCCGGAACGATCCCGAGCGGCGGCCGGTCTGCTCCACGCCGTTGTCGGGGGGCTAGTTGAACCCGCCTCCGCGCCCGCCGCCGCCGAAGCCACCACCCCCGAAGCCACCGCCGCCACCGCCTGGACCGCCGAAGCCGGGGATCCCCCTGAAGCGGTTGTTGACGACGTTGTTGAAGATGGAGCCGAACTGGAACCCCACCCCGACGCTGAAGCCGTACTCCTTGTCGGTAGCCTGCCGACGGAGGTTCAGCAGCGCCTGATCATCGGTGACGCCTCGCGCGGGCAGGAAGATCTGGTCCGTCAGCCACGAGATGTTCCCGTTGGCGAAGACGTTCACGCCGCGGGTGACGCGGTAGCTCACCCTCCCCTCGAGGGAACGGTTGTAGAGGTCGAAGTCGTGCAGGTAGTGAGAAGCGCGTACGCTGAACCCGGCGTCGCCCCACGGCTGATTCGTGTCGAAGCTGACTTCGAGGGACTGCTCGTAGCGGAGCTCGTAGTACTCGTTGTACACCGTACGCTCGATGTAGTCCTGCCATACCGGACCGATCGTGTAGAACACCGTGAGCGAGCGGCGCGTCGCTTCTTCGTACGGGAAGAAGCTGTACTCGATCGCTGGACTCCCGCTCACCTGGACCTGCTGGTTGTTCTGCGTCTGACGTGCCACCTGCGCGGTCACGCCGACCGACCAGTGGTCCGCAATCGAGTAGGCCACCAACTGACCGAACCGCCAGTCGAGAGGGTAGTCGCGGAACTCGCGGCCTCCCGAGAGCTGTCGGTAGATCCGCCGGTAATTCGTGAACGCGTTCGTGCTCAGCTTCCACGTGGGCGTCACACGCGACGCATTGAAGCCGCCGTTGAACTGCGTGTTCTTGCTCGTCGCCTCGCTGAATCGGCTGATGTTCCCGTTGATACGGAAGACCCAGAGGTTCCACGGGTCGTCGACTTCCCCCTGGGACACCAGTAGTTGGCCGACGCCGTTGCCCAGCTCCGGATCGACGCCGTCGATCTGGAAGAGCCCACGGAACCCGTGCGTGCTCGCCCACTGCGCGATGCCGAGGCCGAGTGAGATGGTGAGCCCGTCGAGCGTCTCCCGCTGCGTGTCCGTGCCGAGCTGGTTGTAGCGATGCTGCTCTTCGTACGGGTCGGCGACGTTCGTGCCGATGAAGTCCAGCTGGTACTCGCGGCCGCCCCCGCCGGCACTCACCGCACCGACGATCACGTGCAGGTCTGCGACGGCCCTGTCGTTGACCCAGTTGACCCAGTCGATCTCCGTCCGGAAGTACTGGTTGTTGCAGAACGGCGCGTTGCAGTCGAGGAAGATCCGCGGACGCGTGGTGGACAGGGCCTGCCCGTGCGCAGGCTCGGCGAACGCAAACAGCGCGGCTCCCGCCAGGCCCATCAGCATGTATCGGAAACGCAAGATATGTCTCAGTTGGAAGGGAGAGTCCGGGAAGTTGGCCCCGACCCTCGACACGGCCAAGGGGTCCGGTGTTGAGACGCCGCTTCAGTGCGTGGCGTTAGGCGACAGGCTGGGGGGCCGCCGAGCTTCGTTGGCCCGCTCGAACACGTGCGCGTAGCCGAGGAGGTCTCCCTCGGTCCAAGCCTCCCCGATCCACGCCACCGCAAAAGGGGTCCCGTCGGCATAGTACGAGAACGGTAAGGTGACCACCGGCACGCCCAAATCGTTCACGATGTTGCTCGGGACCTCGGGCCAGCTGTTGGGCGCATAGTCGGGTCGCGCCGGGTCCTCCACCAGGTTCCGGGCCGGAGCCGACGCCTGGGGGAAGAAGAGCCCGTCGAGGTCGTGACGTTGCAGCACATCGCGAAAGCGGCGGCGCAGCCGCTCCCTCCACTCCTCGTAGGCCTCGGCCTCCTTACCCGCCTCTTCGACCCGCACCTCCAGGCGATCCGCCCACGATTGCTCTGCCTGAGACGAGCGCCCCGGACGGAACTCGCGACCGGCGAGGGCCTCCCACTCTTCGATCGAGTGGAATGCCGCCCCGTTCCCTAGGTCGTGAAGGTACGCCGACAGGTCCTGTCTCTCGACCGCCACTACGTCCGGCCGATCGTCGTACAATTCGACGAAGCCGGATCCGCGGAACGGGTCCTCGACGACCTCGGCCCCGAGCGCGACCAAGCGCCCCTTCGCCAAGAGGTAGAGGCGCTGCGTCGCCGAGTCGAGCGGGAATCGATCGGTGCGCCAACCGGACCCGAAGAGCCCGAAGCGCTTCCCCCGCAGGCTGCCCGCAGAGAGACCCTGGGCGTACCCTCCAAGAGGGACATTCGAGGTCGCAGCGGCAGTCCGACCGGGACCTTCCGTGAGCACGTCGAGCGCGATCGCGGCGTCGCGGACGCTCCGGGCGAGCGGCCCGACCACGTCCAGGTAACTCGCGTTCACGGGCACGACACCTTCGAGCGACACGAGTCCGTGCGTGGGCTTCACGCCGACGAGCGCTTGAGCGGACGCGGGGTTCTGGATCGATCCGCCCGTCTCGGTCCCCACGCCGAGCACCGCGAAGCTGGCGTTCACGGCGGTCGCTGTGCCTCCGCTCGACCCGCCCGGCACTTTGCCGACGTGGTAGGGGTTGAGCGTCTCACCCGCGACGCTGCTGCGTGTGCGCGTGCCGTCGAGTGCGAAGTCGGGGAGGTTGGTCTTGCCGAGGATGATCGCCCCCGCCGCCCGCATCCTAGCCACGGCCTGGGCGTCGTCGCTCGGCACCATGTCGATGCCGCCGGTCGCCGCGCTGAAACCCTCCCACCCCGCCGTGGTCACGAGCCCAGCTACGTCCATGTTGTCCTTGATCACGATCGGGACACCGTGCATCGGTCCTCGGGGACCGGAGCGGGCGTACTCGGCATCGAGCGCGGCAGCCACCGCCAACGCGTCTGGGGCAAGCGAGATGAACGCGTTGTAACGATCCTCGTAGGCTGCGATGCGCTCCAGGAACGCCTGTGTCAACTGCACGGCGGTGAAGCGCCCGGAGGCGTACCCCGCCTGCACGTCGGCGACGGTGAGCTCCACCACGTCGACTGCCTGCGCCGCGCTCGGCACCGGGGCCGCTAGCGTCGCCAGCAGCGCAACGAGGCCGGCTCGTGGGCGTGGCCGAATGCGATGAGACATGGCGATGCGTCTTCGGGAAGTCAGGCGAACAGCGCGGCCTCGGCGACGAGGCCCGGGCCCAGCGCGAGTGCCACGCAGGGACCCGGAGCACCCTCGGCGCGCAGGCGATCCAGAGTGAAGAACACCGTTGCGGACGACATGTTGCCGAAACCGGCCAACACCTCGCGGGAGACCCGCGTTCGCGTCGGGTCGAGCCCGAGCGCCCGCTCGACCGCGCCCAGGATGCGGGGCCCCCCCGGATGGATGGCCCACGAGCCTATTTCCGCCACCGACAGCTGGTTGTCGCAGAGCCAGGCCCGGAGCCATTCCCCGAGACGCGCTTCGATCAGGCTTGGGACGCGGGCCGAGAGCGTCATGCGGAAGCCGTGGTTGCCGATGCGCCAGGACATGTCGCCGGCGGTGTCGGCCATGAGCAGCGTCGCGGAAGACGCGAGCCTCCATGCAGTGGGGTTGCGCGCGGACGTTCGCCCCACGAGCGCTGCCGCCCCGTCGGCGAAGAGCGCGTTGGGCACCATCATCTCCGGATTCCATCCGTAGGCGAAGTGCAGCGTGGACAACTCTACGGAGCACACGAGCACGGTGGCTTCCGAGTCCGTGTGAACGACCGAGTCCGCGACACGCAGTCCGTTCAGTGCGCCGTAACACCCCATGAACCCCACGTGCGTACGCTGCGCGGTGGCGGGCAGCCCGAGGGCGTCGATCAAGCGAGCATCCACGCCGGGCGCCATGAAACCCGTGCACGAGACGGTGACGACGTGCGTCACTTCGTCGGGTCGAGTCCCGGCGGCGCGCAGCGCGGCCGACGATGCTCGCGCGGCAAGGGCGGGTGCGTGGACCTCGTACTGCTCCATATGCGCCGACGTGGACGGCCCGGGGTCCCGGTCGTCGCGAGCCGGCGGAAAGAACGCTTGCCGCTCGAGCAGCGGGCCTGTAGATCGCTCGAGCAGCGCGCTGTGTCGACGGAGCACGCCCGAACGCCGATACAGTGCGTGCAGGGTCCGTCGTCGATCGGGGTCGATCTCGCAGAGAGTGGCGTGCAGCTCTACCGCCTCCTCTTGGGTGATCGAGTGCTCCGGCACGGCCGTTCCGAGCCCGGCGATCGAAAGGGTCATGCGGCAGCGTGCCGGAAGAGCTCGGGAGCGTGCGCCGCGCGGCGCACGAACGGCGCCGCGAGGACCGGCGCCGCGCGCAATGACAGCACCGCAGCGTCCACCATCGAGGGCCAGCGGAGCGCCCACGCCACTGCACGGCAGAGTCGCTCGGCGCTTCGTCTGCGCTCCCGGCGGTACCGCCGCCACTCCTCCAGGCACTCGCCGTGCCAAACCTCGAGCGCGCGGGTCGCCAACGTGGCTGCCGCTCGCCCGTCCGCGAGTGCCCAGCCGATACCTTCGCCCGTGAACGGCTCGACGTACCCCGCCGCGTCTCCGACGCGCAGGAGTCGCTCCGCACCGACCGCGCCGGCGCGACGCGTCAGCGGGGGCGTCCCTCGCCAGCTGTGGCTGGCGTCGACGGGAAGCGGAGGCATGCTGGCCTCGGCCAGGATGGTGCCTACGAGCTCGTGGGGCGTCTGCGTCGAGAGCGCTCGCGGGTCTACGGCAGCGGCCACGTTGAGCTGCCCGGACGCGAGGCGCACCAGCCCGACGTACCCGCTCCGCCCGATGACCATGCGCACCTCGCCCGGCTCGACGGGATACGCGCTGTCGGCGATCTCATTCCCGATTCCCACCCGGGACCCGGGGGCCGCGGCGCTCACCGGGCCCGCGTCCTCGGCGAGTCCCCGCCCCAGGCCGGTAGCGTCGATGACGACACGGGTGGCGAGCTCGAAGGAGCACCCGCTTCGCTCGACGCGGAGTCGTCGGACGTCGCCATCGACGCGACCGAGCACAGCGCGCGCGCCCGTCCAGAACGTGGCGCCCGCACCCACGGCCGACCGCGCCAGCGCGTGGTCGAGCGTCGCCCGCGAGACGGCCGCCGAGCCCGTGAGCGTCACCCGCACCCTACCCGCCCTAGACGCGAGCGTGAGGTGGGACAACCCGACGGCGCCGGGGCCAGAGGTCCCCGCGTCGATCTCGAGGGCCGACCGCGCGCCGGAGCCAGAGGTCCCTGCGTCGACCCCGAGGGCCGACCGCGCGCCGGAGCCGGAGGTCCCCGCGTCGACCCCGAGGGCCCCGAGTGCCGACAGCGCGCCGGGACTCAGGCACGCGCCGCAGACCTTCCAGCGCGGGAACCGTGCGCGATCGAGGAGGAGCACGGACGCGCCGCTCCGGGCGAGCTCGGTCGCGGCCGCACCCCCTGCGGGACCTGCGCCGACTACCACGGCGTCGAAATCCGTCATCGTCTCACCCACCTCAGTGTGAACCGCTCCGGCCAGCACGGGCGCACCTCCGCGTCATCGAGTCCGGCTTCGACGGCGAGCCCGCGCCCCTCCTCCAGAGTGAACGCCGCGCGCACGGAGATCGGCCCGTCGGTGCGGGCCACGTCCGAGGTGGTGAGCACACGCAGCGCACCCCAGGCGAGCGCGTAGCCGAGGCGCGAGCGCTTCAGGTCCTGGACGAGGAGCGTGTGGTCGGTGGCGTCCGCCATCTTCCGGAGCAGAGCCACGGCGTCCACGCGCTCGAGATGATGGAGAAAGAGCGAGCAGCATACGAGGTCGAAGCGGCCCGGGAGCGCAGAGCCGAGCACATCGGTCGCCTCGAAGCGCACATGAGGCACCCCGTCGAGTCGCTCGCGCGCATGCGCGAGGGCCAACGCGCTCACGTCGCACCCGGTCAGCTCGACGTCGACTCCGCGGCCGCGTGCGCGACGAGCCACGTCGGCGAGTACGTCTCCACCACCGCACGCGACATCGAGCACGCGCAACGGCCGGACGCCCGCACGCTCGAGGGCGCGCACCTCGCGCCATACCCGCCCGGCGGTGAGCGATACGCGGTTCACGCGCGCCAGAGCCGCCAACGCGCGCCGGTGGCGAGCCGGGTCGAGCCACGGCTCGTCCATCACCTCCGTCTCTCGTCAGCGGGCTGCGAGGTCGATGAGCATGAGGCCAGTCTGGCTGCCCGCGGCCGCGACGTTGGGCGCGATCGGCCCTACTCCTGGCTGACCGGCGTACGCCTCACCGTCGGATAGGTGATGCCGAGCTGGTCCAGGTAGGTGTCGTAGCGCGACGGGTCGTAGTAGTACGGCCGCATCTGTTCACGCCACTCGCCCATGATCTCCCGGTTCAGGAACGTCGCGGGCTCGTCGGTCGGACTGATGAACGGGATGTACTTGCCTGCCTGGCTCTGCTCGTCGTTGAAGTACGTCCAGGCCGCGTCCACGGTGACGCCGTCCAGGAAGAGGTCGAGCAGCGTGAGCGCCTGGACCTTGGCCCCCGCGAGCGTGCCCTTGTGGGCCACGGGGGTGGCCGACGCGATCCCCTCCGCCCAGTTGTGGCCCGGGCCTCCGGGCATGTTGGCCGGATAGCTGAGCCGCACGGTCGGCATGTTCCAGGCCACGTCACCGATGTCGTCGGAGCCGCCACCCAGGGAGCGCGACAGGTCGACGGGTCCGCGGAGTTGGTTGACCTCGGTGGCCAACCCTTCTTCCTCCACGCCGAGCTCCCTCTGGAAGGCCTTTGCGAAGCGGACATCATCCTCACTCCACTCCGGGAGGCCCACACGCTCGATGTTCCGCTGCGTCGCTTCGGCGACGGGGAGATTGTAGTGCGCGCTCCATGCGGACCCGATCGTCTGAATGGTGTCGACCTCGGTTCCAGTCATGAGCGCCGCGCCCTGGGCCATCAGTTTCGCCGCGTCGTACATCGCCATGGTCCGATCGTAGTCGACGTCACGGAAGTAGTACCAGATCGTCGCGGTCTGCGGCACTACGTTCGGTTGATCGCCGCCATCCAAGATCACGTAGTGCGAGCGCTCCGAGGGCCGCAGGTGCTCGCGCTTGAACTCCCAGGCCTGAGCCATGAGCATCACCGCGTCCAGCGCGGAGCGGCCCCGCCAGGGCGCCCCCGCCGAGTGTGCGGTCTCGCCGCTGAAGCGGAAGAGCGCTGATACGAGGGCGTTATTGCCGGATTGGCCCCACGACACTCCCAAGTTGGATCCCACGTGCGTGAAGAGGTTCACGTCCACGCCCTCGAACACACCATCGCGCACCAGGAACGCCTTCCCTGCCAGCTGCTCCTCCGCGATTCCTGGCCACATCAGCAGCGTTCCGTCGATGTCGTCGCGCTCCATGATCGCTTTCACCGCGAGCGCCGCGACGATGTTCACCACCTGGCCCGAGTTGTGTCCCTCCCCGTGCCCCGGCGCCTCCCGGGCGAGGATCGGATCGCGGTACGCCACACCGGGCTTCTGGCTCGATTGCGGGATGCCATCCACGTCCGACCCGAGCGCGATGACGGGCCGACCCGACCCGTTCGACCACCGAGCCGTCCAGGCGCTGGGCATACCCGCCACACCCAGCTCGATGTCGAAGCCGTTGTCGCGGAGGATTTCGGTCAGGTAGCGCTGCGTCTCGAACTCCTGCATGCCCAGCTCGCCGAAGGAGAAGAGCATGTCGACCATCTCCTGCACCATGTCGGCCCGCTGGGCCACCATCTCCAGGGCCTCGGTCTTCATCCGCTCGAGGCGAGGGTCGGCTCCTTGAGCGACGAGTGCGGTCGGGAACGTAGCGGCGAGTACGGCGGCGCCGAGCAGGGAGGGTGCGGAGCGCATGACCAGGACCTCCGGTCGGGTGTTGGGTGTGGGGCGTAGGATGCCGTCGGGGGGGCGGTGGGGCAACGGGAGGTGGCGGAGGGAGCCGACCGGTTCTGCGTTCGTGATGGAATCCGCCGCTCTGCGGCCTTGATGAACCGAACAGCGCCTGCGACACTGTGCGAATGGAGATTAGCGCAGTTTCCGTGGACGATGGCGTGTACCGGATGGCGCGAGTCCGCGCGGCGAAGCTGGATACATCGGTCTCCGCGGTGGTGCGCGACCACCTGGCCGGCGTGAAGGTCTCGAATCCGTTCTCGAACCCATGACCCGCGAAACCTGGACCGGCCTCCATCTCGGCGAGCGGACGCCCGAGGGCACGCCCGTCACGGTGACGATCGAGCGCGAGTACCTCCGCCTCCATCATCCCGAGGGACTGGATACACGTTGGGGGTATGCGGACGTCCGCCTCACCCAGGGGCTCCAGGCGGGTGAGACCGTGCGGATCGAGCTCCCGGGAACCGGCGAGGCCCTCCTCATCGAGGATCGCGCGTTCTTGGACTCCGTGCGGCGGCTGGCGCCGGGGGCTGCGTTGTCGCGGTCGGCGCGTCAGCCATCAGCGGCGCGGGCTGAAGACGGAACAGCTCCCTATGCGCGCTCGGCACACCCGTCGCGTGCCCCCTACTGGATCGCGGGGACGATCGCCGCCGTGCTCGCGTCCTACTTCTGGGTCCTCCCCGCGATCGGCGGGCTGCTCGCGTTGAGGGTGCCCGTGGCATGGGAGGTCGACCTCGGCAACGCGGTGGCCGACGAGCTCGCGCCGGCGGACGCAGTGTGCGACGATCCTGCGGTAGTGAGTGCGGTGGAGGGGATCGTGAGCCGGCTCGCGGCGTCGCTGCCCGCCTCACCCTACGAGTTCCGTGTCAGCGTCGTGGACGACACGCTCGTGAACGCGTTCGCCGCGCCCGGCGGTCGCATCCTGGTCATGCGCGGATTGCTCGAGAACAGCGCGACCCCCGAAGAGCTGGCGGGAGTGCTCGCGCACGAGATGCAGCACGTGCAGCTCCGCCACGGCACCCGGGCGCTCGCGCGCGCCCTGCCGCTCCAGGCGGCCATCTCCGTCCTGGGCGGGAGCGCCGGCGGGGCCGCGGCCATGGCCGGTACGATGGGCGCGCTCCGCTACGCCCGCCGCGACGAGTCCGAGGCCGACCGCGAGGGCATGGGCCTTCTGCTCGCAGCCGGGATCGACACCGCGGGCATGATCACCTTCTTCGAGACCCTGGAAGCCGAAGTCGGCTCGACCTCTCCAGCACTCACCTACTTCTCGACGCACCCTGCCACGGAGGACCGCCGGGCGGCGCTGTCCGAGCTGGCGAGCGAAGCTTCCGCGCCCTCGACGCCGATCGCGTTGGACGCCGACTGGAGCACGATCGCGGTGAGCTGCAGGGCTTCGCGGTAAGACGACCCATCCAGCCATCCGCGCGCCCCGACCGGGGCAGCATCGTTGTGCCTCCTCAGCCGACGACTAACTTGCGCGGAGGAGAAGGATGCCATGGAAGCGAACCGCGCGCGACGCCGATGGACCTACGAGGAGTACGCCCGCCTCCCCATGGTCGGGGACGGCAGCGGGTACCGCTACGAGGTCATCGACGACGAGCTGGTCGTGACCGCGTCGCCGGGCACGCGCCACCAGCGAATCGCCGCGCGTCTGGCCGCGCTGCTGTTCCCGTTTGTCGAGACGCATCAGCTCGGGGAGCCCTTCGCAACGCTCGACGTGCTCTTCGGCGAGGGCGACTAATTCGAGCCGGACTTCGTGTTCGTGCGGCGGGGCCGCGAGGCCATCGTCTCGAGTCGCGGCGTCGAGGGCCCTCCTGATCTTGTGATGGAGTTGCTCTCACCCTCCACCGCGGCGCGGGACCGCGGCATCAAGCTCGACCGGTATCGACTCTTCGGCGTCGGCGAGTATTGGGTGGTCGACGTCGATGCGGGGACCATCGAGATGTGGAAGCTCGCGGATGGAGCGACGGAGGCGGTCGTGTACACGACTTCCGATGCGCTGCTGTGGACGCCCGTCGCCGGCGGACCGACGCTGGAGATCCCGTTGGCGAACCTCTTCCGGGCCCCGTAGCAGATCGCTGGGGCCGCGGTCCCCCAAGAACGAGCGACGCGCCCTGCGGGCTGCTCGGGCGTGCTGAACGGCGGGGCGCGCCCAGCGCCCTGCTCGCTCTACGGCACCGCGGCGAGCCCTTCGGTCAGCTCGACGTAGGTGCCCCAGGGGTCGGTCAAGAACGCCACCGCAATGCCCAGCGCCGGCACCGGAGTGTAGCCGCGATCCATGGTCACGCCGCTCGCCTCCAGGCGGCGGACGAACGCCTCCAGGCCGCGCACCTCGAAGCCGATGTGATCGAGCGAGCGGCCGCGCGTGGGAACCACCGGCGCGGCTGACGGCGCGAACGTGAGGTTGACGCCCGGCAGGTCGGCCGCCGGCTGGCCGATGCGCTCACCGGGCACGGCGCCGAAGCGCTCGACGTACCACGCTCGCATCGCCTCGCCGTCCTGCGTCGACCAGTGGATGTGGTGCAGCTGAATCGGGAACGGAATCGACGTGTTCTCGATCAGCTCGACTTTGGTCTCGTCCGGCCCCAGCACGAACGCGATCACGTTCCCGCCCGGTCGCTGGCCCAGGTCGTCGTTCACCTCGTACACGGCCGGCAGCTCCTCGCGCGTGATCATCGGATAGCCTGCCGCTCGCAGCGTCGCGACAGCGGCGCGGATGTCGCGCGTCTCGAAGCCGACGTGATTGACGATGGTCCCGCGGGTGCCGCCTGTCGGCGCGCGCGCGGTCAGGAACACGAGCACGTTCGGGAACGACACCACTTCGGCCGGCGAGGAAAGGATGCGCAGCGGACTGCCCCCCAGCGCGTCGATCCAGAAGCGCTTGTGCGCCTCCACGTTCGAGGCATTGACGTGGTGGTGCCCGTAGGCGATCGGGTTGTCACGGGCCGCCAGCAGCTGCGCTTCTGCAGCGCCCTGCGGCCCCAGGGCCAACGCCAGTGTGAGCAGGACGCGTCGCATCGAAGTGGGGCCTCGTCTGCATGTCGGGTGGCGCGAACGGCCGGTCGTCCGCATTGTGACATGGTAGCACGTCCACCCGCGAGGGCCCATGCTCCGAACCCTGCACGTGACGGCGGTCGCGCTGACGCTCCTCGCGAGCGTCGCGGCCCCGGTCGACGCACAGCGCTTCGGTTTCGGCAGGAGCAACACACGCGTACGGCCCGGCGACGGGCTCCCCGACGTTTCAGGCTCGTTCACGTACTGCCGATTGGCGTATGCGTCCGTGCGGCGGGACGGCTCCGGCAACGGTTGGACGACCGACTTCCCGGATGCGGACCGTAACCTGATGGTTCGCCTCCCCCAGCTCACGAAGCTGCGCGTATCTCGCTGGTCGTACGGCGAGGAGGGCTTTGCGGTGCTCACCATGGGTGAGCCCGAGCTGTACGAGTGCCCGATGCTCATGGCGACGGACGTCGGCGAGCTAGGGTTCAATGCCGACGACGCAGCCATCCTGCGCGACTACCTGCTCAAAGGCGGCTTCTTCTGGGCGGACGACTTCTGGGGAAGCTCCGGCTGGAGTCACTTCTCCTCGGAGATCCAGCTTGTGCTCCCCGAGTTCCCGCTGGTGGAGATCGACGAGGAGCATCCGCTCTTCAACCAGCTCTACATCATCCCGGAGGTCCCGCAGATCCCCTCGGCCAACTCGTGGCGCGGGAGCGGCGGCTCCACCTCGGAGCTCGGCCGCGACAGCGAGCACGCCTCGATGTGGACCATGTCCGACGAGACCGGTCGTATCCTCGTGCTCATCACGCACAACACCGACATCTCGGACGGCTGGGAGCGCGAGAACTACTCGAGTGACTACTTCTACACGTTCTCGCCCTCGGCGTATGCGGTCGTGATCAACGTCTTACTCTGGACGATGAGCCACTGAGCTGACGAGCCCGGGCTTTGCGCGCCGCCCGGCTCCCGCGCGACCTCACCGTATCGCGTTCACGACCTCCCGCGCGACCTCACCGTATCGCGTTCACGACCTCCTGCGCGCCGACCACGAGGAAGAGCGCGAGGATCACGACGAGGAGCGCGTTGGTCGCCCAATGGTTGCGCGGCACGCCGCTCGTCCATGGCACGCGGTTGTTCAAGTAGAGAAGTGTAGCCGCCAGGAAAGGCACGAAGAGGCTGCCCACGATCGTGTACGTCACGATCACGGCGATGGGCCTCCCCGTGAACGCGAACGGAATCGGGACGAGCGAGACCCAGAGCAGGGCGAGCCGGTACGGCTTGCTGGTGACCTTCACGACTTCCTCGCGCTCGGCCGGCGAGAGCTTCTTCACGATGCCGTAGAAGTCGGCGTAGAGGTACGGCACGCTCTGCCAGACGCCGAGCAGCGACGCGAACACGGCGGCCCAGAACCCGACCGAGTAGGCCCACCTGCCGAACGGGCCGAGGATCGAGCCGAGCGTCTCGGCCATCAGAGGGACCGCTTGGGCATCGGTGAGCGCGACGCCCGGGACGAAGAACGCCTGATTGGCGATGAGCAGGATCGACATGCCGAAGAGCGCGGTGAACACGTACGCGATTGCCACGTCGCCGCGCACGTAGCCCAGCTGTTGCTCTCCTTCGATGCGCTCTTCGCGCATCCAGTAGTTGTAGGAGAGCATGGTGATCGACCCGCCGATGCCGCCGATCACGGACAGCACGTAGAGCCCGCCGCCTTCCGGCACGCGCGGCACGAACGTGCCGCTCAGCACGCCGACGGGGTCGTTGAAGGTGAGCGCCGCGCAGGCCAGGATGGCGAAGCCCATGATCGCGACCAGCGCCTTCACCAGCGTCTCGAAGCGGGCGTATCCTCCCAGCAGCACGAACGCGCCGCCGACCAGGCTGTGCAGGACGGCCCCCCACGACTGCGGCAGCGCACCCCCCGTGAGGTTCGCCATGCCCAGGCCCGTGGCGTTCGTGAGCGCCGCGGTCACCGCGACGGTCCAGAACAGCACGTAGACGGCGAAGTAGACCCTGACCCACGCCGGCAGATAGGCTGCCCACCCCTCGAGGGCCGTGAGGCCCGTGGCCAGCTGCCAGCGCGCGATTCCCTCGGTGAGCACGAACTTGAAGAAGGCGCCGAGCACGAGCGCCCAGAGCAGGAGCAGGCCGTAGCGCGCACCCGCCACCGATGCCGCCACCACGTCGCCCGAGCCGATTCCGGCGGCCGCCACGACGAGCCCCGGGCCGGCCAGTTTGAGGAAGCTCGGGGGACGCGAGGCCCCCCCACCAGCCGAGGGCGCGCCCCCGGTGCCCGCGGACTGCGCAGCATCGCTCATGCGTAGGCCTCCAGGAATCCGAGCACCGTGTCGATGTCGCCCTCGGTGTGATCGGCGTTGATCTGCGTCCTGATCTCCTCGTCTCCCTTGGGCACGACCGGATAGGCGAGCCCCGTCACCAGCACGCCCCGCTCGAAGAGGTAGCGCACCAGGTCGCGCGTGCGCTGCGTGTCGCGGATCATGAGCGGCACGACGGGGTGCTCGCCCGGGATCGTCTCGATGCCGATGCGTCCGAGGCCCGTCTCGAAGCGACGCGTGAGCGCGCGCAAGCGGTCGAGGAGCGTCGCCCCCTCCGGACCGGCGACGATGCGGACCGCGGCGAGCGCCGCAGCGGCTTCGCCGACCGTGATCGGGTTCGAGTAGATGTACATCTGCGACGACTCGCGCAGGAAGCGGACGACCGCCGTGTCGGCGGCGACGTAGCCGCCGTTCACGCCGAACGCCTTGCCCAGCGTTCCCACCAGGATGTCCACGCGCGCGCCGGTGTACTCCTCGGTACCCCGCCCCGTGGCTCCGAACGCCCCCACCCCGTGGGAATCGTCCGCGATGCAGACGACGTTCTCCGGGAAGTCGGAGTCGTAGCGCGCGCACACCTCCATGATCTCCGCGAGCGGTGCGTGATCGCCGCGCATGGAGAAGATCCCGTCGGTGACGACGAGCGCCCGCTTCGCCTTGCCCTTCCACTCGGCGAGCGCGGCGTCGAGCCCGGCCACGTCGTTGTGCTTGTAGACTGCCTTCCCCGCCGGACGGGCCAGGCCCATCGCGTTGATGATGCAGTTGTGATTGAGCTCGTCCGAGATCAGGACCGTCTCCGGCGAGACCAGCGGCGTGATGGTCGAGATCACCGCCCCGTACGCCGACGAGAAGAGCATCGCCTCCTGACGGCGATGGAAGCGGGCGAGCTCCTGCTCCAGGTCGAGATGCGCCCGATACGTCCCCGAGATGAAGCGTACCGCACCAGGACCCGCACCGAAGGCGCGCGTGGCCTCCTCCTCCGCGTGGATCACCTCGGGGCGAAGTCCCATGCCCAGGTACGAGTTCGAGTTCATGCGGATGAACTCGCGGTCGCCCTGCCCGCGAAGCAGGAAGCGCGGCCCGCGGCCGCCGGCCGCGGGCTTCACGGACACGACGACCTTCTCGGCACCCTTCGCGGTGCCGGCGTCCTCGAGTGCGCGCACGTGCGAGGCGAGCAGGCCGCGGAGTCGGTCGATCGGCATGGGCGTGCCCCTCAGGCGGTCCGGACGTGCCCCAGCATGTCGGTCGTCATTGCCGCGGCGTCGTAGACCGGCTTCCACCCCCACTCCGCACGGGCCGCACTGTCGTCGATGCGACGCGGCCACGAGTCCGCGATCGCTTGCCGGACGGGGTCGACCTCGTAGGAGATCGCGAACCCGGGAACGTGCTTGCGGATCTCGGCGGCCAACTTCTCGGGCGTGAGCTGCATCGCCGTCACATTGAAGGCGTTCCGGTGCACGAGCCGGGCGGCGTCGGCTTCCATGAGCTGGATCGCTGCGCTCACCGCGTCCGGCATGTACATGAAGTCGACCTGGCTGTCTCCGCGCAGGAAGCAGGTGTAACGGCCGTGGCGCACCGCCTTGTGGAAGATGTCGACGGCCCAGTCGGTGGTGCCGCCCCCTGGCGGCGCGCCGTAGGATACGATGCCCGGGAAGCGGATCCCCCGCGTGTCGACGCCGAAGTGTGCGTGGTAGTAGTCGCAGAGCAACTCACCCGCCAGCTTGGTGATGCCGTACATGGTCTCGGGGCGCATGACCGTGTCCTGCGGCGTCGGATCCTTGGGTGTGCTCGACCCGAACGCACCGATGGAGCTCGGCACGAAGAGCGCGCACTTCTGTTCGCGCGCGACCTCGAGCGCCGCCTCCAGGCTCGTCATGTTCACGTGCCAGGCGACGCGCGGGTCGCGCTCGCCCACCGCGGAGAGGATGGCGGCAAGGTGGAAGATCGTGTCGGCCCCGTGCCGCATCGCGGCCTGCCCCACCGCCTTGGGGTTGGTGGCGTCGACGAGCTGAAACGGCCCGGCGTCGACCAGCTCGGCCTTCGGGTGCCGCAGATCCGTCGCGAGCACCTTGGACGCGCCGTAGATCTCCCGAAGTTCGGGCACGAGCCAGGAGCCGATCTGGCCGCCTGCGCCGGTGACGAGGATGCGCTTCATGAAAGGGATCCGGAGCTCGTTCGGAGAATGGGACGGCGCAATGTAGCGCGGCGAGTACCCCCGCGCGCCGGCCCTTCGCGACCGCCCGCGGACGGGACGCATCGCGTTACCTTTTCGCCCTTCCCACCGTCTATCTCTCGGAATTCACCGCGCCCGGCCTTGTCCGGCCAGAGGGAGAAGACGATGAGGAAGATCAGACCGCACTGGACCGCAACCCTTCTGGGCCTATTCGCCCTCGCGGCTTGCGACGAGAGTGGCACTCAGCTGGCCCTCGACACCCTGGGCGTGGACGAGGAGGCCGAGCTGGCCATCCTCGGCGAGCCCGGTGCGCTCGACGTGGTCGAGCTGGGCGACGCCTCCAACTATCTCGCCGCGAACTTCGGCATGGGGGGCGTCCTCGCAGGACGGGGCCTGAGCGGACAGGCAGGAGCCCGACTGGCGTCGGCGACCGAGGCGCTTCGGACCGGAGACCGGCGACGGGCCCTCGACGAGGCGCGCGAGGCGCGGCGTCTCCTCGCTCGCGCCATCTACGCCACGCGCGGCGTCGAAGGAGTCACCGCCCTGGTGGAACACCTCGAGGAGCTCGCGCTGTCGGCCGCAGAAGACGGCGAGGATTTCGACGACGCCGACGGCCTAGCGGAGAAGCTCTCGAGGCTCGCCGCCGAGGCCCGCGCGCAGTTAGGCGCAGGCGAGTACGTGCGTGCCGCCGAGATCGCACTCCTCGGCGAGCAGAGCGCGCGCCACCATCGGCGCCACATCGCGCCCGAGCGCGCGCGCCTGGCGGTGTCGCTCGCCCACACGGCGGTCGCGCTGGCGACGCGTCTGGTCGCCGGCGACAGCATACCGGTCCGCCCGGTCGCCGCGACTGACGTCCGGGAGCACCAGAATCGGTGGCTCTGGCACGCCCGCCACATGCTGGAGAAGGACGACCAGGCACTCGCGAACGGGAACTGGGCTCGGACGATCCATTTCGCCGAGCACGCGCACTGGTCCGCACTGAAGGCGGTGATCCTGCCCGGTGGTGTCACCGAGGAGGAGCTGAACGCCATGGTCGAGCTCGCGCACCGCCTCTACGACGCAGCCGTGGAAGACCTCGGAACCGACCCCAGCGAGCTCGAAGCTAGACTCCTCGAGCGAGCGGAGCGCCTCATCGCGGCCGGCGAGGCGATGCTCGCCGAGGGCAAGAAGCGCGGGGTCGCCCCGGTTTGGCGCGGCGCGGTGATCTCGCGCTGGCTGATGGATTGACGAGGCGGCCGGAAGGGAGCCCCGAACGCCGGGGCTCCCTTCCGGGTATGTTGCCACCATGCCAGGGATCGTGGAACGCACAGATGCTCAAGTCGTGCGGGACGTGCTGGCCGGCGACCGGGATGCGTATCGACTCCTGGTGCGACGCTACGGCGACACGCTATACGGCCATGCCCTGCGCATGTCGGGAAGCCCCGACGAGGCGGATGTGCCGGTCCTGGTCCTGCCACTGGGCGACCGCGAACCCCTTGTTCAGGATTACGTCGAAGGGGCCGGCGTAGGCGTCGGTGCCGTAGTCGCGGCCCTTGATGAAGAACGCATTCTGAGGTGCGGACACCGTCGCCGAGTCCGCCGCCGTGCCGACGGGCTGCGCCGCGGCCGGCGCCGGAAGGGCGAGGGCGAGGACGCACCACACGAACAGCCACCGCGTCACTTCGATCCTGCCTCCACGTAGAGCTCGCTCCCACGCTCGCGGAACTCCGCGGACATACGCTCCATACCCGCGTCGATCGCGCTGCCTGCCTCGATGCCCTCCTCCTCGGCGAAGCGGCGGATGTCCTCCGTGATGCGCATCGAGCAGAACTTCGGTCCGCACATCGAGCAGAAGTGGGCGACCTTGGCGCCCTCGGCGGGTAGCGTCTCGTCGTGGTACGCCTCGGCGGTGACGGGGTCGAGGGACAAGTTGAACTGGTCGCGCCAGCGGAACTCGAAGCGAGCCTTCGAGATCGCGTTGTCCCACTCCACCGCGCGCGGGTGCCCCTTGGCCAGGTCGGCCGCGTGCGCGGCGATCTTGTAGGCGATCACGCCCGCTTTCACGTCGGCTCGGTCGGGAAGGCCGAGATGCTCCTTGGGGGTGACGTAACAGAGCAGCGCGGTGCCGTACCAAGCGATCTGAGCAGCGCCGATCGCACTCGTGATGTGGTCGTAGGCGGGCGCGATGTCGGTGGTGAGCGGCCCGAGCGTGTAGAAGGGCGCCTCGTCGCACCACTCGAGCTGCTTCTTCATGTTCTCCTGGATGAGGTGCATCGGCACGTGGCCGGGGCCCTCGTTCATCACCTGCACGCCGTGCTCCCAGGCGATGCGCGTGAGCTCACCCTGCACCTTCAGCTCTGCGAACTGCGCCTCGTCGTTCGCGTCGGCGATCGAGCCCGGGCGGAGACCGTCGCCGAGCGAATACGAGACGTCGTACTCGGCCATGATCTCGCTGATCTCGCGGAAGTGCGTGTAGAGGAACGACTCCTTGTGGTGTGCGAGGCACCACTTCGCGATGATGGAGCCGCCGCGCGAGACGATGCCTGTAAGGCGTTTCGCAGTGAGCGGTACGAACCGGAGCAGCACGCCCGCGTGCACCGTGAAGTAGTCGACGCCCTGCTCGCACTGCTCGATGAGCGTATCGCGGTAGATCTCCCAGGTGAGGTCCTCGGGCACACCGCCCACCTTCTCGAGCGCCTGGTAGATCGGCACGGTGCCGATCGGCACGGGAGAGTTGCGCACGATCCATTCGCGCGTCTCGTGGATGTTCTTCCCCGTCGACAGGTCCATGACCGTGTCGGCGCCCCAGAGCGTCGCCCAACGGAGCTTCTCGACTTCTTCCTCGATGGAGGAGCTGACGGCCGAGTTCCCGATGTTCGCGTTGATCTTCACCTTGAAGCGGCGGCCGATGACCATCGGCTCCAGCTCCGCGTGGTTGACGTTCGCGGGAATGATGGCCCGCCCGCGCGCCACTTCGTCGCGCACCACAGTCGCTTCCACACCCTCCCGGATCGCCGCGAACTCCATTTCGGGCGTGACCTCGCCCTTGCGCGCATACGTCATCTGCGTGACCGAGCCGGTGCCGCGCAGCGTGCGTCGCTGGAGGCCGGCTGGCATCTCGACGTCCGAGGACATGCCGCGCGTGCGGCCCGTCTCGCGCACGTCGCGCGCGCGAATCCACTCCTCGCGCAGCGGCGGAAGCCCGGCGCGTACGTCCCCGCGTGCGCCGCTCGTGTCGTACACCCTCAGAGGAGGCTCGCCTCCGCCGAGGTGGATCTCGCGCATGGGCACGCGAATGCCGCGTGTACCCTGCACGTGAACCTTGTACGAGCCGGGGAAGGCGCCGGGGTAGTCGGTGCCGGCGCTCTCGACCGGTCGTGCCGGGGGCGCCGCCGACTTCGGGCGGCCGTTGGATACAGCGACGTCGCTCATCCCATCTCCTCCATCCCGCTTCGGGAGCGATCCGCCGGGGCCATCCCTACTTTCGGCTGGACTTCGCCGCGCTCCCTCCGCCGGTGTGAACCGGATCAGGTTCCAAGGGTCGTTCTCAATCCCGATCTACGGGATGCCCCTGGCGGCAGACGGAAAGTAGCCTCACTCGGCGGCGAGGATGAACCCCTTCAAGTAGGACCCCTGGGGACAGGCCGTGGAGACGGGATGGTCCGGCGCCTGGGCCAGCCGCTCCAAGATGCGAAGCGGCCGCCCGCACGACGCGGCCGCGCGCGCCACGGCCTCCTGGAACGCTTCCGCGGACACGCGGCCGGAGCACGAGAACGTGGCGAGCACGCCCCCCGGGGCGAGGCAGTCGAGTGCGAGTCGGTTCAGACGCTGGTACCCCTGGAGCGCCGACTTGAGGCCGGCGCGCGAGCGTGCGAAGCGGGGCGGGTCGAGCACGATCATGTCGAACGTACGCCCCGCTGCGGCAACCTCCTCCAGCCAACCGAAGGCATCCGCACGTTTGATCTCGAGGCGGTCGGCGATGCCGTTCAACTCCGCGTTCCTCGCGGCCAGCTCGAGGGCGCTGGCAGATGCATCGACGGCGGTGACGCTCGTGGCGCCCGCCTTCGCCACGGCCATCGCGAAGCCACCCGTGTACGAGCAGACGTCAGCGACCGACCTGCCCGCAGAGTACGCCGCAACGCGAGCGCGGTTCATGCGTTGATCGAGGTAGAAGCCGGTCTTCTGCCCGGTGCGCAAGTCGATGGCGAATCGGAGCCCATCTTCCTGGATGATCACGTGCTCGGTGGGCGGCGTGCCCCTCAGCGGGCCGTCCTTCACCACCAGCCCCTCCTCCTCGCCCACACCCTTCTCGGTGCGGAGAGTGATGCTCTCGGGCCGGAGTGCCTCCTCGAGCGCATCCAGGATGGGCTCCAGACGCCCGGCGATGCCTAGGCTCGTCAGGATCACGACCAGATGGCGTGCGTACCGATCGACCGTGAGGCCCGAGAGCTCGTCTCCCTCGGAGAAGACGAGGCGGCACGCGCCCGCCAGGTCGTCGAGGCCGAGCACATGGCTGCGGAGCGCGATGGCCCGCCGCACACGGGCCGCAAAGAAGGCGCCGTCGAGCGGCTCGTCCATCGAGGTGTACAGGCGCACCCGGATCTGGCTCTTCGGGTTGAAGAGGCCGCGCCCCAGGTGGACGCCGTGCGGATCGTGCACGTCGACCTCGGCGCCCGGCTCGGGGTCACCGACGACGCGTGTGATCGCGCCGGAGAAGATCCACGGGTGGCGGCCTCGTGCAGGACCCACGCCTTTGGCGTCGAGATGGACGGCGGGGCGGATCATCGGTTGGACGTCGTGTTCATGGGACGGGAAGGCTAGGCGGGCTCGTGATTTCCAGGAAGTGCCGCACCTCGGGCCTCGGACCCTTGCCGGCACCCCCCGGTATCAGGGGCCATGCGTACCCTCGGCGCGCTCCTGGTCCTCGCGTGTCTGGCCGGCAGCGCCGCGCCACTGCAAGGGCAGGCGCTCGACGGGGTCATGGCCGCCATTCGGAACGGCGGCGGCTGGGTGTCGGTCGACATCCGTGGGGGTCGGGGCTCTGCCAGCACGCTCCCCCTGCCGACGATGGGGATGACGCTCTCCGGGTGCGTCAACGTCTGGGAGGGGCACAGCGGCCGCTGGCGGATCCGCGCGCGCGACACCGTCGCCGAGAAGACCATCGAGACGAACTCGGTGCCCGGTCAGGGCGTGACGTTCACGCACGAATTCGGTCTCCGCTCGCAGCTCGAGGTCGAGTTCATCTGGAGCGAGCCGCGCGACACGACGCTGCTTCTCTGGGTGGGGCTCGGCGATGCCGAGAGCGACCCCGACGTGTGCGTTCCGAAGGGGTTCGGCGCGACTAGATAGCGGGGCTCGAGGCGGTCATCACTTCCCGAGCGCGCGGGACACTGCGCCGAGGAGTTGCCGGAACTCGAAGGGCTTCGTGATGACTTCCACGGCGCCGAGCTTGGCGGCCTTCAAGAGCAGCTCGTACTTGTCGACGCCTAGCCCCCCGAGATCGCGATCACCGGCACGCCCTTGTGCTGCACCCGGAGCGCGGCGATCACCTCGTGTCCGTCCAGGCGGGGCATGTTGATGTCCGTGAGGACGACGTCGGGACGACGTTGCCCGAAGCTCTTCAGGCCCATCGCGCCGTCGGCGGCTTCGTCGACCGCGTGGCCCGCGCTCTCGAGGATCCTGCGCGCGAGCACGCGGTGCTCCTCATCGTCGTCGATCAACAGGACTCGGGCCATCCGCTTTCTCCTTGGCGCCGGGCAACGAGAGTCACGAGTCAGCGCGCGGTGGAACCTACAACCGAGTCCGCGCCGGCGTGAGAGCGGACGAGGACCATCCGTCAATCATGGTCGCCTCGCGCGTCGGTTGGCTCGCCCCTCGCACCGAACCTCGGAAAGAGCACGCTCGCCGCAGCGATGAGGGAGCCCACGGTGAACAGGCCGAACCGGAGCAGGCCGACGATGTCCGGACGGGCTGGTTGAGCGAATCCGCTGTCCGCGAACAGACCGAGCACCTGCGCTTGGTGCGCGAGCGCACTCGTGTACCGCAGCAGGATGATGCTCGCCGCGATCAGGTAGAGGGCCGCGATGACGAGCCGTTCGACCCGACTCAATCGCTCGTCGGCGACGAACGAGGCCACCAGCACGGCGAAGGTAATCGAGATCCAGAACTGGAACTGCGTATCGATGTCCTGATTGACATCGAAGAAGAGGGCCCAGAGATCTGGTTCGCTCATGCGAGCGCCGGTCGTCTCATGGTGCGCCTGCGCCGGCTCTCAGCTGTCGCACGATCTCTTCGAAGACCGCGCGGACCTGGTCACTCTCGCTGATCACCAGCGTAATCACACCGTAGCGCTCGCTCGTGATGGCGTTACCGGCATAGATCTCGGCGACCTTGGCGTCCAACTCCGCTCTCGCACGAGCCAGCCCGATGTCGTCGTGAATGCGCGCGATCGTCGCGTAGTACTCCTCGCGCGCGGCGTCGAGCGCGAGGTAGGCACGCGCGTACCGCGTGAGCTCGGCGCGGTCGAGCGGTACGTCCTGCGCCCGGAGGTCGGCCGCGAGCACGCCCATGAGCAGGAGCGCGAGAACGGTGCTGCGACCGAGTGGGCCCCGACGGACGGCAGGTGGGGACGGGCTGGGGTTCGCGCGCGCGCGTGGGGTCATGTAGTGTGTCCTCGGCCCGCGGACTCCGGATCAGGGTGCCACTATACCCCTCTACGAATACTCTTGCAAAGCCTGCGGGAACGCCTTCGGGGCGCTCGTCCGCGGCTCGCAGGCCCCGGCGTGCCCGGCTTGCGGGGGACGCTCGCTCGAGCGTCGCTTCCCCGCCCCGACGGTACACTCGCAAGGCACCCACGCGAAGGCGCTGAAGGCCGCCAAGAAGCGCGACGCGCGTCAAGCCGACGCACGCAATCGCGCGCAGCGGGAGTACGAGGCGCACCACGACGACTGAGCCGGTCGATCCGGCGGCGCTCGGCAGGCGGCCGTCCCGCAGGGCGATCACGCGTCCGCGGAGCGGAAGGGTAGGACCGCGAACGCAGATGGTTAGGACCGCGAACCCAGATGGTTCGAACTTCGAACGATCTCGAGAGTCGCTGGAACGGGGCATTACTCTCAGCCGCCGGCTGGGGATCACGACGCTCAGGAGGTCTCCGCCGACCCCGTCGGAACGACGACCGCGTCGGGTGCCGGCGCCGCTGGCCCAAACGCCGCCCACGCCTCAGAATGACGCCGTGCCTGGTCGTCCATAACGCCGGAGTGCGGAACATGAAGGCTCGCGCATGGGTTGCGGCTTCCTTCCTCGTCATCATCGCCGCTTGCGCGGATACGGGCGCCGACTCGGCATCCTCCGGGCCCATCGTGAAGGGCGGCGACGATCGCACCGGTCAGTACGAGGCCGTGGCGGATTTCTGGAAGGCCGCGCCCGATCACACCGACCGGTGGACCTGGGGAGAGGTGTCCGGGATGGCGGTCGACAACCCGAACCGCATCATCGTCGCGGTGTGGGGAGACCGGGACGAAGATGGCGTCGAGCGGGAAGGGAGCTCGAACTATCTCCTCGTCGTCGACGGGAACGGCAACATCACCGAGAATTGGTCGCAGTGGGACTCCATTGTGAACCGGCCGCACCAGGTCTACATCAGCCCTTACGACCCCGAGCGGCACATCTGGATCGTCGAGCGCGGCGGCCGTGGCGTGCCCATGTCGGTGCTCAAGTTCACCAACGACGGCAGTCAGCTGGTGATGCGCCTGTTCGACCCGAATCACCCGACGAGTCGCGCGGAGGCGCGTGCCAACCCCCATCCGGGACCGTACACGTACGGCGACCCGGCGGTGCTGGCGTTCTTCCCCGACGGGACCTGGCTGCTCGGCGATGGCTACTGGAACAGCCGCATCGTGAAGTACGCCGCGAACGGCGACTACATGATGGAGTGGGGTGAGCTCGGGAACGGCCCCGGGCAGTTCGACCTCGTGCACGGGCTCGCGATCGACCGCCAGCACCGCGTCTACGTGGGTGACCGCAACAACAACCGCATCCAGATCTTCACCGAGAACGGCGAGTTCATCGAGGAGTGGCCGAACGTGGGCGACCCCGTCGGCATCTTCATCGACGAGAACGACGGCGTGTGGGTGACGTCAGGCCGACTGAACCGGATCCTCAAGTACAACACCGACGGCGTGCTCCAGTACTACTGGGGCGCGTATGGCGGCACGATGGGCGGGTTCGACGGCGGCCTGTCGCGCCCACACCAGATCGACGTCGACCAGAACGGCAACGTGTTCGTCGCCAGCTGGGATGGGGGCTGGCTGGACAAGTTCGTGCCGAAGCCGGGCGCCGACCCGAGCAAGCTGATCGGCCGGCAGCTCGTTCTGCCGATGTGACGACCGACAAGGCCAGCGGCGGCGACCTGCCTCAGCGGGCGGAGCGCCGACCGGCGAGCAACTGGCCGACCGGCGGGCGAAGTCGCCCGCCGGCCCGCCAGTTCGCTACTCCTCGTTGCCAGGCCCGGTGACGGGAGCGGGCTGCGCCGCTGGGAGCTCGGAACGGCGGCCGCGGTTGTTCGACCCGTAGTCGTCCCCCGCCGTCTGCACGAACGGCGGTACGCCCGACGCCTCGCACCAGTCGCCGGTGTCGAGGAAGTGCGTATGCAGGCACGAGTACGGAGAGCCCAAACTGAGCAGCAGCTGTTCGGTCTCCGGATAGGCTACGCGTGAGAAGAAGCCCGACCGCCCCCCCCGCGTCATGTCCACGACCGACTGACCGAGCCGCGCCAGCGCGTCCACGCGGGCGCCCTTCGACACGAGATACTGGATGAGCGCGTTGTCGCCCCTCGACGCCGCGTAGTGGAGCGGTGTGTAACCCCACCCATCGCGCTCGTTCGGATCCGCGCCCAGCTCCTCGATCATGTATTGCACGGCGGCGAGATTCTGGTTCGGAGCGTTGCGCATGCTGAACGCACCCAGGCCGAGGTATCCGCCTCCCGCGGCCATGTGAATCGGCCACGCGCTCGGCGTCCCCTCGGGCATCAGCGTCACACCCGAGTCCTCCTGCTGGCGCCCGTCCGTCTGACGCCGGTCCCGCATGCCGATCGCCGGCCAACGCGACGGAACGTCCGGATCGGCGCCGTGCTCGGCGAGCAGCCTCATCGCGCCCACGTCCTGGGCCAGGGCCGCCCGGAAGAACGGGGTCGCGCCGGTGAGGTCGAGGCCGATCTTGTTGAGCCCGTACTCCCAGTACCAGAGATGCGTGTTCAGGGGCACGTTCGGATTCGCGCCCGCGTCGAGCAGCGCGCGCAGCACGTCCATGTAGCTCGAGACCTGCACGTCCTGAGCGCGGGGCTGCGGGTAGTTCGAGCGCGGAGCCCACTGCGTCTGCAGCGTCGCGAACACCGGCGTCGATCCATCCGTGGACGCAGCCAAGTCCGGGTCGGCGCCCCGTTCGATGAGCTCGAGGGCGAGGTCGAACTGCCCGTTCATGGTGGCGATGAGCAGCGGACTCGTGTGGTCGGCCGGGCTCACCTGGTCGATGTCGGCCCCGCCGTCGAGCAGCGCGAGCGCGGCGTCGAGCTGGCCATCCCGCGCAGCGTGAAGGAGCGCGGTCATGCCGCCTGTCTTGCCGACGAGCGTCTCGGTGTTCGGGGGCCTGACGACGTCCGGCCCGGCAGGGAAGTCCGGTCCGACGCGCGCCAGCGACACCGGGTCGTACGCGCCCACGTCCGGCTGCGAGGCGATGAACTCGCGCTGCACCCGCACCGCCCGCTCCACGGCGTCCGTGTCGGGCTGCCAGTTCGGCCCGCCGCGCTCGGCGATCTGGATCGAGTCGATCGCGCGGTTCAGCACCCTACCCGCGGCGCGATCCAGGGCGTAGCTGTACAGCACGTCGACAACGCGCGTGGTCACTGACGGATCGGCTCCGCCTCGCAGGAGCGCGCGGACTGCGTCCGCGCGGTTCTCCGCGGCCGCGAACATCAAGGGTGTCTGCCCGGCCGATGCTTCGCGGACGTTCGGATCGGCGCCCCGCGCGAGCAGGGTCGCCACGGTCTCCGCACCACCGATAGCGGCCGCGGCCAAGTGCAGCGGCGTCACGCCGGTGTTCGTCGTGACTGCGTCCGCGTCGGCACCCGCATCGAGCAAATGCGCGGCGACGTCGGCGTGCGCGCCCATCGCCGCCAGGTGCAGCGGCGTGTAGCTGCCGATCCGGGTCTTCGCCTCGACGGCGGCACCACGCTCGATCAAAAGTCCGACGATCGGCGCGTGGCCACGCTCTGCGGCCACGTGCAGGGCTGTCAGGCCGTCGCCCTCCGCGCCGTTCACGTCCGCCCCCTGCGCGAGCACCGAGCGGACTGCGGCCACATCGCCGGACGCCGCGGCATCGATGAGCGGGAGCTGTGCCTCGACGGGCGCGACCGCCGCGAGGAGGACCGCAGTCGCGAGAGCCAGCGCGCGGCTCATGCCCCGAGGTCTCCGACCAACGGGACACCACGGGGGAACGTCAGCGGGAACTCCCCCGTGCTGTCGCCGAAGTAGCTCATGTCGCTGTGGCCGAGCGACTGCATCAGGCTCACGAACACGTTCGCCATCGGCGTACCGTCGGGTGCCTTCAGGTGGAGCCCGCCTTCGAGGGCGCCGTTCGCCTTCCCCATGAGCAAGAGCGGGCAGCGGCGGTGGTTGTGCAGGTTGGGGTCACCCATCGGCGATCCCCAGACGATCGCGGTCTTGTCGAGCAACGACGCACCGCCGTCCTGCGTCCCCTTCAGCTTCTCGAGCAGGTAACCGACCTGAGAGAGGCGATGCCGGTTGATGGCGTTGAAGTCCATGATGTCGGCCGGCGCGTTGCCGTGGTGCGACACACCGTGGAACGACCGGTTGACGCCACTCAGCGGGAAGGTCCGGTTCGACTGGTCGAAGCCGGTCTTGAAGGTGATGACCCGGGTGAGGTCCGTCTGCAGCGCGATGACCTGGAGGTCGAACATCAGCTGCATGTGCTCTTCGAACGAGTCCGGCACGCCGGAGGGCTCCTCGGGGAGCTCGCGCTCCTCACCGCTGTTGTTGCGCTCCTCGACGAGCTGGATGCGGCGCTCGATCTCGCGGATGTGCGTGAGGTACTCGTCCAGCGCGGCGCGGTCGCTCGCGCCGAGGGCCAAGCGCAGACGCGCGACCTCGCCGGCGATCCAGTCGATCATGCTGCGGTCCGTGCGCCGACGCGCGGCCCGGTCCTCGTCCGTCACACCGGCTCCGAAGAGGCGCTCGAAGACGATGCGCGGCTCGCGGATGGGCGGGAGCGGCTGCGAGGGCGAGGCCCAAGATACCGTGGTGGTATACGCGCAGTGGTAGTTGTACTGGCACCCGCCGCCGCGGTCGATGGGCTCGATGCAGAGCTCGAGCGAAGGGAGCGCGGTGTCCTGACCGACGCGGCGGGCGTGCACCTGATCGATCGACGTGCCGATGTAGGCGTCCGAGCCCTGCGTCTGCTTCGGGTGCGCCTGCGTCAGGAAGACCGCGGTGGACCTGTCGTGGTCGCCGCCGATCTCCTCGGCGCGGTACGGCTCTGCCATCCGGCAGTCGGTGTTGCTGACGATCGTCAGGTAGTCGCGGTAGGGCGCGAGCGGGAGCAGCTGACTATCCGGCGCGAACTCGAAGTCTCGACCCACCGTGGCCGGCGAGAACAGGTGCCGAGCATCGCCCCAGTCGCTGCACCCGGCGGCACCCATCGACTCCTCGATGCAGATGAGCCGGGTGAAGTTCGGGTCGGCCGCGAAGCGGCGCCAAGAGCGGCCGGCGGGAACCATCGCGTCCAACATCGGCAGCGCAACCGAGGCCCCCATGCCGCGCAGGAAACTCCGGCGAGCGATGTGTTTGCCCGTGATCAGATGCATGATGTCACGCTCCTGTGGCCGCGGCGGAAGTCGCGGGTGTCGGTTACCTAATTCGGTTGACTGGCCATCTGGAAGGGATCGCTCGCAACGACCCCCATGATGAACGACGATAGGCGATAGTCGTTCGCCTCGGCCTCCCGAGCGATCGCCCGTACAGTCGGTTGGTCGTAGTACTCCACCCGCCGCCCCATCGCGAACGCAAGCATGTTGGCCGCGAAACTGCGTGCGATCGGGAGCGGACGGCTGAGCAACACCTCGCTGAGATCCTCCGGCGAGCTCAGCGGGGTGTCGTCGTAGTAGGTGCCGTGCGTATCGAGCGGCATGCCGTTCTCGCGCGTACGCCACCGCCCAGTGACGTCGAAGTTGTCGAGCGCCAAGCCAATGGGATCCATGAGCCGGTGACACGCGTTGCACGTGGGATTCGAGCGGTGCTGCTCCATGCGCTCGCGCGTCGTCAGCAGGCGGCCTGATGCCGCGGCCTGTGTCGTCTCGAACGCGGGCACGTCCGGCGGAGGAGGAGGGGGCGGAACGCCCATCAGCACCTCCATCACCCACTTGCCGCGCAGCACCGCCGACGTCCGGTTCGCCATCGACGTGAGCAACAGGACGCTCCCCTGACCCAGAAGCCCGCGCCGGGTCGCGTCCGGGTACTCGACGCGCCTGAACTCGTCGCCGATTACGCCGGGAATGCCGTAGTGACGGGCGAGCCGATCGTTCACGAACGTGTAGTCCGCCGTGATGACTTCGAAGAGGCTCCGGTCCTCGCGCACCAATTGCGAGAAGAACATCTGCGTCTCGCGGACCATGTCGCGGCGCAGCTGATCCGTGAAATCCGGGTAGAGGTACGAGTCCGGACTGTTCTTGTCGGCGTCCTGGAGTCGGAGCCACTGCGAGGCGAAGCGGGTAGCCAGCGCCTCGGAGCGGGGGTCGGCGAGCATGCGCTCGACCTGCTCCTCCAGCACGCCGGGGGCGGAGAGCCTCTCGGCCACCGCGATCTCGAGCAGCTCCTCGTCGGGTACCGTGCCCCAGAGGAAGAAGGAGAGCCTGCTCGCGAGATCGATGTCGGCCAAGCGGTAAGGCTCACCGGCCTCCGCCTCGGGCGACTGCCGCTCCAACCGGAAGATGAACGACGGACTCGCGAGGATCGCCTGCAGCCCGGTGCGCACCCCGACCTCGAAGCCTCCCTCCGCGGCGGCCCGGTCGTAGAACGACATCGGGCCCGCGAGGTCTTCGTCGGCGAGCGGGCGTCGGTAGGCGGCTGTAGCGAGCCGCGACAGGATCGATGCCGCGCACGGACGCTCCTCGTTCAACGTCGTCGGACGGCACGTGAAGACCGCACGGCGACTCGCAGTCTCGGAGACTCCCACCGCCACCACCGGACCCGAGATCCTCAGCTCGGTGAGATGAGGGAGTACCGTCATTCCGTAGTTGGCCCACGCGCGTGAGTCCTCGCCGCCCGTGAACGACCAGCGGGGTGGGCGCAGTCGATCCTCGTACGGCCCGTCGATCGTGCGAACGAAGGCCGCTGCCACGCGATGCTGTCCCGCGCGCACGAAAATGGGCTGCGTGCGAATCGGGACGGTGCCGCCGTCGCCGTGCTCGAGCGCGAGCTGAGCGACGCCCCGACCATCGATGGAGATATCGATGTCCGTGTCGGGCGCACCCGCGCCAAACTGAGTCACCGCCTCGATGACGTAGTCGCCGTCCGCCGGGAAGTCGTGCGTGACCACTGCGCCGCCGCGCGTTCCGAAGGGCGTGCCCTCGACGTGGTCCCAGGCGTGCTGGGAGACATCGACCGAAAGCGTGTAGCTGCTCGTCGTCTCGGGCGCGTCGGGCGCGCCGACCGCGAGCCGACTGACCTCGGTGGCCGCGCGCAGATACGCTTCCAGGAGCGTCGTCGACAGACCCTGTGCCGCCGAGAGGTTGTCGAAGTTGCCGAGGTAGGTGTCGGCGGGAAGCCAGCGCGCCGCGTCGACCTCCAAGTCGAGCAGGTCGCGCACCACCCGCTGGTACTCTGCGCGGTTGAGGCGCTGGAAGCGCCGCGTGCCCGGATTGGGATCGAGCGCGGCCGCCCGGTCGACCACCGACTCGAGCGTCTCCACCAGCTGCAGCAAGGAGTCCGCAGGCGGACGCCGCCCCCCCGGCGGGGGCATCATCCCCGCACGGAGCTTCACGATCATCTTCTCGGCGGTCTCGGCCGACTGGTCGGCCGTCTCGGCCTGGAAGTCCTCCAGCGAGAGGTTGCCGATCATGCGGCGGTCGTTGTGGCAGCCGACGCAGTAGCGCTCGATGGCCTCGGTGGCGTCGTCGGTCGCCGAAGCGGCCGGATGGGCTGAGGGCTGGCCGGGGCCGGGCGCGCCCGTGCCGCCGGGCGCGCCGATGGCGGCGAGCCATATGCCCAGTGCCGCGGTTCCCGCTGCGAATGCCTTCACCCGATCACGCTCCCGGCAGGAGACGCAAATCCGCAATCTAGGGGGCGGTTTTCGGGACGGCTATGCTGGCGGGGGGGGTGGGGGGCGGGACTCCCTGTTCTCGAAAGGGGCGGGCGCTCCCCCCGCCCCCCCCTACGGCTCCTGCACGGTCGCCGGCAACGTCGTGTCCGACACCTGAAAGACCAGGTAGCGAACCGGCTCAGTCGCGCTCCCGTTCCGCGAGACGGCGTGCAGGGCCCCCGGGTACTCGTAGAAGACCTCGCCGGGCCCGAGCCGCCGCACTGGACCGTCGTCCACCTGCACCTCGTACGTCCCCTCGAGCACGTAGCCGAAGGTGTGGCTGCCGGGGTGCCGGTGCGGCGTGCCCGCCAGGCCGGGAGCCCGCACGAGCTCGCGCATCGATGCGACGCGGCCGAGCACGTCCGTCATGGTCGTCTCGAAGAGCACCGTCTGCTGCGCGTCGCCGGTGGCAGCCTGGCTCGGGGCCGGCGCAGCAGCGGCTTCAGGCGTCGATGCGTCGGCGGGTGTCCGTCCGAGCGCGACGTACGTGGCGCCAGAGGCCAAGAGGGCCGCCGCGCCCGCGGTGACGACATGCGAAGCCAGAGTCTTCATCTTCGAACCTCCGTGTAGGATGCGGTCAGCGCCGTAGCTCTCGTCCGATCACTTCGTTCAGGAACGCACGGTCGGCCGGGTCGGACCCGCCGCCAGCCATATGGCCCCACACCGACGGAATCGGCACGAACTCCACGTTTCGGAGGAACGAGCGCTCGTACTCGGCGTCGGTGAGTGGGAAGTACATGTCGGTCGCGCCGGGCAGGTAGAGCACGCGCGCCCGGATGGACGCGAGCGCGCGCTCGACGTCCCCGCCGAAGCCGGGCGTGTCACCGATGTCGTGCAGCTGCCAGACGCGCCCCTGCACCACGCTGTCGTGCGGCCGGAAACCGGGCGCCCTGCGGGAGGCGGCCGCGATCACCGCCTCCACCGTCGGCGTCGCGCCGGAGCGGAAGATCTCACGCCTCCACCACTCGGTGGAGCGCGTCCAGGCGGACCAGTGCAGGGACCATGCTCGCGTGCCCGCGGTCGAGAGCGTGTCGCGCCCCGCGAGGATCTCGGGATCCTGCGTGATGAGCGTGAGCGCGCTCTCGAGGCGAACGATGCCGTGCGGGTACGTCTTTGCGGTCCCCGCGATCGGCACGATCAGGTCCATGAAATCGGGGTGCGACACCGCCCACTGGAACGCCTGCTCGGCCCCCATGGAGAAGCCGATGATGGCGCGCAGGTGCGTGATGCCGAACGCCTCCGTCACCAGGCGGCGCGTAGCTTCCACGTTGTCGCGGATGGTGACCTCTGGAAACGTCGCGTGCGTGCGCGGTGGCGACATGTTGCTCGGCGAGGTCGAGCCGCCGCTCGCGAACATCTCCGTGACGATGACGAACCAGTCGGCGGGGTCGATCGCGCGGTCCCCTCCGATCAGGAAGTCGTAGCCGTGGTGGTTGCCGCCGTACCACGACGGGACGAGGATCGCGTTGGAGCGGTCCGCGTTCAGCGTGCCGTGCGTGACGTAGAGCACCTGCGCGCCGGGGAGCGTGCCGCCGCGCTCGAGCGCGAAGTCGCCGAGCTGGAAGTAGTGGTGGGGCAGGTGCTGCTGCTGAGCGGCGGCCGGCCAGGGCGCGACCAGGGACGAGACGAGCAGCGCGAGCGCGAGCCTCATGGTCCACCTCCGGGCGGCCGGACCAGAAGTCCGCGACGCCGTCACGTGGCGGCGTTCGCCGCCGTCGATCCTGCCGACTACTCCTTCCCTGCCCCTTCGCCGACTCCCAGCAGCTTCGCGACCGGATCGTACGAGCGGTCGACCAGGCGCTCCTTGAGCGGAATGATCGCGTTGTCGGTGATGGTGATGTGCTCGGGGCACACCTTCGTGCAGCACTTGGTGATGTTGCAGTACCCGATGCCGAGCTCCTCACGCAGCTGGGCGACACGGTCCCCCGTGTCGATCGGGTTCATCTCCAGGTTCGCAACGTACACGTAGTGGCGCGGCCCCGCGAATTTGTCGTGCAGGTGATGGTCGCGCAGCACGTGGCATACGTTCTGACAGAGGAAGCACTCGATGCACTTCCGGAACTCCTGCGGGCGCTCGACGTCGTACTGCTCCATCCGCCAGGTGCCGTCCGGCGCATCGGGCTTCGCAGGCATGAACTTCTGGATCGACCGCTTCACCTCGTAGTTCCACGACACGTCGGTCACGAGGTCTTTCACGCTCGGGAACGTGCGCATGGGCTCGACGGTGATTGGCTGGTCCGCGGGGAGCTGGTCTACGCGGGTCATGCACATCAGGCGAGGAGACCCGTTGATCTCGGCCGAGCAGGAGCCACACTTGCCCGCCTTGCAGTTCCAGCGGACGGCGAGGTCGTTGGCCTGCTCCGCCTGGATCTGGTGGATGGCATCGAGCACCACGTATCCGGGACCGACGTCGACCTGGTAGCTCTTCAGCTCGCCACCGGACGAATTGCCGCGCCAGACCTGGAACTGGCGTTGACCGCTTGTCTCCGCCATCAGCCCTGCTCCTTGATGATGTCCTGAAGGTCTTGGCGAACTGCGGAGATCGGCTCTTTGCGGATCTCCATGCTCCCGTCCCGCGCCTTCTTGATGACGAGGTTGTACTTGCCCCACTCGGCATCCTTCGCCTGATAGTCGCCGCGCGCGTGCGCGCCACGGCTCTCCTTCCGCTCGCGCGCGGCGAGCGCCACCGCCTCGGACACGGTGAGCAGGTTGTGCAGGTCGAGCGCGGTGTGCCAGCCGGGGTTGTACTCGCGGCTGCCACCCGCGCCCATCACCGCTGCGCGAGCCTTGAACTTCTGGATCCCCTCGAGCGCCTCCGTGAGCTCCTTCTCCTCGCGCGAGATGCCCGCTTTGTCCTGCATGAGCTGCTGGAGCTCGTACTGGAGGCGGAACGGACCGACGTCCGCCCCCGCATCTCGCTCGAGCGGCGCGAGAGCCTCCTTCTCCGCCAGCGCGATCTGATCGTCTCCGATCTTCACCTGGCCGTTGGAGTTGGCGAATGTCGCGGCATACTCGCCGGCGCGCTTGCCGAAGACCAGCAGATCGGAGAGCGAATTGCCGCCCAGCCGGTTCGCGCCATGCAGCCCACCGCCGCACTCGCCCGCCGCGAACAGGCCCTTCACGGTGGTCGACATCTGCGAGTCCGCGTCCACGCGGATGCCACCCATCACGTAGTGCGTGGTTGGCCCGACTTCCATGGGCTCCTTGGTGATGTCGATGCCCGCCAGTTCCTTGAACTGGTGGTACATGCTCGGGAGCTTCTTCTTGATGTGCGCCTCGGAGTCCTTGATGTGCTGCTTGATCCAGGCGATGTCGAGGAAGACTCCGCCGTGCGGGCTCCCCCGCCCCTCCTTCACTTCCTTGACGATCTTGCGCGCGACGTGGTCGCGGGTGAGCAGCTCGGGCGGACGGCGCGCGCTCTTGTCGCCGATCACGTAGCGCCACCCCTCCTCGGGCGAGTCCGCCGTCTGCCCCTGATAGAGCGGCGGGATGTCGTCGAACATGAAGCGGCGCCCCTCGCTGTTCTTGAGCACGCCGCCTTCGCCGCGCACGCCCTCCGTGACCAGGATGCCGCGCACGCTCGGCGGCCACACCATGCCGGTCGGGTGGAACTGCACGAACTCCATGTCCACCAGCTCGGCGCCGGCGTGGTACGCGAGCGAGTGGCCGTCGCCCGAGTACTCCCAACTGTTGCTCGTGATCAGATAGGCCCGGCCGATGCCGCCCGTGGCGAGCACCACCGCCTTGGCCTTGAAGACCTTGAAGCGACCGCGCTCGCGGTCGTAGGCGAACGCGCCCACGCAGCGGCCACCGTCCACGAGCAGCTTGGTGACCGTCACCTCCATGTGCACGTCGATCCCCTGATGGATCCCGTGGTCCTGGAGGGTGCGGATCATCTCGAGGCCCGTGCGGTCGCCGACGTGCGCGAGGCGCGGGTACTTGTGTCCGCCGAAGTTGCGCTGGTTGATGCGACCATCCTTGGTGCGGTCGAGCAGCGCCCCCCAGGCCTCCAGCTCGCGCACGCGGTCCGGAGCTTCCTTGGCGTGCAGCTCGGCCATGCGCCAGGAGTTCAGGTACTGGCCGCCGCGCATGGTATCCGCGAAATGCACCTTCCAGCTGTCGCGGTCGTCCGCGTTGGAGAGCGCGGCGGCTACGCCGCCCTCGGCCATGACGGTGTGCGCTTTGCCGAGCAGCGACTTGCAGACCAAGCCGACCTTCGCTCCACCCGCCGCCGCGGCGATAGCAGCACGGAGGCCGGCGCCCCCTGCGCCGATGACGATGACGTCGTGCTCGAACGTCTGGTGAGCCGACATCAGAAGAGCCTCAGGTCGGACCAGATCCCCATCGCGCAGAGCCGGACGTAGACGTCGGAGAAGCCGACCCAGAAGAGAGAGAACCAGGCGAAGCGCATATGGCGCTTGTTGCACCAGCTCACGCACTCGTACGTAGTGCGTCGCACGGGCCGTCCCGCGAGACGGTCGATGCCGCCCCCCACGAGGTGGCGCAGCGAGTGGCAGCCGAACGTGTACGCGCCGAGCAGCGTCACGTTGAGAGTGAGCACGAGCGTACCGATGCTGACGCCGAACTCTTCACCGCCCGCCGCGGTCGCGAACCAGAGCGCGTTCCACGCATCCATCAACAGGAAGACCAGCAGGATGAGCGCAAACGGGAGCGTGTAACGATGGATGTTCTGCAGGATGAGCGGGAAGCGCCGCTCGCCGATGTAGCCAGTGCCGGGCGTGCCGACGGAGCACGACGGCGGACCTGGCCAGTACGCCTTGTAGTAGGCGCCGCGGTAGTAGTAGCAGGTGAGACGGAAGCTCACCGGCGCCCACAGGATCACCATCGCGGGCGAATACGGTAGGAAGCTCGGCCACCACCCCGGCTGCGCGCCGAAGAGCGCGTGCTCGGACGGCGCACCCGCCGGATACCAGAGCTCCGGCGAGTAGAAAGGCGACAGCAGGTTGCCGGAATGATAGAAACCGCCCTGTAGGGCGGCCCAGGTCGAGTAGACGATGAAGGCCAAGAAGCCGAGGCCGACGGCGACGGGCTGGATCCACCATGCGTCGGTCCGCATGGTCTCGCCGAAGCTACGCTTGACCGGAAGCGCCGTGACTTTGTGCGGCAGGGCCGGCATGGACGGCATCGAATCCCCTTTCGAGTCCTTCGCGGACGACGTTGCACGCGCCGGGAAGGCCCGAAGTCGGCGGCCCCGGTCGCAAGGCCGCCGAAATATGCCGCGCGAGGGGCGGACGGCAACCGGCCGTATCGCCTACTATTGGAGATGCGCCCGAATCGGAATCTCCAGCCACGGACCTGGGCGCGCACCGTCATGGCGGCAACGGCCAGCTTTGCGTTCGCCGGCACGCTGGACGCCCAAACGGACGACAGCCGCCTCGCGGTCACGCTGACGCACTCGGTGGGCTCGAGCACCTCGGCGCACCCCCCACCCTGCTCCGTCTGCGGAGGCCAGGACCTGCTCGCACCCGTGTCGGTCACGGCGCTGGAGCTCGAGCTCGCGATCCCCCTCCGGCTGGGTCACCGGTCGGGGCTCGAGTACCAACTGCGCCTCGTTCCGCTCCTCATCCTCCGGAACAACCCTGTTGAGGCGGCCATCCGAACCCGGGCGGGGTGGTCCCTTCCCTCGACGGCCGAGCGACGGTCCACGCTCGGCTTGGGCGCGAAGCCCGCGGGACTGCGAGGCTGGGTCGGCCTGGGCCGATTCCGCGCCGAAGCCGACCTCGCCGTAGGGCTCCTGTGGTTCGGAACCCCCGCGCTCGCGGCCAACGGAGCGCGCATGAACTTCGTGGGCGAAGTCGGCCTCGGACTACGCTTCCCGTGGCCCGCGTCGTCCGGAGCGACGTTCGGGTATCGTCGGCATCACGTCTCCAATGCCGGACTCGCGGACGTGAACCCCGGGCTCAACTCGCACGTGCTCTTCGTGAGCGTTCCGCTCGGCTGATCGTTCACCGTCGCCCAGGCGCGACCGTCACCTCGGTCGGCGGCACATCGTCGACACCCGAAGCGCGCTACGCCCCCATGGGCGCGTCCATGCCCACCCACAGGTTCATCGTGTTGAGCTCCTCGCGGCCGCACGACTTCAGATAGCAGAAGAGCTGCGTGCGGTAGGCGGCGTGCCCAGCCAGTACGTTGTTGACGATGAACGCCCCCTTGGACGACTTCCGACCGAACATCTCCACGTCCGCCGCTAAATCGGCATCGGACATGCTGCCGATCGACTTCGCGTACTCGTCGCTTTGTGCGGCGATGCGAGCGATCGCTTGGTCGAGGTTCATGGCGTCGGCGGCGGCCACCGCGGCGCCCCAAGACGTCTCATCGAAGGCGCCCGACTTGGTCGATTGGACGAGCTGCGGGCCCATCAGCGTCAGGTAGCGGACGAGCTCCATCGTACTGCGCTGCTTCGGCGTGGGGCGGTAGTCGAGCTTCGAGCGGTCGATCTTGCTCGCAAGGTGGACCAAGATGCGGACTTCGTTCTGGAGGGAGCCGATCAACTCGGACTTGGTGAGCGCCATGGAATGTCTCGCGGGAGTTTACGTCGAATAGGGCCCAGGGCCCGTGAATATGCTGGACGGGACACGGACGGCAACCGGACGGATGAAGCTGGGGCCAACGAGCTCGCCGATCTGCGCGAGCGCACCCAGGTCCATCGCGGCCACCTACTCCGAGTAGAGGTTCTCCGCCGCGCGAGCGGACACGATCAGGCCCTTGATCAGCGCCGAAGACAGGCCCCGGTGCTCCATCTCGTTGAGCCCCACGATCGTGCAGCCGCGTGGCGTCGTCACTCGGTCGATCTCGCCTTCCGGGTGCGCGCCCTCACGCAGGCTGAGCGAGGCGGCCCCACGCGCGGTCTGACTCGCGAGCAGGAGCGCATCCTCCGGGTGGAAGCCGATCTCGATGCCGCCCTGCGAGGCCGCGCGGATGCAGCGCAAGAAGAACGCTACGCCGCACGCACACAGCGCAGTCGCGGGAGCCATCATCTCTTCTTGGATGACGAGGGTCCGCCCGACGAGGTCGAAGAGCGCCGTGGCTTCGGCGAGTGCCTTCTCCGACTCGTCGCCCGCCGCCAGGCACGTCATCGATTCGCGGATCGAGACCGCCGTGTTGGGCATGGCCAGCACGAGCGGCACACGCGTGCCGATGCGGCTACGAATCTGCGCGATCGACACACCGGTCACCACCGAGATGAGTCGATGCTTCCGCTCGTCCAACCCACCCGCGATGTCGGCGAGCAAGTCGTCCAGCTGCTGCGGCTGTACCGCCAGGATGATCAGGTCGGCGTCGCGGATCGCGGCGGCGTTGTCACCGCTCGTCACGTAGCCGAGCTCGGCCAGGTCCTGCAGCTTGTCGGCCTGGCGGCGGGTCACGCGAATGTCGGAAGGCTTGAAGCGCCCCGCTGCGACCCACCCGAGGGCGAGCGCGCGTCCGAGGTTGCCCCCGCCGAGTACGGCGAGTTTCGTCATGCGGACTTGGAGGCCTCCGCGGCCTCTCGCTCCTGTTTGACTTTCTGTGTGACGTGCTCGGGAGCCGCTTCATATCCCGCGGGCTTGCGGGTGTGGTGCGCCCGCCCCTGCGTCATGGACCGCAGGGCCGCCGCGTACTTGTGCAGCTCCGCCTCGGGAACCAGAGCCCGAATGGTAGTGCGCCCGTTGCCCGGATCCATGCCCTGAACCTTCCCGCGCCGGGAAGTCAGGTCACCCATGATGTCGCCTACGTACTCGTCCGGGGTGGTCACCGCGACCTCGACGATCGGCTCGAGCAGGATCGGGCGGCAGTTCGGCGCCACCGACTTGAACGCCTGAATGCCGGCCAGCTTGAAGGCCATGTCGGACGAGTCGACCGCATGATAGGAGCCGTCGTAGACCTCGGCAGTGAAGTCCACGACTGGGAAGCCGGCGACGATGCCGCGATCGGCTGCTTCTTGCACCCCGCGGTCGACCGACGGCACGTACTTCCCCGGAATCACGCCGCCTTTGATGGCGTCCACGAACGTGTACCCCGTGCCAAACTTGGCAGGCTTCAGGCGAATCCAGCAGTCGCCGAACTGCCCACGGCCGCCCGACTGCTTCTTATGGCGTCCCTGTCCCTCGGCCGTCTTGGTGATGGTCTCGCGGTAGGGGATCTTGGGCGGCTCGGTGACCACCTTCACGCCGAACTTGCGCGTCATGCGCTCGAACTGGATGTCGAGGTGGAGCTCGCCCACGCCGCGCGCGATGGTCTGCTGCAACTCGGCGTTGAACGAGGCCGAGAACGTGGGATCCTCCTCGTGCAGGCGCGGAATTACTTCGCCGAGCTTGTCCTCGTCGGCCCGCGTCACGCCCTTGATGGCGATGGCGATATCGGCCCCCGGGAACTGGATGGGGTCCAGAGCGATCTTCTTGGCCTTGGTGTTGAGCGTGTCGTTCGTATGCGTGTGCTTGAGCTTGGCGACCACCCCGATGTCGCCCGCGTGCAGCTTGGCGACTTCCACGCGCTCTTTGCCGAGCGGAATGCTCAGGTGGTTGAGCTTCTCCGTCTGCCCGTCCGACGCGTTCACCACCTCGGCGCCGTTGGCCACCTGCCCCGAGTAGAGGCGGAAGAACGAAAGCTCACCGACGTGCGGTTCGGACGCGGTCTTGAACACCAGCGCCGCCAGCGGCGCCGAGTCGTCCGCCACCAGCTCCTCGTCGGCTACGCGTTCGGGGCGGGCTTCCTTGGGGCTCGGCAGGAGCTCCACGATCTCGTCGAGCAAGAGGGTCGTGCCGTACTTGAGCGGCGCGGCACCGCAGAACACGGGGAAGATCTCGGCCCCCCGCATCCCTTTCGCGAGCGCAGCGACCTCTTGCTCCCGAGAGATGTGGCCCTTCTCCAGATATTCCTCGAGCAGCGCCTCGTCCGTAGTGGCGAGCGTCTCCTGGAAGTCCTTCTCCCAGCGCTGCTCGATCTCCTCGAGCTCGGGCGGAATGTCCTTCTCCTCGTATTCCCCCTTGGTCGTGCCTTTCGTGTAGAGGATTGCGCGCTCGGTAAATAGGTTGACGATGCCGTGGAAGTCAGCCCCCTCGCCGATAGGGATCTCGACGGGCAGGGCCTTGGGCGACAGTCGCTCTTTGATCTGCGCGAAGGTGCGCTCGAAGTTCGCGTGCTCCTTGTCCATCATCGAAATCAAGAACAGTCGCGGGATGCCACGCGCCTCGCAGTACTCCCACACGCGCTCCGTCCCCACTTCGACGCCGGCCGCGGCGCTCACGACGATGATGGCGGCGTCGGCCACGTGCACCGCGGATATGGTCTCGCCAGCGAAGTCGAGGTAACCGGGCGTGTCGAGCAGGTTGATCTTCACATCCATGTGCTCGGCGTACGCCGGCGTGAGCTGGATGGAGATGCCGTGTGCCTGCTCCTCGGGCGCGTGCATGGTGAGCGCAGAGCCGTCGCCCACGTTGCCGTGCCGCTTCGACGAGCCCGACACGTAGGCGAGCGCGTCGATCAGGCTGGTCTTGCCCGACCCCCCGTGGCCCACGACCACCACGTTCCTGATCCGCTCGGTGGGATACTCTTTGGCCAATGCCATGCGGGAACCTCCGAGTGCGCCGATGAACAGGGCCCGCCGCGACCTGGCCGGAGCCGAGGAGCGGCGGGCCCGCTATCCGTTGTCCGCGGGCGCCGTAGAGGCGTCCGGCGGCGAATGGACCCGGATTGTAGAGAGGCCGCCAGGTGGCGGCAAGGCAGCGTCCCTACGCCGAGCGTTAATTCTTGGGGCTGAACGCCTTACCCATGATGTCGGCGTCGAAGTACCCGGTGTCGCCGGTGATCGCGTAGCGGTAGAGCGCGGCCGTGTAGATGCCGTTCAGCGCCGAAGCAAACAGTGCCAGGAAGACGTTTCCGAGCACCATCAGTCCGACCAGCGGCAGCACGACGAACTCGCCACCCGGAGCCAGCAGAAAGAGCAGCACGCAGCACACGGCGGTCCACGAGATCGCCATCAACGTGACGGCCCACCCCATGCCGAAGTTGCCGATCACCTGCCCGCCCCATGTGCGCTTGAAGATCGCGACGCTCTCCTTCACCGCGTCCACAGGACCGATGTCCTTGGTCACGAGGATCGGCACGGTGAGATACGTCGTGAGCGTCCACGCCAAGCCGATTAAGCCGGTGATGATGCGGCCGAGGAACCCCGCGCGCTCGGCGATGAAGCGGAGCACCATGCCGACCGTGGCCGCGATGGCAGCGTATCCCAGGATCGCGCCCATGCGCTTCGAGGCGATGGCCAACCCGTCGCTCACGGTGGGGTCGCCGCCATCAAGTCGGATGAGCGCCGCGCCCACGAGGGCCGCGTTGAAGAAGAAGATCACGGAGTATTGGACGAGGTAGAACAGGAAGCCCAGAGCGTATGCAGCGTAGCTCGGGTTCTCTCCGTCGACGAAGATCTCGGGGCCGACCATGAAGATCGGCGCGATGAAGCTCGCCGCGACGAGGACGGTCGCGATGCCCGACATGAGCGGAAAGATCATCAGCTCCTTGTCGAGCCTCAGCACGTTCGCGCTCGCCTTCACCAGCGCGAAACTGTTCGAGAGTCTACCCGCCATGGCCCACCTCCCCGTTAGGGTACGAACCGTCCTACGGCCGAAAGTGCGTCTTCCTTCACGGGCGCGGTAGCCTCTTGATGTCTGGGGCCTGCTAGCGCCCCGCCTGGTCGGCCTCCCGCTCCGTCGGAACGAGGCGGCCCGACCGCAGCTCGAGCACTAGGCGATCAGCGTCGTAGATCACGTCGAGTGACTCGAGAATCGCCCGCACGTCGACCGTGACCGAGCGGTTCTTCTCGGGCAGATAGATGTAGTCGCCCGGGAGGCTCTCGATGTTGCCGTCGAAGACCACCCCCACGACCTCGAGCTCCTGGTCGAGGACGGGTGAGCCAGAGTTTCCGCCGATGATGTCCGCGGTCGACACGAAGTTGAACGGCGTGGACAGGTCGAGCCCCGCCGGCGGTCCCTGCCACTTCTCGGGGAGCGCCCAGTCCGCTTTGCCCGGGAAGGAGTAGTGCCGGTCGTAGATGCCGTAGATGGTGGTGAACACCGGAGCGACGGTGCCGTTGTACTCGTAGCCCGTGACCACGCCGTCTGCGATCCGAAGCGAGAACGTGGCGTCCGGCGGCACGTCGGTTCCGTACACCTCGTAGCGAGCGCGGCCTAGGTCGGCGGCGATCTCGGCCTCTTCGGGGAAGACCGTCCCCACCGTCTGCTGGAACTGGATGTACATCGGCAGATACGCCCGCACGATGGCGAGCGCGGGGTCCTGCATGGTCACCGTGTTGCCCTGAATGGCAGCGGCAGCGCCCGCCGAGTCCGCGAGCGCCGACCCGGAGAACACGGCTTGCGCCCTCGCCTCCACGCTCTGGCCGGCAAGTACCGCGCGGGCGATCTCGGAGTCCGCGCCATAGTGTCGCACGAAGTCCCGGAAGCGCGCCTCCATGAGTGTGCGATTGAGCTGCGGGTGCTGCTGCGGCACGGCGAGCAACTCGTCGACCAGTTCCTGGACGGCATCCGCAGGTGCTCCGCCCTGCCGCGCCCCCACGATCTGATAGGCGAGAAGCGCACGATGCAGCGTGGCCGACTCGAGGTCGTTGCTCGTGAGCGCGAGGAACGCGCTGAAACCGGGGGCCACCTGACGCTTCGTCGCCTGCAGCTCCGCCATGCGGCCGATGAGCGTACCATACCGGGACCGGAGCTCCGGATCCGCGTCGATCGCGGCCTGGAAGCGTCGGTCGGTGTCCGTGCGCCGCGCCAGGATGATCGGGTCCTCGAGCCCACCGACCTGACCTTCGTAGGCCTTCTCGGAGTTCGCGAAGCTGAAGTACGTGTTGCGCAGGTCGCGCTCCTCGGCCTCCGCCGGGTACGCGCGAATGAAGGCGTCGAGAACGGCCATGCGCGAGCGGAGCAGCTCGACGATGCCGCGGTCGCTCACGTCGCGCCGAAACTCGAGCTCTGCCACCGTCTGCAAGCGGCTGGTCGAGCCAGGGTTCCCGACGATGAAGATCGGGTCCCCCTCCTCGAGGCCGTCGTCGTCGACGCGGAAGTAGTCGGGCGTCGAGAGTGGGCGGCCGTCGTCGCCGTAGAGGCGGAAGAGCGAGAAGTCGAGGTTGTAGCGTGGGTAGGTGAAGTTGTCCGGGTCACCACCGAAGAAGCCGATCTGGAGCTCAGGCGCCATGACGAGCTTCGCATTGGTGTACTGACGGAAGACGTACGCCGAGGTGCGCCCTCCGTTGTAGAGCGAGATCATCTCGACCATGTAGCCGGCGTCCTCGCCGCCGCGCTGGGCGAGTATGCGCGTCTCGATCTCGTCGAGCAGACTCTCGCGGCGCTCGGCGCGCTGGTCCGCCGGGAGCGCGTCGAGCGTGCGGTTCACCTCGTCCGTGACGTCGACGATGTCGATCAGCTGATCGGCGGTGAAGTCCTCCACCTCCCGCTCGTCTGCCAGGTTCTGAGCGGTGAACCCATCATCCAACAAAGTCTCTCCGGAACGGGAGACCTGGGACACGAACTCGCGCGCGCAGTGGTGGTTGGTCAGCACCAGGCCGTTGGGCGACACGAGCGACGCCGAGCAGCTCGGAATGCGCAGCGCCCCGAGGCGCGCGCGCTCGAACCACCTCTGATCGAGCCTGAGCCCGTACTTGTCCGCCAGATACTCTACGGGCGGGTTCTCGAACGTCCACATCTTGCCCTGGTCGAACGGGCCTGCGCGCACCGTGTCGAGGTCGACGCCGTAGACGAACGGACGAGGCGCCTCGTCGGGTGCGGGCGCAGCCGCGACGGGCACTGTAGCGGGGGTCGCGACAGGGGCCGGCGCCGGAGCCGGCGCTGGAGTCGGCGCGCCACCACCGCACGAAACGAGGAGGGGTGCCGCGCAGAGCGCTGCCACGAGAGAGGTCGGCTTCATCGATACCTCGGCGTTACGGCGAACCCGTGCCCGGTCGGGTACGGAAGGCTTGAAAGCTGAGGGGGCGCCGAAAGCCTCACAAGTCGGGGGCTCGCTGTCCTTCGCGGGCGCCCGCCGCGGCGTCGCCGTGGGTGGGTCGACGGGCGCCGATCAGTTACTGCGGTGGCGCTTCGAAACCTCATCGAGGAGGCGCAGCTCCTCAGGGGTGAGCGACCCGATCCCCTCTGCCGAGATCTTGTCGAGCACTGCGTCGACGCGGTCGTAGAGGGCGGCGTCCTCGCGCAGGCGCCGTCCCGTCGCCTGCGACTCGGGAACCGGATCGGAGCGCTCCTGCCGCGGCACGATCGCCAGGCGGCGACGGCGCGTGGTCGCCGAGCGCTGGATCTGACGCATGCGCTCGCCCGGACGCCAATCGGCCTTCAGGTACAGGAACCCCGAGATCAACCCGCCCAGGTGCGCGAAATGCGCGACGTTGCTCCCCTCCGCACCCGGTCCGGCGCCCCAGACGGTGAGCACGAACAGGAAGCCGACCAGGTAGCGTGCCTGCACGGGGAAGATCCCCCACACGTAGATCGGGACCGTCGGCCAGTTCATCGCGAACGCGAGCATCAGCCCGTAGGTAGCCGCCGACGCCCCCACGATCCAAACCGGCTGGAAGAGGAACGAGAGCACCACGCCACCGAGGCCGCACACGAAGTAGAAGCGCAGGAACTCGCGCGCGCCCCACCGGGCTTCGAGCGGCGGCCCGAAGAAGAAGACGGCGAGCATGTTCACCACGAGGTGCATCAGGTCGCCGTGGAGGAACATGTACGTGACGGCGCCCCAGGGCCGCGTCAGGATCGCATCCGGCTGGAACGCGAACCACTCGAACACGAGCCCCTCGCCCACCAAGGCGGTCGCGAAGAAGACGACGCAGTTCGCGATCAGCAGCCGCTTCACCATGGGGGTGAGCAGGTAGCTGAGTCCAAATCCGTTCGGTGCGTACGACATGGACGGGAAGGTGCTGGGTGGGGCGAAACGGACCCTAAGTAGAATGAGCAAGGCGCCGCGTTCGCGCGAGCCCCGCGATCTGATCGCAAAGCTGCGGGAAGGCGATGCCCGCGGCCCGCGCGGCCTTGGGAAGCAAGCTGTTGGCCGTCATCCCCGGACAGGCGTTGGCTTCGAGGCACCACGGGACGCCGTCTCGGTCCACCATGAAGTCGACGCGCGAGTAGTCACGCATGCGGAGCGCGTGGTGGACCCGTACCGCCAGCCGTTGCACGCGCTGACAGAGCTCGTCGTCGACGGACGCCGGAAAAACCTCCTCCGCCATGCCGGGCTGATACTTGCACTCGTAGTCGAAGAGCTCGTGCTTCGGGACGATCTCGCCGACCGGAAGCGCCCGTCCTCCGACCACGCCCACCGTGAGCTCCCGGCCGGGGCAGTACTGCTCGAAGAGAACCACGTCGTTCCACCCTCGGCTCACCTCGATGGCGCGCTCGAGCTCCGTCCGGTCGTGCGCGAGGATGAGTCGCAGCGACGAGCCCCCCGAAGCCACCTTCACGATCACCGGGAGCCCGAGCCGGCGCTCCACCTCGTCGGCGGTCGCCGCGCCCGTCATCCACAGCGGCGTGGGGATGCCGGCGTCGCGGAAGAGGCGCTTGCTCACCTCCTTGTCCATGGCGAGCGAGCAGCCGAGCCGGTCGCTCCCGGTGTACGTCACGCCCGCCACGTCGAGCAGCGCCTGCACGGTGCCATCCTCGCCGCTGCCGCCGTGCAGCGCGACGAAGAAGACGTCGATGGGCCCGAGCGCGGGATCGCGCGTCAGCGCCACCGTATTCCCCTCGTCGAGACCGCGCAGCTCCTCGGCCGTCGGCGGGGCGGGACGCACGCCCTCTTGGCGCAGGAGCTCCTCGTCCCTGAGCGCGAGCACACCGCGCACGGTGTCGATCGCGACGACCTCGTGGCCCGCCTCCCGGAGTGCGCGCGTGACCTGCACACCCGATGAGAGCGAGACGACCCGCTCGTCGGAGGTTCCACCCATCAACACCGCGACCCTCATGCGGCCATCTCCATTATCACCATGATCTCCTCGACGCTGATCTTCCGGACGCCCCTCAAGCGGTGAGCACCCGTACCACGTCGTAGCGCGTGACGATTCCTACCAGCTTTCCTTCCCTACGCACGAGGCATGCCGCGTTTCCGCGCTTCATCAGCTGCGCGACCTCCTCGGAGTCCACGTGGGCCTCGAGCACCGGGAACGGCGCCCCCATCACCGACTCCACGGGCTTGTCGAGCAGCTCGGGCTCGGCGATCACGCGCGCCATCAGCCGTGTCTCGGTGAGCGAGCCCACGCACTCGCCCCCCAGCACCACCGGAATCTGGCTGATGTCGTGCGCCGTGATGGTCGAGAGCGCCATGCGGATCGGGGTCGACGGCGCCACCGTGATCAGGTCGCCGACGCGGCGCTCTTTCGCCGAGAGGACCTCCGCGACAGTGGTGCGCCGCGGCCGCTCGAGGAAGCCGTTCTCTCGCATCCAGTCGTCGTCGTACATCTTGCTGAGGTAGTGCTCGCCCCAGTCGCAGAGCATCGTGACGACGAGGGCGTCCGGGTCGTCCAACTCGCACGCGAGCGCGACGGCGCCGTGCACCAGCATGCCCGCCGAGCCACCCACGAACAGGCCTTCCTCACGAGCGAGGCGGCGCCCCATGCGGAACGCGTCGCCGTCGGTGTAGGTGCGGTACTCGTCGACGACCGAGAGATCGAGCGCGCCGGGGATCTTGTCGTTTCCGATCCCCTCGACCTTGTAGGGGTGTCCTTCGATGCGCTTTCCCCTGTTGAAGAACGGGCCGATCATCGAGCCTTCGGGATCGACGCCGACGATCCGCACCGCCGGATTCTTCTGCTTCAGGTAGCGGCCCACGCCCGTGATCGTGCCGCCCGTCCCGGCGGAGGCGACGAAGTGCGTGACGCGCCCCTTCGTCTGCTCCCAGATCTCGGGGCCGGTGGTGCGGAAGTGCGCGTCGGGGTTCGCCTGATTGTAGAACTGGTCCGCCATCACCGCGCCGGGTGTCGAAGCCGCCAGACTCCTCGCTTTCTGCAGGTAGTGATCGGGATGGTCCGGAGGGACGGCAGTGGGCGTGATGATCACCTCCGCACCGAACGCGCGGAGCAGCTTCACCTTCTCGTGGCTCATCTTGTCCGGCATCGTGAACACGCAGCGATATCCTTTCAAGGAGGCCGCAATGGCGAGCGCGACGCCGGTATTACCGCTGGTCGCCTCCACGATCGTGCCGCCGGGCCGGAGCGTGCCGGCGGACTCGGCTGCCTCGATCATCGCCAGGCCGATGCGGTCCTTCACGGAGCCACCCGGGCCCATGAACTCGCACTTCCCGTAGACGGGCGTGCGCGCTCCGCCGGTGACTGCATGGAGTTGCACGAGCGGCGTCCAGCCGATCAGGTCGAGGACGCTCGCGCACGGCTCTCGGTAGCGCTCCGACACGATGGGCCGCCGCCTGGTCAGCCCGTCGGCGTCGCGGCCGGCAGGCCGAGGGAGTCGGGGCGTGGGCGCTTCGAGAAGTACACCGTAACCTCGGCCCACACGGCGATGCGCTTCCCATCGCGGCGCGCCGGCGTGAAGCTAAGGTCATGCGCGCCCGCCATGGCGGCGGAGTCGAAGGCAGCGTATCCCGAGGACTCGACGACCTCGACGCTGTCGACTGCGCCGACGTCGCTCACGCGCACGCGGAGGAGCGTCTCGCCCTCCATGTCCTGGTCCCACATATGGAGTGGGTACTCGATCGGCACCTCGCCATAGAGCGGCTGCGGCTGCTCGATCTCGGCTTCGGCGGCGCAGGCGCCGGCTGCCGCGATGAGAGCCAGCAGTGCGACCCTGCGTCGAGAGCCCCAGCGCAACGGTCCCCTCATTCGGACGAGGACTCTCCCGGCCGCGAGAGGCTCCCCAGCTCGTAGATGAGCCTGAGCGCCTCCTTGGGCGTGAGGTCGTCGGGGTCGAGAGCGCGCAGTCGCCGCACGAGTGGATGCTCGACCTGGAAGAAGGAGAGCTGATCGGTGTGGGATTCGGAACCCGGGCGGTGCTGGCCGTGCCGACCGAGACCCTCGCCACCACCGGTATGTGTTCCCTCCAGTTCTGCGAGAAGTTCCCGGGCGCGCGCGACGATGCCCTCGGGCATGCCCGCGAGCCGCGCGACATGGATCCCGTACGAGCGGTCGGCCCCACCGTCCGCGAGGCGCCGCAGGAAGACGATCTCGTCGCCCACCTCCCGCACGGACACGTTCATGTTCTTCACGCCGGCCAACTGATCGCCGAGCTGCGTGAGCTCGTGGTAGTGCGTGGCGAAGATGGTCTTGGCGCCGATGCGCTCGTGGATGTGCTCGGTCACCGCCCACGCGATCGATACGCCGTCGTACGTCGAAGTGCCCCGCCCGATTTCGTCGAGGAGCACCAGGCTGCGGTCGGTGGCGCCATGCAGGATCGCGGCGGTCTCGCTCATCTCGACCATGAACGTCGACTGGCCGCGCGCGAGGTTGTCCGACGCCCCGACTCTGGTATAGATGCGGTCCACGACAGGCAGTCGCGCCCGGTCGGCGGGCACGAACGAGCCCATCTGCGCGAGCAGCTGGATGAGCCCCACCTGGCGCAGCACCGTGCTCTTGCCCGCCATGTTCGGCCCGGTGAGGATGACGATCCGCCGCGCCTCGTCGAGCACGAGGTCGTTGGGGATGAAGTCCGAGCGCGGCATCATCGTCTCGACCACCGGGTGCCGGCCGGCGCGGAGGTCGACGCTGAAGCCGGTGTGGACCTCCGGCCGCACGTACCCGTTCCGGGCCGCGACGTCGGCGAGCGCGGCGAGCACGTCGAGCTGGGCGACGCGTGACGCGCTGCCCTGCAGCCGCGGCACCGCGCGCGCCACCTGGTCGCGGACGCGGCCGAACAGCTCGGCTTCCAATCGCCCGATGCCGTCCTCGGCCGCGAAGACCTTCTCCTCCCACTCCTTCAGCTCGGGGGTGAAGTACCGCTCACCGTTCGCGAGCGTCTGCTTGCGCACGTAGTCGGCGGGGACCTTGTCGACGTTCGCCCGGGTCACCTCCAGGTAGTATCCGAAGACCTGATTGAAGCCGACCTTGAGCGACGAGATCCCCGAGCGCTCACGCTCACGCGTTTGCAGCGAAGCGATGAAGTCGCGGGCGCCGTCCCGCACCCGCCGCATCTCGTCGAGCTCGGAGGACCAACCCGCGCGGACGACGCCGCCCTCGCTGAGCGTGCCGGGTGGGTCGGCGGCGAGCGCACCCGCGAGCAGGTCGCGCACGTCGTCGAGCACGTCGAGCCCCTGGGCGAGCTCGCCCAGCAAGGGAGCCCCGCTCGCTGCGACTGCGTCGCGCACGGCCGGCAGGAGCTCGAGCGAACGGCGGAGCGCAGCCAGGTCGCGTGGCCCGACCCGGCCGGTGCCCAGCTTGCCGGAAAGGCGGTCCAGGTCACTGACGTCCGCGAGCACGCCGCGCAGGCGCCCACGCGTCTCCGTCGCGTCGAAGAGCGCGGCGACCGCCTGCTGTCGAGCCCAGATCTCCGGGGCACTCACGAGCGGCTCCAGTGTCCAGCGGCGGAGCAGCCGGCCGCCCATGGCCGTCACCGCGCGGTCGAGCACGGCGAGCAGCGTGGTCTTCTGCTCGGTTCGGTCTTCGCTGCCGCGCAGCGGCTCCGTCAGCTCGAGGTTGCGACGTGTCATCTCGTCGAGCGGCATGATCCGCCCCGGCCGCTCGATCCTCACAGGGCGGAGGTGCGTCACGCCAGCCGGGCGGATCTCCTGCAGGTACTGGACGAGGGCGCCGGCCGCCCCGACCAGCTGGTCGTCTCCCGTCTGGAACCCGAGACCTTCCAGAGAAGAGACACCGTACGTGCGGAGCAGCTTCTCGCGCGCCGTCTCGACGTCGAACATCCAGTCGTCGCGGATGGACCGCGCGGTCGCGCCCGCAAGCGCTTCCAGACGCGCGTCGTCGACGGCCGAGCGCGGCATCAGGAGCTCCGCGGGCTCGAGGCGTCCCAGCTCGGCGCCCAGGTCGGGGACGGCGACGTAGCGCGCGGTCATCTCGCCCGTGGAGACGTCGACGGTGGCCACGCCGTACCCGACCGGCGCGTGAGGAACGACTGCGCAAAGCAGCGTGCTCGCGCGCTCGGACAGCAGGTGGTCGGCGACGATCGTGCCCGGGGTCAGCATCTCGGTGACCTCGCGCCGCACGATGCCCTTGGCTTCCGCCGGGTCCTCCACCTGATCGCATATGGCCACGCGGCGACCGAGCCGGACGAGGCGCGACAGGTAGTCGTCGAGCGCCTTGGCCGGCACGCCCGCGAGGGGCACCGCAGCGGCGGCGCCGTTGTTGCGCGCCGTCAGCGTGAGGCCGAGCAGGCGCGCGCCCTCCTCCGCGTCGTCGTGGAAGAGCTCGTAGAAGTCGCCCACGCGGAAGAACAGCAGCGCGTCCTGGTGGCGGGTCTTGGCATCCCGCCACTGCCGCATGAGGGGGGTGTCGCTTCCGGCCGACCCGCTCAGCGGCGCACGACCTCCTCGGCGCGGTCGTCGCGGACGATCGCGGCCGTGAAGCCCCGCGAGGTCACCTGCTGGAGCTGGGTGCTCGCCTCTGCGCGCGTGGCGAACCGGCCGATGCGCACGTGCACGAACCCGCTCCCGGCCACCCGCACCAGGCGCGCGGCGAGCCCGGCGGCCACCAGCTCGCCATGCAGCGCGAACGCGCGGTCTGCATCGGTGAACGCGCCGAACTGCACCGACCACTCGAGCACCGCGTCGGCGGGTGCGGGTGGGCGGGGCGTCGTCTGGATCGGCGTCGGCGCTGGAGCCGGGGTCGGAGCCGGCGTCGGCGGCGACGCGACGGTGGAATCCCTCGCCGCGGCCGCGGGTGGCTGGGCAGGAGCAGGACTCCGGCGTGCTTCCGTTGCCGGCGGCGGCGTGCCGGCGCCGCGGAGCCAGCCCTCGGCCTCGGCTCGCACGGGCGAGGTCGGGTAGTCACGCACGATGGTCGCGACGTGCCGCTCGGCGGCCGCGCCGTCGCCGTTCGCGTGCGCGGACTGGGCCAAGCGGAGAAGCGCCTGCGGCGCGAACGGGCTGCTCGGGTAGAGGACCACGAGCCGCTGGTAGTCGAGGTCCGCCAGGTTCGGGTCGACCGTGAGGCGGCCGCGCAGCCAGAGCCCACGTTGGAGGTCGCGCTGCGGCGCCCCGTCCCGCGCCTCGTTCCACCACTGCTGGAGCAGCGTGCGCGCCTCCTCCGTCCGCCCGAGACGCGCGAGCTCTTCGACGCGGTCGAGGCTCTGCCCGGCGAGCGGCGCTCCGCTCAGCAGCAGGAGTGCCAACGTGAGCACACCACGCGCGCGCATCACGCGGCCTCCGCCGCGACGCGCTGCGCGAGCAGCCACGACTCGAGGAAGTGCTCCTCGGTGTGGGGGCTCGCCTTCAGCAGTCGGTCCACGTCGAGCAGCCCTGCCAGCGCGCTTTCGATCTCGGGCATGGTCCAAGTCCTCGCTTGATCCTTCATTCGCCGCGCCAGCCACCTCTGGTGCGGCGGCAGCGCCTCCTCGAGCCCGCTCTGCCCCTGCTCCACCGCGACGCCCAACCGGAGCAGGTGTGTCACCAGGCCGATCACCAGGCTCACGCCGCTCTCCCCTTGGGCGAAGAGCGCCGGCAGTCCCAGCCGCGCCTGCTCGAAGCGCCGGCCGCCGACCAGGTCGAACCACTCCCAGCGATCCTGGGCGGGCAGCTTCGTTCCGGCCGCATTCACGTCGTCGATGGTAACGCGCGCGCGCGCACCGACGAAAGCGGTGAGCTTCTCCAGCTCCTGCGCGAGCACTCCGAGGTTCGCGCCGATCGCCGCCCCGAGCGCACGCGCCGCATCCACGTCGAACTGCAAGCCATGCACCTGTTCGGCGCGCTCCAGAATCCAGCCGGGCACGTCCGCATCCGCCATCGCCTCGAGCTCGACCGAGCGCGAGACGCGCGCGAGGTCCGTGTAGAACTTCGCCTTCGAGCCCTTCGGTACCGTGGCACTCATGATGAGGGCGAGGCCTGGTGGCGGAGAGGTGGCGACGCGCAGCAGCTCTTCGCGCGCATGCTTGGAGCCCGCGATGCCCTCGACTTCGCGCAGCACCACGACGCGCCACTCGGCCATCATCGGTGGCGTGGCGAGCACAGAGGCGAGCGTCTGCGGCTCGACCTCGCTCCCGCGTAGCTGATCGAGATTGAAGTCGCGCGTGCCGGGGTCCACGTGCGCGTTCACCAACGCGCGAATCACCTCCTCCTTCCGGAAGTGATCCTCGCCGTGCAGATAGAACGCGCCCCCCTTGGCGCCGCGCAGACGCGGAAAGGCCTCGAGCGTCACGCGAGTCGACTCCCTGGGGCCCCCGGCGAGGGGCGATGAGCTGCGAGAGCGCTGCGCCTAGTGGCTCGTCCCCGAAGTCCCTTGGAATTCGGCTGCCGCTGCATCCGCTGGGGCGGCGTTGCTCCTCCTCGAAATAGCGCTGCTATTCCTCGTCGTCGCGCCTTGCCCGAGCGGCGCATCGGCACCCTCGGTTCTACAATGGACTTCGGGGACGAACCACTAGCGACCCGTTCCAAGACCGACCTGCCGTGTGCGCGCGGATTCCTGGTAGCGACGCGACAGGGGCGAGTACTCGTAGAGGGGAACGTCCTCCCAGATGTTGCGGTCGAGCTGGGGCAGATCATCGGGCTGGTCGGACGGGCTCAGGGCTTTGCGGATCGTGAGCGGAGGGAGCTCCACCGGCGCGTGATCCACGACGATCGGTGCGAGCTGCACCACCGGGGCACCGCCGATGAGGACCGGCGACCAGGCGACCACCGTGAGCAGGACGGCCACGCCGAGCACGGCCAGCGCGGGGGCCCGTGACGCGACCTCTTCGGGCAGCGCTCGCTCGTCCGCAACGTGCAGGAGTCGGTGCTCGAGCCTCGAGGTGAAGTCCTCCTGCAGCTCGGGCACCGGGAGCGACGTGAGCACCGAGCGACCGTGCTCGACCACGTTCTTGTAGCGCTGGCAGGAGCCGCACCCAGTCAGGTGCTCTTCCATGACCCGAGCGTCGACGGAAGAGAGGTCTCCGTCGAGGTAGTCGGTGAAGCGCGCTACGAAAGTGGCACAGTCCATGACACCTGGAGTTCGTCGAACCGGATCCGGGCACCCCCGGCCCGAACCGTGTGTCGCCGTTTTGATACTAGTGCGTCGGAAGCTGGGTTCCCGCTCCGATCCTTGTCGTACGAAGGCCGCACCGGATGGTTCCGGTGGGGCCCTGGGCCTTCCTCGAGGAAGGCCGATCCGTGACGCGTCAGTCGATCGTCAGTCGGTCCCTCAGTCGATCAACGGCGCGATGATGTGCGCGAAGTTGTTCCTCGCCCGGTTCAGCCGGCTCTTCACCGTGCCGAGGTTGCACCCGGTGATGTCGGCGATCTCCTCGTACGTCTTCCCCTCCATCTCGCGGAGCACGAACACGATCCGGTGATGCTCGGGGAGCTGGGCGACCGCTTCCTCGACCTTCTTGCGCAGGTGCCGCTTCCGGAAGAGGTCGTCCGGCTTGTACTGCGTGTCCTCCCACTCGAGCGGGCGGTGGTCCGCGTCCCAGTTCTTCTTGAGCGTCTGGAAGAGGACCAGCGGATTCCTGGAGCGGTTGCGCAGCTCGTTCTTCGCGAGGTTGCTCGCGATGGTGTAGATCCAGGTCGAGAACTTCTTCGACGGGTCGAAGCGCTGCAGGTGCCTGTACACCCGCACGAACGTCTCCTGGACCAGATCCTGCGCGCGCTCGCGGTCGCCGATGGTGCGATAGACGAAGTTGAGCAGGCGCTGGTCGTAGCGGCGGACGAGCTCGCCGAACGCGCGCGTATCGCCGTCGAGAGACGCCTGCACCACCTGGGCGTCGCTCAGCTCGCCGAGGTGAAGCCTGTGTTGCTTGGCTTCCCCGGTCCCCACGCGGGGCTCGATCTCCGTGTTCATCCGCAACCTGGCCATTCCCCACCTCCCTGGTGTGGGCGATCCAGCTGCCCGGGCGACTTCATGATACGGCCCTGCGGTAATGCAGGCACTGTGCCACCCCCCGAGGGCCAGGAATCACGGGCCTTTCGGGGCAACCGTCCTACTCATGTGACGAATGAGACGGACCGGCATGGACAGCCTGGCAGGACCCCGGCCGCGAACCTGCCTGTCGGGTGGGACGCCCGACTCAGCCGTTCGGTTGCACCGCTCGGACCTCGACCGGGCCCACCCCCAGGGCCTCGAGGGGACCCGCGACCTGGCTGGCGTCGCCCACCACCACGATCTGCGCCTGTCCCGGCCGGATGTGGCGCCGAGCCGACTCGACCGCGGCGTCGACGGTGACGGCTCGCACGTCGTCGCGGTAGCGGTGGTAGTAACCGTCCGGCAGTCCGTACACGACCAGATGCGTCAGTCGCGAGCCGATCTGGCTCGACGTCTCCAGCTGGATCCCGAAGATGCCTGCGGCGAAGTCACGCGCCGCCGAGACCTCCTCTTCCGTCGGCCCCTTCTCCGCCATCAGCGACAGCTCCGCGAGGATCTCCCGCACCGCGGGCGCTGTCTGCTCGTTCCCGACGGCGGTCGATACCTCGAACGGCCCCGGCTGACCGCGGAACGAGAACCCGGAGCGCACGCCGTACGTGAAACCGTGCTGCTCCCGCAGGTTCAAGTTGAGTCGGCTGGTGAACATGCCGCCGAGCACGAGGTTCACCACCGAGAGCGCGAAGTAGTCCGGCGTGGACCTCGCCACGCCGACGTGCCCGACGCGGACCTCCGACTGGACCGAGCCCGGGCGGTCCACGACGACCACGCGGCACGTCTCGGCATCCGCGCGCGCGGCAAAATCCTCCGCGAGTGCCGGCCGCCCCGTCCACCCGCCCAGACACTGCTCCGCGAGCGCGGCGACTTCGCGCGAGTCCAAGTCGCCGACGGCGATCAGCCCGCCGCCAGCCGGCCGCAGGTTGGCGTCCGCGTATCCCGCGAGATCGTCGCGCCCGAGGCGCGATGCCGTCTCGACGCTGCCGTCGAGCGGCCGGGCGTAGGGGACGCTCGCCGCGTAGTAGCGCGTGAGCGCCACGTCGCTGGCGAGAGTGCCGGGATCCATGACCCTTTGGCGAAGCCCGGCGAGGTGCTGACCTCGCGCCCGCTCCACTTCCTCCTCCGGGAACGACGGCTCGCACACGAGCTCGGCCAGGAGGTGCATGGCTTCGGGAAGGCGATCCGCCAGGCAATAGAGGTCGACGCTGGTGCCCTCCCAGCCGGTGCTGGCGTCGAGTCGCGCGCCGATGCTCTCGAGCGCCTCCGCCAGCGCAGTCCCGCTGCGTCGCTTCGTGCCGCCGTCGAGCGCATCGGCCGTCAGCACCGCGAGCCCCGCGCGCTCCGGGCGGAGCGCCGCTTCGCCCGCGCGCATGAACAGGCGCACGCTCGCGACGGGAAGACGCCCGAGCCGAGCCACGCGCAGGTCGAGGCCGTTCGACAGCGCGCGCCGCTCCACCGGTGGAAAGTCGTAGTGCCGGATGACGCCTGGCTTCGGCGGAGCCGTGCGATCGAGCGCGATCACGAGGCCACCTCCGCCCGTGGCTCGTACGTCAGCACGGCGCGGTTGTCGGCACCCATACGCTCACGCGCGAACGCGCGGACTTGATCCACCGTGACGGCGCGCAGGCGGTCGAGCTCGCTGTTCACCCGCCCCGGATCGTCGAAGTACAGCTCGAACATCGACAGGAGATCCGCGCGCGTCGCGACCCGCTCGAGCGAGCTCACCAGGTCCGTCTCGGCGAGCGCGATGGCGCGATCCACCTCGGCCTGGTCTGCATCCGCCAACCCCTCGATCTCCTCGGACAGAGCCTGCTCGAGTGCATCGAGGTCGGCCCCCGGGTATCCCGTCGCCCACGTGAGCAGCGTGGAGCCGCCGGTCAGAAGAGGATAGATGTAGGTCACCACGCTCTTGGCCACCCGCCGCTCGCGCACCAGGGCGCGGTAGAGGCGCGACGCCCGCCCCATGCCGAGCAGCGCGCGCGCGACCTCGGCTGTAGCGAAGTCGTCCGCCGAAAACGGCGGAGTGCGGAACGCCATGATCACGCGGGGGAGCGGGACGTCGGCGACGACGTGGTCGCGGACGGTCGCGCCGAGCTTCGCCGGCAGATCAATCGTGCCCGGGATCGGCGGCAGCGCGCCCCCGGACTGGATCTCGCCGAAGTATCGCCCGATGAGTGCGAGCGCCTGGTCCCTGTCGAAGTCTCCCGCCACTGTGAGCACTGCGTTGTTCGGCACGTAGAACGTCGTGAAGAACCGCTCGACGTCCTGGAGCGTGGCAGCCTCGAGATCCTCCATCGACCCGATCACCGTGTGGTGATAGGGATGCTCCGGCGGATACATCATCGCCTGCAGGCGCTCGTCCCAGTCGCCGTACGGCTGGTTGTCGTAGCGCTGCCGCTTCTCGTTCTTCACCACGTCGCGCTGGTTGTCGAGCTTGGCCTGATCCATCGCCGGGAGCATCCACCCCATGCGGTCGGACTCCAGCCAGAGCGCCAGCTCGAGGTGATGCGACGGCACTGTGTCGAAGTAGTTGGTGCGATCGAACCACGTCGTGGCGTTGAGCGTGCCGCCCACCCGCTCGATCAACTCGAAGTGCTTGTTCTTCGGCACGTGGGCCGACCCCTGGAACATCATGTGCTCGAAGAGGTGCGCGAAGCCGGTCTTGCCGGTGGGCTCGTTCCGCGATCCGACGCCGTACCAGAGGTTCACGGCCACGATCGGCACCGTCCGGTCGGGCGAGAGAACGACCTTCAGCCCGTTGGCCAGGCGATGGCGCTCGAAGGGTACGTGCAGTCGGCTCACGGGCTCTCCTGGAGACGATTCCTGGCGGACGTTTGCTCGGACTTCCTAAGGACGTTCCTGCAGTCGGCTGCGCAGCATGTCGGGCGCGAAGTCCTCGCGCAGCTCGGCACCTGCGTCCTCCGCACCCGCGTCGATGCGCTCCTCCACGTCGGCGACCAGCGCGAGGTCTCCTTCCGCTGCCAGGATACGCGCCCGCTCCAGCATTTCGACGGCCGTGTCGTCGAGGCCCGTCGCGGCAGCGGCCAGCGCGGCGACGAGCTGGGCGTCCACGTCGTCCGAGCTCGCGCGGGCGCCCGAGATCAGCTCGCCCGTCGCTTCCTCGTCGCGGCCGGCCTCGAGCAGGAGGAGGCCGAACACGGTACGCACCCAGCCGTCGTCGGGGTCGAGGCGCACGGCGTCTCCCACTGCGTCGCACGCCTCATCGGTGCGGCCGGTGAGCGCGTACCCCACGCCCAGCTCGTACGCGATCTGCGCGTCGTCGGGGTCGAGCTCGCGCGCGGCCTTGAGCTCGCGCAGCGCGTCCTCGGTGAACCCCTCGCGAGCCAGATACGCACCATACATCAGGCGCGCGAGCGGCACGTCGGGAGCAGTGAGCGCGGCCGTGCGAAGCGCCCGCTCCGCGTCGGGGTCGTCGAAGAGCGCGATGCCGCTCCCCGCTGTCGCCAGCACATGAGGATCCGCCGGCTCGAGCTCGAGCGCCCGCTTGAAGCGCTCGTACGCGACACCCGCGAGACCCATCTCGCGCTCGGCGACCCCGAGCCAGCAGTGCACCGCGGGCTCCTCGTCGAACTCCTCGAGATGCTCGCGCAGCAGCTCCGCCGCGCCGCCCCAGTCGCCCTCCTCCCCGAGCGTGTGTGCGCGCTCGAGAAGCGTCTCGAGCTCCACTAGCGGGACGCCCCGGTCGACACCGCGGTGGACGCCCGGGTCGATGCCGCGGCCGACGCCCAGCTCGACGCTGCGGTGGCCCCGATCGACACCGCGTTCCCTTTCGTCATGCTCAGCGACCCACCAGGTCGCGGCCGTCCATCTGCGGCGGCGCGGGCAGCTCGAGGTAACCGAGCACCGTGGGCGCGACGTCGGCGAGTCGACCGGGGCCCGACAGGACGGTCTTTCGACCCGTCGGGTCGAAGACGATCAGGTCGACGGGCTCGGTGGTATGCGCCGTGTGCACGTTCCCCTTCTCGTCGATCATCTTCTCGCAGTTGCCGTGGTCGGCCGTCACGAGCGTGACCCACTCCGGGTTGTCGCTCACTGCGTTCAGGATATCCGCAAGGCACGCGTCCACGGTCTTGACCGCCTTCACGGCCGCGGGGATCGATCCGGTGTGCCCCACCATGTCCGGGTTGGCGAAGTTCACCAGGATGAAGTGGTACCGACCGCCGCGCACACCGTCGATCACCGCATCCGCCACGCCGCGCGCGCTCATCTCCGGCTGCAGGTCGTACGTCGCCACCTTCGGAGAAGGGATCAGCACGCGGTCCTCGCCGGGCCAGGGCGTCTCTTCCCCGCCGTTGAAGAAGTAGGTGACGTGCGCGTACTTCTCCGTCTCCGCGGTCTTGAGCTGCTTCCAGCCGCGCTTCCCCACGAGCTCCGAGAGCCCGAGCGTCACGTCCTGGGGCGTGAACGCCGGCGACACCGGAAGGCCGTCGGCGTACTGGGTCATCGTCACGATCTCGGCCGGGATCGGACCACCGCGTGCGAACCCGTCGAACCCCGGGACCGCGAGCGCCGCCACGATCTGCCGCATACGGTCGGCGCGGAAGTTCAGCATGATCACGGCGTCCTCGGCGCGGACGCCCCGCTCCCCCGCCCCGCGGATCCCCGTCGGCGGCACGAACTCGTCGGTCACGCCCCCCGCGTAGCGCTGCGGCAGGAAGCCCGCGTCGTCCTCCCACACCTCGGGCTTGCCGCACATAATCGCATCGTACGCACGCTTCGTGCGCTCCCAGCGCTTGTCGCGATCCATGGCGAAGTACCGCCCCGTCACGGTGGCGATCTTGCAGGCGTCGCTCTTCGCGCAGCGCGCGGCGAGGTCGGCGAGGTAGCCGGCGCCCCCGTTGGGCGACGTGTCGCGGCCGTCCGTGAGCGCGTGGATGCGCACCTGCACGTCGCGCGGCAGCACGTCGAGCAGCGCGTTCAAGTGCCGCTGGTGGCTGTGCACGCCACCGTCGGAAACGAGCCCGATGACGTGCAGCGTGCCCCCGCGCTTCCGCAGGCGGGCGAGCAGGCCGTCGAGACCGAGCCGCTCGGCTAACGAGCGGTCCGCGATCGCCTTGTCGATGCGGGCGATGTCCTGATGCACGATCCGGCCGGCACCGAGGTTCAGGTGCCCGACCTCCGAGTTGCCCATCTGCCCGTCGGGGAGGCCGACGTCCGCGCCCGAGCACGCGAGACGCGTACGGGGGCGCTCGGCGTAGAGCCGGCGGAACGTCGGCACGCGGGCGAGCTCGACCGCGTTGCCCTGGTTCGGCGGGTCACCGAAGTCGGAGTGACCCCAACCGTCGAGAATGACCAGGAGGACTTTGCGCATCGCGGAATCTAATCGCGAGGCGCGCGAGTTCTGAGACGAGGGCTGGGCAGCGATGAGCGACGAATTGTCCCGGGTCTTGCCCGGCCCCGGACCGATGCGTCGCCGGCGACGGGACCGTGGCGGGGCTCGCCCGGCGCCGATCCGCCAATGCCGTCGTTAGATCGGCGCGAGCACCGCTTCCAGGTCGATGACGAGAGGCTCCGTGGCTCCGGCGGGGTGCCACTGGAGCGCCCCCCGCACCTGCTCAGCCGTGCGCGCGCCCTCGGCGAACCGCCAAATCCACGCCGATTTGTCCTCTGGATCGAAAACCCAGTACTCGGGGATGCCGAAGTCGCCATAGCGCGCGGGCTTCTTCACCAGATCGATGCCGCTGGAAGCCGGCGACAGAATCTCGACCACGAGCGACGGCGCTACCTCGATGCCGCGCCTCTTGATGCCCGCGCGCGAGGACTCGGGCACGACGAGCATGTCAGGCCGCAGGAACTGACCGGTCTGGAAGAGCAGGTCCACGTCCATGATGACGATGCCGAGGCGATGTTTCGTGACGTAGTCGTCGATCACCCGGTAGAGCCGCCCCATGACGTATTGATGGTCCGTTGACGGCGACGGGGTCACGAGCAGCTCCCCGTCGAGCACCTCGTAGTGGTTCCCATCGTCCGGGAGGCGTGCATAGTCCGAGTAGTCCCAGTCGTATCGACGGATCGGGATGCTCATCGTGTGGCTCTGGGTCACGGGGGAACGATGACGGTCTCCGCGGGGCACTCCGATAGCTGGATGGGCCTCGCGTCACCAAGATAGGAGCCCGCCCCGCCCACCACACCTCCGGAGCCGACCGACCTTGCGCTACGCGCCTTTCCGAATGGAGCGGTGGCAGTCCACCTACGAGCACCGTGTCCGCTACAACCTGTCCGAGAGCGGTGTGCACCCGCTCACCGTGCGCGAGCTGCTCGAGCTGGCCGGGAGCCGACTCGACCCCGACCAGGTGCGTCTAGGGTACGGTCAGTCGAACGGCTCCGACGAGCTGCGGGCGCTCATCGCCGCGATGTATCCAGGGGCGACCGACGCGTCGATCCTCGTGACCGTGGGCGGAGCGGAGGCCAACTTCGCGAGCTTCTGGAACTTGATGGAGACGGGGGGTAAAGCCGCCGTCGTCCTGCCGGCCTACGGGCAGGGCGCGGGCCTGCTCGAGTCGTTCGGCGGCTGGCTCATGCCCGTGCCCCTATTGGAGTCGGACGCATGGCAGCCCGACCTAGCGGCACTCGAGCACGCGCTGGCGGGCGGTGCCCGGTTCGTCCTCGTGACGAACCCGAACAACCCGACCGGCGCGGCGCTCTCGAGCGAGTCGATGGACCGCATCGTCGAGCTCACCGACCGGCACGGCGCCTGGATCCTCGCCGACGAGGTGTATCAGGGCGCCGAGATCGGCGAGGCGCGCACGCCCTCCTTCTGGGGACGGCACGAGCGGGTGCTCGTCACCAACTCGCTCTCCAAGGCCTACGGGCTGCCGGGCCTCCGCATCGGCTGGATCGTCGGGCCGCCGAGCACGATTGCCGACCTGTGGGGGCGCACCGACTACACGACCATCTGCCCGGCCGCGCTCTCCGACGCGCTCGCGTGCGTGGCACTCGACCCGGTCACGCGCGGGCGCATCCGCGAGCGCACGCAGGACATCGTCCGCAAGAACCTGAAGTTGCTGGAGGACTGGATGGACGCGCAGTCCGGGCGCTTCCGCTACCGCCCGCCCGATGCGGGCGCGATCTGCTTCGCGCGCTACGACGCCGACGTCGACTCGACGGCATTCGCGGAGAAGCTGCGCGTCGACAAGAGCGTGCTGGTGGTGCCCGGCGACCACTTCGGGCTCGACCGGTTCATCCGTATCGGCTTCGGGAACCCTGCGAGCGAGCTGCTCGAGGCGCTCTATTTAGTCCGCGAGGCGTTCGACGAGATGGGAAGGCCGTAAGTAGGCGACCACTACGTTTGGACCTATGGGGTTTCTACTCGGGCGGCAGACGGAAGCGGCAACGACTCCCTGGAGCCTTCGCCAGGCGAGCGTCGAGCGTGGCGAACTCCGCTTCGAGGGATTCGGCGAGCGCCACGTACGATGCGTCGTACGTCGTGAGGTTGTGCCCTAGCTCCCACACACGCCAGGCGTCGAGCGCGTAGGGAAAGAGTGCCACCCGGAGGTCGAGCAGATCGGCGTGGGCGAGCGCCGCCGCATCCTCGGAGATCGCACCATGCGAGGTCAGGCGACGCAGGATGTTGCCGACTTCCACCGGAAGGAGATAGGGAGCTGCCAGATCATCGGACACGAGAACCTGCTCCGCCCATCGTCCGCTCGTGCCAGTGTCGACCAGCGCGGCCACGACCACGCCGGCGTCCACGACGAGCGTCACCGGCGGTCCGCATCCCGATGCGCGAGAATCGTTTCCGACCCGATCTCCGCCGCGACTCTGTCCTTACGCATCCGGGCACGAGCCATCAGGACAGCGGGATCAGGCTGCGCGGCCCAGGCAATGAGATGCGCGCGAAGGTGCTCCTGAAGGGACCGGCCGGAGGCGGCTGCTCGGGCCGCGAGCTCACGAACCGTCTCGTCCGGGACGTCCCGAACGGTCACTGATCTGGCCATGCATGTATTATGATGCTCATGCATGCACAATGCAATGACCCGCATCCGGACCACCAGAACCGCCCGCCATTACCCCCTTCACCTTTCCCAGAACGCCGGCGGCGCGATGCCCAGGGCGCGCAGGTACACGTAGCCCTGCCCGCGGTGGTGAACCTCGTTGTCGACGACGGAGAGGACCTGCAGGTGGCCAGGGCCCGTGTACTGGCCGAACGAGGTAATCGTCTCCTGGAAGCGTCCGGCGGGGATCGGCGCCCAGTACTTGTCGACGTCCTTCGTGCTCTGATCCCAGAGCGCGAGCACCTCCGACTTCGACTTGCCGCCCTTCGGCTCGTAACCCTTCCAGTCCAGCGTCGCGAGGCCGTGCGCCATGGGTGCCGCCATGAAGAGCAACTCGTTCGCCAGCTCGCCGAACGTGCGCATCCCGCCGAGCGAGAACGTGAACAGCTTGTCGTCGGGAAACAGCTCGATCACCCGGCGCGTGAGGCGGCGGTGCCCCTGCCAGTGGGCGAGCATGTCGGGTGCGGAGATGAACGTGGGGGCGGCGGTGGACATGTCGGCCTCGGGGTCCGGGTGAATCTTCGGGTTTTGTTCGGTATGATGGCGGACGCCCGCCGCCCCCGCAAGGGCTCCCCGAAAAGCGAAGCCCTCCCGCCGGCGGACCGGACGGGAGGGCTCGTTCCTCGCTCGCTCGTAGGCTAGCGCCGCTCGTACCGCTGCAGCCTACCCGGCGCCGGACCGACCTCGGCCCCGTAAATGTTGCCCGCCTTGTCGGCAACCACGCCCTCGGCGGTGCAGGTACCCGAGCACGTGGCCTGGTTGGGGTCCGGGATCAGGTACATGACCTCACCCGTGCGCGCGCTCCCGACCCGGATGCCACGGAACCACGTGCCGTGCGCAGGATTCACGGAGCCGGACTCGGAGTCGGCGCCGTAGAGCACGTCGTCTCGGTCGATGTAGATCCCCGAGAGACGGCTGAACTGATACCACTGGTCGATGAACCCGCCGTCCTGGTTGAAGATCTGGATGCGGTTGTTGCCGCGATCGGCGACGAACAGGCGACCCTGCGAGTCCATCGCGAGGCCGTGCGGCTGATTGAACTGACCAGGCTGATCGCCGCGGCCGCCCCACTCCATGATGTACTCGCCGCGCGAGTTGAACTTGATGATGCGGTCGCCGCCCGAGCCGTGACCCTCGGCGACGAAGATGTCTCCGTTGCCAGCCACGTGAACGTCGTTGGGCTGCCAGAAGAACGCGTTCGGCGGGCCGGCGGCGGCCTGCCCCTCCATGGGCACGCCGCCCATACGCCCGAGCCTCATGATGACGTGCCCCGACGGGCTGAACTTGATCACCTGGTGCCCGTAGACGACGGCGGGCATGGGTCCCGTGGGCGGAGCGCCGCCGCGTCCAGCCTGCGGACGGTTGTCCTGCCCGTCGACGATCCAGACGTTGCCCTCGAAGTCCACGTGGATGCCGTGCGGCCACACGATCAGGCCGGCGCCGAAGCTGTCGACCATGTTCCCGTTCGCGTCGAACTTCATGACCGGGTCGACCGTGTTGTTGATCAGGCAGCCGCGCTGGTTCGTCCCACACCGCTCGGCGGCCCAGATGTGCACGCCGTCGGGGTCTACGTCCACGGTGCTCGTGGAGGCCCAGCTGCGCCCCGCGGGCATCTTCGCCCAGCCTTCGATGGTGCGATATGGATTGGGCAGGTTGTTCGTGGGCGCCATGTCGGCCTGGGCCACGAGCATCCCGGGAAGGACGGTCAGGGCCGCGGCCACGGCCGCCGACACGTGGAGGTGGTGGTTCGTTCGTGCCATGGGTCGTTTCACGCTCTCTAGTAGGGTCCGACTCCGACTTGGTCGCCGTCCCGGGTCGGGTAGGGCGATGGGGCAGCCAACCTATGCGGGCCTGAGTGTGCTGCCAAGGACGCCGGACCGAACGGCGCTCGCTCGGGCCGCTGGTTAGCGGCGATCGTCGCCCCTAGTATAGGAATGCCCTCCTGCTCGTCCCGCTCCACCCCCCCTAAGACCTCCCCTTCGGGACCGCCTCGCGTGATTCGTTCCGCTCGCCTCCGTGCGTTCGCCGGCTCCATTGGCGTGGCCGTCCTCATCGGCTCGTCGGCCCATGCCGGCACCAGGCCCCAGGTCATCAACCCCATTCGCCGTCCGTGGCGGTCCGCCGCCACGACGGGCGCGCGCTGACTCGGCGCGATGTTGAAGCGAGGCGTCCACGCGAACGTCGGCGCGGGGGCATCGAACATCTCGACGAGCTCGACCGCATTCGCCGCGAGCGTGTACCGACCGCACATGCTACGACTCGCGGCTACGGTTGGGAGGCGCGCCCCTCAGCGGAGGAAGGTCGCGTACAGCTCGACGAACGTGGGCACGGTGCCGGTGCGACGCATCACTTGATCGGGCGCCACACCGAGCGCCTGCGCGAGCACACGCACGTTCACGAGCGCGACGATCTCCGCACCCTCGAGGCGCAGCGCGGGCCACTGCGCCACCGGCGTCGCGGCGAACCTCTCATAGAGCGGCGTCATCGCACCGCTCGACGCGGGGTCACTCAGCGGGACGTGCAGTGAGTTCGCGCCGACCCCGAAGCGCTGCGCCAGCTCCGGCCATCCTCTCCCGGACTCGCGGAGCGCCACGACGGCCTCCGCGGATACGCCCCCTCGTCGCGCCATGAACAGCACGACCGGGATCTCCTCGGCCGGAATCTCCCCACCATGTCCCAGGATCGCGATCTCGCCCTCCGGAACCTGGAAGAACCCGGCGACCGCCCTGAAGTATGCGCGCTGAGCGGCGTCCTGCGCCGCGGAGATTTCGGTCGCGCACGCGACAGCCAGTAGCACCAGCAGCGCTCGGCTCAGCAGTGCCACGCGGACCTCCCTTGGTGAGGCCTGAGGGGGACGGTGAAAACTGGCCGGCGCCGAGGTCCGGGGCCAGATGCCGTCCCGTCCTACCATGGGGACGCCCCAATGTGCTCACTACCGTACCGGAGTGCCGGATTCGGCCTGAGAAGCGGGCTCCGGCTAACGTCCCGGGCCTGGCACGACTCTTGATCTAAGCAAGTGTGCCTCTTGGGGGGGATGAACCGTGAACAGGGGGAGGCAGCGATGAGAGAGGATCGGAAGAGCAGGCTCCCGAGCAGCGTTCCGACGCTTGAGCGGGCGGACGCCGCGAGCCGTCCCGAGGCCGGGCACGTGGTCTTCGACTTCACCGGCCTGGAGCGCCCGGACGTGGGCGACCTGTTGTTGATCCTGACCGCGCGGCTTCAGTCCGCGCCGACGGACAGCGTATGGGTGCGGTCTCTACCGGAGCAGACCGAACGGCTCCTCAGGATCCTCCGTCTCGATCACCTGTTCCGGGCCTACCCGGAGGGATCGGACGAGCTGAACTGACGCGAACAGCGCCGTAGTGGCAGGACCCGGGCGTCCCCTGTCTTCGAGACGGGGGACGCCCGAATCATTTTCGGGCAGGAGGACCGTCCGGTCGGCGTGAGGCGCTCAGCGCCCGCCGCCGACGACGATGCGTTGATAGCTGTCGGGGTTCCAGACGGGGCGCGCCTGGGCGTTCGCGACCTCGAGCCCCAGGTAGAACACCAGCTTCGCGATGCGCGCAGCCTTTTCGCCGTTGATGCGATCGGGCTCGTCGTCGCGGCCGTGGTAGTCGTCGTGCGTACCGTTGAAGAAGAAGAGGATCGGCACACCTTTCTGAGCGAAGTTGTAGTGGTCGGAGCGCGTGTAGAAGCTCTCCTGCGGCCACAGGTCGTCGATCGCGGTCATGTGAAGCTCGGGGTGCGCAACATTCACGCGCTCGAGCGTCGCGCCCAGGTCCGAATGCTCCTTGCCGATCGCGACGATGGTGTCGGGCCAATTCCGCCCCACCATGTCGATGTTGAAGTTGGCCACCATGCGATCGGTCGGCACGCTCGGGTTGTCGGCAAAATACTCGCTCCCCCAGAGCCCCTTCTCCTCCCCGCTCACCAGGATGAACATCGTCGAGCGGCGCGGCGCAGTCGGCAGCGATGCCATCGCCTCGGCGATCTCGATTACCGCTACGGTGCCGGACGCGTCGTCGTCGGCCCCGTTGAAGATCGAGTCGCCGTTCTGGTCGGGCGTGCCGATCCCCACGTGGTCCATGTGGCCCGAGAACACGACGTACTCGTCGCGCAGCGCGGGATCGCTACCCTCGAGGATGCCGACAACGTTGGGCGCCGTGACGTCCCGGGTGCTCATGCGCTTGGTCAGCGTGAGGTTGAGCCCGCTCACGCGGTCCACCCGCATCGCCTCCGCCGAGCGCGACTGGAGCGCGACGAGGTCGACGCCCCGTCCCCGCACGAGCTCGGCCAGCGTAGCGTCGCGGATCTCGAGGATGGGCCGAAACGGCACCGCCCTCGGCGGGGTCGTCCCCCACCCCTGCGCCACGTCCGGACGCAGCGCCCGCTCGGCTTGACCTGCCCACTGCGCGTCCCCTGCTGGGCTGGTGACGAGTACGGAAGCAGCCCCGGCGTTTCGGATCGAGCTGAGGACGCGGAAGACGTTCTGATCCACTGCTTGGCCGGCTCCGAGCACGAGCACCGCATGCTGGTCGCGTACCGAGCCGTCCGCGAGAGCGCGAGCGGCCTCCGAGATCCCGGAGAGCACCACGAGCCCGCCCCTGAGTTGGCCTCCCTCCTCGCTCACGGTCAGAGGAACGATGTCCAGGCCGAACTCGAGCCGGCGGGGACCGCCGCCGAGGCCCGAGCGCTCACGGTCGACGACGATGGAGCGGAGCGGATAGCGCTGTAGGAACGATCCGTCCGGGACGCCACTGCGTAGCCCGAACCGCCGGAACTCGGAGGCGATCCAGTTGGCGGTCTTCTCCAGACCCGGGCTCGGGGTGTCCCTGCCCGCCATGGAGTCGTGTGCGATGACCCCGACGCGCCGCAGGTAATCGGCTTCGGTGATCGTGGCCGCCGCCGCGTCGGCACCTGCTTGCTGCGCGGACGCGCCGAGCGGCAGGACCAATGCCGCGAGCACCCCCATCGAGACCGGCCTCATCATCCACTCCCTCCGTCGTGAACGGGAGCCGGTAAGCTAGCGACCCCCCTCCAGGCGTTGTAGCAGCTCCCGGAGATAACGTTCCGTGACGGGGCCGCGCATGACGAGCCACCCCGCCCCACGTTGGAGCACCAGCTCGGTGTTCCCCGGCCGGAGCGGAGGAAGGAACGTCGGGTCGATCGCTGCCGGAAGGTGAACGAGCTCGAGCGTGTCGCCGCTCTCGAGTCGTTGCAGCGCGCGCATGCCAGCGAACGTCGTGCCCTGCCCCACGGGCAAGACGTCGAGCACCTCGAGTCCCGGGACGACGAGCGAAATAGGTTCGTCTTCCTCGTCTTCGTCGCCGGGCTCGTTCGCGGCGCGCTGGCGGAACGCGGGGGCAGCCTGGTCCGTGGCGAGTCCGGAAGTGACGACCTGGTCCTGCGCGGTCACGCGGCGTTCGGGCTGATTGGCGCGCGCGGCCGAGTCGATGCGCTCGGCGACTCGCGTGGCCGTAGGCGGTGCGGCGGGCGCAGGCGCGGCCGCGCCGGCGGGCATGGGTGCGG